>Ga0316204_10000203_pt1 | contig 244028 bp, 252 predicted proteins | sample 6monrhotite_MG_2_FD_205661 | JGI IMG/M metagenome (GOLD analysis project Ga0316204, IMG submission 205661) | Microbial mat bacterial communities from mineral coupon in-situ incubated in ocean water Damariscotta River, Maine, United States -... | ecosystem: Environmental > Aquatic > Marine >...
CCTGCTTGCACCATATGTTCACAGTGCAAAAAGCCTCCTTGTCCCTTAACCTACCCTAAAAGCACCCTTAAATACCCTGGTTGACCCTACAGAAGCGAGGATAAGTTCGAAACGTCCGCAAGAAGGCTGAGTTTGCTATAATAGGGCTTAACGCGAGTACCATGTATTCGCTATTGCTGTTTGACATGGTGAATCATCGCAAAAAACCAATAAAGCATGGGTTTGCGTGTGGGTGGTTGTTCGCATTTTTCGCAAACCATTACCTTAGCGCCAAGCCTTTTTAAGGTTTATCCGCCGGGGAAAACACTCAAAGTTACTGATGGTTTTTTATTTTGTCTGCATTTGACCGGAAATTGCCATAAAAAAAGCCCCGCTGTTACCAGCAGGGCTTTCTAATTATTGAATTTTAGGCTTGATTAGTCGTCGGATTTTCCGCCGATGTCTTCACCGGTTTCTTGATCGACTTCTTTCATCGAAAGGCGAACTTTACCACGATCAAAGCCAAGTACTTTGACTTTGACTTTATCGCCTTCTTTAACCACGTCGGATGTGGCATTTACCCGCTCGGCGGCTAGTTGCGAAATATGCACTAGACCGTCTTTGGGGCCAAAGAAGTTCACAAATGCGCCGAAGTCCATGACTTTCACCACAGTGCCATCATAGATCACACCGGCTTCGGGTTCAGAGACAATGGCTTTAATCATATCAAAGGCTTTTTTGATGCTCTCTGCATCAGAAGAAGCGACTTTGATAACACCTTCGTCGTCAATGTTCACACGAGCGCCAGATACTTCGACAATCTCGCGAATAACTTTACCGCCAGAGCCAATTACATCGCGGATTTTGTCTTTTGATACCTGCATGGTTTCAATGCGCGGTGCATATTGACCGACTTCCTCGCGAGAACCAGACAGAGCCTTGTTCATCTCACCAAGGATGTGCATGCGGCCGCCTTTGGCTTGTTCCAAGGCGCTTTGCATAATTTCCTCGGTAATACCGGCAATTTTGATATCCATTTGCAAAGAAGTGATACCTTTTTCAGTACCTGCTACTTTGAAATCCATATCACCAAGATGATCTTCATCGCCTAAGATGTCAGACAAAATAGCAATGCCTTTGCCTTCTTTGATCAATCCCATAGCAATACCAGAAACCGGACGGGCCAACGGCACGCCTGCGTCCATCATGGCTAATGAACCACCGCAAACAGAAGCCATCGAGCTTGAGCCGTTGCTTTCGGTAATTTCAGAAACAAGGCGAATGGTGTACGGGAAATCTTCTTTGCTTGGCAAAACAGCTTTAAGCGCCCGCCATGCTAATTTACCGTGACCAATTTCACGTCGTCCCGGAGGGCCCATGCGCCGGGCTTCGCCAACTGAATACGGCGGGAAATTATAATGCAGCATGAAGTTTTCTTTGGTCAAACCACCAAGGCCATCAATCATTTGCTCGTCTTCGGAAGTGCCCAAAGTAGCAATCACCAAGGCTTGAGTTTCGCCTCTGGTGAACAATGATGTGCCATGAGTGCGCGGCAATACGCCGGTTTCAGCCACAATTTGACGGACTTCGTCAAGTTTACGACCATCAATACGTTTCTTGGTTTTGATGATTGATCCACGAAGTACATCAGCTTCAAGAGATTTTAGAACCGTGCCAAGTGTGCCGCCTGAAATACCATCTGGCTTTTCTTCGCTTTGGCCCAACTCGTCATATGCAGTTGCTTTGGCCGCAGCTATTGCGTCTTGGCGCTCCATTTTGTCTTTGAGCTTGTAGGCTTTAGTAATGGCTGCACCAACTAATTTTTTGGCGGCAGCTTTTTCCTTAGAATAATCCGGGCTTTCAAACTCGAACATCGGTTTGCCAGCTTTTTTGGCTAGTTTCTCGATCATTTCGATCACTGGCTGCATGGCATCATGTCCAGCCATAACCGCGCCTAACATGTCATCTTCGGACAGCTCTTTAGCTTGGCTCTCCACCATCATTACCGCATCTTTAGTTCCGGCAACGATCAGGTCAAGATCGGTATCTTCCATTTCTTCAAATGTTGGGTTGACGATATATTCATCACCAACCAGACCAACACGAGCACCAGCAATTGGGCCCATAAATGGTGCGCCAGAGATCGACAGTGCTGCAGAGGCTGCAACCATAGCCAAAATATCGGCATCGTTTTCCTGATCATGAGAAAGAACCGTAAGGATCACTTGGGTTTCGTTCTTAAAGCCATCCTTAAACAAAGGACGAATTGGACGATCAATCAAGCGTGAGGTCAATGTATCCTTTTCAGTTGGACGCCCCTCACGTTTGAAAAAGCCGCCTGGAATACGACCGGCGGCATAATATTTCTCAGTATAATTTACAGTCAATGGGAAAAAATCCATGCCCGGTTTTTGCTCTTTGGCGAAAGTTACGGCAGCCAGAACGCTGGTTTCTCCATAAGTTGCTAAAACAGCACCCTGTGCTTGCCTAGCGATACGGCCGGTTTCTAAAGTTAATGGGCGGCCTTCCCAATCAATAGTTTCTTTATGTATGGTAAACATCTAATTTTCCTAACAAGACAGTGACCGCCCCATGCGGTCACATCTTTTGCTTTTTAAATACGGAACCTTGGTCGCCAGAATTAGCGACGCAAGCCAAGTTCCTTAATCAGGGCCTGATAGCGAGGCTCTGACTTGCCCTTCAAATAGTCGAGCAATTTACGGCGAGTCGCCACCATAGTGAGCAATCCACGACGCGAATGGTTGTCTTTTTTGTGGGTTTTAAAATGCTCAGTCAAGGTTGAAATGCGTTCGGTCAGAATTGCAACCTGAACTTCTGGTGACCCTGTATCACCTTTACTTTGTGCAAACTTTTTGATCAGTTTGGCTTTCTTTTCGATTGTAATCGACATCGGTTTCTCCTTAAACCAAATTAAACACACGAAACGGGCGTAATTGCCCATCTTGCAATTTCATCAAGGCCAGTAAAACACCTGACCTTTTGGCCACAATCACGGTATCATTTCCATGGTTTGCGATCAGATGGTCGGGAGCTAAAATAGCCCGTCCTTGGCTAATGTTGTCAGCCTGATTGTCGGTTACGGCCAGCGCCGGGATGTCGGCCAGCGCGGTCTCAACCGGCAAATCCGGCTCAAAAGCGGGTGCCTTATGCACCATAACTTCCAACTCGTCGAGTGTTATTGCTGCATCAAGTAAAAACGGCCCAACTCTAGTGCGGCGCAATTGGCTAACATGCCCTTGGGCGCCAACTTTTGCGCAAATATCCCGAGCTAAAGACCTAACATAAGTGCCTTTTCCACAAGTTACAGAAAACTTAGCGCTAACACCGGGCTGTTCGTCCAATAATAACAAGTCAAAAACCTCGACTATCCGCGGCTTTAGTACGAACTCTTTGCCCTCGCGGGCCAGTTTATACGCCCGCTCTCCATCCACATGAATCGCCGAAAAAATTGGTGGAACCTGCTCAACTTGGCCTAAAAACTGCGGAAGGGTAGCTTGTAATTCATTAGCTGTCGGGCGCGCTTCACTACTTGCAATTACAGCGCCTTCAGCATCCAAAGTATCGGTACTTGTTCCAAATAAAATGGTAAACTCATATTGCTTAGTAGCGTCCATAATATAAGGAATGGTTTTGGTGGCTTCACCAAATGCTAACGGCAACACACCTGTTGCCAATGGATCCAAAGTCCCAGCATGACCAGCCTTGTTGGCATTTAACAGCCACCGAGCCTTACCCAAAGCATTGTTAGAGGAAACCCCAAAGCTCTTGTCCAGCACCAGCCAACCAGAGACATTACGGCCGTTTTTGCGGCGAGCCATGATCTATTTGCCAGCAGCCGAAATATCTCGCGCCACTTCTGGGCGGTTCAACAATTCATCTAGTGCGCTGGCGGTATCGAAGCTGTCATCGGAGCAAAATCTTAAGCGCGGAGTAAACTTCATCGTCATTTCCTGGCCCAGCCTGCCACTAAGAAATTTTGAGCAACGGTTCAAAGCATTTACTACTTTTTCCGCACCCTCTCCACCCAACGGCGCGCAAAACACCTGTGCGTGGCGCAAATCTGGAGAGCACCTTACTTCGGATATAGTGACAGATACGCCTTTTAAGTCTTGATCGCGCAATTCTTCGCGGGCCAAAATATCCACAAGCGCATGACGCACCAATTCACCAGCGCGTAATTGGCGCTGGCTTGGTGGACGATTCTTTTTCTTTTTTTGCGACATAATGCAACGTTTCCATAAAAACGGTGCTTGGCATTACAGCTTTGCGGCAAATTGCGCAAGTCATATCAAAATCACAAACTGATAGTTAGGCCCTAGTCATGCGGGTGATGATCGCCACCCTCACCATTATTTTGAGGTTCTTGGTATCCTTGATACCCGCCTTGAGACTTTGGAATGACTCTGGCCCTATCACCGTATTCAATCCAGACCGGGGTGCCATTAGCAATAGGGTAATCGCCACCAGCTTGTGTTATCGAAATATACTCTCCATCACGATCTAACCGGATTGAATATGAGAACCCATTTTGTTCGGTCGCACCTTTTTCAACAGCAGAACCTAAAAGACCGCCAGCAATAGCACCAACAATAGCGCCAACAGCACGTCCCGTACTATCGCCACCCAATTCTGATCCAGCAAGGCCGCCAATCGCAGCACCGCCAACAGTACCTACACCACTTTTAGTGCCCTCAATTCTGACCGCTCGACTTGACATTACCACTCCACTATCCGAACGCGAAATTTGACCAACACTACCGCGACTATAACTACTCGCACCTAAATCTGACGCACAAGCCCCCAATAATAAGGCAGAAGAAAGCGCAGCAGCACCAAATACACGGCGAGGGGAAATCTGATTTAACATGAGTCAGTCCTTAATTTGCGAGAGATAAATATAGCCCTGAAGCATAGCCTACACGGTCAATTCTGAACGAACTCTGAACAAATTCTGAACGGGTATTTTGATTTCTAATCAGGGCTTCCGCAAAAGCGTGATATAAAAGCTATCCATCGAGCCTTCGATCAAATCGGTCCCTGGGGGAATTCTAACTGCCCCATTGTTCAAAAATGGCGCAATAAGTGGATGTTTAGAGGCACAAATAGATTCTTGCACCAAATCCGTTTGCGCCAGTAATTTCTCAATAACCTGCTCGCCTTCTTCAGGTTCAGCAGAACACACACAATAGACCATGCGAGCATTTTGGTGCAACAAACCTGCCGCATGAACCGCTAATTTGAGCTGTTGTTGTGCGTATGCCTCAATATCCTTGGCGCGGCGGTTATATAATACATCCGGGTGATGTCGGAAAATTCCTGTAGCTGAACAAGGTGCATCCAATAAGATAGCATCAAGTTTTTGTTGTGGGTTCCAATCTCCGGCATCCGCACAAACAACCTTAGCGCTCAAGCCAGTTCGATCCAAATTCTCATACAGCCTTTTTAGCCGCATCTCGTTATTGTCAACAGCAATAACTTTAGCGCCAGCGCTCGCCAATTGTATGGTTTTTCCACCGGGAGCCGCGCAAAGATCTGCAGTGTTTTCACCTGGTTCTGGCTCTAGAATTTGCACAGGAAAAGCTGCGCTTACATCTTGTACTATCCAAGCCCCTTCGTCGTAACCCGCAAGGTCATTGATCCGACCTTTGTGTCTAAGGCGAAGGGTTTTTTCTCCGATTTGAACCCCGCCAAGTTGTTCCTGCCACAGCGAAATATCCTGCAAAATAGTCAGATCAAGTGCCGGCGGATCAGCAAAAGCAATGGCCGCTCGAGAAGATGTTTCTTGACCATAAACCTCGTTCCAAGCCCTAGCAGGCCATACCGGGATATTGTTCTTCACAGAAGATGCAGCCAACAAGGATTCGCCTTCACGGGAAATTCTCCGAAACACCGCATTGATCAAACCTTTGTAAGGCTTACATCCGCGCAATCGGTCTGCCAGTTGCACAAAGGAATGAACCACCCCATGCGGAGCCGATCGTAAAAATAACAATTCCGCAGCCCCAGCCCGCAAAATTAACCGCGGGGTCAATGCTTGTTTTGGCAATGGCTTTGCAATTAGCTTCTCAAGAATTTCATCAATTTGACCAAGGCGGCGCACAGTATTTCCAATTATTGCACGACACAATGCCCGATCACGAACGGACAGATCACAAAATCGCTGATCTTGTTCAAAAAACAGATCTAATGCTTTATGTCGCCCAAACACCCATTCCAAAGCTCGCACAGCACAAGCGCGCGGATGGGAATGGCTAGATTTACTCTTGTTATTTTTCATGAGCGATCCATACTCGGCCTATTCAATCCTTGTAAAGCTGTAGATGCGTGATCATGAGTAAACAGAAGAAGAATTTGCAGGAAATCCACCGAAAAAACGCTAAGGCGGCATTAGCCGAAGCAAAGCTTAGGCGTGAAAGAGCGCAGCACAACCAACAGTTACCCACAGAAGTAGGTAGTCGGCGCACAATTGAACCCACCAGATATGGAGATTGGGAACGCAAGGGAATTACTAGCGACTTTTGATCTTTTGCTTGGAATTGACGCAAAAACCGGCACAGCATTTGCTGAATCAAGTACAAAATGTTTTGTTTTGGGAAAACAGGAGAGTGCCATGCGTTCCTTATCACAACTTGCTGTATTGACAATTTTACCGGTTATCGGATTATTTTCAGCACCAGCTATTGCCGATGGCAGTGATTTTTGTTTGTCTGGATCGACCTCCCAAGACAGTATTAATTGTGGGGCTAGGTGGGTAGCCGCCGATGGAACCAGATTAGGTCAGGTTCCACACCCACGCGATACACCCAAAACCCCGTACACTGGTTCAGCTAAAATATGGTCTGGATCAAGCGGACAATACTCTGCTGGCGAAGCTCATCAAAGATCAAGGGTTTGGCGATCGACAGCGATGGGCCAAAGACATGCCGTCACCAGTGGACAAGCCCAAATAATTCGTGGTGGACACAATAATTCAAGGCTTTTAGGTGGCTATGTCCATTCATCTAACCAGCTTGTTGGCGGCGAATTACATCAGCCACAAATTATAACTTCCCGCGCTCGGCATTTTTCCGGGTGCGAACATGGCTCGCAGGATCGTACTTATAGCTCGCAGCAACAATTTACCGGTTGTTTTAGTTATGATGAACACGGCAGGGCGCACCCTGTGCCATGTCCAGCTAATGTTAATGTATCTGAAAACTGGTCACAGGGCGCCCATGTTTCCGTATGGCAGGGCCTAGATCAACGCCACACCAACATTAGGCACAGCTATCAAGATCAACATCTTCTACAAAACAATATGTTCTTTGCTACATTGAACGGTGGAGTTGGCTCGGATGGCGGGGTATTTTATGGCGGCGGTGGCGGTTATGGCTACAGCTCGGTTGGCGGTAGTGTGTTAGGGCAAGCCCCATTGCTTCGCTTTGGCACAAAACGCAAAGGTGGCGGAGGCGGTATGAACGGCAAAAAAGGTCATGGCGGCAAGGGCAAAGGCGGCATGATGAAATCAAACCATGGCGGCAGTAGCCATGGCGGTGGCGGCGGGCATTAAAGCGCGCACAGCACAATTTTCTGCTTAACAAAAAACTTTTAAACCGCTTAGCAATGGCTCTCGCCTATTCTATTTCATTTAATAGCTTGCTTTTTACACATTACTAGGATAAAAATCCTATTTACCGTAATTAAGCCTGTTAAATGCGTATATTCCTAATAATATTTTTGTTTCTAGCCATTCCGGCAAGCAAAGCTAAAGCTGTAGATCGCATAAATGGCCCGATATCTGCTGAAGTCTTGCGAGTAGTAGACGGCGATACCATTGCGGTTCGAGCGCTGATTTGGCCGGGGCAACGGGTGGAAGTAAAAGTCCGGTTGGCCGGAGTAAATGCCCCAGAAATGTTTCGTCCATCGTGTGAGAAAGAACGAGAGCAAGCGCTCCTGGCCACGGAATTTGTCACGCTCAATATTGGTGATCAGGTACAGTTATTAGATATTCATTTGGGAAAATATGCTGGCCGGGTCATTGCCCACATTCAAATAGATAACGAGCAAGACCTTGGCAAATTATTACTAAGCGCAGGACTTGCCTATAAAAATAAAGAGCGCAAGAGTTGGTGTGAAGGCTAGGAACAAGGCAATCCAGATTAAGACGTCTTATGTCTTTGATGCCTTGCCATCAATTAAAATAATTTCTAGGCTTTACCGATGAAACTAAATCGTCGCTGGCGTATATTTTTTCATTTATTGATTGTTTTGGCGCTTCTGATGCCAATTAACGCCCCCGCTGTAATGATCACCGACTCTATGGGTGGTGGCGTGCAAACCTTCATGATGAATGATGCTGCAAATAGCGAACTGCCGTCAGCTGGTTGTGGTGGGCATGACGGCTCGGTGCCGTCCGATAGCGCTTGCAAGCGACTTAGCTATATTTTGGCCCAAGTGACCAAAGCCGTACTGAGCTCACTGCTGCCGCAGTTATTTGAGTTTTCTGGTGCATTTTTTGATGCTCCGGCGACGCTAGATACTGGACTTGGGTCAAAACCAATTCCCAAACCACCTCCGCACTTGAGCTAAAACATCAAAAACCGGCCTTTTGCCGGGACTTTATATTTTACAGTTCAGGATTATCCTCATGTTCACCAAACCAGTGACCAAACGGTGTGCCCGTTTGCTCGTGACGCACCAACACGCTATTTTGGGCATAAGTCCATTTCATTCATATTTTTCTCGTAAACGCTTAAGCCATTTGATTGAATGGGCAAGCGCAAGTTTTAACAGCTTTCATCTTTTTGTTCCTGATGGCCCGCTAATTCATACATTATTGGCTTGTGGTTATGAGCCTGGTAAGGCCCGCAAAAAAGCCAAGCGCCAACTCAAATACCTGTTCAACAAAATTGATTATGCATTAATTGAGAACGGTTTTGAACAATCAAACTTTGATGATTTAGTTTTGTGTTCAAGGACTTTACAAGATAATTCTTCCTATCAAGAACTTTTGCAAAAGGTATTACATCGCTATAAGCATGATCGGCAATTTCGTCAGAAATGCCTGCAAACCAGCGCTTGGGTATTGGCTGGACAAACCCATAACCCAAGCAATACAAAGCCCGATAACGCCGATGAAATTGCGGTGCAGTATTTTTTAGCTGAATTGCCCTTATTCATGAATGGGGCCGCAATTGCTGAGGCTGAAACATCTGTATTTTGTTATCCGCAATGCCCAGATTTTTTGCGGTACTTGTATCATCATGAGCGCGGGAAATTGATCTCAAAAGGCCAAGGGTTTGTAGAAATAACACCAAAGAACATAAAATGGTAGGAAAACCAAACCGCCTTAAATGCTGAGCCTTAGCAAGCGTCCTAATTCCTTAACCGCTCAGCGCGGTTAATAAACTTACCGTGCAAAACTGTCTATTTCATACAGAATCCACCTCAGCACAATAATGACAATAGAGCCCGTAACAAAACTGTGTGGATAGTATTACATATTGGTTAGAGAATAAATGTCCAACTTACTCACTCATAGCGCCTGATAAAGCTTGCAGATAATCCAGTCGCTCAGCGGCCGCCTTGCCCTTATCTTCATCGGCAGCATCGCGAACGTCCTCTTCAGCGTTTGCTATATCTTGCGCTAATTTTGCTGGATCCAAATCGCCCAGCTCCACGGCTTCTTCGGCTAAAATGGTTAGGCCCTCTGCAGTGACGTCGGCAAAACCACCAAGGATATAAATCCGGCGCTCTGTCTCATCATTCATTACCGATATGGCTCCGGGACGAATTGCTGTCATCACCGGCATGTGTTCAGGATAGACCCCAAAGTCCCCTTCGGAACCGGGAACCGTTACACTATCCACCGAAGCACTGAACAACTCTTTTTCTGGGGAAACCAGTGAAAAATGTAATTTATCAGTCATTTGATTTCACCAAGTCCATTAAGCAGCTTCGGCGGCCAGACGTTCGGCCTTTTTCATCGCTTCGTCCATATTGCCAACCATGTAAAAAGCCTGCTCCGGTAAGTGATCATACTCACCTTCGACCAGGCCTTTAAAGCCTGCAATGGTATCTTTGACATCCACCAAACAACCCGGTGATCCAGTAAATACTTCCGCTACGTGGAATGGCTGCGATAAGAAACGCTCAACTTTACGAGCACGGCTGACCACTAATTTATCTTCTTCAGACAATTCGTCCATGCCCAAAATAGCAATAATGTCCTGCAAGGCTTTATACTTTTGCAAAATTTCCTGCACTGCACGAGCGGTTTGATAATGCTCCTCACCGATAACCCGCGGTTCCATGATCCGAGACGTACTGTCCAGTGGATCCACCGCCGGATAAATACCTTTTTCCGAAATCGCCCGGTTCAAAACTGTAGTCGCATCCAAGTGAGCGAATGAAGCAGCAGGCGCCGGGTCAGTCAAATCATCGGCTGGCACGTAAATCGCTTGCACCGAAGTGATTGATCCTTTGTGAGTTGAAGTAATCCGCTCTTGCAGCTGGCCCATATCGGTAGCCAAAGTTGGCTGATAGCCCACCGCAGATGGGATCCGACCAAGCAGCGCTGATACTTCAGAACCAGCCTGAGTAAAGCGAAAAATATTGTCCACAAAGAACAACACGTCCTTGCCTTCTTCATCGCGGAAATATTCAGCTTGCGCCAACCCGGTCAAAGCAACCCGCGAACGGGCGCCTGGAGGCTCATTCATCTGTCCATAGACCAGTGAACAACGACTATCACCACCGCCGCCTTCGACGTTCACATTTGACTCAATCATTTCCCAATAAAGATCATTACCTTCACGGGTCCGTTCGCCAACTCCAGCAAATACCGAATACCCGGCATGGGCTTTGGCAATATTGTTAATCAATTCCATAATAAGTACGGTTTTGCCAACACCTGCGCCGCCAAACAGACCGATTTTACCGCCCTTAGCATACGGACAAAGCAGATCGATCACTTTGATACCAGTAACCAGCATTTCTGCTTCGGTACTTTGATCTGCGAATGCTGGTGCGTCTTTGTGGATAGAGCCGCGAAATTTCGAAACAATCGGACCAGCTTCATCCACTGGTTCGCCAATCACATTCATGATCCGTCCCAGTGTAGCAGGGCCTACGGGAACCATAATCGGCTCGCCACGATCAGAAACCGGTGCGCCTCTGACCAAACCTTCGGTTGCATCCATAGCAATACAACGAACAGTATTTTGACCAAGGTGTTGCGACACTTCCAAAACTAAAACTTTTCCTTCGTTTTCAGTTTCTAGCGCATTTAGAATATCCGGCAAAACGCCTTCAAATTCCACATCAACCACAGCACCGATCACCTGAGCGACACGGCCTGTAGCCTTGAGCGCCGTGGTTTTTTTAGTGGCAGCCTTTTTAGTTGGCGCTTTCTTAGCTGGTGCTTTTTTTACAGCAGCTTTTTTTGCGGCAGATTTCTTCACAGCAGCCTTTTTGGTTGCAGTTGGTTTTTTGGTGGCCATATCGTTTTTCACCTATTCCTAGATAGCTTCTGCACCGGCAATGATTTCGATCAATTCAGTCGTAATCATGCTCTGGCGTTTACGGTTATATTGCAGGGTAAGTTTTTCAATTACTTCGCCGGCATTGCGCGTGGCATTGTCCATGGCGGTCATTTTTGCACCCATTTCCCCAGCAACATTCTCTAACAATGCTTGAAAAATTTGAGTGGTTAAATTACGGGGTAGCAGAACTTGTAAAATTTCTTCTTCATCTGGTTCATAAGTATAACAAGCGCCGCCCAAATCTGGCAATTCGCCGCCTTCACTCAAACCATCAACCGCAGGGATCAAGGTTTGTGCTGTTGGCACTTGGCTCATTACGTTTTTAAACTTTGAAAAAACTAATGTGCAAACGTCAAATTCTCCAGCATCAAACATCTCTAGTACACGAGAAGAAATATCAGCGGCATGGCCAGAGTTAATATATTTATGCTCACGCAAAGAAATCACATCGATTATTTTATCATTGTAAAATCGTTTAATTTGCTCAAAAGCCTTCACGCCGACACAAAGGATTTTTACATCCTTACCATCACGAATCAAACCGGAGATCAGCTCCCGCGACTTTCTAGCAATAGCGCCATTAAAGCCTCCGCAAAGCCCGCGGTCAGAACTTACGACCACGACCAAATGCCGACGATCTTCACCAGTTCCCACGAGCAAAGCTGGTGCGCCTGGTTGCTCAACCATAGAGTGGGATAAATTGGCGACCACATTGCTCATTCGCCCAGCGTAGGGACGAGCATTTTCTACAGCTTCCTGCGCCCGGCGCAACTTCGCCGCTGCCACCATTTGCATGGCTTTAGTGATCTTTTGCGTGGACTTTACGCTGTCGATCCGATTGCGAAATTCTTTTAAACTGGCCATAAAGGTTTGTCCTTGAACCCGATTTTAAGCAAATGCGCCAGAAAATGTATTAAGCGCCGCTTTTAAGCGTTTTTCAATATCAGCGCTTAATTCACGAGAAGTACTAATATCTTCCATCACATCAGCATGTTCTACGTGCATGGTTCGCAACATCTCTTCCTCAAAACGCCCCACATCAGCAACATCAACCTTGTCTAGATAACCACGCGTTCCTGCATAAATAGTACAGACTTGCTCAGCCAAAGATAACGGAGAAAACTGTGGCTGCTTAAGCAATTCAGTTAAACGCTCACCACGAGACAACATGGCTTGAGTTGAGGCATCTAAGTCAGACCCAAACTTTGCAAATGCGGCCATTTCACGATATTGTGCCAATTCGCCCTTAACCGGGCCAGCAACTTTCTTCATTGCCTTGGTTTGAGCCGAAGAACCCACCCGACTAACCGAAAGACCAACGTTTAGCGCTGGACGAATACCTTGATAAAACAAATCAGTTTCCAAGAATATCTGACCATCAGTAATTGAAATCACATTGGTTGGAATATAGGCGGACACGTCATTGGCTTGAGTTTCAATAATCGGTAATGCCGTCATCGATCCCGAACCGTTCTCCTCGTTCAGTTTAGCTGAACGCTCAAGCAAACGGGAGTGCAGATAAAACACGTCGCCAGGATAAGCTTCACGACCAGGAGGACGGCGTAGCAACAACGACATCTGACGATAAGCCACCGCTTGCTTGGATAAATCATCATAAACGATCAGCGCGTGCATGCCTTGATCGCGAAACCATTCTGCCATTGCACACCCGGCAAATGGCGCCAGATACTGCATTGGAGCTGGTTCAGATGCAGTGGACGAAACCACAATAGTATAATCCATTGCACCGTTTTCTTCGAGAGTTTTTACGATCTGTGCAACCGTTGAACGCTTTTGACCGATGGCTACATACACACAATATAGCTTCTGGCTCTCGTCTGAACTTTCATTAATTTTTTTCTGATTGATAATAGTATCAATCGCGATAGCAGTTTTTCCGGTTTGACGGTCACCAATAATCAACTCACGCTGACCACGACCCACCGGGATCAGGGCATCAATTGCCTTAATACCCGTTGCCATTGGCTCATGAACTGACTTGCGCGGGATAATACCCGGCGCTTTTACATCCACCCGCAGGCGATCCTTGGTTTTAATAGCACCCTTACCGTCAATTGGGTTGCCGAGAGCATCAACCACCCGGCCCAGCAACGCCCTACCAGCAGGAACGTCCACAATCTCGCCAAGGCGTTTGACTGTATCGCCTTCTTTAACTCCCCGGTCTTCACCAAAAATCACAACACCAACATTGTCGCGCTCCAAATTAAGAGCCATGCCCTTAATTCCACCTGGGAACTCGACCATTTCGCCAGCTTTGGCCTCGTCAAGTCCGTAGACCCGAGCAATACCGTCACCGACGGAAAGAACTTGGCCAACATCGGATATTTCCGCTTTGGTACCATAGCCTTTGATTTGTTTTTTCAAGATTGCGGAAATTTCCGCGGCCCGAATATCCATAGGTCTCAACTTTCCTTCATAGCCAGTTTCAGTCCCTCAAGTTGAGTCTTAAGTGAACTGTCAAACATAACAGAACCAACCGATACGATCAGCCCGCCCAAAAGCCGGGAATCGACTTCTGTTTCTAATTTTACATTGCGGCCAAGAGCTTTTTTCAAACCCGATGCCAAATCCGTTTTTTGTTTTGCCGTTAATATTGTGGCAGTTTTTGCACGAGCGGTGAGTAAACCTTTAGCCTGCGCCACCTTTGCCAAAAATGCATCAACCATTTCAGTCAATTCCGCCGCCCGGCCATTATCGCAAGCCACAGCAATAAAGTTTGTGGTAAGTTTTGACCACTTAGCCTTTTTTGCCAAAGCGATAAGCACCGCCGTTTTTTCAGAAGCAGCAATTACCGGCGAACTAATAGTTTCCCGCAATACTGCCGATTCTGACACCAGATTCCTCACAGAAAGAAGCTCCAGCTCCACAGCAGGCAAGCATTTGTCATCATTTGCCAAATCAAAAAGTGCCGCCCCATATCTGCTGGCCGCACTTGCTGAATTTATTTGCTCTGAAGCCACTTGCACTCACTCTTTATTGGTTGACCCAACTAAAATCAATAGAGGGGCCTGTATCTAATTGTTTTATCAGGAGAAAATCGAAACTTCCAGTCGATTAGAATCGAAACTTCCCCGTACTCGGCGGCGACATAGCACGGGGAATTGCCCCCGGCAAGATGCACCTGAACAAAGCCTGCATTTCCTTTGTACGATTAGTTAATTTCCCACAATCATAAAGTCCACGCTTATTTAACGCTTATCATTCATATTGAGGTTAATTGGTTTCAGGTTAAGAGGTAATTAGGTGTCGCCGATCCGACTAAGAGAGCTAGCCATCTTTAGATCTAGAACAGCTTTAGTTTTAATTGCTGTTGTGTTGACTGTCTTAATCGTGGCTGTTTTGGGAGTAACATTACGTGGCAGCGCCAACCGGGTCTCCATAGCGGCTGAAAATGCATCCGTTTTAGCTCAAATCAGAGGCGACATTATTTCTACCAAGCGCGAATTAAGCTATGTCCTGTCATCAGCCCGAGAAAGTGGTGATCGGCGCTGGGAAAGCAGATACCTGACTTTGTCATCACAATTAACTTCTTCGCTGGAAAAATCAAAAAATTTAGCTGAATCTGCCCCGGCAATTACAGCTGCCAAACAGGCTAACCTAGCCCGGCAAAAAATGATTCCGTTTGAAGAGCAGGGTTTTGCCCATATTCGACGCGGCCATAAGGCGATGGCCAATCGACTAATCAGTGACCCAACTTATAATTTAGCTGCTGCCCAATTTGATCGAGCGGTGAACAAGCAATTATCTGAATCACGCATTTATTTTACTTCCGAACGCAAAGCGGCGCTTGCAACCTCAAACATGGCAATGATCGGAGCCGTTATTGCCTTATTAGTGCTAAGCATGCTCTGGTACGCCATCTTGCAAGATGCTCAAAAACGTGGGCGGGCGCTAGCTTCGGCACAGGCGGAGTTGCTAGCCTATCGTGACGAATTAGAGGATCGAGTGCGCAACCGAACCCGCGAATTACGCTTGTCGATGGAAAAAGCCGAAACCGCAAACAAGGCCAAGTCAGAATTTCTAGCGGTGATGAGCCATGAAATTCGCACGCCGTTAAATGGGGTGATGGGAATGTCCACCGCCCTAAGTGCGACTGAATTGGCAACAGATCAAAAAGATATGGTAGGCACCATCCAAAGATCTGGCCAGATTTTACTTACCATATTAAATGATGTGCTGGATCTTTCCAAAATTGAATCTGGTGAGTTTAACTTATCTAAAGAAGTATTTAGCGTCTGCGATGTGGTCTTACCCATCCGAAATCTGTTCATATCAACCGCTGAACAAAAAGGTTTAAGTCTTGATGTTGAGAATGAAATTTCTAGCACAGCACGGTTTGAGGGTGACCCGGCTCGCTTGCGGCAAATTGTCAGCAATTTAATCAGCAATGCCTTAAAATTCACCGAAAAAGGCTCGGTTGTTTTATCAATTGCAGAACAAGTTGATAGTACCGGTGAACATTTCTTAGTATTTAGCGTCAAAGATACCGGAATAGGGATCCCTTTTAGTGCCCAAAAAACTATTTTTGATAAATTCACTCAAGTCGATAGTTCATTAAGTCGCAAACAAGATGGCACGGGCCTAGGACTTGCCATTTGTAGCCAGCTTGCCAACCAAATGGGCGGTGAAATCAACTTAAAGAGTACTCCTGGCGAAGGATCAAACTTCCAATTTTTCATACCAGCTATCCGTCTTGAAGATGCTCCTGAAGAGGTTAAAGTTAAGGTTTCGGGCACTGTTGTCAGTCCGAAAAAACGAAAATTACGAATTCTGATTGCCGAAGACAACCGCACAAACCGCATGGTTATCAAGGCCATACTAAAACCAACCAAGGCTGAGCTGGTGTTTGCAGAAGATGGATCACAAGCGGTTGATCTATGGAAAAGCAGTGATTTTGACCTAGTTCTAATGGACATACAAATGCCAAATATGAACGGTGTCGAGGCTACTAAAACCATTCGCTTGCTAGAGCTAGACGAGCAAAGAGACAAAACCCCAATTGTTGCAGTTACCGCCAACGCCATGCCGCACCAGCGCAAAGAATACCTGGCAGCCGGCATGGACGATCATGTAGCAAAACCAATTCAACCACAACGACTGTACAAAGCAATGAAAGATGCAATAAAGCCTGCCAACAACAATGAGCAGGACCAAAAAGCCGGGTAGTTAGACGTTTACAGAAAACTATACGGATCTATGTCCAGCTTTATTCGCACACCACCCTTGGCCACATATCTATTTCGCCAGTCCAACATATAGGCTGATAGATCGACTTTACGCCCCGAGCGAACCAATAATCTCCAGCGCCAACGATTTCTTACGACAGCAAATACCGGTTCTGTCGGCCCCCATATTTCAATGTCACCAACAATTGCCGGAGCCATAGATGCAAAATCCCGGGCCGCCTGCTCAGCTAATTGCCCTGTCTGCGCTGAAATTACTACTGCTGCCAACCTTCCAAAAGGAGGGAAGCCCATTTGCTCTCGAAGACCCAGCTCAGCCTCAACATACCTTTGTCGATCATGGGCTAGCAATGCATCTATAGCCTCATGTTCAGGTTGATGAGTTTGCAATAGCGCCCGACCAGATAATTTAGCGCGGCCCGCCCTTCCGGCCACTTGTGTAAGAGTCTGGTAAGTTCGTTCGCCAGCTCGCAAGTCAGCTCCACCAAGGCCCATATCCGCATCAACCACGCCAACCAATGTAAGGTTAGGGAAATTATGGCCTTTCGCCGCCATTTGAGTTCCGATTAGTATATCTATCTCTCCAACCTGCATCTTTGCAATCAACTCACGTATTTGTTTTGGATTGCGGGCGGTATCAGAGGAAAACACCTCACAATGAGCATCAGGAAACAAGGAAGCTACCTCTTCAGCCAAGCGCTCCACCCCCGGCCCGACAGGGTGCAAAGAATCCTCAGCATTACAATAGGGGCAATTTGTTGGCTTAATCATGGAATAGCCGGTCAAATGGCAAACTAATCTCCCGGAAAATCTGTGCTCAACCAAATAGCTATCACTATCAGGTGATTTCATTCGTTCTCCACAGGATCGACAGATTGTTAAGGGCGCATAACCTCGGCGATTCAAATATAAAAGCACCTGCTCCTTGCGCCCAAGCGTGCGCTGCATGGCATCGCGTAACGGCTCAGAAATCCACCGCCCTGAAACCGGAGGATGTTGTTTTAAATCAATAGCAAATATGTCCGGCAAGCGTGCGCTTCCCGGCCGGCTTTCCAGCGCCAAATGCCCATAACGCCCAGCTTGCACATTATGTAGGCTCTCTAGGGATGGGGTGGCTGATGCCAAGATTATTGGACAATTTGCAGTTTTTGCACGAACTACCGCCATATCGCGGGCATGGTACAACACGCCTTCTTCTTGTTTAAAGGAACTATCATGTTCCTCATCAACTACAATTAAAGACAGCTTCGAGAACGGCAAAAACAAAGCTGATCGCGCCCCAACTACGATTTTAGCTTGTCCATTTGCTACCTGTCGCCACACTCGTTGGCGGTTCTTGGTTGTTACGTCCGAATGCCATTCGGCCGGCATTGCGCCAAAGCGTCCGGCAAACCGGTTCAAAATATCCTGGGTTAATGCAATTTCTGGTAATAGTATCAAAACCTGATTATCAGGGTTTTGACGCAAAGCTTCAGCTACCGCCTCAAAATAAACCTCGGTCTTGCCGGAGCCTGTTATTCCGTCCAACAGTGTCGTAGAAAAACAATTCTGCTTTGCAATTGTCACCAAAGTGCCAGCGGCTTGTTGTTGCGAAGATGTTAATTCAAGACTTTGTTTATCTGGATCTGGGACTGCAAAACCATCATCTATTTGCTGGCTTATTTGCTGCAAGGCTCCGATTTTGATCAAACCGCTCACGACACCGACTGAAACGCCGGCTGCAGCGGCCAGCTCTGATGTTCGCCAGTAAATATCGCCAACAATATCAAGAACCTTTTGTCTGGCATCGGTTATTCTATCCGGCAAAATTCCTGTTTGCACAATTCGTTGTGCTACCGGCGTAGACATTGCCGATACATCTGCCAAACACATCCGCAATACCGAACCTAAAGCGGCGCATGTATATTTACTAACAAACTCCACGAATTTTCTTTGGGCAGAAGTCATAGGCGATGCTGGTAATACACTTGCAATAGTTTTTAACTTCCGGCCTTTTGGGATCGCATCTAGCTCACAAACTTCCCAAACCACACCAAGCGCCAAACGATTACCCAAAGGAGCCAAAACATAACTACCAACATCTAATTTAATTTCATCTGAAACTAGATAATCAAATGGTTCCGACACATTAATCCCAAAAAGAACCTTCGCCAGCAAGATACTATTCATCATTTGCGTGTCTCCTGTGCCATAGAGTAGTTCGCAATTGATTTGCCATAGGCAGATCGACAAAACAGGTTGGATGCAAAATGAAATTTTTCCTTGATACGGCAGTGATCGATGAAGTTGCTGAAATGGTTGATACCGGTCTGGTCGATGGGGTGACTACCAACCCATCCTTGATCGCTAAAACCGGTGCTAATATGGGTGATACCATTGCCGCGATGTGTAAACTTACCGAGGGGCCAGTTAGCGCCGAGGTTACAGCAACTGATTGCCAAGGCATGGTTGCCGAAGGCTTGCACTTGCGCCAAATTGCGGAAAATGTTTGCGTAAAAGTACCCTTGACGATGGAAGGGTTGCGGGCGACCTATCAACTCAGCAAAGCAGGTCATCCGGTCAATGTAACTCTTTGTTTTTCCGCTAACCAAGCCTTGCTCGCAGCCAAAGCTGGCGCAACTTTTATTTCACCATTTATTGGACGATTAGATGATATCGGGGCTAATGGTATGGATTTGATTTCAGACATTCGTCTTATGTATGATAATTACCCGGCTCTGAAAACTGAAATTCTTGCCGCCAGCATTCGCTCAGTAGGTCATATGCGCGAAGCCGCGCTTATTGGTGCTGATGTGGCAACCCTGCCAGCTAAAGTAATGATGGATATGGCAAAGCATCCTTTGACGACAAGCGGGCTTGATGGTTTTCTTGCCGATTGGAAAGCTACTGGACAAAAAATTCTTTAGGGGCACATTATTGTTAGGGGAAGATTATGGCGGAAGTAGCCAATATTTTAGATTTTGAGGCCGCGTCACGAGTGCGGATGTTAGAGCGTGTCCGCTCCTTAACCATGACCCGTGATGCATTAATAGAAAACGCCAAGCAAAATCACGCCATACAAGCACAAGTCCATGCAAGTGTACTTGCAATCATTGATGCTCAAAATTGGGCCGCTTTAGATGGACGGCTGCAACATAATATTCGCGCTTCTTTAGGAGCGGATTTTCTTGGACTATTTGTCGAGAACGCTAATCTTCCAACGGCTTTGGTTGGAATCAAAAGCAAGCCTGAAGGCTTTGTTGCCCATATAATGCAGGGGCACTTTGAACGACTTGGCCCAAGCGGCAACCACAGCGCTTTGCTCTATGGCGAGCAAATCAACCAAATGCATAGCGAAGCCTTAATTCGTCTTGATTGGGGCCCCGGTGAGGCTCTATTGGTTTTTGCTAGCAAGGACCGTCGTGCTTATAGTTCTGCACAAGGAACTGATCTGATCGCATTTTTTGCCAAAGCTGTGGAGAGAACTATCAGCCGCTGGGCGCACTAATGGTTAATTCGGCAAATTTTACAGCAATTCTACTCAATGATTTTTGTAAATGGATTACCGTTGAACGGCGGTTGGCTAAAAACTCAGTAGAGGCTTACCGCCGGGACATTGGTCTGTTTTTCTCCTTTTTATGCGAACACCATCAACACGCTGTTGATGAAAAAGCGCTTGCATCCTTATCTGTTTCTGATTTCCGGTCATTTCTAGCAGCACGGAGAAACGGCTGTTCAGGACACCCAACAGGATCTCGCACTCTTGCCCGCAACTTATCTGCTTTACGGACCTTTTTTAGCTGGTTGGAGCAGAATCGATCCATTGCCTGCCCCGCACTTGGTTTAATTGATGGCCCCAAATTACCACGCAGCTTACCCAAAGCAGTAAACAAACAATCTACGCAAAGACTGCTGCAAGAAGCTGGACGCACAAGGCGCACAAAAGCACCGTGGATTGCGGCCCGAGACGAGGCCCTGCTGCTGCTATTGTATGGAGCTGGCCTACGAATTGCCGAAGCTCTGGCTCTAACCGGAGCTGAGCTGCCGATAAAAGACGTATTACGAATAACTGGAAAGGGCGGTAAAATTCGTCTGGTGCCGATATTAACCCAAATTCAAACAGCCATACAAAAATATATAACCCTCTGCCCAATTCCCATATCTTATGATGGGGCGATTTTTCGCGCACCCCGTGGCGGCGTCATGAGCGCCCGCGATGCTCAGCGGTTATTACAAGAATTACGGGCCGCTTTAGGTTTGCCAAATTCAGTAACCCCCCACGCATTGCGCCATTCCTTCGCAACTCACTTATTAAGCGGCGGAGGTGATTTGCGCACCATTCAGGAGCTTTTGGGACATGCTTCATTGTCTTCAACCCAGATATACACTGCCATAGACGAGCAATTACTAACAGCCGCCACCAAGTTCCACCCCAGAGCCTAAATTCACCAAAGCAAAATAAATTATGAGCCGTTCTATCCGCTATTACTTGTCAAAATCTAATTGACATGGTTTCCATGGCGCCATGCATATTGTCGATGAATTAATTTTAGAAAGAGCGACCAGACTGCGATCGTTTCCACTGCTATGGAAATTACTGCAACCAAGTCTATATTCCCTGCTTGGATATAATATCGCCCGTAGAACCGCAGATGCTGTATGTAAGATGTCTGGGTTTGATGCTTTTTCCTATGTTTCCAACGAACTTGGCTTACAAACAAAACATTCCGGTCTTGAGCAAATACCAACCTCCGGCAGATGTGTTATAATCTGCAACCACCCAACAGGCCTTGCTGATGGTATTGCTGTATTTGATATATTACGAGAGCATCGACCCGATATGCTGTTCTTGGCCAATGCAGATGCTTTAAGGGTCGTCCCCAAAGGGACCGATATTGTACTTCCCGTAGAATGGGTAGCAGAAAAGCGCACCCGCGAAAAAACCCGCGCCACCCTAAACGGCTTCAAGCAAGCAATGCAGGAAGAACGCTGCGTTGTTATTTTTCCTGCGGGTGCCTTAGCAAAATTATCCCTTTCAGGACTTGTAGAACCACCGTGGGAGACCTCTGCCACATCTTTGGCTCGAAAATACCGGGCGCCAATCATTCCGGTGAACATGAGCGGTAATAACTCGTTTTTGTATTATTTATTTTGTATTTTAAACACGGAATTGCGCGACATTACCTTGTTTCATGAGTTACTGAACAAAAGAAACAAACTGTTTACTTTCGAAATTGGAGCACCGATCTGCCCGCAAACCATGCCCAAAAAGGCTGCTCAGGCGACAGAGTTTATTAAACAGGTTGTAACGGAACAATTAGCGGTAACTGAATAAATCAAGCCGCACAAACCAACGGCTTGCTAGCGGTGCTTAAAGCCTGCTCCAAATCATTCCAAATATCATCTACATCTTCAAGGCCAACCGATAGCCGAACCAGGCTTTCGCTGATGCCATGAGCAGCGCGCTCTTCAGGGCTATAAGTTGAATGGGTCATGCTGGCCGGGTGCTGAATTAGACTGTCCGCATCGCCCAAACTAACAGCCCGTTTAATCATTTCCAGCGTGTCCATAAACCGAGTTGCCCGATCAAACCCACCAATTAGTTCCAGCGCCATAACACCGCCGCCATTTCGCATCTGCCGACGGGCCAATTCGTTTTGCGCAAAACCATCCAAACCCGGATAATAAATGCTTTGTACCATCGGGTGCGCTTGTAATCTTCGAGCAATTTCAAGAGCAGTTTCACCATGACGATCCATACGAATTGCCAACGTTTTTAAGCCGCGCATCAATTGATGAGCGCTTAGCGGGTCAAGCACCGCCCCCGTCATATCTTTTAGGCCCTCTAAACGCACCCGCATCATATCTTCGGCGTTTCCTGCGGCCAAACCTGCGATAAGATCACCGTGACCGCTCAAGAATTTTGTCGCAGAGTGCACCACAATATCCGCCCCAAGAAGCAATGGCTGCTGTAAATAGGGCGTACAATAAGTATTATCAACAATAGTGCGCGCGCCATATTTGCTGGAAATTTTGGAAATTGCAGCAATATCAACCAGTTTCATGTTCGGGTTTACCGGACTTTCAAAGTAAACAATTTTAGTCTGATCACTAATCGCGGCTTCTAATTGCTGCGGATCAGCAAGATCTATACAAGTGACCTTCACCCCAAAGCGAGACAAGCCATGCTGTAAAAACGCGAACGTGCAGCCGTAAAGCGTAGTATCGGTGATTATTTCATCACCAGCACTTAAAAATGTCCACAGAACAGAGGTGATAGCCCCCATTCCAGAGGCAAAACTTACGGCAGCTTCTGCCGTTTCAAGATCAGCAAAACGGGTTTCCAAGACCGAAAGCGTCGGATTGCTGATCCTTGAATAAATATGACCCTCATTTTCTCCGGCAAACCGACCAGCGCCATCACTAGTGCTTTCAAAGGTAAAGGTTGAGCTCATATATAATGGCGGATTTAGCGCACCCTTAGCTTCACGATCATCATAACCGGTATGAATGGCCCGAGTAGCAAAACCCTGTTCTCGTATCTTATTCATGCGCTTTCTCCTAATATAGTATAAATGCGCCTTGATTGCCGCAATGTCCTAGCGTATTTGCTATTTTCTTATTTATTTTTGGCATATCCTGCCAATTTGGAGGTCATATGGACAATTTAGATCGAAAAATAGTTCGTGAATTACAAATTAATGGCCGCATCAGCAATCAGGAGTTGGCGCTTCAAATCGGGTTGTCGCCCTCGCCATGCCTTAGGCGAGTCAAAGCATTAGAGGCATCAGGGGTTATTCGGGGATATACGGCATTGATCGATCAGGCCAAATGCGGGCTACCAATTAATGTGTTTGTTGAGGTTAAGCTAACAGAGCCCAATGATGAGTTGATTCAGAAATTTGAACGCGGGGTTAAGGCTTGTGACGAAATTATTGAATGCCACCTTATGACTGGAAGTCGAGACTATTTATTGCACGTGGTAAGCAGCTCTTTGGGTTCTTATGAACAGTTTATTCGCAACACCCTAACCAGATTGCCCGGCGTTGCCAGTATTGATAGCGCATTTGCCTATGGCCGGGTTAAATCTCGCGGGGCCTATCCACTATAAGTTTGTATTTTAGCTTTACTTGTCCCCAGACACTTCCAGCTCTGACCAGTCCACCTCTGACATCATTGTTTGATAAGCGGCTGTTGTGCGCGGCCACATGGTTGGGATGTAACCGTCAGCACGTTTATACCAGCTTTGACATGATGTTGACCAAACCATTTCGGACAGTTCTAATTGCAACTGCTTATTATACCGAGCTACCGCATCGGATTTTGGCGCAACTGTAACCCCTGATTTTAGCCCAGTTACCACATCAACTAGATATTTTAATTGGCTTTCAATCATGAGGATCATCGAGGAATGCCCCAAGCCTGTGTTGGGGCCAAGCAGGAAAAAGGTATTAGGAAAATCTGGTACCATCAAGCCTTTCAATGCCCGCAAATCGTCTCTCCACTTGGCCAAGCTGGCACCATTTGCCCCCGTCATATTAACTCCGGGCATAAATTCAGTAGCTAAAAACCCAGTAGCCATCACCACTACATCGGCTTTAATTCTCTCACCTGCTTTCGTCTCAATATAATCAGCGCCAAACTCGGCAATTCCGTCTGTCTGTAAATTGACATTATCACGACAAAACATGTCATAAAAATCATCAGAAATTAAAATGCGTTTACAACCAACATCAATGTTTGCCGTGAGTTTTTTTCGTAAAACCGGGTCTTTGATTTTTTGTTTTAAGTAGTTGAGAGACCGTTTTCGGATAATTGTATTGACCCAACTTCCCGGTTTCATAGCCCGAAAGAAAAACTTATCTTGACGAGCGTTTAACCAGGACCGCAATAGGCGATTAAAAAACGGAAACTGCCTAAACAACCATTTTTCAAAACCAGAATAATCTCGGTCTCCACGCGGCATCACATAGTTTGCTGTGCGTTGAAACATGGTCAATGATTTAACTTTTGGCGCAATTACCGGGCCGATTTGTAGCGCGCTGGCTGCTGATCCAATAATCACGACATTTTTTCCACTCAAATCAACTGAGCGATCCCATCTGGCCGTATGAAAGACCTTCCCTTGGAAGTTGTCTAATCCCGTAAAACTAGGGATCGCAGGAGTGCCTAAAAAGGATACGCTCCACACGACAAATCGAGCAAGGAACTTTTCATTTTTTGCAGTTTTCAATGTCCACAAAGCAGTTTGCTCATTAAATTCAGCGGATACAATTTCGGTTTCAAACTGAAGGTGACTCCGTAAATTATTCTGATCAACCACAGCTTCCACATAAGAGCGGATTTCGCTTTGCGGAGAATAAATCCGGCTCCAATCAGGGTTGGGAGCAAAGGAATAACAATATAAGTGTGAAGGTACATCACAAGCCGCACCCGGATAATCATTATCATACCAAGTGCCGCTAATGCCTTTGGTTTTTTCGAAAACCTTAAAATTCTTAAACCCAGCTTCTTGTATTTTAATGGCCGCCCCAATGCCAGAAAAACCAGCTCCGATAATTGCGAAATCCAATTGCTGTATTGCCAATTTATGCTTCTCCCCAAACAACGATCAAAATAGTATTACAAACACCAAGGCTGTTTGGGTAGAGGTAAGCGGGCTAAAAGGTTAGCTCAATTTAGTTTTAGCTAAACAACAATGCTTAAGCCCTATGGATTTTCATATCTGTTTTCGATATGAAGCCTCTGCATAAAGGTGTGTTTCATGACCAAAACCCAAAAATCTTTAGTATTGTTTTCAGGAGGGCAAGATAGCTGTGTCTGTTTAGCTTATGCACTAGAGCATTACGGACAAGTGGAAACTATCGGGTTTTCCTACGGACAATCCCATAAAGTAGAATTAGAAACCAGAACCGTTTTTTTACAAAAATTTCGTAAAACCTTTCCAAACTTAAGCGCTAAATTGGGTCAAGACCATCAGGTGGATCTAACCGGATTTGGTGGGGTAGCCAAAAGCTCTTTAACCAGTTCAGCGGCAATCACCCGACGCCAAGACGGACTGCCCGACAGTTATGTGCCAGGACGAAATTTAATATTTCTGATTACCGCCGCAGCATTAGCCGACCGCCGACACGCCGAGGTGTTAGTTGGTGGCATGTGTGAGACTGATTATTCCGGCTACCCTGATTGTCGGCGTGAAGCCTTGGACGCCGTAGAACAGACTATTTTATTGGGGATGGGCCTAAAAATCAGTATTGATACACCGCTGATGAAGCTGACCAAATCGCAAACTTGGAAAATGGCATTTGATCTCGGCGGACAAAAACTAGTGGACTTAATTATAAAGGATAGCCATTCCTGTTATCAGGGGGATCGCAGCCACCTCCATGAGTGGGGCTACGGGTGTGGTCACTGCGACGCCTGCCAATTGCGCGCCAAAGGTTATTCAACTTGGGTAAAAACCCGATGACATGGTCAGTAAAAGAGATGTTTCTGACCTTGCAAGGAGAAGGGCATCAGGCAGGGAGAGTCGCGGTTTTCTTGCGTTTTACCGGCTGCAATTTATGGTCAGGTCGCGAACAAGACCGACACAAAGCAGCTTGCTCATTCTGTGATACTGAATTTGTCGGATTTGATGGCACCAATGGCGGACAATTCACCGATGCGGATGAATTGGCACAACAGGCTTTTTCGCTGTGGCCAAAGGGTGGGCGACCCTTAATAGTCTGCACCGGCGGTGAGCCTTTATTGCAGTTGAATTCTGTTTTAATTGAAGCCTTACATACTGTTGGTTTTGAAATAGCGGTTGAAAGCAACGGCACCATTTGCGCACCTGCAGGAATTGACTGGCTTTGCATTAGCCCAAAAGCTGATGTGCCGCTGATACAAAGCAGTGGGGACGAGCTTAAATTGGTGTTCCCGCAACCTCAGAACCGACCCTGTGATTTTGAGCATTTAGATTTTTCCTATTTTTCTTTGCAGCCAATGGACGGGCCACGGGTGAAGGAAAACACCCAAGATGCTATTGACTGGTGCCAACAACACCCCAAATGGCGCTTAAGCCTACAAACTCATAAATGGACAAATATTCCATGACATCTTCAAATGATTTTTTTGCCATGCCTATGGAAATTTCCCGCTCCGCTTGGTTTGAGGCAGCGCATTATTTGCACAAATGCAAGGAAGGCCAAGGTTATCAGCAATTACATGGCCACTCGTTCAAAGTAACTATTACTCTACGCGATCAACCCGGCGGCGAAAATGGCTGGGTCGAAGACTTAGCTGCTATAGGCACCGCCTTAGACGCAATCCGGCAACAACTAGATCATGCCTGCTTAAATGAAATTCCCGGCCTTGAAACTCCATCCTTGGAGCGTCTATGCGCATGGATCGCAGCAAGGCTGGCTCCTGAATTCCCGAGCCTTGCCACAATTCGCGTCTCAAGACCTTCGTTATCAGAAGACTGCCTGCTTCGACTGCAATAAATTAAATCAATTAATCTGCGTATCTGTTGCCAAATCACGAGATAAACGCCGTGCAAAACGATCAAATGCCTTGCGGGCATCATACCAAGTTGAAGCTCCAGAAACTTGATCAATCCAGCTTTCTTCCCACTTAAAGAAAGCCGATCCAACTTCGGTGCCATCGGGTGTAATAAACTTTGCATCTAAACTGGCACCACCAAGCGCAATGCTCCGAAAGTCAATGCCGGGTTTACTTCTATATTGAGCCAATGTTGGTCGATTTGGTTTTAAATCCGTTATAGTGATCACTAATTGCAAACCATCTGCGGCCATTAAGTCTTTCTTTGTTAGATATAGTTCGACTTTTTTACGCAATACGCCAGACAGATTTTCCACGTCACGGCTATCATACATTTTGGCTTCAGAAGTCACATCTTCACTGGCTTGCACCATAACGGATGCAATGCGAACAGTAGAAGCCGCCTCATTATCGAGAGTTAGTTCATACTTCGAATTTATAGCATAGGCGGCATTCGAAATTGCAAAAAACAAACCTATGACAAAAAGCCTCTTAAACATGGGATTCTCCTTCAGATAGAATAATTACCAGACATCCCTCATAAGCAAGCTACCACAATTTGCACAAAAACCCCACCGCAAAATAGGTGTCTTTTTGGTAATGGAGCTAGTTTTCATCAAAATAACGTTACTGCTCACTGCCACCACTTTCTTTTTGCTCTGGTTTGTCTTTTTCCCCCAACACCGTTTTTGAAACTTTGCTAGCGGTACCAGTTGCTATTCCTGCTCCGGTTTTTGTGGCTTTTGCGCCGATTGACACCGCAGAACCTGCAACCTCGGCAGTTGTTCCAACCACAGTTCCGATCACACATCCAGATAAAACCGGTAAAACAAACAATAATACTGCATATGGGCGAAGTTTTCTCATTGCGATTCCTTTTAATATAGCCATGCTTTCAAGCAGATGACTTGTACCTACAAACAGGTTACCGCAAAGTTTCTTTTGGCGTTGGTTTTGGTTTGCGCATCGCTTTTCTAGCCGGTTTGTTCTCCGGCACCATTTGTACCTGTAGCGGCTGTGTTGAAGACAAATTGACATCCCGTTGCGGAAACGGAAATTCAACGCCATTTTGATTAAAACTATCCCAAATTGCTAATAAAACATTTGAGGAGACATTAGCAACGCCCTTATGAGAATCCCGGATCCAAAACCGAACCTCTAAGACTATGGCGCTATCTCCAAATTCATTTAACTGACAAGCTACTTGCGGACTATCCAAAACCCTATCAACAGACTTTGTCGCCTCTATCGCCAAAGCAATAGCCTTGCGAACATCACTATTATAAGCAATTCCTATTTTCCGCTTGATCCGGATAACAGGATCGGTAAATGACCAATTCACCACCTTACCAACGACAAAACTTTCGTTTGGAATTAGATGTTCTTTACGGTCTCTCGTCACCACCGAAGTATATCGAAGCCCCAATGAAGAAACGCGGCCATAGGTATTATCAACCTCTATTACATCGCCAGGTTTGATGGAGCGATCCATCAACAAAATCACTCCTGAAATCAAATTAGCGAAAATACGCTGTAGCCCAAAACCAATGCCAAATGACAGTGCGCCCCCTAATAGGGCCAAGGAGCCGAGCGGCACATTTAGGCTCGACAAGACAATCAAAACCGCAATAGTCGTTAAACTGATCTGAATGGCCTTAGATAACAATAACTGCACTGATGGGGTCAAAGAAGGTAGCTTTTCAACCCTAGTGCGCAACAGTGCCGATACTCGATTTGCCGACCACAACAAAACTACTGCCAGCAACAGACCTTGTAGTATAATCAATACTGAGAAGTGCACTTCTCCGCCTGCACCTATTTTAGGCAAAATCGGTTTATTTAAAAAATCTAGAGCTGGTCGCAACCAACCAAAAATATTCAGCGCTGCCATAAACCAAGCAATTCTGGTCAGTGTTTGCGCCCAAAATGGCTCAGCAATAAATCCGGAAACCAGACGAATTACTACATATGCTCCAGCCAAAGAGCCTGCGCCCCGCGCAAAAACGATAGGATATCCATATGCGCTTAGACCGACTTGTGCAGCGTTTAAAAATATAAAAGCCAAAAATGCCAGAAGCACGGGCGAAAAAAACCTGCCTAACGGTTCACGAACTTTGGTGAAGAGCTTAAAGCGCTCCGCTTGGTCAGCTAAATGCGAGAAAATTGCCCTTATGGGTTTTAGCAATAACAGCGTCAGCACGAGACTAGCTAAAACCACACCTAATTGAACAGTAGTATCAATGCTTAAAACCTGCTCTTGGAACCAAGTGGAGAAATGCCCACTTAAATGCTGCACATCTACTACGAGTTTTTCAGGAACCAGCGGCTCTGTCTGGATAATTATCATAATTTTACTCTGTGTTTATATTTTTTACTAATATTTGGAGAAATTACTGACTTGCCCAGACAATACGCGCAATCCAGTCAACCTGCTTTCGTTCTAATATACGATCGGAATATTCGGGATTAAGACTAGCAAGCTCAATGGTTTTAGCTGTCATTCGCCGCAATTCTTTGGCCATAACCTCACCTTCGTGCGTGCGCGCCACCACACGGTCGCCCCGGCGCACACTTTCCTCTGGCGAGATCACAATCCGGTCACCATCCCTAAACACCGGCAACATAGAATCTCCGCTGATTTCCAGTGCATAGCAACGATCACCAGCCAAGCCGGGAAACCGAACCTCATCCCAACCAGTACCCACAGGAAAACCGCCATCATCAAAGAAACCGCCGGAGCCTGCCTGAGCAAACCCTAATAAAGGTACCGGGCGGCCGGTTTCAGCTGTTCCGCTAGCATGACCGCACAAAAGAGCAAATTCCTCAAACCCAACCTCAGCCACAGCTAAAACTTTGGCAATGCTCTCTGTTGAAGGCCAACGTGGACGGGTTTCGTCAGCAGTAAAGCGCTTTGAGCGATTAAATGTTGTGGCATCCAACCCAGCCGCCTTTGACAAAGCCGAAACACTCATTCCGGTTTTTGCTGCCAAATTATCCAGCCCCCGCCATATTTGTTTGTGGGTTAGCATGATTGCCCTCAAATATAGAAATTTGATAAGAATAAACACAGTTAAATAGGAAAGTAAACCTATTTAGAGCTTTTTCTAAGCTTCCCTTGCTTGGGTGCTGGCTCGACGGTGAATTCAGGTTTATAGCTCTATCATGACAAACCAGAATACACATAAAATATATCGCCTTTGCTCCTTGGCAGAGTGGGAGTTATGCCAAAAGACTGGAATATTACCGTATAATCAAGATGATACCCAAGATGGGTTTTTTCACCTGTCCAGAGAGAACCAGGTCAAAGAAACTGCATTAAAATACTATATGGGCACCAAAGATTTGTATGTATTGACTATTTCGGTTGATGAAATCCATAATATTTTACAAATTGAAGCCAATAAACATGGCGAGCTATTTCCCCACGCCTATGGGTTAGTTCCGCAAAGCGCTGTATTATCTGCCAAACCTGTTCCCCTAGAAAATGGCTCATACGCTTTCCCTAAAAGGCTATTTGCATGAGCTTTTTGCACAACTTAACTCCCAAAATTTTGCGAGTCTTTGAGGCCGAACGGGCGCACAATTTGACCATCGGCGCTCTGCGTGCCGGTTTTGGGCCGAATATAAATCCACAATATCACCCAATTTTATCCACTAAATTTGCTGGCCTTACCCTTCCAGGCCCAGTCGGACTAGCAGCAGGGTTTGACAAAAATGCAGAAGTACCACTGGCAATGTCAAAGTTTGGCTTTGGCTGGATCGAGTGCGGAACCGTGACGCCATTACCGCAAACAGGAAACCAAAAACCCAGACTATTTCGTTTACCAAAGGACAAAGCTGTTATTAACCGTTTTGGATTTAACAACAATGGTTTGGAAGCATTCGAACACAATTTCCGCCGCGCCATAAAGGCCAAAACCTCGTGCTTAATCGGAGCTAATATAGGAGCCAATAAGGACACGAAGGATCGGGCCGCTGATTATTGTCTTGGCTTAAAAAAATTGTGGGGCTTGCCCGATTGGTTTACCATCAATGTCTCATCACCAAACACGCCGGGACTGCGAGATTTACAAAGCGCCGGCGCATTAGATGAATTGTTGGGGCAAATAGATAAAACCCGCATACAATTATGCAAAAATCAGCCTGATGTGCCGGTTTTCTTAAAAGTTGCCCCGGATTTGGATGAGAGCCAAATCGAAGATATTTGCAACTCTGTATGTAAGTTTAATATATCTGGCTTAATCGTCTCAAATACTACTCTTGCTCGGCCAACAAGCCTGAAAAGTCGATGCAAAAATCAAAGCGGAGGTTTATCCGGTCAACCATTATTCGAGGCTTCTACAGAAGTTTTGAGAATGTTTCGTCAAGCAAGCAAAGGGCAAATTCCATTGATAGGGGTTGGAGGAATCAGCAATTCCGCACAAGCTTGGCAAAAAATCAAAGCCGGAGCCAGTGCCACACAGCTCTACTCGGCTTTAATTTACCAAGGCCCGTTTTTAGTATCTAGAATCCATAAAGAACTTGCCCAAAGGCTGCACGCCGAAGGGTTTACCTCGATCAATGATGCCGTAGGAATAGATCAGCCCGTTTGAACCGATCGACGCAATGCCGGCCAAGCTGTTGCCAATGTAACCCCGCGCGTCACATAATAAATGAGGAATGCCGCCCAAACGCCACTATTTCCATAAACAGGAGACAAGAAGAAATCAGCCATCAAGTAAACAAGCACAGAAACTAAAGCTGAATTTCGCATTGCCGCACTACGAGTAGCCCCAACAAAAATTCCGTCTAATTGCCACGCTGCAACCCCTAACACCGGCACTGCGGCACACCACGGCAAATAAAGTAATGCTGCCGCCCGCGCCGCTGAATCCACAATAATTGCACGCAAAACAACTGGCCCGGCAAATAATGTGAGTGCCGCACAAACCAATGCGACAACGATTGCATACTCCGATGTAAAGCGCACAGCTTGATCTAAAGACCTGCGTGATTTTTTCCCGACCGCCCGGCCGGTCTCTGCTTCGGCAGTATAAGCAAAGGCATCAAGTATAAACGCCCAAACCGTGATGAACTGCAATAATACCTGATTGCCAGCAAGCAAAGCATCGCCTTGCTTTGCGCCAGAGTTGATAAACCAGGTAAACCCAATAATCATACATCCGGAACGGATAAATAAATCTCGGTTTACCGAAAGCAAATGTATAAATGGTGCCAAGTTAAACACCTGCCGGTGGTCAAAACTAGCCAGATGAAACCCCGTAGTTTTTCTAATGTGACGAACCAATAAGCCGATTGCTAACAAGAAAGCTAAGGCTTCGGCAATCGAGGTTCCAGCAGCCACTCCCGCTGGCCCCCAGTTTAGCCCCAGAACAAACCATAAATCTAAAATCACATTGACTGTCGCTAAAAACACCTGAACCAACATTGCCATTTTGGACAAACCAGCACCGATCATCCACCCGGTTAAAGCAAACAGGCTAATCGCCGCTGGTGCGCCGTAAAACCGCCAATTAACATAGCTTTTCCCCGTAGCCTCTGCCGCTTCACTTCCTTGCAAAATGCTAAAGCTTAGTTCGCTAAGAGGAAGTTTGAACAGTAGAATTAAAACCCCAATTACCAGCGCCAACAGTCCAGATCTAACCAGCACTAACTGGCTTTGCTCGTGGTCGTCTCTTCCGATGGCTTGAGCGACAAGGCCAGTGGTGCTTTGCCGTAAAGAGTAAGTACCCCAATAAAAGATCGCAAAAACTGCACTTCCCAAGGCCACACCAGCTAAATCAGTAGCCGACCCTGAAAGCCCGATCACCATGGTATCAGCAACACCAACCAACGGGATTAAGGCGTTTGCAAATATCAGAGGCCAGGTTTTTGACCATATATGGCCACGAGTAATAAGGTTCTTGCTCAATCCAGCAAGCGCATCAGGTTTTCAATCGGGCGGCCAATGGCTGCAACCTCTGCTCCTACCAATATTGGTCGTTCAATCAGAACCGGGTTTGCGCTCATTGCCGCAAGTAAAGCAGGTTCACTGACCTCTTTGGCCAACCCCAATTCCTTATAAGAGGCCTCGCCCGTTCGCATCAATTCACGAGCGCTGGAAAAGCCTAGCCTTTGAACTATTTCTTTTAACTCAGCGGCAGAAGGAGGTGTTTTCAAATACAAAACCGTCTCGAAAGGCCGTCCCATTTCCTCAAGTAAAGCCAAAGCGGCTCTAGATTTAGAACACCTAGGATTGTGATATAACTGTAAGCTCATTGGGCAGAGTTTTCCTTTATTGCATCATTTGTAGTAGTAGTTGCATCTTTTTTTTCTTCGAGACAAACAGGATCGGTTTCTATTGACGCATAAGGCCTAGAATAACAAACTAGAAACCGTTTTGCCGCGATCAGGTTTGGTTTAAATCCGTTTTCGTCTTCCGCCTGCAAGGCCAATTGCCCAATACTGGTGCGCAAGGCGCTAATATCACGACTAAGCCAAGCAGAAAATGCATCAATATATGAGTTCCAGTCCGGCACGGCTCCCGCTTCCTGATCTGGGTTTTTAGCCTGTTTCAAGTGAATTTGTGCAATTTGGCTGCGCCCTGACATGGCAAAAACTCTGGCTGCATGATAACGCAAAGTTCTGGTCTGTGCCGGAGTCGCTTCTTTTTCGTGCGTTGAAAGCCAGATAACAATTGAACTACCGGCAGCAAAAAAGCATTTTTTGCTGGCCAGAACTCGCCAACCGTTTTCTTCAAATTGCGCATAATCCCATTCGCTGACCTGTTGGTTAACCTCTTGACCATAAGCAATACATGGATCAACAGACTTTGACTCTTGCGCCAAGACACTGCCTGCCCACAACAAAAATACAATTGCAAAAACTCCAAACTTCATTTTTAGCCTTTCTCTTTATCCAATTGCGCCAACAGCTCTTTAGCTGCCTCTAAGTGCAGGCGCTCAACCATCTGTCCGTTTACATTGATCGCACCTTTACCGGCATTTTTCTTGTAAGAATAGGCATGTACAATAGCTTGCGCCTGCTTAACCTGATCTGAACTTGGACCAAAAGCAGTATTTGCTGGTTCGACCTGGCTCGGATGAATGAGGCTTTTACCATCAAAGCCCAAAGCTTTTCCTTGCGCGGCTTCCCTAACAAAGCCTTTTGGATCAGAAAAATTATTATAAACACCGTCAATTACTGGAATACCCCAGACCCGCGCCGCTAGGACAATTTGCGCCAAATACGGCAATAGTGACCCTCGGCCCGGATCATTAGCACACCGCAACCCTGCAATCAGATCATTAGTGCCCACGATTAGCCCCTTCAAGCCGACCTCCTGATGAAGCCGAGCAATTTGATCGACATTACGCAAACCTAATGGCGTTTCGATCATTGCCCACAATGCGGGAATTGCTTTTCCTGTTCCGTGCAGCAGGCTTTTCATCTGTTTAGTTAGCTCTTGCAGAACAAGCCAGTTTTCTACCTTTGGCACGACAATTACTACTGGGCCTTCTGAAGTAATTGCACAAACATCTGCTCTTTGCACAGCTTCTGGCCCGGAATTTATCCGTACCAGAACAGGTGTTTTTGATTCTTTATTCTCTCTTAAAAATCTAATTACAGCAGCCCGACCCGCATCTTTTTGCTCAGGAGCCAGCCCGTCCTCTAAATCAATAATGATCGCGTCGGCTGCCAATGATGGAGCCTTTGCCATAGCCTTAGCGTTTGCGGCTGGAACAAAAAGCATAGAGCGATACATAGAAAAACCCTTTTAGGAGCTATCCATAGCCTAACACACAAGCTCTGATCAAACCCCAAAGCTGAAAATTTACCATTTAGTCTATTGCCGATCACAAGTTGTCTTTTTTGCATGGCCAGCAAGCTGCTTTTCTGACAGATTGCCGCCATGAAAACCGTATTGGTCATCAATTCACAAGCAGCAAGCAGCCAGATTGGCGGCTCAGGTGGCGGCTTTGCCCTGCAAAGAATGGGGGTGCAGGTTTTTCATCTGCCAACATTGCTCGTAGGTCGTCATCCCGGGTGGGGAGACCCGGGCCAAGTAAATATCAGCGCTGATGATCTGGCAACTTTGTTTATAGCGGTTCGAGAGCAAGGATTGCTACCCAAAATCGATGGAATTTTAACTGGGTATTTTCGCTCGGTGCGTCAAATTACAGCGGCTTGCGCAATAATTGATCAAGTGCGCGAAGAAAACCCAAATGTATTGGTGGCCGTTGACCCGGTCATGGGTGATTACCCCACCGGGCAATATGTAAGCGAAGCCGTAGCACAAGCTATTCGCCGTGAACTGGTTCCTATGGCCGACCACATAACACCAAACCGCTGGGAAATGGAGCTTTTAAGCGACCGTACCTTATTTGACGATGCTTCAGTAATAGCTGCTGCAACCTCTTTATCTCCTGAGTGGGTGTTTCTTTCAGATGCCCCAGCTCCCGACAATTGGGTGCATATGGCCGTCCACCAAGATGAATGCTGGAAAGTAGAATGTCCAAAACTTACTCACGCACCAAAAGGTACAGGCGACTTACTAGCCGCCTTAATTTTGGGCCAACGCCTGCAAGGACTTTCACCCCGGAACGCCTTTGAAGCAGCTATCAACTCCGTACAAGATATATTAGCCGAAGCCCAAAGGTTGCAGACTAAAGAATTACCTTTAGTACAAGCTCAAGACAGGATGATTACTCCGCGCTCCAGTCTGACCGCTAGGCCCCCTGAGATTCAGGCGAAACAATCAAAATGGGTGGCAGGAATTGGTAGTTGCAAAGATGGGTGGTTAGCCGTTTTGCTTGATGTAACTGGACAAAAAACCCCGCTAATGCGCCCCTTATTATCTTTTTGGGATGTATTAAATTTTTCAGAGCAACCTGAAAAAATTGCTGTCGACTTACCGATTGGTTTTTCTGATTCGGCCGCTATAGAAGGCAGAAAGTGCGAAAAAGAGGTACGCAAATTACTTGGGCCGCGCCAACATTCGGTTATTTCTTCTCCTTGTCGTGCAGCGTTACTTAAAACCAGGTATGAAGACGCCAATCACGCCAACATCGCAAGCGCAAAAACATCACCAAAATTATCCAGTCATGCTTTTGAGTTATTTGCAAAATTAAGAGAAATAGATACTCGTATTACACCAAAACTACAAAACAGAGTTTTTGAAACTCATCCTGATTTAGCTTTTACAATTGTTCGAAACCAAAGCCCTTGCAAATACCCCAAAGAAGATGAAAAGGGCGTGGAGGAACGGATCGCAGAATTACGTAGTATTGGGTTTAACGATGAGTTTTTAAACCAAACTCTACCCTCCAACATCAACGCCGAGCGAGCTGACCTTCTGGGCGCTTGTATTTGCGCCTGGGTCGCTCAACGAGCCTTGCTGGGTGCCGCTAAGTCCTATCCAACAAAACCTGAAAAAGACCGCAGAGGACTGGAAATGGTAATTCGGGTTTAAAACTAAACTTAATCTTAATTGTCCCGTTCAAAACAAAATTTGCAAACAGTTTTTTGGTTTGACTAGTTTTTCTGGGAGAACACAAATGCCTTGCAAGCTTGCATTTGGGAGATAGGTTGAGCAAAGACCTTGACGGGACGTATTGTTTTTCCGTAGGCCAGCAACGGATTTTAGGCAATGAGCAAGCCAAAACTTGCAGACTATTTAAGCGGCTCCTTGCTGCGATTGCGACAAGCAGCCAGCGATGAGTTGCATGCAATGTCTGTTTATCGGGCGTTGGCTTTTTCTGGGCCCGCACCGCTTTTGCAAAAACCGTGGCCAAAACGACCAAAAACACCAAATCAGCAATTTGGCGAGACAATCGCAAATGGCGTTCTGCAGCTTGCTGGTAAGCAAATTAACTTTACCAATATCCAAGACCTTTGGGCTGACCCTTCTCCCACACGTTCTTTTGCCAGATCCTTGCATGAGTTTTCATGGATGTCTGATTTGCTATCTATAAAAGACAAGCACAAAGCTAAAAACTTAGCTCGTCAACACGTAGATGCTTGGATAGAAAATTATGGCGCTTGGAACCGATTTGCTTGGAGCAAGGAGATAACAGCAGAGCGATGCTTAACCTGGCTTGCTGCTTCCAAAGAACTTTTTAGTGGTGATGCCGTTGCTGCCAGTACTAGATTAGATGCACTTGGCCGCCAATTGCGCCACTTAAAATCCATTATTCGTGTGTGTGAAGCTGGAGAGACAAGGTTGTGGATTGCCATTGCCTTAGCCACCGCTGGAACCTGTCTTTATGGAATGAGGGTGTGGCAAAAAACCGGATTAACCCTGTTAGAAAGTGAGTTGAAGGTACAAATTCTGCCAGATGGCGGTCATATTGGGCGCAACCCAGAAGTTGCCACTCGACTATTGTTTGAGTTAATTGCTCTTGAGTCTTTGCTTAAAGAGTATGACCAAATCAGGCCGGTCTTTTTTCAACAAGTAAAAGACCGATTACTGCCATTTGTTCGGTTTGCAACTATGACAAATGGTGAATTAGCTCCGTTTAACGGTGGTGGGGTCGGCGATAAAACCCTCCTTTACCAGCAGGTGCAAGCCGCTGATTCTAATCAAAAACCTTTTTTAATTGCCCCTCACTCCGGGTATCACAGGCTTCAAGGCAATGCCTCATCATTGATTCTTGATTGTGGAAACCTGACCCCTGTTACCTATTCCCGTAACGCCCATGCTGGAAGCTTGAGCTTTGTTTTTGGCACAAAAGCCGGAGCATTAGTTACTAACTGTGGCTGGTCATCAACTATAGGAGACAAATGGCGCGGCCCAAGTCGTACTAGCGCCGCACATTCAACCTTAATTATCGACGATGTGTCCTCCAGCCGGATCAGCACAAACCATTTAGCCACCACAATTCTTGGCCCTGTGGTTTACGATCGCGAAACCCCGGTTGCGGTTCGTCGAACCGAAGAAGAAGAAGGCGTTTGGTTAACAGCTAGTCACCTAGAATATGTAAGTCGCTATGGACTACAGCACAACCGGCGACTGTTTTTGCAACGCACCGGAAATGATTTGCGCGGCGAAGATAGTCTAGAGCGACCTAGTGGGCTTAAAAAAACCAAAAACCTGCAACCAATTCCCTTTACCATCCGCTTTCATTTACACCCCGAGGTTAGAGCATCAGCATCACGCGATGGTGCCAGTGTGCTTTTGCTTCTTCCCAATGGCGAGGGTTGGCGCTTTGTTTGTGATTGCGGTACACTTACTCTTGAACCATCAGTTTATCTTGCTGCAGGTTCTCCGCCTAAGCGCAGCTCCCAAATTTGCGTATTGGGGGCCGCCGATCCAAATGGCATCGGCGAGGAGCCTACCAATAAAATATGCTGGTCTTTTCATAAAATTGAGCCAGAGGGCTGAGTTTGTGCTTGTAAAGATCGGCAAATTCACAGACACCGACCACAACACCCCAAGCCAAGAGAGTTTCCTATGAGTGAACAGCATTTGCGTATTTGTCGTGCATTAATTTCTGTTTCCGAAAAACAGGGGCTAACCGACCAAATAAAGCGCCTTGAAGCTCTTGGGGTAGAACTGATTTCCACCGGCGGCACGGCAAAAGTTATAAAACAAGCCGGCGTTGAAGTTCGTGATGCCAGCGAAATAACCGGATTCCCTGAAATGATGGATGGCCGCGTCAAAACCCTGCACCCCAACATCCATGGCGGCTTATTGGCACGTAGAGACCTGCCAACCCATTGCAAAGCCATGGACGAGCATAATATTGCGGCGATAGATCTTTTAATGGTCAATCTGTATCCATTTGAACAAACCCGTGATGCTGGAGCTGACTTTGCCACCTGTATTGAAAACATTGATATTGGCGGCCCGGCAATGCTGCGTTCTGCAGCAAAAAATCACGCCTTTGTTGTCGTATGCACTGATCGCGATGATATGGAAAAGGTTCTGCTCGAGATGGAACAAAATGGCGGTCAAGTAAGCGCAAAAACCCGGGCTGAACTTGCCGCAAAAACTTTTGCCAGAACCGCCCAATATGATACAGCTATTGCTAATTGGATGAGTAAACAAGCTGGGCAAACCGCACCCAAATACCGCTGCTTTGGCGGCGTATTACAAGAAGAATTACGCTATGGTGAAAACCCACACCAACAAGCAGCAATTTATCGAACTGGCGATGACGTTCCAGGCGTAGTAAATGCCGAACAAATTCAAGGAAAAAGCCTTAGCTATAATAATCTTAATGACGCAAATGCAGCCTTTGAACTCGTCAGTGAATTTGCAAGCAATCAGCCCGCTATCGCCATTATCAAACACGCAAACCCCTGCGGTGTCGCAATAGCCTCTCGGCAGTTAGATGCGTGGAATGCAGCGTTGGCCTGTGATCCGGTTTCAGCATTTGGCGGTGTAATTGCTTTAAATCAGGAAATCACCGCCGAAACAGCAAAGGCAGTTTGCGAGCTTTTCATCGAAGCGGTAATAGCTCCAGCAGCAAGCAAAGAGGCATTAGCGGTTTTTAGCTCCAAGAAAAACCTGCGCTTACTGCTTACAGCAAAAATGCCAGATCCGACGCGCAAAGGCTGGGAGGTAAAGACCCTATCCGGCGGATTGCTTGTCCAAAGTCGTGACAATGGGCAAATCAACGAAGCAGCAAAACTTACCTGTGTCACAAAACTCAAACCAACGACAACGCAAATAAATGATATGCTTTTTGCGTGGAAAGTTGCCAAGCATGTAAAATCAAACACTATTGTTTATGCCAAAGACGGGGCAATTGCTGGAATTGGTGCTGGGCAAATGAGCCGGGTAGATGCTGCAAGAATTGCTTCATCCAAAGCAGAAGCAGCCGCGGTCAAAGCCGGCTGGGATAAGCCACGCACAATTGATTCAGTAGCAGCTTCAGATGCTTTTTTCCCGTTTGCCGATGGCTTACAAGAACTGATCGACGCTGGAGCAAAAGCCGTCATTCAGCCCGGTGGCTCTATTCGGGATGATGAAGTAATCGCCGCAGCAGATGCTGCCGGTATTGCTATGGTGTTCACCGGCATGAGGCACTTTCGCCACTAAATTAGCGCTTAAAAGTTATCCTTGCGGCTACGAATTTCAGCAAAAACCTCAACATCTTTTGCATTTTGCAATCCCAAGCGCTCACGAATTGCTGAATCGTGCGCCCGCAAAAATGGATTGGTCGCCAGATCATCCGCTAAAACAAACGGCACAGTCCATTTTCCAGCGGCGCGCAATTGGCCTATTTGTTTTGCACGAGAAAGCAGATCCGAATTATACGGGTCTATAGTTTGCGCAAAACGTAAATTATCGGCAGTATATTCATGAGCGCAATAGATCATTGTTTGCGGCGGCAGTGCTTTTACTTTTTGCAAAGACGCCCACATGTCTTCTGGCGTACCTTCAAACAAGCGGCCACATCCCAATGCAAACAAAGTATCGCCAACAAAAGCCATTAACTCGTCATCAAAAACATAAATTACATGGCCCAAAGTATGTCCGGGTGTGCGCAATACCTTTGCAGAAACTGCCCCAATACAAAGCGTATCACCATCATCCACCCATTGATCCACCCCGGTAATATGAGCGCCGTCACCTTTGGGGGCAATGATTTTACAGCCCCAGCGTTCTTGCAAGGCCTTATTTCCCCCAACATGGTCAAAATGGTGGTGAGTGTTCCAGATAGCGGTCAAATTCCAATTGCGCTTCTCTAAAGCAGTAGAAATTGCCTCGGCATCTGGACTGTCAATACAAACCGTCTGCTTGCTATTCGGGTCATGGACTAAAAAACCATAATTATCTGACAAACACGGGATTTGTTCCACTTCAAGCATTTAATTTCCTTTGCCAATATGTTTTGGTTTCGGCATGTTGATGTTTCAAGGAAAACAACATGCAACCGGATGTTCAAGAGTTAAGCAGATTTTATCAAGGCCGTCTTGGGCAAATGTCCAAATTGTGCATAGAGCGACGATTAGCCAGCTTATGGCCTGATCTGTCGGGACGAGACGTGTTAACAATTGGCTATGGGACAGCCTATGCCAACAGCTGGCAACAAGACGCCAGACGATTAGTATGCGCCATGCCTGCCAAACAAGGCGTTGAACAATGGCCGCCTATAGGCCCGGTGCAATCATTATTAGTAGATTTGGATACCCTGCCCTTTGCAGAAAATTGCTTCGACCGTATTTTGGTTGCTCACCTTCTAGAAGAAGCGTCCGATCCTCTGCAAAGCCTTATCGAAATCACCCGCACTCTTGCCGCTAGCGGTCGTATGGTGTTGGTAGTGCCTCACCGCATCGGTTTGTGGTCTGCCAATAGCAGCACTCCATTTGGTCATGGCCGCTCTTTCTCCGTATTTCAATTGCTAAACCTGCTAGATCAAGCTGGCCTTACTTGTACCGCCAGCACTCAAGCCCTGTTTGCGCCGCCACACCGCTGGTTTGCTGCAAAAAGGAATGTTCATGCCTGGGAGCGCACCGGCGAAGTTTTTTGGCCGTTTTTTGGAGGAGTACTGTTGGTTGAAGCAAAAAAATTACGCATGGTAGACCCACGGGCAACATCTGTGCGCCCTGTATTCTGCCCGGAGACACGTCCATGATAGATACTGAAAAAAAACTAACCGATGTACGACTGGCTATCGATGCAATTGACAACCAAATGCTGGCTTTAATTGACCGGCGGCTAGAGTTGGCAAAAAGCCTTCGCGCCTACAAACCAGCCAACCGAGCCGCATGGGCCCCGGCCCGTGAACACGCTCTATTACAACGATTACTTGACCAAAAATCAGAGGTTTTTCCTGCAAAAACCGCCATCGCTATGTGGAGCGCGCTGATCACCTGTTCTTTAATGACCCAAGGTTCATTTGTTTTGTTATGCCCCGATGATAAAACAACAGCGCTTGCACAAGCGGCATTTCCTGGCGCTCCTGTAACCACCCTAAAACCCAATAATTGGCGCGAACAAGTCGCTGAAACCACAGATGCTGTAGCGGTTTTAAGTTTCCCAGACCAAGACCATAGCTGGTGGTGCGAACTTGCAAGCTCAAGCCCCAAGACCCGGCTCTATGTGCAAGCAGTGCTACCAAAATGGCCACCGGGAACACAAAGCGCTTGCTGTTTAAGTACTGACAAACCGTTATTTAGAGACGGGCAGGTATGTTGGACTTTGTTCCCAACAGAGAGCTTTCATAAACTACAAAACGAAACCATCAAGCACGCACGGCAGATTGCCAAAAATGGCACTTGGTTGTTAATCGAAACAGATCAGCCGGTTGATTGTGGTTTAGAACTGTTATCTAACCAGCCGGCCCCGGTTTTTATCGGCAGTTTTTTTCCCTCCTTGTTTTCGAAAGATAATTCATGACTAATCAACCCGATCCGCGCCCAGGTCTGCTTGATATTCTTGCTTATCGAGGCGGTGTTGCCGACGCTCCCGGGTTTAACGCGCCGATAAAGCTCTCCTCCAATGAAAATTGTTTTGGAGCGCCAGAGGTCGCCAAACAGGCCATTGCCAAACAAAGCAGCTCCTTAGAGCGCTATCCCGATGGCGGCGCCCAAAACCTGCGAAAAGCCCTTGCCAAAAAGCATGATTTGGATGTGGAAAGAATTATTTGCGGATGTGGATCTGATGAAATTTTGCAATTGATCGGACGCAGTTATTTACGCCCTGGTGATGAAGTGCTGTTTTCCGCCCACGGGTTTCTGACTTATAAATTAATTGCACTGCAAAACGAAGCAGTGCCGGTGATGGTGCCAGAAGATGACTTATACGCAAATGTTGATCGCATGCTGGCAGCGCTAACTTCGCGCACCCGTCTGGTTTTTGTTGCCAACCCGAACAATCCAACAGGCTACATGATGCCCAAAGCAGACCTGTTGCGTCTGCACGCCGGTTTGCCGAAACATGTATTGCTAATTGTTGATGCCGCCTATGCCGAATATGTGGACGATAGCAGTTATTCCTGTGGCATGGAGCTAGTTCGAGAACACGATAATGTTTTAACCACCCGAACCTTCTCAAAGGTATACGGTTTGGCAGGTTTGCGCATTGGCTGGGCCTATTGCCCACAACAAGTTGCCGATGTGCTAAACCGGGTTCGATCGCCGTTTAACGCCAATCGTCTAGCCCAAGCTGCGGCTCTAGCGGCATTAAATGATGATGGGTTTGTGCAAAAATCCGCCGATCATGTGCGAAAATGGCGAAAATGGCTCTCAGAAGAAATAAGTAAGACCGGTATTCGTGTCTATCCGAGCGCAGGCAACTTTATTTTGCTGGGCTTTAATGGCGATGCCAAAAAGGCCGATGCCGCCGAACGGTTTTTAATGGATAGAGGTCTAATTTTACGGGGCATGCGTGGCTTTGGTTTGCCGGGCTTCTTGCGCCTTACCGTTGGACTGGACAATGAAAACCAAGCTTTTGCCAGCGCGCTGTCCGAATTTATGATCGATTATGGCAAGACTTGAGCAGTAGAACCAATGCGAAAAGGCCCTGTATAAATTCCGCCCTTTCGCAGCTTAAACGATAATTCAGCTTCACTAACTCCGCCGATCAGCAATGATAATGCCAAAATAGTATTGCGAACCTCACCTGCGACCTGATTTGAATCCAAGCTCGACAAAATATCCGCAGGATACACAAACTTCACCTGTACCGGGCCGGTAAGGTATCCATTTTTATCAATTTGTAGCGAGCCGGATAAATCTGCTCTGGCGCGGCCAGAAACAATCAGCGCCTGTTCAATATTTACCATTCCATCTGGGGTGCGAAACGCCTGTAGCCCCTGGCCGCCAACAAGAGATGACCAAGAAAACACCTCTCCATTTAGTCGAATTTCATCTAATGGGTTAATTGGCATATTTGGCCAAACCGGTGATCGAGCAAAAACAAACAAATTCCTGCTGTCTGCATCTCCGCCTGGTCGAAAATGCACCTCGGAGAGTTCTGCCTGAAACAACGTCACCGCGCTACTTTGAAAACTTGGCTGCAATAGTTCCAGCGAAGCCCGGGAAAGACCATTATCGTCAAACACCAAAGATGCTCTAGTTCTTTCAGAGTTATAGGTAAGCTTCTGTCCCCCTGCGGTTAAGATTTGTACGCTTTTTGGCAACTCAACAATTAAATGAGATAATTTCCATGCCATAGCATGAACCCGTAAAACTGAGGTGTTGAACTGAACACTCCCATTGTCTGGCGGGGTTGTGAATTGCACACCAGAAACCGTCACCACAAACCGGTACGGCCAACCTCTAACCTTAAAACCCTCAAAACCTATTTCATACCCTTGGTTTTGCAGGCTAAAGATTTGCTCATTGGCTTTAGTTTTTACCAAATTAGCGCCAAACAACCAAAACCCACTCCAAGCAAGTGCCAATGCCACCACAAATACAAAGAGTAAGAGAATCCAGCTGGATTTCGTTTCTTGTTGATGTTTTATCATGTTTGATTGCTCGTCTTTTACACTAAACTCTGTGTAGCTGTTTCTATGCGAGCCTCAAGCTCCTTCATAAATGTCTTTCGATCTAAACCCGGGTTAATTGGCGGTAGAATTTTCACCGTTATAACGCCGCGGTTAAACCCGACCCCCTTAGCTGGCCAGCATAAACCGGAATTTAGCGCAATCGGTACACACGGAACACTCATCTCTTTGTACAATGCCGCAACTCCCGGCTTATAGGGCGACTTTGAGCCTGGAATTACTCTTGTTCCTTCCGGGAAAATTAGTATTTGCCGACCAGATTTTGCTAATTCAGCACTTTGGCGCAACATTTTGCGCAAAGCATTAGCGCCGCCACCACGGTTAATTGCAACATTACGTAATTTCATGGCGTACCAACCAAAAATAGGCATCCAGGATAATTCTTGTTTTAGAATCAGTGCTGGAAAAGAAAAAAATCGCCACGGAATCAAAACATCAAACATGCTTTGGTGCTTGGATGCTATCAACACCCCCCCTTTGGGGATGTGTTCTTGCCCTTCGATTTTAATAGTAATTCCAGTAATTACCCGCAAACCCCAAAAAACTGACTTCATCCACAGGTCAACTGGAAATCTAGCAACTGATATTGGCAACAACAAAAAGGGTAAAAACAACAAGCCGATCACCAGCATATTGCCATAAAGCCAAATTAGAAAAATCACCCCACGCACCGAGATCATGAAACTTGCTTAGCGGATTGTTTGGTGAATAAAACCACTAGAAATTTCCCATATTCAACAAATGTCCGGCGAAATACATGCTGCTTAGCTGCGCCGATACTTCGTGCCGGAACAAAAATCAATTGCATGTCTGGTAAAACAGCTCGCAACAAGAACTGAGTTCTAGGCATATGGTAAGTTGAGGTCACCACAATAAGTTTCTTATGGTGATTTTTCTTTGCCCACAAGGCGATCTGATAAGCGTTTTCTGTAGTATTTTTTGCTTGAGCATCCACATCTACACAACAGCGCAAATCAAGCTGAGATAAACCGAGCAATTTTAATAAGTCCTGTTCACTGACCTGCGGGTTTACTCCGGAGACTAATAATTTTGATGCGGTTTTTTGTTGATACAGCTTGCCTGCATATTGCAGTCTCTCACCAGAACCACCAGTTAAAACTACAATGGCGTCAACTGGCATAATTCTAGCGTTAGTAGCAACTTGATCCGTTGCCAACGCAAAAGCAATCAGCCCTGCAAATAAGTTGATCCCTAAAGCCACCAAAACCCAAAAAACAAATATACGGATCATCGAGTATGCTTTCGTAAATTGCTTAACACCGAGCGGTGTGCCGTCCAGCCGCCAACAATAGCCATAATTAAAGGCACCAGCAACAATATCCAAACCTGCCCGAAACCTAATTGTGCGGCGCCGCCCATAAATGAAGCCGCCCCAACACCACTTACCACCAAACCAGCAACGCTTATTGCCGCAAGACCTGCGCCTAAAGTTCCGGACTTTAATCCAAGAAGCACAAACTTTTTCCCAAACAAACGCGCAATAATCCGGTCTTGAGCGCCAACTAAATGCAAAACCTCCACCAAATCTTTGCGCGCCGCCAAACCCGCACGTGTTGCAAAACCGGTAATGGCAATCATCGCAGTAAATAGCAGCGCCAAAACAGCAACAGACAAAAACTGCACCGCCTGCGCCGACCGAGAGAGGTCTTTAGTCCATCTTTGATGATCGTCTACACTGACATCAATGCCCGCCGAGCTTAGTACATTAAACAGCTCTGCAGCACTGGGAGCGCCAGAAGCGTTTAAACGCACATAAACCAAGAGCGGAACCGGCAGATCATCAGGAATGTTTTCTGCCCCCAACCACGGCTCCAATAATTGTTTTGCCTCTTCTCGTGAGCCGGCGCGGGCGCTTTTTACTCCAGGGATTTTTCGCAGAATAATGGTAGTTTGCTCAGCGCTTTCCAACTGACCATTTTTGACCTGCACTGTCATCTCACTACGCAATGCCTGCTTCCAATGCGCAACATTTTGTACAGCAATTCCAGCGCTTACCGCTGATAGCGAGGCCAAAAAAACAATAATTGTGGTAACAAAAAACAATGGGCCATCGCGCTCATCATTATTTGGCAAAAGCGGGGCTCTTCTTCGCATTGGAGTCACCTTGAACCTCCTGACTTTGAGCCGGCCTGAAAAGATAATCTACCATCATTCAAAGTATAGACATCTGCTGGAACCTTGCGAATCAAGTCGAGATCATGACTAGCAATCAACACCGTTGAACCAAGTCGATTTAATTCGGAAAAAAGCCGCAATAGCCGCCGACCCATTTGCGGGTCTACATTCCCCGTTGGCTCATCTGCGATCAAAAGCTCAGGTTTTGCCACAACCGCCCGCGCAATCGCAACCCTTTGCTTTTCTCCTCCAGACAAAGTATCTGGCGAAACATCCAGCACCTTTCCAAGCCCCACCCAATTCAAAAGATCTTCAACATCATCTTTATAGCTTTCATGGGGTTTTCCGGTAATGCGTAGCGGCAAGGCCACGTTTTCAAAAACCGACAAATGATCCAACAGGCCAAAGCCTTGAAACACCACGCCTATCTTTCTTCGCAATAGCGCCAACTCATCCCTACTGGACAAAGATGTATCTTGCCCGAACAATTGCACAAATCCCCTACTTGGGCGTAAGGCCAAGTAAATCAGTTTTAACAAGGAGGTTTTACCGGCGCCAGAAGGCCCGGTCAAAAACTGCATGGACCCTTGTTGTAAACTAAAATTTATATCTTTTAATATCTCTGGACCATTACCATAGCGCAGCCCAATATGAGACAAACTCAAAACCGGCCCATTGGCATCAACCGCCAAAGACCCTCTGTCGCCGGGGCTTGATCTGGACTTAACAGTTGTAATAAGCGACTCCTTTATTTCGGTGTTTGAATTTGATTCGGTTTCCAAATGATCGTTACCTGCCCAAACTGCTCCGTACGCTACTCAGCCAGCGAAGCCGCTATCGGCCTCGAAGGTCGCAAAGTACGCTGTGCTTCATGCGGATACAACTGGCAGGTTGATGCTTCTGGCAAGCAAATCAACACAGAAAACCTTGTCGCCGCAACTTCAGCTGACTTTAATGCACCTAGCGAACCGCAACAAGAGCCAGAGCCAGAACGCCAACGCGACCCAAAAGTTGCTATGGCCTTGCGAGCACGGCGCGAAGCCGAACGAAAAAAACAACAGCGCATCAGAGCTGCCGGCACTTGGGCAGCCATTGTTGTTAGTTTGTTGGTCGCATTAATTTCTACTTGGGTCTTTCGCGAAAGTGTGGTTCGGATATGGCCAAACACTGCCAGCGCTTTTGCTGCTATAGGTGTTGAAACCAATATATACGGCCTTGAAATACAACAATTATCAGCAGTGCGCAAAATGCATGGCGGCGCCAGTATTCTACAAATTACCGGAGACGTAAAAAACGTTTCAAAGCGCCCGCAAAGTGCAGGTTTTCTATCCCTCCAGCTTTTTGATAAACAGGGCCAACCGGTGTTTTCTTGGAAAGTACAATTAACTCCAGCAGAAATTGGCCCCGGCATCACCTTACCTTTTTCCACTGAGGTTCGTGACCCACCCCCCGGCAGTTTGCGGGTGGACGTATCATTTGCTGATGACGAAAGCCCCATAAATCAAAATAACAGTGTTGAACCGGACTCGTAAAATATTTTTGTCATCAACACCCAATCTCTATTTGCTTAAAACCTAAAACCGTTCCAACAAACGGTCCAGATACTCTAATTCTTCGGCGGGCCTTTGCTTGTCCCGGGCCCGGCGACGAAGTTCTTGCAGGATTTCTCGAGCCCGTTCAGGGTAGATTAGTTCCGGAATTAAAGTTCCCTCGCCACTTTGCTCGCCTTGATTGTTTTGGCGACCAAAAGCATCACGGTTTCCTTTTGAACCTTCCTCCAAAACATCCAACATTTCCTGAGCTAAAGCTTCGGCACCCGATCGTAACTCTCCGAACGCTTCCTGCCCGGCGCCCAGCGCCTGATCACCATCTGCTTGTGCCAATGCGCCCTTTGCTGCTTCCATTGCATTTTGCGCCCTTTTAAGCGCTAAATCAGCCTCATCTCCCAATAGCACCCCAGAATCTTTTAAACTTTTTAGCTGATCTAATGTCGTGCCTTGTTCTGCGGCCAGCTCATCAAAAGCGGTAGATGGTTGCTGGCCCTGCCCAAGCCCACTCTCTGCTGTCCCTTCATTGGATTGTTGTTGAGTGCGATCCAAAATTTCCCGCTGCTTTCCAAGTAATTCGCCAAGCTCCTCGAGCGCTTTTCGCATTGCCTCAGCCACAATACTCTCTTGACCACCACCTTGACCGCTGGCCCCCAATTGCATTTTCATGTTTTGCAACAAAGCAGTCAGAGCCTTTAACAGTGTTCGGGCATCTTTTGTGGCCCCGGTTTCAGCCAAAGCCTGCAAAGCGTCTAACATTTCTTGCAATTGGTCGCCAGACATAGCGCTGGCTGCACCACCTTGCTCTGGATTTTCACCCTGTAATGCAGCTTTAGCCAAAGCCTGCAAATATCGCTTTACCGCCATCTCATATTTTTGGCTAAGCCGTTGTAACTCAGAGGCAGGAGCCGACAATAAAAGAGCGTTTTGCAACGCTTTTTCTGCCAAACGCATTGCCGCCAGCGCGCTTTCCAGCTCTCCGCCTTCGGCTCGCAACATAATTTCCCACATCTCCACATCGAGACCAGCCAAGTTTTCCTGCGATTTGGCTTTTTGCAAACGCTCAGATACATAAGCCAAGCCAAGCCAAACAAAAAGATCATCAACCCCACCAACCTGCGGCGCCCGCATAACCGAACGCATCAAAGCCGCAGAGCGTTGCACCTTGGCCGGAGCCCGCCGCAAGCGTTCCATCGGGCTTTCAGTAAATAATTTATCTTCCCCAATAAAAAACGGCTCATCAATTGACGCTTGTGATGTAAGGTATGGGCTAGTTTCGCGCATAATCAATAATCGCTGTTCAGCAATGGCCTTAGCCAATGGTTTTATCAGTAATTTTTCCGGTAAGACCGTATCCCTGAAGCTACTTATTGTTATCTGCCCAGCAGCATCAATGGCCTCAAGTTGCAATTGCACCGGCAAGCCAGCAAATAAATGACGGGTAAAATCAAGCTCTAATGTTTGGTCAAGGTTTTTTGATTTTGGCAGTAATAATTGCACGCGGTCGGTTTTGGGAAAATTACCTTCTGCAATTGTTTCAATCAACAACCACACCTGCTCAACAGCAAAGTCATCATGAGCTATTAGTTTGAACTGCAACTCATCTTTTTCATTGGTTTCCGGTTGACCATCAAAAGCTATTTGCGGCGGCAGGTCTGGTTTCTTTCGAAGGTCCCAGACACCTGATGCTCCCCTTGATAATTGAATCGTACCGATTTCATTTAAAACAAGTTTTGCCTCAAAAACGCCATCACTTAGCTTTGTAAGTTTGGTTTTTTTTCGAGTTTTTGTATTTACCGAAACTGTCGGAGCGCGTCGACTGTGACTAACGCGCACCACAAACTCTGAACCCTCTAAAACCTCAATCGGTAGATTATCCCCTACAGATTGAACCGGCAAAAATATTGGTGGTAATTTCGTATATTGCGGCGGATTAATCCACGCTTCCACCGTTACATCTGCCTCCGGCCCTAGCAAAAGACCGGGATATAGCGCCAAAGATAATCGTTCTTGCGCGTTATTTCCGGCAATAACAAACCCTGAAAATAACATTAAAACCACTAGCGCTCGCAAGCCAAAAACATCAATTTTTGCCCAAACAGAATGCCAAAGCCGGGCCCGTAATTGACCTAAATCTGTTTCCAACCTTTGTTGATGCTCTTGCCACAAAACCAAGGATTTTTTACGACTAACCAGCAACGGGTCGTCCCGCAAAGCAGCTAACGAGCCAAGGATTAGCTCATTATCTGTTTCTACTCTGCGATCTGCACTTTGAGACCAAGAAGCTCGAAGCGAGGAGAACCCTTTAACCAAAAACCAGAAAAACCCGAGCGCCGCAAAAACCAGAAAAAACAAACGAACCGGATCACCAGTGTTTTGGAATAACCCAAACCAGGCTACAGCCACAAATGCACCGGGAAATAGTAATGCTGGAAACAACCAGCGCAACAAGCGCTCCCAAAGCAAGATCAGCTTTGCCCATAACAGGATCAGATGCAGGCGAAAACGTGGTGTCGGTTTGTTCATAGATAAAAGCTAACACAAAAAGCCGCAAAATAAGCTCAAAACTTGCTTACAATTTTGTCATCGCTAAATTACAAGCTTCCTGTTGGCTCCGTTGGGGTTTGCGAGGCCTCATTATCACCCCAAATAGGTGGCGGCGTTTGCGGAGCGCCACGAACCCCGCAGGCTGCTAATGTTAATGAGACCAGTACCAAAGTTGCTAGAATTGGTAGATTAAGCTTTGTTTTTTGTTCGGTCATAATAGTCGTTTCTTCCAGTTTTCAATTTGATACCTTACTTGTGAAGGCGCAGTCCCGCCATACGAAGTTCGGCTTTTGACAGAATTTTGCGGCGAAAGAACGTCAAAAACCTGTGCATTTATATTTGGTTCTTGTTGTTGCATTTGTTCCAAACTCAATTGATCCAGGTCGAGGCCTTTTTCTTCGGCTAATCGCACCAATGATCCAGAAATATGGTGTGCTTCACGAAAGGTTTTTCCGGCTTCGCGCACTAGCCAATCTGCCAGATCAGTGGCTGTAGCAAAACCGCCGCCAGCCGCCTGCTCCATTTTTTTGCGGTGCATCTGAATATCACCGACCAAAGCCGTCATAACCCGCACACATAAATCCAGCGTATACATAGCATCAAAAACCGGCTCTTTGTCTTCTTGCATGTCTTTTGAATAAGCCAAAGGCAGGCCCTTTAACACTAATACCAAACCTTGAAATGCACCGGCAATACGCCCGGTCTTTGCCCGCACCAACTCAGCAGCATCCGGGTTTCGTTTTTGTGGCATTATCGAAGATCCAGTAGAAAAGCGGTCGCTAAAGCTAGCAAAACCAACCGAAGTTGCTGTCCAATAAACCATTTCATCGGCAAGACGGGATAAATGCACCGCGCAAATAGTTGCAGCAGACAGGGCTTCTAGGGCGAAATCCCGCGAAGAAACCGCATCAAGGGAATTGGCCATAGGCCGATCAAAGCCTAACTCGGTAGCCGTTTGCTCACGATCAATAGCAAAAGCAGTGCCCGCCAAAGCTGCCGCACCAAGCGGGCTTTCGTTTAAGCGCTTACGAGTATCAATCAAGCGGCCAGCATCACGATCCAGCATTTCCACAAATGCCAGCAAATGGTGCCCAAATGTAACCGGTTGCGCCGTCTGCAAATGCGTCAGCCCCGGTAATAATGCATCTGCATATTCTTCCGATCGCAGCAATAAAGCTCGCTGCAACTCCCTAATACCTGCTATTTGCTGATCTAGCGCCGAGCGTAACCATAAGCGAAAATCTGTAGCGACCTGATCGTTTCGCGAACGCGCAGTATGCAGTTTTCCAGCAACGCTTCCGATCAATTCACCAAGGCGGGCTTCCACATGCATGTGAATATCTTCGCGAGCAGCAGTAAACTCAAATTCACCAGCTGCAATTTCCTGCAAAACCTGTTGCAACCCGACTTTGATCTGCTCAGCTTCTTCGGCGCTTAAAATCCCAACCACACCCAACATTGAAACATGGGCCATTGATCCGGCAATGTCCTCGGCAGCCATTTGTCGATCCACATTAATGCTGGCATTGATGGTTTGCATGAGATTATCAGCAGAAGAGGAAAATCTTCCGCCCCAAAGAGGATTGACTTTATGTTGGTTTTTCGATGCCATAGGCTTATTCCAGTTTTCCCTTATCCCTTAGGAAGTTCATGTCAAAATCACTAAAGTTTAGTTTGTTTGCTTTCGCTTTGCTTGGCCTTAGCGCTATTTCTTTTGTTGTTTACGATGCTTTGTTTCAGCCCACAAGAAACATAAACGGCTCCGCCAACCCAACTCCTGTTCTAGGTGAGTTAATTACACTAAACCCGCGACCGGCGCAGCCCAAAGCAAGCTTTCTTGACGCAAATGGTGAGGAACGGCTGTTGAGCGACTTTCATGGCAAGGTTATTTTGCTCAACATTTGGGCAACATGGTGTGTGCCATGCGTAAAAGAAATGCCGTCACTGGATTCGCTACAAGGCTTGCTCGGAGGTGATGATTTTGCGGTAATTGCTATTTCTGTAGATCAATCTGTGCAGGATGCTGAAACCTTTTACCGAGAAAAAGAGATTAAACACCTTGATTTTTATCTCGATAAAAAACTGGCTATAGCACAAGAGCTCTTCGTAAAAAATTACCCTTCTGGCCTACCCATTTCGGTTTTATATGACAGACAAGGACGAGAGCTAGCACGACTGTCCGGTGGTTTTGATTGGGTTTCGACAACTGCAATTACTGCAATTGAGCAAGCAATATCAGCCCCCACCGCCAGCCCGACGCTCGCGAAATAACATCACCAATGCCCCGGCAGCTATCGAGATTGCCAGCCACGCAATATCTTCGGGCCAGCCATCACGCATTCTGGTCAAGACAAATCCACCAACAATGCTGATCAATAAAGTAACCACTAACGGCCATTGCGCTGGTTTTTGAGGGTGTTTTGGTTTTGAATGTGCCTCACTGGTCATTTTACGTCTCATTTTGGATCGAAAAACAACTATAGCAGCAAAACCTACGCCAATCGAATCATTAACCACCGGCTTTATCCAAACAACAAAGCGCACGGTCAAAAATTAAAGAGTAGGGTTTGCTTGAGGGTACGTTTGGAGCGACTGACCCTTTGGGGCTGACCCTTGTTGAGCCTTATTGACCATTGCTACACCTTACTTTTCCCTACTTGATCAAAGAATATACCCTTAACACACCCATGTTGACCCTAAGTGACCCTGTAGCCTTCGGGGATAAATCCAAATAGCTACCGTAACTAGTCATATTGGTAAAATGGATATTGAAACCGGTGGCAATTCAGCCGCTTTAGCTCTTTGAAACGGTGAATCAACTAAAAAGCCCAAGAAAGGCAAGGGATTTAGCCTATTTTGGCAAATCACCGCGCAACTCATAAGCGGGCAAACATCTTAAACCGTTCAGCCGTTTGCCCAGACTTATGCCGGGAAGATCTGCAAAAATTGCCCAAATAGTTTTATAGCACGCTTTGCCCCCTAAAACTTAAGGTTTTCCCAGCCCGTGTCATTACTGACTTTATAGCTTGGTTTGAAAACCCCAGCTTTAGGGTCAGAACCTATTAATTGGTCTAGTTTATGGCGCAAAATTATAGTGCCGCTTCCAGCTCTGGCAGAGCTTTAAACAGGTCCATCACCAGACCATAATCGGCCACTTGGAAAATTGGTGCCTCTTCATCCTTGTTGATCGCAACAATCACCTTGCTATCCTTCATTCCGGCCAAATGCTGGATCGCCCCTGAAATACCAACCGCAATATAAAGCTCTGGCGCCACCACTTTGCCGGTTTGCCCCACTTGGTAATCATTTGGCACAAAGCCCGCGTCTACAGCCGCACGCGATGCACCAACGGCTGCGCCGAGTTTATCGGCAATACGTTCTAACATCACAAAGTTATCGCCAGACGCCATGCCTCGGCCACCAGAAATAATGATTTTAGCGGCGGTCAACTCAGGACGATCAGACTTGGTTAGCTCTTCTGAGACAAACTCAGAGGCAAACGGCCCAGCAGGCGCGTCAATGTTGCGAATATCTGCACTACCGTCATTGCCAGCCGCGGCAAAAGCCGTTGCCCGAACCGTAATTACCTTCTTGATATCATTGGACTTTACTCTCTGCATGGCATTACCAGCATAAATCGGCCGCACAAATGTATCCGCAGAAACTACATCGGTGATTTCTGAAATTTGCATAACATCCAATTTAGCAGCAATTCGTGGCAAAATGTTCTTGCCTGTCGTGGTGGCTGCTGCCAAAACCGCATCATAATCAGCCATTAACGGCACAGTGAGCGCCTCCAGAGCCTCAGCTATTGGTTTGGCAAGCGTTGGCCCATCTGCAAGTAGCACGCCCGTGACACCACTTAACTTGGCGGCCGTATCAGCAACCGGCCCGGCATTGCTCCCGGCAACCAGAACATCAACTTCGCCGCCCATTGCAAGAGCAGCCGTAACCGTTTTGGAGGTTGCGTCGTTTAATTCTGAATTATTATGTTCAGCTATTACTAGAATTCGCATTAGATAACCCCCGCTTCGTTTTTCAATTTATCAACAAGTTCGCTCACGCTTTCTAAGATCACCCCAGCTTTGCGGCCCGCAGGCTCCTCGGTTTTAAGCACCTCAAGGCGCGAAGTAATATCAACGCTGTAATCTTCTGGAGTCTTCATGTCTATTGGTTTGCGCTTGGCCTTCATAATGTTGGGAAGTGATGCATACCTTGGCTCATTTAATCGTAAATCTGTAGTAATTACCGCAGGGAGACTAAGTTTTAAGGTTTGCAGGCCGCCATCAATTTCCCGCGTCAATAAGATGTGGTCATCCGCTTTTACCAACTCCGAAGCAAAGGTTCCTTGTGGCCAATCCAATAGCGCCGCCAGCATTTGTCCGGTTTGATTGCTATCATCATCAATCGCCTGCTTGCCTAAAATTACCATTTCCGGCGCCTCTTCAGCAACCAGTTTTGCTAAAATTTTAGCAACAGCAAGTGGTTCTACACTGTCATCAGTTTTGATTAAAACCCCTCGGTCAGCACCCATAGCCAAAGCGGTACGGATAGTTTCTTGAGCTTGCACCGGGCCTATAGATACCGCGATAATTTCAGTAACCACGCCCTTTTCCTTTAAGCGCACAGCTTCTTCAACCGCAATTTCACAAAACGGGTTCATCGACATCTTCACATTGGCCAGATCAACGCCAGAACCGTCGGCTTTCACCCGGACTTTAACATTAAAATCAACCACCCGTTTTACCGGAACCAATACTTTCATTTCTTCCTCCTTCAGCGCCATCGCTGGTTCGTTTTGATTGCCTACCCAGTGCGCCCACACTGGTCAACCGGGTGTTTGTTTTTAAGAGCTGCGGCTTGCACCAGGAACCCACAAAATTTCGTCATTATCCTGTTTATTTGCAAATCTGGCCGCCACAAATAAATAATCTGACAGCCGGTTTAGATATACCAAAGCATATGGGTTTACCGGTTGTTGCTTCGGAATCAAAATAGCCTCCCGTTCAGCGCGCCGGCAAATAGCACGCGCCAAGTGTAATCTGGCACCGGCCTCTGAGCCTCCGGGAAGTACAAAACTGCGTAAAGACGGTAGCTCCTGATTCATCAGATCAATCTTTTCCTCAAGCGCAACAGCTTGTTCAGCGATCATACGAAGCGGCGCGGTTTTGGCGAGGTCATCTGGGCCCGGATGCGAAAGATCAGCGCCGAGATCAAACAGCTCGTTTTGAATTAGAGCAAGATCGTCCCGTAAAACTTGATCAGTCACCGCAATTATTGCCAAGCCAAGCGCGCTGTTTAGCTCGTCAACCGCGCCAATTGCCGCAAAACGTGGCGCAGATTTACTGCTGCGGCTACCGTCAGACAAATGCGTCTCGCCGCCATCGCCGGTGCGCGTATATATCTTATTTAGACGAACCATCTATTATATACCAGAATTGGATTTTAAGTAAAAACCAATCATCAAAACAACAATCGCAACGGCTTGTAAAGCTACTCGCCAACGCATCAACTTATTAGAGCGCTCGTCTTCTTTGCCCTTATTGCGGCTCATAGTGATTAAACCGGCAAATAAAGTTACGGTAACCGCAGCAAGGGCGGCAAACAATAAAATATTTATCCACATTTTAGACTCTCCTCATAAGAGCAGGTGAGCGCGTCAGCTTCGCCACTTTAAGGTTTTAGCTTGAACCGGGTTTTTAAACTGAGCGCCAGTTATCTGGGCTTCTGCCCATGATCGTTTAAGAGCAAAATACCATTTAGCCTGTATATCAGAGTCATGAATTAACATCAATTTTGGGTCATATGCCAAGCCCTTTTGTTGGGCGTTTACAGCGTCACGATCCTGACCAACGAAAATATTCAACCCCTTTCGAAGCAGTGCATTTGGAATAATAGACATAACCGGGTGATTCCAATAAAGCGCGATTGTGATTTTGGTTTGGTTATCATTTGCCGGAGTCACAGCGGTAAATCCAACGACATACCTTTCGCCAATCCGCACATATTCCACACGAATACCAGGCAATTGAAACCTGATCTCTGTTTCTGGTTTTGCGCCCAACAAACGATACAAAAAGGAATTGCTTGAAGGGGTGTGCGGCAACATTGAAAACCCATGCTCCACAGGGCCAAATTTTTTGGCCTTTTCGTGCATGCTGTTTTCAGTACGCCACCACCATTGCCGATGTATAAATGCGATGTGGGCTGGATCCATCAACCCGATAACCGCATGATCCACATGACAGTTGAATACGGTTTCTGTATAAAGCTTTGGCGTAGCATTATTGATAAAATCTAACCAAATCGGCGGAGTTTTTGGTTCTTTTTCACCTTGATATACCCAAATTAGGCCCTGTTGCTCACAAACCATAAAGCTCTTCGTAGAAATTTTGGAGATGTCACGGGTTTTTCTTTGTTCCTCGGTAAGCGATGGAATTCTCACGCATTGCCCACCAGTGCCAAAACGCCAACCATGATACGGGCACTCGACCTCAGTTTTACCTTTATTTTGTAATAATCTGCCGCTTGAGAGCAAAATGCCCCGGTGCGGACAAATGTCCCGGATCGCAAACACTTCACCATCAAAACCCCGACCCAGCAAGACCGGTTGACCAAGCAATTCCAAATGCAGGTGCTTACCTACCTCCAATTGCTGGCTCAATGCCCCAAAATACCAAAGTTCATTTAAATACATAAACAAACTGTATCGGTGTTCTGCACGAGCGGAAAGCCCTGATAGTGCGGCAAAAAGGGAAATTTGCTCTCGCTTTTTTAATAACAAGCCGCTACATCATTGCCAGCAATCAAGGGGTGTTCGTTATGAACAAGCTTATCGTGCGCGGAAGCGTAGTTTTTGCAATTTCAACTGTCTTAGTTTCGGTATTTTGGTGGCGTACTTTATTGTGGACGGGTCAACTTGATGGCGTCAAGCCACATTTTGATGGTCAATGCTCTGTGGCCGCACCAATTGTCGGGGCTGAAGATCTAGTTATTGATCGCGAAAACCGGCTGGTTTACATTTCCAGCGACGATCGCAGGAATCCGAAAAACCCCGGATCAATTTGGATCATGCCGGTAGATGCGCCCGAACAAGCAACTCCAATGCTCTTGCCAAATATGAACGAAGCACTGTTTGCACCACACGGGCTTGATCTTTTTATCGGAGCAGATGGCAAAAGATACTTATTTGTAATTGATCACGGAGTAAGTCCTAAGGAAGTTGTTCGTAAATTTCTTATTTCTGGCGATCAGCTATTGTTGCAAGATAGCTTTGAGAGTCCGCTTTTCTATAGCCCGAATGACATTGCAGCAGCAGGTGAAAACCAATTTTACCTCACTAATGATAAGCAAGAAAAAACAGGCTCCTTATCCGAATTATTAGGAGTACTGTTTAAGAAAAAATCAGGAAATGTTGTCTGGTCAAATGGCCGCGACAGCAAAATAGTAGCCGATGGATTTTCCTATGCAAATGGAATTGCAGTATCCAAAGATAAAAAACAACTTTATGTGAGCGCTACAATTGATCAGGACTTACGGATTTTTGATCGAGATCAATCAACAGGAGACCTTACTTTGGTTGATTCTGTGTTTTTAGGTAGCGGGCTTGATAATATTGATGTTGCAGAGGATGGCTCGTTGTGGATTGGTTCTCATCCGCGCTTACTTGATTTTTCAGCCCATGCTAAAAACAAAAACAACCGCAGCCCCTCCCAAGTATTTAGAGTTGATATAACCAAAAAAACTATCACTGAAATTTACGCCTCCAAAGGTGATCCATTAAGCGCCTCCTCTGTAGCCGCAACAATAGATCAAACCCTTTTCATCGGCGGTGTGTTTGATGAAGCTGTCTTAGTCTGTCAGCAAGAACAGGAAACAAAATAATGTCTTTGCGTGCTGAATTTGATGTCTTGGGCCTTGGAAACTCTATTGTTGATGTTATTTCCACCGTTCCCGATGAGTTTTTGTTTGAACGTGATATCACCAAGGGATCAATGACGCTGATTGATGAGGAGCGAGCCCAAAACCTATATTCCTGTTTTCCCGACAGCGCCGAATCCTCTGGTGGCTCAGCAGCAAACACCGTCGCAGGCATTGCCAGTTTTGGTGGCAGGGCTGCGTTTATGGGAAAAGTAGCCGACGACGGCCTTGGTGAAGCCTTTGCCAATGATTTACACTCTGTTGGCGTGCATTTTGATGTTCCGCGCCTAAAGAACGGGCCACAAACCGCACGTTGCTTGATTGCAGTAACACCAGACGCCCAACGTTCAATGTCTACTTATCTTGGAGCATCCTCTTTATTTGGGCCAGCAGATCTAGACCCAAAAACGATTCAAGCCTCACACATCACCTATATGGAGGGCTATTTATTTGATCGCAATGCCGCAAAACAGGCTTTTGTTCAAGCAGCTGAAATTGCTAAGGCAGCCGGCAGAAAAACAGCAATTACTCTTTCTGATTTGTTTTGTGTAGATCGGCATCGCGAGGCGTTTTTACATCTCATTCGCGGACATATGGACATTGTTTTTGCCAATGAAGTTGAACTTTTGTCTTTATACCAGACAGCCTCACTACCAGAAGCCTTAGAACAAGTACGAAAAGACGCCAAATTTGCTATAGTTACCCTAAGCGAAAAAGGCTCTTTAATTATGGATGAAACCGGGGTCACCAAAATCGTTGCAAGTCCCGTAGATAATGTTGTTGATACTACCGGAGCCGGAGACTTATATGCCGCTGGGGTTTTGTTCGGGCTTGCCTCAGGTTTCTCTCTTGAAAAGTGCGGAGCCTTGGGCTCAAGAGCGGCCTCAGAGGTTATTTCCAGTTTTGGCGCTCGCCCTAAAATTGCTTTAAGCTCTTTCTTATAAACACACCTGTTGTTTTTTTGATTAAATTTTCATCGCTTAACGGCTCGGAAACGCTCAGCTGTTATCAATCCCTAGGTGCGCGGATCAAATGGTTCGCCAAATGGGGTTTGCTGTGAATATTTTGTCCAAAATACAGGAAAAGATCGCAGTCAAAGCCGCAGTGCTGTTTTCAGCAGCCGTACTGTTTTCTGCTGTATTTTTAGTCCTGCTTGGCGCAATGACAGATCAGCGTGTTGCTAAAGACCAAAAGATATACAATGCAAAAACCCTTGTTCTTTCAACAGCAGCAGCGGCCGCAGGTGCTGTTCAAAACCCTGATTTTGGCGGCTTAAACGAATTATATTTCAACGTTGGACAACAGCCGGGTGTTATCAGTGTTTTTATTGTTAACAAACACGGCCAAGTGCTTTCAAAAATTGAGCGCAGCCATCTATCTGATCAATTTCAAGAAGACCTTGCCCTTGCTCAAAAGGCGATGAAAAAAAACCTACTGCAATGGACTCTTACCAAAGACCGGCTTCGTTTTTCTGCACCAGTACACAATGCAAGTGGTGTTATTGGCGCCGTTTCTTTATCATTGCTTCCTTCTGCAGTTTTTCCACGTTTTACTAGCTTTGTCTTAAAAAACCTATGGAAAGGCTTTGCTTTGGTAGGGGTCAGCCTACCTATGGCTTTGTTGATCTTTGGACGTTTATTAGCACCAGTTAAAGAAATCATCAAAGTTGCCGACCGTGCAGCAAGCGGCGACTTAGCAGCCCGCATTAATATTCACGGCCGCGATGAGTTTTCAGTTTTGGCCAACAGCTTAAACCTGATGTTTGAGCGCATGAAATCAAATATGGATAGAACCCGTTGGCTGGCTTATGGGGACAATTTGACTGGCCTTGCAAACAAAACCGCTTTTACAGAACGACTTCGTTTTCTTGTTGATGGAGGAAAGGCCCCAGGCGCATTATTTTTGATTGATTTAGATGGTTTCAAGCGCCTAAATGATGCTTATGGTCAAGAAGAAGGCGATCTGTTATTGCGCGAAACCAGCGTCCGTTTGCGCAAAGTAGCTGGTAGCTTTTTGAGTAAACTTAATCGTGAAGGCAAGCTACCGGCCCCAGTTTTAGCCAGACTTTCTGCTGATGAATTTGCTCTAATTGCTCCTGGTTGTGTCTCAGCACCAATGGCACAAGATATTGCCAAAACGATACTAGAGGCCATATCTGAGCCCCTTGAGGCCTCAGGGCAGCCGGTTCGTTTATCTGCGCGCATTGGTATTGCCATGTATCCGCACGATGCTGGAGATTCAAAAACTCTGCTCAATAGTGTAAATTTTGCAATTGATGTTGCTAAAGAAAATGGCGGTGGCAATTGGCAATTTTTTGAACCTAGCATGACTCAAGCTGCAATTCGGCGCATTACACTACAAAACGAAATGCGCCGAGCGCTAAAAAATCGCGAATTTATAGTGTTCTATCAACCTAAAATAAATGTCCGAGACGGCTCTATTTCCGGGTGCGAGGCATTAGTGCGCTGGCAAAAAGCGCCGGGTAAAATATTATCTCCAGGAGCTTTTATTGATGTAGCCGAAGAAACCGGACTAATTAACGAAATTGGAGACTATGTCTTAAAAGAAGCCTGCAAAGCGGCTGCAAAGTGGGCAGAAGATGGATACCCATGCCCGGTCGCTGTAAATGTATCGGCCCTGCAGTTTTCAAGAGAGAACTTCACTCAAATTGTTAGCAATATTCTTGCGGAAACGGGGCTTTCACACGATCTGCTTGAGTTAGAGTTAACCGAAAGTGTGGCCATGACCAACCCAGAGCGTTTAATGGAGCAGGTTGCCCCTTTACGCGACCGGGGAGTGCGCTTTGCTATTGATGATTTTGGTACCGGGCACTCCTCTTTGGCTTATTTAACTAGATTGCCTTTTGATGTTTTTAAAATCGATCAGTCCTTTGTTCGGGAAATGACAGAAGACAAGCACGCTAGAGTAATTGTACAAACAGTTTTGGCGATGGCCGAATCTCTTGGTTACCGCACTGTTGCTGAAGGAGTTGAAACCCGCGAACACTTTGCGTTTTTACAACTTCACTGCTGTGATTATGTGCAAGGATACTATTTTTCTCGCCCTGTACCAGAAACTGATTTTACTGCTCTTTTAATCCAAGATCAAAAAGGGCAGAGCCATAAGCGCAATGAAGATCAAACATCCATGCTCGGCCAAACAGCATAAACGCAAACCGGTTTACACAAAGCCCCTTGAAATTTTGATGAACACAAGCCAATTGTGGTTTTAGTTTATTGCTATTTAAGGAAAACCCTTTGTCAGCTCCAACCCCCAATGCCGCAGATTGGCGCGGCACAACCATATTGGCTATTCAAAAAAACGGCAAAACGGTTATTGCTGGAGACGGTCAGGTTTCCATCGGCCCAACAATTGTCAAAGGAAACGCCCTTAAAGTACGCAAGCTTGGTAACAGCGGGCATGTTATTACCGGCTTTGCCGGGGCAACGGCAGACGCCATGGCTTTGTTTGAACGCCTAGAAAGCAAATTAGAACAATACCCCACTCAATTGGCGCGAGCCTGTGTTGAACTGGCAAAGGATTGGCGCACAGACCGGTATATGCGCAGACTGGAAGCTATGTTGATTGTGGCCGATTCAGAAACCGTTTTAATTCTTACTGGTGCTGGTGATGTGCTTGAACCTGAACACGGTATTGCCGCAATTGGCTCTGGTGGAAATTTTGCCCAGTCCGCTGCTCGCGCATTATTTGAGTATGAAGAAGATGCAGAAGTGATCGCAAAAAAAGCCATGGAAATTGCTGCTGAAATTTGTGTCTACACCAACCGAAACCTTACCATAGAAATTTTGCAAAAGGACTAGTAGCCGCCCCATGAGTGAATTTTCACCTAGAGAAATTGTGTCTGAACTTGATCGCCATATTGTTGCTCAAAGTGATGCAAAACGTGCGGTTGCAATTGCGCTTCGCAATCGCTGGCGCCGGCGGCAAATAACCGGCACCTTGCGTGAAGAAGTTACTCCAAAAAACATTCTTATGATCGGGCCAACCGGTGTTGGTAAAACTGAAATTGCTCGTCGTCTGGCTAAATTATCCAATTCTCCCTTCTTAAAAATTGAAGCCACTAAATTTACCGAGGTTGGTTATGTTGGCCGGGATGTAGAACAAATTATTCGTGATTTGGTTGAAACAGCAATTTTAATTGTTCGCAATAAAAAACACAAAGATGTAAAGGCGCGGGCCGAAAAGGCTGCTGAAGAGCGTGTATTAGATGCATTAGTTGGTGAAAATGCTGCACCATCTACCCGAGAGAACTTTCGCAAACGCCTACGAGATGGTGAGCTTGATGAGCGAGAAATTGATATTTCACTGCAAGTAAGTTCATCACCATTTCAGAATATTGAAATTCCAGGAATGCCGGGCGCTGGAATGGGAATGATTGATCTTGGAGAAATTTTAGGTAAAGGCTCCGGACAACGAACTAGCCCCAAGCGAATGACGGTCTCAGACAGCTTCAAGCCGTTACTTGAAGAAGAATCCGACCGACTTTTAGATGACAGCCAAATTGTTACCGAAGCGATCTCTTTAGTAGAAAATGACGGTATTGTTTTTCTAGATGAGATTGACAAAATCACCTCCCGTGTAAATAGCGGCGGCGACGTTTCCAGAGAAGGGGTGCAAAGAGACCTGCTACCACTTATCGAGGGAACTACAGTTTCGACCAAACATGGTTCAGTAAAAACTGATCACATCCTATTCATCGCCTCCGGCGCATTTCATGTTGCTAAGCCTTCTGATTTATTGCCAGAGTTACAAGGTCGGCTACCAATCCGCGTTGAATTACGAGCCTTGACTAAAGAAGATTTTCTTAGAATTTTAACAGAGCCGGAAAACTCCCTAATTAAGCAGTATACCGCTCTAATGAAAACTGAAAAAGTCGATCTTGTTTTCAGCGATGAAGCACTGGCTGCTTTGGCCGGCATTGCCGCAAGCGTAAATGAAAACGTCGAAAATATTGGGGCGCGCCGCCTACAAACCATAATGGAGAAGTTGTTGGAGGATATTAGTTTTAACGCCTCTGACACCCCTGATACCATTATTGAGATTGATGCTGCTTATGTTGAAAAACGTTTAGGGGATTTGGCAAAAAATACCGATCTTTCAAAATTTATACTATAGAGCAAAAGTCATTTAAGCGGTTTTGATCTCTAAGAAACCTTTCTTAAAAAAACATACCATGCTCCATCTCCGCCGTGGCGCTTATGGGCTTGGGCAAAGCCGTAGACTAGGTTTGAAAATTCAGGCGTTTTTAACCAGTTTGGCAACGCCGTTCGCAAAACACCGTTACCCCGCTCTCCCTTGCCGGTAATGACTAATATGGTTTTATTAGTGGTTGTTGCCAGCAAAGTATTAAGCAACTTTGTTTTTGCATCTATTTCGCTAAACCCATGTAAATCCAGCGTATAATCAACCTCAACTCGACCACGACGAACACGCTGATGCGCATCGGTACGAACAGGTTCATTTGTTTTTTTAGCTTTAGCTGATGATTTGGGTGTTGCAAAATCTGCATCCCATATTGGACGTTCCGGGTATTGTTTTGGTTTTAAATAGGCTTCTTCATTAATGGATTTTTTCGAGCGCCTATTTGCCAATTGCTTGGTCTGCGCCTTAATCCGCGCCCATAGCGGATCCTCATTCATGCGCCCACATCGCGCATTTTTGATTGCTGGTTTGGCATCAATGTCCACCAGCGTGCTGGGTGCTTTTGTATACCGGCCAGTTTTCCCGCCTGCTCGCCAGAACCATAAAAAAGATCCCCGCGTAATGCCCCCTTAATAGCGCCACCTGTGTCTTGGGCAATTGCCAGAAATTGGGTTTCCTTGCCTGTCCAGTCTTTCTCTGATTGCGGTAAGCGACTGTCGATCCAAATCGGAGAACCAAACGAATGATACGCTGTATCAACTGCAATAGATGCTTTTGCCGTTAACCCAACTCCTTGAGTCCCTTTTGGGCCTGTGGATGAGTTAAATATCGTTTGTTTTTCAAAAAATACGTATCTAGGGTTAGTGTTCATCAACTCCTGTACCGCTTGGCTTTCTGCTTTGTGCATCCAGTTTTCAATTGCAGATTTTGATGCTTTTCCCTTTGCCAATTCACCTCTACGAATTAACTCTCTGCCGATTGAGTGATAGGGCTGCCCATTATGACCGGAGAATGCCGCTCTAGCAACAATTCCATCAGGATACCGGATTCTACCGGAGCCTTGTATCTGCAAAAAAAACACATCAATAGGTCGCCCCCAAGCTAGGGTTTTTCTTTCGGTTCTGCGAATTTCTTTTCTGGTATAATAGGGTTGCAATTGACCGTTTTTGACCAAACCAGAAAGCCTTTTGTCCGGCAAGCTAGTATCCATTCTGCGCAAGGATACCGTAACCAGATCTGGAGGGCGAGCTAAAATGGGCTCTGAAAACTTGTCAGTTTTAATTGGGCTGACAAGAAGCTCTGGCTCATAATACGCGGTCAGCAAACCGCTGCCTTTGGAGGCTAATGACAATGAGTATGGTGTAAACTCCTGCTCAAAAAACCCTCTATAGGCTAGGTTGGGATCTAGGTTGGGATCTAGGTTGGTTGTTTTTTCAACACCAAACGCAGCGCGGCAGGGTTGTTGCCAAACAGAATCTTGAAAGCCTGATTCTCTTTTTTTTCTGCACGAAGCCAAAAAAGCATTAAACGCAGCTTCTAAATTACTGGTTTTCCAGCCAGGAAGCTCATCAAAGCTACTTTTTTGGCGAAAAACTCCATCCTCATCCGCCTGCAAGGGCGGTGGTAACGCCGCTTTTGCTGGTTGCGGGTGAACAGGCAATATTGGTTGCTTAGAAAGGTCTATAGGTTTTTGCGGCGGAGAGTTACTTACGCAAGCAACCAAAACAAACGACGAAAAAACAGATAGTTTTTTTATAAAAGATATGATTTGAGCGTGATGAAACACAGACCGTGCGCCCCTTATGCTATTGCCGCAACGCCAAATAAACGCCAGTTTGGGTCAGAACTGTTTACCTGCTTGCTAAATGTCCATTGCTCAACAGTTTCACTTAATCCGGTTTCTTCATCGTTAATTACCTGATCATTCTCATCTTTTTCAACCTGAGACAGGTCTGTATGAAACTCAACAGTGATAAACGCTGTTTTCTTGTCAATTTCAGCCTCAACTATTTTCGAATCGTGCATTCGTACAATATCAACCTGTATTTTCCGGCCCTCCGATTCTCTTTCAGTTATCATCGCCTCATAGGTTTCATAAACAGTGTCCTCTAAAAGAGAGCGCAGTGTTTTACGGTCTCCTTCAGCAAAAGCTAAAACAATCATTTCATAGGCAGTTTTAGCTCCATCTAAAAATAAGGAGGGGTCAAAACTTGCATCTATTTTTTGCAAAGCAGCTAAACCAGAAAAGCTTGGTATTTTTTTTACAGAATCTTGTTTAAGAGCGGCCTCATTTGATAAAACAGATCTTTCTACGGTTGGCGGGGGCATACCAACATCCCGGCCAAGCACAGAATATAAGCGGGCTAAAACAAATAAAGCTACCGCCGCAATAACTAACAAAACAATTAGGTCCATCTTGACCCTCACTTCATAAAAATACAACAGATTATAGTAACTATCTAGCTTGTTCCAAAAGGGCTGTCAGCCCAAGCCTTGCCGTCTTATCATTGCTGTGTTACCAGCCGCCAGCTTTTTCTAACGAGACAACGTCTATAATACATAATTCCAAAGGTTTATTCCATGTCAGATGCTAAAGAAACAACAGAAGCAGCCAGCGGGCCACAATTGCGCGTTCTTACCCAATATATAAAAGACCTGTCTTTTGAAAACCCGAATGCTCCAGGCTCAATGCAAGGTGGCGCTGCCCCTGCAATTGACCTGCAAATTGGGGTTAGCATTGATCCCGTTCAAGAAGGTTTATGGGAAGTTGGTTTGCCTATTACTATTACTGCAAAACGTGATGACAGCACTCTGTTTTTGATTGAACTGTTGTATTGCGGTTTATTTGCTCTGGAAAACGTTCCCGCAGAAGGCATGGAGCCAATGCTTCATATTGAGTGCCCACGGCTTTTATTCCCGTTTGCTCGTAGAATTATTTCTGGATTAACTCAGGATGGTGGTTTTCCAGCGCTTCCTCTTGACCCTATTGATTTTGCAACAGTTTACCGGGCGCGATTGGAACAGCTTGCGGCTCAAAACGAATCGGAATCATCAGAAAATAACGGAACAGCAAACGCCTAAGCCGTTTGATTGTTGTAATAGATACAAAAGTTAGGGCCTTATTTTCGGATTCAGGTCTTCGGATAAAGCTCTAACTTTTTTTATACCTATCCCAAATTGCCGGGGATCCCAATGATTCCACAAAAGCACTATGCTTTTTTATATCAGAAGAGCTAACTGGGTCTGGTAATGGGAATTTTCTAGATAGTCTTTGCGTCCACACAACCTCTTTATTGGATTCAATTTCACCAACAAACGATAAGTCCAGCGCACCCTCGCGGCCACCGTTTAACTCCAAGTAAACCTGACTTAACAATTGCGCGTCGAGTAAAGCTCCGTGAAACTCTCTACTTTCAAGAGAAATTTGCATGCGCTTACAAAGCGCATCCAAGGAATTGGATGCACCAGGAAACATTTCTCTAGCCAAAACCAACGTGTCAAAAAACTGGGATTGTAGTAACTGTTTTCGGCCAGCACGTTTTAATTCAGCGTTTATAAAACCCCTATCAAAACTCGCATTATGGGCCACCAGTCGTGCATCACCAACAAAATCCAAAAAGCTCTCGGCAACTTCGCTAAATTTTGGTTTGTCACGATAAAATGGAGTTCTGTGTCCCGTAATTTTTACCACTTCCTCTGGGATATCTCGCTCCGGGTTTATATAGCTTTGCCAAGTTTTTCCTGTAGGCATATAGTTTACAACCTCTACACACCCGATTTCAGTTATCCGATCGTTGGCATGTGCGTGAAAACCTGTTGTTTCCGTGTCAAAAATGATTTCCCGCAAGTTTTACCTCATAATATGATTTTTGATTTATGATTTAAAATTATTTTGTTTTATATGCCGTAAAATTGCCTTCACCTGCAAGCGCGCATTTTCCATTCCATTTCCGGTTTCGACAATATAATGCGCTTTTTTCCGTTTTTCTTCATCCGGCATTTGCCGGTTTAGAATTTGCTCAAATTTTTGTTCATTCATATTTTTACGTATCAATACCCGTGACCTTTGAACGTTTTTAGGTGCCGTAGCTAAAACCACAAAATCCAATGATTTTTCCATTTGATTTTCAAATAAAAGTGGAATGTCAAATAAAACAACGCTTGAGCCGGTTCTTTTTTGCTCTTGTAGCCATTGCTCACGAGCTTTAGCAACCAAAGGGTGAACCAGTTGTTCCAAAACCATGAAATCATCAGGGTTGTCTGCTAGATGTCTTGTTAAAGCCTCTCTATCTACTGTTTGATTAATTACAACTCCGGGTATTTTTTGCTGTATAGCAATAACCGCTTCACCATTTTTTGCATATAGTTCGTGTACTGCCTTGTCTGCGTTAAAGCTCGGCACACCCATATCAGCAAACATCTTTGCGGTCGTGGTTTTACCCATACCTATTGATCCTGTTAAACCCAAATGTATCATTGCCCACTTCCAGCCATAACCTGCAAGGCACGTAAGAGCGCTAGTTTAGCCGTGTTATCTGATGGAGGGTCAATACCAAAAAATGCAATAAAACAGGGCTTTGCCTGTGAAATCAACATGTCTAAACCACCAAGAGAAACTAAACCCAGCTCTTTTGATTGTGCAAGTAGGGGGGTTAGGATCGGCTGATAAACCAGATCATAAACTAAGCTTACTGTCCGATAAAAACCAAGGTTAATATCAAGTGAGTCAAACCCGGTCATACCGGCACTACTTGCATTTACTATAATGTCCGGTTGACAGTCAGAGCGGTTTCGTTCCGACCATTTTAATAACTTCACATTTGCTTTTGGGTCATGGATTAGAAGTTCTTGCAAAAGAATTTTTGCGCGACTATCTGAACGATTACACAAAAAAACCCTCTCAACACCAGCACACAGCAAAGCCTCTAAAACGGCACGGGCAGCACCACCTGCACCAAAAACTAAAACTGTCTTCCCCTGAAGCGTCTTTAGGCCCAAAGCGCACAAAAGAGGCCCAATAAAGCCAGCTGCATCCGTATTATCGGCTAGAAACTTGTTGTTTTTTCGTATTAACAGGTTTGCTGCACCAATAGAGGTTGCAATTTTTGTGCTTGTGTCAGCAACAAGAAGCGCTTCTTGTTTATATGGCAGAGTGATGTTAGCTCCGACAAAGTTTGGGTCTGCTGCAAGGTTTGCAATTCCACTGACAAATTCGTCTGGCTTTAAGTGCAAGGATGTATAACACCCTTTAGCCCCAGTTTGACGCAACCAAGTTGTGTGCAATAGCGGTGAGAGACTGTGGCCAATCGGATCACCAATTACACAAGCTTTTGGAACTGATATCAACGCTTCAACCCGCCAAATTCACGCAGCGCTGCTAGAACAGGAAGAATTGGAAGCCCCAACATTGCAGTGTAATCGTGATCAATCGTTTCAAAAAGCCGGATACCTTCTGCCTCTAATTCATAACAACCAACACTTGCTAGAATTTTTTTGCCAGTTTGTCGTAATAGCTCATCCAATGTCTGCTCACTAAATTTCAGCATTTGTAATTTTGATCTATGATTGTGTGCCCACAGAACTTTTCCAGCTTGCGCCAAAACCGTAGATCCAGTTAAAAAATGCTCCCTTCCTCGTAAACTCCACAATCTATCGCGCGCCTCTTCCATGGTTTTTACTTTATCCAAAGCAACTTCATCCAGTTCCAAAACCTGATCTCCGGCCAAAACCAAAGCGTCATTAGGCAGATTTGGCCGCAAGGCCTTAGCAGTTGCTAACACTTCTACCAGCGCACTTGGGGATAAGTGTCGATTTTCAGTCTTAATTGCGGTTTCGTCTACTGCGGGCACACAAATCGTGAATTTTAATCCTGCTGAACGTAGAATTTTTTGACGAATTGAGCTTGAAGAAGCTAATACCAGTGGAAAATATTGTGACACTATTCAATCTCTTCTCTATCTTGTACCAAGGATAAAATTTTTGCTGCCGTTTCTTCTATAGAGCGCCTTGTAACATCTATCACCGGCCATTGGTTTCGAGCAAAAAGCCGTTTTGCATGAACAACTTCTTTGCGTACTTCTACTTCATCCACATATGAAGTTGTCCTTTGTTCATTTAAAGAAAGCAGTCTATTTCTTCTTATTTGTACCAGTCGTTTCGGGCTAACTGTCAATCCTACAACCAGCGGCCCCTGCAGGGACTCCAATTCAACCGGTAAGTCTATACCGGGAACAACAGGTATATTTGCTGCTTTTACTCCACGGTTGGCCAAATATACGCAAGTTGGTGTTTTTGACGTTCGACTGACGCCAAGTAAAATTACTTCTGCATTATTTAGTCTTGATCCCAATTGCCCGTCATCATGAGTGGTCGCAAAGTTCAATGCATCAATTCTTCGGTAATAACTGTCATCCTGAGTGTGCTGGGCTCCTGTTTCATGAATGATAGGTGTCCCCAAATATTGGCTCATGGTTTTAAGCAGCGGATCCAAGACATCGGTGCAAGGAGTTCCTGTGCGCGCGCACCATGACATTAATTGTTCACGTCGGCTTTCACTTACCATTGTGAACATTACCAGGCCCGGGTATTTTTCCATAACCTCCAAAACTTGATCCATCTGTCGTTCTGATCGAACTAAAGTGTGCAAGTGCTCAATAGGGATCAATTTAGAAAACTGAGCGCAGGTAGCCTTCATTACTCCAACTAATGTTTCACCGGTTGAATCGGAAACCAAATGAACATGAAGATATAACCCTGGAGATACTGGCAAATTCAACGGACAACTCCTGAGTTAATTGTTAATAAATTGTTAATGTAACTGGATGAATTAACGAATCTTTAATACAAAACATAAATACGCCCAAGTTTGACTCCTTTTACATATTTTTTCCACAAGCAAAAAAATACATCATCAGAAATTAATTATCGCTCTTTTTTTTGTGAACAATTTTTATTGTTCTGGTTTTTTTTTAACCATTTGATTTTCATGTGTTTTTTTATAAGTTTTTTCTTTTATCAGCAGATATAATTTCACAAATTTGTGTATACTTTTTGAACAATTCTGTATATCAATTTTATCCCTGCACTTATCTGCATAAAAATAATCAAAACAATTTTAAAAATTAAATAATAGGTAAAATTTTGTGACCTCCTCTAAGCTTGTTCAAACTTTAAATGGAAAACTTTATGACCGGCCTCCAATTTGGATAATGCGTCAAGCTGGAAGATATCTTCCAGAATATAGAGAATTGAGACAACGCTCTAAAAGTTTTGTTGATTTTTGTTTAAACCCTGAAATGGCTGCTGAAGCTACTTTACAGCCCTTAAAAAGATTTGATTTAGATGCCGCTATTTTATTTGCTGATATTTTATTAATTCCGATGGCCCTTGGAATGAATCTTAGGTTTATTACAGGTGAAGGGCCAGTTCTTGATCCAATATCTGCCGGCGATTGTCTTGATAAATATCGCAATAATTGGTCGATAAATACGCTATCAAACGTTGGTGAGACGGTTGAGAGGGTTCGGAATAACTTACCTAAGGAAATAGCTTTAATAGGCTTTGCTGGCTCTCCGTGGACTGTTGCTACATACATGGTTGAGGGTAAGGGTAGTAGAGATAAGTGGGCTGCCCGATTATGGGCTTGGAAAGATCCTGAAGGGTTTGATAAATTACTGCATTTAATTGAAGAAACCACGGTGGAATATCTTTGCATGCAAGTTAATTCTGGAGCGCAAGTTCTAAAATTATTTGATTCTTGGGCTGATAATCTACCACCAAAATTGTTTGATCGTGTTGTGATTCAACCAACCGCCAGAATTATTGCTAAATTGCGTGCTAAGGGAATAAACTGTCCAATTATTGGCTTTCCCAGAGGGTGTGGGGGTTTAATAGGTGAATATGTATCAAAAACTGGCTGTACGGCTTTGGGATTAGATCAAAGCCAAAGTGCTAAATCAATAAAGGATAATTTGCCTTCAATGTTTCCTGTTCAGGGTAATCTTGATAATGCATTATTAACAGCTGGAAGCTCTTCATTAGAGCCAGAAGTTGAAAGAATTATAGAAGGGTTTTCTGATCGACCACATATTTTTAACTTAGGGCACGGCATTACACCTGAAACTCCAATTGCAAATATGCAAAGATTGGTAAAAGCGGTGAAGGGAACAGCTTGAAAACCGGATCAAAAAGAATTGCTGTTGTTTTGTTTAACTTGGGAGGGCCTGACAAACAGGAACATGTACGACCTTTTTTGAGGAACTTATTTTGTGATCCCGCAATTATCGACCTGCCCTTTGGATTGCGGCATATTTTAGCTGAATTTATCAGTAGAAGGCGAGAAACAGAAGCTAAGGCTAATTATCAGCTTATGGGCGGAGGGTCGCCATTGTGTGCAGAAACAAAAGACCAGGTTTTAGCTCTGGAACAAGAACTTATTGCACAGTATCCGGAAAAAACATGGCTTTGTGTGATGGCAATGAGATATTGGTATCCACGGGCAAAAACGACTTTACAGAAAATAATAGACTTTATGCCAGATGAAGTAGTTTTATTGCCGCTTTACCCGCAGTTTTCATATACAACAAGCGGTTCTTCATTTGAAGAATGGATTAAATTAACTTCTGGAAAAAACTGGAAAACAAAAAAAGTTATTTCCTACGAAGTAGATAATTTATTTATCCAATCCCATGTTAAAAAAATCATTAGTACTTGGGAGTTGGCAAAAAAACCGGAAAACATCAGAATTTTGTTTAGCGCTCACGGTCTTCCGAAAAAAAATATAGAAAAAGGCGATCCTTACCAAGAGCAGATAGAGGCAACGGTAGCTGCGATTGTTGATCATTTACCTGACCAATTGCAAGATACAGAAATTTGTTATCAAAGTCGGGTAGGACGATTGCAATGGATAGAACCTAGCACAATTCAAAGTGTTGAAGCCGCTGGCAAGGAAAAGAAGAATCTGCTGGTTGTTCCTGTATCATTTGTCTCAGAGCATATAGAAACATTGGTTGAGCTGGATATGGAAATAGCTGAAATTGCCAAAGCAAGCGGCGTAAAAATATATTTGAGAGCTGAAACTCTAAAAACTCATCCCGACTTTATTTCATCGTTGGTTGGGCAGATACAAAAAGCCGGTGGGTATAATAGCAAATGAATTTCATTGTAGAAAATTATAATTGGTGGCGGGCAGGACACATTATTTTTGTTATTTTCTGGATGGCATCCCTGTTGTTTTTACCAAGAAAATTTGTTTATCAATTTGCAACAAAGGTAGGTAGTGAAGCCAGTAAAAACCTTATTGAACAACAAAAAAAATTGATTAAAATTATTATGAACCCATCATTAATCGGGGTATGGTTATTTGGTGTTTTGTTGATTTTAGCAAACTTTGGACATTCTGGAAACTGGCTAGTATTTACCCAACAGGCATGGGTTATAAAGTTATTGGCTGTAATTATTATGACTGGGTTTCATATGTTTTATTTAAGACAACATCGCCAGTTTTCTAACGAAAACCGAACCTACTCCAAAAAATTCTGGCTTTTTTTAAATGAGGCCCCGGCTCTGCTTTCGGTTTTGATCGTAATTGTGGCAGTTGTTTATATTTAGCCAAACCAAGCAGTTCATAATTTTTAGATAAAACATATCTTGACGTTAAGCACGGCTTGTGGTTTTCGTTAACCTCCTTATCTGGGCAGCTCTTAAAGAGCGCCCTAACAACATAAATTTAAAAAAAAATTTCACTGCGCCAGGATGAATGTGTGTGGTGATATAGGTATAACAATGAGTGATTTAGATCAAATCGAGCAAATCGAAACTAAAGAAGAAGATAAAAAAACTAGCAATCCTTTTGGTATAACCAAGATGACGATGGCAGAGCTAAAGAAAAAGTCTCCTAAGGCGCTCTTGGAGTTTGCTGAAAAGCTAGAAATTGAAAATGCTTCCACAATGCGCAAACAGGATATGATGTTTGCTATTTTAAAAGATTTAGCAGAGAGAGGCGTAGAAGTTATCGGGCAAGGAACTTTAGAAGTTATGCAGGATGGCTTTGGATTTTTACGATCGTCTGATGCTAATTACCTTGCTGGCCCTGATGATATTTATGTGGGCCCGGCGCAAATAAAAAAGATGGCGCTACGAACAGGAGATACAGTTGAAGGAGAGCTACGTTCACCTCGAGAAGGAGAGCGTTATTTTGCTTTAACTAAGGTCACATTGATTAATTTTGAGGATCCTGAAAAATCTCGACACAAAGTTCACTTTGATAATTTAACCCCATTATATCCAGAAGAGCGGATGTTTATGGAAACCAAGGATCCGACAAAAAAGGATCGTTCTGGCCGGGTAATAGATATTGTGGCTCCTTTGGGTAAAGGACAAAGAGCGCTTATTGTAGCTCCGCCGCGTACAGGTAAAACAGTTTTGTTACAAAACATCGCTATTGCTATTGCTGAAAACCACCCGGAGTGCTTTTTGATTGTACTGCTTATTGACGAACGCCCCGAAGAGGTCACTGACATGCAACGTTCGGTTAAAGGAGAGGTGATTGCCTCAACTTTTGATGAACCACCAACACGTCATGTTCAAATAGCGGAAATGGTTATTGAAAAGGCTAAGCGCTTGGTCGAACACGGTAGAGACGTGGTGATTTTATTGGATTCTATTACACGACTTGGGCGAGCTTATAACACTGTTGTTCCTTCATCAGGCAAGGTTTTAACCGGCGGTGTTGACGCCAATGCCCTGCAAAGACCAAAGCGGTTTTTTGGAGCAGCCAGAAACATTGAGCATGGTGGATCATTGTCTATTATTTCTACGGCGCTAATTGATACGGGCTCTAGAATGGACGAGGTTATTTTTGAAGAGTTTAAGGGAACAGGAAACTCGGAAATTGTGCTGGATCGCAAAGTTTCAGACAAGCGAGTATTTCCTGCAATTGATGTTACTAAGTCGGGAACCCGCAAAGAAGAGCTTATTGTAGCGCCAGATCAACTGGCAAAAACATTTGTCTTGCGGCGAATTATCAACCCGATGGGAACAATTGACGCTATTGAGTTCTTATTGGATAAATTGCGTCAAACTAAAAATAACGACGAATTTTTTGATAGCATGAATACATAATTGGACCTATTTTCATGAATATAAAGCTATACCACGCAAAGCATACGCGCTCACTTAGGGTTTTGTGGTTACTCGAGGAAATGGGCTTGCGATACGAATTAGAGGTCGTGAAACTGGCGCTTGGAAATACTGGGGGAGAAGACTTTGCCAAGGTAAATCCACTGCAAAAAGTTCCGGCAATTAGTGTTGATGGTGAGGTTTTACAAGAAAGCACAGCCATTCTAGAGTTTTTGGCCAATAAGTTTGCTGCAAAAAACCTGTTAATTACAACTGATCACTCCGACTATGGACGATTTTTGCAATGGCTCCACGGCGGTGAATCTGGTTTTGGGATGTATTTGTCAATTTATTTTGGGAATACTGTTTTGCTGCCAGAAAACCAGCGAAGTAAGGCAATGGCGCTTTGGGCTGAAGAGAATTTGACAAAAATGTTAAAATTGTTCTCTGAGTCTTTGGCGCAGCGCAAATATATTGCAGGTGATCGTTTTACAATTTCCGACATCTCCGTTGGTTATATTTTATACGGAATTTCATTGCTTGGAAAACAAGAAAAAATGGCTCCAGAGAATGTCCAAAACTGGTGGCAGTTAATTTCTGAACGACCGGCGTTTCAAAAAGCCCTAAGCGCTTGAATTAGAATAAAAGTTCTAAGGTATTGATTTTGAAGCTATGTACGTAGTTTTATCGTAGCTATGGTTGAGTAATTCTAATGGACGATAAAAATCTGGATACTATTTTTGCTTTAGCTAGTGCGCGTGGTTCTGCGGGTGTTTCTGTTGTGCGCATTTCTGGAAATATTGCTTTGAATGTCGTGCAGTCATTGTGCAGAAAAAAATCGCTATTGCCCGGGAAAATACACTTAGCAAACTTGTATCATCCAAAAAATAAGCAGATTTTGGATCAAGCCGTTATATTATATTTTGCCAAACCGGGCAGTTTTACTGGAGAGGATGTGATCGAATTACAGTGTCACGGAAGCTCGGCGGTATTGGATGTAGTTTTTGAGGCTTTATTGTATTTAGGATTGCGCCCTGCAGAGCCGGGGGAGTTTTCTAGGCGGGCATTTTCCAATGGAAAGATGGACCTTGTTCAGGCCGAGGGTCTGGCCGACCTAATAGACGCCAGAACTGAGGGGCAACGACAACAGGCCGTACAGCAAATGGGCGGTAATTTAAGCCAATATATTGAGAGCTGGCGCTCAAAACTATTGGTGTTGTTGGCTCGCGTTGAAGCCGAAATAGACTTTTCTGAAGAAGAGGACGTAACCGGGGGGCTTTCATCACTGGTTTTGCCGGATTTACAGGACTTAGAATCAGAGCTTGTTGCTCACTTGGCTTTAGCTGATCGCGGAAGAAAGGTACGAGATGGTTTTTTGATTGCTCTGGTTGGGCCGGTTAATGCTGGAAAATCGACCTTGCTTAACGCTCTTTCTGGAGAAGACCGAGCCATTGTTTCTGACCAGCCAGGAACCACCAGAGATGTGATTGAAGCCCAAACACAGATAGGTGGTTTTTTGGTAACTATCGCTGATACAGCGGGTTTGCGAGAAACAAAACAAAAAATTGAGCAAGAGGGAATACGCCGAACACAAATGACAGCAAAAACTGCAGATTTACGGCTGTTTTTATCAGAAGGGGGGCAAAAACCTGATAATGAGCTGTTTGATCAGGCACAGGCAGGCGATCTGTTCTTACACACTAAATCGGATTTAACACCAAATACCAAGCCCAGCGATGGCTGGGTTTCAATTTCTGCAAAAACCGGCCTTGGCATGGAGTTTTTGCAGGATTGTTTACAAAAAGAGGTGGAAAAGCGTCTTTGTGCTACTGAGTTACCTAGTTTGACCAGGAAGCGCCATGTCTATGGAATTAAATCAGCTTGTGGTTCACTTGTTGCCGCCAAAATAGAACTAGAGAGGCGTTTTGATTGTCGGCCTGAGTTGGTTGCTGAAGATCTTCGTCAATGCGCCACCCATTTGGGGAGCTTACTGGGTGAATTGGGCACAGAGCAGGTGTTGGACGAGGTTTTCAGTTCTTTTTGCATTGGAAAGTGAGTTTGACTAATTGTTTCACGTGAAACAATTCAAAAACAGATTCGACTTCATGCAACAACATCGCTACATGGGTAGCAAAAGCCAACAGATTTGAGTCTTTTATGCAAACTAAGTTTGATGTCATAGTGATTGGCGGAGGCCATGCGGGTTGTGAGGCCGCTGCTGCTTCTGCGCGCCTTGGTGCCAAAACTTTGCTAATGACCCCATCGCTTTCAAATCTCGGGCAAATGAGTTGTAACCCGGCAATAGGCGGTATGGGCAAGGGGCATTTAGTCAGAGAAATAGATGCTCTTGGCGGTTTGATGGGGTTAGTGGCTGATCAGTCTGGTATCCAATTTCGAATGCTAAACCGGCGCAAGGGGCCAGCTGTACAGGGGCCAAGAACTCAGTCGGATCGAAAACTGTATCAAAGGGCCATGCAGAAGCAAATATCCGAGCAGGAAAATTTAAATTTGGGTCTGAGTTTTGTGGAAGACCTGATTCTTGAGAGCGGAAGGGTTGTTGGCGTTGTAGACTCAGGGGGAAAAGAATACAGGGCAGGAGCTGTGGTTTTAACAACCGGCACGTTCTTAAGTGGCGCAATTCATAAGGGAAAAACTCGGATTCCAGCAGGCAGACACGGAGAAAAACCAGCAATTTCTTTGGCAAAAACCCTGTATTCATTGAATTTGCCGATGGGAAAGCTAAAAACAGGAACTCCGGCGCGCCTCGATAGCGCCACAATAGATTTTTCAGGTCTAGATTGGCAGCAAGCAGACAATGAGCCTATTCCTTTTTCGTTTTTAAGTACAAAGATAAGTGTGCCGCAAATTGCTTGTGCGATTACCCACACCAACTTAAAAACTCACGAAATAATAAAAAACAATCTTAAATATTCTGCAGTTTATGGCGGAGCTATCACAGGGAACGGTCCGAGATATTGCCCAAGTATTGAAGATAAGCTGCATCGATTTGCAGACAGAGAAAGCCATCAAATTTTTCTGGAACCAGAAGGCTTGGACGATCCGACAATTTACCCAAATGGAATCTCCACCTCTTTGCCTGAATCAATCCAGCTGCAATTTTTGCAAACAATTCGTGGCTTGGAGCGAGTTAAGGTTAAGCAATATGGTTATGCAATTGAGTATGACTATGTAGACCCAAGGGCGCTGCGCCCGACATTGGAAACAAAAAGTGTTGCTGGGCTTTATCTTGCCGGACAGATTAACGGCACTACCGGGTATGAAGAAGCGGCAGCGCAAGGGTTAATGGCCGGATTAAATGCAGCGCTAAAAGTGGGGGGCAATCCAGAATTCTTGCTCGATCGTTCACAAGCCTATATCGGGGTTATGGTCGATGATCTAGTTTCCAAGGGCGTTACAGAACCATATCGAATGTATACCTCTCGAGCAGAGTACCGATTGTCTTTGCGTGCAGATAATGCAGATCAACGATTAACCCCACTTGCAGTTGAAAGGGGTTTTGCCGGAAAGGAGCGTGAGCAGGTGTTTTTTGCCAAGGAAGAAAAGCTAAGCCACGCAAGAAAGATCGCTTCGCAAAATAAACTTAGTCCAGCGCATCTTGCTAAAAATGGAATTAAAGTGAACCAAGATGGCGCGCGGAGAAGTGCGATGGAATTGCTGGCTTATCCCAATGTTAGTTGGGAAGATGTTTGTAGTCTTTGGCCAGAGCTGGAAAATACTGAAAAACTGGTTGCTGAACAGATAAAAACCGATGCTATTTACTCAGGATATATGAAGCGTCAACAGGACGATATTCAACGTTTTAGACAAGAAGAATCCAGAGTTTTGCCAGATGATCTAGACTATTATGCCATTTGTGGTCTTTCAACGGAGGTAAAACAAAAGCTAAGTAAAGTTCGCCCAACCAGCCTTGGTCAAGCTAGTAGAATTGAGGGTGTTACACCGGGGGCATTGACTTTGTTACTGCATTTTGTGCGCCAACCAGCAAAGAAGCGTCAGCAAACAGAGGGTAGACAGGCGTGAACGAGGCTCAGGCTTTGCGTGAAATCGAAAAAATTGTTTCACGTGAAACAATGGAGCGTTTTTTGCTTCTTCATAAGGCGTTAGTTTTGTGGTCAAGAAGGTTTAATCTCGTTGCTCCAGCAAGCTTGGCTCATTTTTGGTTTAGACACATTCTTGATAGCGTGCAACTATTTGGTTTGGCTCCAAGGCAAGCCAAAGTTTGGTTAGATTTTGGGTCTGGGGCTGGGTTCCCAGGAATGGTTTTGGCAATTATGTTGCGTGAGCGACCGGGGGGGCAAATGATTTTGGTAGAGTCAAATGGTAAAAAAGCCTCTTTTCTTCAACATTGCGTCAGAATTACTGGCGCTCCGGCAACAGTGTTGCAACAACGAATAGAGGATACCAAAATAAAACCGGTCAGTGTCATTACTGCTCGAGCCGTTGCTGATTTGGGGCAACTTCTTACATGGTCAGAGCCTATAAGCGACTCTGATACAGTTTTATTGTTCCCAAAAGGGAAAAATGTTGAACAGGAGTTAGATTTGGCTCGTGAGAGCTGGGAAATTGAGTGCCACGTTTTGGGAAGTTGTACCGAGCCGGGTGCTGGAATTGTCAAAGTCAGGAAATTTAATCGTGTCCAATAAAAAACAAAAAGCCCCAAGAGTTCTGGCCGTGGTAAACCAAAAGGGCGGGGTTGGTAAAACCACGACCACAATTAACTTGTCTACTGCGCTTGCGGCAATTGGTCAAAAAACCTTGATTTTGGATATTGATCCGCAGGGAAATGCATCAACGGGCTTAGGAATTGGCGCCAGTGTTAGAAAAAAAACCACTTATGACGTGGTCCTTGGAGAAGAGGATTTATGTAATGCAATTCTTCCGACCTTGGTTCCTGACCTTGGTTTGGTTCCTGCACATTATGATTTAGCTGGGATTGAGTTAGAGCTGGCAAGTGCGCCGCGCCGCTCCTATCGAATTAAGCAAGCAATAGATGATTTTACCGAAACTGAACACGGCGGATTGGATTATATATTGATTGATTGCCCCCCATCGTTAAATGTCTTGACGGTTAACGCCCTTACGGCTGCTGATGGCCTGCTTGTTCCTCTGCAATGTGAATTTTTTGCATTAGAGGGTTTATCGCAATTATTGCGTACTGTGGACTTGGTTAGAACCAGCCTTAATCCAAAATTGATGATACAGGGCATTGTTCTGACCATGTATGATGGGCGGAATAACTTAGCGCGGCAGGTGGCAACAGATGTCAGATCCCACTTTGGGGAGGTTGTTTACAAAACTATGATCCCACGTAATGTGCGCATATCTGAAGCTCCAGGATTTGGAAAGCCAGCGTTGATTTACGATCATTCCTGTGTTGGCAGTAAAGCTTATATGAAACTGGCCAGTGAGTTAATTAAGCGAGAAAAAATTAAGGTAGGGTCCTCCGTATGACTACAACAGGAAAAAAAACAGGTTTAGGCCGAGGTTTGTCAGCGTTGTTGGGAGAGCAACCGGTCGCGCAAACAGGCGCATCGGGAAACCAACAACCCGTGAAGTTGCCAATTGAGCTTTTGCAGCGAAACCCGGAACAGCCAAGAAGAACTTTTAATGAGAAGGAAATGCAGCAATTGGTTTCCTCTATCCGCCTGCAAGGTGTTTTGCAGCCAATATTAGTTCGAAGTATTGTTGGAACTAGCCAATATCAGATCGTAGCCGGGGAGCGCCGCTGGCGCGCTGCTGGCCAAGCTGGTCTGCATGAGATTCCGGTATATGTTCGCGAGCTGTCTGACCGTGAAGTAGTTGAAGTTGCTTTGGTCGAGAATATGCAACGGGCCGATCTGAACTCGATAGAAGAAGCACAAGGGTATCGCGCCTTAATAGACCAGTTTCATCACACACAAGAAGATGTGGCTAAAGCGGTATCTCGCAGTCGCTCCCACATTGCAAACACCGTTCGGCTGTTGGACCTGCCTGAGCAGGTTCAGGAGCTATTAGTTAATGGTTCGATTTCTGCTGGGCATGCAAGAGCATTATTAGCATCTGATAATCCTGCTCGCTTGTCGGAAACCGTTCTTGATCGATCCTTAAATGTTCGTCAGACTGAAAAGCTGGTCAGGGATTCTATGATCCCCTTAGAAACTAAAGCTAAAAAACCAGGAAGTTCAAAACCGCAGAATGCCGATATACAAGCAGTAGAATCACAATTAAGCCAATCCTTAGGCCTGCAGGTTAATCTATCAACTAAAACCGATGGCTCTGGAGTGTTACAAATCAAATACTCAACCTTAGAGCAATTAGATGATCTTTGCCGCAGGCTAAATACAAATTAATAATCAGTGCCTTATAGAAGATATTGCCAAAATAAACCGGCCAATTAAATACGGCTGCGGACCTAAAGCCGACTTTAATTCTTTTTCAGTAGCCAGAGATTTGCTTAAGGCTTGTTCTAAATTAGATGTAGACCAGATTGAACAGTGTCGAGAAAAAGCAGCGCGATGCATTGCAAACACTGGTGGTCGTAATTGAGACATGGCGCTAACTATTGAGCCCTCGTTTTTTGCCGAGCTCATTACTTGGTGCATTCGGTGCAAATGCCTGGCGATGGCGCGCACAATCATCACCGGTGCTTGGCCGCTTTGCAGCACCCTGCTTAAAATCATATCCGCATCGGCAGATCGGCCCTCAACGCAAGCAAAAACCAGTTTGTCGATAGCACCATCACCCGCTTGAGAAATAACAGCTTGCACATGTGTTTTAGATATAGTCTCTTGTGGTTTATCGGCGACAAAACAAATCAGCTTTTCCAGCTCCAATCGCAAAATCCTCCTATCTGGAGGAATTGACGATGCTAAAAGTTCCAAAGCATCAGGGTCAATGAGATGCCCAGCGTCCAAAAGCATTTTTTTGCAGTTTCTGGAAACATCACTTAGGTTATCTGGATAACAGGCAATAACAATTGCTTTGCCGCGCTCTTTTTCCAAGTTTTTTCGTAAGTTATTGGTTGGTGGTAACGATCCGGCCTCAATAATCAGTCTGGCCACAGGAATGTTGTGCGGCCCTTCAAACTTGCTTAATGCTGCAAGAGCCGACTTTCCGTCTTCAAGGTTAGGGTTTTTTATGTGGAGCAGTCGTTGGCCGCCGCTCAGGGAGTAAGCGGCCATTTCATCTACCAGTTCTATTTCTTTTTTACGCAAATCACCGCCGCTTAAAACGGTTATAGAAAAGTCATCGTAATTATCTTCTAGCCAGACTTTACGCAGAGCAGATGTTTGCTCGGATACTTGTCCGCGGTCAGTTCCATAAACCAGCGCAATAAAAACATTAGGGTCTGGGTTAAGTAGGAAAGATCTTAATGCCGAGGCGTTTAATTTCATTGTTGGGGGCGCTGGGTGGCAAAATAAAAGCTCATTTGATCTAAAATGGTCTCTGCCAGCGCTTCTAGAGCGCGGTTTTCAGCGTCTTGTTCTGCAACTTGTGATGCATAGGGGTTTGCTGGAGAAGCAAAAGATGCGGTACTGCTTGCCGTCATGGTGCTCAGAACTTTTCCTTGGGAATCAAGTAAAACCCAATTGGCATTGAATTGAATTTGATATCTAGTTGCAACATTATCTGACAAAACCCCAAAACCTAACCGCGATGGAGACAGGGTAACTTCTAATTGGTATTTACCGTTTTGTCCGACTTTAATACCACCTCGATCTAGCATTTCTTGGTTTAATGTAAATCCAGAGCGATCGTCTAAGCTATTCATCTGAATGGATGAAAAGTTTGAACGAACGCCGCCCTTTTCTGCATAAACTGGGGAAAAGCCAGTACATGCTGCAAGTAAGGGAAAGAGTAGAAATAAAACAGGTAAAAGAAGCTTTTTCATATTAAGACGCCACTATGTTAATAATTCGGTCTGGAACTATAATCACCTTTTTGACCTCAAGACCAGATATAGCTTTTTGCACGGCTGGGTTTTTAATTGCCATTTCCTGCAAAACATCTTTTTCTAACCCTGTAACCACATCTAGTTGACTACGGCGTTTCCCATTAACTTGAAGCGGAATCACAATGGTTTCGTTTTTAGTCCATTTCTCATTGAATACTGGCCACGGAGTGTTGGCAACCAGATCATCACCGCCAAGTTTTTCCCAGCAGCTTTCAGCTAAATGGGGTGCAAAGGGGGCTAATAGCAAAACCAAGGAGCGGGCAGCCGATCGGCGCGCTGCCATTCGTTCAGGACAAGCGTCAGATGTCTTTCTGATTCCGTTCAACAATTCATATAGCCGCGCTACGGCCCTGTTGAAGCTCAAGCTTTCGATATCTTGTGAAACAAGCTTAATGGTTTTATGGGTGAGCCTAACTAAAGGTTCAGAAGTTTTAGTTGTATCTGTTTTCTCAACAATAGGCTGTTTAGAAATATTGCAAACTTCTGCCCACACTCTTTGTACAAACCTGGCTGCTCCTTCAACACCGGCTTCTGTCCACTGTACATCGCGCTCTGGTGGGCTATCTGAAAGCACAAACCAGCGGGCTACATCAGCGCCGTATTTTTCAATAATAACAGCCGGATCAACTGTATTTTTTTTGGATTTTGACATTTTTTCAATAGCGCCAACCTGAACTAAGGCTCCATTGGAGGTCTTGCAAACGCCATCTTGTTGAAAAACTTCGGTAGGAGCCAGCCAATTGCCGTCATTATCGACATAAGTTTCATGGGTAACCATGCCTTGAGTGAACATGCCATTAAAAGGCTCACCGCTACTTAAATCCAATAGGTTGCAATCGCGAAGAGCTCTAGTGAAGAAGCGAGCATAGAGCAGGTGTAAAACTGCATGCTCAACCCCGCCAATATACTGATCCACGGGCAGCCAATTTTTAGCGGCATCACCATCAACAGGATTTAGTGATTTTGGTGAGCAAAAGCGAGCAAAATACCAAGAACTATCAACAAAAGTATCTAAGGTATCTGTTTCCCGAAGAGCTGCTTTGCCGCATTTGGGGCAGTTTGTGTGCTTCCAATCTGGGTGCTTTGCCAACGGGTTGCCCGGGCCTTCAAATGAAACTTCATCTGGCAGGATAACAGGCAGTTCATGTTCTGGAACCGGCACAATTCCACATGATGAGCAATGAACGATAGGAATGGGGCAGCCCCAATACCGTTGTCGAGAAGCTCCCCAATCACGTAGTCGAAATTGTGTTTTTTGTTCGCCAGCTCCACGTTTTTCAAGCTCTTCTATAGCCAAGGGGACAGCTTCTGCTACCGCTTTTCCATCTAGAAACTCAGAATTATACAAAAGACCATCACCAACCCATGCGGTATCGGAAATAGCATAGGTTTTTGGATCTTCACCATTCGGCAGCACCACCGGAATAACTGGGAGGTCATATTTTCTGGCAAAATCTAGATCTCGTTGATCCCCGGCAGGGCAGGCAAAAATAGCCCCAGTACCATAACCCATCAGTACAAAATTTGCGATCCAAACTGGAAGGGATTTGCCATCCATAAATGGGTGAGAAACAAATAAGCCCGTATCAACTCCAACTTTTTCGGCGCGCTCTATAACCTCTTCTGAGGTGCCTGTTTGTGCGCATTTTCGCAAAAATTCATCAAGTTCAGAATTACTCTTTGCCAGTGAAGTTGCCAGTGGATGCTCTGGAGACAGGGCAATAAAGCTTGCCCCAAATAGAGTGTCTGGCCGAGTTGTGAAAACCTCAATATTATCAGCAAACCCTTCGGGCTTCGGGCTTTGAAGGGCAAATTTAACTAAAGCACCTTCTGAACGACCAATCCAGTTTGCCTGCATAGTGCGGACTTTTTCTGGCCAATGGGTTAGCGTGGGAATGGCGTTCAGTAGGTCTTGAGCGTAGGCAGTAATTCTAAAAAACCATTGCTCCAGCTCTCGAGTTTCAACTAAAGCCCCAGAGCGCCATCCACGTCCGTCAACGACTTGCTCATTAGCTAAAACCGTGTTCTCAACGGGATCCCAATTTACTCTAGAGCCTTTGCGGTAGACTAGGTCCTTTTCTAAAAACTTTAGAAAAATCTTTTGTTGTTGATGGTAATAGCTTTGGTCGCAAGTAGCAAATTCTCTAGACCAATCTAATGAAAAACCAAGGGTTTTTAGCTGTTCTCGCATTGAGGAAATATTTTGGTATGTCCACTCTTTTGGTTGAACGCCGTGGTTTATCGCCGCGTTCTCAGCAGGAAGACCAAAAGCATCCCAGCCCATAGGGTGAAGTACCGCATCACCTTGAGCTCGGCGATAGCGAGCTAAAACATCGCCCATTGCATAGTTTCTAACATGCCCCATGTGCAGGCGGCCGGATGGATATGGAAACATTTCCAAAATATAGGACTTTTTTTGCCCGGGTTTTGGTTCGGTTGCGATAAAGCAGTTTTGCTTTTCCCAAGCCGCTTGCCACTTAGGCTCGCTTGTTTCGTGGGGGTATTTGGTCATGGCAAAACCTTTAATTTCATCGGCAGGCTTGGCCGCACTTTGTGCTAAGTGCCGTATTGGTTGTTTATGTTAGGCTCTTGGTTAATTTTTTGTTTGTCGCATTTCTTCAAGAGAAACTCGGTTTTGCAAGCGCAGCTTTAGCGCAGAGTTCTGATTTTTAGCTCCCGCGCGCGCGATAAAATAGAGTTTTCAATTTGGATTTCTGTATCAGGATCAACGTTAGACGATCCCCATTGACCATCTTCGCCGCGAGTTTCTTTAAAAACCGCAACCTTTAGGCCATCAGCGCGCAACCTAGTATCAAGAATATAAACGGTTGCTTTAAACCGTTCATTAGGAGCGCTTTCACCGGAATGCCAGCCGGTAATAATTACCCCACCATATGGATCTGCAGATTCAAGCGGCATGAAGTCTAGAGTTTCTAGGGAAGCGCGCCATAAAAAGCTGTTTACGCCAATTCCTGCAAGTTGTCCGCTTTTTGCTCCTGCGAACGGGCTAGTAACCGTTCCTATAGCCTTACTTGCCGGGGAGCAGGATGACAGCGCAAAACCTGCTGTTAATAGTGCAACAATACCGAAACGAGATGATATTTTAATCATAATTCAAACACCAAAAGACCCAGAAATAGACCGTCCAAAAGGCGCTTATAGCACGTTGTTTCGTGCTGGCTAGAGCCTGTTGCCAGTTTCAAATTCAAATTAAAAGCATATAACCTAGGTTTGGTTATAACTTTGGTTTGAAATCTTCTTGTTATCCAAACCTAGGCGGGTATTGCGTTGCTAGAAGGCCACAAATTTTTTTAGGATCACGGCAAACCGCTAGAGCCGCTTGACCTAACTTGACCCATGGTTCAGTAAAATAGACCTTGGCATCCGGGGGAAGGGGCCGATCGCGCCCGGTTACGGAAAATAAGACGCAAGTCATAAAGATCGCTTTTTGGTTTGTGACTTTGTTCCGTAACCGGTGCGTTTGATTCTTTGCCGGAAGGCTGTGGGAAGTGTAACAAAACACTAGATAAACATAATTTCATACGGAATCATTTGACTCTCGTTCCTTATTTAGTAACACTTTTAATATAGGGTGCGTGTATGGTTTGGTAAGTGTAGGTCAAAATTGAGTTGAGCGTGGTTGAGGGTAACCCAAAACGAGGGAGATCAAGGTGTTGAAGCAATTTCGGCACATTTTGGCAGGGTTAGCGATTTGGGTCGCGGTAAGTGGGGTGGCTGCGGCTGAACCACAACCAAAAGAGGATTCTCTACCAATATCTAGTCAAGAGCTTCCTTGGTATCGTTCTTTCACCCTTCGTAGTTCTGATGTTAATACAGGTGCCTTTATGCCGCAAAAGCGGCCAGATCTTGAGTTTCGCGCCGGAGCTCAGTGGGGTATCTCTGTTGGCCTTGATGAGCAAGACCCACTATTGGAAAGTGCGGATCGGATGAGTGCTGGGGCTTTTTATGAATTTTCACCTCGGTTTCGGCTGGGCGGTGGTTTAAGCTTTGTTGCACCGGGTGAGTTGCGTATTTCCACCCCTGAAGACCGGGTTTTGTCGGTAATTCCTATTGAACAAGCGCCGGTAGTTCGAGTTGAGTCCTCAATCAAATTTTAGACGCTTAAACACCTTTAAACACCAGCAGAAACTAGAGCCACACCAGCACAAATGCCGTGTATGCTTTCTATGTTTTTTTCAGTAATTCCGCCTAGAGCAAATATTGGGCCGTTATTTTTTTTTGCAATTTCAGAAAATCTATCATATCCCATTGCTCGCCCGGCGCTTTTGCTCAACGATGTAAATACCGGCGAAACAACCACTGCATCAGCTCCCACAAAAAAGGCAGCCTTTACGGCCTCGCTTGAGTGAGCTGCCGCCGTAATCCATCGAAATTGCTTTGTTGAGGCAATTATGGGTATTTCTCCGATTAGGCGTTGTGGCACATGAACCCCGTCGGCGTTGACCTCAAGCGCTAGTTTCTGGTCAGCCCCAACCAAAAACACCACATCCCTTTTTCGGCAAATATCAGCCAGCTGTTCAGCAATTGCTAATCGCTGTCTTTGCCCAAAGTGCCGGTAAACTAAAGCGCAAGACCTTGGTAAATTGCTTGCAAGTTCGATTAAGTTCGGACTGCGCTCAGGGTCGGTAAACACCAGCAGCCGCGGCAAGCTAGAGCGAATTTTGTTAGCGCGAAACCCGGATACATTAGTGGTGCTTGCGATGCTGGACAGAGCGGTATAGAGCTGTTTTGTCATGAATAAAACTTTGTCTGATATTGCCGATAGAAGCAAGCGTATCAAAGCGCAAATGCAAGCTGCTATGCAAGCTGGCGGTCGGGGTGCCGGTTGTTGTGAGTTGATTGCAGTGACTAAACGTCAAAACGATGAAAGAATCGCTGCTTTGTGGAAGTTGGGTCATCGTAGATTTGGTGAAAACAAAGTTGAAGAAGCAGAGCGCCATTGGAAAACAAAGCGGCAATTAGGCGAGAGCTTTGATTTGCACTTTATTGGCCACTTACAGAGCAATAAAGCAGAGCGTGCAGTTGCATTATTTGATGTGATCGAGACGGTAGATTCGATAAAGCTGGCTAAAAAAATTGATAATGCCTTACAAAAAAATCAAAAAACATTGCAAATACTGGTACAGGTAAATACTGGAGAAGAGCTACAGAAACACGGTGTATTGCCGCAAAATTTACCAGAATTACTAAAGGAAATTAGCGAAGAAACTAGCTTGAAAGTCTCTGGTTTGATGTGCTTGCCGCCAAAAAAGGATGAGCCGGGATTGCATTTTGCACTTTTGGCCAAGTTGGCAAGCCAACACAACCTACCTCAACTTTCAATGGGAATGAGTGGGGACTTTGAAACCGCAATTCGTTTTGGGTCAACATCGGTAAGAATTGGCTCTGCTATTTTTGGGGCGCGGGAGCTATAATACAGGCAAATTCCTGTGGGTGTGTATGGTCTTATTGGCAACATCCACCAGCTTGGTGACCCCGGCGCGATTCGAACGCGCGACCCCCAGATTAGGAATCTGGTGCTCTATCCTGCTGAGCTACGGGGCCAAACAAGCCAAACCTTCATAGCCGATGGTAAGTTTAAGGAAAAGAGTATAGATTGGCCCAAAAGTCACTTTATTCAAGTGCAGCCTTGGGCGTGATTAAGGTGTTTGAAGTTTGCTGGTAGAAAGGGGCAAAACATATTAAATCGAGAATCGCTACACCTACACCGCCGGAAATTTTTGTTGGCAGTGACAAATATCTCGTTGGTTTCATTTGCCGGAGCCAGTTTTGCTGCACCAGGTCAAGGCGGCCTTGATTATGGGAGGTTAGCCGCAGCCCAAACCGGAGACAGTTTTGTTCTTGAAGATGGAAGAACGGTGCGACTTGCTGGTCTGGACGCGCCGCTTCCCCCAATTGGCCAAGCCGCAGGGCAAATACTTTGGCAGGAGGCCCGTGAACAACTGCAAAACACTCTTGCGGGGAAGGATTTGACATTTGTTGACCGTGTTCCCGATAGGTTTGGCCGAGTGCGGGCGCATGTACTGGTCGGAACGGAACGCTTGTGGGCACAAGAAGAGTTGCTTGCAACAGGGTTTGCTCGCGTTCGCACTTCGGCAGAAGACTTTGCTCGAGCCGGAACTATGTTGAGGCTGGAGGAGGGCGCCAGAAACATAGCAAAGAATATATGGCAGCAGCCATTTTACAAGGTGCGAACCCCAAAAGATATGGAGGCCAGTTTTGGAAGCTTCCAAATTGTTGAGGGCCTAGTTGTAGAGGTCGTTAATGGTCGCAGTCACACCTATTTGAATTTCGGCAGCAATTGGCGACAAGATTTTACTGCTAAAGCTAATAAAAAGGTCGCTAGGCTTTTTGTAAGAGCAGGCATTGATTTAAGCGGGTTGTCAGGGGTTCAAGTGCGAGTGCGCGGACTAGTGCAACCGGAAAATGGTTCTTTGATCGAGCTTGAACACCCAAGCCAACTTGAGCGATTGCCTCGAGTTTGAAGCAAAGCCTCAAAGAGGTGCAATCGCTATAAGTTGTGGGTTAGCCTAATTAGGCAGCTTTTACTGATTTGCTCACAAGCGTTTCAGTTAAGGTGTCAAATGCAGCTTCGCATTCAATATTCTTAACCGCTGCGACCTCTCTGGCCATCCGATCGATGGCGCTTTCATATAATTGACGTTCTGAATATGATTGTTCAGGTTGATCATCATTGCGGTGCAGGTCACGCACTACTTCGGCAATCCAGATTAGATCACCAGAATTGATTTTAGCTTCATATTCTTGAGCGCGTCGACTCCACATGGTGCGCTTGACTTTGGGTTTGCCTTTTAGGGTTTTGATTGCGTTTTCAAGAACAACCGAAGAGGCTAAAGACCGCATGCCCGTGGTGCTGGCGCGCGCTGTTGGAACCCGGAGGGTCATTTTATCTTGTGGAAAATCAACGACATATACTTCAAGATCCATGCCGGCGATATGTTCAATTTCAACACCGGTAACCTGACCAACTCCGTGGGCAGGGTAGACAATAAAATCTTTGGCTTTAAATCGTTTTGTAGCAGGTTTTTTGGCCATTTCTTTCTCTTCTTACTATTTTCAGCTTTTGCGCGGGCGGGTTATTACGCCAATCCCGCGCAGGCCAAACAAGACCGGCTGAAGATGTTTTGCTGTTTAGATATTAAAAAGCGGAACGCAATCCGTATTTATTAACGATTATCAACACAAATTACTCACTCATTATTGTATTTAAGTCCACTATCTTTAAGTCCACTATCGAAAAATCACCATAACACAAAATACGCCAATAAGAAAGTGCCTCAAAATGCAAATAATTTTAATCGATTCTATAGCTGTTATCTTTGTTTTTTAGGTTCATACGCGTTGACTTGGGAAAGAAGAGGCGTAGTTTCGCAATTGCGTCATTCATATGGACGCAAGCACTTTCGAGGGGCCTAAAATGGGCGCAGACGCCAACCAGAACCGACCAATGTCGCCATTTACCACTGTTTGGCGCTGGCATGTGACTATGGTAACTTCAATTTTGCACCGGCTAAGCGGCATTGTTCTTGGCGGTGGATCAGTGTTGATCACGCTTTGGGTTTGGGCGCTGGCAGCGGGAGAAAAAAGATATGAGCAGGTCATGGGTCTGCTTGGAAGCTGGCCGGGCAAGATAGTTTTATTCGCGTTTTCACTGGCATTATTTTTTCATTTATTAAACGGGGTTCGGCATTTAGTCTGGGATAGCGGTCGTGGTTATGACAAAGAAAGCGCCAATCAAAGCGCTTGGTTGGTGATGGCGTTGTCATTGGTCCTGACTTTGATTTTGTGGAGCGCCGGGTATTGGGTATTTGAGGCCTTCCCCGGGCAAAAATCCCTTTAGGAGAAGTTTGATGGCTCGTTTACAAACTCCACGCGCTAAAATTAGCGGCCTTGGTTCTGGCGGTCATGGCACTCATCACTTTTTGGTGCAGCGAGTTACAGCTTTAGTGTTGCTGGTGTTAGTGCCATTTGTGTTGTTTCAGTTTTTAGCCGCGTTTTCTTCCGGCTATGAAGCGGTTAGGATTTGGGTCGGCAGCCTGCTTGGCACCACTACCCTGTTGGTTTTGCTCAGCGCTATGTTCTGGCACCTAAAATTAGGGCTGCAGGTAGTGGTTGAAGATTATTTTGGCGGAGCTTTGCGGCCTGCATTGCTGTTGGTCAGCGTGTTGGGCTGCTTGGCGCTATGGCTGGTGAGTATTTTGTCGGTTTTGAAGATTTTTTTTGAAGGGTGATCTGATAAATGAATTCCTATTCCTGGGTAGATCACAAATATGATGTTGTTGTGGTTGGCGCTGGCGGCGCTGGTCTTCGCGCTGCTTTGGGTGCGGCGCAAGCCGGTTTGAAAACCGCCTGCATCACCAAAGTCTTTCCCACAAGGTCACACACGGTGGCGGCCCAAGGAGGCGCCGCGGCCTCGCTTGGCAATATGGGAGAAGATAGTTGGCGCTGGCACATGTATGACACGGTGAAGGGTTCTGATTGGCTCGGTGATCAAGATAGCATCGAATATTTATGCCGCAATGCGCCCGATGCAATTTACGAGTTGGAACACTGGGGGATGCCGTTTTCACGTACCGAAAACGGGAAAATTTATCAACGGGCCTTTGGTGGCATGACCACTAACTTTGGCGAAGGTGCCGCGGCGCAGCGCACTTGTGCCGCCGCCGACCGTACTGGTCATGCCATGTTGCACACGCTTTATGGGCAATCCTTGCGCCAAGATGTGGATTTTTTCATTGAGCACTTTGCTCTTGATCTGATTATGGATGATGAGGGTGCTTGTCGCGGGGTGACCTCATGGCAATTGGACAATGGAGAATTGCATCGATTTACTGCGCAAAAAGTGATTCTAGCCACTGGCGGTTATGGCCGGGCGTATTTTTCCTGCACATCGGCGCATACTTGTACAGGCGATGGCGGCGGCATGGTGTTGCGTGCTGGCCTGCCAATGCAGGACATGGAATTTGTACAGTTCCACCCCACCGGAATTTATGGTGCGGGCATGTTAATTACCGAAGGCGTGCGCGGCGAAGGTGGCTATTTGGTCAATTCCGAAGGCGAACGTTTTATGGAGCGTTACGCGCCCTCAGCCAAAGATCTGGCCAGCCGTGATGTAGTCAGCCGTGCCATGACCTTGGAAATTCGCGAAGGACGCGGCGTTGGCGAACGCAATGATCACATTTATTTACACCTCGATCATCTTGATCCAAAAATGGTGTTAAAGCGATTACCAGGCATTGCCGAGAGCGCCAAGATTTTTGCAGGTGTTGATGTAACCAAGGAACCAATTCCAGTATTGCCGACCTGTCATTATAACATGGGTGGTATCCCAACTAATTTTTACGGCGAAGTCGTAACCAAAAAGGGCAAAGATCCCGATGCGGTGGTCCCCGGCTTGATGGCGGTGGGCGAAGCCGCTTGTGTCTCCGTTCACGGAGCCAATCGTTTGGGCTCTAACTCCTTGACCGATTTAGTGGTGTTTGGCCGCGCCGCTGGCTTGCGGTGTGCCGAGACCATTACTCCTGGCGCCACTAGCCGCGATCTACCGTCAACTGAGGCGCATTTAACCCGCCTTGATCGCTTGCGTCATGCGGATGGCAGCACATCAACGGCTGAATTGCGTCTCTCCATGCAGCGAAATATGCAAGATCATTGTGCGGTGTTTCGCACCGGTGATGTTTTGGACGAAGGCTGCATAGCCATGACAAAAATCAGCGATGCCCGTGCCGACTTAAAAGTCTCCGATCGCTCATTGATTTGGAATAGCGATTTAATGGAAACGCTGGAACTGGACAACCTTATGGGCAATGCTATGACCACGATTTATGGCGCTGCCAATCGCGAGGAAAGCCGGGGCGCGCACGCCCGTGAGGACTTCCCCGATCGCAATGATGACAAATGGATGAAACACTCTTTGGCATGGTTTGACGACAAAAAGATCAAATTAGGCGATCGCCCGGTACATACCTATACCATGACCGACGAAGTTGATTATATAAAACCCAAAGCACGGGTATATTGATATGACCTCACGCCGTTCCGCTATCGCCCTTTTACTTGGCGCACCATTGGCTGCTTGTGAAACTCTTGATCCGGCAATTTTGGATGGGATATTAAGCGTGGGCGGAGGTGCGCTAAGCCAAGGTGAAGCTGCGCAGGGTATTCGGGCGGCTTTGTCCAACGGTGTGTTATCTGCTTTGGGTATTGTTGGTCGCTCTGGTGGGTTTCTCAATAATAATTTGATCCGTATTCCTTTGCCAAAAAAACTGCAAGATGTGCAGAAAATCATGGCAAGCGTCGGGGCTAGTGGCGTGTTGGATGACCTGCAAGCTCGGCTTAATCATGGTGCGGAAAAAGCGACTCCGGCGGCCAAAAACATTTTTCTTAATGCGGTTTCCGATCTTAGCATTTCTGATGCTATTAGCATTGTACGCGGGCCTAAAAACGCAGCTACTCAGTATTTGCAAGGCAAAACCACCCCAGCATTAACCCGACTGTTTACACCAATTATGGACAGTGCTTTGGCTGATGCTGGTGCTTTTCAAGCTTTGGATCAAGTGTCGTCTCGATTGCAATCTATTCCATTTGCCCCAAAACTGGCCAGTAATGCACAAAAGAACCTAATAACTCATGGGGTGAAATACGGTCTTGATGGAATGTTTTTCTATATTGGCAAAGAAGAAGCTGCCATCAGGCAAAACCCAGCCAAACGCACATCTGAAATTCTACGACGGGTGTTTGGCAATGCCTGATAATAATTTCCATCCAGACAAGGCGCGGTGTTAATATGGCCCAGTTAACCTTACCAAAAAACTCCAAAATCACTAAAGGCAAACATTGGCCAGCTCCAGAAGGATCCGATCAGGCAAGTGTGACCACGTTTCGGATTTATCGCTATGACCCAGATACAGGCGATAATCCGCGCTGGGATCTGTATGATGTAGATACCTCCAAATGCGGGCCAATGACCTTGCATGTGCTGATTTACATCAAAGATGAAATTGATCCGACGCTTTCCTTTCGACGCTCATGCCGAGAAGGAATTTGTGGATCGTGTGCTATGAATATTGATGGTCGCAATTCTATTGCCTGTACTAAGGGGCTGGACGAGTTAAAGGGCAAAGGCGGGGTGATCTCGATCTCGCCATTGCCGCATCTGTCTGTGGTCAAGGATTTAGTGGCAGACTTAACAGATTTTTATGCACAACATGCAGCGATGGAACCATATCTTAAAACCACGACCCCTGAGCCGCAAAAAGAATGGCGCCAAGCCCCCGAAGACCGTGATAAACTTGATGGGCTTTATGAGTGCATAATGTGTGCGTCTTGCTCGACCGCTTGCCCTAGTTATTGGTGGAATGGTGATAAATATCTTGGGCCAGCGGCTTTGCTGCAAGCGTATCGCTGGCTAATAGATAGCCGCGATGAAGCTACAGGAGAGCGTTTGGATGCACTAGAAGATCCGTTTCGTCTTTATCGCTGTCATACCATCATGAACTGCACTCAAGTTTGCCCCAAGGGGTTAAACCCGGCTAAGGCCATTGGTGAGATCAAAAAAATGATGATGGAGCGAATAATTTAATTTTACTCGACTTTGTTGCGGCAAAAAATGATAGATCGGTATTTATCATAACAGTGCGATGCTCACCATTCAGCGTGCGGGGCTTTGCCGTATTTGCCCAGGGTCTCTTGGAAAATCAGTATGAATTAAATTACCCCAGCGCCTTATTTGCTTTTGGATCAAGGTCGTGTTCGCGCACCTTGCGATATAAGGTCGAGCGGCCAATGCCCAGCCGCCGGGCAATTTCTGACATATGTCCGGCATAGGCTCCTATGGCAAATTCAATTAAATCTCGTTCAATTGCTTCTAAGGCACGAATGTGACCTGCGGTATTGGTTATATGCACCGGGCCATCTGTGTTTGTTGCCGGACCTTTTGCTGTTGGAATTGTCGCAGGATCTAGCCGCAAGGTTTCTTCTTCAGCGTCTGAACTGATCTGTCGACAAATACCGGAAACATGGGGAAAGTCTTCTGCTTCTAACTCGTTGCCTTCGCACAAAACCACAGCCCGGAAAATTGCGTTTTCTAGTTGGCGCACATTTCCAGGCCAGTTAAAGGATTTTAGCAGGCCCATAGTGTCACCTTTAACGCCGACAATATGGGTTCCCTCTTGAGCATTAAAGCGGCCAATAAAGTGGCGAATTAGCTCCGGCAAATCTTCCATGCGGCTGCGCAAGGGGGGTACTTCTACTGGAAAAACATTGAGTCGGTAAAACAAATCTTCGCGAAACTTTCCTTGCGCCACGTCTTCTGACAAATCTCGATTGGTCGCAGAAATGATGCGTACATTGACTTTCACTGAGCGTTTTGCTCCGACCGGGTCAATCTCACCTTCTTGCAGGGCGCGCAACAATTTAACTTGCATGTCTTGTGGTAGATCACCAACCTCGTCCAGAAAAATAGTACCGCCATCTGCTTCGCGAAATTTACCTAAATGCTTGGCAACAGCTCCAGTAAATGCTCCTTTTTCGTGACCAAACAAAATGCTTTCTACGAGGTTTTCCGGTAAAGCGCCGCAATTAACCGTAACCATCGGCTTACCGGAGCGCGCCGAGGCTCCGTGAATTGCTCTGGCAATCAATTCCTTACCGACCCCGCTTTCGCCTAGCACTAATACCGGAATATTGGCTTTGGCCGCGCGCTCACCCAAGCGCACTACTTGGCGCATGGCTGGAGCTTCGGCAATCATGTCGCCAAAAGTAAGAGCTCCGGTAGTGGTTTTGCGCAAACGCACCACCTCGCCTTCCAGTTCCCCTACTTTCAAGACGTTGCGCATGGAAACCGTAAGTCGTTCAGGACTTACCGGCTTAACGAAGAAATCAGCAGCTCCGGCCTGCATGGCTTTGACCACAGTGTCGATGCCGCCTTGTCCAGTTAACACAATAACTGGAATGTGCGGTGCACGCTTGCGAATTTCATCGAGCGCCTTCATTCCGCCCATGCCCGGCATGACCAGATCAAGCAATATCACATCGATATTACCCTGCGTTTTTAACGCTTCTACCGCTGCTTCGCCGCTATCTGCGTGAGCAGCAGTGAAATTTTGCTTTTCAATTACCGCCTGCATTAACCGCCGTTGGGTTGGGTCATCATCTACGATCAATATTGTCTTGGTCATTCCTTACGCCTTCTATTGTGCGTCTGCTATGTTCATTTGAACCGTTGTTTAAACACACTATGGCCCATCTATCGTAAAAGTCCGGTTAGTTTTCTTGGTTACGCATCAGTTAATGGGTCAATATGAAACAGCGCTCTGCAAACTCGTTGATTGACGAAAGGCTTGGCTGGGGTTATCCGCTTGAACCATGACAAAACCAATACAAGCCGATAAAACAAAGCGCGAAACCCCTATTCTGCCGCTGGCAGGATTACAAGGAGTGCGTCCGGAAACCCCTGACTGGTTTACAATGTGCCTTAATGCAAAAACCATTGAGGCAGATGTGCAAGTAGCAGGTGCTAATATCAGATACCGGCTTTGGGGAGATGTGGGCCGCCCGGGGTTGATATTGGTTCATGGCGGTGTCGCCCATAAAGGCTGGTGGGACTTCATCGCGCCATTTTTTACACCGTACTATCGTGTTCTGGCGCTTGATCTTTCCGGCATGGGTCAGAGCGATTGGCGCGATAGCTATGATATGGAAACCTATGCAGATGAGGTTTTGGCTTGCGCCAAGGCTGCTGGTATTTTTGACGCAGCAGCAAAACCGTGGCTGGTTGGACACTCATTTGGTGGGTTTGTGGCCATGGGCTTTGCCGCTAGACACGGGGCCACGATTCAAGGCGCGGTGGTGGTTGATAGCCCTGTACGTAGCGCTGACAAACAACGACGCAATTCTCCGCCATCACGGGGGGGCAAGATCTATGACACTATGGATGAAGCTCTGGCCCGGTTCCGGCTATTGCCCTCACAGCCGTGCGAAAACTTGTTTCTGGTTGACCATATCGCCCGCCATTCTCTAAAACAGGTGGAAGGGGGTTGGACTTGGCGTTTTGATCCTGAGCTTTGGATGAAAATGCGCTATGATATGCGCGCCGCTATTGAAGTGTTGAACGAGTTTAAGTGCCCAGTTACCTTGATCCGTGGTGAACAATCATCATTGCTTAATGACGAATTGTGGAAATTTATGCAGCAGGCCTTTCCAAAGGGGCCGCATCATCTTTCGATCCCGCGCGCCCAGCATCATGTATTGCTGGATCAACCGTTAGCATTGGTCGCGGCGCTTCGCGGCTGTTTTGGTTCCGGGTTGTAAGGGTTATTGCTTCAGGGTGCAGGGATGGTGATGAAGCTGCTCTTTGTTACCAACCGCAATATAGACAGCATGTCTTCTTTGGCGACAGCAATGCAGCCTCGAGTCGCAGAGCCATTTCCTCTGGCCAAATGGAAGAATATGGCGCTACCCAGTCCAGCTTTGGGAGGATGGTCATTATGGCCCAAAACCACCAACAGGTCGTACAAATGATCGTCTCGAAACAATTTCTCTGTTGATGCCGGATATGGCAAAGACACTGGACGGTTATAAGCTGGATCCAAAGGTGCATCGCACCAACCATCGCTCAAAGTAATAGCCCGACAAGGCAAAGCGGTTATTGGTCGTTCTACTCGGTCATTGCGATATAATACCCGGCGCAATACAAAGTTCCCGGTCGGAGTTGCTCCATCGCCTTCTTTCTTTGCTTGTTCTGGAATTAGGGAGCCTTTTCCAATTACTGCCGGGCAATTAGAATCCTGCCAAAGCAGCCGGTTTTGATTTTCAAGTCGCAATTCCATGACTACACAATATCGTGTTCTACAGCAAAACCCAACTTGCAAATTACCGGTGCAAGCGGCATGTTAAGATCATGAGTACGATTAAAACCATTTTGATTATTGATGATGATGATGACTTGCGAGAAACCTTGTGCGAGCAATTTGAATTGCACGAGGAGTTTCAAGTTCTTTCTGCCGCAAGTGCGGGAGAAGGTATATCTATCGCCAAATCTGAGCGAACTGACCTTATTTTGCTTGATGTTGACCTTCCGGATATGGATGGCCGCGAGGCGTGCAGGATTATGCGCAAAGCTGGCATTGCGATACCAGTATTAATGCTGACCGGCGCTAAAACAGATGCAGACCAGATTCTGGGTTTAGATGCCGGTGCTAATGATTATGTGCTAAAGCCCTTTAAATTCGGTGTGCTATTGGCCCGCATCAGGGCGCACTTGCGCTCTCATGAACAAAGTGAGGAGGCGGTCTTTACGGTTGGCCCCTATACATTTCGCCCGAGCATGAAACAATTATTAACCCATGATAATCGCAAAGTCAGGTTGACTGAAAAAGAAACCGGGATTCTAAAGCATTTATACCGTGCGGGAGGAAAGCCGGTATTGCGAGATGAATTATTACATGAGGTCTGGGGTTATAATGCAAATGTCACAACTCACACTCTGGAAACGCACATTTATCGATTGCGCCAAAAAATTGAAACAAACCCCGGTGATGCTAGAATCCTACTAACCGAAGCAGGAGGCTATCGCTTAAGTCGTTAGTTAGTGGAAAACTTTAAGGTAATCGGAGCATGATCCGAAGGGCGCTCCCAAGACCGACATGAGGTATGAACCTCAAAGTGTATATTTGATGCCGATTGCTTAGCCGCCAAAGGTCTAGAAAGCCAGATGTGATCCAGTCGCCGACCACGGTTGTTTTTTGTCCAGTCCTTCGAGCGATAGCTCCACCATGAAAACAACGGTTTTGGTTCTGGAATGCAAATCCTAGCCATATCAACAAAATCAAAGCTTGCTTGAACCGTGTGTAATGCCGCAACTTCTACAGGCGTATGACTTACCACCCGCAGCAATTGCTTGTGCGACCACACGTCAAATTCACCCGGTGCGATATTAAGGTCGCCGACCAGTACTACGGGCGCTGTCTTTTGGTCACTACGATTGGCAAAGCTAGCCTGTAATCGCTCCAGATAGTCCAGCTTATGTGCAAATTTTGGATTGATTTTAGCATCTGCTTCATCGCCACCAGCAGGTATGTACAAGTTAAGTAACTCGAAACCAGCAACTTGCACTATTTGCGCCCGGGCTTCTTGCCGATGGCAAAATGATGGTTGCGGCATCTCCACAATCGGCAACTTAGAAACAATAGCAACGCCGTGCATTCCTTTTTGACCGCAAATTGCTTGATGAGGATAGCCAGCCTGCTCAAATGCTTTTGCCGGGAACTGGTCCGCTAGACACTTGATTTCTTGTAAGCACAAAACATCTGGCGAAATTTCAGACAAAAAGCGCTCAATTTGTGGCAGCCGTAAACGAACTGAGTTTACATTCCAAGATGTAAGTTTCACAAGCAAATCCTTTGGGAAACGAACGCATTTGCGCTCGCATTAAAATACATTGTAACTGGCACCGGTAATGCCGATTGGCCAGCGCCCTCGATTAAACAATGACCAACGGGAAATAAAGGGGTGATCCGGTTGTTCTTGATCGATGTCTGATAAAATTAACAGCCCCATACAGTGAGCCGCTAGCGTTACATGACCGATTATTGCATTTTTCGCAACCTCGTCTACTGCCGGGTTATGGGCAAATATTTCGGTCACTGAATCTTGAGCGGTTTCCGCGGCTTTTGCTGCAATTAACTGCAATAGCTGCCCCGCGCCTTCTTCGCTGGTTTTTTGCAAAACTTCGTGGTGCAGGCTGGAGCGTAATTGTTCTTCTGCTTCCCATGCTGCCGGATCATGATCCATAGCCTCTGCGACTCCTACTGCTTCTGCTAAATGCAGCACTCGGGCCGGTAATACATGCGCAAACCCAAGGTTTTGCGTATAATCTCGTGCAAGATCAAAATCATGATCGTCTAAAGTTTCACCAATTCTAGAAAATAGAGGAGCTGCGCATATGCTGTCAGCAAATGCTCGCGCTCGCAGCAAATGAGGAATTTCATCCAAAAGTGAAGAATAGTTAGTATCCATAAACTACCAATACCTGAAGTAAATCACCTGTCTACCCACGGCAGACAAGAGTACATGCGCAAGTAGGTTTACAGCTAAATATAACGAAGAGCGCCCGGTCGAGAGGGGGATCGACCAGGCGCTTAAATACGAATTCTGCGAATCAGTTGCGGGGGGAGGGCTTGCCGATTCACGCCAACGCTTCGTATGAGTGCAAGAAAAGCACAAAGCAAAATAAAAATCAAATGAAATATATGTAAGGTGTTGCTTGTGCTGTTTTTACCACAGTAGAATTACCTTCTACGACCACCACGGCGCCGATCCTGCTCTCTAATTACGAACAGCGAAGAAGCCAGTTTTTCGCCTTCTTTAGCGTCCTTTAAAACAAAATCAACCTGCCCATCAAAAGCGTTTGTCCACGTCCAACCTAGCAGCCCTAGTTCTGGCTCAGAGAAAACCAGTGTAAACTCCCCGTCCACTTCTCCATCAGGATCTTTTACAGTAACGCGAGTCTGATCGGGAAACTTTTCGATACCTACCAGCTCCATACCTTTGGTTAGATCAAATCGCCTAGAGAGCAAAAATTTATAGGGAGTCCAAGAAATGCGAACTTGATCTATGGTTTCAAGATCCTTGTCAATTTGGGCAATGTTGGATCCGTCAGCTACAATCAATAACGGGCTTTTATCATATTCTATGCGTAACTTTCCTGGTCGTCGCCAATAAAACTTCCCGGTGGCTAGTGAGCCATTTTCAGCAGTTTGCACAAAGTCACCTTTAATTGTTCTAATAGAGCGAACAAAACTATTTATGCGCTTAATTTCTTTGTCTGCGTCAAGAGGTTGTTCTGCTGGCGCAATAATTGGCGGTATTTCTTCAATTGTTTTTGTTTTATTGGCGCTTATCGCTGGCAGTACGATGGCAAGCGAGATAGCTGTGCCCAATAGAAATATTTTCATCGTCTTTTTCCTGTTTCCAGCTTTTATTATAACGAGCGGTTACGACAAGAATGAGGCGGTGTTATTCAGCCGACATTCACTTTTTAGGATCTAAAATTCTCCGTCCTCTGGGAGTAGGATTTCTCGTTTTCCTGCATGATTAGCCGCCCCGACCATGCCCTCATCCTCCAAGCGTTCAATTAGGGTTGCTGCGCGATTGTAGCCAATTTGCAATCTTCGCTGCAAATAAGATGTTGAGGCTTTTCTGTCTCGGGCAATAATTTCAATTGCCTTGTCAAACAAGTCATCGCCAGTTGATGGGGCGCCGAACCCACCAGAAGCAGGGTTGCTCATATCTTCTGCCGTGATTTCTTCGAGGTAAACTGGCGACCCTTGCTTTTTCAAAAACGAGGTCACGGCTTCCACTTCTTCATCGGAAACAAACGGGCCGTGCAGTCGTCGCACCCTACCCCCGCCGGCCATGAACAGCATGTCGCCCATTCCTAGCAATTGCTCTGCTCCCTGATCACCAAGAATTGTACGGCTATCAATTTTGGATGTGACCTGAAAACTAATGCGAGTTGGAAAATTCGCTTTAATTGTGCCGGTAATTACATCTACCGAAGGGCGCTGAGTTGCCATTATCACATGAATACCAGCAGCACGGGCCATTTGCGCTAACCTTTGAACAGCGGCCTCAATTTCCTTGCCAGCGACCATCATCAAGTCGGCCATTTCGTCAATCACCACCACAATATGCGGCAAGTGCTCTAATTCCAGTTTTTCAGTTTCAAAAATAGGCTGTCCGCTTTCACGATCATACCCAGTTTGAACAGTACGTTGAGCCTGTTTACCTTTTTTTGCAGCTTGCTCGACCATGGCATTATAGCCATTCATATTTCGAACACCTACTTTTGACATTTTCTTATAGCGCAGTTCCATTTCGCGCACTGTCCATCGCAAAGCAGATACCGCCTTTTTAGGGTCTGTAACCACTGGCGCCAGTAAATGCGGGATGCCATCATAAATAGATAGCTCAAGCATTTTTGGGTCGATCATAATAAAACGGCATTGATCCGGGCCGTGGCGATACAATAAAGATAAAATCATTGCGTTGACCCCAACCGACTTACCAGAACCGGTGGTGCCGGCTATCAGCATGTGTGGCATGCGCGCGAGATCGGCAATAAATGGATCGCCAGCAATGTTTTCACCCAAAGCTAACGGAAGCGCTGCTTTGGATCTTTCAAATTGCACCGAAGACAAAGTATCGCGCAAAAATACGGTGTCCCGGCGCGCATTGGGTAGCTCGATCCCGATAACATTACGTCCTGGAATTACAGCAACCCGGCACGCTACTGCGCTCATTGATCTGGCAATATCATCAGAAAGTGAAATAACTCGAGATGATTTTAGGCCGGGAGCTGGTTCTAATTCATACAGTGTAACAACAGGGCCTGGCTGAACATGTACAATGTCTCCCTTAATCCCAAAATCATTTAAAACCGTCTCCAGCAGCTCAGCATTTTGTCGCAAGCCCTTTTCATCGACAGCGTGAGTTCTTGTAGTTGGCTCATTTAGTAATCCAAGGTGCGGCAGCTCAAAGTCAGCTGTGGCAATAAACGGCATTTTCAACTGTTTTTCCTGTTGCGCTCGGCTTCCGGCTTTGCGTTTTTTCACTTGAGTTACTTTAGCTTTTGGTTTTCGTGCGGGTGTTTTTGGTGTTTTTTTCTGTATCTTAGTTGATAAATTTTCATTCGGCTTTGTTGTTAACCTCTGCAGCCAGCGAGCGAAAGTTTGTGCGATGTAATATACAGTATTGACCACACGACCGGCATCTTCACGGCGTAAAGCAAATCCCCAAAAGAAACCAATAAGCGCCAAGATAAAGCTTAACAACCCAAGAGCTGCCCCACCAAATGGCCCGCCTAGAAAACTTTGGATAGGAAGAAAAATTGTATCACCAAATAGACCGCCAAGCCCGACTGAAAATGGCCAGGCCACCGGAACCGGAAGCGAAGAGGAAGAAACAGACAACAGTAGTGCTGCGATTATAGCTGCAAAGACTTGACCGGACGAAAAAAGACGAAACCTAATGGGCCTAAAAAAACTGGTTGATCCCCAAACTAAAAGACAAGCGGCAAATCCATATCCACCCCAGCCAAACACCTGCAATACAAGATCAGAAATAATGGCTCCCGATGCGCCAAATAAATTGGTTGCCACTTGGTCTGATGCTGTGTTCCATGACGGATCCAGTGCCGCATGATCCAAAAGTGATGCAAACAAAAATACACCCAACCCAAACAAAACTAGCCCGCGAACTTTGCGACGAATGGACAGGGGAATTTTTTGCAGCAACTTCACATTGGCTGGATGCTGGTTATAAGAAATTTCCGACATGCAATGGCTCGCTACTAATGGACGGACAAAATAACAGAAATTGGTAAACTTTGATTAATTTCGCTTGAAAAAAGTGAATTGAGTGTGGTGCAGGCTGGTGTATTTTTCAATTATGGTTAGTTTAGTTACATGGATCAAAAGCAACAGCATTATGATGCCCTGATTGCAGGCGGAGGGTTAGTCGGACTAACCACGGCTTTGGCGCTTCAAAGCGCCGGCTTATGTGTCGCTGTTATTGATACTCTTCCCTTTGAAACTCAGTTAACCCCTGAGTTTGATGGCCGCTCTTCGGCTATTTCTTTTGCCAATATGAGAATGCTGGATGCCTTGGGAGTGCAAGGGCGGCTAAAAGGGCACATTGGACCGATCAACCAGATTTTAGTGTCTGATGGTCGTGCCAATGATGGGCTTCGCCCCGGCGGCCCTGGTCCGCATTTGTTGCATTTTGATCGCGATGAACTGCAAGGTGCTGATGCTGGTGAACCCTTGGGGTGGATGGTTGAAAATCGCCATATGCGGCTGGCTTTACTTGCGCAGGCGCGAAAAAGCAATCAAATCGAATTAATCTCTGAAACTAAAATCAGGAAAAAACAACACTTTGGTTCGCATTGGAAAGTTGAGCTGGAAGACGGCCAAACAGTATCCGCCAACTTGCTAATTGGTGCCGAAGGGCGCAACTCGCCTTTGCGTAAAGCCGCCGGTATTCGCACTCATGAATGGGAATATGGTCAATGGGGCGTAGTGGCCACTATCGAACACGAACACGAACATCAGGGTATCGCGCACGAATATTTTCTGCCAACCGGCCCATTTGCTATTTTGCCGCTTTCTGGCAAGAGGTGTTCATTGGTTTGGACAGAAAAGCCGGCATCGGCGCAGTTTCTACGGGATTGTGATCCTATATTTTTCCAAGCTGAGCTGGAACGCCGGTTTGGTAATTTTTTAGGTAAGCTTTCAGCTACTGGCCCGCGCTGGGCCTATCCTCTGACTTTGTTGGCGGTGGAATCATACACTGCCCCCGGCTTGATATTGGTTGGCGATGCCGCCCACGGAATGCATCCTATTGCCGGTCAGGGTTTTAATGCTGGAATACGAGATACTGCGGTGCTGGCCGATGTGTTGGCACAGACCCTTCGCAATGGTTTGGCAGTCGATGATGCCACTGCACTTAAAACTTATGAACAGCGGCGTCGGTTCGATAACGCATCATTATTGGCGGCAACAGATGTGTTTGTTAGGTTGTTTTCTAATGACATTGCGCCAATACGACATTTGCGAGGAGTTGGAATGAGCTTGGTGGACGCAATAGGCCCGGCCCGGCGGTTTTTTGCCTGTGAGGCCGGCGGTGGAATTGGGCCACTGCCAAATCTATTACGCGGCGAGCAACCTTAATCAGAAAGTGTTCTTGCTTCGCCCTCAAGCATGATCGGCACCCCATCACGAATCGGAAATGCAAGGTTTGCTTTCTTTGAAACCAGCTCTTGTTTTTTCTTATCGTAAACCAGAGGGCTAAGGGTCACAGGGCACACTAGAATTTCCAATAATTTTGGATCTGGGAGCCGCTGTTCAGCAGATTGTTCCGGGTTCATTTTCTCTCCTAACGAAATAAAAGTGATGACAATCTGCGGCGACCAGAAGTCGTCACTTCGGAAGTTGCTCCTGCAACTTCAAACAGGTTTAGAAGCATTTTGCGAGCCGCTTGATCATTCCAGTTAAGTTCAGTCTCCAAAATAATGAACAATTCTTCGCTTGCTTCGGCGATACGCCCCTTGCCTAAAAGAGCTTCTGCAAGAGCAAAGCGCGCATTTAAATCATTTGGTTGACTTTGCACAGCAGTTAGCAATGGCTCAAACTCATCATCTGAAGGTGCCTTCTCAGCCATATCTAAAGCTTTTTGGGCTCCAATCACGGTGGGATCAGCCAAATCTTCTTCGGCCACTAATGCTAGCACGCCTTTTGCAGCATCAAAGTCTTCATTGGCAAGATAAACTCTGGCCATGCCAGCTAAGGCTTGTGGGCTTTTATCGTTCAGACTCAAAGCCCCCGCGAAATCCTGTGCCGCTCCACCCATATCACCTAATTTTAGGCTTTCATTGGCACGATCTATTAACTCCAACACTTCTTTTTCAATGTCCATATCGCCGGTCAACTTGTCAACAAAGGCTTGTAATTGACTTTCTGGCAGCGCTCCGGAAAAACCGTCTAGAGGTTTTTCATCTTTAAACGCAAACACTGCTGGAATTGAGCGCACTTGCAATTGGCCGGAAACACCCGGATTTTCATCAACATTGATTTTAACCATGCGAACTTTGCCACTCGCTTTACGAACAACTTTCTCTAGCGCCGGGCCAAGCTGCCGACACGGCCCACACCACGGCGCCCAGAAATCAACAATCACAGGAACGGATTTGGATGCTTCTATCACATCGGCCATAAAACTGGCATCAGATCCATCTTTTATTAGATCGTCAGCATCAAAACTGTCTTCGGGGGTATTCATGGGTATAGGCTTTCCTGCAAAAAATATTCTCTTACAAATGGCCTGTATTGGCTGGCAAAACAAGAGCAGGAAGACCATCTTTGTTTGCAGAAAAATCTATTATAATTGGTTCATGACCATTGGCCTTAGCAAAATGAAGTAAACCTTCTGAAGTAATTGCTGTTGTTGCATTGTTTTTCAGTGGGTGAAAATTGACCGGGTTTTGATCCAGCAATGCGGCATCTAGCACAAATGTGACTTGCTGTTTTATATCATTTAGCAAAGCAAAAGCGGTTACCGACCCTGGGGTCACCCCTAAAACTTCTTCCATTAATTCGGCTTTACCAAAAGAAAGACGTGCGCATCCTAGTGCTTTGTGCAGTTGATTTAGGCGAATTTGAGTTCTGTCCAATGCGCTTAGTAAAAATAATTGCCCCTTTTTATCTTTTAAGAAAAGATTTTTGCTGTGACCCCCGGGTAAAGAGGCTTTTATGTCAGCGCCCTCCTCCACAGTAAAAATCGGCCGATGGAGTACGGTTTTGTGAGGAATGTTCAAATTATCAAGAACGGCAAAAAGGTCAGAACGGCTTATCGGCATCAATTATTCCAAAAGCTGATGAATCTAAAAACCATGTCTTGCATTACTGGTCAGTTTGCGCAATAAGGCCCGCCTGTCCGGCATTGATCGGATGGGTTATCCTATCGGATGCGGGCGTAGCTCAGGGGTAGAGCGAAACCTTGCCAAGGTTTAGGTCGTGAGTTCGAATCTCATCGCCCGCTCCAGATAGGCTCGCTTCTATTGCTACTATTTACGGCTACACCTAAGTAGCGGTTTGGGCGCTCTGGCGGAAGTTTGATGAAATTATCTGAAATTTGCATCTATATTGACGCTGATGCCTGCCCCGTGCGCGAGGAAACCTATAAAGTTGCAATTCGCCACCAGATACCTGTGGTCGTGGTCAGCAACAGCTATTTACGTGTGCCAGACCACTCTTTGATTTCGCAACAGGTAGTTTCTGATAAAATGGATGCTGCTGATGACTACATTGCCGAGCGGGCCAATAGTCATTCGGTAGTAATTACCGCTGATATTTTATTGGCAGAGCGTTGTTTAAAGTTAGACGCTACTGTTTTAGCCCCCAATGGCAAACCGTTTACAAAGGATAGCATTGGTGGAATCGTTGCCACTCGTGCAATTATGAATGATCTAAGAGCTGGATCCATTGGCGAAAACATTGGCGGTCCTGCCGCTTTCGTACCTAGAGACCGTTCTCGGTTTTTGCAGAATTTACATGAGGCAATAAATCTTCTTAAAAGGCAGAGAAACTAATCACCATCTGCTGATCTTGATGGGAGCTACCAAGTTAATTACTGTTGGCAAAAGAAAAAGAAAGATACGCTATGAACAATATACAACTTAGTAATTTAGAAGCGATTCCGGGAACCACAATTATCAAGCACCTTGGCATGGTGCAGGGTAATACGGTTCGCGCAAAGCATGTGGGTAAGGATATTTTGGCAGGATTAAAAAACATCGTTGGCGGTGAATTGCACGCTTATACAGAATTGCTAACTGAATCCAGGCAACAAAGCACGGACAGAATGCTTGAGCAGGCGCGATTGTTAGGAGCTAATGCCGTATTAAACATACGATTCTCTACTTCATCAGTCAGTCCCGGGGCTTCCGAGCTTTATGTTTATGGAACCGCAGTAGTGATCGAAGCCTCGTGATTATCGAGTTTGGAGTTTTTCTTAGTCTGATTGCTTTGGGTTTTATTTTTGGCAGGATTAATGAAGCTGCGCATTTTGCTTCACTATCCAAGCGCGAAATGGCGACAAGTCATATAATTCTTTCTGACAAAAAATCAGTGCCAGAAGGTATAAGTCATTCGCAATTTGTATCGGGAAATGCAGTTATTTCCATTGATTACTACAAACGAGTCGCCGCAGGGTTACGGATGATTTTTGGCGGGGAAATGCGTAGCTACCAAAGCCTGTTAACCCGGGCCCGGCGTGAAGCCATCTTACGAATGGTTGAGCAAGCCACATCGGCAGGCTCTAGTTATATCGCCAATGTCCGTATCGAAACTTCAAGTGTGTTTCAAAATGAAAGGGGTGTTGGCTCAATAGAAGTTTATGCTTATGGCACCGCTTTGCATTAATCAGGTTTTGACTCAATTTCGCGGGTTAAGAAGATGCAATAGCGCGTAGTTTTACCAATAATTTCATAAGATGGTTCGGGCAATCCATCGGGTAAAGCCGCCGTTCTTGGCCATTTAACCACCACTCTTTGCCGCGCAATTAGCAAGCCCACCTTGATAAGTTCACCACTATCTGCATCCGGGCCAACTAGTTCGCGCAACTCCCGCATTGGCTGTTTTACCAAAGCAGATTTTGATCTTTTAGGGTGCATAGGATCAATATAAATCACGTCAGCACTTAAATCGTTAAGTAAGTCTTTGGCGTCACCTATAAGCAGAGTAATGCGACCTGCCGGATCTGAGAATAATGGCGCTGCATTTTTTGCCCGCTCCAATGCTAGTGCCAGCGCCTTTGCTACAAAAGTAGAGCGTTCTACCAAGGTAATAGATGCGCCAAGATGCGCCAACATAAAGCCATCATGACCCAATCCTGCGGTGGCATCAACGATGCTTGGGTTGCGGCCTTTGCTTAACCCAACTGCTTTAGCCAAGGCTTGTCCCTTGCCGCCGCCATGGCGTAATCGATGAGCAAAGGTTGCGTTGGTAAAATCAATTTTAGGTAAATTGGTCATGACCACCATTAAAAAGCTTTTGTTTGTTTCTAGCCCTTACTTTTAAGCATGATAAGCTCAAACTACTTTAAGGCGCAGTTTATTGAGACAACAAAGGAACTAAAATGGATACCGCAACCAAAACCGGAGTTCTAATATTAGCCAGCGCGGCTACTATTGTGGGTCTTTATTGGTTCAGAGAAGTTTTGGCACCATTCGCATTAGCTGTATTTTTGTGGCTGGTTATTGATGGTTTTGCAGATTTGATAAAAAAACATCTAAAATTTCTACCAAACTGGTTCGCTCTTACTTTGGCATTATTAGTTGTTACCCTGTGCATCGTCATAATTGGCATTGTTATTATTGATACTGCTAACGGCATGGTTAGTAATTCTGGAGCCTATGCCACCAGATTAAATGAATTGGCTGCTAGTATCTACGGCATATTCAGCTCTGCTCCGGCCCCAACTCTGGATCAATTATTAGCTAGAGCCAATCCGGCAAAATTTATTGGTGCAATTGCGCAGGCGCTACAGAGTTTGACCTCTGATGCGCTTTTTGTTGCTGTGTATGTAGGGTTCTTATTCGGCGCTCAATCCAACTTCCCAGCTAAAATTGCAGCTATGTTTCCTGACCCGGGAAAATTTGAACAGGCAAACGCTCTGGCCGGCTCCATGCGCATTGCAATTGAAAAATACTTGTGGGTACAGACAGTAACGGCCGCTGCGACCGCTGTCGGCTCTTGGGTTGTTATGGTGGTTATTGGTGTTGATCAGGCTTTGTTTTGGGCGTTTGTAATTTTTTTGCTGAATTATGTTCCAACCATTGGCCCTATCGTTGGGACAATTCTGCCCGTATTATTTGTCCTGGTACAATTTGAAACTTATTGGCAGCCGGCGGTTGTGTTGGCTGGTGTTGGTTTTTTTCAATTTTCCATTGGCACATTTTTACAGCCAAGAATGCAGGGTGACAGCATGAACCTATCAACTCTGATTGTTATTCTGAGTTTATCCCTTTGGGGGGCAATATGGGGAATACCTGGCATGTTTCTTTCGGCCCCACTTACAGTTATGTTGATGTTACTGTTGACACAATTTAAAGGCACAAAGTGGATAGCAATATTACTTTCGATGGATGGTCACCCTGAAAAGGGTATGGGAACTATCCCGGTGCCAAAAACTTAGAAAAAATCCCTGCAGCGCGAGGTTTTCAAGCGGTGTTTCCGTATAACATGTATGATCGCTGCTAATTTGTGTTTGTGGCATTCATTAGAACCGCAGGATCAGTATATCCGTAACAGAACCAGCCGGTTTAATTCAGACCTGTGCGTGCGCCCCCAGCCAGCATGTTTAGGTCTGTCAGGGTCGCCAAACACTGTCCCCGTTTGGCGACCCGCTCGGCTTTAAAGATAGGGCTTGCGAAAATAGGGCAAACCCGATTATTGCTATACAAACAGACAATTTTTCTAGTTAACCTACTAGCTGGAAGAACTCCCCGGGGAGATGGTGCTTCGGGGCGGCGCCGATCCAGGAGGGTTTTATGAGCGCAACCAATGGCGGTCACTTGGCATTTGAGACAAGTGCTTTTTTAAGTTTAGCTTCTAGCGAGGCTGGAAAAAAATTTCATAAAAATGGGAAACTAACACCGGCTGCCCGGCAATTCTTGTCTGGAATACAAGAAAATGCTGTCGCCGATGATTTGCTTGGCTTGAAAATAGAAGATGTTCTGCATTTAGCAGTCGGAATTTGGGATTTTGCAAAAAACAGAATGCCGGGAGAAACTCTGGTACGAATTATTCCGGCAACCGGGGCGGATGGCAGAGAAATTGATCGGGATATTCTAGAAATTGTAACGGGTGACAAACCGTTTTTAGTTGATTCTGTTATGGGCGAACTTACCCGTTTAGAGGTTCAAACCAGAGCAATGTTTCATCCGGTGTTTGATCTTGGTCGCTCAGATGAAGGGCCAAGATCTGACACGGCTCCTTTAATTCGCGAATCGATTATTCAGGTTTATATGGAACCATTAAGCCCAGAGGTGCGCGATCAGGTTTTAAGTGGGGTTAAAACCACACTGTCCGATGTGGCGCTGGCAACCGGAGATTGGATGGCCATGCGTGAGGCCATGAACCGGGCTATTGAAGAGCTATACAACGCCCCGTCAGTTGCTCCAGAAGAAGAGGTGGTGGAATGCATCGAGTTTTTGCGTTGGTTGCGTGACGAACATTTTGCTTTTTTGGGCTCTCGCCAATATGTGTTTCCTATTGATGAGGACGGAAATTTACTACCTCTGGAGCCGGATATTGTTAAAGGAACCGGTCTTGGTATTTTACGCAATGAAGAAGCTAATGTTTTAAGGCGCGCCTCTGAACCTTCTTTACTAGCGCCAGCAAGAAAGGATTTTATCAACAATCCAACGCCGTTGGTGGTTGCCAAATCAAATCTTCGTTCCCGAGTTCATCGCCAAGTATATATGGATTATATTGGCGTAAAACGTTGGAATGAAGATGGCCAAGTAATCGGGGAAACTCGGTTTGTCGGCTTATTTACTGCAGAAGCATATGATAGAATGGCTCGGGATGTGCCATTGATTCGAAGAAAAGTACGGCGGGTACTGGTACGGGCGAAACGCGGTGCTGGTACACATAACACCAAACGCTTGCAGAATATCGTTGAGAACTATCCACGAGACGAGTTATTTCAAATTTCAGAAAGCGAATTGCTCGAAATATCACGAGGAATTCTGCATTTATTTGACCGACCACGGCCGAAATTATTCATTAGGCACGATCGGTTTCATCGGTTTGTTTCGGTATTTGTCTTTGTCCCGCGTGAACGTTACAACACTCAAATGCGCCAGAATGTTGGCGAAATGTTGCGCCGCGCTTATGGGGGCAGGCTATCTGCATATTACCCACATTTTGGCGACGGGCCATTGGCCAGAGTTCATTTTATTATCGGGTTGGATCCAAAAAACTATTCAAAACCGGACATAGATGAACTTGAAGCAAAGCTAGTTGAAATGTCGCGTTCTTGGCATGATCGCCTAGAGACCCGCGCCAGGGAAGCTGCGCTTTCTAGGCGGCTTCATTCGCGAGTTAGAACATACCGCGAAGCCTTTTCTGTATCATATCGTGAAGCCTTCACAGCAAGACAAGCACTTGATGATATTGTAACAATTGAAAAACTTGAGCAAAGCGATGGGTTGTTAGCAAGTATATATCGGCTGCCTGATGATGATCCTGCTGCGATGTATGTAAAACTATTTCGCTCCGGTGAAAGTCTTAATTTGTCCTCGGTTATGCCTATGTTTGAGGAAATGGGATTAAATGTAGTTAGTGAAGCTAGTTATCCGGTGCGCCGAAAACATCACGATGTTGTCTGGGTTCATGTTTTTGAAATATTACGGGCTGATGGAGAATCAGTTGACCTGTCATTGATCCGTAAACCTGTTGAAGATGCTTTTGTTGCGATCTGGGGCGGCAAATCGGAGAATGACGGATTTAACAAGCTTATACTGTCGTTGGGAGTCAGTTGGCGTTCTGTTGCTTTTTTGCGTACTTGTGCAAAATATCGACAGCAAACAGGTCTAGATCCCAGCCAATATGTGCAAGAAGAAGCTTTAGTCGAGAACCCGCAAATTTCTCGATTGTTACTGGAGTTAGCCAACACCAGGTTTCGTCCCGATGGCAGAAAGTCCATCAGCGCGAGGCAAGGCAAACAAGATCAGCTTATTACTGAAATATCTGAAGCTTTAAATTCGGTACCAAGTATTGATCACGACAAAGTGTTGCGTCGGCTGATGCATTTGATTTGTGCAGTTCAGCGTACCAATTTTTATCAAACCGATAAAAATGGTGAACCTTTAGAGCGAATTTCGATCAAAATCGCCAGTAGAGAACTAAGCGTTCTACCTGCTCCGAAACCGTATCGGGAAATTTTTGTTTGGTCTCCTAGGGTCGAAGGCGTGCATTTGCGCTTTGGCCCGGTTGCTCGTGGCGGTTTGCGTTGGTCTGATCGGCGTGAAGATTTCCGCACCGAAGTTCTAGGCCTTGTCAAAGCTCAGCAAGTTAAAAACTCTGTGATTGTGCCGGTAGGGTCAAAGGGCGGTTTTTTCCCGAAACTGCTTCCAAAACTAGACGATCGTGAAGCCTTTATGAAGGAAGGTGTTCGCTCTTACAAAACCTTTATTCGAGGCTTGCTTGATATTACCGATACTTTAGCCCCCTCTTTTGAGGTGGTACACCCTAATAACACAGTCATTTGGGACGGAGAAGACCCGTATCTGGTGGTTGCTGCCGATAAGGGCACCGCTACTTTTTCTGACATTGCGAACGGATTGGCCGAAGAATATAATTTTTGGCTCGGTGATGCCTTTGCCTCAGGCGGTTCTGTTGGTTATGACCATAAAAAAATGGGTATTACTGCCAAAGGTGCTTGGGAAGCAGTTAAACGACACTTCCGTGAAATGGATAAGGACATACAGACAGAGCCATTTAGCGCTATTGGCATTGGCGATATGTCGGGGGATGTTTTTGGAAACGGCATGCTTTTATCCAAAAAAATTAGGCTTGTAGCTGCCTTCGATCATCGCGATATTTTTATTGACCCAAACCCGATTGACCTTGATAAAAATTGGGACGAACGAAAACGGCTGTTTGATTTGCCCCGTTCCAGTTGGAGGGACTATAATCGCAACCTGATTTCAACTGGCGGCGGAGTATTTTCTAGGTCGTCTAAAACAATTCCTCTTTCAAAGGAAATGCGGCAATTGACCGGATTGTCTGGCTCTGACGCAACTTCGCTTGAGCTAATATCAGCACTATTAAAGGCCAATGTCGAATTATTGTGGTTTGGCGGGATTGGTACTTATATCAAATCTGCTGATGAGCAAAATTGGGAAGCTGGCGACAAAGCCAATGATGCAATACGAGTAAATGCAGACAAGGTCAGGGCTAAAGTAATCGGCGAGGGGGCTAATTTAGGCATTACCCAGCGAGGCAGAATTATTTTTGCTTCTAATGGGGGTAGAATTAACGCTGATTTCGTTGACAACTCTGCTGGCGTCGACACTTCGGATAATGAAGTAAATCTGAAAATACTACTAAACAGCGCGGTACAAAGCGGCAAATTAAGTGTTGAGGAACGCAATAAGCTACTGGCTAGCATGACAAAGGATGTGGCCAAGAATGTATTGGAGCACAATTATCAGCAAACACTAACCTTGTCTTTGGCCGAATTAACCGCACAAACAGACATGGATGCTTATGGGCGGTTTATGGATTATCTGGAGGCAGATGATCGTTTGGACCGTGAGGTTGAAACCCTACCTGATGCTGATCATATTTCTGCGCGATATGTGGATGGCCCTGGAATGACGCGCCCTGAAATTGCAACTCTGATGGCTTATGCCAAAAACACTCTGGTTGAGGATTTGCTTGCCGGCTCAGCGCCTGATGATCCTCATTTTGCAATGAAGCTACAGCAGTATTTTCCAAAGAATGTTCAGAAATTTGAAAATGAGCGCAAGCAGCATCGACTGCATCGCGAAATCATTGCAACCGTGCTTGCCAACGATATGATTGACCGTGGAGGCCCGACATTTTGTTATCGGTTGTGCGGTAGCGCTGGCGTCGATGCCGGTGTGGCGGCGCTTTGCTTTGAAGGGGTGCGGGAGCTGTTTGGTTATGAGGATTTGGTAGCTAAGGTAAATAAGCTTGATAATAAAATTCCAGCCGCAGCTGTTTATTACGCTCATAGTGAAATTATGGGGGTTTTGCGGCGCATGAGCTATTGGACGGCGAGACACCCAAAATTGGTAAATACCGGACTGAAAAACCTATTTGAAACATATCATCCCGGTATTCAGGAAATGGCCAAAAACACAAACAAGTTTTTATCACAATACGAGTTGGAAAAAGCCGAAGCTCGGACTACTGCCTTGGTTGAGTTAGGTGTGCCCGATACCCTCTCGCGAGAAATTGCTAGGTTACGCACTTTGGTTTCTGCCACCGATGTAATTGATTTGTCTAAACAAGAGGACTGGCCGTTATTATCCGTCGCCAGCTTGTACCATGGCTTTGGCGATGTGTTCTGGTTTGATCGCTTGCGCGGCGCGGCCAGCACTTTACACGCAAAGGACCATTGGGACCGGTTAGCCGTTCGCAGGTTAATTGAGGATTTCTACCGAGCTCAACAGCGATTGACCCGCGCGGCAATGTCCCACATTACGCTTTTAGCTAGTGAATTCGGTGAAGGAAGACAAAAACCCGACCGCAATTGGGTTCTTAAATCTCTGGAATCATTTTCGCAAGTTAATGCTTCTGCCGTGGGTCACGCCCATGCAGCCTTGGAGGAATTGGACAAAGGCCAATGGACGCTTGCCAAGCTAGCTATTGCCAATACCCAAATGCGAGAGCTCTCCGTAACGGCGGTAAGTTAGGCTCAGAGCAATTTTCTCTGTTCTGCGCGAGCAGCTTACTGTGTGCTAAATCTGCAAATGCTCCAATGGGCCGTTGCCTTTTCCTAACTGTGGGGCGGTTTTGATAGCTATTCGAACATAATTTCGAGCTAAACGCACAGCCTCTTCAAGCGGCAAGCCTTGTGCCAGCCGCGTTGCAATTGCGCTGGCAAGAGTGCAGCCGGTACCGTGGGTATGATGGCTATTAATACGGTGTGCCTCAAAAAGGGTCTCTCCATTACTCCAAAGCAATAAATCACACACAATATCGCCAGTTATGTGCCCGCCTTTCACCAAAACCGCTTTAGCCCCCATTTCCATTATTTGTTCAGCCGCCCGCCGTTGATCATCAACACCATAAATGCACATGCCGCTCAATATTTCAGCCTCGGGAGCATTAGGGGTGACTAAAGAGCTCATAGGTATCAGGTGCTTTTTTAGTTGCTGCACCGCATCACTTTGCAGCAAATTTGCTCCACCTTTGGCAACCATGACCGGGTCAAGTATGATAGGAATTGCTGTTCCTTGTAATTCATTCGCAACTGCCGCAACCAATTTAGCGCTGCCTAACATGCCGATTTTAATAGAAGTTACATCCATATCTGCTAGAACAGCTCTAATTTGCGCCCGAACCAATTCAGCTTCTAACAATTTAATTTGCTGAACCCCTTGGGTATTTTGGGCCGTAATAGCGGTAATGGCGCTAGCGGCATAAGATCCGCACATGGTAATGGTTTTGATGTCAGCCTGTATGCCGGCGCCGCCGCTGCTGTCAGAGCCGCCAATTGCCAAAACAACCGATTTCTTTTTGCCATTCATTATTAGGCTCTTGCGGCTTTAATTGCAGATAACACATCCAGCATCTGAACGCTTTGCCGCACGTCATGGACTCTAACTGCATCAGTATTTTGTACAAATGCCGCTGCTAAAGCCGCTAGTGAGCCACCTAATCTTTGATCTTCTCTAGCAGAAGAATCAACGTTGGTAATAAAGCGTTTTCTCGATGCACCCAGCCATACTTTGCAACCAGTTTCTTTACGCAGCTTTTCCAAGTTTGCCAGCAAAAGAAAGTTATCATGATCAGTTTTGCCAAAACCAATACCGGGGTCGATAAAAACCTTAGATTTATCTATACCAACAGCAATAGCGGCAACTATTCTTGCTTGTAAGAACTCAATAACTTCAGTGACCACATTCCCATAAACAGGATTCTCCTGCATAGTCTTGGGCGCGCCTTGCATATGCATTAGAACCAACTGACAGTCCAGTTTAGCGGCAGTTTCCAAAGAGGTGTTGTCCCCGCGCAAAGCGCTAACATCATTCCAAATGTTAGCGCCCAATTTCATGGCACCGGTAGCAATCTCCGGCTTCATGGTATCAATGGAAATGATGACATCACTTTGACAGCGAATTCCTTCGATCACCGGCAATACCCGAGATTTTTCCTCTTCCAAGGGCACCGGATCAGCTCCGGGTCGCGTACTTTCACCGCCAATATCAAGCATGTCAGCGCCATCAGCAATCAGCCTTAGTCCATGAGCTATAGCTTCATCTGCCGCCAAGAAGCTACCACCATCCGAAAAGCTATCGGGTGTGACATTTACAATGCCACAAACCAGTGGGCGTTGTTTTGTCCTGCTGAAACTCACGCGCCCTGTGGTTTGGGGTCTTCAGCATCCCCAGATTTAGGTTTGCGTGGTTTTGAACCGGAAGTAACAGGAACCGCTGCACCCGGCCCCTTGGGCTTTGGAGTTTCTTCTGGATCAGGGCGCTCAGGGCGCTTGCCATTAATTAGATCTTCTATTTCTTCACCAGATAGAGTTTCAAACTCGATTAAAGCTTCAGAAACTGTTTCCCACGCTTTTTTATGCTTGGTCAAAATCGTTCGTGCAGCAGCTTCACCCTCATCAACGAAGCGTTTGGTTTCTGCTTCGATCAATTTTGCTGTTTCTGGAGAAACTGAGCTATTACGCATAATTTGTTGGCCCAAAAACACTTCTCCGTCATCATCTCCATAAGAAATATTCCCAAGTTTTTCAGAAAAACCCCATTTGGTGACCATGGCCTTAGCTAAGCTAGTGGCAACACGAATATCAGATGAAGCTCCAGATGTGACATTTTTAGCGCCAAAGGCCATTTCTTCGGCTACTCGTCCACCCATTAAAATTGCTAGCCGCGAAGTCATTTCCTCAAAGCTCTGTGAATATTTATCATCCTCTGGTAATTGCATTACCATGCCTAAGGCCCGGCCGCGTGGAATAATCGTAGCTTTGTGAACCGGGTCGGCGGCAGGCACTTTTAATGCAACTAAGGCATGACCAGCTTCGTGATAGGCGGTGAGCTTTTTTTCTTTTTCACTCATAACCATTGATCGGCGCTCTGCGCCCATCATCACTTTATCTTTAGCGTCTTCGAAATCCGCCATAGTAACGATTCGCTTTTCGCGGCGCGCAGCAAGCAATGCTGCTTCATTACATAAATTAGCCAAATCCGCACCGGAAAATCCTGGCGTGCCTCTGGCAATTACTCGAACGTCAACATCTGAGGCGGTGGGAATATCGCGTGTGTGAATTCTCAAAATCTTTTCCCGGCCTAAAATGTCAGGGTTTGGCACCGTTACCTGTCGGTCAAAGCGGCCGGGACGAAGCAAGGCGCTGTCTAGCACATCCGGGCGATTAGTGGCCGCAATTAAGATAATGCCTTCATTGGTTTCAAAGCCGTCCATTTCTACTAGAAGTTGGTTTAATGTCTGCTCACGCTCATCATTTCCGCCACCAAGGCCAGCGCCGCGAGAGCGGCCAACAGCATCAATTTCATCAATGAATATAATGCACGGTGCATTCCTTTTGGCTTGCTCAAACATATCACGGACGCGAGAGGCACCAACGCCTACAAACATTTCCACAAAGTCAGAACCGGAGATCGTAAAAAAGGGTACTCCGGCCTCGCCAGCAACCGCTTTGGCTAATAAGGTTTTGCCGGTTCCCGGAGGGCCAACAAGCAAAGCTCCTTTTGGTATTTTCCCACCTAAGCGTTGAAATTTGGAAGGGTCTTTTAGAAACTCAACTATTTCTTCTAATTCTTCTTTGGCTTCATCAATGCCGGCTACATCTTTAAAGGTAATTTTAGTTTGATGCTCGGTAAGCAGCCTAGCCTTGGATTTACCAAAGCCCATGGCTCCACCTTTGCCGCCGCCTTGCATTTGACGCATATAAAACAGCCAAAAACCGATCAACAGCATGATGGGAAGAAAGTTCATCAAAATAGTGAACAGCAAATTACGGCCCTCAGGCTTTACCGTTACATCGACTCCGGCAGCACTTAATTTGGTTGCCAAATTAGTATCAGGATATGGCGTTGTCGAAGTAAAGCTACTGCCATCATCATAAACACCAACCAGCTTCATACCATTTAGACTAACGGCTTGAATTCTTCCGGCTTCGGCTTCGCGCATCAAAGTTGAATAACTGATTTCACTAGCTTGGGTTTTCGAACTTGTTCCTTGAACCATCGAAAACAGCGAAACCACCAGTAAAATGATGATTGCCCATAATAGAAGATTGCGCATGGCCATATGGCGGTGTCCTTATTTTTTTACTGGGAAGACCCAATAAGCGATTATGTTCCCTAAATGGGGTATTGTTGCACTCGAAACAATGGCCAAGAATGCAAAATGCATCATTTTGGCATGATCTCTTATAGTTTATGCGAAACAAGTGCCAGTTTCCATCCCCCGAACTGCACCAATAAAACTAATATGGTTAGGACAGTCTTTGTGTAATAGAATAAATTCACCCGAATTGATCAATAATACCGGGGTGGTCGCCTTTGCGTAAAACGGAATTTTATCGAGAAAGCTGCGTTGTTTTGGACATAAAGTAGAATAATTAGTACCGAGAGGAACCACTTTACCTGCTTGTTGGGTGGTTATCTGCCACCTTTGATCAAATATAATAGTTTCGTTCTTAGCTACGGTGACAGATAGAGACGAAATAGAGTTTCCGCGTCCGGTAACGGCACCTGGGTCACGGAAAATTCGTACAAGATCGTCTTTGTAGGTAAGAAGGCAGCCGTTTACAGTCACAGCACGCTGGTTTTGTAGTAAAACATCCCAAACCTGAACCAATGATTCTTCTGTATGCTTGTTTCTTAAATTTCCTGACACCGCCAACATGGTTTTTTCCAAAACCTTTGCCAGAATGGAACTACAAAAACTTGATGCTGCAGAAACTTGAACTTCAGCAAACCCAAAAGGTGAAAAAGTAATAGCTATGCGCATTTGTTTTTGCACGGCAGCTTGCCTTATGTCGGCGATTTGTTGGAAAGTTGCAATTATGTTTTTTGTGGTCTTGTTTTCAAGCCCAACATTGTACAAAGAGCGCAATTGCTTTCGCATTCGAACTCTGGCGTATTTTTCATCACGATTGGCTGAATCTTCCAACCAAATAAGCTTTTTGTGCTGCAATTCTGTTCGTAAAGACTTTCGGTTGCTTTTTAGTAACGGCCGTAAAACTCGCAAACCTGCCCCTTGTGGCCAAATTGGATAAGGCGCATCAAAACCCATCGCCGCCAAACCTCGAACCCTCGAGCCAGCAGATAAACGCAAAAAGAAAGTCTCGACCTGATCGTCTACAGTATGGGCCAACCATAAATGAGATGCCCCAAGGCTTTTACAGGCTGCGGCCAGTAATTGATAACGTGCCGTGCGCGCATTAGCATGACCAGCCAAAGGCTCATTATCCCAATTTAGCACTTGAGCGTTCGCGCCCAGAGCCAAAGCTTGCGTTAAGGCCGTTGCTGCTTCAGCATCGGCAGACGGCTTTATTTTGTGGTTGACGATGAGCGCATGTACCTGTCGATTGGCTTTGGCTCCTAACTCGATTAGATCCGTTAATAGAGCCAACGAGTCACCCCCGCCAGAAAACCCGACGACCAGAGGTTCAGTGGGTGTTAGTTTTGCCATACATCGCTGAATCAACCCAGTGTCGGTATTCTTCGACATTAAATTTAAGGGGCGCATCCGGAGCGGCGAAGCTCAATGTCAGCTTTGGTTTTTACCGACGAACTTGCTTTTGGATATTCCTTTGGAAACAGTTTTAGGGTTCTGCAAGCTTCCTCAGTGTCTCCCATAACTCCAAATGCTGCCGCTAGTTTAACCATAGCGTCTGGCGCTCGGCTGCCTTTGCGAAAGTTTTTTAAGGATTTTAAGTATTGTTCGGCAGCCGCTTCTGGGTTTCCGCGAACCATTTGAATTTCACCAAGCCAGTACATAGCTTCTCCAGACAAGTCGTGTTCGGGAAAGTCAGTTACAAATCCTTGCAGCGCCGTATAGGCATCATCAAAAAACCCGTTTTCCAGTATTCGCCGTGCATCGCTAAACCGAGCTTCTGCCGATTCCGGATCTTGATCTATATTGTCGGCAGTGATTTCCGGGTTTAAACCAGCTTCAGCCTTTTGCGCGGGTTCAAGAACCTCAACCGTGGCGCCACCAGCAATGTAACCGCCCAATAATCGTTTGGCAGTTTCAGCATCCTTACGCGCGCTTTGCACATCTGTATTCAACAGGTCCAGTTCCCGGCGTAAGCTGTTAATATCTTCGCGTTGACGGGTATTTTCAAAGCGCAAGCGCTCATTTGCTCCAACCTGCATACGAAGTTGGCTCTCTAGATCATCAAGGCGTTGTTGCAATTGAATTGCTGCTGGATCGCCAGTTAACAAACGTTCTTCAAGCGCCACAACTCGCAAAGTCAAAGCATCCATTCTCAGGCCAAGCTCTTTTCGAGACTCGGCCGCCAAAGCACCGCCAGCAGGCAGCGCAAAGGCAACACAAAGCGCAAGGGTCAGAATTCTCATACCCGTATCTTCTCAATCAATTATAGCAAAAACAAGGCAAGTCTTGATATATTGTATCTTAGAGTTAGCTAACGGCACCAGATACAATCGCGGAATGTGCATTGCGGTTAATCGACCATGCAGCTCCGATAGAGCGCGGATCAATTGGACGTTCCTTGCCGTATGAAATTGTAGTCAGTCTAGAAGGGTCAACACCAAGATTAACCAAATATTGCTTGACCGCACTAGCCCGTCTGGCTCCTAAGGCTAGATTATATTCGCGAGTACCACGCTCATCACAATTACCTGCAATCAATATCCGTACTCGGGAGTAGCTGTTTAGCCATGCAGCTTGTTTTGCCAAAGTGGCCCGAGCTTCACTGCTTAGTGTATAGCTGTCATAAGCAAAATAGACTCGATCTCCGGCGTTAGTTGAAAAATCCTCAATTGACCCAGGTGTGGCAGTATAAACCGGTTCAGTATTGTGAGACTGCACTGGAGTGACGCGGTGCGCAGTGGTTTGATGTTGTTGCGGCTCAGGGTTTGCTGGTGCAACCGGCCCGGTGACTTGCGGATCACTGGCGCAGGCAGAAACAACAAGCACCGCAGCTAAACTGATCAATTGGATTTTCATTTTATTTTCCTTTGACGGGCGAAACGTGAATGTAGAAACGTAAATCAAGAAGTGTAAATCAGGTCGGCTCCTCCAGTCTTTTTGGAGAATAACAGCCAAACTAGCGCTAGAGGCCTATTCAATCAAGGGGGACCATGCTGGGTCTGATGAATCACCTGGTGTAATGACTTTGCGTAAATTGGCCCCAGTAAGATCAACGCTCCAGACCTGAGGGCCCGATCCTGGCCGAACTTCCCGTGAGAACATCAATACCCGGCCATTGGGCGACCAAGTGGGGCCTTCATCAAGATAGGCAGTGGTAAGAGTACGTTCTCCTTCACCATCGGGACGCATCACGCCAATATGAAACCTGCCTTTTAGCTGTTTAGTAAATGCAATCAGATCTCCGCGCGGTGACCATACTGGTGCCGAATATCGGCCAGTATTAAAGCTGATACGACGGATATTGCTGCCATCAACATTCATCACATACAGTTGCGGGGAGCCGCCACGATCTGAATTAAACACAATTTTTGAGCCGTCTGGCGAAAATGATGGCGAGGTATCAATGGCCGGTGAACTGGTGAGCCTTGAACGAGTACGGGTACGCAAATCCATAACCCAAATGTCACTATTGCCGTCTTGCACCAAGCTCATAATCACCTTTTTGCCATCTGGAGAAAATCTGGGGGCAAAGGTCATGCCGGGAAAATCTCCCAATACTTCCTGACGGCCAGTTTCTATGTTGAACAGAAATACCGATGGCACCATGGTCGAATACGATAAATAGGTAATCTGTTGGGCGGTTGGAGAAAACCTAGGGGTAAGAACCGTATAGCTACCAGGGGTTAAGAACGTGGGGTTTGCGCCATCCTGATCCATAATAGCCAAGCGTTTAGTGCGATTTATTTTTGGCCCAGATTCAGCAATGAACACAACTCTTGTATCGAAATAACCCGATTCTCCGGTAAGTTTTTGATAGATTGCATCGGCAACTTTATGGGCAATCCGCCGCCAGTTTTCTGGTGTGGTGCCCATTTGTTGCCCTAAAAGATGAGTTTCTGAGAACACATCCCAAAGCCGCATATCCACCCGTACCCGGTTTTCATCTTCGATCACCACTCGCCCGGCCAATAGGGCATCAGCTTTGATTACTCGCCATTCAGCAAATTTTGGCTTCATATCAATATTGCGCTGTTGCTCAATGTAAGATGCAGGATCCAACACTCGAAACAAGCCCGATCGCTCTAGATCTGCGCGCACTACTGCGGCGATTTGTTTTCCGATTTCACGCTCTGGTGCAGAAGACCCGGAAAAGTCCGGAATCGCCAAAGGCGTCGGTTCAAGATGACCGCGAGTTATGTCAATTTCCAGCGTGGCATTGGCCGCATTAGCAAATCCCAATACCAGTAAGACGACAATATAACTAATTTTTCTAAGGGTCATTTATTCGGTTCCCATCATTTCTGCCGCGCTAAAACGCAAAGTTATTTCTTTCCAAGATGAATATTTTTCCGGCGACAGCGCATATGGCTGACACTTGATCACAGCACGGCGGGCGGAGCTAGCCGCCACTCGCCAAAACGGGTCGCCAGAGCGCTCAATTTGCTTTTGATTGATCACAATTGGCGCTCCTTGCAAACTTCCATCCACATTCAAGCGCAATTTCACCCGCACTACCAGTTTTTCCGGGTTTGGCGCATCCAGCGGCGCCCGCCAGCACAGATACATTTGCGATTTTAACAGGTCAATTTCATCAACACTTAAGCCAGTTGCTTCACCAACAGCCTTGCGAGTGACCATATTATCATCAAGCAATTGATCCAAATCATTTTGTTGGTCACGGGTTTGCTCAAGCTTATTTTGTAGCCGAGCCAGATCAAAGGACGGCGGTTTTGGCTTAGGTTTTGGTTTTGGTTTAGGTTTTGGCTTAGGTTCAGGTTTGGGTTTGGGCTTAGGTTCAGGTTTGGGTTTGGGCTTGGGTTCAGGTTTAGCTTTAACTGGCTCCGGTACAATTTCAGGTTTTTGTTTTGGCGGCTCTGGCTGCACAATTTGCGGTGCTGGAGCAAGAGGCTGGGTTTCTGGTTCTGGTTCTGGTTTTTTTGGCGCCTCTTTGATATTGGTTTGTTCAGCCAAAGTAACCAATTCCACAGGAATAATTGCTGGCGCTGGTGGCCGGGATAGCTCCGCGCGCGGCAGAACATACAGGCCCATCGCGATCACGCCTAAATGGCCAAGAATGGAAAGGGGAAGACCAATACGCAAGTTTAAGGCTCTTTCTTGTTTGAACGCAGTTATTTTGGCTCTGTAACCAAAGCTAAATTGGTAAACCCGGCGCTATGCACTTTTGCCATTACATCCATCACTGACCCATAATCTGTGGCTTTATCGGCTCGCAAGAAGATGCGCTCCTGCATCCCATTTTTTGCAATTGCCGAAAGTTTTGGCACTAGCTCTGGAACCGCAATTTCTGTTTCCATCAGATAGACCTTGCCATCAGACATGACGGTGATCGTCAATGGTTCAGTGTCAGCCTCAAGCGCTTTGGCGCTAGCATCAGGCAGGTCAATTTGCACCCCGGTTACCATCAGCGGCGCAGTTATCATGAACACCACCAGCAAGACCAGCATCACATCCACCATCGGGGTTACATTGATTTCAGCCCGGGTTTGGTATTTTGGGCCACGGCGGCGGCTTGATCCACTCAAAGAAGACAGAGAGACGCTCATTATTTACCTCCTGCAATGCGCCTAGAGAAAATCGCTGACAGCTCATCGGCAAAACCCTCAAGGCGGGTAGCATAACGCTGGGTATCAGAAGCAAACTTATTATAGAATATCACGGCAGGAATAGCCGCCAGCAAACCCAAGGCCGTAGCAAATAAGGCTTCGGCTAAGGCCGGAGCCACCACCGCAAAACTGGTGGTTTGTGAGGCGGCAATCGCTCGAAACGAGTTCATGATCCCCCAAACCGTACCAAATAGACCAATAAACGGTGATGCTGAACCGGTAGAAGCCAATACACCTAGCCCGCGCTCGGCCCGTGATAATTCGCGAGACACCCGCAGCGCCATAACCCGGTCAATACGTTCTTTTAGAGTGATAATCTGCAAGTCTGAGCCACCACCGCCTCGTCCCTCATTCCACTCCCGCATTGCCGACATGAACACTCTTGCCATCGGGTTGTTTGGTCGCTCGCTGACTTGCTCGAACATTTCATCAAGTGAGCGTCCAGCCCAAAAGGTTTTTTCAAATTTATTGGCTTTATTGTTCAGGCCCATAAATGAGAATTGTCGATCAATGATAATCGCCCACGACCAGATAGAGGCAAAAACCAATACTCCCATTGTGATTTTCACCACAATATCTGCACGCAAGAACAGAGACATAAATGAGAAATCTGTCTCTACCATTCCCTGCTGTATCAGGCTGATGTCCATGTGAATTTCCTGTTTCTTAAGTTGATATGGTGGAGTTAAATTACGATTGTGACCTTTTTGGGTTCGATTCTAGATCATTACTAAGATATGGCATCATTTTGTCCAAAACTGCTTTTGGTATGCGCTTTGGCCGACCATTTAGGTCAATACAAGCAATTTCAACATTTGCACGGAGTAGTAATTTGCTCTGTGCGAACACTTGCTGGCGCAACCGCATTCTAGCGCCTTTGGCCATTACAAACTTAGTATGAACTTCGATTGTCTCATCGATCCTTGCCGGAGCCAGATAGCTTATGTCCAATTGCCGTACCGCAAATGCCAATGGCGGCGTTAGGCCTAACATATCTTGATGGGTGGTGCCGGTTACCCGCATGCTTTCGGTGCGCCCGCGCTCCAGAAATTTCAGGTAGGCCCCATGATAGACCACACCGCTAAAGTCGGTATCTTCGTAATAGATCCGGATCGGCAGGATATGGGTATTGGCTTTCGAATAGCCGGTTTGGGCAGTCTCAGTCATTTGCCGCCTCCAAACAGATCCGAACCGGGCGAAGTTTTTACGGCTAGACCCAGATGCGCAAACGCTTGCTCAGTAGCAATGCGGCCGCGCGGGGTTCGCTGTAAGAAGCCCTGTTGGATCAAGAATGGCTCGATCACTTCTTCGAGCGAATCCCTTGCTTCAGACAAAGCCGCCGCCAAAGTTTCCAGACCCACTGGCCCGCCGGCAAATTTTTGAGTAAGTGCTAACAGATAGCGCCTGTCCTGTGCATCTAGGCCCAAAGCATCCACTTCAAGCCTTCTTAATGCCGCGTCAGCAAGTTTTGCATTGATTTCCAACTCTCCGTCAGCCTCAGCGAAGTCGCGCACCCGGCGTAGCAGCCGCCCGGCCACTCTTGGAGTTCCTCGGGAGCGTTGGGCAATTTCAGTTGCGCCTTCGGCTGAGACGTTGATCCCTAACTTTCTTGAACCGCGCAGCACAATTTTGGTTAAGTCCTTGGCCTCATAGAACCCCAACCGTAATGGAATACCAAAGCGATCCCGCAACGGCGTCGCCAACAGTCCGGCGCGAGTGGTGGCACCAACCAAAGTAAACGGCGAGAGATCAATTTTGATCGAGCGCGCCGATGGCCCTTCGCCGATCATCAGATCAAGCTCAAAGTCTTCCATTGCCGGATATAGGATTTCCTCCACATGCGGCGAGAGCCGGTGAATTTCATCAATGAACAGTACGTCTCGTGGCTCCAAATTGGTCAAAATTGCTGCCAGATCACCGGCTTTGGCAATTACCGGCCCTGAGGTAGAGCGAAAGCCAACCCCTAATTCGCGGGCTAGTATTTGCGCCAAGGTGGTCTTGCCCAATCCCGGAGGCCCAGAGAGCAAGACATGATCGAGCGCCTCGTCGCGCTTTGAGGCTGCGCCACAGAACACTTTTAGGTTCGCCACTAGTTCAGCTTGACCAACAAACTCATCAAACTGTCGAGGCCGCAAAGCCTTGTCCGCGCCATCACCGGTTTGCAGATGTGACTCGATCAGCCGTTCATCACCGGCATCGGTACTCATCGGTTTAACTCCTGCAAGGACAACCGGATCAATTCATCCAAAGACGCTTTTTCGCTGGCTTTACTGGCGGCGCTTCGCACTGCCATTGCAGCATCATTTCCGGCAAAACCTAGATTGATCAAAGCCGAAACTGCATCCGGGGCCAAAGCCGGGCTGTTTGCCGGTGTTGCCTTGTTAGGTTTTGCATGCACAGCAAAGGCACCGCCACGACCAATTGGCGTCGGCTTGCCGTGCAATTCAGCAACGATCCGGGCCGCAACTTTGGGACCAACGCCATTGGCTCTGGCAACGGCGGCCTTGTCGTCCATTAATGCTGCTTGCATCAATTCATCGGGGGCCAATACGTCCAATACGCTAAGTGCTGATTTGGCACCAACGCCTTGCACGTCCTGTAGGCGCACAAACCATGCTCGTTCCTGTTCGCTGATAAAGCCAAACAGCTTAAACGCATCTTGGCGCACCCAGGTTTCTATATGCAGCACCGCTTGTTGTCCTTGTATCAAGTCGCGCAAGGTTCTGGCACCAGCTTGTATCAGATAGCCAACGCCGTTCACGTCCAAGATCAGCTCACCATCGCCGATGGTATCAACCATGCCTGTTAGTTTGCCGATCATGCGCTGGCTCGCAAATGGCTTGGAGCATGATGAGCATGACATATGGCCAATGATAAGGCGTCAGCTTCATCTGTCACAGCATTCGTTCCCGGCAGCAGCATTGCCACCATTGCCGCTACTTGAGCTTTGTCAGCGCCGCCAGTGCCTACCAGAGCTTGCTTGACGGTGCGCGGTGAGTATTCGGCAACCTCAAGGCCGCAATTGGACGCAGCGAGCATTGCTGCGGCACGGGCATGGCCTAGTTTCATCGCTGAGCCAGCATTGACGCTAACAAAGCTGCCTTCAATGGCGGCGCAATCAGGTTTGTGTTGGCTAATTAACTGGCCTAATTCTGCGAAGATTGCTTGCAGACGCTGGGACAAAGGCATAGCGGTCTTAGGTGAGATCACGCCGCTGGCCAAATGGCCTAATTTGTTACCACGGGTCTCAATGATCCCCCAGCCGGTATGGCGCAATCCCGGATCAATGCCGAGGATACGAATCAGATTTGTCATCAGGTCAGGTTATCCAAGCTGTTGGCGGCACAAGGGTCACACAGTGTCATTCACGGTAGTTTAAGGGCAGGTTAAGGGTAGGGCAAACCCAAAACAATGGTTGATGAAGGGTTAATTAAGGGTCGGGCTTAACCCTCATTGACCCTAGTGCTGACCCTACTCATATTTGGCAAGCTGGCGGCAACTTTAGAACTTATCCAACACCATTCCCAGTGCATTATGATTGCCGCCATGAAAACTGAAACTAAACTCGCCGCTAAACCCCAGCTCAAGGCCGCTATTATTGCCGAAGCTAAATTTCTGTTTGAGCGTGGTCTTACTGTGCGTCAAATTGCTCACAAGTTAGATCAATTACCTAGTGCCATCAAATCCCAAGCACAACAGCATAATTGGGTAGCGGGCACCGTTACCGATTGGGGGAAGTTACGCCAGCGCTATGAAGAAGGCGAAGACATCACTCAAATCGCCAAAACTTGCACTGTCGCTTTGTCAACTTTGCATAAAAGAAAACGCCGTGAAAACTGGAGCCGAGAACGAACTAGCGGCCTTGATGCTTTGCGCCGGGCGGTGGCGGCATTAGAAAACGCCCTGCAAAACGCACCCGACGACGATACGGTTTTAACCATGCGCATCAGTACTGCACTGTCGATGGCCGCGGCGCGGCTTAGCCGCGCTGAAAAAGGCTTAGGCCCGATAGAGAACGAACTAGATCCACAAGACGATGCCGATGACGAACAGGCAATAACCGAACTTAGCCGGTTGTTAAGCGAATGGCAGGTGGATGAGGAGAAATAAAATGCACCGATTGCAAAGCCCAAAACTTGCGATTGCAAACAAAGCATATTACCCTGTTTTGTGATTAGTTTGGGGGGAAGGGTATGCGAGTTTTTCTAATTTTAACTGGCTTCATAGTTGCAGGATTTGCGATTTCCACACCTGTATCAGCACAAGTGATTGCCGCCGCATGGCAAGCGCCGTTGGTTTCTGGGCAACGGGTACAGGTGAAGAAGCTGGCCAAAAATATTGCACAAACCCGCGCCCGCATTAAAACTAGTGGCCCCTCCGAATTTCAAAACCCGGCCAATGTGGCAAAATTTCAAAAGAGCTTTGGCCAGTACAAAACCGCAGTTTTGCGCTATCCGCAGGTCAATGACCCGGACGTGATCGAGGCGCGCAAACAATTTACCTATCTGTCCAAAGCCCTAAGCGATGAGTTTAATCGCGCCAAAGCGCAAATGGCACAATTGGGCGATGTGCAACAATCCTTGGCCCAAATTGAAGCCAACTCCCGCAAATATGCGGTGCCAAGACCGCTGCAAATTCCGTTTAGTGAAAGTCAAGCCAAAGCGTGGGTAGCGGCCGCAAGTGCAGCAAGAACTGTGGCCGAACACAATAAAAAGCAATTGGCCGTCATCGCGCCCTTGGCTTATTTGCCGGACAATCGCGGCACGGTACAAAGCGGCGCGCCCTATGATCGCGGGGATTTGCGCAGGCTACAATCTTGGAATCGGCAAATGTTTGAAGCCTTGCAATCCGGCTATCCAACCATGGCCGGCCAATTAGATTTACAATCCCAAAACGCCCGCGAAAACTTGGAGCGGCAATTGGCCTTACAGCCAACAGACGACAATACGTACCGCTTTCTTGGCAAAGGCGCCGAAGCGCGGATGATGGAAAACCTGAACCGCGATCTGGCGGTGATTCAATCGGCATTGTTTTTGGAACAAGCCTTGGGTCGGTCAACGGACAAAGCACAGGATTTGCTGGATTTATGGCAGCGCACCAAAATTGATTTTGCCACAAAACGCAAACAGGCATTGGATGGCTCGCGTCTGCCAAAGGCCAAATCTAAAGACAAACAGCGGTTGAAAATTGCTGCTGAGATTTTGCAAGTACCGAAATATGAGTTTGGAAAATTTGGTGCAATTGTGCTGACCAGCGATAAAATCATCAGCCGAGAACGCAAAGACAGCGAAATGAAGCTCGATGATGTTGAATTCAAACTAAGTGGCGATGTTAAACTGTCGGGAACAAAAACTACTTGGACCTATAAATGGCAGGAGTTTACCTTTGCGGTGCCGCTACAAGAAATCGATACCGGCAATTGGTATATTTGGTGGATTACCGCCAAGAAGTTTTCCTCCGGCGGGGCGCGCACACCAATTGGGCGCTGGGTATCAGGAGCGGCAAATCAAGGTGATCAAATCTTAGCCAAAAATATTGGGAAATAGTGGGTAATCCGCGCACTTTGATGCGGGGGAGCGGTGATGATCGGTAAAAGCTGGGTTAAAAACCTGAGCCTAACGCCATTTGCGGATGGCTTGCGCTAATTTGTAATAGTCCGCTTGGTATTTGGTTATTCGCGATTGATCGCGATCTTGTAGCTCGGTCATCAATTGTTGAAAACGTTCGGAACAATTACAATCTTGGGGGATCGTCCAATTAATATCTCCATCGATCTCATCAGCGCTACCGCCTATGCGCCGAACTAAAGTGTTCAAGGCTTGGCGATCCGCCACCATCAATTGATCTTCGCATTGCTTTCGGCGCTTAAATTTTCGATTAAAACGGTTTATGTCCGAAGTTGATAATGGATGATCGGGGATAATGGTAGCAGAGCTGTCACAGGTGTTTTCGGGAAACGAAAACCCATCCAGTATCGGTCGATAGGGATCAGTCGGCGCTTGCGCCAAAGCCGAGCCACCGGATATCATCAAACCAATAAACAAAACCCAGATCAGGGGACGGCCACAATTCATATTTCTTTGCACAGCATTTCCTTTGTTGAAATCGTAAAATGATGATCAATCAAGCCGTCTTATAATGAGTTACACCACGCCAAATTGTTTCATGGTTTTGGCCATTGAGACGCTCATTTCTGTGACATTTCTTGGTTCAATTCCTAAAACGGTTTTTAATTTACTGTTATCGACTAAGGTTTGCTGCCCTAAATTACGAGCGGCCAAGTGGATGGTTTTATCAAACAGAGCAATAATCCGCACCATAAAATCCGGCAAGTTGCCGGTCGGGGTATTGTATCCTGCACCGGACAAAGCCTTGGAAACATCAACCATCCACGCTGATGGCGTCACCAACAAGAACCGCTCGCCAGCAGCCTCAGGCTTAATTATCGCTTGTAAGTGTGCTTCGGCGACATCACGAACGTCAATCATTGCAAAAGCAATTCTAGGACAAGCTGGCATTTTTCGAGCCAATAACAGGCGCACCAATTCCCCAGAAGTAGACCAAGTATTATCCAGCAATGGCCCCAAAACTGCACCTGGATTAATTACCGCCATTTCTAAATCACCCGCAGCACCGGAGTTGATAAACTCCCACGCAGCGCGTTCGGCAATAGTTTTGCTTTTGATATAGGCGCCAATATTGCTATCGGTATTTGTCCAATCGGCTTCAGTAAACGGGCCGGGAGTTCGATCCTGTTTCCCATAGGCCACCGCCGCCATCGACGAGGTAAGCACCAGCCGCTTGACCCCGGCTGATGCGGCAGCGCGTAACGCCCGCAGCGCACCTTCACGGGCTGGAATTATCAACTCGTTTTCGTCTTTGGGTTCGCCGCCGGGAAATGGCGAGGCTACATGTTGCACAAAGTCACAGCCGTTCATGGCCTCATCCCAGCCATCATCGGACATCAAATCGAGTTTAACAAAAGTAAGGTTTGAAACATCAGCATGTGGCGCTAAAGCAGATTTTACCTCATCGGCGCGCGACATGGTGCGCAAAGAGCCGCGTACTTGGTATCCGGATTTTAGCAATGTTAAGATGCAATGTTTGGCAATAAAGCCGGTGGCGCCAGTGACAAGAACCGTTTGCGGTTTGGACATTTGATTTTCCTTTAATTAGGATCAGAACCCTGCATAATTATTGTGTTATGGTTCATAATGGTATCATAATGCAACATGATTATCCCAACGCCAATGCTTCATTTTAATTGATATGGTATACAAAATTAGGAGCTTGAATGATAAAATTTGTTTGTACCAGTTTGGTCATTGCTTTGTTGTTATCATTCACTAGCACCTCATTGGTGTTCCGAATGGATTGAGGGTTCAAAAGATAAAGACCGGCCAGATATAACTCATATGAATGTTTGTGTGATCGAACGAGATGGCATTGCCTACCCAAGCGTTGGCTGCCCGTATTTTGTGCTTGAATCGGCTTCAAAATAAAGGCTCGGTAAATCAGCCTACTCTGTGGCTGTTAAAACCCTTACCTCGCCGGGCTTGGTGAACAAATCCACATCATCAAGGGCATTGCCATAGCGCCTTTTTAAGTCTGAAAGCGCTGTTGGAACATGAATAGCAATTGCCTGTTTTGGGCGTATATATAGATCAAGTGCGGCGCGGCGTTGTGGGTTTTTATATAGCCAATATGGGGTGAACACCACATTATTGATCTCGCGATCCCAAAACACTTTATGAACTGCAAACGGCTCGGTTTGTGTGGTTGCATCGCCCAAATGCAAAACCCGCAAGTCCTTGTTCATATGCACCCGGTACACAGTGTTGCGCACTTCCGCAAAGCGTTTACCGCCGGAATGGGGAATTGTGACAGCTTCAATAAAAATATTCCCTACCTGTATTAATGCCGGCGGATCGGTTGGACTTTGGTCAATGGAAAATACTTGCTCGGTGTTAGTTAAACCCGCTGCCAGCAGCTTTGTAATCGCCTGTTTTGGCGCCACCAATTTTGTTTGTGGAAAGCTTTGCAGATATGCCAACACGGTGGCAGCAGAAAAGTGGTCTCCATGAGCATGGCTAATGAACAAAACATCAATGTCATTATAAGGGGCGGTGCCCATCATTAATGCACCTTTAATGCGCGGTGGCACCAATTGATAATTGTCAAAATTTTCTTCAAACAGAGGGTCAAACAGTAATTTAGTTTCGCCGTCTTCCGCCATTACTCCGGCATTTCCCAGATAATGGGCTTGACGGTGATTTTCATCTATTTCGTGTTGATGAGTTTCCTTGGTTGCAGCCTCAATTGTCGCGGGCGGCGAACCGCAAGCAGCAAGAAAACTTGCAATAACTGCAAGCAATACAAATTTTCCCGAGCGCCATTTCATAAAAAACTCAGATCCTAATTCTCAAGGGAGGCCATAACCTCGTCGGAAATATCAAAGTTTGCATAGACGTTTTGCACATCATCACAATCTTCGAGGACTTCCAGCATTTTTAGCAAAGTACCGGCGTTTTTGGCGTCCACCTCAATATTATTTTGCGGCTTCCAAATAAGATTAGCGGCTTTAGCCTCGCCAAAAGTTTTTTCCAAAGTAGCAGCAATTTCGATCATGTCCTCACGGGCGCAATAGATCACATGTTCATTTTCGTCGGAAATTACGTCTTCGGCTCCGGCTTCTAATGCGGCTTCGAACATGGTTTCTTCATCGGCAGTTTCGGCGGGGTATTTAATTTCACCAACGCTGTCGAACATAAATGAGACCGAACCGGTTTCACCTAAATTACCACCGTTTTTGGCAAATGCAGTGCGCACTTCCATAGCCGCCCGGTTTTTATTATCGGTAGAAACCTCAACAATTACACCAATGCCGCCGGGGCCAAAGCCTTCATAGCGAATTTCATCATAACTTTCACCTTCGCCGCCAGCCCCTTTGCTAACCGCCCGCTGAATGTTATCTTTGGGCATGCTTTCGCCGCGCGCATTTTTTATCGCAAGACGTAGCCGTGGATTTCCATCTGGATCCGGGCCGCCGATTTTAGCGGCAATCGTAATTTCCTTGGATAGTTTAGAAAATGCCTTAGCGCGGATTTTGTCCTGCCGGCCCTTGCGGTGCTGAATATTGGCCCATTTGCTATGCCCTGCCATGGTCGTCGCCTTGTAATTTGTGTGAAAACAATCGCCGCATTTGTAACCATTGCTGCTGCAAGGGGCAAGAGTCGTAATTGGCTCTATCTGGTATCCATTTTCAGCTCAATGCGGCGGTTGCGCGCCAATGCCGCAGCGCTGCGCCCCCGGTCGATCGGATGATATTGACCAAAGCCTGCTGCTGCCAGATGTTTAGGAGGGACGCCGGCGGCTTGGAAGAATTTCACCACCGATAAAGCCCGTGCGGTCGATAGCTCCCAATTGCTGGAATAACGCCCCCTTATCGGCACCACATCAGTATGGCCATCAACCCTAATTACCCATTCCACATTGGTTGGAATATCATGAGCAATTTCAACAATGGCATTGGCAATTACTACTAATTGTTGTTCGCCGGCCGGATTTAGATCTGCTGAACCGCTGGCAAATAACACATCGCTTTCAAATACAAAGCGATCACCCTCAACCCGCACTCCGGGCCGGTCAGCCATAATCTTTAGCATTTTGGCGAAAAATTCAGACTTGTACCTGGCTAGTTCAGAAACCTGTCGGGCCAAAGCCGCATTTAAGCGTTTACCTAAGTTTACGATCTGTACTTTTTGTTCTTTGTCCTTGGCTTCGGCGGCCTCTAATGCTTGGTTTAGCTTGGCCATTTGCATGTTCAAGGCCGCTAATTGCGCGCTTAATGCTGCGATTTCATCGCGGGCTTTTTTGCTTAATTCCTGCTCATCGGCTAATTGTTGTTCGGTAAGTGCCAATGATGCCGCACCATCGGCGATGTTAGCCTGCAAACCGGCAATTAATGCGGCTTGTTCAGCCGACGCCTCGCGCGCTTCTTCCAAGCTCACCATAAGACGGGCAATTTCCTCAGACGCCGAAACCCCTTTGGCTTTTTCCAAGGCCAATAGTTCCGCCAAAGCCGATAATCGTGCCCGTACACTATCCAGCGCGGCATCTTTGGATGACAAGGCTTGGCCAAGGGTAAATTGCGCGGCAATAAACAAAGCCAGTAAAAATACCACCACTAACAGCAATGTGGCCAAAGCATCAACAAACCCCGGCCAATAGTCCTCCGACGCGCCTCTGGATTTTCTAATCCGGGCCATTACTTGCCGCCTTTTGCCAAGGCAACCATGGTTTTGGTAAGCAGTTTAATTTCTTGGCGTACCGCTTCTGTACCTTCATTGCGATCACGTTCGGCCTGACGCAGGACATGTTCCAGTGATTTGATGTTTTCCGATGATTGCTCAAGTAAAGCCCCCATATAAGCCGGAGAACCGGGCTCGGCGCCGGCGGCGGCAGATACTCGCGAAATAGAATGTACCCAGTCTTCAATTTCCATAAAGAACCGGCTTTGAGCTTGTCCAGCTTGCAGGTCAAGAAACCCGATTACTAAGGATCCGGCCAAACCAAACAGGGATGATGAAAATGCCGTGCCCATGCCCTTAATTGGCTCTTCTAAGGCAGCCATCAACTTGGCGATATCTTCTTCACCGCCGGTGCCATTGGATAAAGCACTTACCGCATCACCAACCGAGCCAACAGTTTGTAACAAACCCCAAAATGTTCCTAACAATCCTAAAAATATCAACAACCGAGCCAGATAACGGGTGATTTGTCCAGCTTCGTCCATTCGAGCGCTGACCGCGTCTAATATGGAATTGCTGGAGCCTGCTGCTAGACGTAATTGGCCGGGGGTTTCGGACAGCAAAACCGCTAATGGCGCAATTAATCCCGGCGGCGATGGCATATCATCAAAATCACGAGAGCGTGACAAGCGGCGCACCCAGCTTACTGCTGGAGCAACGCTAAGCACTTGCCGAAAGCAATATAAAACCGCGACCACAAACACAAATAGAATCAAGCCGTTAATGGCCTCATTAGCAAAAAACGCCTCCATGACCGGTTCTTGAAGGAAGTATCCAAGTGCCCCGACCCCGACCGTAAAGCCAGTCATCCACAATAAATATCGTGCTGGGCCAGTAAAGCGGGTGACGTGAAGATTTGAGTTTTCCATCGGCTTTCCTTGACATTGAACAGGTACAGGTCAGGGATTATACAGACAAATACGATCCTGTTCAGGGTTTTTTTGACCTGCGAGCATTTTCAAATTTACAATAATGATTAACGCTAGTTTTTAACCTAGGGTTTGACGGTATCAAGCTCGGTTTTTACCTGTTCAAATAGTCCCGGGGTTGCAGCTAATATCGAGCTGCCGTCTATGTTCAATTCGCCGTCCATGTCGGTAACAAAGCCGCCAGCTTCACGGATAAGTACAATTCCGGCAGCAATATCCCAAAGGTTGAGATTGCGCTCCCAATAAGCATCATAACGCCCAGTAGCCACCCATGCGAGATCTAAAGCTGCAGAACCCATCCGGCGAACCCCGGAAACCTGTTGGCTCATCCGGTGCAGCTCTTTTAGAAACTGCGCATGACCGGGTTTGCCTTTGAACGGGATTCCTGTGGCAAGTAAGCTGTGGGTCAAATTGTTTCGAGCTGACACTCTGATGCGCCGATCATTCAAGAAGGCGCCTTTGCCTTTTTCGGCCCGAAACATTTCATCACGAATCGGGTCGTAAATCACACCGGCGACCAACTCACCATTTCTCTCTAGCGCAATGGAGATGCAAAAATGAGGAATTGCGTGAATATAATTAGTCGTTCCGTCCAACGGATCAATGATGAAACGGTGCGATGGGTCAGTGCCTTTAATTTCATCGCCCTCTTCGAGCAAAAAGCCATATCCGGGGCGTGCGGCCGAAAGTTCCTCAACCAGTACTTCTTCGGCTTTTTTATCGGCCGCGGTAACAAAGTCTGCCGGGCCTTTTTTTGAAACTTGTAAATGTTCAACTTCGCCAAAGTCACGGTTCAGCGTTCGAGCCGCAGTACGGGCAGCGCCCATCATTATATTGTGCAGGCCGGAGGCGGTTACCATGACATTGATCCTTGGTTGTTTTGTTAATCAGCGCGTTTTACGTATGAGCCGTCAGCCGTTGAAATCACTACGTTTTCATCAATGCCGACAAATGGAGGTACTTGTGTGCGCACCCCGTTTTCCAGAATTGCAGGCTTAAATGAATTAGCCGCAGTTTGACCCTTTACTACTGGTTCGGTATCAGCAATTTTCAAAATAACCTGATCTGGCATAGCCACAGAAATTGCCCGTTCTTCGTGAAACTCAATGCTGATTTCCATTCCGTCTTGCAGATAAGCGGCCGCATCGCCGATAAAATCTTTTAACAGCTCAATCTGTTCAAAGGTTTCACAATCCATAAATGCTAATGTATCGCCATTGTCGAACAAATAAGTGTGCGGCTTTTGCTCAAGTCTAACTTTCTCAACTTTCTCGGAGGCGCGAAACCGTTCGTTTAATTTTGAGCCGTTAATCAGGTTTTTCAGTTCAACCTGATTAAAAGCGCCGCCTTTACCCGGTTTTACCGCATTGCATTTGACCGCTAACCATAGTGAATTTTGGTGCTCAATCACATTGCCCGGACGAATTTCATTTCCATTGATTTTCATGGCCTAGAGTTTCCTGATGAACTGTTTGGCCACCATCTATTCCCTGCCCTTCAATCGGTCAACTGTTTCGGTTCAGTTCGAGTTAGTATCGTTAGTGGCATTTGTGCCCTGCTATGTACCAAATCGCGAATTGTCGGTGGAAGTTCCAGACGCAAAACCTCTGCCAATTGGTGATATTCCATCTGCCCCGGTTGATTATTGCTAGCACGAAGCGCCCATTCATAGGCCAAGGAACGATCTACTGCTACTCCCTCGCCCTTTGCCAGCGCCAAAGCATAAAGGTATTGGCCCTCCGGTTCATTTACCAAAGCCGCCTTGCGAAACCAACGTGCTGCTTGGGCAGGTAAAGGCGGCGTGCCTGCAGATAAAAACAGACCATAAGCGGTCATCGCCAAGCCATTGCCAGCATCTGCTGCTATCTGCAAATACTGCCCCGCAAGTTGCTGGTCATAAGCAGGGCTCTTAGGATCAGCATGCAATACCCCGATTTTATAGGCGGCTTCGGCAGATCCACCTAAAACCGCCGTTTTGTATAAAGCCAAAGCTTGTTCATCTTTGTTTTGAGTCAAAAGTAAATCAGCTAATGCCACCCGAGCCGGGTTAACCCCGACAGAAGCAGCGCTTTGAAACCAGTGTGCTGCTTGCTCTTCATCTAAAACACCACCAAGACCAGAGGCAAAAGCCCGGCCCAGAGCAAGCATTGCCTCAGGTGCGCCTTGTTCTGCGGCTGTAATTAGAAACTTGCGGCCATCACTTGCCGATAGGCCGCCACGATTGGCAAATGCCATTCCGGCTAATGCCAACAAGGCGTCTTTTTCGCCATTTTTTACTGCTTCGCGATACCAAATCACTGCATTTTCTGGCTGCTCGGGGCCGCCAAGCCCCTGATCAAGTAAAATGGCAAACAAAAACTGCCCTTGTGCTTCGCCGTCAGCTCCGGCTCTGGCTGCAAGGACTCTGGCTTTTACATAATCTTCGTCCTGCCAGGCACCAATGGCCTCAAGAACGATTGCATTTTCGGGTTCAGCTAAAAAGTTAGGAGCTGGAAGACCTAGGTCAAAGGGGTTTACTGGTGGATTGCTATAAACATCTGGTTCATTGATTTGAGTTTGCTGCGGTGCGATAGACGGTGCATATACGGGCGGGGCAGGTTCAGAGTTGTAAGGAGCCAATACGGGATCGGGAGCCTGTTGCGCCAGCACTGGAAAGCTGAAAGCAGCAAAAACTAGAAACAAGGCCGCCGATCTGTTGCATTTGATCATTTTTGCTGCAAAACCTCTGCTAATTGCTGTATTGCCTGCACCGGGCCATGTGCCGATTGCCACACTCCAGAACAAACAGCAATAAAATCAGCGCCAGCTTGCGCAATTGGCTTGGCATTATTGGCATCAATGCCGCCAATAGCCACGCAAGGCACTTCAAATAAGCTCGACCACCAACTTAACAAATCAACACTGGCGACAAATTCTGTCTTTTTCGTGGCAGTAGGAAAAAACGCCCCAAAGGCTACATAATCAGCGCCGTCTTCGGCCGCACACATAGCCAAATGCCGTGAATTATGAGCGGTGGCCCCGATCACCATATCTGGCCCGAGAAGTTTACGAGCCGCTTTCACCGTCATATCATTTTGACCTAAATGCACGCCATCCGCACTTAAATTTTTCGCCAATTGCGGATCATCATTGATAATGACAACGCAGCCATGCTTTCGGGCAATTGGGGCCAGTTTTGCAAAAACACGAGTAATTTCATCATCGCCCACGTCTTTTAAGCGGATTTGTAAGCTGGCAATTTCTACCGCCTCACAGACGGCATCCAGATCGGAAGCAAACGTATCCAGATTCGGAATTTGGGGCGGGGTGAGAAGATAAATTTGGGTGGTCATTGCAACTGTTCCCAAGGAGCTTGGGGTAATTACCCCTCCATGTCCTCATTCCATTCGCCCTTGGAGGCCAAGCCGTTCATATGCGCACGGTGAGCAAATGCAGCTTGTCCGGCAGCAACATCACTGCCAGCCCATGCTGCCAATGGCGCGGCTTGCAATGCTCGACCATAAGAAAACGTCAAATTCCACGGCAGGTCAAAACCAGCATTCATCGCATTTAGGTGAGCGGTAGCTTCTAGGTCTGATTGGCCGCCGGATAAAAATGCAATGCCAGGAACAGACGCCGGAACTGCGGCCTTAAGTGCGGCAACAGTTTTTTCCGCCACTTCATCAACACAAGCCTGATCGGCGCATTTTTTACCTGAAATCGCCATATTGGGCTTTAGAATAATGCCCTCCAAAGCGACACCTTGGGTATGTAACTCCATAAACAGAGTTTTTAAGCCGGCAATGGTAACTTCAGCGCAACGATCAACCGAATGAGCTCCATCCATCAGCACCTCAGGCTCTACAATTGGTACAATTTGCGCTTCTTGGCAGATGGCAGCATACCTAGCCAAAGCATGGCAATTAGCGGTTACGCAAGCATTTGAGGGACGAACATCATCAATTTCGATAACTGCCCGCCACTTGGCAAACCGGGCACCCAATTCGTAATACTCACTCATACGGTTGCGCAGGCCATCAAGGCCAGCTGTGATCTTTTCGCCACTAAAGGCCGCCATATCCTGAGCGCCAGCATCAACCTTAATACCGGGAATAGCACCGGAATCTTCGATCAATTTAACCAGGGGCGTGCCATCATCGGAGCTTTGGCGCAAAGTTTCATCAAATAAAATAACTCCGCCAATGTAATCGGTCATCGCCGGTTGAGTGCGAAACAGCAATTCACGCCAATCTCTGCGATTGGTCTCAGTGCTTTGCACACCGATACTGTCAAAGCGCTTTTTGATGGTGCCTGAGCTTTCGTCGGCGGCCAAAATACCGGTTCCCGGCGCGGTCATTTTATTAGCGATTTTGTTTAACTCTTCCAAATTCATTGGGGTCCCCTTAGGTTTTTTGTTGGTCAATAAGACAAGCAATGCCGGGCAATTCCTTGCCCTCCATCCACTCTAAAAACGCACCGCCTGCGGTTGAGATAAAGGTAAAATCATCGGCGGCTTTTACCAGGTTTAATGCGGCTATTGTATCGCCGCCACCGGCAACCGAAATTAGTTTCCCAGCTTTGGTTAGCTTGGCTGCTGCGGTGGCTGCTTTGGCAGTTGCAATATCAAATGGTGGAAACTCAAACGCTCCTAATGGCCCGTTCCAGATAATGGTTTTGGCTCGGCCCATAGCTTCGATAAGAGCTGTAACTGCCATCGGGCCGGCATCCAAGATCATTTCATCGCTCGACACGTCATTGGCTGATTTTGTAATATTTGGTACATTGGCGGCAAATTCTTTTGCTACCACGACATCACTTGGCAATAAAATTTCGCATCCGCTTTGTTGCGCGCCGGCCATGATAGCTAGCGCCGTATCTGCCAGAGACGGCTCGCACAAGGATTTGCCAACTGATAAGCCTTGGGCAAACAAAAATGTGTTGGCCATGCCGCCGCCAATACAAAGCATTTCTACTTGTTTGACTAAATTTTGCAGTAGGTCAATTTTGGTTGAGACCTTGGCGCCGCCAACTACAGCTAAAACTGGCTTAACCGGATTTCCAAGCGCCTGATCCAAATGATCCAGCTCGCGCTCTAGTGCCAGTCCAGCAAAAGCCGGCAAATGCTTAGCAATGCCAACTGTTGAAACATGGGCGCGATGAACTACCGAAAAAGCATCACTGACAAATAAATCACCAAAGCTTGCAATGGACTTTGCCATATCTGGATCATTTGCGGTTTCGCCAGAATGAAACCGAGTGTTCTCCAGCAGTAATATGCCGCCATCAGGCATGTTAGTAACGGCTTGTTGAGCCAATGGCCCAACACAGTCTTTGGCAAATTGTACCGAACAGCCCAATACCTGTTCTAATGCTGGAACAATAGGGGCGAGGCTAAATTCTAGATCTTCTTTGCCGCCGGGCCGTCCAAAGTGAGAAAGCAAAACTACTTTGGCACCAGCTTTGCGCAAAAAATCAATAGTTGGTTTTGCTCGTTGCAAGCGGGTGCTGTCGCTAACCGCGCCGCCTTGTATGGGCACGTTCAAATCGACGCGAACCAAGGCAGTTTTGCCAAAAAGATCAGCATCCTGTAAACGACGAAAAGACGCCATCAAATATATCCTTACAGGAATTTGCCCATAACTGCCGCAGTATCAGACATTCGGGTAGCAAAACCCCACTCATTGTCATACCACGTCAAAATCCGCACAAAACGGCTGTCCATTACTTGGGTTTGCGGTAAAGCAAAAATCGATGAATGAGCATTGTGATTGTAATCAATTGATACCAGTGGCTCGTCAGATACACCAAGAACACCCTTCATCGGGCCATTTGCAGCTTCAACAATTGCAGCATTTACGCTCTCAATACTGGTGTCTTTGCCGGCATCAAAACATAAATCCACACAAGAAACATTTGGCGTTGGCACTCGAATAGAGGAGCCGTCAAGTTTGCCGGCTAATTCGGGTAACACCAAACCTACGGCTTTGGCAGCGCCAGTGGAAGTTGGGATCATTGAAAGCGCCGCAGAGCGGGCGCGATAGAGATCAGAATGCATCCGATCCAATGTTGGTTGGTCGCCGGTATAGGCATGGATCGTGGTCATATAGCCGCGCAAAATCCCAAAGCTATCATGGAGTACTTTAGCAACTGGAGAGAGGCAATTAGTGGTACACGAAGCATTAGAAACCACTAGATCATCAGCGGTAATAGTCTCGTGGTTAACTCCATAAACGATGGTTTTGTCTGCGCCGCCGGCTGGAGCTGAAACCAAAACTCGTTTGGCTCCGGCTTCTAGGTGAGCTGAGGCTTTGTCCTTGGAGGCAAAAAACCCAGTACACTCCATTACGATATCAACACCCAGCTCAGCCCACGGTAATTGGGCCGGATTGCGCTCGGCTAATACCCGAACAGAGTGGCCATTGACGGTCATAGCTTTTTCATCAGATGAAATTTCAGCATTTAAAATGCCGTGCGAGCTATCGTATTTGAGCAAATGAGCATTAGTTGCTACCGGGCCTAAATCATTGATTGCTACTACTTCAATGTCGGTACGACCATGTTCAATGATTGAACGAAACACCAAACGGCCAATGCGGCCAAACCCGTTAATTGCTACTTTGATTGCCATAGACATCTCCCCTTATCACCTGCATGGAACCGCTGGTTCCGGCGGTATATTGCCGATACTTCTTAAATATGGGCGGGTCATAGCTGAACCGGAGATAAGGAGCAAGAGAAAGAGAAGGTAAAAACCAATAAACCAAGTAACAATCGATAATAAGCTACCGATTTTACCAAAAACTTAGGGTTTAGCTAAAATTTACGCACTAAATTTACTTAGGATGAAATCGAGGTTGCGGTTCGTTCAACTGCTAACTTTAAGAAGAATGCTTTACTTAGCGCATGGCCCGCAATTCACACTCACGCATCACCAAACCTAATTCACCGCGACATTCACCAAGCTGTTCTGCTAGCTCAGCTAAAGACAAGTGATCAATATTTTCACGCAGGGAAATAGCCTTATCAAGCATGATCGTTATTTTAGCTCGCAATTGTGACGTTGACATCCGGTCTAACTCGACCATTAACGCGCCCTCTTCTTCAAGGCGAGCCATTCTCTGATCCATCTTGTTCATCAAAAACCCTGTGGTGATTTGAAAACGTATATAATGACTATAAAACACGCGAAAAAAATGTTGCAAATGGCAAACGGGGTCCACCAAAATATGCAGTCAAAGAAAAAAACGGGGATGTTATTTCTTAGCCTGCGCACTTAGGCAAGTGTCAGCCATTTGCAACAAAACTAATATATATGGGTTTTTGCAAAAAAAACCTGTCATGAATTACAGGTAATTAACAACACCTTACAATAAAAGTTCCAGCTGGCGCGCAGCCAGTACCACAGCATGTAAACGGGTGTGTGCGCCTAATTTCTCGCGAGCATTTTCAACATGATATTGCACAGTGCGTTCAGTAATCATCAAAATCTGTGAAATGTCCCAATTGGTTTTGCCCTTAGCAACCCAAGATAAGCATTCACGTTCACGAACCGTAAGCACTCCTTGCTTTATAAAGCCCAAAGAGCTGCTTAATGGGTGAAGATCAGCGGCGCGCCGATACAGCGAAATACACACCATTTCAACGCTGGCAAGATCAATGGCACCAAGGTCTTCAACATCCCCATGCAGGGCAACCATAGCAAAGCGGTTTAACCGCCCCTTGAGCGGAAAGGCATAACCGTCTCGAATACCCGCAGCAGCTCTGCGTTTTAGAATATCTTTTGTTGGTTTTTGCGCTGTGTCAGGCGGTTCTTTATGTAAAAACCGTAAAGGACGATTTGAAGCGAATATTGCGCGCATAACCGGATCATGAAGCCCGCTATTGCCTTTTTTCCAGTAATTTTTGATATATTCAGCCGGCAGAGTTCCAAAAGAAAGATTAGGGCCGGGAAAGTTGTAGGCATCTGTTACTTCGGTAAGTTGAAATGTGTCCAAACCTAGAAACTCAATGAATTCACTAAAAATTTGGATAAGGGCGCTCTGATTCTCGGCCTTGTGCAAAGCCTTAATGGTGGCTACTGCCGTCATCGGAATAGAGCTAAGTTCCTCGACCATATGCTGATTTTCTCCCCGTGCACCAAAGCGCAAAACAGCATTCACTCTGGAAAGACAGGTTATACACTGGATTCAACTGGCACAAGATAATTCGGTATGATTTTTCAGTGTTTACGCTATAATTGCAAGTAGCGAAGAAATTTAGATCCACCCTTGGCGAACCGGGGTGCAAAATGTCAGACTAAGAATATGAGCAAAAACTCCGCAGATGATTCGTTATCCAAAGCTGCCAACCGGCTAACGGCGGCTCTTGAGCAATTAGAAGCCAAAGCCGGGCACTTACTTGCAAATGTACGCGAAGCCCAAAACGCCCGTGACGTAGATGAAGATCGTTCCCGGCTTGCTGCTGAATTGGACGAGTCCCGTAGCCGCGCCGCCAAAATGGAAGATGCAGCCCGTGATGCCGGAGCCGCATTAGACGCAGCTATTGCCGATGTGCGCGCGGCATTAGAGGATAGCCAATGAGCAAGGTATCAATACGGGTCAATGATCGCGCATTTTCTATCGGCTGTGAGCCCGGGCAAGAGGCGCATGTAAAGGCTCTTGGTGAAGCTTTTGATCGCAAAGTAACAGAGTTGGTCGAACAAGTTGGCCAGATCGGTGATTTGCGTTTATTTCTAATGGCAGCCCTAGTGATATCTGATGAACTGGCAATTGCCAAATCCAAACCCGACAGCGGGATAGAGAGCCTTGATGCGCAAGCCCAGATAAAAAAAATAAATAAAACTGCAGTGCTGACATTAGAAAAAGCTGCTGATCAGGTTGAGCGTATTGTTAAAAGTTTGTCTTGAATTGTAAAAATCTGTATGCTTCTTTTTAAATCTGGGCTTCACTTTTTCTGAAATTGCTATAGAACGCGGCGCAGGCGGTTTCTGCGGCGCAGGTTTGGGGTCAAATCCCGGCGACCGTAATGTCTCCTGAGGGAGCTACCTCTGATTGAAACCGTGGTTTCTTTCATGCGGCGCCCACCTGTAATTTTGGGTCATCAGGGCATTTAATGCCCCGACGGTGTATGTGGAGCCGCCAACATGGTGTTGTTCAAAAGCAATGATAAAACGGATCTACGCTCTAAAATGAAGCGTAAACGAGGAACGTTGGCGTCTTTATACCCTCGTTCAGGCAGTCAGGTTGCTGCCAGATTTCCAGCGGAGTTAGTGGCCAGAGGCGGGTTAACTATTGCCGGCTATGCCCCTAAGGGCAGCGAGATCAACTGCATTCCTTTGATGGAAAAACTAAAAGCCAGAGGCGCACGCATGTGCTTGCCTGTTGTCGTAGAAAAACATCAGCCATTGATTTTTCGCTCGTGGGAGCCGGGTCAGGAATTGGTTCTCGGAGCTTTTGGTATTGATGAACCATTAGAAGATGCACCGGTTGTGGTTCCTGACATGGTGTTGGTTCCTTTGTTGGCATTTAACGCCAAGGGCTTTCGGCTGGGTTATGGCGGTGGGTATTACGACCGAACTCTGGCGCAGTTGCGCGCCGATAACGAGCATATGGTTGCGGTTGGTCTTGGTTATGAAGCGCAAGGTATCTCACGCTTACCTATCGAGCGTCATGACCAAAAATTGGATTGGATCATTTCCGAAACAGAAGCCCATTCTATCACCCGCAAAACCCCATAATATCGGATGAACGCTATTTTTCTAGGAGATGTGGTCGGGCGCTCTGGACGTGATGCAATCGCCCGGTATTTGCCAGAACTGATAGAAAGTCTGAAATTAGATTTTGTTGTGGTCAATGGTGAAAATTCCGCCGGTGGCTTTGGCATTACAGAAAAAATAGCAAACGGTCTGTTCGCCGCTGGCGTTGATGTAATTACATTGGGCAATCATGCTTTTGACCAAAGCGAAGCTATTGGGCTTGTTGCTAGAGAGCCAGCAGTATTGCGCCCAGCAAATTATCCTGCTGCTGCTGGCGTGCCGGGCCGGGGCACATTTCTTCATACCGATGCTAGCGGCCGTCGTATTCTGGTCGTTACCGTAATGGGCCAAGTTTATATGGAGCCTATGGATGATCCATTTTCCGCAGTAGAAAAAGAACTGCTCTCTTGTGAGCTGGTAAAAGACGTCGATATGATTGTGGTCGAAATTCATGGTGAAGCCACGTCAGAAAAAACCGCAATGGGTCATTTCTGCGATGGTCGGGCCAGCGTAGTTTTTGGTACCCATACACATATTCCTACGGCCGATGCTCGAGTGTTATCCGGTGGCACAGCTTTTATTACTGATCTTGGCATGTGCGGTGATTATGACAGCGTGATCGGCATGGACAAGGAAGAACCAGTTCGGCGATTTGCTACTCGGTTGCGCGGATCAAGATTTAAGCCGGCAGACGGCGAAGCAAGCCTTAGTGGGTTATTTGTATCTACAGACGATAAAACTGGACTAGCAGTGCGCTGCGAGCCAATTCGTTTAGGGGGATGTTTGGCTGAAACAATTCCGAGTGTTAAGGTTGCACTACCATGAAGTTCTCGATGATAGGCTTGGTAATTACAGCTTTTGCAATGACGGCCTGTAGCCCTTCACAACCAGCGCGGCTCAATCATGATTATCCGGCTCCGCCAAGCATTAAGCGCCTAACCGAAGCTGGATCCTGTCAGGGTGGGGAGGCTCTTGCTGCTAAAAGCCTACCGCTTCCAAAGTTTCCACGGCGAGCTAAATGGCAAAAGCGTCAAGGGTGGGTTGTGGTCTCATTGGACGTTGCTTTGGACGGTACAACAAAAAACATATTTGCACGCAGTTCTGCTCCTCGTGATATTTTTGAGAAATCAGCAATTAAAGCAGTGCGCACATGGCAGTTCCAACCCCCCGGGGATGCGGCCCTAAATGGCTGTTTGGTATTTATCAGCTATCGATTGGGTGCCGTCCGAATCGGCAATTGAATTATTTGAGAAAATTTGAGGCTTGGTTTTTATAGCGAAGCACCGCAAACAGGGTTCAGGTTAATCAAGTATTAACGCCTGTGCCTTGATGGTATCGACTGCCAACAGCGCATAGGCAGGACAGGATATATGGGACAATACGCTCAAGCTGCTTCGATTATTGTGTCACTTGGCGCGGTTTCTCTCGCCATTGCGGTAGCGCTGTATTCATTTAGGATGACGGTTGGAACGCGGGCTGTTAATCTAAAGTGGCGAAAGCGGGCTGAGGTCTTGGAGGCGCAGATCAATCGCGCTGAATCAGTATTTTCTGCACACCCCGGCCTAATTTTGGTGTGGGAAGCAGATATTGGCGATCCTGATGATCCGCAAAATCCTTGGGGGGAGCCAAATTTGTTTGGCTCACCTGTGGCGCTGGGGGCAATGCTGAAATTCGCTGAACACTCCACTGGCGATGATCCGGCAAAAGGTATTTTAGACGGTTTAGCTGATTATGAGGCGCGTAACGCCACCGGTGAAGCCACTAATTTGCGTGAGGTATTGCGTGAATTGCGGAAAAATGGAACTTCGTTTTCTTTGACGATTTTAGGCCCTTCTGGACGATTTTTGGAGGCTGATGGCCGCGCTGCCGGGGCGCAATTAGTATTATGGCTAACCGATAGCACTATTAAGGGGCTTGAAGAATCCGGGGCTAGAGGGCGCATTGCAGAGGTTCGTCATATTTTATCTGAAGACCCGGTGGCATTTATTGATATGCTGGCCAAAGCACCATTTCCAGTTTGGCGATTGTCTTCCAGCTTGAAATTGATCTGGGCCAACTCAGTTTATGTCGAGACCGTTGAGGCAGAAAACCTTGATACTGCGATCAAGCAGCAATTGTTACTTAGTGAAGATTGCAAAGAGATGGCCAATTCGTCTTTGGCCGAACGCAGCCCTAAAAGCAGTGTCTTTCCTGTGGTTATTGGCGGAGAATTGCGAAACCTTGAAATTGGCGCTTGGCCAGTATCTGGTGGATTAACTCTTATTGCCAGAGACGTTAGCGATCAAGAATATCGGGCCAAAGAGATGAAACGCCAGTCGCAGGCATTTGATGAAACTTTGGATCATTTGGCTGATGCTGTTGCCATTTTTTCTGCAAAAAAAGAATTAATTTTTCACAATAGAGCCTTTCGCAATCTGTTTGATCTTGATGAGCATTGGCTTGATGAGCGTCCTGATCACGGCATGTTGCTCGATCATTTGCGCGAGCGCCGCCGTATTCCAGAGCAGGCTGATTACCAAAAGTGGAAAAAAGCTGAACTTGAACGTTATGGCATGTCTCCAGATGAAGAAACTGTTGATGAGTTGTGGACTTTGCCAGATGAGCGCACTTTGCGAGTTGCAACATTACGCCATCCTTTGGGCGGGCTGTTATATATTTTTGAAGATATTTCCGACCAATTAATCCTGCAGACCAAATTCAACACATTGATACGGGTGCAAAGAGCGACGCTGGACAAATTGTCTGAAGCTGTAGCCGTATTTGGCTCTGATGGAGGTTTGCGGCTGTGTAATCAGGCGTTTAGCGCGCTTTGGCAGCTAAATCAGAAGGATTTAACACCCGGTGAACCGTTCTCTCAAATTGCTAAGAACTGCCAAAAATTGTTTGAAAAACCAGAATATTGGCATGAAATGCAAGCGACAATTACCGATATGAGTCCTGAGGTTCGTTGCCACAGAGAAGCAGAGATTGAACGCCCAGATGGTAAAATTCTAACTTGGGTCTCTTGGCCACTCCCAGACGGTGCTACCGTTGTCGCTTGGGTTGATATTACCGATAGCAAGCAGGTGGAAAAAACCCTGCTGGAAAAAAATCAGGCTATGGAAGAAAAAAATGCGGCAATGGAAACTGTTGTTCGTCTAAAGGCTGATTTTGTCAGCCATGTTTCTTATCAATTGCGTGATCCACTCAATACCATTGTTGGTTATGCCGGCATGCTAAATGAAAATATGGCTGGGAAATTATCAAAACAGCAAGCTGGGCCGGTGGAGAGCATTTTGTCTGCAGGCAATCAATTGACCACAGTTTTCAAAAATATTCTTGATATTGCGGCCATTGATGCCGGCACTTTGGAGTTGCAATTGGGCGATGTTGATATTCTTCAGCTCATCGAGGATGTGGTGCAATTAACCCAGACTCAAGCCCAAGAATCAGAGATTCAAATTAAAATTGAATGTCCAAATGATTTGAAAAAGATTCGGGCTGACAGCGCCAGAATCAAACAAGTATTATACAATCTATTATCAAATGCCGCAAAATTCAGCACTGCTGGGTCTCAAATTATTATTGGTGCAGCCGCCGAAGAAAAAGGCATGAAACTATGGGTTTCAGATCAAGGCTCTGGGGTTGAAGTAGATCGTCAAGCGCAAGTGTTTGAGCCGTTTGAAAGCGGAACTCAGGGTGGAGCCGGGCTTGGATTGGCGTTGGTACGTAAATTGATCGACATGCATGGTGGACTGGTATTGTTTCAATCAACCCCCGGCACAGGCACAACGGTCACATGCCATTTGCCCTCTAAGGCTGTTCTAAAAGCTGCATCACCAGAGCTAGAACTAGAACCTAGGCCTTCTGCTTGATCGCAGATGCTACTAATGATCAGTGCTAGTTTTTTAACTTATTGGAAATGATAGTTGGGATGAGACAAAAAGTTCTGTACGGAGAATTTAACAGAGCAGGCTGTTATAAGTTTATCAGTGGATCAGGCAGTTTTTCCTGATTTTAGTTTGTTGCGTAGCCAATTGGCCACCGGGTCTTTTAGTGCCAACACCGGCTTTTCCAATCCATACCAAGACAATAGTCCGACAGCAATGGTGATTGGAATGGCGATAAACATGGTGCTAAATGGATCGCGGGCAATATCAAAATGCCACAGGATCTGCATTACGGGCCATTGCCAAATATAGACACCATATGAAGCATCTGGCATTTTAGAGATCATTTTGCGGCCAGGTATTTTTGCAAAACCTATCAGCAAAAGTACTGCTGCCAGTACAAAATTGATCATGATCTCAAATGGCGCCATTACCGGCCCAAATAATAGTGCAACTGCTACAAGTCCTGCACCCAGCAACCAAGACAAACGCACTTGATTGCGATAACAATAAAGCACCGCGCCTAACAAATAAGTTGTGGCAAAGCGGGTTAAGTGCAGCACTAAATCCGGCAGATGAATAAACTCCAGCCGAACAAACAAAAATAACGAGACGCTCAAGACAAACAATGCCAGCATAGCGGTTCTTGAGCGCGAAATTCCGACTGCTGCCAAGATAGCTGTACCCACATAAGCTATTGCTTCATAACGCAATGTCCATAAGGACGCTGACCACTCAAACGGCGCTGGATTATTGGAAAATATCTGTGGTGGCCCACCGGAGGTATCGCCAAATGTCATTACATCAACAATATAGCGCCAAATCATCGGATCAGAAAAATAAGCTTGCGGCGGCATTGCGCTGACCAATGGCCCAATCACAAAGCTGGCCAGAAATGCCATTAATGCTATTGCCGGAAACAGCCGCAATGCCCGTGCGGAAAAGAACCGAATGAAGTCTGGGTTTCGATCAATAGATCTGGTGATTAACAGACCACTTAAAATAAAGAATCCGTTGACTGCAACATATGATATCGTCATCTGAAATAATGAAAGCGGCTCTGGCCTGTCGGTACCATAATTAACAACATAAGAATGACCCAACAAAACTCCCAAAGCGAAAAACATTCGCATTGGCGTGAATAAATTGCCGGGTTCACGTAAGGATTGTCCTAAAGTTGGACATTTTTGCCAATAAGCGCGAATTATCGTTGTAAAATTTTCCATAACTGATTTTAAGCAATTTTCAGGCCAATTTGCCTGAATGGTCGCCAAATGATCAGGTCATGCCTGCTGAGTTCTTTTTGTGGCCGTGCCATCCACCCCAGTACTTAAAATTACCCGACAAGCATCAGCATCAGGGGCGGCAAGCAGTCGCTTGCGCATTTGCGGTAAACGCAAATTCCGAGAAACTTGCGCCAAAGCCTTTAAGTGCTCAGCATCAGCACCTGGCGGGGTTAGCAAAACAAAGACCAAATTTACTTTGGCATCATCAACAGCATCAAAGTCAATTGGAGTTTGTAGGCGAAAAAACAAACCCGTAACCTCTTTTATATCTTCTAACCGAACGTGAGGAGTGGCCACACCACTGCCAACACCGGTTGAAACTAGAGCCTCACGCTCCAGCAATCCAGCCAGTACTTTCTTTGGGTCAAGATGCAAGGTTCGAGCGCAATGCCCTGCAATTAAATGCAATAATTGTTTTTTGTTTGAAGCGCGCACTCCAACGAAAACCCGATCGCGGGCCAGTAAATTATCCAAAGTCATGTCAAAACCAAATCGGCAGAGAATATCAATATTTAAAAGAGATATCTGTGATTTAGAATCCCCTAAGAGCGATATTAGGTCAAATGAACACTCTTTTGAGGATTCATCCAACCAATATGGCCGTCTGGGCGGCGGTATAGAGCATTTATCTCACCATTGGCAATGTTGCGAAAAAGCAACACTTGAGCATCAGATATGTCCATATCCATAACGGCCATGGAAACGCTCAACGAGCGCAACTCGCCCATACGTTCAGAAACTACAACTGCCTCTGGGGTTGCATCATCATCATGTTCATCAGCGGGCTCAAGAGGTGTCCGGCCGGCTTGTAGTACCGCATACATTGCTTCTTCGGCTTCTTTTCCTAGCCGTTTTCCCTTGTGGTGATTGCGTAATTTGCGTTTATAGCGGCGCAATCTTGTTTCTAGTTTTTCCATTGCCTCATCGGCAGCTACATATGCGTCGGAATTGTCATTAGCGCTGGTTTGTAATAAAGTTCCGGTGGGTAGGTGCAGTGAGCAATGAACCTTAAATCCACTACGGCCATCGCGCTCAATTACTACATAGGCTTCGCCCGGACGATCAAAATACTTCCCAATTCCCTCGCCAACCCGGTCGGAAATACGGGTCTGCAAAGCAGCGGAAACATCGATACCTTTATTGACAATTTGAATGCTCATGTCTTGCTCCTAGACTGGCCGGAGGCAAATGCATCCGGCAACGGATCATCTTTGACATCCTATCTTGATGTGAGGCTCCAGCAAAGGGGAAAAGGCAGAATTTGGGAGCGTTTTTGTCGCAGAGGGATGGTAAACTTGTAGAAAATTAGGCGCTTTGGCGCAAAATACGCCGCCGTTGGACAGAAGAAGGAATGCGCATGGCTTCGCGATATTTGGCAACTGTTCTTCTGGCAATTTCAATCCCTGTCTCGCGCAATATCCCGACAATTCGATCATCGGATAAGACTGAGCCTAATGTTTCTTCGTCGATTAAACCTTTAATCTGGTGTCGCACTGCTTCGGCTGAGTGACTTTCGCCGCCATTTGCCGATGGGATCGCCACAGTGAAAAAATATTTAAGTTCAAACAGGCCGCGAGGAGTTGAGACAAACTTATTGGTGGTAACCCGGCTAACTGTAGATTCGTGCATCTCGATGGCATCGGCCACAGTTTTTAAGGTCAACGGTCGTAAAGCTGATACCCCATCAACCAAAAATCCATCTTGCTGTTTAACCAGTTCAGAGGCAACTTTCAAAATAGTTTTAGCCCGCTGATCGAGGCTTTTGACCAACCAGCTTGCAGATTGATGACAATCAGAAATAAACTCTTTGTCTTTTTCTGAGTGTGCTGATTTATTGATTTTGGCATAATAGCGTGAATTGACCAAAACCTTGGGCAAGGTATCGGTATTAAGCTCTACCGCCCAACCACCTTCGGGAGTTTCGCGAATAAAAACATCTGGCACAACAAGCGCAGCAGTGGAGCCGCTAAAAGCATCGCCAGGCTTAGGATCCAGCGCTCGCAACTCACCAACCATGTCTGCTAAATCTTCAGCATCAACCCCGCATAAACCAAGCAAAGCAGCCATGTCTTGTTTGGCGAGCAGCTCCAGATTATCGACCAACACCTGCATTGCCGGATCAAGTCTGTCCAATTCGCGCAATTGCAGCGACAAACACTCTTTTAAGTTTCTAGCGCAAATGCCAACCGGCTCAAATCCTTGCAGCACTTTTAATACTTTTAGAATTTGTGCCCCATCAACACCAAGCCTTAGCGCTTCTTCGGCCAGATCGCTACGAATATAGCCATCTTCTTCAACTTGCGAAATCAGGTTTGAGGCAATCATTCGTGAGATTGCATCTAAATTAACAAGGCTCAATTGGTTGTATAAATGATCATGCAGGCCGGGCTTGGATGCTTCGAGTTGATCAACCCCAAAATCAGAGCTTTCAAACGAACTGCGACCGCCAGTTCCGACATTTGACCAGTCAACATTTGCGCCAGTATCTCTGGAGACTTCGCCGGCATCTTTGCGTGAAATAGCATAAGTACTCTCAAAATCGGCATCTACGGCCTCTTCAGCAGCCTTGCTGGCGTGGTTATCTAATTGTACTGCTTCACGGGCTTCAGTTGTTTTGAGCTGTTGGGTTGGTTTTTCATCTGCAGATGAATCCTGACCATCGCGCTGCAGCAATGGGTTGCGAATCAATTCATCTTCTACAAAAGAAGCTAATTCGATATTGGAAAACTGCAGTAGTTTTATTGCTTGCTGCAATTGCGGGGTCATCACTAAGGATTGACCCTGTTTCATTTCCATGCGCTGAGAAAACGCCAATTTAACTGCTCCTAGACAAATGCATCACCAAGATACACTCGCCTTACATCAGGATTAGTTAAAATCTCGTCTGGATTTCCTTCAAAAAGTACCTCTCCTTCAAAAATAATGGAGGCTCTATCAACAATTTCCAAAGTTTCGCGAACATTGTGGTCGGTAATAAGGATGCCGATACCCCGACCAGATAAAAACCGGATCAAATCTCGAATATCCGCAATAGCCAAAGGATCAATTCCGGCAAATGGTTCGTCAAGCAAAATAAAGGCGGGCCGTGTCGCCAGCGCCCTAGCGATCTCAACCCGCCGGCGCTCACCACCAGACAAAGATAATGCCGAAGCTTTTGCTAAATGTGTAATGTGTAATTCTTCAAGTAATTGCTCAACTCGGTCTTTACATACGGCTTTTTCTTTTTCGACAATTTCGACGACAGCCCGGACGTTTTGTTCAACTGTTAAGCCGCGAAAAATAGAGGCCTCTTGTGGTAAATACCCAACCCCAAGGCGAGCTCGTTGATACATGGGTAAAGCGGTAATATCTTGCCCGTCCAATAATATTTGTCCCGAATCAGCAGATATCAATCCGGTAATCATATAAAAACAAGTGGTTTTGCCGGCACCATTTGGCCCGAGCAAGCCTATAACTTGGCCTTGTTTTAAAGCAAGATTGACGCCCTTAACCACGGCGCGGCGGCCAAAAGATTTACCAAGGTTTCTCGCTATTAATCCAAGTCCATCTGCTTCGGACAGATTAGTCTTGGGTTCAGATCCATGAGTTTGACTCATCAATATATCCTGTATTCATCTATCATGACCGCTCATTAAAACTTAGTATCAAAATCTGGCCAAATTCACGCCTGATTTAGTTTGGCTTGATCTAGTTTGGGAAAAATACTGAGCGCACTCGATTAGTAGATCTGCGGCCTGTAGTTCCAGCCTCAAATGAAGCCTCTCCACTTGCAATTTTTATGGTCAATTTACTGCTGCGGATCACGTTTCCGTCTTGAGTAACTACCACATCACCAGTTAGAGTGATGGTATCGGTAACCACGCGATAGATAGCCTTATCCCCACGAGCTACTTCGCCGGGAGTAGTATAAAAAACATTTCCAATTGCTGTAATGCTCTGAATATCACCCCAAGAAGCACTCAAAGCTCCGCCAGTACTTTCAGCTTTTCCTTTGGCGAATTGCACCTCAATCCGATCGGCTTGCAGTCTGGCATCATCTTGTAACACATCAACATGGCCGCTGTAGATTGCTATGTTTTTAGCGTCGATTACCTCTAAGGCATCAGCACTAATATCGACCGGGCCTCCAGCGGATGACAACTGGGCCTGAGCTGCGCCCGTTTGCACTAAAAAGAAGACCGTCAGCAGGCCTATCAACCATTTACTATTCATTCGTCGTCTTCCTTTTTCTTTTTTGTCATCGGGATTGTTGTTGTAACCCGGCCATTAAATAAAATTCGTTCCCCGCCGTTTAGAACCTCATAACCATCGGCAGTAATGTCGCCTAATGGCCCGCTTCCTTCAACAGTTTCATCGCCATAAATTCGGTCTTTCTTAATATCAATTTTAGCGCTGCTTGTATCAAAAACAAATCCACTGGGTGTTTGTAATTGCACATCATCATACAATTCCAAGGTCTTGTTTTGATCATCATAAACACCACGAGCTGCTGTGACGTTTGGATCTTCTCCCCGGCCAAGTTCCGGGCGGACTAATTCTGTAATTTTTTCTTCCTCTGACAAGGTCTTTGCTGTTGCTGCTTTAACCACATAACCACCATTATCTTCGTCGCGCCCGGTGTATACCGGGTTGACAATCAACATTTTGCTGGGATCGGTTTCTTGAGTTTGGACCACTGGTGCAACAGGTGCCGGCTTCGCTGTGTTGGTGATAATATAGGCCGCGACAATTCCGATAATTCCTAAAGCAGATAAAATAAAAAGCACCCTAAGTACTCTAACTAAAACCGAGCGCCTCCGGGCGGCGACAAGTGTTAATTGCCGCGACGGTTGCCAATGGTCTTGTTGCCCACCTGTCTGTAACGCCGTATCCATATTCATAAGCACCTCTGTGGCTTAAATACCCTTACCATATAGGAAAGATTTTGCACAATGACCATCATAGCATTGGGCATGGGGCCAAATAGTGGCAATAATTATGAATTTAGCATTACATCAGGCTGTCATCCCGAATATTAATGGTGGGAGAAAATATCAACATCTGGCCAACCGGTAAGGTCAAGCTGGGTGCGAGTTGGTAAGAAGTCAAAGCACGCTTGCGCCAGTTCTGTACGCCCCTCTCTGGCCAACATCTCATCAAGTCTGGCTCGCAGTGTATGTAAAAACAACACATCTGAGGCCGCGTAATTCTGCTGTGCGGTGGAAAGTTGTTGCGCTCCCCAATCAGAGCTTTGCTGTTGTTTTGACATATCCTTGCCAGCTAACTCACGCACCAAATCTTTTAGTCCATGTCTATCCGTATAAGTTCGAACCAGTTTTGATGCTATTTTAGTGCAATAAATGGGAGCCATTGCCACCCCAAGATATTTTTGCACCATTGCTACGTCAAACCGTGCAAAGTGCAGAATTTTGACCACTGAATTATCTGATAACAAGGCTTTTAAGTTGGGGCAGTCATAGGTCTCGCGATCCAATTGAACAAGATGAGCCTCACCATCGCCTGCGGATAATTGCACAAGGCACAATTTGTCTCGTTGCAAGTTCAAGCCCATGGTTTCGGTATCTACCGCAACCCCATTGGCAAAATTGATCCCAGTTGGCAGGTCATTCTTGTGCAAATGGACACTCATTAGCAGGTCTCTTTTCTAAAATGTTTTAAGCAATGATTATGCCTTGCTTGTATCGCCACGAGCGCATCTCGGCAACCGCTTGAATTTTGTGCTGAAGATGTCAAACTCCATACAGCCTTCTTAAAGCGCCCGCCAACCAATATCCCGGCGGTAAAAGCCTTCAGGCCAGTTAATCTCATCAACCCCATGATAACAAGAATCCAAGGCATGCTGTAAATTCTTACCTGTAGCCGTGACATTAAGCACTCTACCGCCATTAGCGAGCCAATTGCCGTCTGCATCTTTTTTTGTTCCTGCGTGAAAAATAACAACTTCTGGAGACCTATCTCTTTGCTCAAGGTTTTCGATTCTACTGCCGTTTTTGACTGTTGATGGATAACCATTGCTTGCCATAACTACGCAAGCTGCCGGATCTTGATCCCACTGTAATGGTAGTAATTCTGCCAATTCGCCTTTGGCGCAAGCCAGCAAAGCTGGTAATAAATCACTGCGGAGCCGTCGCATCAAAACCTGACATTCAGGATCGCCAAACCGCACATTATATTCAATCAGCTTTGGCCCGTTTTCATCAATCATCAGCCCAGCATATAATACCCCGCAAAATGGTTGGTTTTGCACCGCCATCGCCCGCAAAGTAGGCTCCACAATCTCCTTCATAACGCGATTGGTCATGTTTTTATCAAGTATTGGCGCCGGAGAATAACAGCCCATTCCACCAGTGTTAGGGCCGGTATCTCCCTCAAATGCCCGCTTGTGATCCTGCGCGCCAACCATCGGCACCGCAGTTTTGCCATCACACAGTACAAACAAGCTAGCTTCTTCACCGCCTAAAAATTCTTCGATAACCAAGACCTTAGACGCAGAGCCAAACTGTCCAGATAGCATTTCACTGGCAGCATGTTTTGCCTCGTCTAAATCTTCGGTTATCACCACGCCTTTGCCAGCGGCCAGCCCGTCAGCTTTTAGCACATAAGGTCCGGATATGATCTCAAGACATGCATGAGCCGCAGCTTCAGTGTTAACTGTTTTCGATCGGGCTGCTGGAATATGGTGATGTTCACATAATTCTTTTGTAAATGCCTTGGAGGCTTCTAATTGCGCGGCGGCAGCGCTGGGGCCAAAGACCAAAACACCCAAGTCTTGTAATTTATCGGCTAGTCCCTTAGCCAAAGTTATTTCCGGCCCAACCACGACAAGATCCGGGTTTTGCGTGCGTGCCAGCTCCAGCAAAGAGACAATATCTTCTGCGCTGACATCAGCAAAGCGCAAAATCGCAACGTCATTTGAGGCCAAGTCCATCATTGCATCAGAACCAGGTGCCAGTACTAATTCTGACAATAATGGGCTTTTGGATAGCTTCCATGCTAACGCATGTTCGCGGCCACCACTTCCTACCAACATTATTTTCATCTTATTGCACCAATCGCTTGCCAAGTTGGCTGTTCATACTAGATTCGTTTGCAATGACCAAAAGCAATGAACATGAATTTACCGTCTCCGAATTGGCCGGCTCATTAAAGCGCACCGTTGAGGATGCTTTTGGCCATGTACGGGTGCGCGGCGAATTAGGGCGGGTTACTATTGCCAGATCCGGCCATATTTATATGGACTTAAAAGATGACAGGGCGGTGATATCATCGATTGTCTGGAAAGGGGTGGCCGGGAAATTATCATTTCGCCCCGAAGAGGGCCTCGAAGTTATAGCCGAAGGCAAGCTGACCACTTTTCCGGGGCGTTCCCAGTATCAATTGGTAATTTCCAAACTGGAGCCAGCCGGTGCCGGAGCATTGATGGCTTTGCTCGAGGAACGGCGCAAAAAACTGACCAAAGAGGGTCTGTTTGATGAAGCAAAAAAACGCGCTTTGCCGTTTTTACCCAAGACAATTGCTGTAATTACTTCGCCTACTGGTGCGGTTATTCGTGATATTTTGCACCGGCTGGAAGACCGATTCCCACGCCATGTTTTATTGTGGCCGGTATTGGTGCAAGGTGACAAAGCATCTGAACAGATCAGTGATGCAATCAATGGTTTTTCAGCAATTACTGCCGGCGGCACAATTCCACGTCCCGACCTTATTGTTGTTGCTAGAGGCGGTGGTTCAGTGGAGGATCTCTGGCCCTTTAATGAGGAAAATGTCGTCCGCGCTGCCAGTAATTGCTCGATACCGCTGATCTCAGCCATTGGCCATGAAACCGATTGGACATTGCTTGATTTGGTTGCTGATGTGCGGGCACCCACCCCGACCGGAGCCGCTGAAATGGCAGTGCCGGTGCGTGCTGATCTGGCCGAAGGATTGGCGGAAAATGCTTTGCGGCTAAAAGGTTCGCTTCGTCGTTTAATAGAGGCTCGCAAAATGGCATTGCTCTCAGCTAAACGCGGGCTGCCCAAACCAGAAGAATTATTGGCAGCAGCAGCGCAGCGCTTTGATTTTACCTCCAGTCGTTTAAGCCAAGCATTATCACGTCGCCTTGAGCGCGCTAAATTGGCTTTGCAGCAAAAAGTGTCCGGGTTGCGACCAGTAGTTTTGCGATCGGGCCTCGCCCAACGACGCCAATTCCTGTTGGCATTAGAAAATCGGTTAAAACCAGCTATAGATCACAGTCTGCACCGCCACCAAGAGCGCTTGCGGGCATTGGGTCAGATGCTGGGGGCATTGTCCCATAAATCAGTGCTTGGTCGGGGCTTTGCTCTAGTCCAAGATGTCAGCGGCAAGTTAATTCCTCGCGCCTCTAAATTACAAGACGGGCAAATGGTGCAATTGGAATTTGCCGATGGGCGAAAAGTGGCAATTATTGGCGAAAACACACCAGCAAAAATTACAAAAACTGTCCGGCGCAAACCGCGGGCAACGGTGAAGACTCCGGAACAGGGCGATTTATTTTAAGAGAGGTAAAGCTGCATAACTTGGATCTGCTCCTTAGGCACCAGAATCATTTAGATGCTTGGCTTTGAGATATTTCAACACCTGCAGCATCAGCTTTGGCAATCGCTCCGGGTTTTTCGATCCGAACCCGAACGCTGCTCACCCGCTCCTCCAAAAGGCAATCATCAGCAATTCTTTGCACCAAAGTTTCAATTAATTGCACATGACCATTATTGCACTGCTTTTCAATTAGTTCAGCAACCCACTCATAATTCAAGGTTTCGGCTAGTTTGTCTTCTTTTGGCGCTTGCAGGCCTCTAAGATCAAGACAAACATCGACCCGGATCAATTGCGGGGCGATGTGTTCATGTGGGTGAACACCAATACTGACCATGGTTTTATAACCGGTAAGGAAAATCTGGGTTTTTGTCTGAGTCATTCGCTAGTACCGATAATATCAGGCGTTTGCCAGCCAAGATGTTGGCCGCCATCAACTGTTAGAATTTGCCCGGTAATAGCATTGCTCTTTAATAAAAACAGTACTGCATCTATCACCTCTGAGGGCGGCGAGCCACTTTGTAGCAGACTGGCTTCGCATTGGTGTTGAAAGTCTGCTTGGCTTTGACGGGCATTGCGCAAAGTTGGCCCTGGTGCCACCGCATTTACTCGGATATCAGGGGCCAAAGACTGGGCCATGGTGATGGTCGCTGTGGCTAAAGCCGCCTTAGATAAGGTATAGCTAAAAAATGTGGGGTTTAAGCGCGATAATCTTTGATCCAAAAGGTTGATCACATGACCGGTTTCACCCTTTGGCAATTGGGCGGCAAAGCCTTGAGTTAAGAACACTGGGGCTTTTAAGTTTACTGCAAAATGCTGATCCCATTGCTCGCAATTCAGATCATCTAAGCCGTCTGGCTCGAACAAGCTGGCATTATTGATCAAGGCCTGCACCGGGCCGGTGGCATTTGCTATTTCTTGCAATAAGCTGCTGACTTGTTGCAGGTCAGATAGATCCGCCTGAACTTGTTCGCCGCTACCCCCAGTCTCAGCCACTTGCTGCAAAGTTTCCTGCGCACCGGTAGCAGAACGGTTAAAATGCACAATTACATGAAAGCCCTCTTTGGCCAGCTTTACGCAAACTTTTTGTCCGATCCGGGTTCCGGCCCCGGTAACTAATACCCGCCGCATTTGCCTATGCCACCTTAACAACCAGCCAAGTAAGATAGGCTATGTAACTAAAGAAAATTAAAAACCCAGCCCATCTCCCTATCGGTTTTCTGGCGAATACAAACAGTCCAAGCAAAACAGTTGCCGCAAGCATAATCGGTAGGTCAAATTCCATTAAACTGGAATCAATCGGTAGTGTTCCGGTCATTGCTGAGGCGCCGCCGACGGCAAAAATGTTAAAAATATTCGAGCCGAAGGCATTACCAATTGCCAATTCAGAATGTCCGCGCACTGCGGCAATTACTGAAGTTGCCAACTCAGGCAAGGACGTACCAATAGCAACAATAGTAAGCCCAATAATTGCATCGGATACATGCAAGGTTTCGGCAATATCAATAGCGTTTTGACCAACAAGATAACCACCCAAAGGCAAGCCAACCAAGCCAGCTAAAATAAACATCAAAATCCGCAAGCGTGATGCTGGCAGGCCGTCCAATTGCTCTGCATCAATTACTTCTGCAATTTTAGCGCCGCTTTTGGCATGCAGAAACAAGTATAAGAGATAAATAACAATCAGGGCGAATAAAACCGCTCCTTGCCAGAACACAATTTTACCGCCAATTGCCATTAAATAAAAGATGATGGTCGCGGCAATGGCAATGGCAATATTACGCCTTGTTCCCGGTGCGGTGGTGGTGATCGGTAAAATGATTGCCGGTAAGCCTAGCACCAACAGCATATTGGCAATGTTGGAGCCGATGACATTGCCAACGGCTAAGCTTGGCGCGCCGACAAGAACTGCTCCGACGCTAACTACCATTTCCGGAGCTGATGTGCCAAGCGCCACCACTGTTAGACCAATTATCAGTGTTGGAATGCCAAGTCCTTTGGCCAAAGCAGCAGAGCCTCTAACCAGCAGGTCTCCGGCAATCACCAAAATAGCTATTCCAAAAACCAGCCACAAACCTGGCACTAGTATTTCCATAATTGTACTTCCTGTTCGTGCGGCAAGGTTGTGAAAAAACCTTCTCGCTGACCGTTTCTCATACCCGTAGCTCCAAGACAAGAAAATAGCGAAGCGTCACCGGAATAAGGTTCATTTTAGGAACTTGAGACCGTTGCGACTATTTTAATATAAAAATAACCCTTGATTGTTAAATATCACAACTACAAGTTTGCCGAGTGTTTAATTAGTTTTACTGCTCACAAAGGAATATCCAATGCCATTAAACTCTGAAAAATCCGCTAAAGCAAAGGGTCAATTCCTGGAAATTGTCAGTCAAGAAGTCCGAGCCCCATTAACCGCTATATCCGGGATGTCGCAGCTGCTCGCAGATACTAAATTAAATACAACACAAAGTGAATTTGTTGCCACCATTCAAACAGCCAGCTTCCATTTATTGTCCTTGATCGATAATCTGCTTGATGTAACCAAATTGGGCGCTAATGAGTTAGAGTTGGTAGAAGACGTTCTAGATGTAAGTGATGAATTACATGCAGCGGCTCGCGATGTTAATTGTTTAACACAGGAAAAAGAAATCACCATTAGCGTTGAGTGTACGCCAGATGTACCAGGGCATAAAATTCTCGATCGTCGCAGGTTCCGTCAATGCCTATCTAATTTGCTTGAAAACGCCATTAAATTCACCAAAGCCGGTAAGGTCAGCCTGTCCTGTTGGGTAGAACCTGACAAAGCTTCTGGCGGAATATTATATATATCTGTCACTGACACTGGCCCCGGTGTGCCGCTAGATGAAGTTGAGAAAATATTCCACCCGTTTCATCAGCAAGACAAAGCCAAGCACCCAATTCTTGATGGTGCAGGACTGGGTTTGCCTGTGACCCGCGAGCTTGCTAGGTTGATGGGCGGCGATGTCGAGGTTACCAGCCCGCCGGGTTGTGGCTCGACATTTACCTTATCTATTCAATATACAGTACCACAGCCCAAACCAGTAATAGCTGAAGAAGAGTTTGGTAAGATTCTGGTGGTTGAAGATAATCAGACCAATCAAAGGCTAATTCAGTTGGTATTGCAGAAACTTGGCCATCATTGCGATCTGGCGGTCAATGGCCAGCAAGGCGTTGATATGTTTAATACCAGCAAATATGACCTGATATTGATGGATTTACACATGCCAGTTATGGATGGTTTTGAAGCTACTGCCAATATTCGTGCATCCGGCAAAGACAATTGTGATTTGCCAATTATTGCCTTAACCGCTGATGTGCGTCCCGGTATTGAGCAACGCATCATCGATGCTGGGATGGATGCTTATATTTCCAAGCCGTTTGAAGTTCCGGTTCTGGCAACCTCAATTGCAACTTTTTTAGCGATTGCTCATGAACAACAACAAGAACAGTTACGCAGCGCATAGGCACTTATAAAACATATTATGATCCGGTTGAGCCGAAGCCGCCGAATCCGCGTTCAGTCTTTGATAAATCCAAAGTGACCATCCACTCCAATTGCGTAACCGGAGCCAGAACCATTTGCGCAATTCGCATCCCGCGTTCAATGGTAAAAGGCTGCGAGCTATGATTAATGAGAATCACTTTTATTTCACCGCGATAATCAGCATCAATGGTTCCCGGTGAATTTAACACTGTCACTCCGTGATTAATGGCCAATCCCGATCGTGGACGGATTTGCGCCTCCATGCCCGGCGGCAAAGCAACTGCCAATCCTGTCGGCACCAATACCCTGCGAGAAGGGCCAATTTGTAGAGTTTCATCGGCACTGATCGCGGCGGCTAAATCCATTCCGGCACTATCTTTGGTTTCATAAGCCGGTAAATTCAAACCTTCAAAATGTTGCAGAGTCTTGACAGCCACTAACGGGCGCAGTTTTTCCACTATGGTTTCTCCATAAAATAATCACTGATTATCTGTGCTAATTTGTGTGCAGTTTGGTTTTTGCTCATTTTTGGCCACTGATCTATTTTGCCACCGGATAACAAAACTACCTGATTTTCATCGCCGCCCATTACATCTCCGGAAACATCATTGGCCACTATCCAGTCACATTGCTTTTTGGCTAACTTGGCCAGAGCATTTTGTTGCAGATCTGTGGTTTCAGCAGCAAATCCAATTACCAGCTTTGGTCGTTGGCTTACTGGTAAAGCGCTGATAATTGCCAAAATATCAGGATTCTCGATCAATTTTAACTTTGGAATAAAGCCAGTTGCTTGTTTTTTAACTTTTTGATTTGCGGCCTCATCCGTCCGCCAATCAGCAACAGCGGCGGCAAATACTGCAATGTCTGCCGGTAACGAACTTTTAGTTGCATCCAGCATTTCTCGTGCTGTTTCTACAGCGATAACTCGCAAACCTGACGGGGCGGGGAGGCTTACCGGCCCGCTTATTAAAGTTACATCTGCGCCCAATCCAGCCAAAGCTGATGCGATTGCATAACCTTGTTTTCCACTGGAGCGATTAGCCAGATAGCGCACTGGATCAATCGGTTCATGAGTGGGGCCGGCGGTAACTAATGCAGATTTACCCGCCAATGGACCACCCGCAAATTTGGCGCAAATGGCAGCAAAAATTTCTTCTGGTTCTGCCATACGCCCGAAGCCAAATTCGCCGCACGCCATATCACCTTTGTCTGGGCCAATAAACCCAACGCCGTCCCGCGTGAGTTGCGCATAATTACGCCTTGTGGCGGCATGTTGCCACATCCGGACATTCATCGCTGGAGCCAGCAATACAGGCTTGTCGGTTGCCAGCAGACAAGTGGACGCCAAATCATTGGCCAGACCATTGGCCAGCTTGGCGATCAAATCCGCTGTTGCTGGAGCCACTACCACCAAATCTGCACTGCGCGAAAGCTGAATATGACCCATTTGCGTTTCATCGGTTAAATCAAACAAATCTGTAAGCACTTTTTCTTCGCAAAGGGCTGAAACTGAGAGCGGGGTAACAAATTGTGCGCCAGCCTTGGTCATGATTGCCCGAACGCCAATATTAGATTTACGCAACAATCGGATCAGCTCAAGGCTTTTATAGGCAGCAATACCGCCGCCAATGATAAGTAGAACCTGTTTAGCGCTCATTACCTCACTCTTTTCTCAAACTAGCATTTAAGATCAATCAGTTGTGGACAGAGCTGCGCGAATTTGATCAGCCTTAGCGTTAACCCGCGCTTTGATTGCGGCGCTGTCCAGAGTTTTTATTTCCCGATTTTCCATCACCACTTGCCCGGCAATGACACTGCTAACCACATCATTTGCATGGGTTACATAAACCAGGTGCGAAATGATATCATAAACCGGCTGCACCCTAACGTCTGACATGTCCACTTGGATCATATCCGCCTGTTTCCCGACTTCAAGCGATCCAGTTCTCTCGCCAAGGCCAATGGCCTCTGCGCCCATTGAAGTTGCCAAACGCAAAGCGGTTTCTGCGGGCATAGCCGTTGGGTCATTGCTGGCTACTTTATGCAATAAGGCGGCAAGTCGAATTTCTTCCCACATATCCAGATCATTGTTTGATGCGGCCCCATCGGTTCCAAGGCCAACCTTAACTCCAGCGGCCAACATTGCCGGCACCGGAGAAATGCCTGCGCCTAATTTCATGTTAGAGGTCGGGTTGTGAATAGCGCTGACCTTAGAGGTCGCTAGCATGGTAATTTCTTCGCTGTCAGGCCAAACCATGTGTGCGGCAATCATCGGTATGTCCAACATGCCAAGTTCTGCTACGTGGCGCACGGGGCTGGTGCCGTATTTCTCTTCGATGACCTCGGTTTCGGCCATGTCTTCGGCCAAATGCATGGTGATGGGGGCGTCTAATTCTTTGGCAGCTTTTACCACGGCGCGTAAATGTTCAGGGCTAACCGTATATGGGGAATGTGGAGCCAATGCCGGAGTAATTAAATCCGAGTACTGATCCTTGTTTTTTACAAATTCCATCCCGGCGGCAAAGCTGTCATCCCAACCGGTAAACCCGGGGGAGGGAAAATCAATCATTGGCGCACCCAATACTGCCCTAAGGCCGCAGCGGGCAAATACTTGCGCCGAGACTTGCGGGTAAAAATACATATCAACAATGCTGGTGGTGCCACTGCGCACCATTTCAAGACAAGCAAGCTCAGCACCGATTTCAACGAATTCTTCGTTTACGAATTGCCCTTCCATAGGGAAAATATAATTGCGCAGCCAATCCATTAATTCCAGATCATCGGCCATGCCACGAAACAACACCATCGCCGCATGGGTGTGACCATTGATCAGACCCGGCATTAATACTTTTTCATCGCCGGAAAGAATCTTCGGGGAGTTATAAGAAGAGTGGATTTCTTTTGCCGGGCCAATGGCGATAATTTTACCATCTTTAACTGCTACCGCACCATTTTCGATAATGTTTCCACCTTTGTCCATGGTGACCACCCAACGCCCTTTGGCGATGAGGTCTACTTGTTGTGCGGCATCTGCCGTCTGTGCTGCATTACATGCTGTACTTACCAAAACCAGAACTCCTACAATGAGAAAACGCAAACCAGCGATCATGAAACTTTCTCCTTGAAATGACGATGAAGAATATGTGTACGGTTTTAAGCAATCCCTGTCACCTTGCTTGTTCAAGTGGGTTAGAACTTTCTAACCCGAATCACGCCATCGGAGGCACTGCGAAGCAACTTGCCGCGAGATCAAGCAAGATTTACTAGGTGCGACTGCGCCTCGGCGACCATTCGCCGCCCCATCGGAGGCGTTGCGAAGCAACTTGCGCGAGATCATATATGGTGGCGGGGGGGAGATTTGAACTCCCGACCTCAGGATTATGAGTCCTGCGCTCTAACCAACTGAGCTACCCAGCCTAACCAAGGTTCGCGGATATAACCCCGCACGGCAAAGGGCGCAAGTCCTTTGGCAGTGGATATATCTGCACCGAAATAGAAATTTACGCTTTGATATGAATCGGATGCCCCAAAGCTGTCATGGCGCTTTCGGCAAAGCCTTCGGTCAATGTCGGATGCACATGGATGGTGCCTGCAATGTCTTCAAGCCGCGCTCCCATTTCCAGTGCTAAAGCAAATTCACCAGATAGCTCGGCCACATGGGCGCCGACTGCATGAATACCCAAAATCAGATGATCGGATTTTCGTGCTGTTACCCGGACAAAACCGCCATCGGTTCCGCTTTGCATGGCCAAAGCTTTGCCAAGCGCTGCCAATGGGAACTTGCCGGTTATTACTTCTTCGCCGGCTTGTTTGGCCTCGGCCGGTGTTAAACCAACGCCAATGATTTCCGGCTCGGTGAAACAAACTGCCGCAACAGCTGTTGGATCAAATTTACGTTTTTTACCGGCAATTATTTCGGCAACCATTTCGCCTTGGGCAGTGCCTTTGTGCGCCAGCATCGGCTCGCCAACTACATCGCCGATTGCCCAAACATTGCGCATTTTGGTGGCGCATTGATCATCAACCTCGATAAATTCACCGTCCATGTCTACGGCCATGTTCTTTAAACCAAAGCCGGTGGTATTAGGTTTACGGCCTACGGCGATAAGAATCTTTTCGGCATCTATTGTTTGCTCATCGCCTGATTTATCGGTGAATATCAAACCGTCTTTACTGGCGGCTTTGGCTTTGGCCGATAGATGTAAATCAACTTTGTGGGTTTTCAGCCAGCGTTTAATTGGCCTGGTCATCTCAGCATCATATTGCGGCAAAATGGTATCCAAGGCCTCAACGAAAGTTACCTTGCTGCCTAATTTGGCAAAAGCAATGCCCAGCTCCAATCCGATATAACCGGCACCAACCACTGCCAAGGTTTTTGGCAAGGTTTCTAGTTCCAGCGCAGATGTTGAGGAAAGCACGCGATCGGAAAACGGTAAAAACGGTAATTCGGTTTCTGTAGAACCGGTGGCCAATACCACATGCTCGGAGGTTACTTGCTGTTCGCCGCCATCGGCCAATGTAACCACGCAAGTTTTGGCATCGGAGAAAACTGCATGACCATGCAAGACATTAACCCCGGCAGCTTTTAACAACATGCCAATGCCGCCGGTTAATTTGCCGACCAGCTGATCTTTCCAGCTTTTTAATCCGGCCATGTCCAGTTTTGGCTCGGAGCAAGAAATACCCATCGCTGGCTCTTTGGCGTGTGCGCTGATTTCTTCTAATCTGCCGGCGGCATGGATATAGGCTTTTGATGGAATACAGCCACGGTTCAGGCAAGTACCGCCAAGACCACTGGCATCAACCAATATTACGTCCATGCCAAGCTGTCCGGCACGAATCGCACATGGGTAACCGGCTGGCCCGCCACCAATAATTAGAATTTTAGTCTTCAAAATTTTCATTTTCAGCTCACATAAACAGAGTTGCCGGGTTTTCTAGTGCAGATTTAACTTCCTTGATCATCCTTGCCGCATCAAAACCATCAACAATCCGGTGATCAAAGCTGCTTGATAAATTCATTACTTTGCGCGCCACTACATTACCGCGATCAAGAACTAGTTTCTCGGTAAGCTTATTAACCCCGATGATCGCGGTTTCCGGTGCATTGATCACCGGCGTTGAGGCGATGCCGCCAAGTGCGCCTAATGAGGTGATGGTGATGGTTGAGCCAGTTAGTTCGTCCTTGGTGGCGTTACCCATCCGGGCAGCCTTGGTCACTCTGGCGATCTCGGCTGCTAAAGTCCAAATGTCCATGGCTTCTGCATGTCGCACTACTGCCACCATCAAACCGTTGGGTGTGGCCGTGGCTACGCCCAAATGCACCGGTGCAAACTCTGTCACCACTTCACCATCAAAATGGGCATTGGCTTGGGTAAATTCCGGCAGCACCTTGACCAAAGCCAGCCCTAAAAACGGCAATGGGTTTAGTTTGCTCTGTTCTGATTGGCGGGCATCATTTAGATGCGATCGCAAATCCTCCAGCGCATCCATCTCAATCTCTTCCACATAAGAGAAATGCGGGATATTGCGCTTTGATGCACTCAAGTTTTGTCCGATTTTGCGGCGCAGGCCAATGACTTTATGAGATGTTTGTCCCTGACGTTTTTGCCCTTTTGCTACACTAACAGTTAGCCGACCACCTGATGCAATAAAATCATCAAGGTCTTGATGGTTAATACGTCCCACCGGGCCAGAGCCGGGAATTTGGCCAAGATCAATGTCTTGCTCTAATGCTCTTTTTCGCACCGCCGGAGAAGCAAGCGGCTTGGCATTGTTAGAAGTTGTTACTGCTGGTGCCACCACTGGTGCTGGTGGAACTGATTTAGCTGGCTCAGCTTCTGGCGCAGATTTTGGCTTTGATACCGGAGTTGGTTTGGGGTTGTCGGCAGGTTCTTCTTCGCCAGCATCATCGTCTGTTTCGATTACCAATAATACCGAACCAATGGCCAATATATCCCCCGGTTCGCCGTTAAGCGCGCTGATGATGCCAGAGGTTGGTGCTGGAATTTCTACAGTAGCCTTATCGGTCATCACATCAACCAAGGTGTCATCCTCTTGGATCTTTTGACCAATTTTGACATGCCACTCAACTATTTCCGCTTCAACTACACCTTCGCCGACATCGGGCATTTTGAATTTGACTTGACCCATAACTTAACCCTCCAACACTTGTTTAATTGCCCGGATAACCCGTTCTTGACCGGGGAAGTACGCCCATTCATGCGCATGCGGATATGGCGTGTCCCAGCCAGTAACTCGCGCCACCGGTGCCTCAAGCGCATAAAAACAATCTTCTTGAATTTGCGCGATCAATTCGGCACCAAATCCAGAGGTGCGCGGCGCTTCGTGCAGCACTACACATCTGCCAGTTTTGTTTACTGAAGCAGCAATAGTTTCCATGTCATAGGGAAGCAAAGTACGAAGATCTATAACTTCGGCATCAACACCGGCCACCCGCACCGATTCTTGGGCCACATGCACCATAGTGCCATAGGCTAATATGGTAAGCTCGGCACCGGGGCGGACAATTTCGGCTTTATCAATGGAGACCGTATAATGACCGGTGGGAACTTCGCCTTTTTTATGGCTAGACCACGCTAAAGCTGGCTTGTGTGGGTCACCATCAAACGGGCCGTTGTATAACCTTTTAGGCTCAAAGAAGATCACCGGGTCATCACATTCCACTGAGGCGATTAACATGCCCTTGGCGTCATAGGGGTTAGACGGCATTACCACACGTATGCCTGGAATATGGGTAAAGAATGCTTCGGGAGACATGGAATGAGTTTGCCCGCCATAAATACCGCCACCGCACGGAGTGCGCACCGTTACTGGGGCGGTAAAATCACCGGCGGTTCGATAGCGAAGCCGAGAAAGTTCGGAAATGATTTGATCAAAACCGGGAAAAATATAATCAGCGAATTGGATTTCTGCCACCGGGCGCAATCCATTACTAGCCATGCCAATCGCCATGGCAATGATTGCTGATTCATTGATCGGTGCATCAAATACCCTGTTTAGCCCGTGTTTTTCCTGCAAACCTTCGGTGCAGCCAAATACGCCACCAAAATAGCCGGCATCTTCACCAAATGTGCAAACTGTTTCATCGCGCTCCATCAACACATCTAAAGCTGAGTTGACGGCCTTAATCATGGTCATTCGTGCCATGGGTTATACTCCCAGATCTTGTCGTTGGCGGCGGATATGCCAAGGCTGCTCAACATAAACGTCATCAAAAATGGATTTGACCGGACTAAGCGGCCCTTCGCGAAGCGTACCAAAGCTTTCGGCTTCTTTGTACGCAAGCCGCACAGTTTCAGCTTGTTCGGTTAGCATTTTTTCATGGCGTTCATCGTCCCAAGCACCAAGGTCAATAAGATGGTCTTTTAAGCGTTCAAGTGGATCACCCAATGGCCAGCTTTTCCACTCGTCTTTGGGACGGTATTTACCCGGATCATCGGAAGTTGAATGGCTTTCTCCGCGATAAGTTAATGTTTCAATCAAAGTTGAGCCATAACCGGCGCGCGCTCGTTTTGCTGCCCATTTGGTAGCAGCATAAACTGCCAATGCATCATTGCCGTCAACTCGCAATGTTGCCAGACCATAACCAATACCCTTTGAAGCAAAACTAGCTTGGTCAGCGCCAGCAATGCCGGCATAGGTTGAAATTGCCCATTGGTTATTGACTACATTTAAGATCACCGGTGCGCGATACACTGATGCTAAAGTTAAAGCTGCATGAAAATCACCCTCAGCGGTGGTGCCATCACCGATCCAACTGGCAGCAATTGCGGTTTCATTTTTGGCGGCGCTGGCCATTGCCCAGCCCACTGCTTGCGGGAATTGAGTGCATAAATTTCCAGAGATAGAAAAGAAGTTACCTTCGGCCCAAGTATAATGCACCGGCAATTGACGGCCCTTTAAATTATCTTTCGAGTTAGAGATGCAGTGGCACATCATATCGACCATATCTCTGCCACGGGCAAACAAAAGGCCCTGTTGCCGATATGATGGAAACACCATGTCCTCATCGTCCAAAGCCTTAGCCGCAGCCACGGCTACGGCTTCTTCGCCTAGAGATTTCATGTAAAATGACATTTTACCTTGTCGTTGCAACTTAAACATCCGCTCATCATAGCTGCGTGTCAGACTCATCAGGCGTAATATTTCCAATAGTTCGTCTGCGCCTAACCCTGGGTTCCAAGGGCCAGAGGCGCGGCCATCATCACCTAATACACGAATTAAGCCATTGGCGGATTCGTGGGTTTTTTTAGAGGGGCAATCGTGATCTGGCCTTTCAACTGCTCCGGGAGCTGAACAATCCACCTTTGAAAAGTCCGGCATATCCCCAGGGCGCGCCAGCGGTTCAGGTACAAAAAAACCTGTTCTATCAGTAACTTTGCCAGGCTTCATATGGGCTCTCCTGTTTTTTTGCATCTCTGCAAGCTAGGTTGCTTACGTAATTTCTAACCATTATGGCAAAAAGGATTGTTTTTGTCTCAAAAATTCTGCATAACAGTAAAAATTTCTATGATTAAGGAAGATTTAGGGAAAAATGACCGACATAATTGATAGCATTGACGCTAAAATTCTAAAAACTCTGCAAGAAGATGCTAACTTATCTGTTGCAGAAATAGCGGCCAAGGTCGGGTTATCCTCATCTCCTTGTTGGCGACGGATAAAGCGCCTTGAAGAAGATAATATAATTTTGCGAAATGTTACGGTTTTGAACCGGGCTAAATTAGGGATTGGCTTTGAAGTTTATGCAGAAGTAAAGCTCGAGCGCCCAACTAGAGCTAATTTACGCGAATTTGAAAAGTCAGTAAGCGCATTACCCGAAGTTCTTGAATGTGCAACCGTCACTGGGGCCGTGGACTATGTCTTGCGCATAGTGACCACTGATATGCATACCTATGATGATTTTCTGCGCGATAAAATTTTAAGCCTTGATCTGGTGCAAACTGCGCTAAGTCGAATTGTTATTCGTTCAGTTAAAAACACCACTGCTCTGCCATTGGAGTTGATTGAGCCTAAATAATGACGCCAATGCATAAGCACAAAACCATAGCAGTTTTCGCTCATCCTGGCCATGAATTGCGCTGTTTTGCTTCTCTGCAGCGACTGTCAGCAGAGGTTTTGTATTTAAGTGATGCCTCCGCCAGTTCTGGTCAGCCACGATTGCGTCAATCCAGTGAACTGCTGCAAACCCACGGATTGCAGAACATAAAACCCTCGCTGGCTGTACCCGATACAGATATCTACTCAGCAATAATGAGCAAAGACCATATTTGGCTATCTGGCTTTTATCGCAATTTGCAGCAGATTTTGCAGAAAAAGCAACCAACCTTAATTATAACCGATTCTGCCGAAGGTTATAATCCAGTGCATGATTTGTGTCATTTTCTCACCGTAGCTGCAGCCAATACATGCCTGTCGCCAGCCAAAGTAATGGTAACGCCACTTACCGATCACCCACACGAGTTGGACGGCCAGAACATTGCTGATTGCATGGTTCTTGATTTGGATGAGTGTCAGGTAAAAGTTAAAGTTTCGGCCATGAACTCTTATGCCAGAATCGCTGGCGGGCAGCTTGCGGACGAAGCAAAAACAATGGAAGCAGAGTTTGGCTCTGGCGTACATGCTCGTGAGGTATTGCGCCCGGCGATAGAATTGTCAGATTATTTTGCTAGGTATTCACAGCGTAAACCGCATTTTGAGAGATATGGCGAACAGCGGGTTCAAAGCAATAAGTACAAAGAAATATTGCGTTTACATCCACACCTTGCCTTTGCCTTAGAACTTCTGGCAGAATTACCTGAATGCAGATTTTAATCACGAACCACACATTAGCAGCCCGCGCCGGAACAGAAATGTATGTGCGTGATCTAGCCTTAACTTTGGCAGATAATGGATTTTCCATAGCATGTTACTCTCCTAAATTAGGTGATGTCGCCGATGAACTACGAAGTCATGGAATTGAGGTGGTTGCTGATTTGCGCGATCTAACCCATGCGCCGGATTTAATTCATGCTCACCATTTTACGGCCGGCGCCGCCGCCTTGTTTACTTTTCCGCAAACTCCGGCGCTATTTGTCTGTCACGGATTGCTTCCTTGGCCGGAAACCCCTTTGGTAAATTTTAAGCAAATTCAGAAATTTGTGGCGGTCGATCAAGCCAGCAAAGACCGGTTGATGCAGGACCTAGGTTTGCAGGAAGGCGAAGTTACAATCATTCAAAATGGGATTGATCTACAAAGGTTTTGCTTGAAGCGCGTCGATGATCCCTCACGAAACAAACGGGCCTTGGTGTTTTCCAATCAAGCGCAAAATGCGTCAATTATTCCGTTACAAGAAGCCTGCGCTATCAACGGGATCCATCTAGATGTTCGTGGCTTTGGTGTTGGCGATCCGGTAGAGCATCCGGAGAAAATTCTAAATTCATATGGTCTGGTATTTGCCAAGGGCAGGGCGGCAATGGAGGCCATGGCTTGCGGGTGTAATGTAATCCTGGCTGATTATGGAAAATGGGGAGAATTGGTCACTCCAGAAAATTGGCTGCAGCTTCGAAAGTTGAATTTTGGGCTATATGCTATTGACCGTGAACTAGACAAAAATGCCATCGCTAAAGAAATATCGATGATTAAATGGGAACACGGCAGACAATTGGCCCAATTGGTCAGTGATAAAGCATCTTTGGAGCAAATGGTTGAGCAATTGCTGTGCGAATACAATAAAATAATGAAAAGCCCGGTTGTTTTAGAAAAATATCATCTAAATGAAGCTGCCGAATATGTTCAGACAATATCTCCATTATTTTATGAGCGCGACGAGCTGGCCACTAGGCTTTATGAGGAAACAAAACTGCGTTTGGGCAATGAAGCTACTAATGCTGGCTTGCTGGTACAAGCGATGGTCACTTTGCGTGATGGCCCGGATCAAATTTTAGTGCGGCGCTTGGCCAAGCAGGTTTTGACATTACAGCCTGGCCACCCGATTGCTTTAGATGTTCTTGGGGGTGAGACAACAAATGCCTGATTTTATCGATGATGCCGTCGAAAAAGCACAAATCACCCTAACCACTGAGTCTATGACTTCAGGTGAATTACGCTGCCAGCTTAGAAACGACAATTTTCAATTGATCAGAGATATACGCATCCGTGACGGAGCTTCTGCATCCATAAGTGCATCAGCCATCCTTTATCATCTTGTGTTAAATGTTCAGGCATTACGTATGTGTGATGGTTTTGATGATTGGCTAGCGGAGTTTGAAATTGATTTGCCGAAAAGCCAAGCGCGGGCAAAATACGTTCAGCTACAAAATGACAATCGTGATTTAGAATTGTTGCTTGGGACAAATTTGTGCATCAGCACGCTGGCAGCTTTGGAAATTCACCAAGCTATCAGCAATGCGCGCGGTTATTAGGGTTTGAGTTGCGGCCTTAAATCATTTCGATAGCCACCGCAGTTGCCTCACCGCCGCCAATACACAGGCTAGCCACGCCCTTCTTTAATCCGCGTTTTTGCAAAGCTGCAATTAAGGTAGTCATAATTCGCGCACCAGATGCTCCGATCGGGTGACCCATGGCACAAGCGCCGCCATTCACATTAACCTTGGTGCCATCTAGCCCCATTTCTTGTATGGCAATCATCGGTACTACGGCAAAAGCTTCATTAATTTCCCATAAATCTACATCATCCTTTGTCCAGCCGGCTTTTTTCAAGACTTTTTGCATGGCTGGAACCGGGGCAGTCGTGAACCATTCAGGCTGATGGGCGTGGGCGGCAGTTGCCACTAATTTGGCTATTGGCTTGGCGCCGGCGTGAACGGCATCAGATTGGCGCATCATTACTAAGGCCGCAGCGCCATCGGAAATTGCCGAAGCATTAGCCGCCGTTACGGTGCCGTCTTTGGTAAAGGCTGGGCGCAATTGCGGAATTTTCTCAGGGCGAGCTTTGCGTGGTAATTCATCAGTGCTTACCACGCTATCGCCGCGCCGTGATTTGACGGTCACAGGAACTATTTCCCGCTCAAAATCGCCTTCACTGGCGGCGCGCTGGGCCCGCGACAGGGTTTCAAGCGCATAAGCATCTTGTGCCTCGCGGGTAAATTGATATTTTTTGGCGGCGTCATCGGCATAGACACCCATCGGTTCGCCGCCATAAGCATCGGTTAAGCCATCAAGCGCCATATGATCGGCAACAATATCACTTCCATATTTTAGTCCTTTGCGATGATTAGCCAATAGATGCGGGGCATTGGACATGCTTTCCATGCCGCCAGCTATAATAATAGTGGCGGAACCAACGCCAAGACTGTCCTTGGCCATAATCGCAGCTTGCATTCCAGAGCCACACATTTTGTTCAAAGTTGTGGCTTCTACATGGATCGGCAAACCAGATTTGATGGCGGCTTGGCGCGCCGGGGCTTGCCCCTGACCTGCTGAGAGTACATTGCCCATGAAAACCTGTTCGACTGAATTGGCGTCAATACCTGCGCCTTTTAGTGCTGCGCCAATAGCAACAGCTCCCAATTCATTAGCCGAAAGCGTCGACAATTCGCCAAGCAAGCCGGCAATTGGCGTGCGGGCATACCCGACAATTACAATAGGCTCAGAGGTTTGTGAGGCAGGCGTTAGAGAATCAGGGGCTTGAGACATGGTTTTTCCTGTAACTGAAACATAAGAAGATCTATTTGGCGCGAAGATCGTTGTTCATAAGCCTCCAGTCAAGGGGACGCAAAGACACATCATCAGTTAAGTTGAGTAAAACTTTTTAGTCCAAGTTCTTAAGGTGTAATTAGCGGTAGCTAGCAGTTATTTTACTTCAAAGATGACTTGCATATTCACCCGGTATTTCTCTACCGCTCCGGATTTCACCGTTACCGACATATGGCTGACACTGGCAGAACGGACATGTTTAACGGTTTTGCCAAAGCGCTCAACGCCATTGGCAATAGCATGCTCAAAGCTTTTGCTGCTATCAGATAGAATCTGGGTAGATTTCATAATAGTCATTCGAGTTCCCCTATAGAATGACAGGTTTACAATCAGACAATGTAAACCTGTCACAGTAACTTTGCCAATAGGTATCACTTAATAGGAGAAAAACTCATAATTACTTATTCTTTTCTTTGGTGACGCCAAGTAAATCCAATGCAAGTTTTTCAAAAAAGGGCTCAGAGACCCCGCGCCTTACCTTGCTAAGGAAAAACTTTTCAAATGCAATTTTTCCCCAGTGCACCCATTTTCCTTGTTTCGCCCAATTGACATTTCTGGGCGGAATTTGTGGCATGGCAATAAACGCGACCCCATCATCGCCAAAGTCTGCAAGGCAAACGGCATTCCAACTGCCTTCGTGCTTTGGTTGCTCACCGCGCAGCATCGCCCCGATGTTAAGTGCCGCCGCCCGCACCATGCTTTCAATCATAAAGCCGGTTTTTGGAACTCCAACCGGCACCGGAGTTGCGCCTACTGGAGGAATTGCTATGCAAACTCCAACTGAAAAGATTTCTGGATATTTTGGATTTTGCTGATGTTCATTGACCAGAATAAAACCCATCGGGTTGACCAAGCCTTCTAAGCCCTGCACTGCGTCAATACCCTTAAATCCGGGGATCATCATGGAGTGAGCAAAGGGTAGGGAGTGTTTGGCTTTGACGCTGCCATCTTCGTTCATTTCCTCAATTTCGGTCACATTTTTGGTGATTTTGGTAATTTTGGCGTTGCAAATCCAGTTAATGTGACGATTACGCAATTCGGATTCTAGCATCCCCTTGGTATCGCCAACTCCTCCCAGACCCAAATGCCCGATAAACGGCTCCGCAGTAACAAAAGTCATCGGAACTTTGTCGCGAATTTTGCGCCGCCGAAGATCCGTATCCATAATTAAGGCAAATTCATAAGCTGGGCCATAACACGAGGCACCCTGCACTGCGCCAACTACTATTGGGCCGGGATTTTTTATAAATTTCAGCCATTTTTGGCGCGCTTGTTCTGCATGATCGGTGGAGCAGATCGAGACGGTATTAGCTTCTGGTCCAAAGCCGTCAATGGCAGCAAAGTTCAATTCCGGGCCGGTGGCAATCACCAAATAATCATAAGAAAGACTAGTTCCATCATCGAGTTCAATTTGCTTGTCTTGCGGTAGAACTTTAGAAATGTAGCCGCATACGAAATTGATTCGTCTTTTTTTGAACATCGGGCCAAGCTCGACCCGAATATCATCGGGTTGGCGCCAATTCACAGCTACCCACGGGTTTGATGGGGTAAAATCAAAGGTAGGGCGATTATTGATCACCGTAATCTGATCTTCTTTTCGCGCTTTGGCACGCATTTCCAAAGCCATCGGAACGCCGCCAAGTCCGGCCCCTAAAATTATAATATGCGCCATTTTCTATCCCCTAATTATCGTTTTGCTCTCAATACAACTATACACCCGTCTTGTGGGGGGTTGGCAAGTTTAGGGTTTGATCATAAGTCGCTGAACTTAGTTACTTGCCGCAATGGTACGCCGTATCCACGCGCCGCCCAGTACTCGGGATTGTTCACTTCCAGTTCCGTAAAAGACACACGCTTGCCCTGGAGCAACCCCTTCCTCAAAGGTTTCCAAATCGACAAACATTTGATCATTATCTGTAATTGATAAATTGCCCGGCACTGCTGGGCGAGTTGATCGCACTTTTACATAAACTGGTATTTGCGTCTTTTTTTGCATAGCGCTTCCAAGCCAGTTTGGTTGATCTAAATAAATACGCCGGGTAAGAAGCGCTTCTCTTGGCCCGACCACAACTTCATGATTAAACGGGTTAAGCTTTATCACATAAATTGGCTCACCCATCGCAATGCCCAAACCTCGGCGCTGCCCGATGGTATAATGGATCAAGCCCTTATGACGGCCCAGCACCTCACCTTTTTGATTAACAATATTGCCTTCCTTGGCGGCTCCGGGGCGCATGCGTTCAACCACATCGGCATATTTGCCCTCCGGCACAAAACAAATGTCTTGGCTGTCTGGTTTGTGGGCTGCAGCTAATTGTAGTTGATCGGCCAGCGCCCGCACTTCTTCTTTGAGCAAGCCGCCAAGAGGAAAGCGCAAAAATTCCAACTGCTCTTTGGTTGTAGCAAACAAAAAATAACTTTGGTCTTTGCCTTGATCCACCGCCCGGTGCAGTTGCGGGCCGTCTTTACCCACAATTCGTTGAATATAATGGCCTGTAACCATGCACGAAGCGCCCAATTGCCGTGCTGTTGCCAGCAGATCTTTGAACTTTACTGATTGATTGCAACGAATACATGGGATCGGCGTTTGTCCGGCTAGGTAGGTATCAGCAAAGTCTTCCATTACTGTTTCGGAAAACCGGTTTTCATAATCAAGCACATAATGGGGAAAATCCAGTTGCGCAGCGGCGCGGGCCGCATCTGCAATGTCCTGTCCGGCGCAACACGCGCCTTTTTTGGCAATTGCTGCGCCATGATCGTATAATTGCAAGGTGATGCCAACCACATCATAGCCGGCGGTTTTTAGCAATGCTGCAGTTACGGTCGAATCAACACCGCCCGACATGGCTACAACTACTCTGGTCGAAGCTGGATCACCCGTAAGGTCTAATACGGAATGGTCCAGCGCCCGGCGTACCACCGGATCGGATAAAGAAAACATAAGGCTCTCCAGCGGGATCAAAGGCCCGTAGCAGAAGTTTCAAGATCGGCCCTAATAGGGGTTTTACGCCGGTTTGGGAAGACCCTTGCCTGCGACGTTTTTGTCAATTTTAAAACCAATACTTGATCCGGCGCACCGCTCAGTGTAACTCGAATTAGAACTGGATTTAATTTTGCAAGTAAGGGGCAAACCATGAGCGCACACGAACGTGGCACACAAGATATTTCACACCACAAAGAAACTTATAAATTGATTATGGATGTGACCATCTGGTCTGCGGGCCTAATTGGTGTAAGCATCTTGTTCTTCACTATGGTTTTTGGAGCCGGAATAGCTTGGTTCCCCTCTTTAGTCGTTTCGCTGGTCGCCATTATTTTAGTTGGAATGCTTTTAAAACGCGGCGCTGCTTGGCATGGCACTATGGTCGCTTTGGCTGTATTTACTTGGATTGTAGCTATGGCTATTTCCTTTCTTAGCGGACTTGGCTGATCCAATTTGTTCACGAGTAATGCTGGCTAATTTAAGAGGGTTTTCAATTAACAATTTTTCCGGGTGATGACATATGAAACTTGGCGTTCTAAATGAAACGAATTCACAAGAGGCACGAATTGCGCTGACACCGCAAACTATTAGCAAATTGATTGCCGCCGGTCACGAAATTACAATTGAAAACGGTGCCGGATCTGCTGCAAACATTAGTGATTCCTTGTTAAAAGAATCCGGGGCTAAAATCAGCAAGAGCGCCAAGGCAACGTTAAGCGACGCAGATATTTTGCTAGCGGTCGGCAGACCTCCAGCCAGTATTTTAGCACAGATGAAAAAAGGCAGCGCTATTATTGCTCTGCTTGACCCGTTTGATGATCTTAACTTTGTGCAAGCCTGTGCCACCAAAGGTATTGATGCCTTTGCTATGGAGTTTGTTCCCAGGATCAGCCGAGCGCAAAGCATGGATGCTTTGTCCTCGCAGTCAAATTTGGCAGGATATCGGGCGGTAATTGAAGCTGCTGAACTATACGGCAAAGCCGTGCCAATGATGATGACGGCTGCCGGAACTGTGGCTGCAGCCAAAACCTTTATAATGGGCGCCGGGGTTGCCGGTTTGCAAGCCATTGCCACCGCTAGACGTCTCGGCGCTATTGTTTCAGCGACCGATGTTCGCCCTGCGGCCAAAGAACAAGTTGCCTCTTTGGGAGCTAAATTTATTGCGGTCGAGGACGACGAGTTCAAGGAAGCTGAGACCGCTGGTGGCTATGCCAAGCAAATGTCCGCCGAATATCAGAAAAAACAAGCCGAATTGGTGGCTACGCACATTGCCAAGCAGAATATTGTAATAACAACCGCATTAATCCCCGGGCGGCCAGCCCCAAAACTTATTGACGAAGCTATGGTCAAAGCTATGAGCGCGGGTTCGATAATTATTGATATGGCCGCGGAGCGCGGTGGAAACTGTACCTTAACCGAACCTGGTAAAGTCGTAACTCGCCATGGAGTGAAGGTTGCCGGATACACTAATTTAGCTTCACGATTAGCTGCTGACACTTCGGCGCTCTATGGGCGAAATTTAGCTGCAATCTTACCACTATTAACGGCTGAAAATGGTGCTTATGGCCCGAATTGGGAAGATGAAATTGTACTGGGTGCAAATCTGGTCAAAGCGGGAAGTATTACCAACGAGGCTATTGCGAAGCTCGTTGCCAAAAAACCTGTACCGGTAAAGAAAACTCCGGCTAAAAAGGTCGTTGCCAAAAAACCTGCAACAAAGAAAATTACTGCAAAGAAAGCACCAGCTAAGCGCCCTGCGACAAAACGTGCCTCACCAAAGAAAAAAGGAAGCTAATTATGGATGTTGTTGACCCATTTGTGTTGCGTCTTGCGATTTTTGTGATGGCCTGTTTTGTTGGTTATTTTGTAGTATGGAGCGTAACCCCGGCATTGCACACCCCGTTAATGGCGGTAACTAACGCTATTTCTTCGGTAATTATTGTCGGCGCCCTTATTGCAGCGGCTGCGGTGGCTTTTCCCGGATCTGATACCGCAACCAGTGCTGCAACCGGACAAACCAAAATTTTTGGTTTGATCGCTACGGCTTTGGCTGCAGTAAACATTTTTGGCGGATTTTTAGTCACTCAGCGAATGTTGGCGATGTATAAGAAAAAGGAACGCGCAAAATGAACCCAACTTTTGCTTCTATCGCTTATCTGACTTCCGGTGTTTTGTTCATTTTGGCCTTGCGTGGATTATCATCCCCGGCCAGCGCTCGCCAAGGCAATTTGTTTGGCATGATCGGCATGTTCATTGCTATCGGAACCAGCTTGTTATCAGTAAGCTTAAGCGGTTCCTTTGCCGGAATATTCCTGGCTTTGCTAATCGGCGGTAGCATTGGAACTGTAATTGCCCGGCGCATCTCTATGACGGCAATGCCGCAATTGGTGGCGGCATTTCACTCATTAGTCGGCATGGCCGCAGTTTTAGTGGCCGCAGCGGCGCTTTATTCTCCTGATGCTTTTGGTATTGCCGAGCCTAATGGCAATATGCACATGCAATCACTGATCGAGTTAGGCTTGGGAGCCTTTATTGGCGCAGTTACGTTTTCCGGTTCAGTAATCGCTTTTGCAAAACTAAACGGTAATATGTCTGGAAAACCGATATTATTGCCCATGCGCCATGCCATCAATATCGGCCTAGTAGTACTGTCTTTGGTGTTGGTGATCATGCTTATTGGCACTCACGGTGCTGGCGGTGGCGCACGAACACTATTTTGGATTTTGACCATTCTTGCATTAGTATTTGGGGTGTTGCTGATTGTACCAATTGGTGGCGCTGATATGCCTGTCGTGGTTTCAATGTTAAACTCATATTCCGGCTGGGCGGCTGCGGCTCTTGGTTTCACGTTGGAAAACAATGCCTTGATTATTACCGGAGCCTTGGTTGGCTCCTCTGGTGCGATCCTTTCTTATATTATGTGCAAAGCGATGAATCGCAGTTTTATCTCGGTCATTATGGGTGGTTTTGGCGATGTAGCTGCCAGCAGCGATGATGATGGAATTGAGCGCAATGTTAAACTTGGCGCCGCCGAGGATGCAGCATTCATTATGAAAAACGCCGCCAAAGTGATTATCGTTCCCGGGTACGGCATGGCGGTAGCCCAAGCCCAACACGCACTTCGCGAAATGGCTGATCTGCTCAAAGCCGAAGGTGTCGAAGTCAAATATGCTATCCATCCAGTAGCAGGGCGCATGCCAGGCCACATGAATGTGTTGTTGGCAGAGGCCAATGTACCCTATGATGAGGTGTTCGAATTAGAAGACATTAATTCCGAATTTGCTGGCGCCGATGTGGCGTTTGTAATTGGCGCTAATGATGTCACCAATCCTGCCGCCGAAGAAGATCCAAGTTCGCCGATTTATGGCATGCCGGTGTTGCAAGTGTGGAATGCAGGAACCGTGTTTTTTATCAAGCGCTCGCTGTCATCTGGTTATGCCGGGATTGATAACACCTTGTTTTACCGCGATAACACCATGATGTTGCTCTCGGACGCCAAAAAAATGGTAGAAAATATCAATAAGGCTTTGGGTTAGTTTTTGATAAAATACGCAGCAACTGAACCTGAAATAGCAAGGTTCTGTCTTAGGTTCTGTCTCTAAGCGGGGGTGAGCAGTGAACTTTTGGTCAAAATTCACGGGCATATCTGCGATTTTAATTTTGCTCATTAGCGCATGCACGACAGTTTCAAATCCACCATTACCGCTTCCTGATTATAGTGTGAAGTCGCTACATAGTTCCAATTTTGCTGGTCTGGCCTTGTCTTGCGTTACCCGCGAGTACCCCAACAAAATTTCTCATATATTACAATCAAAAGCTGACGCTTTGACTCCCAAAGAATTACATCCGGCATTTTACGGTTGTTATGATTGGCATTCTTCGGTGCATGGGCATTGGTTATTGGTTCGTTTGTTACGCTTTGAGCCAAAGGCTAGGTTTGCCCCCGCTATCATTGCAGCTCTCAACCAAAATTTGACTCAAGAAAACATTAAGCGCGAAGTTGCTTATTTAAGTGGCGAAGGCCGTACTGGGTTTGAGGTGCCGTACGGGTTGGTTTGGGTGCTGCAATTGGCAGCAGAATTGCGCGAATGGGATGACCCAAACGCCAAAAAATGGCTTTCCGCGCTAACACCATTAGAAACTATGGCGGCGGTGCGGCTTAAACAGTGGGCGCCAAATTTAACCTATCCAGTTCGAGCTGGTACCCATCGATCGACAGCGTTTTCATTTTCGCTGGCTTATGATTGGGCGCTGATTGCCAAAGATACTAAGATGCAGCAATTAATTTATGAAAAATCCGTTTTGTTTTATGCCCAAGATAAAAACTGCCCGCTTAACTTTGAGCCATCTGGCGAGGATTTCTTTTCTCCGTGCCTTATGGAAGCAGACCTGATGCGCCGGGTATTGACCCAAGAGCAATTTGTGATTTGGCTGAGCCGGTTTTTACCGCAAATTCCAAAAACTAATAATGCTTCTTGGCTGGTTCCGGGCAAAGTTCTTGACCCAAGTGACAACAAGCTAATCCATTTGGAGGGGTTGAATTTATCGCGAGCGTGGAATTTGGAAATGATTGCGTTGTCATTACCAACTAATGACCGCCGCCGGAATGCGTTGCTGATTGCGGCAAATGCCCACCGGCAAAGCTCTTTATCTAATTTGGCGGCGCAACACTATTCTGGTGCGCACTGGTTGGGTAGTTTCGCCACTTATCTAAGCACAGGGCGGGGCTTGCGACAGTAAGGTGTCTAGAATAGAGCTTTATGCGCAAGCAACACAAAACGGTGCCGCCGGGTCTTGGGTTAGTCGTTGACTGTTTATTTTTTCACCGCATCGGGTGCAATAACCATATTCCCCATCTTCTAGCCGATGCAAAGCGGCATTAATACGTTTTATCTCAATGGCGCGCCTTGCATCTTTGGCTCTGTCCATGGCCTGTATTTGTAAGGCATCGATCCGTGACAGCCTCCCTACGGATTGTTGATCTAGTGCCACTGGTTTTTGATTTCCTAGACTTTGCGTGCGCAAAGTTTTAACCTCTTGACGCAAAGCTAATAATTGCTTTTTTACTTCACTCTTTGCATCAACCATGTATTTATGCTGCCGCCTTAGAAAAATAAGGATTTGACCTTAATTGCAGAGCTTTGGCTTTGCAAATCAACAGTGGACGGGCAAGATACAATTATGAGCAAATCAGTACTTTCTTTGTCAGGTGTTTCAAAAAGTTATGGCGGTAAACGCGCAGTAACCAACTTGGACCTAGAGGTTCCAGCTCATTCAATAACCGGGTTTTTAGGACCGAATGGGGCCGGAAAATCCACTTCAATTCGCATTGGTCTTGGTATCTTGCTGCCCGATGCCGGCGAGGTGGAATTGTTTGGTCAGCGGCCCAATTACCGAGTGCTTGATCGAGTTGGTTTTTTACCCGAAGAACGCGGTCTATATCGCAAGATGAAAGTCCTTTCTGTGATCGTTCATTTTGCCCGCCTCAAAGGCATGAAAGCCGGGGATGCCAAAGCTAAAGCACTTATTTTACTTGATAAGTTCGAACTTGGTGATGTCGCTCACAAAAAGGTGCGTGAAATGTCCAAGGGCATGGCGCAAAAAATACAAATTATTGCGGCAATTGTTCATCAACCAGAATTTGTAATATTAGACGAGCCATTTTCCGGACTTGATCCGGTCAATCAACAGAGCCTGGAAGAAATGATCCGGGAATTAGCTAAACAAGGTACTACCATTTTATTTTCCACTCATGTTATGGAGCATGCGGAGCGGTTATGTGATCGTATTGTCTTGCTATCAGGGGGGAGAAAAATTTTCGATGGCGATGTCAAACAGGCTTTGAACACCATTCCCAATAAGGTAATTTTAGGTACAGACAAAGACGTAAATCCGAGCGAGGCTCTGGGACAATTAGCCCGCGCCATTCAGCCAATGGCAACAGAGAGCCAAGATGTTTCTCATTGGGCCGTGCAATTAGATGCAGAAGCAGACGTCCAAGACGTCTTGAGGGCTTGTGTACGAAACTCTCTGGCACTTCGTTCATTTGAGCCAACCAGACGGCATTTGCACGAGGTATTTGTCAACCTTGTGGGAGAAGATGTTGTGAGCGAGGGGGAAGCTCTGCAATGAGACACATTTATTTGATCGCCCGCCGGGAATATTTATCATATGTCGCCACCATAGGATTTTGGGTATCGTTAGCGATGATACCCATTTTCTTGTTGTTAGGCATGATGTTGCCGGCATTTCTTGATCGGGCTTCGCCAACTAGAAACTTTGTGCTTATCGACAATACTGGCCAGTTTGAGGCCGCTATTACGGTCGCTTTTGATCGACAAAGGAACGAGCAAATCGCTCACATGCTTGAAAGGCTGATCTTAATTGAAGGTGAAACCAAGCCCTTGATTATGGCGAAGGATGCCGTAGAAAACCATGCCTCTGAGGAGCAATTAGAACAATTGCTTGGCGAAAAATATGCAAGTAACCTAAACAGCTTGCGACAAGACTTTCGCCAAGTGGAGGCCCCAGCTAGAAGTTCAGTAGGCTTGCGTCCGTGGCTTTTGGGCGACAAAAAGCTTGATACACCCCGTGGCCCCGAAGGGCTGCATGCTGCAATTTTTATTGATATGAGTGCAGAAAATGACGTTCGCATCAAGTATTGGAGCGCTAATGTAAATGAAAGTAGGTTGCGCAATTTGGTTAGAAATGCGGTGCGTGAGCAAATGCGCATTGACGGCTTTACCAAAGCCGGGATAGAGCGCTCTTTGGTTGAGAAAATTAGTGAACTATCGCCAATCGTTACATCATTGTCGCCGGAAAAAGCGGCTGATAATGCCCAAGTTACTGCCGAAGATCGTTTGCCGTTTGCCATGGCGGTTATGTTTGGATTTTTATTATGGTCAGTGGTATTTTCAGTAGCTAATATGTTGCTAACCAGCGTAATTGAAGAGAAATCCAATAAAATTCTCGACAGCCTGCTTTGCGCAGCGCCCTTGCGTGCGATATTAATGGGCAAATTATTCGGAGTTGCCGCTGTCAGCTTTACCCTGCTTGCCGGTTGGGCGCTTGCCGGGGTGGTTTCTGCTACTCTTGCCGGGTCAATAATTGATGTCGATGGCGGTGATAAATTTGCCAGTTTAGTTTCAGCTGCTGGTGATCTAAAATTACTCATCCCGTTTTTTGGTTATTTTGTGTTCGGATATTTAATGTTTGGGTCGGTGTTTTTAGCTCTGGGATCATTATGCGAAACCCTACAAGAAGCTCAAACCTTGATGACACCGCTGATCTTTTTGTTGATGGTTCCACTCATTGCCCTAATGTTTGCCATGCAGGATCCTGAAAGCCCTATTCTGGCCGTTTTGTCATGGATACCATTATTTACTCCATACATTATGATGGCACGTTTGCCGACTGACCCACCCTTGATAGAGATCATTGGCACCACATTGGTAATGTTGGCAACAACGGCCTTGATCTTGCTCGCCGCCGGTAAAATCTTTCAAGCGGGTGTTATGCATCAAGCCGGAGCGGATTACTTCCAAAGAATGTTTGGCAAATATTTGCCTGGTAAAAAGACCAAAAAGGAAGTTTAGAACCGATAGGACGATAAATACGGAGTAAAATATCGTAGGGGTTCTTTCTATGCCCAATTATAAATTAAGTTGGTGCAAAACAGATCATCTTAGATAGTTTTACACATCAACATCAGCATCAAGAGCGTTGGTTTGAATAAATTCACGTCGAGGCTCCACCACATCACCCATTAATTTGGTAAATAGGTCGTCGGCCTCGTCAGCGTGTTCTACCCGTACCTGTAGTAAGGTGCGCGCATCAGGATCAAGAGTGGTCTCCCATAATTGATCCGGGTTCATCTCTCCAAGACCCTTATAGCGTTGGATAGAAAGACCTCGAGAGCCTTCTTGCAAAATGGTCTCGAGTAATTGCACAGGGCCGAAAATTCGAGTTTCACGGCCTTTGCGGCTGAACAGAGCTGGCCGGGCAAAAATTTCTAATAAATCACTGTTCATCGCTGCCAGGCGCCGTGCATCGGTGGAATTGCGAAACGCTTCATCAAGAACAACCTGTTCGCGGACGCCTCGCACTTCCCGGGAGAATATTACCGCATTATCTTCGCCGATAATACCTTGCCATCCATCTTCGCCTTCATCAGCTAGACGGTTGAGACGGTCTGCGGCTTTTTGAAGACTGTCCTTGTCAGTTTGCACTTGTAAAACGCCAGCAATAGCAGCTTGTGTCACCACTTGCGCATCGGCTTTAGCTTGCAATCTACGAATTAACTGTGTGGCTAAAACACTAATATCTACGGTGCGCTTAAGATCTGCACCGCTGCGTTGTTCGCCGTTTTCAAGCTCTAAAACCGCTTCAGAAATACCTTCATTTTGTAGGTATTGATCCATCTCATCTTGGTCTTTCAGGTAGATCGAGGTTTTGCCCTTTGTCGCCTTATATAATGGAGGTTGGGCAATATAAAGATAACCCCTTTCAATTAACTTAGGCATTTGACGGTAGAAAAAAGTCAATAGCAGGGTTCGGATATGCGCGCCGTCCACATCCGCATCGGTCATGATAATGACCTTGTGATATCGCTGCTTTTCAATATCAAAACCATCGCGGCCAATACCAGTACCAAAAGCAGTAATTAACGTGCCAATTTCCGTGCTGGAAAGCATTTTATCAAACCGAGCGCGCTCTACGTTTAGAATTTTCCCGCGCAAAGGTAGGATCGCTTGATTTTTGCGATTGCGGCCCTGCTTGGCCGAACCGCCAGCGCTGTCTCCTTCGACAATGAAAATTTCAGACTTGGCTGGGTCACGTTCCTGACAATCCGCGAGCTTTCCGGGCAAAGATGCTATATCGAGAGCCGACTTTCTTCGGGTTAATTCACGGGCCTTTCTGGCCGCATCCCGGGCCGCAGCAGCTTCGACAATCTTTTGGATAATCAATTTGCTTTCATTGGGGTGTTCTTCAAGCCATTCCGACAACCCTGTTCCCATAATGCTTTCGACCACGGGGCGTACTTCTGATGAAACCAATTTGTCTTTGGTTTGTGAAGAAAATTTTGGATCAGGAACCTTAATCGACAAAACGCAAGTTAGGCCTTCCCGGCTATCATCTCCGCTTAATGATACTTTTTCACGTTTGGCAACACCTGAAGAGCTGGCATAATTGTTAATAGCCCGAGTTAATGCCCCGCGAAAACCAGCAAGATGAGTGCCACCATCGCGCTGTGGAATATTATTGGTAAAACACAAAACTCGCTCGTGATAACCGTCATTCCACCACAAAGCTGCATCAACTTCTATACCATCACGTTCGGCTCGAATTACAATTGGCTCGTCCAACAATGGAGTTTTTGTGCGGTCTAGGTGGCGGGCAAATTCCATTACCCCACCATCATATAGCATTTCAGTTTCAAAAACCTCAGTTCCGCGCTCATCACGCAACCGGATTTTAACTCCTGAGTTTAGAAACGCTAATTCACGGAGGCGATGCTGTAGGGTTTTGCAGTCAAATTCTACCATAGTGAAGGTGTCAGTCGATGGTAAAAAGCGAACTAATGTTCCGGTTTTGCCGGTAGGCGCATCACCAGTCACCACAAGGTCATCAACTGGATCACCATCTATAAACTTCATTTCATGGGTCTTGCCATTGCGCCAAATAGTTAAAAACAGTTCAGAGGAAAGGGCGTTTACCACTGAAACGCCAACACCGTGCAGGCCTCCAGAAATTTTGTAGGAGTTTTGATCAAATTTTCCGCCTGCATGCAGTTGGGTCATAATGACCTGCGCCGCTGAGATGCCTTCTTCTTCGTGAATGGCGGTTGGGACGCCCCGCCCATTGTCAGAGATAGAAGCAGAGCCATCGGCGTGCAAAACCACCTCAACTGTATCGCAATGACCGGCTAAGGCTTCGTCAATAGCATTGTCGACAACTTCGTAAACCATATGGTGCAAGCCCGAGCCGTCATCGGTATCGCCGATATACATTCCCGGACGTTTTCGCACCGCATCCAAGCCTTTTAGAACTTTGATGCTATCTGCTCCGTATTCTTCGGAGGCGGCTGTTTGATTCGTTTCATCTGTCATGGGTTAGATTCTATAGCCTTTATGGCAATTGAGCGAGCAAAAATATGAGTAAGAACGGCTCATTTACCAAGTTCATTTCGCAATGATTTCTGTCTCGGTTATTTCAAAGAATTGCGCACGGTCGCCAAAGTGATCGAACAGAGATCTATCGGTGCCACTTAGCCATGCTTGGCCTTTTAGTTGGCAAAGCTCGTCAATTAGTGCTGCTCGGCGTACCGCATCTAAATGTGCACAAGCTTCATCCAGTAAAACCAGCGGCGCGGCGGAATTTGCATCTATGCTAACGGCCCGCGCATGAGCCAAGGTTAGGCCAACCAACAATGCCTTTTGCTCGCCAGTAGAGCAATCACTAGCTGGCATTTGCTTGACCGCCCAGCTTACCTCCAAATCAGCCCGGTGCGGCCCGCTTAAAGAGCGTCCGGCGCGAGTGTCAACGGCCCGCGCGGAAGCAAACCCTGCTGCTAAAGTGGTTTCGTTAAAGTCGCTATTCACCGGCAATACGGCAAGTTGCGCTGTACTGGCTAGTTTTAAGTCAGCTCTGGGAAATGCGCTGGTCGGGCCATTATCAATCTCTGCAATCAGGCGCTGTAAAGTTTGCTCCCGATTTTGCATTACTGCAAAACCGAATTGTGCCATTTGCTGTTCTAAGGCGTCCAACCAAGTTGGGTCATATTGATTATCATCAAGCAGTTTTTGGCGTTGACGCAGGGCTTTTTCGTAAGAGGACACAGCTTTGGCGTGATCTGGGCACAGTGAAAACACCAAGCGATCAAAAAACTTGAGTCGCAGCCCTCGCGCTCCGGAGAAAATCCGATCTTGAGCCGGAGTGAGCCAAACCTGCCGAACTAGATGGGCTAAGGCACCAGCAGTGGCGGCACTACCATCAATTCGCACCCGTCGTCGTTGGTTGCCGTTTAATACTTCCAGTCCGGTTCCAATAGAAAATATGCCGTCGTGTCGGGATAGTTTTGCATGAACGGCCCATAATTGCTCGCTGCCATGCTGGATCGCGTCGGCATATGGTTTGTTGCGTAAGCCCCGTCCCGGTGCCAGCAGGGAAATTGCCTCAAGTACATTAGTCTTACCGGCGCCATTGGCTCCGTATAAAACCACAGGTCTCGAATCTAATTCAAAATTAGCAGCGACATGACTGCGAAACCGGCTCAATGACAGTTTGACAAGCCCCGTAGCGATCACACGCGCAACGGCATCAATACATAAAGCGCGTGCTTATCACCGCTGTCTTCAATTAGGATAGGAGAATTAGCGTTAGACAAACGAAATACCACTTCCTGACCATCAATTTGCGACAAGACATTTAGCAAATATTTGGCATTAAAACCTATCTCCATCGGCGAGCCATCATAAGAGACCGATATTTCCTCTGTTCCTTGCCCAGCTTCGGGATTAGACACCCGTAAGGTCAAGGTGTCGGCTTCTAAAATCATCTTTACCGAGCGTGATTTTTCCATGCTAACCGTTGCCACACGATCAACTGAAGCGGCAAAACTCCGGTTTTCCAACTCTAGCTGGTTTTCGTTGGTTTTCGGAATTACCCGCTGGTAATCGGGAAATGAGCCGTCAATCAATTTGGAGGTGAGAATAGCAGAGCCTACAGTAAATCGTATTTTGGCGTCTGAGACTTGGACAACAACTTCATCACTGACATCGTCAATCAATTTACGTATTTCGCCAACGGTTTTGCGTGGAACGATAATTGCCGGCATGCCCTCAGCGCCTGTGGGAACCGGTGATTCGCATAAGGCTAGTTGATGCCCATCTGTGGCTACAGCCCGTAGCACCGGCTCGTCTCCTTCGGTAGCATGCATGTGAACCCCGTTTAAGTAATACCGGGTTTCTTCATTCGAAACGGCAAAACGGGTCTTGTCGATCAGTCGGGCTAATTCAGAGGCGTCAAGTGCAAAACGATGGGTAAGCCCTTCTGCGGACAGTGCAGGAAATTCGTCTTGCGGAAGGGTGGGCAGTGAAAACCTAGAGCGGCCGGCTTGCAATATAACTTGGCTGTCTTCTGGTTTCAGCTCTAATGTAACTTCGGCGCCATCAGGCAATTTGCGGGCAATTTCGTAAAATGTGTGTGCCGGTAGAGTAGCCACCCCTTCGGAGTGAACATTTGCATCTACAGTTTCTATGATTTCAATATCCAGATCAGTAGCAGCTAAGCTCACACCATCTGCTGAAACACTAAGCAATATGTTCGACAATATCGGAATTGTATTTCGGCGCTCAACCACACTGGTTACATGCCCAAGCGCTTTTAGAAGAGGCCCCCGTTCAATGGTAAATTTCATCGCAATTCTATCCGATTTTGCGCCCCGCCTGATAATTTTACATCAATACGAAACGGAGCAGATTAAAATTAAGACTGTAGCTTGGTCAGCGAGCGGCGCAAGCCTTCAACCTCGTCTGCGAATGTAATATCGTCATCTATTAGCCGCTTAATAGTTTTTACCGCATGAATTACTGTGGTGTGGTCTCGTCCGTCAAAGCGTTGGCCAATCATAGGCAAAGAGCATGAGGTTAGTTCTTTGGCCAGATACATGGCAATTTGCCGCGGCCTAACAATATTACGGGTTTTACGTCTGGATAATAAATCTTCCTTACCTAAACCAAACCAAGAAGTAGTACCCTTTTGAATGTCAGAGATAGAAACTTTTAATCTGGTTGCCCTCACTACATCGCTTAAAATATCGCGAGCTTGTTCCAGCGTTACTGGTCGACCAATTAACACGGTTCCAGAAACCACCATGTTTAAAGCTCCCAATAACTCACGAGGTGATGTACATATCTTGGTTGCTAAAAAATCAAGGACATCATCCGGCACATTTAAGTTTTCAAATTCACCCTTCATTTCTGAAACCTGACATTCCAGTATTTCACGACGTAAATCAAAGGCTGCTGGAGCAATTCGACAAATTAAGCCGCCGCTAAGGTGTGAGCGCAAGCGATCGTCTAAAGAGGCAATTTCTCCGGGAGAACGATCGGCGCTTAATACTACTTGGGCACCATTTTCGATTAGCGAACTAAGTGTATGAACGAACTCTTCTTGAGTAGCCGTTTTTCCAGCTAAAAAATGCAGGTCGTCAATTAAAAGCAAATCTAATGACCGGACATTTTTCTTAAAGTCCAAAGACTGCGCGCCGCGAAGTGAGCTTACAAATTTTTGTACAAATTCTTCAGCCGTTAAGAATAGAATTTTCCGCGTTGGGCTGTGAACTCTGCTCTGGTGGGCGATGGCTTTAAGTAAGTGAGTTTTTCCAAGCCCGTAGCCACCATGAATAAACAGTGGATTAAATCTGGATTGCGGGCCTCTTGCTGCTTGCCTGGAAACGGCCCATGGCACTTCGTTGCTCGGGCCTACTACAAAATTATCAAACCGGTATTTTTGATCAGCGTAAGTGTAAAAGGTCTCACTTGCAGCAGCGTTTTGCGGTTCATCGTTTTGAACCTCTTGATTTGGCCGGGGCATATTCTTCGAGGCGACTTGTAATGACAAGTTTCGGTCTTGTGGGTCAAACTCTGCCCATAGATCACAAATCAAATCAAACAGGTTTTCTTGAATCCAATCTCTGGAGAATGTGTTTGGAGCAATTAAAGCAACCTGACCTTCACCGGCGGATACGGCTTGCAGTCTATCAATCCATGAGCGAAAATCACGTACAGCTATTTTGCGCCCCAGACCTTTGCGCACATTGGCCCAAACCGGTTGTAACGTGTTAATATCTATGCCTTGTTCGGCGAGAAGATGGTTCTGATTAGCCAATGGACGCGCCCCTTTTGCAAGCCCGATGAAAAAATGCCCAACAGGGGCAAAGCCTTGTAATAAATGAATTTTTCCACTTTTATTTGTAATCGCCGGTACAATCCTTAGCAATTACAACAGACAACCCCGTTGGAAAATCCATCTGGTCAACAATTTAACAAGTTAACGATTATGGTCAATGCGGCAATTCACTAAAGCAACATTGATTCACTCGCCTAATCGGCTAAGTGCTTGACTCTTCGGAGGTTGCTGGGAGGAAAATAAAATGATTCTTTTTAGTTGACTCTAGCTAGGTTTTGGGGGTTCAGGAAATTTATCCCTTGCCCGGTCTTAAACCTACTTGATTGGCTTTCTTGCCAGCGGGTATTGCATGACAAACAGAGTCGGGATTACCAAAATAACACAAAAAAACCGGCCCAAAGAGGCCGGTTTTCTAAAATTCAACTTGGTGCAATTTATTTTGCGCCGAGGGACTTGATTCGATGTGACAGCCGGGAAATTTTTCGTGCAGCTGTATTCTTATGAAAAACACCCTTGCTTACGGCACGCATCATAGTTGGTTCAGCAATAGCAAATGCGGTTTTTGCTGCAGCCTGATCTTTATTTTCAATTGCTTCTTCAACAACGCGAAGAGTAGAGCGTACCCGAGTACGGCGGGACTTGTTTACAGCTGTACGACGGGCAATTTGACGAATTGCTTTTTGAGCGGAGGTAGTATTGGCCATAATGGTCCTTGCTTGTTTCCTGCCGGGCAGGGTGAATTAGGTATTTGGCGTTGAACCTATGGTTCGCTGCGCCAAGGCGCGGCATATAGCTTTGAAGGCCCCCAAGGTCAACCACCTTCGAGCATTGTATTTATCGATTTTTAAAATGCGGCGTGCGTTTCTCGGCAAAAGCAGCCATTCCTTCGGCTTGATCTTCGGTCGCAAACTGCGAGTGAAAGACGCGGCGCTCAAAGCGAATGCCCTGAGCCAAAGTGGTTTCATATGCTGTATTGACCGCCTCTTTGGTCATTATTGCTATTGGCAAAGACTTTTCAGCAATTGTCTGCGCTGCTTTCATGGCTTCATCAAGTAGATCATCAGCGGGTATAATTCGAGAAACTAGCCCAGCGCTCTCAGCTTCTTTTGCGTCCATCATACGACCGGTTAAACACATTTCCATGGCTTTGGCTTTTCCAACAAAGCGAGCCAAACGCTGTGTGCCGCCAGCTCCTGGCATAACGCCTAGGTTGATTTCAGGTTGGCCAAATTTGGCATTATCAGCAGCTAAAATAAAATCACACATCATTGCAACTTCACAGCCGCCGCCAAGGGCATAGCCGGAAACTGCGGCAATAATCGGTTTTTTGAACCGGGAAACGCTTTCCCAAGTTTCTGCAAATGGATCGTTCATGTATAAATCGATAAAAGACCGGCTTTGTAGCTCTTTTATGTCTGCGCCAGCGGCAAAAGCTTTTTTCGAGCCGGTTAAAACAACACACCCGATCTCGCTATTTTTATCATAATCAGTAAGTGCCGTAGCAAGTTCTGCCGTCATTTGACCGTTCAAAGCATTTAGAGCTTCGGGTCGGTTCAAAACTATAACTCCAACATTTCCGTCGGTTTTTATTTGGATTGTTTCAAATGACATTGCGTTTCACCATCTAAGAGCGCTGTCCCGCCCTAATATCAGCCAACCCGGCACATAAGCCAAAGCCTCAACTGGTTCAATAGCTAAAGCTGGGATAATTTAACAACTGATAGCTGCAGGTTATTCGGTTTTTAGGTTTTAAGTCTACATAGTTTGACATGCGGGACAATAAAAACTTGAACGCCCGCTTTGTACCATGCGCTCAATTTTTGCAGTGCATTTTTCTGTGCGGCAGGTTTCACCGGCCCGCCCATAAACATCAAAATTGTGTTGAAAATACCCAAGATCTCCATCGGGGTTAGTAAAGTCGTTAAGGGACGAGCCGCCTGCTTCAATGGCTTCGCGAATCACTTCGCGAGTATGACTGACGATATCTTCAATTTGAATGAAGCCTAGATTGCTGGATTTGGCGGCAGGGTGTATGTGTGATCGAAATAAAATTTCACATACATAAATATTTCCTAAACCGGCGATTAGCCTTTGATCCAACAGCGCTGATTTTATCGGCGCTTTTTTCTGCGCTAATTTATCTGCAATTAGCTTTGCCGACATCTCATTGCCAGTTGGTTCTTGCCCCAGTCCATGCAGGAATTTGGATTGAGCTAACGAATCGCTGGCAAATAGATCCATAAACCCAAAGCGCCGCGGATCATTATATATAAGGGTAGAGCCATCCTTCATTTCAAAGACCACATGATCATGCTTGGTGTTGCGCTTTGCATCTATGGCTTGATTTGGTGCCAGTGCCAGAAATGATCCGCTCATACCCAAATGGCAAAGCAAGGTTTCTGAAGTGTCTAAACCAAACAAAAGGTATTTTGCCCGTCTGGAAAGCTTTTGGACTCTTGCACCGGTTAAACGTGCGGCAAACTTATCGGGAAACACGAATCTCAAATTAGCTCGGTTTAGTTGAACTCGGATAATTTGATTGCCCTCCATCATTGGGGCAAGTCCTGTGCGCACGGTTTCAACCTCAGGAAGTTCAGGCATGGTGAAAATGTCCTATGGTAGTTTGCTTCATGAGCGGTTATGTTCCGCCGCCATGAGCAATAAGTCTACACATACTGCACAAGAATCTTTTGGATTTCGCAATGTGCCAAAAGCTGAGAAAGCCACTTTGGTCAAAGAGGTCTTTGACAAGGTAGCGGATCGCTATGATTTGATGAATGACTTTATGTCAATGGGAGTTCATCGAATTTGGAAAGATATGGCAATCGCCCGGGCCAACCCACAGCCCGGCGAGTTATTAGTAGATGTGGCCGGTGGAACTGGTGATTTGTCACGCAAATTCATTGCTGCTGCAGAAAACCTGCGCCAGCGCCGAGGCGGAGTTCCTGCCAAAGCGATAGTCACTGATATTAATGCCTCCATGTTGCTTTCTGGGCGGAAAGATAGTGATCCTGCCACATTAAGCTGGGCCTGCGGCAATGCGGAAACCTTGCCATTTGCCGACAATACAGCAGATGTGTTGACCATTAGTTTTGGAATTCGCAATGTAACTGACAAGCCCAAAGCGCTTACGGATATGTTGCGAGTTTTAAAACCGGGTGGGCGATTTTTATGTCTTGAGTTTTCCAAGCCGATATTGCGGGCTCTCGAAATTCCATATGATTTATGGTCGTTTAATGTCATACCGGCTCTTGGGGAGCTAGTTTCAAATGACAAGGAAAGTTATCAATATCTCGTGGAAAGCATTCGCAAATTTCCAGATCAGGAACAATTCGCCACAATGATACGTGAAGCTGGATTTGCGCGCGTATCTTATAGCAATTTTACGGGAGGAATTGCCGCTTTGCACATGGGGTGGAAACTGTAGGTGATGAGTAAGGTGACCAGCTTTTTCCGGCTGATCGGCGTTGGTCTGGTGTTAGCGCGCTATGATACGCTGGTGCCATCAGCATTCGCAGGACTTTTACCGTTTGGAACCAAGGTAATTGGTATTCTTGCGCGCTTTGGGAGGTCGATCCCTGAGGGAAATCGCGGAGAGAGGCTAGCTCGAGCTTTGGAGAAATTAGGGCCGACTTATGTGAAGTTGGGCCAATTCATGGCAACCCGCAGCGATTTATTATCAAAAGAGATTGTCGAGGGCCTCTCTACCCTAAAAGACCAGATGGAACCGTTTCCACAACAAGAAGCTGAGGCCGAGATGGCCGCAGAATTTGGCAAAGATTGGCGGGAAATTTTTGTAGAGTTCAGCCCGTCAATTGCTGCAGCTTCCGTTGCTCAAGTCCACAAAGCCAAAACTGCCAACGGTGAAAACGTGGCCGTTAAGCTATTACGTCCAGGCATTAAGGCGCAAATCCTGCAAGATATCGAAGTGTTGAGTCTTGGGGCCAAATTAGCTGAGCGTTGGTTTGTGGCTTCCCGGCGGATGGAACCAGTACGCTTCATTGACACCGTCTCCCGTTCGCTATTGCTCGAAATGGATTTGCGAATGGAAGCCGCAGCCTGCTCGGAACTAGTAGAGATAGCCACAACAATTGACACTGTTTACATTCCGCAACCCCATTGGGAGCTGACCCGTGAAGATATTCTCGTGATTGACTGGGTTGATGGTATAGCGCTCACCAAGTTGCAGGATTTACGGGATTCAGAAATTGACCTGGTTGAGATAGCAAAGGTCATACCTATTAGCTTTTTGTCTTTTGCTCTTAATCATGGCGTATTTCACGCCGATCAGCATGAAGGCAATATGTTTGCTTTGGCTGATGGTCGCCTTGCTTTGGTGGATTTTGGAATTGTTGGGCGGATTGGCCCGCCGCAACGACGCTATTTAGCAGAAATTTTGTATGGATTTTTGAAGCGAGATTACCGCCGGGTTGCCGAAGTTCACTTCGAAGCCGGCTATGTGCCAAGAACCCATCTGGTTGATGATTTTGCGCAAGCCTTACGCGCAGTTGGCGAGCCGGTCTTTGGAAAGCGGGCCAAAGACGTGTCTATGGGTCGCCTATTGTTGCAATTATTTGCAGTAACAGCTCGATTTAACATGCATTTGCGCCCCGAACTTGTCTTGCTGCAAAAAACCATGGTGCAGGTCGAAGGAGTTGCTCGAACGCTGGATCCTGAGCACGACCTTTGGGCCGCAACTGCCCCAGTGATTGAAAGCTGGATCAAACGTGAGCTGGGCCCTGAGGGCCAATTAAACGAATTCACAGATGATTTGCTGGATTTAAGAGACGCTGTTCGCGAATTGCCAAGTGCTATACAAAATATGGCATTGGTTGTGGAGCAAACCAAGGATCAGGGATTTTCACTGAACGAGGATAGCCTAAAACGACTTAGCCAATGGCAAGCTCGCGTTCACCGGCTAAGAGATTTCGCCATTACCGCGGCCGCTTTTGCTGTGTTGCTGGCGGCGCTAAATCTGGTGTTTTGGCAATAGCTTATTTGAAGTAAAACCTTAGGTTTAAGGCCTATCGCGGAAAAGCCATTGCCTTGGCAAGGTCTAATAATCGACGCCGCGGTTCTTCACTCAAAGAGTAATAGGCTCGAACCAACTCCATTGTTTCACGTTGTGAAAGCACATCTGATGGCAGAGCCGTGCTGTCATTTGCGGCATCTTTATCGCTAAGCCCGTCGTAAAAATACTGCACAGGAACATGTAAGGCTTCTGATAGGTCAAATAATCGACTGGCACTAATTCTATTCGCCGCACATTCATACTTTTGAATTTGCTGAAACCGTATGCCAACCTGTTCTCCTAGGCTTGCTTGCGTCAGTCCCAATAGGCGACGACGGCGCCGTAAACGGTTTCCCACATAAATATCTATAGAGTTTGTCATTTCTTTCTCCTACTGCCCCACGAGTCGCCTCGTTTACTGGACAGCAGACTTGCAAAAGCCATGCCTATGACCATTAATTCTCCAAATGGTTGAAATGCAATCAGTTTATACCTTGAATTCAAGTTTGTTCTCACAGCTAAGGAGAGAAATACAACAAACCTACTCTAACTAAATCACGTATTCAGCCTAAATCTGTTTCAAATTGGTACAGGTATTTTTAATTTTGTGAATCGAATGATAGTGCGAAGGTTTGCAAGGCCCGCATTACTTCTGTGAGTCGATAAGATATATCTTTGAAGTTATCGTTTTTTTCTAAAGTTTCTTCATTCATATACAGGCTTCGGGAAACTTCTATCTGAATCGCGTGAATACCTGCATCGGGTTTTCCGTATCTCTGCACGCTATAACCTCCGGCAAAGGGCTGATTATAGTTTATGGTAAAACCTTGTTTGCTAATTGCATTACTTAAACAATCTCGTAGGGATGAGTTGCATGACCGGCCGTGTCTATCTCCTAGGACGATTTGGGCCAGGCCACTGGCAGATTCTGATCGTGCCTCTGAGGGCATAGAGTGACAATCAACCAAAATAGCAAATCCAAAACATTGTTTAGCTAACATAAGTCGCCATTTTAGCTCTTGATGGTAGGGAATATGAGTTTGTTTTAACCGTAAACCCGCTTGTTTAAAGGTCAGTCTATGCGAATAAATAGGGTATCCTTGTGCGGCAAGCTTAGGAATTACGCCAAAACCGGCTCTTACCTGCAAAGAGCTTTGATGCGCATTAACAGGCACCGAATCGACAAACATTTCTGGATCAAAAGCTTGCGGGTGGCGATTGGCATCTACCCATGTCCGGGGAAACAAAGCCTTTATAAAACAAGCATCTTTTAGTGCTTCGTCTGGAAACAATTGATCGACATAAGCATCTTCTGAACGTCGCAAGTCTCTTAATGTTAAGCGGGTCTGGGATAAAAATTCCGGCGGATATTGTCGGCCAGAATGAGCAAAAGAAAACACTAATGGGCTTTGTGTTGGCCTCGGGCCAATAACTGATATTGGCGGATCGAAAAGCGGCTTATTAGCTTGTAAAGCTGCTTGGCTTGCCGGATCTGCTGTTGTCCAGATATTCATGCGTCCAATTTGAGCAATACGATTGTTCACGTCAAGCGCAGTTAATTTACCTCACTTTTACCTCCATGTGCAAATATGTTAACTAATCTGGGCGAAAAGACCTGGTGACAGAGTAGAAAGGTTGGGCGATGGCACGAATATTACTTGCCGAAGATGACAATAGTATGCGCCGGTTTCTGGCAAGCGCCTTAGAGCGTGCCGGGCATGACGTGATTTCATGCGCTGATGGCGAAGAAGGTTTGGATGCATTGCGCGATCAGCCAACGGATTTTGACTTATTGCTTACTGATATTGTTATGCCTGGTGTTGACGGAATTGAGTTGGCACGCCGGGCGGCAGAAAATGATAGTAACCTAAAAATTATGTTCATAACCGGTTTTGCAGGAGTAGCGTTAAACCCGGGATCATCCGCCCCTAAAGATGCCAAAGTGCTTTCAAAGCCGTTTCATTTGCGCGAGCTTGTCGCCGAAGTTGAGCGGATAATGGCAGCCTGAGAGCCGCTGATTTTTAAAATACCATCAAATGATTGGGCGCTTGCATCCGCCTGTCCTCAAGGCTATAGAGCCTTGGCAAAATGGTGAGGGCGCGTAGCTCAGTGGGAGAGCACTACATTGACATTGTAGGGGTCGGCAGTTCAATCCTGCCCGCGCCCACCATTTTTCCAGACATAGACGTAAATACGAGCACGGCTCCTTTTCTTGTGGGTGAAGACTAGCGTTGTATAATTTCCATTAAAGCGCTTAAAAAACCTTCGTAACAACTTTTCCCGCGTATTGGCCGTTGCAAAGTACCTAAAAGAAGCTCTGCAAGATGAAAACCCTTCCGGGTATTGTGTGTAGATAATTACAAATAAACCCACGTTTCATTGGTTTTTTTACGATGATTCACCATGTCAAACAGCAATAGCGAATACATGGTACTCGCGTTAAGCCCTATTATAGCAAACTCAGCCTTCTTGCGGACGTTTCGAACTTATCCCCGCTTCTGTAGGGTCAACCAGGGTATTTAAGGGTGCTTTTAGGGTAGGTTAAGGGACAAGGAGGCTTTTTGCACTGTGAACATATGGTGCAAGCAGGGTGTTCAAGGGTAGGGTCTTTAAGGGTCAGTGACCCTTGAGAGTGACCCTCTTTTGTTTGTCCTAACGCTTTGCTGCTTGAGGACTCTTGTTATGTCTCGCGGCCAGTTGCTACGCAACGGCCTACGACGTGCGCCCTGACCGGGCGGCGGGCTGTCGCCCTTGCCAACCCAAGAGGGTTGGTTGTTTACTCGTACTGTCGCTTCGCTGCTTGAGGACTCTTTACCTGTCCTAACGCTTCGCTGCTTGAGGACTCTCTATTTGTCCTAACGCTTCGCTGCTTGAGGACAATACCGCCGAGGTGGGGTTTTAGTCTAAAGCTGGGCGTAATTTTTCGAGATCAACTCCGGCATTAGCCCCGGCGGCAACAATCTGATCGGCGCTTAGAGTGTTTTTTTGAGCCAAGCCCCAAACAAAGGCAACTCTGGTTCCAGTTCGGCAAAATGCCAATACATTTCCATTATCTGCAGATAATAGTTGCCGTGTTTTTTCTATTTGCTCCGGGCTGATGCCTTCGCGCATCGAAACTGGGATAAAAACATAATCCAGCCCCGCTTCCTTTGCGGCAGCCTCAATTTGCACATTTTTGGGCTGACCCCAGCTTTCATCATCGGGCCGGAAGTTTACCAGTGTCGTGAAGCCAGCTTGCACAATATCAGCTATTTGGCGGGGATGAATTTGCGGTGCAATGGCAAAATTTTTGGAAAGCTGACGGATTTTCATTTTGTATCCTAGAGTTCAGAGAGGTCAAGGTTTGCCAAATAAATTAATCGGCAGCTTTAGGTATGAAATCCCGTTGGCGGCGGGCGGCGGGAACACACCACCACGTAAATTAATCTGTAATGACGGTAATATGAGTTTGGGAAAGTTAAGCCCGCTATCACGCTCATTGCGGGAGCGGACAAATTCCTGTTCGCTAGTATCAGCACGAAGATGAATGTTTTGGCGTTTTTGATCGCCCACAGTGGTCTCCCAGACAAACTCATCGCGGTTTGAGGTCTTATAATCATGACATAGAAACATTTTGGTTTTATCTGGGAAGGCATAAAGCTTTTGCACAGAATGATATAATTGGGCAGCATCACCACCAGGAAAATCTGTTCTGGCGCTGCCATAGTCTGGCATAAACAAAGTGTCACCAATAAATAATGCGTCTGCAATCTGATAGGTAACGCAAGCTGGCGTATGCCCCGGAGTGGCAATTGTGTTTATTAATGATGAGCCAAGTTCAATTTGATCACCATCATCAAGCAGAAGGTCAAACTGGATGCCATCAATAGAAAATTCAGGCTCAAAATCAAATAATGGTGAAAAATGAGCCTGCACCTTGGTAATGCCGCGGCCAATTGCGACTTTTGCACCGGTTTGCTGTTTTAGAAAATTTGCCGCGCTTAAATGATCTGCATGAGCATGGGTTTCCAAAATCCACTTAAATGAAAGTCCCTGATCCTTGCCATATTGCAAAATCTGTTCAGCATGATCTGTTCTGGTGCGCCCTGAAACCGGGTCAAAGTCCAACACCGGGTCAATGATTGCCGCTAGCTTAGTTTCGCAATCCACCAACACGTGTTGTGCTGTAAAGGTTGTTGGATCAAAAAATGTTTTTACTAAAATAGTAGATTTTTCATTACTCATAAAGAAACTTACCTTACCTTGTGGAGTGCATGAAAACAAAGTATTTCATTACACCCGCACTTATTATATGAGCAATCGCTAATATGCAAACTTCACCCCTGCAAGAAATAGAACAAAATGTTGATCAGGCAGCATCCTTACTACAGGCCATGAGCAACCCAAAGCGGTTATTGGTGTTGTGCATACTTGCTGAAGGTGAAAGCTCGGTTGGCGCATTAGCCAAACAGGTGAATTTAAGTCAGTCAGCATTATCTCAACATTTGGCTCGATTGCGCGAGGATGGTTTTGTTACTACTCGTCGTGAAGCCCAGACAGTTTTTTACTCGGTAAGCGGCGAAGAAGTAAATGCAGTTTTACACGCCTTGCACGGTTTGTATTGCTCCTAAATATTTTAGGTTTTTTCCAGCACAACATTCATATGTGCCTGTGTAATTTGCTGGTAACCAATGGATTTAGCCAGTGCAATGCAGTCAGTATCCCACGTTTCATTTCGCTCTAGAATCAATAACTTTGGCATATCTTCAGCCGGTGTTTGCTCGAAAAACAGTGGCAATACTTGATCCTCAGCCCCCTCAATATCAATCTTTAGAGCATCGGCACCATTCATATTGTGACGGTTTAATACTTCGGCTAAGGGCAATGTTTGTACCATTACTTCCTCATCTGGCTCTTTATCTGACCGCAAATGAAAACCAGACGCGCCGCGATTTCGTCGTGAGACTGCCATGCGGGCCACTCCTTTTTTGTCGGACACCGCACAATCTGCATGCACTACCGTGGCTCCTGGATTGGATAGCAGATTAAAACGCAGTCTTTCTTTAATAACTGGTTGCGGTTCGATGGCTAAAATCTGGCCTTCGAAATCTTGATGCATGGCTACAAATAATGAATAAAGACCAATATTCGCGCCAACATCGACAAACTTAAAATCACGATGCATGCGCTCGCTTAATGCTTGTCTTTCTTGCACATCAAATTTTGCCCGCGATAGTAAGGCTCGTTTTTCGCATAAATTATCGTTCGGATAGAGTCGGAAATTTGCCCCCCATAGCCGTACATCCAGCGGATGTTGCAAACCACTAAGCACTAATTTGCGACAAAAAGACCCCCAAAGGCTGCTCGGGCGAACATTGCTTTGCTCTATCGCCCACTCTTGCAATTTGTTCGGGGTAAATTTGCCCCAGCTTTCAGTGGTATTTTGTTCCATTTCTCCGGCTGTGCCCCGCTTAGTTTCTTCTGCTGGAGCCTATAACAGTAAATACCCTTTGGCATCAAATTTTAGTGAAAACACCCGGTGCATAGCATCTGCGCACAAAACATCAGCCGGTTTTCCCGTTATCGCAACTCGCCCCTTGTCTAATAAAATTAACTGATCGGCAAACCTCGCGGCCAATGGCAGGTCGTGCAATACGCATAATACAGTTTTTCCAGCTCGACCCTGTGTTGCCAGAATTTCCAGCATTGATAATTGGCGAGCCGGATCAAGCGAAGAAGTTGGTTCATCGACCAGCAAAATCTCCGCATTTACAGCCAATAAGCGCGCCAGTAATACCCGTGCTCGCTCGCCGCCTGAAAGTTGATCCACCCTTCGCTCAGCAAATTCCAGCACTTTGCAATCCAGCATGGCCTGATGGATATTTTTTGAGGATTTGGCGTTTATACCTTGCCCCAAAGCGACTAAGTTTTGAACTAAAAGCGGCCAATGCACGGTCGGGTTTTGCGCTAAATAAGCAAGTACATTTGCCCTATTTTGCGCGCGCATGGCTAAAAGGTCTTGTCCATGCCAGTTGATCCGCCCCTCTTTAACCGGCAATAATGCAGCGATTGCGCGCACCAATGATGTTTTACCGGAACCATTGGGGCCAATTACGACGTTTAATCCCGGGTTTAGCTGCAAGTCGATATTTTTCAGCACGGGTTTTGCTGCCAGATCCAAATATAGATTTTGAATTTCCAGCATGACTAAACTCGCTCTTTTTGGGATTTGAACACCAAAAATAAAAATAATGGCGCGCCGAGCAAAGCGGTAATTACACCAAGATATAGCGGAGTTCCCGGGCCACTCAACAATCGCGACACCATATCTGCTATTAGCAACAATATTCCTCCGACTAACGCCGAGGGTAAAATGGATCGACTGGGCAAATGGCCAATAAATGGCCGCACCAGATGCGGGGCTGCTAAACCAACAAATCCGACAGCCCCGGCGCTGGCGACACCGGCGCCAACACAGAGCATGGATCCAATCACCACCCAAATTCCAGTTTTGGAAATAGAAACTCCAGCAGTAGCTGCCGTGTCCTCGCCTAAGGTCAATAAATCAAGACCCCGGCCGCTTTTCATTAAAACCAATATCCCAATAAATATAAATGGCGCAGCCAGCGCCACATCAAACAAAGAGCGATCAGCAACCGAGCCCATTAGCCAATAGGCGATTTCTGACAAAGCCCACGGGTTTGGCGATAAATTCATCAATAATGCAGTAGCGGCCGTGGCCATAGAGGATAAAGCAACTCCTCCTAAAATTAAACTGGTAGCTGAGGCTCTTAATGCTGCTAATGTCAACAAAAACAGCGCCGCAAATCCAGCGCCGAGTAATGCTCCAATAAACAAAGAACCGGGCCAATTTATCGCCAATCCAGTATAAATAATCACGGCAGCAAACAGGCTGGATGTCGAAGCAATGCCAATTATACCCGGATCGGCCAGCGGATTGCGCAGCAGGCCCTGCAAAGCGGCTCCGCTTGCTCCAAGTCCTGCCCCGACTAAAATTGCCAATAAAGAGCGAGGCAGACGGATTTGCCACAATACAGTTTGTTGAACCGAATCAGCTTGGCCAAGAAATGTCAGCAATAATTGTTTTAGCGAAATTTCATAAGCGCCAAGCCCCAAAGAAATTATCAGCAATGCCACCAAGATAAGCGCCAGCAATATCAACATTCGTATCATGAACGGTCATTTCCTTGCAATTTGTCTAATGCATCAGCGATTTGTTCTGCCGCCAAGATCAGATGCGGGCCAGCGCAGACCCAATAGCCGCCAGAAACGTTCGTAACTGGAACTTGTTTTCGTAAAGATCTCAGTACGGAATGGTTTGAGCGAAACTGCAAAACCGATGGCGGTCCTTCGTTGAAAAAGCTGGCGACAATCAGATCAGGCGGATTAGCAATTAACCTTTCAAGGGGTAATTGGCCCCAACCTGAAATACCGTATTCAGCCGCTAGGTTGATCCCGCCTGCTGCCCTAATGGCGGCATCGACAAAAGTTCCCATGCCGGCGGTTCCAAGGGTTGGCGTTAGATACAAAACCCGTTTCGAGTGCTGTCGATTGCGACTTCGGGCTTCTAATGCAAGCAATTCTCGATTCTGTTGTTCAGCGGCTTGTTCTGCTTGTACAGGTTTTTGTAAATATGCGCCCAATCGCATCCTATTGGCATTAATATCGGCAAAACCTTCGGCCCACGACAGTTGAAAAACCTGGCTGCCGCGCTTTTTTGCAAGTTTGGTTGCAGCTAAGCCATCCGCAGAATCAAGCACGATGAGCGACGGAGCTGAAACCAGTAAATTTTCTGCTTCAGCCCACGCCCCATTTGATGAGCGCAAAGCATTAGGAGCCAAAGAAAGCGAGCTGTTCGATTGCCATGACAGGGTTTTTATTTGCGCTGGATCAGCCAACTCCAGAACATAAGAATCTGCGCACAATGAAGCGGATACCACCGGCATTTGCGCCAGCACCATGCTGGCAGATCCGGCGATAAACCCCGCCGTAACCCCTGCTGATATCCAGCGGCTAAAACTGTGCAGAAATACCGCCATACAGCGTCCTTTCCTGCGATTGATAGCCAACCACTTCAGTATAACGTGAATTGATCAGGTTCTCGCCGCGAATATAAACCGACAAGGTTTCTCCTAGTTTTTTAGATATCTTGCCCCGTACCAGTGTATAGGCTGGCAAAGTCACGGTTTGAAAGTTTGAAAAATCAATATCGGTCATTTTACCGTTTTGGTCGATGCCAAGGCTAACTTGCCAGATGTCTGCTGGATCATTCCAAAACACAGAAAAACTTGCCAGAAAATTAGGTCTGCGGATTTCTTGCACCCCAACCTCTTCAGCTCGTAAAAAACTCATAGAGCCGCTAAAGTTCAAATTATCAGTAACATTGAGATCGGCGGAAAGCTCGACCCCTTCACGGGTGCTGTTATTAGTTCGATTACGCGCAGTAGCTGGAAACGCGCCAAAATCCGTATAAATCTCGTTCTGCAATTGTGAGGTAAAAACTGCTATCGAAGCGGAGCCTTTTGCAAAATCCTGCTGCCACCCAAGTTCATAGCCTGTTGATTTTTCTGGTTTTAGGTTTGGGTTACCGGCGAAAAATGCCGGAAAATAACCAAATAACTCAAAGAAACCCGGGTTCTTTACTCCCTGACCAAAACTCGCATGCAATTTGCTATTGGTTGCAGCAATGTTCCACGCCACTCCAGCCCGAACCGCATTGGCATTTTCAAACAAGTCATTTCGATCATGACGAGCCGATACAGAGAGAACTAGCGGGCCACTTATGGCTTGATAGTCAAAAGCCCCAGATAGTTGATTTGCGCTTTGGCTCTGGTTTTGCCCGGCCCCCGGCCCGCCATCATTTTCATAAGTTTCAAAGCGCCCTTCAACTAGACCGGTAAGTCGATGTTTCACCGTGCCAGATGCCCAATTAGTGCTTACCTGCCAGCCAATTCGGGTGCGTTCTCCAACAGATGTGCTAGCGCCTGATCGTGTAGTGCTGCGCAAATAAGAAGTTGATACTTCGTGGTTTAATAATCCATCAAAACTTGCTCCCAATAACGCCAAGCGCCCCAAAGCCAGATCGGTATCTAATTTCGATGCCGTATCATTTAACCGGCCATCAAAATCAGTATCACTGTCAAATTGTGCGTTTGCGTTTATAGCCCGACCCCGTAACTGCGCAGACCAGTTATTGCCAAAATTCCAATTTACTCCACCAGAAGCGGTAATTTGTGAAAAACCGTCCCGTTCGCCATTTTGACCGGAAACATCATAACCATCGGTTTGCAATCCTGAGATATTTAGCCATAGCTTTGTCTGTCCGGTTACTTTTGATGCAATTATCCCGCCGGAGCGACTTTGCAGTGACCCAGCTTCAAATCTAGCCGTCAGGCGCTCACCTTGCTGCATTGGTTCGGTCAAAATATTAATTACACCGCCAATGGCATCGGTTCCCCACAATGCTGATTGCTCACCGCGCAGAACTTCGATTTTTTGCACTCCGAAGCTGGTTAGGGCCGAAAACCCGAAACTACCTGAAAACGGATCGCTGGCTTCTATTCCATCGACCAATACCAGAACTTGATTAGCTTCTGATCCTCGAAGCCGTACTTGAGTCAATGATCCCGCCGGCCCGGAACGGTTGACAGACAGGCTTGGCACTCGGCGCAAAGCATCGGTTACAAATTCGTCGCCTCTGGATAAAATTTCTTCTCCATCCAGCACGCTTGCCGAGCTGGTGAGCTGCGATAAGGGAATAGGCACTCTTGAGCCGGTAACCAAAATAACTTCATCATTTTGGATGCTGGGTTCAGCATCCAGATTATTAGCTAAACCTGGGGAAGCAAATGCAAATGCGTTTGCAAAAGCCATAAGAAATATGTTTTTATTCAATGTCGTTCTCCATGACAAAACCTGACGATTGAATGATTTCAATTGCCAAAAAAATTAAATTTCGTCACGAACGGCTTCTACATACCCGCGCAAGTGATCTGACCCCGGATCAGAAGCGGACGAGTGTCGGCAGGTATTCCGACTCGCGGGTTAATAGCCATTGGATGCCCCTTCCCAAGAAATACCTTTAAGGAAAATTCTCAGTGGGTTTTGCATCCGACCAACCGCTTACGGCTGCGGGCACAGTTACGGGATTGAAAATTTTTTCGCACCGTATTCCCTGTTGTCATGTTTGTAATTATGGATTTTACCAAGAAAATCATTTTGGTTACAAACATACCGACAATTGAGCGGTACGAAGATCAGGGCTTCAAGTCAAGTCTTAGGAGCCAAGGGTTGCGGCTTTGCTGGATTTTTTTGTTTTGATGAGTTGCGTCGGACTTTTTGCCACTGCCACCACAGCAAAATAACTTTCGGGCCGGTGATCAAATAACGCCGCCACATCCGCTTCGGTTCACTGAGTAGACGATGCAGCCATTCAAGCCGGCTTTTCTGCATCCATTTAGGAGCTCGAGAAACCTTACCGGCAAGAAAATCAAGGCTTGCTCCCACGCACAGGCCAACCCCCTCACAATCACCCCGTCGCAAACAGGCTTTAGCAATCATTTCTTGTTGCGGAGATCCAACGCAAAGAAACGTAAACCGTGCCGGATTTTTGGCGACAAACTCCGCGCACTGCTGCACTGCCAATAAATTTTTACGTAACCCCATTGGTGGTTCATGCCAGCGAATATCGGTTAAGCCATAACGCTTTGTAAGCGCGTCTATAACCGAACGACTGGCACCTATAACAACGATAGGCTCATTCTTCTCAATGGCATTTTCAAATAAATGCTCAGTCAAGTCAGAACCGGGAGTAACGGAAAGTTTTTCACCAGATAACCAAGCGATAAGCTCGAGAATTCTAGAATCACATACCGTAAGCCAAGCATCGGAATAAATTTTCTTTATCCACTTAGGCTCACTTTGCATACGCACCAAATGATCAACATTTGGGGTGACGATAAAGCGAAACTTTGAACCGGGTGCCAGCTCTGTCACCCGCTCAAATGTCTGTTCAAAATTAATCAAGTCAAAGGTGCCGTTTAAGAACTGCAAATGCCTAGGCCCATTACGGCGGTCTTTAAAGCTAAGGCTGGAATGTAGTTGCGCGTCCATCTGGGCTCTTTTTAAGAGTTCTCTTTATGGGGAGACTATAGGAGAAGCGGGTTAATAAGCAGTTTGCGTTTTTAAGAAATTGCATCTTTGCCTTGGGTTTGTTGCTTTTTGGGTTTTGGTAGTAGGCCGTGTTTTTGTAAATAATGGCGCATTTGGTCATAACTTAAGCCCAATGCCTGTGCGCTTTTTCCGATATGGCTAGAGTTAATTGACATGGATTGCTGCAATAAAGCGCGCTCAAAACGCTGAACTTGTTTGGTAAATGGTTTTTGCGGCTCTGGCTCCGGTAGAGAAGCAGAACTGGCTTTAGTGGGTAATTCGGACATAGATGATGGTGTGTGTTTTGGTCGCCAGGCAGACAAAAACGGATCCAATTGAATTTCCTCAACAATCAGATGCCCATCTGCATTTTTTGTCTGAGCGTGATAGGTGTTGCGTTCAATCACGTTTTTTAGTTCGCGCACATTGCCCGGCCAATCGTATTTCATCAAAATACTTATTGCTTCCATTGAAAATCCGCCAAAAACGCCCATAGCGGATTCGCTGACCATGGCTTGGGCAAAATGCTGAGCTAAAATCGGTATATCTTCCCAACGCGATCGTAATGGGGGTAAAGTAACAACTTCAAAGGCCAAACGATCCAGCAGGTCAGCTCGAAATTTTCCTTGGCGAACCTGCTCGGGAAGATCCAAATTGGTGGCGCCAAGCAATCGCACATCGCAGCGCAGGGTTTTAGTGCCTCCAACTCGCTCAAATTCTCCATATTCGACAATTCGCAAGATTTTTTCTTGCACCCGCAAAGAGGCACTGGCGATTTCATCCAAAAACAAGGTGCCTTTGTCAGTTCTTTCAAAGCGGCCAAAATGACGTTTGGTAGCACCGGTAAAGGCGCCGCTTTCATGGCCAAACAACTCACTTTCAAGCAAGGTTTCCGACAATGATGCGCAGTTCACCGATAAATAAGTTTCCGCCCAGCGCGGCGATAGAAAATGAGCGCGTGCAGCCATCAATTCCTTACCCGTGCCGCGCTCACCAATAATTAGCAAGGGACGGTCATGGCTAGCAGCTTTGGAAATACGGTCAAGCGTGGCTAAAAATTCTACGGACTGACCGATCAATGGTGGTAGAGAGTTTTCTGCAATCATCTGTGTAAAATACAAGAAAAAACGTGATTTTCAAGTTTATGTGGTATTTTTCACGTTATTTTATTCTAGCAGAATTAAGCCTCGCCTAAATAGTCATTGAAAACAAATGGTTATGGAGGAAATAAAAGTTGGCACACTGTTTGCTAGTTATTAACCAAACCATCCTTTGGGTTTGGTAGGTCAAACAAAATAGCGCCATGAAAGGCAAGCCATGACTAAGAAATATGATCCGTATGAAGATATTCGCGAAACCAGAGCCCAAGCTGCGGCGGATGATTGGCGCGAAACAAGCTCTAGATTTTGGCGATATTTGCGCACCCGTTCGATGGAATGCTGGGGATTCTTTATTGCTGGCCTGCTGATCGGTGGATTGCTGTTTTAAGTTAAAACCTAAATGAAGAGCGACTTTTTATTATAAGAAATAGGAGAATATTATGGGTATGTTTTCGCGAATGGGCGACATTATCAACTCAAACATTAATTCGATGTTGGAGAGGGCGGAAGATCCTGAAAAAATTGCTCGGCTAATTATTCAAGAAATGGAAGATACACTGATTGAGGTGCGCACTGCTGCGGCTCGAGCTATTGCCGACAAAAAAGATGTCAGTCGCAAGCTAGACAAATTTAAAAGCGCTGAAATTGAATGGGCAGAGAAAGCCGAATTGGCCGTTCGTAAGGGCCGGGAAGATTTAGCTAGGGGCGCATTGCAAGCGAAATCTAAGGCCAGTGGCATGGTGGAAATGCTGGAAAATGAATTAAGCATCATTGATCAAGCTATTGATAAGGCCGAATCAGACATGGCAAAGTTGCAAGATAAACTTGATGAAGCTAAAGCTAAGCATAAAGCCTTAATGATCCGCGCCGGTACTGCGCAAAATAGATTGCGGGTGCGAGAAACCGTGGCTGACCACAAGGTTGAAGACGCGTTGAGCCGCTATGCTGCACTTGAGCGCAAAGTTGATGAATTAGAGGCGCAAGCCGATGCATTTGATCTTAACCACGGCAAGAGCCTTAAAAGCCAGTTTGTTACTCTTGAGAGCGAGGAAAACATAGAGTCTGAATTGTCGGCTCTAAAGGCAAAAATGAAACCTAAGTCAGAAGCGCAATCCAAAGCCTGATTAAGATCAGTAATAATAAGGAAGAGGGAAGATCATGGAAGAGTTAGCCATCATATTTGCGTTTATCTTGGCGGTAGTGTGGATTGTATTTCATCACATTACAAAATGGGCCAATGGTAAAGGCCTGTCAGCTGATGATGAACACATGCTTGAGGACTTGTGGCGTAGTGCCCGGAGGATGGAAAGCCGCATTGTTTCGTTAGAAGCTATTTTAGATGCTGAGCAACCAGATTGGAGGAAAAAAGATGAGAAGTGAACAATACTCACAACCGCCTAATCCGCACCGTTTGTACCGCAATAAACAAAGTGGCTCATTATGCGGTGTCTGCGCCGGTATCGCCGATTATTTTAATATAGATGTTATTTTGATCCGCATTGGCTGGTTCGTTTCAATTTTTATTCTGGGACCAGTATCAATAATTGCTTATTTTGTTGCCTGCATTTTTATGCCGGTGCGAGCTCCTGGCGCACGGCCAAACCTAAAGCCAGAGGAAGACGCATTTTGGCGTTCAGTAGAAAAGCAACCAACCACTACTTTTTCCAATTTGCGTTATCAGTTTCGTGATCTCGAAAATCGGCTTTCTGACCTTGAACGTTCGGTTACTTCCAAAGAGTGGAAATTGCGCCGTGAATTTCGTGATCTAGAGAAATAATTATCAAGCAATGGGGGGACACTTCATGTTCTTAAAAATATTAGCCTTGCTAACTATGACAACATGGCTGTTCAACTCAACGGCCACTACAGTAAATTCAACAAGAGAACATAGCTCAGCTCTCGCACAACAGGCATTGGTAACGGCGTGTGTTGGGCCAATGACCTTGCAAATTGCTCCCAAAGATCAAGGGCCAGTTCTGATTGCATTTGGGGCTGATGGTTGCTCTTCTGGAGAAGCGCCTAAAAAATTATTTGGGCTTCGCCTTGGGACTATTGCGCCGGTGGGTACAGAGCAAAAACTATATCAACCAAGAACTAGAACCTCTAGAATTTAGTATGTTTTCGCCTGAACTGAATTGCCTTTATTCTGGTATAAACTTAAATTGATCGCCTTGATTTTAGTGCGGCGGCCAAAGTTCCATCATCAAGATAATCCAACTCCCCGCCAACAGGAACTCCCCTAGCAATGCTGGTTACTTTGACATTGGCGTTTTGTAGGATATCACTTAAATAATGCGTGGTACTGGCCCCATCCACATTAGCGCTTAATGCCAGAATTACTTCGGTAATTTGCGGTTGGCTGGCTAGGGACAACAATCGATCAATATGAAGATCTTCGGGGCGCACTCCGTCAATGGCAGATAGCACGCCGCCGAGGACAAAATAGCGTCCGCGATGGGCACCGGCTCGCTCTAATGCCCATAAATCCCCAACCTGTTCAACCACACATAAACTGGTTTGATCGCGCCCCGGAGCGGCACAGATTGCACACGGATTGCGCACATCAATATTGCCGCATTGCTGGCATGATTGAATGTGGCTAGCAGCTTCATTAATTGCCCGACCCAATGGCTCAAGTAGGCTTTCTTTGCGGCGAATTAAATGCAAAACGGCCCGCCTCGCTGAACGCGGGCCCAAACCGGGTAAGCGTGACAACAGGGTAATTAATTGCTCAATTTGCGGGCCGGCAGAAGTATGAGGCATCAAAACCCTCCTTCTAAAACGGTAATGTCATGCCTGGCGGCATCATGCCAGCCAGCGGCCCCGCCACATCTGCCATTTGTTTTTTTGCTGCCGCATCGACCTTGCGCCGACCATCATTTAGTGCCGCAACAATTAGATCTTCCAGAACTTCGACTTCGGAAGGCACTAGAAAATCCGGCTGAATGCGAAGCTTCTTAGTCTCGCCTTTGCCGTTTAATGTGATCGTAACCATGCCACCAGCAGACTCGCCAACAACCTCAATATCTGCAAGTTTTTCTTGCGCTAATGCTAGGTTTTCCTGCATTTGCTTAGCCTGTTTCATCAAGCCGCCGAGATCTTTCATTGTGTTTCTCTATCACTTTCTGCGTCAATAACTTCGATTATTTTGGCCTCAGGAAATGCCTTTACAATGGTTTGCACCGCCGGATCCGCCCATACTCGTTTGCGGTCACGCTCCTGCTCTTTGCGCCGGGCATTGGTTATAGTTTCGGCACCTTTGACTTTATATTCCTGATTAAGTAGCCAGCGCTCGCCAGTGACTTCTTGCAATTGCCTTGAAAGCTCTGCCGCTAGGTTTTTCGGCGCTCCGGTTTCAGCAACAAAACTGATCGCTCCGGGTTGATAGCTGACCAATCGCACATATTGTTCTAATTGGCTCAGTAATTTTAATTCGCGCTTTTCTTCGATTTGTCTCAATAATTCCTCAAAAGAATAAGGCGGCGTGTTGTGTGGATTTGAAACTGGATCCAAGGCGAGCCTGTGTTCTTTTTGCCCTGACTTGTTTGTTGAATTTTTCGAGGCGGAATTAGCGCTATTTGGCGGTTGGTTAGTCTTAGGCTTGGCCTCAATCTTAGCAATTGGTGTTGCTGATATGCTTTTAGGGGCAGTGGTTTTAGGGTCTGCGGGAGTTTTTGTTGCCGCTTGTTGCGCTGAACTGGTTATTGCTCGCAATGTTTTTGCGGCAGCTTCCGGGCTAGGTAGGTCAGCAGCTACGCACAAACGAATCACCGCCATTTCTGCAGCAGCCATCGGGTCAGGTGCCATTCGTATTTCAGTTGCTGCTTTTAATAACATTTGCCAGTTTCGCGACAATTGCCCCATAGATAAATCATCTGCCAATTTGCGTACCAACTCGGCGCTAGGGCCATAATCAGACAAATCCGCAGCTGTGCCCAGCGCCTTGGCGCGGGTGATTTGATGGCAATGTTCAAGTAGGTCTGAGGCAATTACCACCGGATCAGCACCTAAATCATATTGTTCGCGCAATTCTGCTAATGCTCCGGAAGCATTGGCGCTTATTGTCAGAGCAAACAGATTAAGAACCCTGCTTCGATCTGCCAGCCCTAACATTATTCGAATTTCTTCAGCGGCGACTTGTTCACCGCTTTCTGCTTGGACTAAGGCTTGATCGAGAATGGATAGCGCATCGCGCACCGAACCCTCAGAGGCTCGGGCGATCAACAGCAATCCTTCTTTGGATACTTCGCGTTTTTCAGCTTTGCATATGCGCTGTAAATGCTCGACCATCGCCTCAATTCCCACTCTGGAGAGGTCAAAGCGTTGGCATCTTGATAATATAGTTACCGGTACTTTTCTTATTTCAGTAGTTGCCAGAATAAAAATAGCGTGTGGTGGCGGTTCTTCTAAAGTTTTAAGCAGTGCGTTAAACGCCGGCTTTGAGAGCATATGTACTTCATCAATAATGTAAATTTTATAACGTGCAGAAACCGGAGCATAACGAACACTGTCTAAAATTTCTCGAATGTCGCCAATGCCAGTATGGCTGGCTGCATCCATTTCCATTACGTCCATGTGGCGAGAGGCAGATATTTCAGCGCAATGGTCGCCCGGCGGTACAAGCTGCATATGTGGCTTATTAATTTTGTCGCTTTGGTAATTAAGCGCCCGCGCTAACAACCGTGCTGTGGTGGTTTTGCCAACTCCGCGCACTCCGGTCAGCATAAAGGCGTGAGCAATCCGCCCAGAAGCAAAGGCGTTAGTTAGAGTATGAACCATTGGTTGTTGACCAATTAGGTCATCAAAATTACTCGGGCGGTATTTACGGGCCAGCACCTTATAGGCAGAAACAACATCGGTCTCATCATCCGCAAACATGCTGTCCTGATTCGGATCAGCTGGATCAGATTTGTTCTCATTGGTATCGGGATCAGATTCGTTCATGACCTGAAAATGCAAGTTACAGCGACGAAGAGCAAGTAGAGACTGAACGACGACCCGAGAAAAACTCGTTGCGGCTGCTTCCTTCCGGACCTGACCGGGTTGGCGAGGGTCTCGCCCGTCGCCAGTCTCTGTTGGCTATATAGGCCTTGTGTCCGCATTTTGAAAGCCGGTTTTTTGATATTTTGGCTCTTTGTTCATGCCATAAGCAAGCTGGGATCTTGATTGTGGTGGAGCCGCAGATGTTTTGTCGAGAAAGAAACTTATTGCAAAATAAACCGAATGGTCTATATATTTGGCATGAAAACTAAAACCGGCACCAAAGGCGCAATTACTCGTGACAATATCCTGACAAAGGCTGCGCTTTTGTTTCAGCAGCAAGGATATGCCGCCACTAGTATCAGTCAAATCATCGAAGCAAGCGAGCAACCCAAAGGCTCATTATATTTCCACTTTCCCGGCGGCAAGCAAGAAATTGCCATTGTAGCAGCCGTTCAATCTTCCGCGTTTATCGTTGGTTTGATCGAAGAAATTTTTAATAGCTCTGCTAATGCCAACGAAGCAATAACCGCCGTTTGCACCGGGTTTTCCAGTCAACTTGCGGCATCAGACTATCGCAATGGGTGTCCAATTTCCCCTATGGCCACCAGCGGGGAAAAGGACGTGGATGCATTACGCAAATCCTGCGCAGATGCCTATAATTCTTGGTTGGCGGCTATTGAGGTCGGTTTGAAGCGCTTTGGCATAAATAATGCGCAATGCGCTCCATTGGCAAGTCTGGTGTTGTCTTCGGTTGAAGGGGCAATTTTGCTGTCGCAGGCCAGAAAAAATATTGAAGCCCTAGATGCACTGCCCCGGTCTTTGGCTCCGCTATTTGCAACAACAGGAAAAAGCAATGATGGCTAAAAAGAAATTGGCAATAATGCTGCTAGCAAGTTTAGTTTTGATTCTGTTTATCGCCAACGTGGTCACTCGTGCCCCGATTATGGAAGTAGAAAAAGATACCTACAGTTTTGCGTCAGCGCCCGCGCAGGAGACAAAAAAACCAGAGCTTCGTCTGTCGATGATGGTTACGGCAACGGTAATGGCTCCTGAGGCGGTAATGTTTGAAGGAGGAAGTTGGTTCAAATCCCGCAAAATGGGCCATAGTGCTATTTTGCTCTGTCACCCTGATGCTTTGTTGATGTTTGATACCGGCTTGGGGCGCGACATTGATCAACAATTCAAAGCCATGCCGTTTTATCTAAAACCACTCTTTAGTTATGAAATTTTAAAACCAGCTACCGAGCAATTGGATATAGAAAGTTTTTGCCCGGGGCGGAAGCTGCAAATTGCCCTGTCGCACCTGCATTGGGATCATGCCAGCGGTATTGAGGATTTTAAGGGCGCGCCCGTTTGGACGCCGGCGGAGGAGTTAAGCAGTGGCCGTAATAGTGGCAATAAAGCGGGTTATCTTGGCAATCAATTTGACAGTTCGGATATTCAGTGGAAGCCGCTTGATTTCAAAAAACAGAATTATGAGAACTATAAAAATAGCTTAGATTTCTTTGGCGATGGCAGCGTGATATTTGTACCTATGGGTGGTCATACCAAAGGCTCAGCCGGAATGTTCGTCAACTTTGCAGATGGCCGGCGTTTCTTTTTTACTGGCGACACCAGTTGGAGTTTGGAAGGTTTTGCGCGTCCAGCTCACAAACATGCTCTCATGCGCAAAATTGTTGATGGTAATGTTTCTGAGACAGAGCAAGAATTACGCCGGGTTCACGCCTTGATGCAGCTTTATCCAGACCTGCATGTCATTCCTGCTCATGATTATAATGCCTATGTTCCTGCAGCGATTTATCCTGATTATCTCGTGAACAATTAGAGGGTGGGTTTGTAGTTTAGTATGGGCTCAAAGTTACGCTCTTTCATCTTTGGAGCTTTCCATTACCACATAAGAGGTTATGGATCTGATATGGGCAAAGGTGCCAAGCACATCGGTGTGAAATATTTTATAAGCGGCCAGATCCGCGCATTCAATCCGTAACAGGTATTCTATTGACCCAGTTAGATTATGACACTCCCTTACTTCTGGAACTTGGGCGACAGAGCGCTCAAAATCTTGTTGCGCGAGTTTGCTATGGGTTGAAAGGCCAACACCAACATATGCGATAAAGCTATTGCCCATTGCTACTGGATCAAGCACTGCGCGATAACCAGTTATTACACCAGAGCGCTCTAATTCTTGAACTCGTCGTAAACACGCTGATGGGGACAAGCCAACCCTGCTTGCCAGTTCGAGGTTGGTTATTCTGCCATCTTGCGATAATATGCGCAATATATGCTTAGTTTGTGTGTTTATTTTGACCATATATTGTGATAATAAGCCTAAATAAGCGAAGAAAGCAAGTAATAGTCGCTAGTTATGACTATTATGTTGTTATGACTTATCAATATATTACTGCACTTGTGATGTTTGCTTTTGTTTCCTCGATAACGCCAGGGCCAAACAATTTAATGTTAATGGCTTCGGGTGCAAATTTTGGTTTTAAGCGCAGTATTCCTCACATGTTAGGGGTTAGCCTTGGCTTTACCCTTATGGTCGTTTTGGTTGGTGCCGGCTTGGTAAAGATATTTGAACTCTACCCGATTAGTTATATTCTTATGAAAATACTTAGTGTTGGTTATATGCTGTTTTTAGCCAAAAAAATAGCTTTTGCAGCTCCGCCCAAAGATACTCAAGAACCCGGAAAACCCTTTAGTTTTCTGCAAGCTGCGGCTTTTCAATGGGTCAATCCCAAAGCATGGGTTATGGCTTTAGGGGCAATTACATTATTCGCCGCATCGCAGGAGTTTTCTGCCATAGCAGTTGTTGCTGTGGTTTTTGGTTTGGTTAATTTTCCGGCTATCGCATTTTGGACGACTTTGGGGCAACAAGCGCGCCGTTGGCTTAACAGTAAGGTTAGATTGCGGGCATTTAATTACACAATGGCTGCCTTGTTAATTGTCTCATTATATCCGGTTGTTTTATAAGCGGTGGTTAAGGTTTTAGAGCGGCAAAAGCACTTGCAATATGCTCATACCTCGCTATAACGCCGCTCTTGATTACCTGTCGGGCCAATGGCATGCCTTGGCAGGTGTTTAGCACCTTCTCGTCTTTCGAGAAATTACAGGAGAGCAAAATGCCGAAAATGAAGACTAAGAGCGGCGTTAAAAAACGCTTTAAGCTCACCGCCTCTGGCAAAGTTAAAAGCGCCCAGGCCGGAAAACAACATGGCATGATTAAACGCACGCCCAAGCAGATCCGCAATAAACGTGGAACCGCTGTTATGGCGCCTGCTGATGCCAAAATCATCAAAAAGTTCATGCCCTACGGCTGAGCTTGTTTTCTGTTTCCAATTTATTTTCCTATAGGAGCGCAATTCTATGTCACGCGTAAAACGGGGCGTCACCAGCCACGCCCGCCACAAAAAAGTTCTAGACAAAGCCAAAGGCTATCGCGGTGCCCGTCGCACTCAGATCAAAGTCGCCAAACAGGCGGTGGATAAAGCCGGTCAATATGCTTATCGCGATCGCAAAGTCAGAAAGCGGAATTTCCGCAAACTCTGGATCACTCGGATCAATGCCGCCAGCCGCATGCACGACATGACTTATGGTTCGTTCATCAACGGCTTGACCCGCGCCGGGATCGAAGTTGACCGCAAGGTCATGTCTGATCTGGCGGTTAATGAGCCGGCAGTATTTGCCAAATTGGTGGAAAAAGCTAAAGCGGCTTTGGCATAACTGCCAAAATCTGCTGATTTTTTCACCCGTCCCCCGGCCTGCGGGGACGTCCTCGCGGGCATAGCTTCTGAAGAGCGTTGCCCATGGAAAATTTGCAAAACATTCAAACTCGTGTCTCTCAGTCCATCGCCGATGCGCCTGATTTGACAGCATTGGATCAGGTGCGGGTTGCCGCCTTGGGTAAAAAGGGCGAAGTGTCTTTGCTGATGCGTACATTGGGCGCAATGACACCTGATGAACGCAAACAATTTGGCCCAAAACTGAACGCTTTAAAAACCGAACTCAATCAGGCAGTTGTGTTGCGCCGTGAAGAATTAGAGGCCGAGGTTTTAAACGCACGTTTGGTTTCAGAAACCCTCGACGTAACCTTGCCGCCGCGGCCTAGGCCAAAGGGCAGTATCCACCCAGTTTCGCAGGTGTTTGCAGAAACTGCAGCTATTTTTGCCGATATGGGTTTTGTGGTGGCCACCGGCCCGGATATTGAAACTGATTTTTATAATTTTACCGCGCTTAATTTTCCGCCCAAGCATCCAGCACGCGATATGCACGATACGTTCTTCTTTGGACCGAATGCGGATGGTGAGCGAAAATTGCTGCGCACCCATACTTCACCGGTGCAAATCCGCACTTTGCAGTCTGCCGTTGAGCAAGCGAGGAAATCAGGGTCAGAATTAGAGCCGATTCGCATTATTGCACCGGGGCGAACCTATCGTTTTGACAGTGATCAAACCCATACTCCAATGTTTCATCAGGTCGAAGGTTTAGTCGTGGATAGAACCACCCATATGGGACATTTAAAGGGTTGTCTGCAGGATTTTATTTCTGCGTTTTTTGAACGTGAAGTAGCTGCACGTTTTCGCCCGCATCATTTCCCATTTACTGAACCATCGGCGGAGATGGACATTGGATATCAGCGTAAGGGCAATGAAATTCTAATCGGGCAAGGCGATCAATGGATGGAAATTCTCGGTTGCGGCATGGTGCATCCAGAAGTATTGCGCCTAAGCGGAGTTGATCCCGATGTTTATCAGGGTTTTGCTTTTGGGGTCGGCATTGATCGTTTGGCAATGTTAAAATACGGCATTCCTGATTTGCGCGAATTTTTTGCCTGCGACCAAAGATGGTTGCAGCATTACGGCTTTTCTGCCGTGCAGCAGCCTAATTTAGCCACGGGGTTAAGCTCATGAAATTCACCTTATCTTGGTTAAAGGAACATCTTGAAACAGACGCGACTTTGGACGAAGTGGTCGCGGCCATGACTATGGCTGGCCTTGAGGTTGAAAGCGTCGAAAACCCAGCAGAAAAACTAGCCAGCTTCACGGTCGGCAAAGTAACTTCTGCCGAAGCCCACCCCGATGCTGATCGCTTGCGGGTTTGTCAGGTGCAGACAATTGAAGGCGACAAGCAAATTGTTTGCGGCGCGCCCAATGCTAGAGCTGGTATCTGGATCGCTTTTGCGCCGGTGGGTGCGTATGTGCCGGGCATTGATGTCACCCTAAAAGCTGCCAAAATCAGAGGCGTAGAAAGCTTTGGCATGATGTGTTCGGCCAAAGAACTGGAGTTGGGCGATGATCATGACGGCATTTTGGAGCTGTCCGGCGATGATCTGGCAGTGGGTCAATTAGTCTCGGACGTGTTGGAATTAAATGATCCGGTAATTGACTTTGAAGTTACCCCAAACCGCCCCGATTGGTTAGGGGTGAACTCCATTGCCCGCGATCTAGCCGCCGCAGATTTGGGTACATTGATCGAAACCCCGATTACGCCTGTGCCGGGAGAGTTTCCTTGTCCGCAAGAAATTATCATTGAGGACAGCAATGCTTGTCCGGCATTTGCCGGGCGGGTGATCCGCGGGGTCAAAAACGGCCAGTCGCCGGATTGGGTGCAAAAACGGCTTCGTGCCATTGGCTTGCGCCCAATAAGTGCTTTGGTCGATATGACCAATTTAATGTCTTATGATCGTGATCGGCCATTGCATGTGTATGACTTGGCAAAATTGTCCGGCGCGATCAAAGCGCGCTTGGGTGCAAAAGGCGAAAGCCTAGAAGCGCTGGACGATAAAACTTACGCCATCGGCCTAGATATGTGTGTAATTGCCGATGACAGCGGAGCCATTGGTCTTGGCGGGGTTATGGGCGGTAATAGTACTGCAGTTGATGAAAACACCAAAGATGTGTTCATCGAGTGCGCCTTGTTTGATCCGCAAACCACCATGCAAACCGGACGCGATACCGGCATTACGTCTGATGCTAGGTATCGTTTTGAGCGCGGGGTTGATAGTGGGTTCGTACTGGACGGAATTGAGTTAGCGACCAAATTGGTGTTGGATTGGTGCGGCGGCGAAGCTTCGGAAATTGCACTGGCCGGGGAAATTCCACAACCGCCAGATTCAGTGAGTTTTGATCTGTCCCAAGTCAAACGCCTAACCGGGCTGGATTTAGATGAGAGCCAAATAAGCAGTATTTTACAGCCGCTGGGCTTTATTTGCGCGCCGGTTGATAACGGTTTTATGTTGGTCACAGTACCAAGCTGGCGCCGCGATGTGAACGTCGCCGCCGATCTGGTTGAAGAAGTGGTGCGCACTCACGGCTTTGATAAATTACCAAGCCAATCACTGACCCGCTTACCCGGACAGTTACCGCCAAAACCGGCTTTGGCCCAACGCCAAGCCCACTCCATGCGCTATGCTTTGGCCGGCATTGGTTTTAATGAATGTGTCACTTGGTCATTTTGTGATCGCAAACATGCAACAGCCTTTGGCGGCGGCGCCGATGAATTGGTACTGGCCAATCCAATCAGCTCAGAATTGGATTGTATGCGGCCATCGATCTTGATCCACCTGTTATTAGCGGCCCAGCGCAATGCCGATCATGGTCAGCAAAGTCTGTCATTGTTTGAGGTCGGACCGGTCTATCGTGGTGATGAACCACAAGCTCAGCTTTTATGCGCAGCCGGCATTATTACCGCCGGTGTGGCCCGTCATTGGCAAGGCGATTCGCAAGCTGATATCTTTACAGCCAAAGCAGCCGCCTTGCAGGCTTTATCTGCTGCGGGAGCCAAGGTGGATGCTTTGCAAACATCCCGTGAAACTAGCTGCTATTGGCACCCCGGGCGTTCTGGGTCTTTGCGCCTTGGCCCTAAAAACACATTGGCTGAGTTTGGTGAATTGCACCCAGCGATCTTAAAAGTTTTGGGCGTGGATGGGCCGATATTTGGTTTTGAAATTTGGCCAGCAAACATTCCGGCAGCCCGTAACAACAAGATCAGCCGCCCAGCTTTGGTGCGCCATGAATTATTATCCGTCACCCGCGACTTTGCGTTTGTTGTTGCCGATGATGTTTTAGCGCAAGATTTAGTCAGGGCGGCTAAGGGCGCCGATAAAAAACTGATTACCAATGTGAGCGTGTTCGATGTCTATGCAGGAAAAGGCATTGATCCGGGTTATAAATCCATAGGCATAGAAGTGACACTGCAACCAACAACTCATACGTTGAGCGAAGCAGAAATTGACACAATTTCTCAAAAAATCATTGCTAAGGTGCAAGGCGCTACCAATGGGATTCTGCGCCAGTGAAACAACAAAACCATCTTCGGTTTGCAAAATCTGCATCAGCAGAACAAGAAAAGGTATTGCTTGATCTGGCGCTGGCCAATCCGATCAACGCAGAAATAATGCGCCGTATTCCTGAACTACCACTGCCGCAAGGCATGTTGGTTTCGGGGTGCCTATATCAAAGCGTCTGGAATGGTTTGTTGGGTCATGACCCGACGCGCGGAATTCTTGATTATGATCTGGCATATTATGACGACAGCGATCTGTCTTACGAAGCCGAAGACGTAATCATACAAGCCTGCGCCAAAGCCTTTGCCGATCTTGATGCTGATATTGAGGTGCGCAACCAAGCCCGGGTGCATCTATGGTTCAAAGATCATTTTGGCCTTGATTATGCACCTTTATCCAATGCCGCCGAAGCGCTTGAGCGCTATATGTGTCCATGCAATGCGGTGGCGATTGAGCCGGATGCTGATGACTTAGTCATTCACGCACCGTTTGGTTTTGATGATGTTTTCGGATTTGTGGTGCGCCCCAGAGGCGATGGTACACAAATTCCCGCCGCCTCATACAAGAAAAAAACCAACCGCATGAAATCCCTGTGGCCGGAGCTGAACATTGTGGCTTTGGCTGTTGATCCAAAAAACTCCAAAAGCGTATAGGTCGATGAAATCAGCAAAACCGCCTGCACTTTTCATCACCAGCCCAGTTTTTTCTAGTGCCGCATGGGGCAGCAATCATCCTTTAGCCATTTCTCGTCAAAGCACCGTAATTTCCTTGTGCGAGATATTTGGCTGGTTGCCACCATCTGTGGTACGTATTGCCGAGGCGGCCAGCACGCAGGCTTTGATTGAATTTCATGACCCCGATTATGTCGCTGCGTTTCAACAGGTTTGCGACAGTGGAAAAGTCAGCGCCCATATTCGCCAAAAATACCAGTTGGGAACAATGGAAAACCCCATTTTCCCAGGTCTATTTGAACGAGCAGCAACTACGGTTGGCGGCTCTATATTAGCAGCGAAATGGGCGATGAAAGGCCATGTGGTCTATCATCCTGCGGGCGGCACACATCATGGTCGCGCACACAAGGCCAGCGGCTTTTGCTATTTTAATGACCCTGTGTTTGCGATTGGCGCTTCGCTCGCTGGTGGTAAAAGCCGTGTGGCTTATATTGATCTAGATGCTCATCATGGCGATGGCGTAGAAGATGCTTTTTTAACCGATCCTCGCGTCTTAACAATATCGATTCACGAAGAAAATCGCTGGCCATATAGTGGTGAATTAGGATCCGCTGGAGCGGAGGGCACGGCTTGTAATTTACCCGTACCAAAGGGGATAAATGACACAGAACTAGATTTCTTGATGCAAAAAATTGTATTGCCATTACTGCATGAATTTGGCCCTGAGGCCGTAGTTATCACTTGCGGAGCCGATGCATTGGCCGGCGATCCTTTATCTGGCATGCAACTTAGTAATGGTGCTCTATGGCAAGCAGTACAACAGCTTGTGAAGCTGGTGCCGGGGGCAATTGTGCTTGGCGGGGGTGGATATAACCCGTGGACGTTGGCCCGTTGTTGGGCTGGATTGTGGGGCGTACTTAGCCAACAAACATTGCCGCAAACCTTGCCTGCATCTGCGCGTCACTTGCTTGGTGAGCTGCAATGCGATCTTGTTGATGAAGACGAGATTGAGCCGCAATGGTTGACCCATTTGCAAGATCAACCAAATGAGGGTTCGGTGCGTGAGTATTTTAAGCAATTATGCTAGCGCAATTATTCGCCCAAAAAACCAAGCCTATGAAAGCGTCATGGCTGGAATTAACGATTGTGCCTTTACCAAAGAAATAATACTGGAGCCCCAACTATGACTTCTAAATCCAATTTTAAATGGTATCTGTTTCCTGATAACATGGAGGACAAAGAATATAGGGTCTTTCCTGAAAAAATAGAAAATGATACTAACATTTTTTTTCACGGCACTGCGCTTGAGAAGCTTAACAATATATTATTGCAAGGATTCATCCCACAACCGCCTTTGGGATCAGTATCATATGCAAAGACTAGTAATGGTGCAATCTGTCATGCAGCTAAACACAAAAATGGTATCATTATTGCTGTACGATTTGCCGACTTGAAGGCGCCCGGTTTGAAAATTGAGATTTCTATGGCACATACTTATCTCGCGCCTGAAAAACGGGAAGAACCAGTTATTATTGGCGTTTGCAAAATACCCGGTGAATATAAGCATCAATAGATCAAAAAACTCGCCCGCTTACCATGCTGTAAGTAAGTGTTTTGAAGTGCATAAATCACCTCAACCGGTTATTATGTCGACTAGAGATACCATTTGAATTGCAAATTATCCTAGTTATTCCAAACTTGACTTTCGGTGCTACTTAGTCATACCATGCGGACTTATAGTTCATCTGAGCAAGAGGTTGGCTATGTTTTTTTGGTTTTTCACATTTTCTAACCGCTAAACCGCATGCACTTTTGCTCGGAAATACTCGCTTGGAGCAAAACATGACCGTTAAAACATCTATATCCCTTACTGACCAACAAGAAACCTTTGCTCGCGCTTTGGTGAATGAGGGACGGTTTTCTTCGCTTAGCTCGGTTGTGCAGCGCGGTCTTGATCTGTTGCAAGACAAGACAGAGGCAAAGAATTTAGAAACAGAAGCTTTGCGGGTTTTGCTGTCGCAGCGTCAAAGTGGATCGTTTGTATCTAGTTCTGATATGGGACGGAAGATCAAAAAAATGGCCGCTCAAAAAGCCCGTCAACAAACGTCGTGACAAAACCGTATAAGCTAGTTTTTTCTGCTGATGCAGAGCTTGATTTTGAATTGATCTTTGATTTTTTGTTTGAAAGTTATTTAGGCTTTGACGAAAATATTGAAACGGCTCTGCAACAAGCAGAAAAGAAAACACGAGTCATTCATGAAAACGCTATAAAACTAGCCAAATATCCCTTCAAGGGTACACTGCATGATGACTTATTACCGGGTTTACGTCACGTCACAATCAATCGTGCTATTTATTGGTTTGATATTGTAGAAGACGAAAGCCTTGTTCGGGTTTTGGCTGTATTTTATGGCGGCCAAGATCATAAGACAAAAATGCTAACCCGTTTATTGGGCGGCGCAAAAGAAAAACAAAACTAATGCAAACAAGAATTAAAGCGGAATAAACCGTCGTTTCTTTGAATAGGCCAGATAGCCAACATTAGCCCCAAGACGCACCCCAACTCCGGTGCGAATCGGTGCCAGCGTTATAGTGTCGGATCGTTGGTAATTAACTCCCATTCCAGCCACCAAATAGGCCGTGCCTTCAACACCGGGGAAGCGTTGGTAAATTTGATCGATGTTTTGCATATTATAAACCAGCGTAAAGACCTTGGAGCCATTACCGCCAACGTCCCAACCAACCGACGGCCCGCGCCAAAAAACTCGTGTTTGATCTCCATTGGCCATTTGCAAAGTCCCTTTGCCATAACGAAGACCAACACCAACGGCAACAGATCCTTCAGAGCCATAAATATAACCTACGGGTTCGCCAAGATCACGAAAAATGCGCTCAACCACTGAACCGGCAGCTTCTGATGTGACACCAAAGTAATCCGACATGGCGGAGCTTATTTCACGTCGATCAAAACTAGATCTTTGCTGGGTTTGCATTTCTTGGCTTGGGTCTGCCAAACTTGGCTTTGAAAATGCAATCGGCATGATCAAGATGAGCAATACCAAGCCAGAATATAGTATTTTTGAAGAAAAAAACATGATGGTCACCTATGGATTGGGCGAAAATGTAATAAGTGGATTGTCTAGTGAAAACCTTAGTAAGCGATGAATGAACACAAGATGAGTAAAACCGTCCGGGATTGCTTGCTTTGCCTTAGCTTTGAATGCTATTTGCCGCTCCATGACAATAGATCCTAAGCATATTCGCAATTTTTCCATCATTGCCCACATCGACCACGGCAAATCGACCTTGGCTGACCGGCTGATTCAGTTCACTGGTGGTTTGAGCCAACGAGAGATGAAAGAGCAAGTTCTGGACAATATGGATATTGAGCGCGAACGCGGCATTACCATTAAGGCCCAAACTGTGCGCTTGGACTATAGCGCCAAAGACGGACAGAAATATGTTCTCAACCTGATGGACACACCGGGCCATGTTGACTTTGCTTACGAAGTTTCGCGCTCGCTCGCGGCCTGTGAAGGCTCGATTTTGGTGGTCGATGCCAGCCAAGGCGTAGAGGCGCAAACTTTGGCTAATGTTTATCAAGCTCTCGACCATGACCATGAGATCGTAACTGTACTTAATAAGATTGACCTGCCAGCCGCAGAACCAGAACAAGTGGCCCAGCAAATCGAGGACGTGATTGGTATTGATGCAACCGATGCGGTTTATGCTTCGGCAAAATCAGGTCTTGGCATTGAAGACATATTAGAAACCATTGTTGAAAAACTTCCGCCTCCAGAAACCGGAGACCAGTTAGCACCGTTAAAAGCGTTACTGGTCGATGCGTGGTATGATGCTTATTTGGGTGTAATCGTGTTGTTTCGGGTGATTGATGGTGTAGCTAAAAAGGGCATGCGTATTCGTATGATGTCCACAAATGCAAACTATATCATTGATAGGGTCGGGGTTTTTCGCCCAAAAATTGAGGCTGTAGACGAGATTGGCCCCGGTCAAATCGGGTTTTTGACTGCTTCGATTAAGCAGGTTGCTGATGCTGCTGTTGGCGAGACAATAACCGAAGACAAGCGTCCGACAAAAACAGCTTTGCCGGGTTTTCGCCCGGTGCAGCCGGTGGTGTTTTGTGGGATTTTTCCAGTTGATGCGGCTGATTTTGAGGATTTACGAGCAGCGGTTGGCAAATTGCGGCTCAATGATGCGAGCTTCTCCTATGAAATGGAAACCAGCGCCGCTTTGGGTTTCGGGTTTCGTTGTGGCTTTTTAGGATTGCTGCATTTGGAGATCATTCAAGAGCGTTTGTCCCGTGAATTTGATCTCGAGTTAATCGCCACCGCACCTTCGGTAGTTTATGAACTAACTATGACCGATGGCAGTAAGACCCACTTACATAATCCTGCTGATATGCCGGATCCGGTGAAAGTCGAAAGTATTGCTGAGCCTTGGATACGGGCGACAATTTTAACTCCGGACGAATATATTGGGCCGATCCTAAAGCTATGTCAGGATCGGCGCGGTGTGCAACAAGACATGTCTTATGCCGGATCAAGGGCGATGATTGTTTATGACCTTCCTCTTAATGAAGTGGTGTTCGATTTTTATGACCGCTTGAAATCCATCTCTAAGGGTTATGCCAGTTTTGATTATACCATTGAAGAAAACCGTATTGGTGATCTGGTGAAAATGAGCGTATTAGTCAATGCGGAACCGGTTGATGCGCTTTCAATGATGGTTCACCGCAGTCAGGCAGAAAATCGGGGCCGGGTTTTGGTGGAAAAGCTAAAAGACCTGATTCCACGTCACATGTTCAAAATTCCAATTCAGGCAGCTTTGGGCGGGCGGGTTATAGCCCGCGAAACCATTTCAGCCATGCGCAAAGATGTGACCGCAAAATGTTATGGCGGCGATGCTACAAGAAAACGCAAATTGCTTGATAAACAAAAAGCCGGGAAGAAGAAAATGCGCCAATTCGGCAAAGTAGAAATTCCGCAAAGTGCATTTATTGCGGCGTTAAAAATGGATGGTGATTAAGATAAATCTGGCGTTGATTTAGCCTTTTAATCTTCGTTCAGAGGCCCGTTTTTTGACGCTAAGTGACTTTAATTGTCCGCAAGCAGCAAAGATATCGCGCCCGCGCGGGGTACGAACCGGCGATGAATAGCCGGCTTTGTTTACAATTTCAGCAAAAGCTTCAATACGTTCCCAACTTGAGCATTCGTACGGAGAACCCGGCCAAGGGTTAAATGGGATTAGATTTATTTTAGCTGGAATTCCGGCCAGCAAGCGCACTAAGGCTTTGGCCTCGGCATTGCTGTCATTGATCCCTTTTAGCATTACATATTCAAAGGTGATTCGCCGGGCATTGCTGGCACCGGGATATGTGCGGCAGGCTTCAAGCAATTGAGCGATCGGGTATTTTTTGTTTATTGGCACCAGTTGATTGCGTAATTCGTCATTAACCGCATGCATGGAAATTGCCAGCATACTGGCGCCAATGTTTCCCAATTCGTGCATTTGCGGCACAATACCTGATGTGGATACAGTAATTCGGCGCCGTGAAATCGAAATCCCTTCACCATCGGATAAAATTGAGATCGCGCTAAGTACATTTGGCAGATTTAATAATGGCTCACCCATGCCCATAAAGACGACATTGGTGATTTGCCTGCCTTCAGATGGCGTTGGCCATTCATTAAGGTCATCGCGGGCAATTAAAACTTGCGCAACAATCTCAGCCGCGCTTAAATTCCGCACCAGTGCCTGACTGCCAGTATGGCAAAACGTACAGTTCAACGTACAGCCAACTTGCGAGGATACGCAAAGCGCTCCCGAGCGGCCAACTCCGGGAATAAAAACGGCCTCGACTTCAATGCCGGGGCCGAAGCCGATTAAATACTTTCTAGTGCCATCAGTAGAAATAAGTTTTTCGACAATTTTTGGTCTGGATAAGTCAAAGTGTGCGCTTAAAGCGATTCGCAAATCCTTGGCTAAATTGGTCATTTTAGAGAAATCATGAACCCCTTGGTGGTAAAGCCACCGGTAAATCTGGCTGCTGTGCATTTTTGCCGGTTTTTCATCCAGCCCAAACTCACGCAAAGCCGTAGCGATTTGCCCGCGATCCAATCCGATCAAAGTCGGGCGTACTTGCGATTTTAAGGGCGCATTATGTTGTAAGTTGATTTCCATGCTGGGGCTTATAGACCATGAATTTGTATCTCCCAAGTGCCTGCGACATTTTGTACATAAGAATGAGTTGCAATTGCTGCGCAAGTATCGTAGATGAGAACCATTCGCAACTAGAGATACGGGAAAATCAGTAATGTGCCAGAGTAATTTTTCAATCCGGGTCGACCAGAAAGCTGACCTTAACCGGTTAAAACCATCAAAAAGCCATTCAAATCGTCCTAAGCCAAGAGCTGTATTCAGGCACATTTTATTTGCTAGTTTGTTGACAAGTGTTTCTGGCGCCGCCTTAGCTTCGGCAGATGTGCTGGAGCTAGAACAGCAAATATGGCCATCTTCTGACCGGATTGTCATTGTCAGCAAGCGAACGCATATAGATGATGTTCCGGGATCTGCGGCCTTTATTGATCTCGAAACCCTGCAAAAGCAGTCTTATGACGATATTAATCGTATTTTACGCGTGGTCCCAGGGGTTAATTTGCAAGAGGATGATGGCTTTGGTCTCCGACCAAATATTGGCTTGCGTGGCACCGGGCTGGATCGCTCGTCAAAAATTACTTTGATGGAAGATGGCGTGCTAATAGCGCCAGCTCCTTATTCTGCTCCATCTGCTTATTATTTTCCAAATACCGGACGTATGAGTGGCATCGAAATTGTAAAGGGTGCTGGAGGAGTTAAGTACGGGCCGCGAACTCAGGGTGGTTCTATCAATTTGATCTCCACCTCTATTCCAAAGGAATTATCTGCTTTTGGTTCATTTAAGGCCGGGAGTTTTAATTCTCGCACCATTCATTCTTGGGTAGGCGCACCGCTAACCGGGCAAAATGGCGGTTTAAAGGTTTCGGGATTGATCGAGTATTATGCGAATCAATCTGATGGTTTCAAAAAGCTAGAATCTGGTGGGAAAACTGGTTTTGATGTTGAAGACATTGTAGCAAAACTTCGCTTTGAAACCCCTGATGGCGCCGCTATTTCTCAAAGCCTTGAGGTCAAACTCCAAGCTTCGAATGAGATATCAAATGTAACTTATTTGGGACTGACAGATGCAGATTTTGCGGTCACGCCATTTCGACGTTACGCCGCCTCAGATCTTGATCAAATGGATGCGAAGCACTCGGAAGTTTCTGCCCGCTGGCGGGCTGATTTTGGCAATGGTTTTGATCTAACTGCTTTAGCCTATCAAACTAAATACTCACGAAACTGGTTTAGAGTGGATAGAATCAATACCGCAGGTAGCGCCGTTAACTCCGGTAAAAGCGGCGTCAGCCTTTCTGATATTTTAGATGATCCTATAAACTATTCTGCCGAGCTGGATATATTGAGAGGCGCTCCGGGTTTGTCCTCTGCGCCCGGGTCTTTGTTGATGAAGTATAACAACCGGGACTATGTGGCCCGTGGTGTGCAAGCAATTCTTGGCTGGCAAGGAGAAGCTTTGGGGGCAAGTCACAATTTTGAAGCCTCAATTCGCCTGCACAAGGATGAGCAGGATCGTTTTCAATGGCGCGATCGTTATTCTATGGAAAATGGAACCCTAGTTCTTTCGGGACAGGATACACCCGGTACAGAAAGCAACCGTGTTGATAGCGCTTCGGCTTTGGCAATTTATGTGCAAGATCAAATTGATATTGGTCGTTGGCGCTTTGTTCCAGGGATGAGGCTTGAAAAGGTTAATTTATACCGTAATGATTTTGGTCGGGCTGATCCGATACGATCGGGTGTCAATTTAAGAGAAATCGATAATTCAATTACCGCATTTGTACCCGGATTGGGCGTCATTTACGATATGAACGAAAACTGGTCATTATTTGGCGGTGTCCACAGAGGTTTTTCTCCTCCTGCTCCGGGGCGAACTAATTCTGCTCCGGAAACGGCAACTAATTGGGAATTGGGGTCACGGTTTTCAAAGGGATCCTCTCGCATTGAGGCTACAGGATTTTTCAATTCTTTTGGTAATATGATCGGCACTATTACCGCTTCAACTGGAGGTGATGGTGCGATCGGCGATCAGTTTGATGCCGGCGCTGTGGATGTTTATGGGCTTGAACTTTCTGGAGAGACCGATTTAGCTGTATTTTCTGATGGCTCGTTTCAACTTCCAGTTAGGTTTGCTTATACTTATTCTCAGGCCGAGTTTCAAAATAGTTTTGCTAGCGATTTTAAGCCTTGGGGCAATGTTGTTGCTGGGGATAAGGTGCCCTACATTCCGGCGCACCAAATTTCTGGATCAGTAGGGTTTGAAACCGGTCGCTTTGGCAGTGAAGTGTCGGCATCTATTTTAAGTGAAATTCGTACGCAAGCCGGGCAGGGAGCAATTCCCGGTCTTGAGCGAGTTGCCGGGCGCACAGTTTTGGACGCCAGCATTTGGTTTGAGCCAGTTGCTGCGATTAAAATGACGGTTTCGGCTCGTAATCTGACGGATAATATTTACGCCGCCGCCCGCCGTCCTGTGGGTCTGCGTCCGGGCATGCCAAGAACAGTATTGTTTTCAATAGCTGTAAAATATTGATCGATAAAATGAGCATTTTCCAAGTTGTATAAACTGGAAAATGCTCACATAGGCCTTATTATTCAGGACGTTTAATTTTACCGGTTAAATTACGGATGACCTCTTTGGAGTCATAGGCCCGTTCATTATCTTTTGGTTTTGCGCCGCGACCCATTACAATTTCTGCGAACGCTTCATACCGGGTAATTTGTCGTAGATCAAAGTCATTGCCAAAACTGCCACCATAACCATGACCAAAACCGTAACCACGGCCAAAGCCGTGACGGTATCCGGCGCTATAACCCCAACCATGGTTAAGGCTATAATAATTCCAGCCAAAATGGCCATCAGTAAGGCCGTATGCAGACCCGATCACACGTTGTTTTTTATCTAGTTCACGCTCGGCAATGATGAAATAATCGTATCCGCGCTGGGTTGTAAGCTCGGCGGCGCGATACAATAAATAGTTTTCAACAGTGCTAAGGTCAGTGACTGAATTTCCAGCAAAGCTTACTCGATATCTGTTTTGTTCTATTTGGGTTTCGGCAAACCCACGATCACGATTGCGTTCATCCGCCGCTTGATATGGTGTTGCGGTGGCACACGCGCTTAAAATCAAGGCGCTGCCAAGAACCAAAAGTAAAGATGTTCGCATGGGGAATTCTCCTTCATTAATCAGCCACCTCTAATCTATATGGTTTTATCAGGAATTCCAAGCAACTTGCTTTTTTGTTCAGACCACGTTCATGTATGGAGCTCATGTTAAATTAAATTAGAGTGTTGGGTGGATTTGATGAGTCTTATTGTTGTTGCCAGTTTGTTGTTATCTACCTCGCCGATGCAACGACTTACAAATGCCTGTATTGCCGAAGGTGAACCTAGATCTGAGTGCATTTGTTATGCAAAGTTCATTGAAAAAAATACTTCCAAGCGCGAATTAGAGGCGTTGGCCACTTTGGTTGAACCAGAAAATCGCGAAAGTCTGGAGCAAGCATTTGGCGCATTGATGAAAGCCGGCCTAACTCCTACTGAAATATTCGACATCGGAGTCCGGGTTGAAAGCCTAACGGATGCTGCGACTAAATCCTGCCGGGGAAAGTAAATACGATCGCACGATTTTTTTTTATGTGTTATGCTATTGGTTCAATATCAAACTCGTACGCTATTTGTGTTTCGGCCTCAGCCTGATTGTGCTAATTGGCTTGGGTGTGGTGATGCCGGCGGGGTAACCTCGCCCTACCTATTTTTCCCAGCATTACGATCGCGACCGGCCAGCAACCGAAGCCGCAAGGCGGTTAATTCGATAAATCCATCAGCGTCTTTTTGGTCATAAACCACATCGTCTTCAAAGGTCACATGCTCTAGCGAGTACAATGAATTTGGCGAGCTACGGCCAATAATGCTGGTGGATCCTTTGTAAAGTTTGACCCGCACTTGGCCATTGACCATGCTCTGCGAGGCATCAATTGCAGCTTGCAGCATTTCGCGTTCCGGTGAAAACCAAAACCCATTATAAATCAGCTCTGCATAACGGGGCATTAACTCGTCTTTTAGGTGTGCAGCGCCACCATCTAAGGTCACTTCTTCGATTCCGCGATGGGCTTCGAGCAAAATTGTACCGCCGGGAGTTTCGTAAATGCCTCGTGACTTCATGCCAATAAAGCGATTTTCCAATAAATCTAGGCGGCCAATTCCATGCTTGCCACCAAGCTCGTTCAATCTGGTCAGCAATTTAGCCGGTGATAATTCTTCGCCATCAATGCTAACCGGATCGCCTTTTTCAAATCCGATTGTGATGATTTGCGGTTCATCGGGCGCATCTTCAGGGCGTACGGTACGCTGATAGACAAATTCTGGGGCTTCCAAAGCTGGGTCTTCCAAAGCTTTGCCTTCGGATGATGTGTGCAGTAAATTAGCGTCCACAGAAAATGGAGCCTCGCCGCGCTTGTCTTCTGGAACTGGGATGCCTTGTTGTTCGGCATAGGCAATTAAATCTGTGCGTGAACCAAACTCCCATTGCCGCCATGGGGCTACGATTTTAATTTCAGGGTCGCGAGCCAAATAAGCCAACTCGAAGCGGATCTGATCATTGCCTTTACCGGTGGCTCCGTGACAAACTGCATCAGCTCCGGTTAAGCGCGCAATCTCAATTTGGCGCTTGGCGATTAGTGGCCTGGCAATTGCGGTGCCGAGCAAATAACGACCTTCATATACGGTGTTGGCCCGAAACATCGGAAATACATAATCTCGAACAAATTCTTCGCGCAAATCTTCAACAAAAATTTCCTTAACCCCAAGCTGCTCAGCTTTTTTCCTAGCTGGTTCCAACTCTTCGCCCTGACCAAGGTCGGCAGTAAACACCACCACCTCTGCTCCTAGTTCAGCTTGCAGCCACTTTAGGATGATCGAAGTGTCCAATCCACCTGAATATGCAAGAACAACTTTTTTCGGTGCCTGCGACATTGTTTGCGCTCCTTAATAAGGGGGTAATTCTATTTGCACTGGAAACCTGCAACGGGCAGGGTTGTCAATGGGTTTTAGTGACAATTACTGACTGCAAAGCTGCAAATGGAGAAAACTTCACTTTATTATTGATTGCTGAACTGGCTTAAACCGATAAGTTAGCGCCGATAAGTTAGCGCCGATAAGTTAGCGCCGATAAGTTAGCGACAGGATATTCTATGGAAAGCTTAAACGAAATGCTGGCTGTTTATCCGTGGGGTGTTTATGTGGCTCTGATGCTGGCACCTTTTGTTCAAGAAGATGCGGCGGTAATTGCAGCTGCTTCGGCATCGAGTTTGGGTCTTGGTGATCCGGTTATCTTGTTTCTGAGTATATTGCTCGGCCTTACAGCGAGTGATTTGTGGAAGTATTGGGCGGGACGGCTTGGACGTCTCCACAAAAAAGCCAATGGAATCGCGGAAAACAAAAAAGTTACGAGGGTTAGAGATAAAGTCGTTGACTCGTTGGGCCTGACTTTGATGGTTACCCGTTTTGTTCCAGGAACGCGGATACCAATTTATCTGGCCTCGGGGTTTTTCAAAGTGCCATTTGGTCTCTTTGCCTTTTGGATTGTTATCTCTGCCGCAGTTTACAGTTTGCTGGCGTTTTTATTATTTCATTTTCTGGGTCAGGCCGGTGGCAGTCATGCCAAAGCCTACGCTCCCTTGGTTGCCATTAGTATTGTTGCGATTATTTTGCTGGTGCAATGGTTACGCAGCCGCACCAAGAAAATCGCCTAATCAGCATCTTCGGGCACCAAAGTCTCTCGCACCGGATCATTCTTCCACGCCCACCAGGAATAAATTATTGCAATTACGATCGATGTCAGCGCGCCCCCTACTAAAAGCAGCAATGCCAAGCTCGGAGTGAAAACCAAAGCGCTTAACACAGTGAGCAGACCTGTAGCCAAGAATAAATACCCACCCAAGCGGTGGGTCTTATCCCAAGATAAATCAGAGGACAAAGTCCACGGGGTTCGGATGCCCATAAACCAGTTTGGCCGGATTTTGCCCATCACCGCGCCAAGGGCGGTAAAAAAGCCACCAATTACAATTGCCAAGCCCTTAATCATGCCGGGGCCATTGGAAATATCTGAAATATTAATCTGGCCGGTGGCGTTTAAGACAACCATCATATGGGCAAATGCCAATACTAACATTGTTCCAATCCACGCTACCAGGAATGGTGTTGATGAGCGAATGAGGTTTGACTTCCTCGGATCAAGAAATGGCACAACTGCCAGCAATGCAGATATGCCCAAAGCCATTGCTGGCATCATCCAAAGCACCACCGCAGCACCGGCAAAACCATCAGCTACACCCTTAGCGTTCCAGTGAATTGCAAATTGCGCATCTTCTGGCAATTGTCCCATCGACCATAAACTAAGCGTCACCATGGCAAGAATAAATATTATGCTGAGGGTAATTCCTTTACCTATCATCTTCTTTCTCCTGTTTTGGTTCCTGCGACTGATGTGTGCCGAGCAATGCCATCACAGCGGCGATAGCATCTTCGGCGGCGCCAGTGTTCAACCGGTATCTAATTTCAGTGCCATAACGCTCGGCATGTACCAGCCCGGCTGATTTTAGAACTTTCAAATGGCCGCTAAGACTTGGCCAAGTCATTTCAAACGGTTCTAACAATGCGCCAGAGGTCTTTGGCCCACCACGCAAGAGGGACAAAATTTTCCGGCGAACCGGGTGGGCCAAGGCTTTAAAAGTATAGTTCATGCTTTAACTTAGGAAAATTCCTAATTAGTGTCAATCCTAATTAATATTGCTTGATATCCATTTTCCCAAATTATCTTCTGGAAATTCATAGCGTCAGTTTTGATTTCCAGTTTTAGTTTGTAATATGATGGTTTTGCTTGAACCTTTCAGATTTAGACCTAAGCATAGAGTCAAACCATTTTACAAACAGACAGGAGAAAATCATGACTCGCAAACTATGTCTCATCACCGGCGCTTCTGCTGGAATTGGCACCGCTCTGGCTCGTGAATTTGCTGCACATGGCTGGGATCTAGCTTTAACTGCGCGTCGCAAAGATCGTTTGAATGATTTGGCTGAAGAATTAAAGGCCAGGTGTGGAGTTGACAGCATTACAATCTCTGCTGATTTGACCAAAAAAACTGCGCCCAAAGCGATTATGAAAGCGATATCAGATGCCGGACGACAGGTGGATGGGTTGGTAAACAATGCTGGTTACGGCTTGCCCGGAGCATATAACAGCCCAAGCTGGAAAGAGCATGAACAGTTTTTAGCTGTGATGTTAACCGCGCCATTGGAGCTTTGTTATTTGGCTCTGCCCGGTATGCAAGAGCGCAAATTTGGCCGTATAATTAATGTGGCTTCTTTAGCTGGGCTATTACCCGGATCGATGGGTCATACCTTATATGGAGCTGATAAATCATTTTTGATCAAGTTTTCGGAATCCTTACATTTGGAAAATTTATCACGAGGCGTCCACGTTAGTGCGCTTTGCCCCGGTTTTACCTATTCAGAATTTCATGATGTAAATGACACTCGTCCTATGGTTTCAAAAATGCCTAATTATATGTGGCAAACCGCCGAAGACGTGGCTCAATCAGGCTATAAAGCCGTTGAGCGCAATCAGGTGGTTTTTGTTCCCGGAGCCTTTAACAAAGCCATTAGCTCGCTGGTTAAGATTTTGCCTGGGCCTGTTGGGCGCGCGATGATGAAAGCGCAATCAAATAAATTTCGCAAGCAAGATACCTAAGTGAAACAGCCGTAATTGCCCTGTAGCTAAATAGACACAGGGATTGTAATCACGAATGTTTGAGACGATTTGTTTGGCACTTGCTCTTTTTCTTGCCATAAAAATGCCTATCTGATGCGATAACAACCAGTCAGGATAAGGCTGCGACCACAGCAGGAGGATCTCTAATGACCGATAAATTGCCCGTAGCATTAACCCCCGAAGCCTCGCTTTCGCGATACCTGACCGAGATTCGTAAATTTCCAATGCTAGAAAAAGGCGAGGAATTTATGTTGGCCCGGCGATGGCGAGATCATGGCGATGGCGATGCTGCTCACAAAATGGTCACCTCGCATTTGCGATTAGTTGCTAAAATTGCCATGGGTTATCGAGGCTATGGCTTGCCGATTGGCGAGGTAATCTCGGAAGGAAACGTTGGTCTCATGCAGGCGGTTAAGAAATTTGAGCCTGAAAAAGGCTTTCGCCTTGCCACTTATGCTATGTGGTGGATACGCGCCAGCATCCAAGAATATATTTTACGTTCTTGGTCTTTAGTTAAAATGGGAACGACGGCGGCACAAAAGAAATTATTTTTCAACCTGCGGCGGATGAAAGGCCAAATGAAGGCCATTGATGAAGGTGATCTGCGCCCCGACCAGGTTGAAGAAATTGCCACCAAGCTTGGTGTTACTGATTCGGAAGTGATTTCAATGAATGGCCGTATGTCTGGGCCTGATGCTAGCCTAAATGCACCGATTCGTTCGCAAGATGGTGAAAGCGGCCAGTGGCAAGACTGGTTGGAGGATGAAAACCAAATTGACCAAGAATCTCAAGTGGCTGAATCCGACGAATTTTCAGCTAGAATGGAACTTTTGGAAAGCGCCATGCAAAAGTTAAACGAACGCGAACAAGATATTATTCGCCAGCGTAAGCTTTCTGATGAACCGAAAACTTTGGAAGAATTGGCGCAGGTATATGATGTAAGTCGCGAGCGTATCCGCCAAATTGAAGCGCGGGCATTTGAAAAATTACAAGAGGCTATGTTAGCGACTGCAGTAGATCAAGGAATTCAGCCGGTAGTAAATTAGAGGTGAAATCTAAAAAGAACACCATCTGCTAAAGTACTATTGCTCGTTTTTTATGCGATAAAATACGAATCATGCACACAAAAACCGCCAACAAACTATGGTCGGCGGTTTGAAATAAACTATCAGTGCGATAGCGTTAGGTTCTAACCGGTTTTCCGGGAAGCAGGCCTTCACGCACAGCACGCTTGCGAGCTAACTTACGGGCCCGCCGCAAGGCTTCAGCTTTTTGGCGCACCCGCTTCTCGGATGGCTTTTCATAATAATTGCGGCGCTTCATTTCGCGGAAAGTACCCTCGCGCTGCATTTTCTTCTTCAGGGCTTTGAGCGCCTGATCGACATTGTTGTCGCGTACATAAATCTGAACGATGGTCCCGTCCTCCAAATCTGATTTTGAGCAAAGAATATCCTAGCGGGCTCTCGCCCGGCTCAACAGAGCGCGGGAATACCAAAAGGCCGCACGCATGTCTAGCGCGACAAGTCGGATTTTTGTGATAAAATACGCTAATAACAGCCATTATTTGAGACAAAAGCTAATGAAAACTACCGAATCACAGCCGCACCTTGATGCTATTCGCGAGAAACTGTTACCATTGGTATTAAAAAATGCAGAATTTGACGGATGGACAGAGGCGGTATTAGCCCGTGCTGGTAACGATGCCGGCCTGCATCCGGGGCAGATAGAGTTAGCTTTGCCAAGGGGTTGTGTGGATCTGATCCGTTATTGGGCTGGGTACAATGATCAAATAATGATTCAGGTTTGGGAGGCTCAAGATCGCAAAGCCATGCGTATCCGCGACAAGGCGGTTTTATTAGTGCGCTCGCGCATTGAAGCTATTGGCGAGGAAAACCGTGAAGCGGCATCAAGAGCATTGGCACGCATGGCGCTGCCCGATTGTCTGGGCGAGAGCATCGCCCTTAGTTGGCGCACTTCTGATACGATGTGGCGAGCCATGAATGATCAAAGTATGGATTTTAATTATTATTCTAAACGCACAATTTTGGCAGCGGTCTTTGCCTCTACATTTGCGGTTTGGCTGCAAGGTGATGATGATAAAACTTGGGTATTTTTAGATCGGCGTATTGGTAATGTTATGCAGTTCGAAGGTTGGAAAGTAAAAATGCGAAAGTCTTCTGCCAATTGGCCAAACCCGGAAAAGATGCTGAGTCGTTTGCGCTATGGTCGTGGACGCTCTCGTCCACGAAGAATGTAAGTTATAGAATTAAAATGAAGGCAAAATTTTAGTTTGGACCCTAGTTTACTACTTTTACGGCATGACCCATTTTTCGGCCTTCTTTATTTCCTGATTTACCGTAATCACAGATATCCCAGCCATCTTTTTGCATAGTTTCTGCCTTTGCGATATCGGCTCCGATCAGGTTCTGCATTATTGCCTGTGGGGCATATTTTGGCTGAGGAAGCTCCATTCCTAATATGGCTCGCAAATGCATCTCAAACTGATCGGGAGATGCTCCGCCGCGTGTCCAGTGACCGGAATTATGAACCCTAGGCGCAATTTCATTGACCAGTAATTTACCATTCTCAGTTTCAAAAAACTCAACAGCCAGAACCCCTACATAATTAAGGTTATTGGCAATTTTACGGGTTATAGTTTTAGCGTTTTCGCAAATGTAATCCTGACAAGTAGCTGGCACAAATGATCTGCGTAAAATTCCGTCTTTATGCTGGTTTTCAGTAACCGGGAAAGCCACAAAACTACCATCAGCACTGCGTGCGGCAATGACTGAAATTTCGCGTACAAACGGAATTGCAGCTTCTAATACTGCCGGATGGTGATGTATCAGATCAAAGGCCGGCTCCGCCTGGCCCTCGCTACGTATCCATGTTTGGCCCTTGCCATCATAACCAAAGTGGCGAGTTTTTAGTACACAAGGAAAACCAATGGTTTTTATGGCGTCTGGCAGGTCAGAAGCCTTGTCGATCCGGGCAAACTTTGCCAGCGGGATTTGATTGTTGAGCAGAAACTGTTTCTCGGTCAGGCGGTCTTGGACTATTGCCAACACCTTTGGCCCGGGCGCAACGGGTATTCCGGCATTTTGCATGGCAAATAATGAACGGACGGGAACGTTTTCAAACTCAAAGGTAATAACATCACAATTTTGGGCAAAGTCTCGCAATGACTCTAAATTTTCATAATCATCCTGTACCAAGAAATCTGCCGTCGTGGCTGCCGGGCAATTAGCATCAGGAGCCAATACTTTAGTTCGCAACTGCAGCGCAGATGCGGCTTCGGCTAGCATCATTGCCAATTGCCCGCCGCCTAAAATACCTATTTGTTGTTGCCGGGTCATTACGGCTTATTCCGGGGTGTCGGGGACTGCATCACGTTGTGCATCGCGCCAGTTTTGCAGTCTGCTCGCCAAGGGCGCATCGTTTAATGCCAAAATAGACGCACAAAGCAAAGCCGCATTTGCCGCGCCTGCCTCACCAATAGCCAAGGTCGCTACCGGGATGCCTGCAGGCATTTGGACGATCGAAAGCAGGCTATCCATCCCCGATAGAGCTTTGCTTTGAACTGGAACCCCCAATACCGGCAAAGTAGTCATACTGGCGATCATGCCGGGCAGGTGAGCGGCGCCGCCAGCTCCGGCAATAATGATATCAAATCCATTTTCTTTGGCAGACTTTGCAAACTCTACTAAACGTTCCGGGGTGCGGTGTGCAGAAACCACTTTGCTTTCAAAGTCAATTTCTAAGGCTTGTAAAATCTTGGAGGCTGCTTGCATGGTTGGCCAGTCTGAACGTGACCCCATGACGACAGCTACCCGTATTTGGCGGGGTTTTGACATATGATTCGCGCCTTTTCGCCATGAAAGCAGGCCAAAGTAATGTTAACATTGTTCCTGTCAATGAAATATGGTTGACTGTTTCTTAACCTCGGCCGTTGAAGCTATGGTTTAATTAAGGGGTTCGCGTTGGGAGTAATCAAATAGTTAAAGAACGATCATGAAGGAACACACCGAATCAACGGGCAAGGTTTTGCCCCCTAACACTGTTAAAACCCCGGCATCAAAGCCGAGTAGTACGGCTAGCAGTCTGTCCTTGTCTAGGCTTGCCGGCTTAGAAGTAACTGACCTTACACCTGATGTGCGCGAAGCGGTTTTACGGCTTATCGGCGAGGTGGAGAAATTAAATTCCGAAGCCGGAGGCCTGCGATCACGGATCAAGGACTTAGAAGGCATTGCCGATACCGATCCTTTATTGCCGGTGCTTAACCGCCGCGCTTTCACTAGAGAGCTGTCCAGAGCGATTGCCTTTGCGCAACGTCACAATCTTGGCGGTGCGTTGGTTTATGTGGACTTAGACGGGTTTAAGGGGGTCAATGACGAATACGGTCACGGCGCAGGCGATACGGTTCTTATTCATGTGGCCAATGTCTTAAATGAGCATATTCGCGAGTCGGATTTAGTTGGGCGTTTGGGTGGTGATGAATTTGGTATTTTGTTGGCTGCTGCCGATGATGCCGGTGCTTCAGCCAAAGCAGCAGCATTGGTGGAACTGATTCGCGAACAGCATATTGATATTGGCCCTCAGGAAATTTGCATTGGCGCCAGCGCCGGTGTTCAGCCATTTCAGCCAAATGCTACTGCAGACGAAATACTAGAGCTGGCCGATAGGGCAATGTATGCGCATAAACTGGCGAAGGGCTGCGCCGCCTAGATTTTTATTTTGCTTCATGAGCACAACTGGTTGGCTTTGCGTAATGCAGCTGTAATTCCTGAAAGCGAAAACTCATAAGCAGTTGCAGTTCCACGATCGGACATGGCTTCAACCCGTAACCGTGAACCTTTGCGCATAGCGCGTACTAACTTTCGTTCATCATTTTCAGATTCAATAAAGGCTTCATTGGCAACACTGAACATCGTGATAGTTCGGTTCCCGACTTTGGCTTTGGGTGGGGTGCGTGTGCGCATGGCATATCCGGTCATCAGGCTAGGTTGTTCTTGCGCAACACCAGATTTCCAAGTTCCGACGAAAAACGCCACATCACCATGATTGACATTTTGCGGCGATTTATCTTCGGCAAAGCTACGAACATAACATAACAGATCACCATCAACTTTGCGAGTTAGTACACTCCAGTCTTTTATTGTGGAGTGTAGTTTTGGCGCTTCATCGGCAAGTGCCGCCACAGATAGCAGGCTGAGGATAAGGGCGATTAAGAACAGGCGCATAACGATATATTCCAATAGATAACTCTGTAGATACCAAGTCAAACAAATCCCTGTTAACACGGCTTTAACTTTTGCTAAAATGCCGGATCATTCGTGAAAAACCGCAATTTGTTTTGATCCATTGCCCTGACGCACTGCGCGGCGCATGCCTTGGGATAAGAACGGCATTGCCACGCGTCCGCCCTGATCAACAGCAATAAGTCCTCCATCTCCTCCCTGTCGTTGCATGTCGGCCAAAGCTCCCGCTGCTGCGGCATCTACGCTAAGCCCGCCATAAGTCATGCGCGCAGAGATATCAGCCGCAACTGCGGCCCTGATGAAGTATTCACCTTGCCCAGTGCAGGAAATGGCGACCCTTTTGTCGGCCCACGTTCCAGCCCCGATTAGCGGCGTATCTCCTACGCGGCCCGGCATTTTGTTTAGCACCCCGCCAGTGGACGTGCCCGCAGCTAATTTACCGCTGGCATCCAAAGCAACGCAACCTACCGTTCCATGTGACAGTTCATCAGTATTGGCACCCATTGGTGAGATCGGGGTAAAGTGTGCAGTAGGATCAGATATTTGCTCAAAGCCCTTTTGCTGCGCAAAGTTTGCCGCCCCGGGGCCAGCCAGCATTACATGGGGTGTGTCTTCCATTACCGCGCGCGCCACTGCGATCGGCGATGCAAAGCCTTGTAGGGCGCAAACTGCTCCGGCCCGGCGTCTATCTCCATCCATAATCGAAGCATCTAATTCAAATTGACCGTGTTTATTTGGCGATGACCCGCGCCCAGCAATATAAAACCCGGCATCTTCCAAAGCTTCGATCATTTGTTGTACTACATCTAAGGCGCTGCCACCGGACAACAGTGCATGTTCGCCTATATCCAGTAACTCTGTCAGATGGGCAATTTCGCGAGAGGCATCTGGGTTTCGTATTGGGCCAGCCCCGCCATGTAATGCCAAAGCAATTAGTTTCGTCATTGAGCAACCTTGTTGTTCTGCAAATATATAGCAGCTCAGCCGGTAAAATCAGTTGATTGTTTTGTCAATCATTGGTCTTCGCAAAAGTCGCATCGCCATTTGCTGGTGTTTTGGTTTAATATGAGCAGCAACAATGCCCATTGCTGTTGCTAAAACCGTAGCATCATCAGTAAAGCCAATGCCGGCAATAAAGTCGGGAAGCACATCAACTGGCAATACAAAATAAGCCAAAGCTGCAAACAATACACCTTTGACTCTACCCGGAGTATTTTCATCGGTGGCACAATACCAAGCAGCAGCTAATTCTTCGGAAAACGGTATGACTCCAATAGTCGTCCAGAATTTCGGCCAGAAATTTTTAGGTGATTTGCGACGGCCAGTGTCCACGACGACCGGCAATCGGCTAATAACAGGGCGGGGCTTGGGTTTTTTAAGCATCTGGTTTACGACCTTGCGCAGAACTTGATTCTCAGATCAAGTATATGAACAGGTATTTACGGCAGGAAAAGGGCAAACCATGAAAATCGAAAACCAAATGGCAGCGATTGTGACCGGCGGAGCAAGTGGGTTAGGCGAAGCTACGGCGCGGGTCTTGGCCGAACAGGGCGCAAAGGTGACTCTATTTGATTTGAATGAGGAACGTGGCCAAGCCATAGCTAGCGATATTGGCGGTCATTTTGCCAAGGTCAATGTTGCTGATGAGGCCAGTCTTGATACCGGGTTTGCTTCGGCTCGTGCTGCTCATGGGCAGGAGCGTATCATGGTTAATTGCGCTGGTATTGGTTGGGCTGAAAAAACCGCTGGGCGCAAACGTGATACCGGAGAGATCGTTAGCCACAGTGTCGATGGGTTTTCGCGGGTCATTAATATCAATCTGATTGGTACTTTTATGTGCATGAGCAAGTCTGCCGCCGGAATGATGACATTGCAGCCAATAGACGGCGAAAGCCGCGGGGTGGTCATCAATACCGCCTCAGTTGCCGCCGTAGATGGGCAGATCGGACAGCTAGCCTATAGTGCCTCCAAAGGCGGCATTGTTGCCATGACATTGCCGGCAGCTCGTGATCTTTCCCGCGAGGGAATTCGGGTGCTAACAATTTTGCCCGGGTTTTTTGAAACTCCGATTTATGATACCTTACCGCCGCACGTAAGAACCGCATTAGAAGCCCATACGGTATTTCCTGCTCGCTTTGGCCGTGCCGAAGAATATGGGAATTTTGTTCTGTCTTTGGTTGGCAATGATTATATAAATGGCGAGCATATCCGTTTAGATGCAGCAGCAAGAATGCCTCCGCGATAATAGTTTTAGATCTTTTCCCGCCGGATTGACCGTTGCAAAACACGCAAAAGCTTCAGTGGCAATATGATTACTTGCAAGGTTGATTCTGCAATCAGCCACACACAAACCCATGCTTTATTGGTTTTTTGCGATGATTCACCATGTCAAAGAGCAATAGCGAATACATGGTACTCGCGTTAAGTCCTATTATAGCAAACTCAGCCTTCTTGCGG
>Ga0316204_10000204_pt1 | contig 244008 bp, 221 predicted proteins | sample 6monrhotite_MG_2_FD_205661 | JGI IMG/M metagenome (GOLD analysis project Ga0316204, IMG submission 205661) | Microbial mat bacterial communities from mineral coupon in-situ incubated in ocean water Damariscotta River, Maine, United States -... | ecosystem: Environmental > Aquatic > Marine >...
TATAACAATGAGCGCCCCAATATGGCCCTCGGCGGCATAACGCCGAAACAAAAACTAGCCATGGGCATGCCCATGGCTGCTTAAAACAGTTCTACTTTTGAAGCCCCCTAATAATGGGGGTATTACCGAACCACCAACTGTGCGGGGACTTGTACCAGGTTCGCCAGAAGCTGTATCTTTCGCAATGACGTCTCTTTTTATGCATTGGTCGTTTACGCCGTACGCCATATATACAGTGCCTGGTCTTACTTTTGCGTTGGCATATTATAATCTGGGGAAGCCTTATTCTCTCAGTGGCCCCTTATCTCTTTTGTTAGGCAAATGGGTCAAGGGCATTGGCAGTGACATTGTTGATGCAGTAGCGCTTTTTGCGTTGGTAGCAGGTGTTGCAGCCACGTTAGGTGCGGGCATGATGTCGATTGCGGGAGGCATTGCCAAGGTTTCAGGCATTGCAAACACGCCTCTGTTGCAAGCAGGTGTCACTGTTCTGATTGTTGCGGCATTTGTGATTTCTTCAGCCACCGGGTTGCAGCGTGGGATTAGAATACTCTCTGACCTTAACAGCAAATTTTTCTTCGCTTTGTGCCTGTTTGTTTTCCTTACAGGGCCGAGCCTGTTTATGCTGACAACAGGGTGGGACGGTTTGGTGGGATATGTCGCTGAGTTTCTGCCGCGCTCCCTGGGGATTGGTACTGACCACGACGAAAGCTGGTCTCAGACCTGGACCGTTTTTTACTGGGCCAATTGGTTAGCGTGGGCACCCATTACGGCTTTGTTTTTAGGGCGTATTGCGCGCGGCTATACGGTACGGCAGTTTATTCTTGTAAACTTTTTCCTGCCCGCGCTTTTTGCCCTGGTTTGGATGACAATTTTTGGTGGTGCAGCATTGCATATAGATACGGCTACCGGCGGTACACTTGGGGATATACTCACGAACTTGGGGCCAGAGGCAATCGCGTATGAGGTGTTATCAGAATATCCGTTCAGCGGGATACTTATGGTATTTTTTGTGCTTGTGAGTTTTATTTCTTACGTGACGGCAGCAGACAGCAATACCGAAGCCATAGTGGGTGTGTGCCAGAAAACAAATATTGAGCATGATGCTGAAGCCGTGGACCACGACCCTTCAAGTCTATGGCTGAAAATTATTCTGGCAATTTTTATTGGCGCAGCTTCCTGGTCGATGATCGCCTTTTCCGGCATTGATGGTGTGCGCATGATGTCAAATCTTGGAGGATTACCAGCCCTGGTCCTTGTATTGTTAATGAATGCAGTGCTTATTCTCCTGGGCACTAAATATATTTCCAAGCTCCAAAAATAGTCTTTTAGCGTATGCTTCAGGCTGTCTTTTCCGGATTAATTTAAGACATATTTTATCAAATGATTAAGGGAATGCTTACGTCTTGGGTATAGGCTGTGTTCTCTTGGGTGCAGCGGGATAATCAGTTAAAGTTGGCGTGCAAATCATATATTTGTCTGTGGGCCTATTGGAGTTTCCAATGAAAGACAGTTTAGCGTTTTCCCTGGCCCTGGATTTGCTGTTTAATGGGCAAAACATGGATTACTGCGAACGACCGATCAGCCTGCGGGCCATGAAGCAAATGTCCTTTTTTATGGAGTTGCCGGAGGGTTCGCATGTTGGTGTCGTTGCGCCGGGTGGAGGGCGTCTGGTGCGTTCGCTCGCTGACAGAGGCTATTCTGTTGAGGCTTTTGAAGGGCGCGGCGAATGCCTTACTCATTTACAAAATATGTTCGAAGACACTCCAAAGATTGAGGTTTTTCCTATATCGGCGCTTGATGACCCTATGCGGCGTGAGAAAAAACGTTTCCATGCGTTTTTTTGTATGGATGACCTGCGAGCTTTCCGTGAAGCGCATGACTGGACATCAGATGTTCAGAAAATGCTGCGGCACCGTGGGTATTTTGTTTATTCGCAAGTTTCTAATAAATTGCCTTCCAAGAAAAATGCCTTGAGCAAAAGTTTTGAACTGGTAGGCGATTATGATGTCAGTGAGCAGACGGCCAAGGAAATTCGGGAATGTTATATGGAGCTGGATTATTGGCGTCCTACAGAAAGTGACAGAGCGATGGCGTCTGAAACTTTGCAGATGGTTAAATCTGCATCCAGCCTGCGCCGAGGCATTATGAGCGGCGTTTCGGTTCGTTATGTTGCCTGGCGGAAAAAAGACAAATGATAATATGCTTTGTCAAAGGGCAAAACTCTTTCTTTTAACTCCTTCACGTTAGGTTCATCTTCTTTTTGCTAAGTCTGACGCTAGGGTACGGTGTTGGCTTGAAAGTCATGCTGTGTGGTACACAGGGAGTACCGTGTGCACGGATAGGGATAGAAGGTTGGAGAACAATGATGAGCGCGAAAAACATAGCACTGAGCATGGTGGTTGGGCTGCTGGTGACCGGTGCCACAGGCGCTGATGAGGCCGCCAAAGAAAAAATAAGCAAGCTTGATAAAGCATTGGTAAAATATGAGCGTACAGGTGAGATGAAAAAATGCGTCAATCCAGCACGCATTCGCCATTCTCGCGTGGTCGATGACAGGCATATTATTTTTGAAGTTACGTCACGCAAGGTGTATTTAAATACACTGTCGCACAAATGTTCCTCGCTTGGTTTTCACAAGGCCATTGCTTACAAGGTACGAGGAAATTCGCTTTGCAGGAATGATTTGTTTGAAGTGCTGAATTCAAGCGGAATTCCAGGTGCTCACTGCTCGTTTGGGGAGTTTGAAAAGCTAGAGAAAAAAGAGAAAGAAAAAGATAAAGAGGCAGGATAAGCAGCATTATAGACTATGTCTTTGATGTCGATAAAAAAAGCCGGTTGAAAACCGGCTTTTTTATTTGAAGCAGTGTATGCTTTAAAAAGTCAGCGCGAAATTCACACTTACAGCATGGGCGGTTAAATCGTCCAGCTTCTCATAAGCGTAATGTACACGGGCTTTTGAACCATCACCAAACAGGTTGAAAGCTCCGCCATATTGCTCCACACGTTCAGACATTTGGTCAATCTCAAGCGCAAAGCTGGTATCGCCTGCGACAAAAATGGCGTCCAATGCTTCAGGATCGGCACCGCTGATGGTTTTGGCATAGCTATAGAAAATTTCAGGGCGGAATATCTTAGTTTCACGAGCCCGCTTCCACTTGAAATCATAACCAAGTGATGCGCCGAATGTAGCTTGCGTACGGGTAAAACCTCGGTTGCCGACCCTCAGGTTTGCGCTTTCTCCGCCTTCTTCAGTATAGCCACTTTCACTATAATTTTGCAGAGACACTCGCCCAAATGGTTTGAGATGCAACCCACCCAGTTTAAGTTCATAGCCCGCTTCAGCGGTTGCTGTGAGGTTCCACCCATTGGTGCTGCTTGATACCAGCCTGTCAATCAGGCCGAAATTAATTGTGCGTTCGCGTTCGATGCTAACATATTGACCGGTTGCCTGAAGCCCTGCGTAGAAGCCGCCTGCACGACCAAGAGTGTAAACGGACAAGAAAGGTGCAAAGGACGAAAATTCCGGCTGGATCACATCATCAGTGCCTGACAGGCCATTCAGGGTGAAACCACCATTAACACCTACAACCAGATTTTTGGATACGGGCCTGTCATAGCCAAGAGTTAAGCCAACGGATAACAAATTACCGTTCAAGAGGCTTTCGCTCGATTCCAGATCCCCGACATTGGTAACTTCGCGAACCCAGGCACCACCTTCAAACCGTGTATCTGCCATAAAGTCGTTCAGCCTGCCAGCCAGGTGATTTCCAAATTGGCGCTCTGACGCAAGTGCAATATTGAAGCTGGCGTTCGTAATGTCCGGCAGAATCGCGCTTAACGCTCCTTCAACAGCGTCTTTGCTGGTAAGCCCTGCCAGGCTTGTCTCAAGCTGGCTATCAAGCACAACGTTGGTGCTGATTATGTTGTCATAAATTCGAGTAAGGGGAACGGAAACTTCAAGTTCTGCGGCAGTTTTCGGACGCACATTCAATGTCACTGTACTGTTGGTATCGCCTGTGACTACGGCCAGCGATAAGTCAAATAAATAAGGCGTTTCCGAAAGCGCCAACGACGATGTGCTGTCGGCAAAATCGATGCTGCCTGCCGTGATCAAGTCATAGCTTTGTGGTGCAACCGCGAAGTTTGAAAACACGGGCACCAGATTAACATCGGCAGCGGCTATCAGCGCGTTATCAATGATAACCGTGCCGGCCTCTTGGTCCTCGGGGTCGACATTGAAAATCAGATTGCTGGCATTGGTGAAAGTTGCGTTGGTGACATGCAAAGTATCTGTTTGACCTATTTCAAGGTCAGCGCCATCAACATTAAGGTCGAGTGTACCAGCAAAGTTGAGGGAACCATTGAAACTGGCGTCACCAGATAAATTTAGAGTATCCGCACCGGCATTGAAGAAAATATCTCCCTGTACCGTGCCATTGGAAAAAGTCACGGTGTCATTACCGCTTCCCAGGCGTAGGTCGCCAACGATCTGGCCTGAATTGTTTATCGATACACCGCTGGTATTGCGGCTGACATCAATAGCATTTGCGGTGGCTACACCAGTATCTTCAACAATGGCACCGATGGCACCGGAATTGGTGATTGTAGTAAGCCCGCCTGATAAATCCAATATGGCATATGCATCCTGGCCGTCGCCCCGTGCTGTTGCAAGCAAACTGCCTGTATTTTCAATGCTGTTTAAGCTGCCGTGTTCCCGGACAACGATAGCCATTGCTTCGCCACCGGGACCAATGATTGTTACATCGTTATCTGCGTTGCTATCGCCGAGATCATCGACGGTTGAGGATGTGAAACTGTCCACATCCACGGTACCAGTAGTTAAAATGGTTGAGACTTCGGCATAATCACCAATATCAATACCAATAGCGGTGGCATCAATAGATCGTGAGCTGATGTTGCCTTCATCCAAATACAGGCCACCGGTAATTGTTGTGGGAGCTGCAAGCGACAAGCCTTCAATGCGTAGCCCAGTCGACGTGAGACCAGCAGATTCGCCAGAGACTATAAGATTGCCGCGTTGAATATAACCATATCCCAAATCACCCACTTCGCCGATAACAAGAGGAGATGTGCTGCCGTCTGCACCCCGGATCAATACAGCGGGAGCGCCGCCAACGGATACAATGGAAGAATCGCTGGTGATATCATCGTTGCCGTCACCGTCCAGGTCCAGATCATTATTTGCGCCGATACCGTCCAGCAGAATACCACCTGTAACATCAGCCTCAACAAGCAAACCAGCAACGGCGGCCTCTGCTGGGTCATCAGTTGTATCGTCAACACCGACCCTGATCACACCACGAGTTATAAATGAGCCGTCCAGCGTATCCCCGACCCTTACCCCAACACTGTCTGCACTGAAGGCGTTGACACTGCCATTTATTAAAAAGTCACCCGTTAGGGGGGCGTCAAGATCAATGCCTATGGACCGGTTTCCAAGCACGTTGATATTACCGGAATTGGTCAGATCCCCTGTCATCGGAGCGTCGATTAAAATGCCGCGGCTATCGCCACCAAAAACAGAAATTGTCGCATCACTGGTGATGAGGATATCACCGTCAAGGCCGAAATCACCGCCCAGTTCAAGGCCCACATTCGATGTTGCCAGGTCAAAATCCAGGTCATCGTTGCCTGGGTCTGCAACGGTAATATCGCCCGCCAGTTCAATGTTTGAGACCAGTTGCCCGGTGGAGCTGTCCAGTAGCAAGCCGCGTCCTGCGGCCAAGTCAGCAGAACTGATTGTGCTGGTGGCTTCCATCGTAAAATTATGAGGACCATCAATCGTGAGTGCCGTGCCCGAATTTACAATAATCGAGCCGTCTGCGGTTAGCGTGAGTGTGCCGCTGCCACTGCCGATTTCAGAAGTGGAATTTACCGGTGTTGTACGCGCATCGCTGATGGATTGGTCTTGCGCCGAAACAGGTACAGCCGCAAGGCATGTCAAAATGGCCAAGGCAGATACCTGCTGACGACGAAAAACACTAGAAACCACGCTGTTCCCCCACTCTCATTATTTACTGCCGTCTGTTACGGCCCGCCGTCTATCTTACCTTTGCTCCCAAGCCCTAGACACAAAGGCCGCTCACCAAGCCTATCTAGATGCCAGGAATGGGGCATATATAAGGCGTTGGTATCAGATAAACGAGGCATCGCAAAGCAACAATATGATATTGTTTTTTCCTGATATGGAAATGTACTTTCTTATGGGCCTTTCTGCCCGCATAAGCCAGCCACAATGCTGGACCAAAGCGACGCATAGCTTGTGCTGTATATGTTGGCACGCCGATCACCAGTGTAACCGATGCAAAGATAACCAGACCAGCTAGCTTACTAAATCACACGGACAATATCCTAACGCAGGCCGCCAACGCCAAATTTCCAGTGAATCAAGACGGAGCCAGAATGCAGATGCGGCATGGTGCATTTTTGAGGGACGGGTTATGCAAAAATGGTCCCTTTTAATCACCGATCACAGTGTCCACATCCATAGCCTGCGGAGAGGCTTGGTGTAGTTCGTGACGTTGAGCCTAAACATAAGGGGATCATAATGTCTATTGAGTGTTATTTTATCAGCGGCAGCCCATTTGCCTGGCGTGTCCTGCTGGCACTTCAGATCAAGAGGCTGGATTTTAAAGCGACTGAAATTTACGGCAGCAAGGGCGATAATAAAACGCCTGAATATTTGGCGATGAACCCGCACGGTAAGGTGCCTGTGCTGACAGACGGCAATACCACTATATATGAAAGCCTGGCCATTCTTGCGTACCTTGAACGTAAATATCCTGAAAAGCCGCTTTTTGGTATAAGCGCAGAGGAAAGCGCGCTGATTTGGCAACGTATTATGGAAGTTGAAATGCTGTTACCTCCTATTGTTGGAGGCATGATACGGCCTGTTTTTACGGGTTCGGTTGAAGGTAATGAAACTGCAATCAATGTGCATATCGAAAACCTGAAGGGCGAATTGGCTCGTTATGAAGGCTGGCTGGATGGGCAGGAATATCTGGCTGGGGGCGGTCTGAGCGCGGCTGATGTTGCACTTTACCCCGTGATTGCCATTATCACCCGTGTTATGGGCATGCAGACTAATGACAAACTTGATATTGGCTTTCTTCCGCTGACAAGCACGTATCCGGCGTTAGTAAGCTGGATGACGCGTATTGAGAGTATCCCAGGCTTTGATGCCGTATATCCGCCACATTGGAAGGTTAAGAAGGCAGTATAGTTACTGTTTTCTGTGGGCTGGTGTAGTGGTCCTGCAAAGAATAAAGAGGAATAAATTTGGCGGCGGTTGTCGCCAATTTAAAAGGCCCTCGCCCCCTGAACCCTCAAGGGGGTTTTGGTCCGCACCGCGGCTTCCCCTTCCCTAGAAGCGGTGCGGGCCTCTTTTTTGACTTCATATTAGCGGGTGTTTGCCCTTATGGTTGCTCTCACGATTTTCAAAAGGGGCATATAACAGGATGGTTCGCTACATTTGGCTTTCATTTGGCTGGCTTTTTGTGGCGCTCGGCGTGGTCGGGATCGTTCTTCCCCTGTTGCCCACAACACCGTTTTTACTGGTAGCGGCTTTTTGTTTTTCACGCGGGTCTCCCCGCCTTTTAGCGTGGCTTCTTGACCATGCACATCTCGGCCCGCCCGTACGGGCATGGCAGGCGCACGGGGCAATCGCAACGCGCTTCAAGGTGGCCGCGCTGGTTTTTATGACGGTATCGGTGGGCTTAAGTTTTCTCTATGGTGTGCCGCAAACAGGCCTTATTATTCAGATTGCAATCCTCTCATGTGTTTCAATTTTCATCCTTTCCCGGCCTGCACCGCCTGCTGAACGCGAGGAAGAAGGATGAAAATTGAAACACTGTTTATGAAGCAAGGGCCGTCAATACATCTTCGACGAATTTATCAATTTTAAAGCCTTCACCACCGGCAGGGTCATAACCTCGGCGTATGATCACCAGATTCCTTGACGGGATGATCACCAGAAATTGGCCCCTGTTGCCCATGGCGGCGAATGTATCGTTCGGGATGTTTGGGAAACGTTCATTAAATAACCAAAACTGTGCACCGTACCCTGGTATGGCTGTGCCGTTCGTACGTTTTTCAGGCGGTTGTGGGCCCAAGGGGCTGGAAACATATTTGACCCAGCCTTCGGGCAAAATACGTTTGCCGTCCCATATGCCGTCCTGTAAATATAAAATACCCAGCCGCGCCAGATCACGGCTGGTGGTCCACACCTGGCTGGAGAGGATAAAATTCCCCTCCCAATCGGTTTCAGCGCGGTTGCTGTCCAGGCCAGAAGCCATATGAAGCAGGTTTTCAAGGGTGATTTTTTTGCGTGGGTCGATCGAATGTTGCCATTCAGGGAGGCCAGCTGGCACGGTTAAATCCAAGACCTTGTCTTGTATCGCCATTCCGATAATGGTGGCCGCAATACTTTTCGCTACCGACCATGTTCGTTGGCTGGTCTGATGATCAAACCCTTCAATATACTTTTCTGCAAGCAAGGTATCCGGTGTAGCAACCAATAGCGCAGAGGTCAGCGCATTTTTACCGTAGTTCTTGTTTGAAAAGGCATTGATCAAAAGTGCCTTAAGGCTATTTTTTTCTACGCCAGTTTTGGTTGATGTCCACGGAAGGTTGGGTGAGCGGTCTGCATAATGGGCAGTGAAATTCGGGAGCGCTTTTATCGCCGTTTCCTGTGCGCCGGGAGGCAACTGAATGCAGCCTAGCTCACCTCGGTTCGCGGAAATTCGCGGCGGCATGGTGTCGCTATATTTAACGCTTACGGATTTCTCGTCATAGTTAATTTTTGCATCTGGTAAGGCATCAAGGATAGGCTGAATTTCTCTGTAGACACCTGTCAGTTCATGGGCCTTGACCTGCTGGAGTGATTTACTGCCATTAAACAACGCACTACAGGTAAAGGCAGCTTTATAGCCCGCCGCATAGGCATGCAGGGTGGCTTCGGTTTCCTCTTCAGCAATTACGGGCATCTCCGTGATGCTGACTAGAACTATCATAGATGCAAGCGCGCTGCGGATCATGTTTCGCCTCCAGATATCTGCTGGGGCGAGCCTGCCAAATCAACATCAGCTACACAAGGGTTTTGATCATCCCTTGAAAAGCTGTCTATAAAGTGTATATACACGGTATATGGACAGAAAAAGTATCACAGATAAATTGATGAGCGAGGTTGCAGGGGTCTGTGCCTGCCAGAAAGTGCGTTCTGCTGCGCGTGTATTAACCCGCCGTTATGAGGAAGCTTTGAAGCCTACAGGGCTGACCGGCACACAATATTCGATGTTGACAGTCATTCTGGTAACGGAAGGGCGTACACTAACGGAACTTGCAACATTTATGGACATTGAGCGCACAACATTACTGCGAAATCTCAAGCCGCTGGAACGAGACGGATTGGTTGAGGTTAGCGCTGAAGGTTTCCGACGGGCCCGTACAGTAACAGCGAGCGACAAAGGTGTTGCGATTATGGCAAAAGCCTTGCCGCTGTGGCGAGAGGTGCAAAACAGCCTGAAAGCCGAGTTAGGGGCCACAGGGTGGAAGCATATGCAGGATAGCATGAATATCCTTGGGCAAATGAAATAGGGGCCACTACAAAATAGTGAACCGGAAGTGCAACGGAAGGCGGGTACCCGCCTGTTTTTTTAACCTCAAGAAGTGTATATACACTTTAAGGCAAGCGAGAGAATAATGACAACACCCCCTAATGACTTAGACGCCCAAACACCGGAAAATCCTCTGCAATTCCGGCAAACGGCTAGCGAAACAGGCGCGCCTCAAGGCAAACCTGAATATAGCAAAGCAGAGACGGTTTTTCGCTTTATCACCAACTGGCCGAAGCTTGTTATGCTGGTGACTTTCTTGTCCATTGGTGGGTTTGCCAGCTTCCTGCCCCAGCTTCACAAAGACACAACGTCTGATGCTTTTATCGCTGCTGATGACCCCGTATTGATATACCGGGAACATGTGCGCCAAACCTTTGGCCTGAAGGATCCTATCGTTCTTGCCATTATCAATGCGGGTTCAACAGGGGTGTTTAATCCGGAAACACTGATGCTGGTGGAGAAACTAAGCACAGAAGTCGCCGCACTTACGAACATTGACCCCGAACGCGTGACAAGCCTGGCGACGGAAAGCAATATTGTTGGTACATTTGACGGCATGGAGGTGAACGATTTTTTTGATCCCGCCCCTTTGACACAGGCACATGCCGATGCAATCAGGACAGCAATAGCGGATTTCCCTCTGTATCAGGGCGCGCTCGTGGCGCGGGACGGTGAAGCCACACTGATTGTTGCCGAACTTCTGGATCAGGATGCGGCAGAGTCCACGTATCAGCAGATACTGGATGTAGTGGCCCGGGCTGGTTTGCCCCAGGGCGTTACAGTCCATGTAGCGGGTGAAGGCGCTGTTGCAGGCTATCTGGCCACCTATATCGACAATGATGCCAAAACGCTTAATCCGCTGGCGGGGCTGGTGATTACTCTGGTGCTGTTCGTGGCTTTCCGCACGCTGGCAGGGACTATTCTCCCCAATATTATTGTGATGGGTACAGTGGCGGCCAGCCTTGGTTTAATGGCGGCATCTGGTGTTTCCTTTTACGTGATCACGAACGGTTTGGCGACAATCCTGATCGGCATTGCAGTGGCAGACAGCATCCATATTCTGAGCCAAGTTTATGAAGAACAGGTGCGCGATCCGGACGCGGACAGGCAGGAAATTGCCGTGCGTGCTATGTTAAAAATGTGGAAACCGGTCACGCTCACCACGATCACCACTATCGCTGGCTTTATGGGGCTGTGGCTGGCAGCTGAAATGCCGCCTATGAGCTTTTTTGGCCTGTTTGCGGCGATTGGCGTGGCGGCTGCGTGGGTTTATAGCGTTGTTTTCCTGCCTGCAGCGCTCACGATTTTTAAAGTGAAACCCAGCAAGCTCTTTAAGGCTGCTAATAAAAATGACCGCTACGGTGCTACGCTGAAGGCGTTGGGTGCTACGGCCCTAAAGGCACCAAAAGCAACGTTGACCATAGGCCTGATGATTGCTGTAGTTGGCGCAGTTGGCACATCCAAAGTGATTGTGCAGGAAGAACAGATTGAAAACTTTCAATCTGATGAGCCGCTCTATATCGCGGATAAAGAGATTAACCGTGTGATGGACGGAACCTACTTCCTTGATGTGGCCATTGAAACCAATGAACCCGAAGCGCTCTATAGCCCCGAAATTCTGAAACGTATTGAGGCGCTGCAAGCGCACTTTGAAGCCCATCCGGCGGTAAAAGGGTCAACATCGGTTGTGGATTATATCAAGCAAATGCATAAAGCCGTGAACGAAAATCGTGCCGAGTTTTATACCATCCCTGATGATCCTGATTTGGTGGCTCAGTTGTTTTTCCTCTATAGTGCATCGGGTGATCCAACCGATTTCGAGGAAGAGGTTGATTATGATTACCAGCTGGCCAACGTGCGTTTTAATCTACCGCAAGCCGACTACCGTTTGCTGACAACCATCGTTCCAGAATTTCAGCGTTATGTAGAAACCGAGTTTAATACCGATACGGTAACAGCAAATCTTTCGGGCAGGGTTACGGTGAACCATCAATGGCTGAAAACCATTGGCGATAATCACGTAAAAAGCCTGGGGCTTTCCCTGCTGTTTGTTTTGATTGCAGCGACGGTTGTGTTTCGGTCGTTGGTGGCGGGTTTGATGTCTCTTGTTCCGGTGGTTATGTCGTTGCTTATGGTTTATGCAGTGATGGGTTTTGCGGGCATATGGCTTGGTGTTGGCACCAGTATGTTTGCCGCTATCGCCATTGGGCTTGGTATTGATTTTGCCATTCATACGCTGGTTCGCATGAAAGAACTGCTGGCAACGCGCAGCGGCAGCTATGAAGACCGGCTGGCTGATCTGTTTCCTTCAACGGGGCGTGCGCTCTTTTTTAATTTCGCAGCGCTCAGTCTTGGTTTTGCTGTCTTGATGACAAGCGATGTGCCACCGCTGGTGCGCTTTGGGCTGCTGGTTGTGGTGGCTGTGGCAACGGCTTTTGTTACGGGCATCTCCCTGCTGCCGGTGATGGGTAAACTTTTCAAACCTGCATTTCTGGTGGGCGGTGAGAGCCGTATGGCGAGCGAAATGAAAGCAGCTGCAGCTACTACCACTGTGGTTGCCGTCGCGGTGATTGGCAGCATGGTGTTTGTACCGGGGCATGCAAAGGCTGATGAAGCGTTTGATGGGCTCACGGCTGATCAGATTATCGCTAACGTTAACGCCCGCGATGAAGGTGAATGGGTGAGCCGCAAATTAAAAATGGAGCTTGTCGACAGGCGCGGAAAAACCCGTGAGCGCGATACCATAGGATACCGCCGCTATTATGGTGACGAAAAGCGCACTGTGATTTTCTATACATCACCCAGAAGTGTGAAAGGCACTGGCTTTCTGACCTATGACTATCCAGAGGTGGACCGTGATGATGACCAGTGGCTTTATCTGCCGGCACTCAGGAAAATCCGTCGTATTTCGGCTTCCGACCGGGGAGATTATTTCCTCGGCACGGACTTCACCTATGAAGATATTAAGAAGGAGAGCAAAATCGGTGCGGCGGACTATCATTTTAAACGTCTGGGTTTTGAAGAGGTGGACGGCCACCGGACCATCTTGATCGAGGCTGTGCCTGCCAATGATGCGATTGCCAAAGAACTTGGTTATGGTCGGGTACTGCTGCGCGTTGACCCTGCTATCTGGATCAGCCGTAAATCTGATATGTGGGATACGGGCGGCAACCCTCTGAAGACCGTGCAAGTGCAGGACATCCGTGAGGTCAACGGCATTTGGACCACGCATATATTGGCTGCAACAAACCACAAAACAGGGCATTCCAGCCGTTTCCTAATTTCAGATGTGGATTACACAGCACCGGTGGAAGACAGCATGTTCGAACAGCGTACCTTAAAGCGCGGGCGGTAGATTACTGTGAACCACTCTTTTATTAGTGCATTGGCTTTGCTGTCGCTATCGGCGGCAGCGGGGCCCGCCGAAGCCGGTATCAGCGACCGGGTTGAGGTTATGGGTACGCTTGAGCTTCGGTCGGGGCTTGGGCTTAAAGGTGTGGGCTTACAGAAAAGCGAGCTCATTCTGACGCCAGAGTTTTTATTTGACCTGTCAGAAAAAACCAGGGTGACAGTCATCGGGCGCTTGCGCGGGGATTTAAAAGACCAGCTTGAACCAGGCTCCCCCACCGATGAGAACCGAACAGGGTTTTCAAACCGTCTGACCCTGGGGGGCGGTATCGATGCGGAAATCCGCGAGGCTTATATGGATACTCAGGTTGGCAGCACCTATTTGCGGCTTGGCAAACAACAAATTGTCTGGGGGCAGGCTGATGGACTTAAGGTTCTGGATGTGCTGAACCCTCAGTCATTCCGCGAGTTTATCCTTGATGACTTTGATGACAGCCGTATTGCGCTGTGGTCAGTGAATGCCGAGGTGCCTGTGGGGGATTTCACGCTGCAACTGGTGTGGATACCCGACACCACATATAGCGATATCCCGTCCACTGGCGCGGTTTATGCGTTTACATCGACCCTTCTGGTGCCAAACATATCGGCATTGCCATTAGGCGTCCCAGTGAGTTCCCCCCCTCTCGAAAAACCCTCAAACGCCTTTTCAGATGCTGATATAGGCGTGAAGCTATCGGCTTTTTTGAAGGGCTGGGACTTTTCCCTGAACTACGCTTATCATTATCTGGATAACCCCGTGACCCGGCATGTGGTTGGGGCAGGTGGTATATTGGTTAATCAAACATATGAGCGCTCGCATCTGTTAGGCGGTACTTTTTCAAATGTGTTCGGTGACTTTACCCTGCGCGGTGAACTTGGGTATTCAACAGATAAATGGTTTCTGACGGCGGATATGCTGGATGCTGACGGTGTGGTTCGGTCAGACGAATTTGCTTATGTGCTTGGGCTGGATTATGCCGGTTTCAGTGATTGGTTCATCAGTGGCCAGATATTCCAGAGCTATCTCACCAATAGCCCCCCTGGGCTGGTGCGCGAGGCTTCGGATACCAATATGACCTTGCTGATACAGCGCGATTTTATGAATGAAGCCCTGCGGGCGGAAGCCTTGTGGATACAAAGCTTTTCAGCCGGGGACGGGGTGGTCCAAATGTCACTGGATTATGACTGGAAAAGCAATGTCACGCTTAGTGCTGGCGCAGACATATTTTACGGACATAAGCCAGGGCTGTTTGGCCAGTTTCGTGAAACTGACCGCATTACGGTGGGCATTGAGGTGAGCTTTTAGGCTCACCTCGCACCCAGTTGCTCTGGCAAGCGCCGGTTTAGCCAGAAAGTGCGGTTTTAGAAAGTGCCGGTAATATCGAACCTGAAGTGTGGGCGTCGTTTGCGGTCCGAGATTTCGCTACCGGTAAATACGCCGCCTCTGTCACCGTCGAAGAAAAACCGGCTACGGGTAAAGCGCCCGGTGTTGCTATTGGTTACTTCCAGACGCATTTTTACGCCAAAATACCGTGTTGTTTCCGCAAACACCCGAAGGCGTTTGTTGCCCTCAATGCGTTGGATTTCGTCAACCAGAAAGCCCTGCTCTGCAAAGCTGCCCCAATATTCTACCCCCCAGGCGAATTTCTGTTTGGTAATGTCATGGCGAAACTCAAATGAGAGCCAGCTGGGTGTGTACCAGCTGATGCGCCGTGTATCACCGCCAATAACCGGGTCAGCGAAGCTTGAACGCCGGTGCCGGTAAGCCACTTCCAACAAACCGCCTTTCAAAAAGACATCCAGCGGCAGATTAGCTTCCGCGACAAAGCCATAAAAACGAGCATCGCCAGCATTGCCTCGGCCCTGACCTCCGGACGGCAGGATGATTTGTTCGAGAATATCGCTACGCCATTCGTAGAAGCTTTCCAGCTTGAAGCTGCCTCGCTCGCTGAATTTCCAGTCGACAGTGGCCGCAACCCGTGTGGCTTTATTGGGCTGTAAATCCGGGTTGCCCGCTGTTGTCCGGTCGTCCTGTGCTTGCGCACTGGCGGCAAAATGGCTGAAATTCAATTGGCCAATCCGGCGCTCTGCCTCAAGTGTCAATTGGGTGTCATCGTTGAAACTATAGGTGGCTGATACCCGTGGTTTGATGAATTTGAATGTCTGTTTTTGCGCGGCATCGCCAGAAACCTTGATCTGAGAAATTTCTCCGGTAATACCACCGTCCAGCGAAAGCTTTTTGGTTGCTTGATATACAAAGGTTGCGAAACCTTCCCCCCTGATTTCCTCAACCACGACATTGGCACTGTCCAGCTCAATCTCAACACCGTCTTCAAAAAACTCCAGCTCGTTATCAAGTTTATTATTGGCAAGCTCAATGCCAAATTCAGGCTTGAATTTGGCTGTACCGGTTTTGCCGTAGGTCGAGCGTGCGATAAATTCTGTCTTGGTGGAGTCTTGTAGGAAAAAGCTTTCACTGGTATCGCCGTCGGCAAAATCCTCGAAAGCAAAATCGGCTGTGTATTTCTGGTTATTTCCCGTGGCAAGACCAAGAAGGCGCCACTTCCAGTCGTTTGTGTAAGTTTTGGCCCAGTCGATACCAAATTCGGCTTCCCGGTATTCTTCGCGTTCCCCCAGGTTCCAAAAATTATCGCGGGAGCTAGTATCAGGCAGCTGGTTTTCGAAACCATCGCGGGTGGTATTTCCTGTCCAGTTATTGCCGCCAAAGCGTCCGTTTAAAGTAAGCTTCCCACCTGCCGCTGGCCGCGAGCCTTCGCCAGAAACAAAAAGCCATTCATTGCCAGTTTTCCGGCGTTCGCGGCTGGACGATGTAAGAAGGCCGTCAGCATCTAGATTTCGCACCAATGCAGGCCGGTTGCCACCGCCAGAACCAATATCCAGATCAAAGGATGTGTCCCAGGCACCCAGTTTGCTGGAAATTGAAAATTCAATATTGGGCCGCAGCCTACCATCAGGTGCACGTCGGGTCTTGAAAGCCCAAGTGCCGCTGCTGCCGGTTTGTTTGCGAATTACGTTGGCAACCACGGATTGGCCCGCAGCTTCGCCCGCGCTGATGCCACCCCGCAAAATCTCGATGCGTTCGACCTGAGCCGCAGGTATGCGCTGTAACGCCGCCCTCAGCCCACCGGTTTTTGATGTAGGGCGCGAGCCATCAATAAGCACATTGCCAGCCGCGCCGCCAAAACCGCGCACGTTCGACCCTTCATCAAAAGAAAAGCCGGGCAGGCGATCAACCATCTCCATCGCATTTTGCGGTGTATATTGATCAAAAAAGACCACAGGATATATGTCAATGTCACTTTGCAGTGCTACAGCGGTGGCCCCCGCCGTGGCTGCGGTTCCTGTGACGGCTTTTATGTCCTCTGGTGATGCAACAACAGCGATAATTTCCGTGCCTGTTGCCGTTTTGTCAGTGTTTTGAAAGGCCGCTGTGTTGCCTGAGGCAGTTATCAAACACAGGCTTGCTGTTGTGGATAGCAGGATTCGTTTTTTGTGCGACTGTCCAGTCGCTTTTGTAAGGCCCTTAGCCTTTAAATTCCGCACAATATTAGGCTCCTCGCGATAGTATTTTTATTACGGCGTCTATATTACTTTCCCAAGAGACGCCTTCGGTGCGTTGGCCTATTTTAGTTAGGAACAGCACCATGCTCTGATGGCATGTATGTGGTTGCTGTTCCTCTGAAAACTGTATCAGGCATCGTTATAGTGTTACATTATTGCCTAAGCCGAGTGATGCCACACTTTACCAGCTTTGCATAGCTTTTGCGGTAACGTGTTCTTGATCTGCGATGAACTGAAGTTGGTTGCTGATGTCACAATTTGCCACCTCGTCCAATTGGTTATAGCGGCTTGCAAGCATGGCTTGGTTTCGGCTGTGCAGCATTAGCGCTGCAACCGGTTCTACGGGCTAGTTTTGTCTCGGTGTGGCACTCGGAAATCCACTGGGCCAAGGCAACAGCATAAGGCCGTTTTGCGCAGGGTCTACGGCAGCGATATAAAGCCCTTCCGGGCCGGGTAAAACCGATGCGACCGAGCTTAGAAGCGGGCCTTCATAGCGTGCATAATACAAAGGTGTTGCACCATCAGGTGTGAGGGCCAATACACCGGTTTCGCGGGTTACTGGCATCATACTGTAGGGCAGGCGCAGTAACAGGGGTTTGACCCAAGGGTTGGCATGGACCCAGTCACTGGCGGGCGACCGCATTTTGATCAGGCCTGACCAGATAATGCCGTCCTCATCGCGGTCAATACCGTCTGCCATGCCGGGCAAACCCTCAATTACAATTTTTGCCGTGCCCGCATTTGGCCCATTCAGATAAAAACGGATAAGCTTAAAACTTGCGGTTTGGCTGACGAGTACGGACTGTTCACGAGCCAACCCAGGGTGCAGATCATAAAGAATGCCGTCGATAAAATTATACCCTTCAGCGATAAGTCGGGTTTCGCCCGTTGTCAGGTCATGTCGCCAAAGGCGGCCATTGTTGGCAAGGGTGATAGCTTCGCCCACAGTGCCGCCGCCCATCGAGGCATGACCATAGGAAAAGGGCTCGGTGAAATAAAGGCGCTGACCGTCCTCTGAAACTTCAAGATCGTTACAGAAGGCTAGCGGCCTGCCGTTTCTGCTGTCTGCGGCAAGTGTGGGCGTGGTGATATCATCGTCAGCGTAAACCTTCGCTGTGTCTGCTGTGATGGTAGTATCAGGCACATTCAGCACAATCGGTGTGACAGCATGGCTGCTGGTATCAAAATAATAAAGCCCGACCCTTTCACCCTCAGGGTAACTTTCCCCGTGCATATAGGACGAACAAAAATAAGCGCCGTCCTTGCCGTCATTTGCTTTATGCATGCCAGCGGGCATCAGTGGCACATCCAGTAACGGTGTGGCGTCACCGGATTTTATCATGATGGACCATATTTTGCCGTCAGTGCCGGTCGCGAGCGCAGTTTTGCCGTCATCAAGAAAAATAACGTCGTCAATGGCAGGTAAACCATTTTTTATGTGGCGCAGATTGACGGCAAAATCAGGGGATTTGTCTACACGGTTTGTGAGCGCTATCGTTGCCGCCGGGAATTCAATAGGCCCGGATATTCTTAATTCGGAGGCAGGGGCGCTCGCTACCCACCAGACAGCAAAACCAATACCGATTAATCCAAAAATAATACTGATTTTTTTCATAAAGTCCCTCTTAAATACATCGCAGATTTGTTAGCTGCTGTGCCTGTATAAAAGCGCTGCGTTTGGCACCTACCTTGTTGCTTTGCAGGCCATCGCCTCCATCTGTGTCTTGTCACCAGCAAATATACTTAAATCAACGAGGCTGTTGATGCCTGTTATTTTTCCGTTTTGAGTATGTTGCCAAAAGGTCCAATTGTCCCAACCGTTTGGCATCGTTGGATTTTTAGCATAGTCCGCTAGCCAAAGTTTGTAGCCGCCAATGCCACCCCGGTCCTCTTCTGCCCAGAAATGAGGGCTGGTATAAATGATTGGTTTGCATCCGATGGCGCGCTCAACACTGGTTAGCCACTGCATAACATCACTGCGGAAATTGTAAGCGTTAATACCTTCGGGGATTTCCACATCAAGAACAGGTGGCAGTGTGCCGTCCATGTGGACGCCGGACATTTTCAGCTGGTCAATAAAATGCTGCGCCTGAAGCTCGGCATTTTCATCCGGGTGAAAAAAGTGATAAGGTCCAACAAGCAACCCCTGAGCTCGTGCCCCGGCCCAATTGACCTTAAAATGGGCATCCTTTGTGTGCAGTCCTTCGCTGGCTTTTATATACACAAAATGGATGCCGGCCTTGGCTGTTTTATCCCAGTCAATATCACCCTGGAAATGAGACACATCAATGCCGTCAAGTGTTGCCGTCTCGCCATCTTCCGGTGAGGAACAGGCTGCGAGCAGGAATGCAAAGCCGCTGATGAATTTTCTGATCACGGGTTGGCCTTTCCTGGTGTTGGTACAATAATATTCAGGTTCATGGATAAGCGCACTCGGTCGGGCTTAAGTGAGCCTTATGCGGATCACCGCGATCATCAAAGGATACTCTATAAAAGTGCCCCTTCCAGATAAAGGGGAAATTGTCTGCATTGGTTGCAGCGCTCGCCGGCTGGCCTGATAAGATGCCGCAGTTATGTTCACAAAAATTGACTTCCTGTGCAGTGTTTATCAGTATCCATGATTAAGGGACAATCAGGGGCCGTATAGATCAAAAATGGTCAACGCCCTTTAAAACAAAGGGAGGACCGGCCATGCCCGCCGCGCCTGCAAACCAGCACACTAATCCAAAATCCGATATTGAAATCGCACAGAATGCAGCCATGAAGCCGATCATGGATGTTGCCGAAGAAAAACTGGGAATTTCGTCCGTTGATCTGGTGCCTTATGGCCACCATAAAGCCAAACTGTCGCTGGACTGTATCAAGGGCCTTGGGGACAGACCCGACGGCAAGTTGATTTTGGTCACGGCTGTTACACCCACGCCGGCCGGTGAGGGCAAAACCACCACCACAGTTGGGTTGGGAGACGGCTTGAACCGGATCGGCAAAAAGGCAATGATCTGTCTACGAGAACCCAGCCTTGGGCCATGCTTTGGTATGAAGGGTGGCGCAGCAGGTGGCGGCTATGCGCAGGTGGTGCCCATGGAAGATATCAATCTTCATTTCACCGGTGATTTTCACGCCATAGGGGCCGCTAATAATCTGTTGGCAGCCCTCATTGATAACCATGTTTACTGGCGCCACAATGATGAAACCGGGCTGGATAATCGCCGTATCACATGGCGACGTGCGGTGGATATGAATGATCGATCGCTTCGACAGATCACCACGTCGCTTGGCGGGGTGGCGAACGGAGCACCGCGAGAAGCAGGTTTTGATATCACTGTCGCGTCCGAGGTGATGGCTATCCTGTGTTTGGCGACCGATATGGCGGACCTTGAACGTAGGCTTGGTAATATCATCATCGGATATACACGTGAAAAGAAACCGGTCCTTGCCCGCCAGATCAAAGCCGCTGGCGCGATGACGGCGCTTCTGAAAGATGCGATGATGCCCAATCTGGTGCAAACGCTTGAGCATAACCCGGCCTTTATCCATGGCGGCCCGTTTGCCAATATCGCCCACGGCTGCAATACATTGATTGCTACAAAAACGGCACTGAAACTGGCGGACTATGTGGTCACTGAAGCAGGATTTGGCGCTGACCTTGGTGCCGAGAAATTCTTTGATATTAAATGCCGCAAGGGCGGATTAAAGCCTGAAGCCGCCGTGCTGGTGGCAACGATCCGCGCGCTTAAAATGCACGGCGGGGTGGGTAAGCATGATCTGAAGAAGGAAAATCTTGCTGCGCTCGAAAAAGGCTGCGTGAACCTTACCTGGCATATCAAAAACCTCAGGCGTTTTGGTGTGAAGGTCGTGGTGGCGATCAACCGTTTTTCTGCCGATACAAAAGCAGAGCGTGAGCTGGTGAAGAAAATCTGTGCTGACGTAGGCGTAACTGCAGTAGAGGCGGATCACTGGGCTTCGGGCGGGGCAGGCACTGAAGAGCTGGCACAAGTGGTGGTGGATGCGGTTGAGGACAGCAGCGGTAACCAGTTTAAAACGCTGTATCCGGATGATATGCATCTGTGGAATAAAATCCACATGATCGCGACCGAATTATATGGTGCCAGCGAAATCGTTGCCGATAAAAAAGTAAGCGACCAGATCAAGGCGCTGGATGAAACATACGGCCATTTCCCTATCTGTATCGCCAAAACACAGTATAGCTTTTCAACGGATCCCAACCTCAAAGGCGCGCCAAAGGGCCATGTGGTGCCCATCCGGGAAGTGCGTTTGTCAGCGGGGGCCGAGTTTTTGGTAGTGGTTTGCGGGGATATTATGACCATGCCCGGCTTGCCACGTGTGCCAGCCGCCAATTCTATCAGCGTCGGTGAAGATGGCCGCGTTGTTGGCTTGTTTTAATCTATTCACGCCAGTTTTGTGGGGTTCGTAACATAAACATATTTCATAGTTTGCGTGGGCATGAAATTTGGATGCGCTGTTACACACAGGTATTTTGGATTAATCGGCAGGCTTGGCTCCCAGCAGGTAGCCCGTATAAAGCAGGACGCAAAGCGTATCGAAGATAACGGTAAGCACAGCCTTGTCCATAAATTGACCCCCTATTATCAGGATGAGCCCGACAAAAACGGCTTTGCTGATGCAGGCCACAACCAAAACCAATGAACGGTACACAGGCCTGAGCGCGCCGTATATCAGCATCGCCCCCACCAGCGTGATCAACATGCCCCAGCTGCGCACTACAATCTCTGCAAGCGGGCCACTGATTGATGCGCCGAATGTATTCATCAGGGCGGCTTCAGGCGCGATGGCAGCAAAAATCATCGAACACGTGATCACTCCCGTCACCAGCATGATGCCTTTGATGTTTTTGGCGATGATATTCATTGTGTCCCTCCCTGTAGCTGTAGCGTACCCTCGCATACATAGACTTGAAAGTCATAGCCAAAGTGTGAAGGGTAGGACTATCGCGGCGCATAAATTTCAGTCATAAATTCTGATATGGTTGGGCAGGGTATGGATGAAATTATATGGTACTAAAAATCCGTAACAAGGCTGCACGGCGGCTTTGGCTGAAATCACAAGGGCTTGGCACTACGCCCACAGGCACAGTGGACGTGATTGCCATTATTAGGCAGCTTGGTTTTGTACAACTGGATACCATCCAGAATGTTACGCGCGCGCATCATCATATTCTGTGGAGCCGTCATCAGAATTACCGCGAACCCATGCTGGACAAACTGCTGGCAGAAGACCGCAGTATATTTGAACATTTCACTCATGATGCCTCGGTTCTGCCAATGGAGTTTTACCCCGTCTGGAAACGCCAGTTTCGCCGTTTGGGCGAGCAGGTCAGCCGGTCAGCTTTTCATCATTCAAAATTGAACCTTGACGATTTTGCGACCATTAAGGCACGCATCAAGAATGAAGGCCCGCTTTCCACCCGTGATTTTGATACCAAGATAGAGGGAAAGAAGGAAATGTGGGCGCGCCCGCCGCACAAAAAAGCGCTGGACTGTATGTGGTATGGCGGCGAACTGGCCACCTCCCACCGCCAGAATTTCACCAAGTTTTATGACCTTTCAGAACGTGTCATTCCTGAGGACCTGATGAGTCAGGAGCATTCCGATGCGTATCAGGTCAACTGGCTCTGTTCTTCTGCGCTTGACCAAATGGCATACGGCACACTGGGGGAAATACAGCGGTTTTGGGCGGCAACCGATGCGGTCGAGGTCAAGGCATGGGCCTCCAGTAAAGGTGCCGCACCTGACCTGGTGCCAGTTGAGCTTGAAAATGCGGACGGTAGCTGGACACAGGCCTTCGCTGTTGGCGATATTGAAGTGCGCCTGAGCCAAATTTCAACGCCTGCCGCGCGCATGCGTATCTTAAATCCGTTTGACCCTGTCGTCAGAGATCGTGCCCGCCTGGAACGGTTGTTTGCCTTTGAATACCGCAACGAAATGTTTGTGCCAGCCGCAAAACGCCGTTGGGGCTATTATGTATATCCGCTGTTGGAGGGTGACAGGTTTATCGGCCGTATTGAGCTAAAGGCCAATCGGAAGGCAGGCGTACTCACGGTATTTCAAATCTGGAAAGAGCCTCATATCAAATGGACAAGCCGTCGGTCAGACAAGCTGGATGCAGAGCTTGCCCGCTTTGCCCGGCTGATCAGCGTAACTGAAGTTAAATGGGCCTGCGCACGCGTTCCTGAATAAGGAAAAATCGCAAGAATGTCGCCTGCATAACTAGAGTGTACCCGCCCGGTTTTCCCTAATACATTGATATATAAACATATAATAGAGGGGGAATATTTAACCTTTGAACTTACTGGATTGGTGTACTATGTTAGTATAACACATGAACGCAAGGTGATTCTCCGGGATCATAGCCTTGGGACTTTGCCCTGGTTGCAATGAGCGACAAACAATTTGACGCCTGAAGGTGTCTGATACCTGCCCGTGTAGAGGCAACGAATAAAAATATAATACGACACAGCGCGAGGAAATATAATGACTGACTATGTGAGCAATATATCACGCCGTGATCCCGTAAAGGTCGCGGACAAGGCTTTGAAGGCTGCCGCACAATTCTGGTTTTTGGTAGCTGTTATTGGCCAATGGATTTTTGTCTATTATGTAACGGTTTTTTATGGTGGTTCGGCTTTGGTCGGCGACCTGGAGGCCTGGAGCAAGGCGGGACCACAGGGGATTATTCCCGGTGATACCTTGGGAAATCTGGCCCTGGCCATGCATGTTTTGCTGGCCGCCATTGTTATGTTCGGCGGGCCGCTTCAGCTTATTCCTGCAGTGCGGGCCCGCTTCCCAACATTTCATCGCTGGAACGGGCGCATATATATTCCTGCGGTTTTCATCGCCAGTATTTCTGGCCTTTATATGATCCTGACCCGGGGATCTGCCGGTGCCCCTGTGATGCACATTGGTACCAGCCTTGGCGGTATCCTGATCATAGTTTTTGGTATTCTTGCTGTGCGCTATGCGGTTGCCCGCGATATTAAAACACACCGCCGCTGGGCTTTGCGCCTGTTTATGGTGGTGAATGCCGTGTGGTTCTTCCGCGTTGGACTGATGGCTTGGATTATGATCAATCAAGGCCCGGTTGGCATGGACATGAAGACATTTACGGGGCCGTTTCTCACGTTCTGGGCCTATGGTCAGTATCTTTTGCCGCTTGCTGTTCTTGAGCTTTATCTGCGAGTGCAGGGCAAATCCGCTGCCATAGCCAAAGCCGCAGTTGCAGGCCTTATTTTTGTGATGACTATCATAATGGGTGTCGGAGTTTTTGCGGCTACGATGAATATGTGGTTGCCTAAATTATAGCGCACGAAAAAGATGGTGTCGGGGTAAGTATGGCCCCATATAAGGGGATATAAAGCTACCATTTTAAAGCTGTCTGGAAAGCTTGGCCATGAAAGCGGTTATATATCAAAAATATGGGTCGCCGGGTGGCCTTGAAGCTTGTGAAATTCAAAAGCCAGTCCCTGGGGGCGATGAAGTTCTGGTGAAAATTCGTGCGTTCCTGATACGAGAAAACTCTACTTATCAACACTGTTATTTATCGGGGGTATTACCCACTCACCTACCAACAACATCAAAAGCCATTATGCCGTTTCTGGAGCGGGTCGCATGACCTGCCGTCTCAAACCCCGGGGGATCAAGACGCCTTGGCTCCCCACCGTTCAGCGGTAATTCCCATATTCCCCAAGTCCCGTCCCGAGTTGAATGCATCAAAAGATTTTTACCGTCTGGATCAGAAAAAGGGCCATGGCTCATGCCGATATCATCATTGGCAAGTGGTGTGATTTCACCCCCATCTGCCGGAACAGAACATATTTGATGGCGACCATTCACATGGGCAAAGACGAAAATCTTAGTCCCGTCAGTTGAGTACCAGGGCCTGTATATTATATCCTTTCGCATAGCAGGGTGCCCGACATAATTAATTTCATTTGATTTTATTTCTGCTAAAAGGCTTGGTTCGGAACGGCCATCCAGAGCAACTGACCATAAGGTAAAAGGCGTGCCTGTCCGGTTGGATATAAACACGGCCGTTTTTCCATCAGGACTGAAACAAGGGCGTTGATCCTGAAATGGACCAAAGGTTACCTGTTGTACATTCTTTCCGTCCCTATCCATGGAAAACAAGTTTACTGTATGACCTTCGGGGGGCAATCCACTACTATCCATATCCTTAATCTGCTCAGGCGGCTGTCCGGAAAGCTGATCAGATGAAAACATTATCCTGTCACCTAGCCACGAATAAACCGCATGGCGCGCGGCATGATCATCTGAAGTCAGACTCGTAATTTTACCCGTTTGAATATCAGCTTGCCATATTCGCGGGGAACCAGAGGAATTACCACTGAATAACACATGGGTTCCGTCCAGATTAATACAGGACTGATAATAAATGCCGGGCATAGGAGTAAGGTTTTTAACCTTCCCATCTGGAAACCAGACATAAACATCCGAGTGGAATTTTAATTCAGGGTTATCCCCGCCACTGGCAAATACCTTAGTAGACATGAACAAACCAGAAAACGGGGCCAACGCGCTAGTTTTAAGTGCCGAAATTATCACTTGTCTGCGTGAAAATGCGGATAAAAAAGCGGAATTATGTGGCTTATTTCTATTCACTGATTTCCTCCTGATAATCGTTTCTTTGGCTTTAAAATGGTCTGCTGAGATACGCTACGTGAGGGATGTAGCACAGTTCTCCATTCGGGCGTGCAGGCCGAAATGGCAGCTTTGAAAAGAGAGCTGTAATTGTTGCGCAACTCTAAATGAAGCACGATCGAAAAAACATGAAATTAGTTAGGCAGTGTTTCTATTTGAGCGGCTGATGGCCAGGCAATGTAGAACGAAGGCCTCGTAGCGAGGTCGTTTGCGACTTGAGGGTCTTGGGGTGCAAAGCTAATTGGTCGGAGCTTATTGAACTTCGTCTATGGTTTCAAAGGTATACTGGTTGAACCATTCATACCTGACGGCACGATTGAAACGCTCGGCATAGGCATTTTGTTGCGGATTGCCCGGCTGGATAAACTACAACGAAATACAATGCTTTTCAGTCCATGCTGTCAGTAAATAACTAATATACTCAGGGCCATTGTCAGACCGGATCATCTTGGGCTTGCCGCGCCATTTGATGATCCTGTCAGAGCGCCCGGATCACCCGGGCAGCAGGCAGGGGGAAGTCAATCTCGATAGTCAGCCCTTCGCGGTTATAATCATCAATGATATTGAAAGCCCTGAAGCTGCGGCCATCAGACAAAATGCATGGACCAAATAGTTCCGGGGGCACAATACTTAAGACGATGATTACCGTGCCTTGACCATGCTAGCGTCCGGCTGATGCAGGTTATCTGGGGGCGGGGCTTTTTGGAGCTGCTCTTGCATTTACACCCATATGCTTTTAGCCTGCTTTTATGCTTATAGCCGAGTGTTATCACCTGAAATATTGGTTTAAACGGGGGAAAGATCATTAAATTTTTTACAAATATTGCCTGTGCATTTGTCGCTTTGAGCCATTTTGGGTTTCTGGTGCTTGAAATGTTTTTATGGACCGACCCAGTTGGCCAAAAGATATTTGGCACCACGCCTGAGTTTGCCGAAGCCTCCGCAGTTCTTGCTGCCAATCAGGGCCTTTATAATGGCTTTCTGGCGGCGGGTCTGGTGTGGGGTTTGCTGAAGGACCGAGTTGACGTGAAGCTGTTTTTCCTTAGCTGTGTGCTGGTTGCGGGTCTTTACGGCGGATTTACGGCGGGCGTCTCTATCCTCTATATTCAGGCACTGCCTGCGCTGGTGGCCTTGCTTCTGGTTGGCTGGACGGTACGGTCTGAGGCCGGGGAATAGGTTCCCGCACAGTATGTGCCAGCAAAGCTCTGCATAGATTAAAAGCCCTGATTTATTCAAGCATGCCTGTTTGGTTTGGCTTTTGGTTGGACTGGTTTTTTCATTGAACTGGAGCTGGGCCGGGCTACGAATTTATATTCGGCAGAGCAGGGTTCGGGTAAGGAAACAATATGGCAGATGACGACAGCAAAACCGGGTTTGAGCTTTGGCTGGGCGGCATTATGCCTGCCTGCAGTTATGCGGCGAACAATGTGCCACCTGCGCCAGATTACGCTGATGCCGGGAGCTGGGCGGCGACCCCCACCAACCCGGCGGGTTCGGCATTCGTGCCTGCGGGGCATACGGCCACGGGTGCGACCAGCGCCAAAGCTGACGTATTTTATGTGCATCCTACCACCAGTGTTGGTACTGTGGGCTGGAACGCGGATATCAGCGGGCCTGCGGCTGCCACCCGTGCCAGCGAGATTGTTGATCACCTGATTATGCCGGGGCAGGCCAGTTTGTTTAACGGGGCCTGCCGTGTTTTTGCGCCCAGATACAGACAAGCCGTGCTGGCGGCATTTTTTGTGCCGGGGCCGGATGGCCGCGCTGCGCTTGATCTGGCCTACAGCGATGTGGCGCGTGCCTTCGCCCATTATCTCACCCATGAGAACGACGGGCGGCCTTTCATTCTAGCGGGTCATAGCCAGGGCTGTGCTTTGCTGATGCGGCTGCTGGCCGAAGGTTTTGATACGGCGCTCAGGCCCCAGTTGGTTGCAGCTTATTTGCTTGGATATAAAGTTACAGACGAAGCTGTTGCCAGCTTTGCCCATGTGGTTACACCCGCAGAGGGTGCATCAGACACCGGTATTTTTGTTGCCTATGACAGTTTCCTTGATGGGACCGATGCCCACCGTCAGCCTGATTATGCAGAGCATTGGCTGCCTTCTGGCTGGAAAGCCCGGGCGGGCCAAAATGTGATCAGCATCAACCCGGTCAACTGGTCACGGAGCAAAGCCTCTACTGCATCAGCGCATGCGGGTTTTGGTGTTGTCACCGTCAATAAGCCGAACTTGCTGGCGGCGCTTTATATGCCGGGGTCGGATGACGGGGTTGGGCTTGAAGCCACCGGATTGAGCGGGCCGGTAATGCCCGGCGTTGCCGTTTCTATTGATATGCACGGGTATTTGAAGATTAGTTTGCCCGAACAGAGTTTTATGAATGCTGGCATTTTTGGCGGCAATTATCATAACCGTGATTTGGCACTTTTTTATATGGACCTGCGAGCGAATGTTGTAACCCGGGTAGAGGCATTTTGCGCGTAAATCGCAGGTGGTGTGGGTAATGGGCAGGGCTAACGGATTTTTTGCCAGAGTTTGTTGCGAAGGCGGCATCATATTTCCCGAATTTGCACAGTGTTTCTCAATTTTTACACACAGAATTACACACAGACCTGCATAGTTTCAGAGTGTGGTTTTTGGGTCGGTTGCCATCACATGTCTGTGATAATATACAGAAGTGTACAAAAAATATTTTATCAGTATTCCTACCTCTTATATGGACCACAGTGGCGGTGATATTGTCGGCAAATTTAGTGAGCTTTTTGCCCATCACCAGGGAGAGATATCGTGAACGAGTTTACGTTACATAGCCAGGAAACGGCCCCGGGTGATGCCAAGCCCCTACTCGAAAACTCAATGAAGCGCATGGGGTTTATCCCCAACCTGCACGCGGTAATTGCAAAACCTCCTGTAATATTAGAGCCTTACCAGAAGGTGATTGATGCTTCTTCGAAAGCCGGACTTACGCCAACCGAGCGCCAGGTGGTTTATCAGGTCAATAATTTTGATGCGGGCTGCACTTACTGTGTTGTTGCTCATTCGATGATCTCTGATATGGAAAAAGTCCCGGCCGAAATTACCGAGGCACTGCGTGCAGGCACACTCTTGCCGGACGAAAAACTGGAAGTCCTGGCCCAATTTTCCCGCAAGATTCGCTCCAGCTTTGGCTATGCTTCGGAGGCCGACGGCGAGGCTTTCTATAAAGCGGGCTACAGCAAGACTAACGTCCTCGATGTGATTGTCATCACCGCCACCAAGGTACTCTCAAACTATACCAATCACATCGCCGAGACCCCACTGGACAAGGCTTTTGAAGCCTATATCTGGGAAAAGCCGATGGTCACTGCTGCTGAAAAAACCTGGTAATAAAACAGGCATGTCTCCCTCGGCCTGAAGTCTCCTATGGGGGTAATCAGGCCTGGGCCGCGTGTAATGTTACCCTGGGCTTATAGCTTAAACAGGCTTGAGTTCGTATCTGAAAGGTCGCGCGGCCCTCGGCTCCGTCACCTTCTGCATCCGTAAAAAGGAGAATGTTCAGTTTCTGTTCTGAAATCGCTTAATCTATTTACTTACTGTTGTATTTATTAAATAAAGAAAAATATTGAATAAATATTGAAGCGCTGTAGGATGACCCTGTATCTGGACAGGTTTCTATAGTGGTTCCCACAGGCGCTTTCAGTACCTGAAGTGACCCCTTTTAATCTTCTATCTGAGGGATTTTCGGTGTGGAAAGACGCATACGCATTGTCGTTTTTTTAGTCTACTTCATGGCCTTTATGGGCATCGCCATGCCGTACCCGATCATAACACCGCTATTTTTATCTGGTGAGTTAAGTTCACCTTTTTCTCCGCAGGTAGCCTTGGGGTTGGCGCTTGCGGTATATCCGCTAGGACTGTTTTTCGGGGGCGGTTTGCTTGGCAGTTATTCGGATAAATATGGCCGCCGTCCGGTTCTACTGGCAAGTTTGGTTATTACTGCACTCGGCACGGTTTGGTCAGGTTGGGCGATCTTTGAGGGTGATTTTTGGCAGCTGATCATCAGCCGACTGGTCACTGGATTTTTTGAGGCCAACGGCAGCATTGCGCGCGCCATGCTCGTGGATATTGAAAAGGGCCAGAGCAAAGCTTCGTCTTTTGCACTTCTTAGTGTGGGCGGGTATTCGGGGTATCTGTTTGGGCCGGTGTTGGGCGGGTATCTGTCTTATTGGGGTAATGCTGTGCCGTTTCTTGTTGCTGGGGTTATGGGGCTCGTAGCGCTTGTTCTGGCGGTTTTGTGGCTACCTGAAACCAATGCAAAGATACGCTTGCGACGCGGCGACGAAGCCCTTGAAAAGCGCCCCAGCCTTTACGGCATGCTGCGGGATCATACGATGTTTCGCCATTTGTTGGCGGCGCAATTTCTGCTGACTATTGGTATCAATACATTTTATCAGTTTTACCCGTTGATGCTGACGCAGCGCTGGGGAGCAGGGCCGATGGCAATCGCAAAAACCAATATGTATTTCACGGGTTCAATGATCTTTTTTGCTGTTGTTGGCGTGCGCTGGCTGGAACGCATTATGCCGCTTGGAAAAAAGTTGATTTTGGGCGGTACGTCACATGCGGTTCTGATGATTGTTATCCTGTCGGCCGCAACGCCCCTCGTGGGTATTTTTATTGCAACCTTCATTGGGTTTGCCGTGGCAATTATGAATGCAGCGATCCCGGCTTTTCTGAGTCGGGAGACGCCCGAACTTGGTCAAGGCGCAGTTATGGGCGCACTGACATCAAGCTTTTGTCTGGCGCAGGCCTTTATCAGCGTTTTTGGTGGCTGGGTTGCCAGTGACAGCGAGGAGGGTGCGGTGAGTAGATTATTGACACACTGGAACATTGAAAACTGGGAACTTACATTTGTGATTGGCAGCCTTGCCACCCTGCTGGGTGTTGTGCAGGTTCAGCGCATACGGCGCGGGGTCGGCGCACGCAGCCTTGCAGAATAATGTCAGCGCCGAAAGCCAAAACCTGTTGAAATCAGATAGCTCCGGCAACGATTGTACTGATGTTTTAGGAGGTGGCCCTGACAAACGGTATGGGCTGCGCTACCTTAATTAGAATTTGTACGTTGTGGCCTTGCTTGTGACGTGTGTTTCAAGCTAGACTTGGTGCCTACTTTAAGGGCAGGGGCGTCTTTTATGGACTCAAGGATTACTACCGAGAACAACAAAATGGTTCTTCGTGTGACCGGATCGCTTAATTTCCCCGAATATAAAGAATGGCGGATTGTTGCGGAGCAGTTTTTGGATACAAATGCAGATGTCCATATTCTGGATCTAAGCGGTCTTGATGATGTGGATTCTGCGGGCCTGGGTATGATGCTGGCGATGAAGCAATGGGCACAGGACCGGGGGCGCAAATTACGTATGCGTTTTGACCATGCAACTCTTGTCGGGAACATGATCCAGCTTGCAAAATTTGATGGCCTTTTTGAGCAGGATACACGCTAGTTTTCCGGCTATCCAGGGCATGCATGCATAAGTTCACCTTGGCGTTGTTTGACAAGTGCAAAGAGGGGGAATAGGGTGGCCGCGACCAAGGGACTGCGGCTATTTTCTCGACCCCCAATCGTGTGTCGCAGAGTTTGGTTGTCGGGGCTTTCAGTTTACTGGAAGCCCCTTCTAAATTCTGGCCCATAGCCTAAAATTGAATGTCGGTTTGGTACTGTTAGCGCACCTTAAAAGCCGTGCTTTTCACGTCCCTGCTTTGGCCAAAAAATTACTCACGATAAAGCAAACCCAATGTTGCCCTCCCCGTAAGTGATATCAGCTGGATTGTATGGAGCGATTCAGTCAACTGGGGGCTGGGGGTATATATATACTACATGCACGGGTATGCGCCCACGCCTACGTACCCGCCTTCATGCACCCACACACCCGGGAGCATTGCGCACGTGCTATTTAAGGCGCGTAAGATTTGCATAGGTAAGTAGTAATTTTCTTTACAAAAATTACAAACAGGGTGTTGACAGCATCAGGTGCATACGCGTATGACCATAGCAATGGCGAGGATCAAAGGCATATTGTCGAATGGTTTCTCGGTATGGCCTTCGGGCAAATGGAAATTGGAATTTTTATCGTGACCACTCTTTGGACATATCAACTTAATGGCACCCAGTGCGCGCATCTCTTTATGCGTCGTGCAGCGCTCGTCATTAAATCGTCCAGGGAGGCGGTTCCAGCATGATCTAGCAAATTTCTTGCACATCGCTGAAGCCAGATAGGCCCTCCCGGACAAAAAAAGTCCCGGAGGGTTTTTTATTTTACGGCTTTAGCGAAAGGAAAATGCAGATGGCGAGGCAAGAACACCCCCGCTAACTGGAAAAGGTTTAACCCCTAGCGCAGGAAAAGCGCAACGGAACGCAAAAGAATAAACGAGAGAAATAATGAGCAATGTAAGGCCTGAAAGAAAAGCGATTTCCCCCCAGTGCGTTCCACATGGCGATGTGGACGTACGCTCCCCGGCCACTCCTTCAGGGCATGCCGCAAGCTTCGATCTGTTTGATGATCTGGCGGCGCGTCATGAAGGAGTGATGGGAAGCCAGGGGTTAATAACCGCGCTTCAGGCTTTGCTTAAGCAAGGCTGTGACAACAACATGAAGCCCGAGTTGACAGCAGGCGGATGAGCATGAAGGGGGCACTGGAAAACCAACCCTACGAATGCAGGTGACTATAAGATTGTAACGATGATTGAGGATAAGATGATGGCTATATTTTTTAATACTCGCGGTGAAAAATACAGCGAATTCAGGAACACATCGGCGCACGGATTTACGCTGGATGGTGAGCATTGGCAAAGTGCTGAACATTATGTGCAAGCCCAGCGCTTTGTCTGCGATGATGCAAAAACTGAAGTACGCAAGGCACCTTACGCCTTCACAGCAAAAGCCCTTGCACGTGAACGCCCAGAAGCTCTGCGTAGCGATTGGCATACGGTGCGTGACAGTGTGATGGAAAAAGCAGTGCGCAGCAAATTTACAAGTAACACGGTGTTGAGGGAACGGCTTGCTGCAACTGGTGATGATGAAATTATTGAAGCGTCAGCATTGAGCCATTATTGGGGCGCTGGCGCAGATGGTACTGGCCTCAACAAGCTGGGGCGGATATTGATGAAAGTGCGTAAAGAGCTGCGGGAAAGCCTTGAGACGACTGGCACACACGCACAAGATAGGCTAGGATAAGGTTATGAGTAGCGTTTGTTATATGCCCCCTGTGGCCCCCGCCGCCAGCCGGTTTGAAAGTTTTAAGGCCAGTCTACCGCTAAAGGTGGCATCTGCCCAGCCAGGCTTTGGTGCCTTCATCACCTTTGATTTTGGTGGTGAGCAGACGCGGGACGGTATTACCGGTGAAGCGCAGTATGATTGGCATTTGTGGGTCTATATGTGTGACTGGGATCTCTATAAGGGAGATAGCCGTATCCTGTGGCGGCGTGAAAGCGACAATTCCCTGGCAGGGGCTGTTTTAGGCCAATTGAGTGGTGAAAGCCTGCTGGCGATCGACCGAGACGAAACTGACGATTGCTTCATGCTGAAATTCAGTGGTGGATTTCGTTTGAATATTGATCCGGATTTCTTTGATTTTGAAGCCGAAAATGACCTATTTATGTTGTTCAAATACGGTGAGAATGATTGTCTTTCTTATAGCCCCAAACGACGTTTCTACCATGCGGCTTAGGGCAGTTTGGCGCTGAGAAACGACTTGTTGATTCGACATGTAGTGGCGGTGCTTGTGCAGACGAAAAGTACCGTTTCAGCTCTGCTGTGTCTATTGTTGGTGATACTCTGACAGGTGTCTATAGTGTTAAGTTATTGGCTCCTGGTTAAGAGGGGTTTTCTGTCTTGGGATACTTGTCAAAGCTTGATCTGCGTTTTCTGAAGATCGCTTATTTGGTGTGTGTAATAAAGTCAATGGCCGTTGGCAATGCCGGGCAAGACATACCCGGTCAGCTATTGATCAAAATTGTAACGCTGACAGTGCTGATCGCGGATGATGGTGACCATATCAATTGGGTATTAATCCTTGTTCAGCCTTACCGGGGGATATAGGTGTAGGCTAGTTATTGGATATTGATTGATAGACTTTAAAGAGGCGGGGTTCAGTTTCAATAACTGCTTTGCTGTGATTCATGCACCGCTTGACTTTATCCAGTTTACGCTTTTAGGTTGCTTGTAGATGCTATGAGATCACGCCAGACGCCAGGATGGTGGTAAGGTAAAATACTATGCCTATATTTGACCCGCGAACACCGTTTGTCCGGCCGCAAAAAATTGATGGCGAAGTGACTGTCAAGCCTGCGGAAGGGCCTGATGATCCGCGTGCCACCGATATAGGCCGGAAGCTGATGAAGTTGTTTGACGAACGCACGGGCGGTACGCGCATGCTCAAACGCAGTGATTTTTCACCAAATGATCTCAAGCCAGGGCTGCCAAATATTATGATTACGGATGTTAAGTATGATGAAAGCGGGAGTATTGCGGATGCCGTGGTGCGCCTGATGGGCAGTGCGCTTTCAGTTTTCTACGGGGAATATACAGGCAAAAGTGTACTTGAGCATCCGAGCGAAGCTGGTACGCGCCTGCTGACCGATGCCCGCATGGCTATTGAAACGGGCTGCATGGTGATTGGCCGAGCAGAAAATACGAGCCCGGATCAGGCTCTTATAAATGTCATTTCGCTGGTGGTGCCAATTGCTGAAGACGGCATGCGGGTGAACCAGATACTAGCGCTAATCCAGCCTTATCGGCGTGGCGGTGCGGCATGGTAGGCATCGTGGTTTGAGAAGCAGGGCGCATCTGTCCTCACGCAGGAAAAACAGCCTGTGAGTTTCACCAGAGACAAATGAGCACAAGAAAACGGCATATTTGTCTAGTTGGTGTTCATTAAAATTTGGCTGATGCCCAAACCGGTAAATGCATCATCATTCTTTCCGTAAACAGGCTGGAAACTATAAATATTTTATGGGTGCATAATGCACGTTATATGAGTATAATCTCTTTCGCCTGCTGTGAACCGAGGTGCAGTGTAGCAGGGAAAAATGTACGGGTCTAATTTGCAGGGGCTTTGGGGGTCATCATGCAGTGGAATTTTGACGAGCGCCATTTTGGTAATGGCCGCCTTGTTGTTGCGGCGGATATACTGCTGTTTTTTGTGGCGGTGGTGTTAATCATTGGTGCGGCAGTATTGCCGACAAACCATTTTGCCAGTGGTGCTGTATTGGGGGCAGCCACTTTTTGGCATTCGCTACTGTTAACAGGGCCTATTGGCTTCATTATTGTGGTCGGTTATCTGGGTTGGCGTCGCCGTATTCGGCGGATGATGCCCAGGCTTGCTGACCCGGAAGAGCTCACGATTGCTTACCGTTTTGTGAACGGAATGGTCGTATTGTCTATCGGTGGGTGGGTGCTCTATAGTGCGCTAAATGCCAAGCTTGACCATGGGCAGAAGACCATCATTTTTTCACCCGTACTGGGCAAAACCGTTGAAGATGACGGCCGGTTTGAGAGTTTTCACCTTACTGTTGCCAACTGGCATAAATTTGGTGGGACAATAGATATTGCTGTCAGCGATACGTTTTATAAAACTGTCAGGCAAAAGGGTGGTTGTTTACGTCTTGTGGTCAAACCGGGCGCGTTTGGTCATGAATGGATCGTGAGGCGGGATCATTTCACAAGTCAAACCCTTGATGGTCAGCAATTTGAAGATCAAGACAGCGAAGGCAACCTTGTTAATAACGCTGCACCGGATTTTGGTGTGTATGATCACCAGAAACAGTGTTTGGCGGCATGGGCAGCTCTGTCGACGCAAAATAAAACAGCCGGTATAAGAAAGTAGTCCTGAGTTTTACACAAAGCGTTGGCATTGGTAAATAATGGTGGGAAGTACGGGTTTTAATTGCGCGTGCTCCTGAATGGGCTTCCTGATTTGAGCTCAAATTCACCGCTGATTTCACCCGCAATCTTAACAAGATGGAAACTAAATAGGCCTAGGTTGTAAATCCGGTATCTGCTGGAGAAAACGGCTTTATGGTGTCTGAAAATAGTAGCCTCTCTGTTAAACGATATGGTCCGGCATTCGCCGTAGGAATTCTTGGGATTCTTATAACTTGGTTAGCTGAAATGTGGGTGCAGGACGTTGACCTTGCATCAGCTCGTGCCCGGTTTCATACAGCGGCGGATGAAAAGCTGGATAGAATTGAAAGTAGTGTACATGGGCATATTGATGCGCTGGAAGCTACGGGGTCCCTGTTCGAAAATATAGGGGTTGTTGATTTCAAGGTTTTTCAGAATTTTGTACGCCCGCTCATGCAGCGCCATGAAGGTATTCAGGCTATTGAGTGGATACCCCGAGTTCAGCAAGTTCAACGAGCCCAATATGAAGCCAAAATGCGTGACTGGGGTTACCCAGGCTATTTATTTCGGGAACACGGCCCTGACGGCAAAATGATACCCGCCGGTGATCGTTCTGAGTATTTTCCTGTTTATTATGTTGAGCCAATGGCCTCTAACCATGCAGTATTTGGTTTTGATCTTGGATCCAATCCGGAGCGTCGGTTGGCAATGGAAAAAAGTCGGGCAAGCGGCAAAATGGTAGCCTCAGCCCCAAACCGGCTTGTGCAGGAGAGTGGCAGTCAGGCGGGGCTGCTGGTGTTTACCCCGGTTTATAAAGCTGGGATAAACAAGAATGATTCCGCAGCTCGAAGCGCAGGCCTTGTGGGTTTTGGTCTAGCCGTTTTCAGGATTGGGTCCCTGATAGATGCTGCTTTGCCTCGTTCTGACAACCCAGGATTGGTGGATGTTCATGTTTTTGATACTGTGCCGGATGGCAGTATTAAAGAAATTTACAGTCATGCGTCTGCGGGCGAAAGCGCAGCGCAGCGTATTGAACGTCTGACGGCGGGGGATCATCACCTGCGTGTTTTTAATCTGTATGGCCGACAGTGGCACATGATTGTTGTTCCGTCCCAGTCATTGGTTGTCGCGGTCGGGTTTCCGTGGCCGTTAATTTTGGCCGGACTTATCGCCTCTGTTGCTGCTGCGGCGTATTTGTTCAGTTTGTCATCGCGTAGCGCGCTGATTATGCGTCAGGTTCAGGATAAAACCAAAGAACTGAGAACTGCCCGGGATGGAGCTGAACGTGCACAACATGCAGCAGAAGTCGCAGATAAAGCCAAGTCTGCGTTTTTGGCAACCATGAGCCATGAACTTCGAACGCCGCTCACTGGGGTTATCGGTTTTATTGATTTGCTAACGGGGAAAGTAACAGACCCGGAGCAGCAGCAGATTTTGGGTAAATTGAAACAAGCAGCTGACGCACAGCGTGCCATTGTCAATGATGTACTGGATTATACTAAAATCAGTGCGGGTGCACTTGAGCTTGAAACGGTTCCGTTTAATCTAACAGAGTTGGTGGAAACGGCGGCCAATACATATAGTCCGGTGGTTGCACCGGGGGTGATCATCGGCAGTCTGATCGAACCTTCTGTGCCCAGAAATTTCCTGGGTGACCCAGCGCGTGTTCAGCAAATTCTTAATAATCTGGTCTCGAATGCCGTTAAATTCACAACAAAAGGCAGCATAACAATCCATGTAAGCGGGGAGCTTGATTTGAAGTCAACAGCCTGCGTGCATTATGGCCTTGTTATTAGCGTGCAGGATACAGGCTGCGGTATTCCCGAAGAAAAACAGGCGAACTTGTTTAACCCCTTCATACAGGCGGACAGCAGTATTGCGCGCGAGTTTGGTGGTAGTGGTCTTGGGTTGGCGATTGTAAATGAAATTGCGGAAAACATGGGCGGCACTATTGGGCTGGAAAGTAAAATCGGGCTTGGCTCGAAGTTTACGGTGAAACTACGTCTGCCGGTTACCAGTGTTGCCTCAACCCAGACCAAAACAGGGAAGAAACTAGGGGCTACAATCCAGCAGCTTGAAATAGGACCACTGCGTATTCTTATTGCAGATGACTATAAACTGATCCGGGAAATGTTGAGTGCTACCCTTGTTGAAGCAGGGCACCATGTGGTGGCTGTGGAAAATGGATATGAGGCCGTGGAAGCAGTTCGGTCTGCAGCAGCAGAGCCATTTGACCTCATTCTTATGGATATGCATATGCCAATTATGACAGGGCTGGAAGCCGTTTCCCTGATCAGAGCTCTTCAGACACCAGGCAGTCAGGTTCCGATCATTGGCCTGTCGGCAGATGTGGTAAAGGATCATGTTGAAAGCTATGTACAGGCTGGGCTTGATGCCTATGTCAGCAAACCCATCGACTGGAGCAATTTGGCAAATGCTATTGCAGGAGTCATAGGCGGGCCTCCGGACCCCGACGGATTGGGAGAACCGAGCATTGATGTCACGCCAGATTTGTCGGGCGAGCTTATTGTTGGCCAGGTTTTTGCAGAATTTTCTGCGCATTTAAGCGTGGACGACTACCAGCATATCTTTAAGACAACACTCGACTTTTTCGTTGATTGTTGCCATCAACTTGATGGTTTGGCTGGTAAGCCTGATTTTACCAAATTGAAGGCGCTTGCCCATTCAATTGCCGGTGCGGCAAGCACAGTAGGAGCGATGCAAGCAGCGTCTTTAGCGCGAGAAATTGCAGATATGGAGGAGGCACCAGACGATTTGGCGCAGCGGACTTCAAGGCTAAATACCTTAATGCGACGCTCCCATATGGAATTTAACAGCCAGTTTAACGGCCTGCCTCATTGATTCTGCGTGCATCTAACGTTTCCCGTTTTTTTTCATGATGTGATTTTTTTACCTACCTAATGGTAGATTTGGTGCCGAAGGCGTTGCTCTTTTTTCTCCGCCGAAAAGCAAGACGACAGCACTGGTTAATATGCCGCCAGCGGCCATCATCAGGCACAGTGCCTGATAGCCGTTATTAAATATACCAATGCTGCCATCCGGCCCATCAACGCTGCTGGCCATTGCAGCCCCTAACGCAGCCCCGAGTGTGGGCAGGGCCGTCAACATGCTGGACGCTGTGCCAGCGGCATCACCCGCATCTTCAAGGGCAACTGCATTGGCAACAGGCATCATGATACCAAAAGATAACACATAGAAAAAGACCATCGCCCAAAGCAGCCATAAGGGGGCGAGCTCCCAAACTATGGCAAGAAAACCCAGACCTACGATGCCACATAACCAGCCGCCAAATTTCAGGGGTGTGCGCAGGCTGCCCTTTATCATAATACGTCGACTAATGGCGGGGCCAATGATCACGCCGCTAGCGGCGATGGCAAACAGCACACCAAAAACAGGAGGAGAAACACCGTAATGAACTTCTGTCATCGCGGCTCCCACGCCCAGCATGGCCGAATACCCAAAAAAGATGAAGGTTGTCGCACCAGTGCCCATCAGAAAATCACGGCCCATAAACAGCCGCTTCACGAGCGCTGCAGTAAGAGGTGTTCGTGTGGGGTTTGTAGCGGCATGTGCCCGGGCACCCGGCGCAACGAAAAACCAGGACAGCAACAGAAGGCTGACGGCAAAGGCACCCAGGAACCAAAAGATATAACGCCATTCCCCAAACACGAGGATACCGCTTCCCACCAGCGGAGCAAGTAAAGGCGCTGCACCGAAGATCATCATAATAGTGGCCATCAGGTGGGCAGTATCTTTGCCGCCGCCCTGATCACGCGCAATCGCTCGGGCAATCACTGGGCCACAGCCGCCAAAAACCCCCTGAAAAAGCCGATAAACCGAAAGTGTTTCAAGGTTGGGTGCTGTCACGCACAGGAGGCTCATCACCATAAATCCAGTGATGCCCAGATAGAGTGGTGTCATGCGGCCAAACCGGTCTGCCAGTGGTCCCCACATCATTTGGCCGGGCCCATAGCCCAGGAAATATGCGCTGACGATCACGCCTGCAGATTCCGCAGTCCCGCCAAAACTACGCCCTATGGCCGGGTGGCCCGGCAGTGCGATATCGATTGCCGTTGCGGTGATCGCTGTAATTGCCGCCAATGAAAAGATGAAAGAAGGCCGCTTCACAAATGGACGTGTATCCATAGGGGTCGCTGGTCCGCCGCCTGGCGCGCTGTTTGGGTGTGATTTTTGAGAAGTGGAAATCATACGTCTCGCTTGTTACGGTGTCTTTACATAACGCTGCTGCGCGCCAAAGGGAAGCGCTGTGGCGGGGTGGTCAAACCACGCACAGAAAAACATACATCACCCTTGCAAATGGGCCTACGGTTTTGGTGCAGCATTTTAAGGCATGAATTTATATTCAGGCGGTTTTGGCGACAGGATTTTGCTGTGGGGGTGCTTGAAACTTGGCCCCGACCAACGTCCTTGATTCAGGGTCAGGCTCCCTTAATTTGGTTTAATTCACCCTATAACTTGACCCGCAGAACAAGGATGTTTTCGCCGTGGCGTGCATCAGAAATATTAGAAATAAAACCAATATGTCTGCATATTACCTCCTGCTCCACAACAAAACCCTCTCTTGTTGAAGAAACTAAATTAAGGGGGTCTGATTCTAGCTCAAAGCCTGTGCATTTCATGTTTACTCTGCAAAGTTAGTATTTTCTTTCGCAGGTGCTTTCTTTTTCAAATTCGGTGCAGATTGGGCCCTCCATTAAATTGCTATATTCGCCCTAAAGTTACAATTTTTGACACGATTGTAGACTGAGAACTTAGAAAAACCCTTTTTAATACAATGTGTTGAAATTATTGAAAGTTTTCTGTTGTATTAGAATTAAAATTCTGATTCTAATACAATCAAAGATTAGGAAGTGTTGCTTGTTTCATCGGTTACCTTGATGGCGAAACACTTGATTTAGTTGCCGGTTTTGCTTGTGGTGTAGCGCTTGGGGTGGTCGTTTTTGTGGACTGGGTTTTGCGCCTGCAATTGCGGGAATGCAAGCCGGGTGGTGGGCTGGAGCGGTGAGTGCTGGCTGGTGGTTTGTCAGGCGGCTGGTCCTCTGTTGGCGTGTTGTGTGTCGCTTGCGCTGTGCTGACTTGGCAGATGATCTGTTTGGTCCGGGTGGGCTTCTATGGATGGGGCGTTGCTCCCTCTCGGATTGCTGTCTTTGTTTGTACCGGGCCGTTATGAGGCAGGTCTGCGGTAAATAGGGCGATATGGGGTTGGTTGAGGCCGTTGTTTTGAGTTGGAATTTTGGTGGCGGCAAGTTTGGAGTGATTTACTGACGTAAATATTTAGGCCTAGGGGGTGGCGGCAGAAATGCAGGGTTTCTGCCATTTAGGCAGCACCAGCCGTAGGTGCTGGACTTGTGGGAAACTAGTCGCGGCATTCATTGTGCACTGCGATGCAGGTTGGCCCGTGCTGGAGTGTTTACTGGAACGTGTTGAACGTTAGGACTTTTGGGCGTGGGGCAGAGGGTGTCTGTCTTTGGGGTAGTTAATTTAGTTGGGGTAGTTAAATATGGCAGTTATTGTTGGGACCGTAAAATCAGACGGTAGTACGCCCTGGATATACGGAAAATGGGTTCAGCCGCCTGTGCAGGGCCGGTCTGAGCGTACCTTTTTTCGCATCTTGGATGCGGCAGAGGGGCTTCTGTCAAAACGTCTGTGGCATGAGGTTTCTGTACAGGATATTGTCAAAGGTGCAGAGGCATCTGTTGGCAGTTTTTATAATCGCTTTAACGACAAGGCAGCTTTATTGCACTGCCTTGATGACAGGCTGGGCCGCGAATGTGAGCTGACGATTGACAGCCTGATTGAGGAAGCTGACGCCGTTCCTGCGTTGGTTAACAGCATGCCGGCGATCATGGTGAGCTTGCTGATGCGCCTTTGTACAGAACGAAAAGGGGTGATCAGGGCGCTTGACCTAGCTCGTAAAATGTCAACACGAGAAACATTTGCAGGAATGGCACCACGCTTTGATAAGGCCTTGGGTACACTGGCTGAATTTTTGCGCGCCCATGACCCTGCAATGGCCGAACACTCGGCTAATGCAATTGTCCGTGCTTTCCGCGAAACATTTTGGATTGCGCGTGAGAATTTACTTTATGAACATGGCCGCTTTAACGATGGCGAGATGCATCAAACACTGATGCGTCATTTTGCGGCAAGCCTGAAAGGCTAGATCACGCGGGCGCGCGCATCAACTTCTTTGCCGTAAGGTAGAAAAGCGACCGTCTGGTGATGTTAACATTTGACCTGCCGGTTAGCACAGAGATGTTTGACAATTTGATTGCCGAAGTCCCTAAAGTTCTTGGCACAGATGTCAGCGAAATGTTGATTGATCGCCGCGAACAAGAGGTAACAGCCAAGCTTTCAGCGGGGATACTGTTTGGTGCATCATTAGGAAAAATGCTTCTACAGCGCGGCGTAAAAGTGGCGTTGTTGAGCTCAGGCAGACACGGTGCGAATGATATTGTTGCAGCACAAGTTTATAACCACGGCGTGCCGTTAGCGCAGTTTGATAGTGAAAAAGAAGCCCAGCTTTGGTTGAAGGGGTGCCCTTAACTGGAAATATGTAAACATGAGTAAACCTGCGGGCTTCACTGGGCTTATGCGTACAGCAGACACCACCGTAGATACTCTCTTGATGGCATATCTACTTTTAACCAAGTTAGAAAGCTATCCATTAATGCACTCTGTAGGTGTGACTGGTGTCACAGAGAATATTGGTGCTTCCGCGCTATAGAAGAATGGTTGCAAGTGCTGTGGTCTGGTAGGCGGACTGTGCTTCCTGAGGGTCCGTATGGTTTTTGGGGTGTTTGCCGCCAGACCACTGCTAACACTCAAATTACGCAGACCTTGCTCGGCGAAAAATACATCCTTAATCACAAATCGTGTGCGCTATCGTACCTCTTCAGGTTCCAATGATCTGATGGTAATTTCTCACGGCTGGCTAACTGTTTCTTAACCGGTATTTAGGCCCTCAGTGGCTATAATAGGTCGTATGAAACACATAAAATTTCAAAGCTTTAGCTAAGTAATAACCCCCTTCTTTTTTGATTTGAAGCGCCGCCCTTCCGGCATGGATATAGCACTGGAAAATACGCTATAGGCTTTTGCCTCTATATCCGGACAGTCCTTGTCGCGTGGTACGCCGCAGCCATCAGGGTCACCGCTCAGGGAACGGCACTTCCTGGGTTCCAAAGCTTCTCCGTTCGAAGCTATCCATTCAGGTTGATAAGCGACCAGTACAGCAAACAGCTGTGGTAACAACAATCACTGTTAACATTTTAGGTGGCACGGGGCATTTGGGGTATTTGGTGCGACCCTCATAATAATGTGGCGCGAAGAATGACTTTGTTTTGAACAGGCCTCAATATTGATGAAAACCATTAAAATCGCTGCCGTTAACGAAGGTTAACAAAAAATATACCACAAATAATTGATTAGTCATTCCAGCAGCTTAGTCAAAAAGAAGACCTCAGTTTGGCGCAAACCCGCCATGAGCCTCAAAAAAACAGTTGCAATGGCAATATGTTCGCGGTTACACAGCGTGCGCTTTGAAAGGTAGGGTTTTATTTTCCAGAATTTATGGTTAACAGAATCTACGGCAAAATCAGTGTAAAATACTGGGCCTGTTACAATTCATAAGCTACGAGCATGGTGATTAGCAAAAGGGGCTGCAATTACCGGAGAATTACAAGGCCCTGTTGTAAACAGTAAACCTTGATAGCTTCAAAACTTTCAGGGCCGTGTGTAGGTTAGGTTTGGTCATCGTGTTGTGTTCCCGTGTTTGGGCAAAGTCTATTGCTCTTGTTTTATTGTGCTTTGCTTCATTGCCGCTTCGTGCAATCGATCCAAATGTTCCTATCGATCAGGCCGATGCAATACCGTTAATTTATGCCAATACGTGGGGTTTCACACTCGCGCTTGATGGATCCGGTTTTTATAATGAAATCGCCGCCGATGTTTTGGGGAAGATTCCTGGAGCAGAGAAATACAGTGTAACAGAGGCAAGTTTATACCGGATCATGCCGTTTCGCCGCGCACAGATGATGTTTTTCAATCGGGATGACAGCTGTCTGTATCCAAGTTCAATTGTATCTTTGGCCACCGCTAATCAGCTTGAGGATTTGGGTGCCTATATTGAAAGCACGGGATTGTTTGCGGCCCGCGCCCATTTGTTTGTCAGGCCTGGTGATACACCTCCAGGCAAACTGGACGGTCTGCACGGGAAAAGCATTGCTTTCCCGCATGGGTCGGTTGTGGGCAAGCTGTTGGATGGCTATGGGGCCCGTTTGATCAGTGTGAACGATGAAATTGACAGGGCTGAAATGCTGTTAAGTGGGCGCGTGGATATTATTTCTGGTATGCTTCCGGATACAGCCCTGATATTTAAACAGCTTCAAAGCGAGATGCCATCTTACGACCCATCGTTGGTGGTGATCGAAGCGCCTGTGACATTTGTTTGCCACAACAACGAGCGCAACCGCCGTTTTATCCAAAATGTAAATGCCGCGCTTGATGCACTTTCATCTGATCCGGAGTATCTGGATCGGTTGGCCAAAGCGAAGATTGTTGAAGGTGTACTTGGTAATATTGATGTTCGTGACGCGGCGCAAGATGGGCCGGACAAGTCATCCTCCGGGACGGATGACAGGAAAAAAGGCAGTGAAAAATCCAAGAAAAACCGATCAGGTCGTCGGTTACCGATGCACGCCAATCCATAAGGAAAGCAGAGTCAGATCAAGACTTTTGCAGCTGAATTAAAAACTTCCTTCAAACACGCCTTGCCACACAGGTTAAGCTTCACTTGTTCTCATGCAAACGTAACCAGTATCATATGCGACTCTCGTCTTGCCGCCCGGGAAGGGCGGTTTGCCGCAAGGTGCGAGACACCCTGGATATCAGGCTGCTAGAGAGTCTATCAATAATAACCCGGGTCCGACAGCCTAGTTTTCACATTCCTGAATTGACAAGATTGCTTGCGGCGCTTTTGGTGCCGCAGCTTTTTTGTTTGGGGGGAGTAACCGCAGCGGCACGGTTTATGGGCCGCTGCGGTTAGGGGTAACGCGAAGGCTGTGCCAATGGGGGCAGTGCGGGGGACAACTGTCACCAACGGCAAATTTCCTTCGTTTGAAACACCGTCACTAACGTGCACCCGGCATGACCCATGCTGCCAATCAAATACTCAGCACGAATCTGTGACTTTATGTTATCAGAAAAGAGGCCAGCAGCCTGTGCTATAGCTTTTTCAGTCGGCAAATTTCACGCCAGATGGCAGCGTCAACTTTCAACACAGGAAGGTCGTCGTATTGCAGCTTAAGGTTTCGGCGTAGCTTTACGAAATGCCGAATTCGGCAGATGGGGCTATCTGGGGTGTCACCATGTCCTCTGGCAATGAACCAGCCTTTAATGTCTGTTTCTGTAAGGGAAGGGGAGAGCGCTTTTGCCAGCCGCCAATGGCGACGGATACCGGTCATGCGAGCATGGGTGATCGCCTTGTTCATAGGACGAAGGCTATCAAGTTCGCAGTGCGGCCCCCGGGGGGAGAGGGTGCCGCTTTTAGGTTCATGCCTTGGGCAGAAGGCGTGGGAACCTGTCCGATATTCAAAGGGCAAAATTGGCTCTCCCCTTATTACAAAGCATAAGCAAGAACCTATACTTCGGTCTGAGAGGGAACCAGGAGTTGCCCTCTTCACCCGTTCCGGCTTTAGCGCGCGGAACCTGGGTACGACTGCCGGGAGGCTCAGAAAGACCTGATCAAGTAGGGATATGAAGCAAGCGTGCTCACAATCCAAATTTAAGACCAGACCGCGACATGTTGCCTTTGCTGCACACGGCAACAGGAAGCTAGCCGGGGATTTTGAAGCTGTCTTGTGCAATGCACGGCGGCTTCGTTAAATCTGCGTCATCGGTGTCGATAGAAGGATATTACAAAAAACGTAATTATTTGTCCAGCATAAAATTACGAATAACGAAATAAAAAGAAAAATTGATTGCAGCCTAATTGTTGGAAAATAGGCCAGGTATGTTGGGCACCGGTGGGTCAACTATGCGGGTCGTTGCATAATGCTTTTTTGGTCAACGGTCACAATATTGCCGTAAATTACCACAATCATTAATTGCGTTTGGCAAAACTGTCAAATCGATAAGTTTTGCGCATACGTCAAGCAAGGCTTTGATTTAAAACATTTTTATAAAATTTTGGAATATTTCCACTTCAGCGATGCTAACCCAGTATTGTCCCGGTTTATTTCTCTGGCGCTCAGGTAATGGTCCTTGTTTCAAAGCTATGTAGTGTTGTGCGTTCCCAGCCAGAAAGCCGTTTGGTTGGGGCGGTAAAGAGAAACGACTGAATAACCTACCGGGTGGACCCAATGCATGGCTTTAACGACTGATAAGCAAAACGTAGTTTCGAAAACCCAAAGAAGTAGATTGCGGCAGGATGGGTATTCCCCGCCGTGCGCAAAACGCCCAAAGCCCATTGAACACTCAGGTATTTCTGAATGTACAGAACCTCGTGACAGTATAAAAACCCATAGCCGGGCAAAATCTAATAAAAATCCAAAACGCATGGAACCATTGCTTGCGGTGACCAGACAAGAAGTCAGAGGGAGAGAACGTCCAGTACTAGCCCTGGATTTTACGCGCTTGGCTCTGGTCTGTAGCGCCGATGTACCCATAAAACAGTTGCAAATATGTCAGCAGTGTGTACGGTTCCACCAGCCGGAATTTGCGTGTGGGCTTCTGGGGAAATAGTCTGTTCATTCTCACGAGCATTCAGGGCAGGGGGCAGGATATCAAATTGCCAGCTGGAGAATTTGGGATTGGGTTGTTCTGGTAGGGGAACCAACCAGCTATCGCCACTATCTCCTTTGATATATTGGCGTGGAGCCAGCTTGCCGGGTCCGCATTGTACTAAAAACAGTGCGGCGGGAACCATCGGATAAAAATGGATGCGCGGGTCGGCGGCAATGATAATATCCCCAGGTTTAATTTCCTGCGCCATGCTGTCATCGCCCATAATGTAACAATATAGACCGTCTGTGCTGGAGGCATCTGGTGGCAGTGCAACGCTTGTCAGGGTTTCACCCGTTCGCAGTGGCTCTATGCTGCCATCCCCCATTAAATAACCAAGTACCGGCAGATGATTGGCCGAATCCACAACCTGGGTGAAGGTCTGTGTTTCAAGGCTGGCAAGTAGTGATGCCAAGGTCAATCCAAGCAATTCTGCAAGCGGTGATAGCTCGTCAGCTTGAATTTCCCGCGTTCCGCGCAGGATATCAGTCACTCTGGGGGCGGTGATCCCCAGCGCGTCGGCCATATCTTTTAGCTTGTACCCTTTGGATTTCAGGGTCGCTTTTATCCATGTTTGCGATGGCATAACTCTAGTATTTCGATTTACGTAAAATTCGCAACAAGTTTTTTCAAAAAAACGACTTGCAATAAATTACGAATAACGTAAATAATAAACAGACGGTCAAGAAAATCTAATAATTTGATGCATGGCCGATTGGTTTAATTTATCGATTACGGAGATATTTGTGGCTGAATTCCCTGCTTTGCCAGTTTTCACCGATGCATACCTTGCAGATACACGCCATTTAACAACTGAAGAACACGGCGCATACCTGTTGTTACTAATGTGTGCATGGCGCACGCGCGGGTGCCGTCTTCGGGATGATGACCGTTTGCTGGCTAGAATCGCAGGTGTTGGCTTGGCTCGTTGGCGCAGGCTTAAGCCAGTTTTAATTGATTTTTTTACGATCGAGCAGGGGTACTGGCAACAAAAGAAGCTTTCTTATGTTTATGCAACAGTCGCAAAGAAGGTCGCCCGCAACCGAGCAAGCGGTGCCAAAGGCGGTAGAGCCACTGCTGCTAAAAAAAAGACTGAGGAAGCTCGTTTTGAAACTTTGGAACAGAACGATCAAAATGCTTGTTTTTCGCCTGGCTGGCCCGTTGCCACCACGTCCATAACGACCCAAGTCTCACCACCGTCCCCAGTAAAAACAAGAACATCATCAATGTCTGTTAAAATACGGACGCCAGCAAAATCACCGGCATCAGCTCAAGCAAGTGCTATAGCAACCAAAGCCAAAGCCAAAACCAAAAACCAAAGTAACAGCCAGCCTATGCAGGCAAGGCGACGGGACGAACATCCGGTTGCTGAAAACTGGATTGCCCGAATTGCTGCTGCTGCCGGGCTTGAAGTGCATGGTATTGATAGGGCCGTTGTGGATGGTTGGCGTGCGGCGGGCGCTGAACTGGAAGCAGACATCGTGCCTACTGTACAGCGCTTGGCTTCGCGTGAGATGGCGCGTTCTGGGAAGCTTCCCAGAACGCTTGCCTATTATCAACAGGCTATATTGGAAGTGCGCGATAAACGGCTGAAAGCAGTGAAACATGGGCAGGCGTATGCTGATGCCCGCCCGCCTACACCCCAGCCTGTTGTCTTTGACAAGCAAAGCCCTAAACACTGGCGGGCGTTTCTCGGGGACCCTGAAAACCGCTTTAAAGGAGATTATCTGAGCCAAAATTGGTATGTCCCGTCGGGGCATCCCCGGTTTCTGCCAACGCCCCTGGGTCCTGATCCCCGGCAGGGCAATAACCCCACTATTCCAGCAGAAATTTACCGAATATACGGTGCAGGCTGGGGCTGGCGTACCTAGCTGATTAGAACCGGAATATATGGCAGCCTGCCTTAACAGAGGGTGGTCTGTGTTCGCCTACCCGAACTCTGCCTGCTATCCACAAATTGAATGTCGAGTGCCCTTAAATTTAACTTTTATCAGGAGACCACAATATGGGATATGCCCCCGAACATAACCTGCGAAGTACTGCCCGTGAACTGTGCGAAACCAGCAGGCAGGGCGAAGCCACCAGTACTCACAACACCGTCTGTGGTTCGGATAGCAAAAAAGCAAACAGGGAAAACCTTGCGGCGCTTATTGAGGCCCGGCTTGTGGCGGCTACATGGACACTTCGACGCATGCCCGACAGAGAAAGGGGTTTTTTGAATATGCGTGGGTCGTTGTGGCCAGAGACACACGGTGAAAAAGGCTGTTATCCCACCGGCGACCTTACCCCCTTCAATGTGCGCCGCCGGGCTGTAATGAGTCCTAAAGAAATCGACCAAATGCAGCCTGCTCTTGATCTGTTGTTGCTGTTACCGGATATCCGGGATCGACAGATTGTTTTCTGGGCGGCATGGCACCAGAACGGCGAGGTTCAGGTGCGTATTCCTTGGACAAAGGTGCGCCGTTCGCTTGTGTCAAACGCTTCTCGCTGGACATTAAAGCGGCATTATGAGGGTGGCCTAGCTTGGCTCGCAGCGCTGATAGAGATCCAATCTTAAATTGGACGAAGCTGGTGTAAAGGCACCAGCGAGGTTATGCTGTGGTTAACGCGCCAGAAAGCGCCAAGTCGGGCTAGCTGTATCATTGGGGGAGCAAGTCAGGAAATGGTCACGACGCACAGTCTCGTTTAAGAAACCCTGTAAATAGCTTTTTAATACTATGGGGATAGGATCAGTTTATGTATATTTCCGTCAGTGCAGAGCCTAATACTTTTGAGCCATTTCTTGAATACTGGAAATCGCTGCAGGCGGCCCGGCGTACGGCGGCTTTATCCACGAGCAATCTTGCCGCTGTACCTCGTCGGCGCGACTTTAACCCTATGAAAATACATTTTCAGCTTCCTTTTATTTATATTGTGGAATGGCGATCCCACGACGATGTTATTATTCGGCTGTGCGGAACGGGATTAGAGGAACGCTTTGGCAGGTCACTGAAGGGCACCAATTATTTCAATTTTTGCAGTCCGGAGCAACAGCCGTTTTTTGCAGTTCTGGTGGAATCGGTTGTCAAGCATCCTTGCGCACTGGAGCTGAGTCGTTGTGTGCAGATGAAGGACGGCACGACCCGTGAATTTAGCTCCGTAAACTTCCCGCTTGCCGATGACGAAGGTAAACCCCGTTTTATTGTTGGTATGATGAATATTCTGAGGAAAGCCCCGTTCGAAGGTACAGAACTCGTAGGGAATGAGCGTTCGGTTATCAGTGATTTTGGGTATTTGGATATTGGCTACGGCACGCCATCGTTGCCCGAAAAGCCACTTGTCCAATAAGTCTGTTATTTAGGGTCAGGATCTTAGATATAATCTGTGAATGACACCAAGTTTGTAACAGGTATTGTAAATTGGATCGAGAGACGGGTCACTACAAATCAACATGGAACATAATCGATAATAATGTTGCGTGATGAAGGCAAAAGCCGAGTCTTTCTATATTTCCTTAATAGTTGTATTTTTCCTTGATACCTAACGATTAAATTTCGCAGGGATGCGAATTTTATTTTCAATTAAAACTTGTATAAAGCGGCTCATTGACCAAGCAAGGACCAGCCTCACTTTATCAGTTTTCTGTATATCTATTTTGAGGCTATAAAAGGTAACTAAATCTATCATATTTTTAAATATTTACTTTAAATAAAGGAATATATGGGTTTTTGTAGGGTTTGCTACAGGGAAGAGAACTTGTTTTCTAATATTGGAATAGGGGCTTCCCTTCATCATAGCCTGAGCCTAGGAGACATGTATGAAAATACAACCTTTAGAGTTTTCTAAGTTGATAGAGTGCTGGAAAATGATGCCGAAAGGCCAAGGGAAAGCACCTCAAAAAACAACCTTTAGTCCTAGAAGTATAGCGAGCCTTATGCCATTTCTGTTTTTGATTGAGCGGCTGCCAGGAGGGGAGTTGAGGGTACGGCTGATGGGTAATGAATTGAATGCTAATCTGACGCGAACGTCATCGGATGGAACAGTTTTCGATATACTGATCCACAATGATTGGTCATTTTACCGTCGTTTTTTAAAAGGTTGTGGAGATGGTATTTGTGGTGGGCACCTGAGGCGCTCCATTCCAATGGCGGACGGTTTGCTCAATAACGTAGAAGCATTGCATGTACCATTGGCGGACAAAAATGGAGACCCCCGGTATATGCTTGGTGTAATGATCAGCCGGCTCCGAAAGGGAGAGGGCGACATCACAGCATTTTCAATCCCGGCTTCGCAGATACTGAATTATCAATATTTAGATCTTGGAAATGGTATCCCTAAAACAGTGAAAGTATTGACTTTGAGGCCAGAAAACAGGGTTGATAGCCTTGCTGTGCCTCTGGGTATTGCTCATCATCTTACATGAGGTAAGTCAGAGGACTGCCAAACTCATAGTATTGCATGCAGGTCTGGTGGTGTCTTGAAGGTCTTACCCAGAAAGATTTGCCCAGGGTTTAATATGGAGTGTTCAAAGGCATTGGTAAAACCGCGTGAATTCAATAACGTAAAACGAGCAAATCAGTATTGATAAACTTTTACAAAAAAAACGCTTGCAGTTTTCGCTAGAAACTTGGTAACGTGATGTCAGCCATAGTAATCGAATTTGCCCGCTCCCAAGACCTGAAACTTGGGGCGGGCTTTTCTTTTGCGTACTGTGTGGACGGAGACCGGGAAAGCCTTCTTGGGTATGCCGCCAGTATGAGGCACCTATAGAAAGATGGTGCCTGTCTACATTCCCCAGGTATCGAGCAAATCAACAGCGGCCACACCCCCACTGAAAACAGATCCATTTTCTTCGGTCAATAATGCCCCCAATACAGTAATGGTGCCCAGAGCATCACCGTCGTGCGCGCCGCCGCCAGCGCCTTGGTCGCTAACGAGAGTAATGACTGTATAGTCGTCAATTCCGTCGCCATCGCTGTCGCCGTAGGTAAGGCTTGGCTGTGCCGTGTGGCCTGCAATGATGATTGTATCACCTTCTTCAGCGGAGAAGTCCGTGATGATGTCATTGCCAATGCCTTCTACCCAGTGGTCATGCACATTATCATTTTCACCTGCAACACCACGCCAGTCTACGTCACCGGTTGCGGGGTCTGTATGTTTGGCAATAATTTCGTCCGTGGCATTAATCAAGGGCCTGAAGACAAATGTATCCGCACCGTCCCCACCTGAGAGAGTATCATCCGCAGGTGCTGTATTGGCAGGACTATGGGCGCTGCCCGGCGCTTGTGCCGGGTCGGGTTCGCCGTCATCTGCAAGCGAAAGAATAATGTCATCACCGTCGCCGCCTGACAGTTGGTCAGCGCCCAGCGTACCGCGCAAAATGTCGTCACCGTCGCCGCCCGAGAGCGTATCATTGCCGCTGCCATCGCCCAGCCTGTCATTGCCGGTGCCGCCATCCAGCATATCATCGCCGAAACCGCCTAAGATCAAATCATCGCCGTCATCGCCAGTGAGTATATCGTCACCCGTTGCACCAACCAAAAAATCGTCACCTGCACCACCCGTGACTTGGTCGTTTCCGCTGCCTCCGTGGATTCTGTCATCGCCGTCATCACCTGCCAATGTATCATTACCCGCCGCGCCGATCAGAAAGTCATCCCCCGTACCACCCCTGATTTGGTCATGGCCTGAGCCGCCGTGTAGTATGTCATCATTGCCGCCGCCTACAATCGTATCATCTCCGGCTCCAGCCGCTATTATTTCTGCGGCGTTTCCGCCTGTCAGGTTATCGTTACCGTTAGTGCCAATAATTAAAATACGGTCCATTTGTTTGCTCCTTACGCTGTCAGTGAAACGCTAAAGAAAAAGTACATGTATTAAAGGATACGGTGGATTTCTCGGCAACCTTCGAAAAAAAATTGCCCAAAATTTACATAAATTTGGTTTCAGATCAGGAGCGTGATCAAAAGGACATCACCTGACAGAAGTGGTTTCACAGGGTTGACAGGGAGTGCTGTGCTCATAATGTTTGGGACCAAGGGGAGCGTTGCTGGCAGTGAGCGATAATGACGAATATCCATATGGCTGTTTCGTTTATGTGCTGGGCGCATTGGATGGCAGCCGGACATATGTCGGTTGGTCAACTGATGTGGAGGCCCGGCTGGCCGCACATAATGCGGGCAAAGGGGCCAAGTCCACACGTGGCCGTCAGTGGCGGCTGCTTCACAGTGAAAAATTTCGAAACAAAAGCGATGCTATGAGCCGTGAGTGGCTCCTGAAAAGGGACCGTAGCTTTCGAAAAAAACTGCTTGTGTCATAGACGACCATGATTTTTCAGCTTTTATGACCTTTACTATAGGGGAAGGCTCGCGTGTTAAGATATTGCTAATACCTTGGATGTTACGTTCGCTTTCAATGAAATTGGTGCCGAATTGGGGGTATCCTGAAGATATTGGCAGACCTTAGGGTCATGCGTGTATTCAATAGAGATTGAGCCACCTTCTTCTCTCCAGCCCCAATTTGCCCTAAATATTTAAGGGGGACATGCAGGTTGCATAACTTTTCCAGATTACCGCTGTGGCTGAAGCCTAGACGATCAATGATGTAAAGGCTGGGTTAGTGGCGGACAATTTTTACGGGGTATTTGAAGAGTTAAGTAGGTATGGGTATGTATAAATCAGAGATTATTGCAGCGCTGGCGCGCAAAGCTGGCCACATAACTGACGCTGTCTTTGGTCCCGAGCGACAGGTCTTGATCCGGGATAAAAGTCAACGCCCCATCAGAAAAGGCAAAGACGACAAAGGCGAGGTCGGCTTGGACTGGACACCGGATGAAGCAACAATCTGGGTAACACCGGGCCAGCCCTTGCATCATATTTTTCATGCCTGTTTACACCTTTATAGATACTGGATAGAGGGTGCCCCTCAATATTGGGACCTAAAACGAGGATGCCAGGGGAACCTCCTTGAAATCGAAAATTGCTTTGAGCATTTGGTCATTATTCCTGTCGAAATTGCCTACTTTCCAGAGGCATATAGTTATTGGATCAACAGTGTTGAGGAGGGCCTGCGAGCCGTTCGCCGGGGTGGGTCGGGTGAAAATCTACCTCGCCTTTTTTGGCTCTATGCTTTGACCCGCGCAGCATTTCCCAGATCGCAAGTCGCAGAGGAGGTCAGGCTTGCAGCGGAGGAATTTCAAGTGCTGCGTGAGTGTGAGAACCTTACGGATAGTCTATTGGAAAATTATGATCACAAGGCCTTTGTTCTTGAGAATTTTTGTCTTCACCAATTGAAGCATGTGCCATCAACACTGGGCGTGCGCTCAATTGGCTCTCCTGCTGCGCACGGTGGCCGCAGCACTGTCTGGACATCGCTGAAAGATTACCGCGCCAGCCCGGCAGTGCAAAGCTCTGGTGACGAGGATGTGGTATCATGGGGTGCTGAGGTTATGCCACTTTCCACAATGAGTAATGGCGTGTTGACACTGGATTAAGTAATAACCAGTAGCCAGCGGCGGCGAAGGCGGCGCTGTATAAACAGAAGCCTTGTCGGCGGCCTAGGCGATGTTATGATAGGCAAAAAGGGGCTTTTGATGAATAGATCAGCGTATTTTTTGCTGGCGCTTGCCGGATTGCAGGCCTTGGCACCAGCGCAAATTTTTGCACCAGCAGGGGCCCAGCAACTCCAGCCAGCCATTGGAAAAGAGGATAATTTACCACTTTATTTTCACAGTTACCGGCCGGTGTTGTCGGGCAATTTCCAACTTCAGCCCGGACAGGGGTTTTCGATCTTAGAACCGTTTGGCGGCTTTGTACGCATGGTGCAAGTCTGTGTGCGTGAGGTAAAATCAGCAGGCCCAATGCCCGTGCCAACCCCGATGCTTGCGACCAGACGGTCTGTGGACGGCGCGGAAACAACAGGCGTGATTTCGGTAGGCAGCTGCGCAGTGATCGAAGGGGACAGCATTGCCGTAGGGTTGGCTGACGGCAAGGTGGATAGTGATATTAGCGACGCCAATCCGGCCCGCAAGCTCACGGTTTTAAGCGGCAGCTATACAGTGCTGGGGTATTATAGCCGTACGGCTCCCTTGGTGCCTGACGCCCCCATAGCGCGGTAATTTGGGCTGATGAAGCAGGCTCCTTAGCGGCTTGCTTCCCAGGTATCAATCATACTTATGGGGCCAACGGGGCAGCGATGTTCGCCCGTCTGTGTGCCTGTGATACGAGCCAACAAATGAGGGAATGCCCGCATTTCGCAACCGGGTGTTGCTAATATGGCAGATAGCACAAATGACAGTCCCAAGTGGGCGGATAGATATAAAATCCAGCTTAAAATAATCATGGCGGAGAACATGCCTTCAAACGTGCCGCTTATCAGATACTGTGCGCCTGCACCGCACAGCAATAGCAACAAGCTGATTACTGCTGGCCATTTTTTCCAGGCACGCGAGAAGCCAATATTCATGATATAGCTCACAAGGAAAAGCCCAACTAAAATACCGTTCCATAACAGCGACCTGATACTACCATCAGCCGTTAAGGTGTCTGTGCGTACGGTCCATATGTGCGCGGCATAATATAGAACAGCAAGCCCAAACGCTAACCGCACTGCGCGCCCAACAGGGCCGGGTGGTAAAAGTGTGCCTTCTGATTCCAGTTTCAGGTCAGTGCTGGCCATATTGGCAATCTCCGACCTGCTCAGTCATTGCTTTCACAGTGACCTCCTGCCTGAATGGGCGGGCAGGCTACTGTGCCAAATGAGCAATAAACACAGCAATCACCAGGAATAGGTTTCAACAAGGCCCCGCATCCTTTGCAATCGTAAAAATACTGGCAGGCATCTGTGGGCATCACTTCAAGGGCTTGGTGTTTACACTCCGGACAGGTGATTTTTGATATCAATTGCATGCTTTAACCTGCCCTGAAACCAAATAACACCAACAGCTCTTGCTCATAGTACGGGAGTATATAAGCAGCAGAGACAAGCGTAAGCCCGACGATCGAGATAATCACTACAGGGCGACTTGGTCGTTTGCTGCGCCGAAGGGAGATCAGTAAACTAGCGCCAATTAAAGCCAATGCGCCAAACAGAAAGTGATCACGGTAAACTGCAAAAAACTCAAGTTTAGCAATCAATGCGCTGCTAACCCCCAGATTGAACAGCACAAGCGGTAAAACACAACAGGATGCGCCGATAAAGGCCCCCGTGCTGCCAAGAAGGCCGCCGCCTGCAAGCCAGTTATTGGATGAGCGAGCAGGTTTCTCCGGTGATGATGTCATGCTATTTTCTTTCATCGGCCCATGATACACTCTGTAGCAACTACAGGCTCAAGGAGAAAATACATGGGCGGGCAGAATGTAACGAGCTCGAACTCCAAGCTCACACGCGGGGCATTGGCAAAAGCTGCCGACGTCAATCTGGAAACTGTACGATATTTTGAGAAAATCGGCCTGATGCCTTCCCCCGAGCGTAGCAAAAAGGGCTACCGGGTTTACGGACGCGCTGACCAGCAGCGCCTGATATTTATCCGCCGCGCAAAGACGTTGGGCTTTGCTACGCCAGAAGTGAAAAATTTACTGGCGATGGTTGATGGGCAGGTTCACTGCGGCGAAGTGCAGGATATGGCGCGCACCAACATTGATGCAATCAATGATAAAATTGCAGATCTTACCAAAATACGGACTGCCCTTAGCCACATGGCGAACGCTTGCACCGGGAACAATGCTCCTGAATGCCCGATCATCGACCAGTTGATGGAAAGCTGAAGTAAAGACCGAGCCAACAAGGCAGGTTTTCTGCGGGTTTAGCATTGGATTTCAATTGAAGGGGAATAAAAATTACGAAAATCGAAAAAATAACTTGCACCCGTTTGATAAATAATGCACCATATGGATAGTCACGGTGAAAAATTGTGTCCACGACACTGAAATGGCCTTTGAAGCAGCACTGAAACGAAAGTTTTGGTGCTTTTTTGTTGGGCCTTCCAGACGGACTTTCATTGATCGATCCTCTGCGACCCTTTGCCTTCCGCGAGACCTTTTGCTTTCCGAGGAACCTTTTATGCCCGCAGCGCAGTACCAGAATGGGGAGCGTGTGGCACAGGGAGGTTCCCTGCAGGCTTCGCGGAAGGCAGATTTTTTAACCGCCCTTTCAGATGGGTATTCGGTGCGCGCGGCCGCTGATAAAGCAGGCGTGAGTAGGCGTACCCCTTATGGCTGGCGAAATGCAGACCCAACATTTGCAGCCCGCTGGCAGACACTTCTTGCGCCTGTGGGTGACCCATTGGAGGCAGAGGCCCAGCGCCGAGCTGTTGAAGGCATTGAAAAACCTGTTTACCGGAGTGGCACCCTTGTTGGTCACGTCCGAGATTATTCCGACAGCATGTTGATGTTTCTGCTGAAAGCCAAATACCCCGAGAAATACGATAGGCGCGGTGACAATACCAAGGGTGCGGACCCTGCAATTGATATTGAGGGAGCCCGCGATGCACTTCTCAGCAAATTCTCTACGGCGGCTGAACCATAACCAGCGCAAAGGTTTCCTTGGCACACTCACTGACCTTGAAGCCTCGATCCTGAAATATGAATGGCCCTTTTGGGCACGTGAAAACCAGCTACCACCTAAACCGGAAACGGATGATTGGACCCATTGGTTAATGTTGGCGGGGCGTGGTTTTGGCAAAACGCGGGCGGGCGCAGAATGGGTGCGCAGTCTGGTGGAACTGGGTGGGGCCATACGCATCGCATTGGTGGCTGCAACAATTGGTGATGGACGTGCGATTATGGTGGAGGGCGATAGCGGGTTGCTTGCTATCTGTCCACCATGGAACCAGCCTAGGTATGAACCTTCGAAACGTCAGCTAACATGGCCAAACGGCTCGGTTGCGACGCTCTATAGCGCTGAGGAGCCCGAACGCCTGCGTGGCCCGCAGCATCATGCCGCCTGGTGTGACGAACTATGTAGCTGGCGGCACGGGACGGAGACATGGGATAACCTGTTATTTGGACTTCGGCTTGGCCAAAAGCCCAAAAGCATGATCACGACTACACCAAAACCCATCGCCTTGCTGAAAGCGTTGGTGGGCACGGAAGGTGTTGCGATCACACGCGGTACAACATTTGATAATCTGGAAAATCTGGCCCCTAGTTTCGCTAGCGAAATTGTTGCCAAATATGAAGGTACGCGAACGGGCCGCCAGGAATTGATGGCCGAAATACTGGAGGATGTGCCCGGTGCCTTGTGGCAGCGTGCACCGCTTGATCGGCTGCGGGTAGCCCGCGCCCCTGAAATGGTCCGTGTGGTGGTGGCGGTTGATCCGCCCGCCAGCGCCGGCGAAAAAGCAGACGAATGCGGCATTGTGGCTGCGGGCCTTAGCGAAGATGGTTTTGCCTATGTTTTGGCAGATGCCAGCATACAGGGCTTATCCCCTGCCGGGTGGGCGAGAAAAGCCGTCGCGCTTTATCACAGCCTTCAGGCTGACCGCATCGTAATAGAAAGCAACCAGGGCGGTGCTATGGCTGAGAGTGTCCTGCGTGAGGTGGACCCGTCAGCGGCCATTACCCAGGTTTTTGCAACGCGGGGCAAACATGCGCGCGCTGAACCCGTAGCAGCCCTTTATGAACAAGGCCGTGTCTATCATGTAGGCTCGCATCCGGTGTTGGAAGACCAAATGTGTACATTCACTGGTGAACGTCAATCGGGCATGAGCCCTGACAGGATTGATGCGCTGGTTTGGGCGCTCACTCACTTGATGCTGGCCTCAAAAAACCGCCCCAAAATAAGGAGCCTTTAATGGCGTTATTGAACAAACTTTTTGGTGCGCGAAAAGCGCCAGCCAGTGCGGGAGCGCAAGCAGAAGCGAAAGCGGCAAATAAACCGATTTTTAACCGGGTTGGGCCGGGGCAGGCATTGGCGACCCCGCGCCGATACGACAAGCTAGCGCGTGAAGGATACCAGCAGAATGTGATTGCCTACCGGTCGATCAATCTGGTGGCAAAGGCTCTGGCAAGCATCCCGTTCACGGTTTACCGGAACGACACACGGCTTGATGAACACCCGTTGGCGACGTTGCTAACCAAACCAAACCCACGCCTTAAAGGCGAGAATTTTCTTTATAATCTGGTGGGTTATCATTTGATCGCAGGCAATGCCTATTGTTTTGCTGCTGGGCCACAGCACGGGGCACCCAAAGAGCTATGGCTGCTGCGCCCTGATACAGTGAATGTTGTTGAAGGCACGGACGGGCTGCCTGCGGGTTTTGAACAACAGGTGGCGGGCAAAAAACAACGATTTAATGCTGCTGATATTTTGCACTGGAAAACCTTTAATCCGCTGTCGGACTGGTATGGGCTTGCGCCTCTGGAAGCGGCTGCGATGGCAGTGGACGGCCACAATGAAGGCAGCCGTTGGAATTTGGCGTTGATCCAAAATGGTGGAACGCCTTCGGGTGTGCTGTATCAGGAAGATGCCGACCAGCCGCTTACAGAAGCACAGTTCCGTGCGCTGAAAGATCAGGTGGAAAACCAATATACCGGTGCACCTAATGCCGGGCGACCGTTGTTGCTGGAAGGCGGCCTGAAATGGCAGGATATGGGTCTGAGCCCAAAAGATATGGACTGGACATCTGCCAAAAATATGAATGCCCGTGAAATTGCACTGGCTTTTGGTGTGCCGCCGCAGATGCTGGGTATTCCCGACGCCCAGACATACAGTAATTATAGTGAAGCTCGCCAAAGCCTGTGGGAAGATACCATCATCCCAATGGCACGTGATATTGCCGCCGAACTGTCTAACTGGTTGGGGCCTAAATACGGTGAGGGTGTGAAGCTGGTGCCTGATCTGGACGAAGTCCCGGCGCTGGAAGCCAAGCGTGCACTACGATTTGAGCGCATCGGCAATGCCGGGTTTTTGAGTGATGCAGAAAAACGTAAGGCATTGGGGTTCGCAGCCAAAGACGCTCAGTAGCTATTTTAAAGGTGTGTTCCTAAATCTCTGATTTGCATCATGTTTTTCTGAATCTATCCTTAATATTTCTGTAACATTTTATTACCAAATTTTTAACGAACTCTCGTTATTGTTGTTATGAAACAAGGAACGGTGACCACAATGAAAACGCCAGTTTGCCCAGCCTGTGAAAAGCAACTTCAGCACAGGCATACCTATATGAATAGTTTTCCGGTCACCATAGTGTGCACCGGGTGCGGGTCCTGGGTGAAGCTGGATGTGAAATCAAGTGGCAGTTTGGCTATTTTGGCCCTTTGCGGGTTAACGGGTGTGGCAGCATTTTTCTCGCTTTATTTCCTGATTTTGTTACCGCTTTATTTTGTGCTCTCGATGGGGCCACTGCAAAGCTTCAGCGCCGAGTTGATCAAAAAACGAAAAGCCGAACTATGGACGATCAACCGGCTAAGTGGTGCGTTAAGGCCGCTTGATGACGCGGAAAGGCAGGCGCAACATGATGTACAACTTTCCCATAAGCTAATGGGGGTGCGACCGTTTCGGTCTTTACCTTGCAGCAGTAAGCCTGCGCGTAAAAGAGCGTTGCCAGATGGACACCGCCCCAGTTTTGATGCCTCAAATTTGCCAACAGGGCTGCCCAATTAGACCCAGATATTTGACGCTGAATTAATCCCCCAGCCCTTTCTCCCGAGGGCACTAAAACCCGCAGCGGCACAAGCGCTTGCGGGTTTTAGTGCCCTGTTGATATTGCTTTTGAAAAAGGAAGCCAAAATGAATGCTGCCAATGTTACCTCCTGCGCCGCAGCGGCGGAGACAATAAACCTGCCGCTTGAAATCAAAGCCTCTGAGGGGCAGGGCACAGCACCCGGCACCTTTGAAGGCTACGGTGCGGTGTTCGGAAATGCCGACCGTGACGGCGACGTAGTGGAACGCGGCGCGTTTGCAAAGAGCCTGAAAGGCGGCCTGCCTGCGCTGTTGTGGCAGCACGACCAAAAACAGCCCATCGGGCGTTTTGATGTGGTGCGTGAAGATGATCGTGGGCTGTTTGTAAAAGGCCGCCTGTCGCAGACTGGCAAGGGGCGTGAAGCCTATGACCTACTGAAAATGGGGGCGTTGAACGGCCTTTCGATCGGCTTTGTGACCAAGGAAGCCAGCCGCGATGCTGCCAGTGGCACCCGCCGTATCCTGCGCGCTGCCCTGATGGAAATATCGCTGGTGACATTCCCCGCCAACGAGCTGGCACGTGTCGCCAGCATCAAATCACAAAGAAAGGATATGAAGCTGATGGCAACACCCGACACTGAAGATGAGATCAGCGATGTGCGCTCGTTCGAGCGCCTGCTACGCGACAACGGCTTCTCTCGTTCCCGCGCTAAAGCGATCACTGCCAAGGGCTTTAGAGCAACGGATATTTGCTTGGATGAAATCGCAGAAATCGCCGATATGGTCACTAGTTTAAAACAAAGAAAAAGTGTTTATGAACAAAAGGCTTTTTTGAAAAAAATAACGCCTGCGGTATTGGCTTTAGCTTTTATGAGAGAGCTAAGAAAGATCAAACGGGCAGAAGTTAACAAAATATCTGTTATGCCAGGAAAGTCAGGCAGAGCTCGGATCATTCCAGTATCTCCGGGAAAAGTTACCTTCGAGGTAACACCGCCGTCAAATATGAAAGATGCTAAATTTGACTGTACTATACGATATTTTGAATTCAAGAATGGCACTAGAATTGTTCCAGTTGAAGTAACCCTTAATCAGAATAGACCATATGTGGAAGTTGATAGAGGAATTCTTAAATCTTTAATTCCAAAAGTTAAGCTAAGAGATGTTGAAGCTTATTTTGAGGATGCAACCTTAAATTTGACGTTGGGTACAACAGTTGCCACTCTCAATTTTCATGGCTTCCCCGAGGGGCATCCACACCAAATTAAGAAAACTCGAGGCGTGTTTAAGGTAACAGCATACAATCATGCCATAGAGCATATGAGAATTAAACGTTTGATTGAACAATACCGGCGAAAACATCCTGACCAATTCGACTAAGCTGGCTTGTTCGATAATTGTTGATGGGTGTATGGTGAATATGCACTGTTTATTCAGGCCATAGGCCTTTTGTAACTGAGGGCCACCACGAAATTTTGGTCGCATCGAAGGACGGATTGCAGCCAGTTGGTGTTTTTTCGGGTGACAGTGTTGCTGCGAGCTCAAGTAGGGCCTTGCGCCCTATTCCTGTTGCTGAGAAAGACAGTTCAGGGTTGCGTCCTATTGTAAAGTGTTCCACATCTGAGAAGTCGTTAAGATATTGCCGAGCCCAGCCAATAGACCGTGCGGTTGGCATAAAACCGGCGGTAAGCCGATTATAATGATATAAAACCGTTGCTTCATTGATGGAAGTTTCTAGGACTGAGAAAAGGTGGTCGCGAGCAGCTTGTGTCATGAATAAATGCAATGACATACTTTGGTATTTATCTTTTTCTGCTAGTGTACCAGCGAAGCAAACAAGGTCGAAATCCGTGAGCACAATATTAAGCAGGTTTTTTTGCTGTATAATTCTGAATGCATCGTCAGGGTCTCGGTCCGGTGGCCAAGCGGCGCCATCATAAAAAGGCCCATCATACGAGAGGCGGTAATGATAGTCTTTCAACGGCGTTGTCATATTTGTTTCGACAATTCCCCCGTTGTGGTCGTTCAATTGAACTCTGCCAACGTGATACTGAACCCAAACTGAGCCGGGTGCCCGCTTTTGTGACTTGTTCATTGATTGTTCACCTTAGCAACGATAGATTTATCGCACAAGATGAACAATTTAAGGGGGTATTAATGAAAAAACTGGTTTTGACAGCTGCGCTTGCAGCCGTAATTGCGGCACCTGCTGCTATGGCAGGCGACAAGGTGAATGTGGTTTATGGTTCTGGCAGCGAAAGATTTGATGTTGATGATCTGAAAACCATATCAGTTTGTGCGCTTAAGCAGCGGCTGGCTTCTAAATATGATATTGATGTAAAAAAGTTTGATCTGAAGAAAAAAGGCGGTGCAAAGCTGCATGAGGACAAAACTTTATACGGCGCTGGCGTTCGAAATTACAATAACCTGGAAATGAAAGAGGTGTCTCGTTCACACCAGTGTTAACAAACACATTAAATAATTAAGTTTTTAGCCCCGCGCCACCTGGTTGCGGGGTTTTTATTGAGGGGCTGCGAGCGTGATGCTGGCAGCCCTTTTTATGGCCATTTTGCCTGCGCGAAGCCGGTAGAAGTTCGCGGCCAACCCCCATGCCTTCCCAATTGCGGGTATGCATTTTATCAATAATTCAAATAAGGAGACAGTTCATGGAAATGACTGACCTGAAAGCCGCGATCGACGATTATTCAGATGCGGCAGAAAATGGTATCCTCGACCTGAAAGAGCGCCTGGATGCCGTGGAAACAAAAATGGTGCGTCCGGGTACAGCAGAAGACAGTTTCTACGGTGCTGACGAGCGCGAGCATAAAAACGCCTTCATCAAGGGCTTTATGTACAAAGGTGATGATGCGGCGATTAAGGCGTTTGAAGCCAAGGCATTGTCAACAGTCACAGGCGGTGACGGTGGTTTTTCTGTGCCAACAGTGATTGATGCCGAGATTGAAAAACAACTGCAAAATCTTTCGCCGATGCGGTCCATCGTGAAAGTAAAAACTATTGAAACCAGCGATTATAAGCGATTGGTCAGTGACGGCAGCACCACTGGTTCAGGCTGGATTGGTGAAGCGGGTGCACGCGGCGACACTCTCACCCCGACACTGAAAGAAATTGTGATCACTCCGGGTGAAATTTATGCCAATGCGGCTGCCACCCAACGCGCACTTGATGATATGCAGTTTGATGCCGAAGCCTGGCTACAGGAAGAAGTGGCCGAAGAGTTCGCCATTCAGGAAGGCGCGGCGATTGTTAACGGCGACGGTGTAAACAAACCAAAAGGCTTTTTGGACGACCCGGTGACGGACGGTATCGGGGTTTTGACAACAGGTGTGGACGCTGCTTTTTCTGCGGCAAATCCGTCAGATATTCTGGTGGATCTGGTTCATGCGCTTAAAGCCCGTTACCGGCAGGGCGCAAGCTTTATAATGAACAACAAGACGCTTGCAACAGTACGCAAGTTCAAGGATACGGACGGCAATTTCATTTGGCGTGCCGGTCTGATGCAGGGCCAGCCTGATATGCTTCTGGGGTACCCTGTGGTGGAATCGGAAGATATGCCGGATACCGATTTTGACGTTGACGGTGGCGGTGCTGGTATCGGCGGTGCATATGCGATTGCCTTTGGTAACTTTGAGCGGGCTTACACACTGGTGGAACGCCACGGTGTTCGTGTGTTGCGTGATCCATATACTGACAAGCCAAATGTACGTTTTTACGCGACCAAACGTATTGGCGGTGCATTGGTGAACGCAGATGCGCTCAAGCTGATCCAGTTCGCAGCCTAATAAAGCTTAAAATTTTAAATCTATAAAAAGCAGGGCTTTGGCCCTGCTTTTTTATTCACCGCGAGCCCATCATAAAGTTCTGAACTTTATGATGAAAGGCAAACCGCAATAAAAGCAATCACTAAGGAAATTTGATCATGCTGGCGAACCGGGTAAGAGAATTTTCCCTCACTGTGGGCACAGGTGATGTGGCACTGGGCGGGGCGATGGCAGGGCACATCCGCTTTGCCGATGCCTTTACGCCCGGTGACAGCGTGATTTATGTGATTGAAGATGGTGACAATTACGAAATTGGCACCGGCACATACCAGTTGGGCAATACACTGGCACGGACCAGCATTTCAGAAACGCTGCAAACAGGCGTCTTAACCCGCACCGGCGCGTTGCCAATAACACTGAGCGGCCAGGCCCGGATATACTGTGCAGCCACGGCGGAGTTTCTGCTTGACCCAACCGAGGCCGCTGATGTTATCACTGAGGTAACGCCGGGTGCAGGTGTTACTGTGGACGGTGTGCTGCTAAAGGACGGTGATGTATTGGGGGGGCGCTTTGTTTCTGGCGTCGGGTTGCCAACAACGCCAGCATTGATGGTATCTGATGCGGGCGGCTTTTATAAACGTGGCATGGCGCAGATTGGTCTTGCTATAGCGGGGGTTGATCAGGCTTGGCTAGACGCTGGCCAGTTTCAGCTTGCTAGTGGCGTTGACTTAATAGGCAACGGTTCAGCAATATTTAATCATGGTTCAGGGGATAAACTTAGCGTTTTACGGCCCGGCAATTATGCAACAATTTTCCTCGGGCGCGATGCGTCGAACGGCTGGGATTTTCACGACACAAGCGCAGAGTTGCATATTCGGCAAATGGTCGCGGGCGTGTCTCTGGATTGGCTTACAGCGGGTACTGATTTAAGCGCTATTTTTTCGGGGCATCTATCGGCCCCCGGTATAACCGTAACCGGCGTAGGCTCACAAACCACATTCGACAGCGGCGCACTAGCGGCGGCGCAGCTTGACTTTAAACGCAACGGGGTGCTTGAGGGTTTTCTCTCATGGGATTTGGACAGTGTGACACTTTCCGCGAACGGTGGGACTTTGAATTTTACCGATGACGCGAGCTTTGCGGGCCAAGTCTGGTCCCAAAACGGCGGCTCGATCTCTGGCGTAAATCTATCCGTAGCTGATTTACTCGCAGGCACAACCAGCGACGGCATAGGGCTTGATAACAATGAGATTACCAAAAAAGGCGGCGACCTCCATATTCAGACCCACGACACACACAGTGTCCACATTCGCACCAACGATGCCAACGCCATTTCGGTAAGTCCAAGCCAGTTAGTAACGCTGCACAACGAGGTTGCGGTGGCGGGCAACTTTAATGCGTCCTCTACGATCCGAGCGACAAGTATCGCGGGGATTCCCTCTTCCGGCGCAGGCATCGAAATGAGGTACAATCCCGCCGAGAATTGGGGTGGTATTATAGCCTTGGATCGCACATTAACCGCTTACAAAGACTTACGCCTTGAAGGCTCGCTCGTTGATTTGCGGGTGGACGGCGTAAGCGTTGCTACGGCAAGCGGCACGCTCTTTGACGTTAAGACGCCTATGCAGGTTGGCGGGCAGCTCCTATCCCAAAGTGGCAGCGCGGCACTACCGGGGCTATCCTTTGCGTTCGATCCTAATAGTGGGTTTTATCGTAGCAGCGAAAATGTGCTTGGCGTGGCCACTGGAGGTGTGGAGCGTGCATCAATTTCAAGCACCCTATTCGACATCAAGACGCCTATGCAGGTCGCGGGCGACGCCACATTCGCGGGGCAGATTAAAGTGCTTGGCGCAGCTTTGCCCCAAATCCGTTTAAACACGAATGCCACCGACCTCACAGACGCCGACAGGGCCTTCTTTGCAATATCTGGAGGGGCACATAATTTTATCACAGGGTCGACATTGAATGATACTGTGCTTCGTGGTCGCGGCTCCGGCAAGCTACTTCTTGGTGTTGGTACAGACGGGCTGGTGCTTACTCTTGCGAGTGACAAGTCCGCCACCTTCGCTGGTGATACGCAAGTCGATGGAAAACTAAATGTCTTCGGTCCGTACTTCAACATGGGCGGCGGTTACGGCGCAACTGGTGTAACAATCAATGACGTGGGCAACATCAGTGCCAATGGCACGTTGATAGTCGATGGTGACGCCACCCTCGGGGGTGATGTCACTATTGGTTTCGGCTCAGGTGCTTTGATTAATGCACAATCTTCACTTGTTCTCGATGGAAGCACCCACCATTACCTTACGTTTGCCGCTACCAATGTATCATCAACCGGAATTTTATTTGCTGATGACCTAGATAACGATGTCGGATCGTTGACGTATAGCCACAGCACCAATATCATGAACATGGTTGCCGGAGCCACTAGTGTTCTTAGTGCGAGTGCTACACTCTTCGACGTTAAGACGGCGCTGAATGTTGCCGGTAAACTTGAGGTTGGTCTCGCCGGGACACAGGCTTTAAAGCTTAACAACACGACAGGCGCAACAACATGGCTTGAGTTTGAGAACTTTAATAATGGCGATTACTTTATTGGGTATGGTTCGCAAGGATTCATGCTTTCGCCAGACACTTCGGCGGTGCATTTGGCCGTTGATGCAGTTACGGGTGATGCCACCTTCGCGGGGCTTGTCGGTGTTGCGGGTGCAAATACGGCGAACTTCAACATCGCCTCAAACCAGTTGGTGATAGGTGATGGGTTGAGTAATAGCGGCGTTACTGTCCATTCAAACGGTTCAGCGACAAGTTATCTTGTATTCAACAGTACTGGCACCACCGTTAATGATGGTTGGATTGGTTATAATCATTTGAGCGATGAGCTATATTTAGTCACGAACGGTACAGAGGCTTTGAGATTAACCGCCGCTGGTGATGCCACCTTCGCTGGTGATGTGGGTATTGGAGGTTCCCCTTCTTGGCCCCTTCATGTGCAGCAGGATGGCATTACGACAAATCTCGTGGTCGAGCGTACAGGTACAGGCGCTTCGAAAGCTATACTGCAAGCCGGAACCGGCAGTGTGTTTGTGGGGTCTTTATCATCAAGTCCGGTTTACGTTGGCGCGGGTGGTATTGCCGCGCTCACGATAAACCCAGACCTATCCACCACCTTCGCTGGTGATGTCACAGCCACCGGCACCGTTAAAGCGGGCGGTATGTTCAGTCTCGGTACGGCCACTACTCTGACGATTGCCTTGGGCGCAATTACGGTCACAAAGTCATTTCACGAAGTGGATACAGAAGCTGCCGCTGCTACGGATGATTTGGACACGATAAACGGCGGCACGGAGGGTGATATTCTTGTGTTGTCCACATTGAACAGTGCACGGAATGTCACCGCGAAAGACGGAACAGGCAACCTTGTTCTCGCCGGGGACTGCATCTTATCCCATCCGGGGGATACGCTGACAATGATTTACGACGGTGTGAACTGGCGGGAAATTTGTCGGTCTGACAATTCCGTATAACCAGTAACCACCAAGTCCCCTCGCAATTCAGAGGGTATTGCAGCCTGCCGCCGATATAGGGGCAGTGCTGCAAAAATGCGTGAACCAATTGGTTCAGCGCAACCTTATGCGCATGGTGCGGTAGGGTAATCTCACTTTATGGAGCAACGTTATGAGTGAGCAGACACAAGCAAATATTACAGTAAAACAAGCAGAAGTTATTCTGCAATTTCTACAGCGTACGCAAATGCAAGGTGCGGAAATGCCAGCCTATGTGGACATTTTCAATACATTGTCCGGCATTGTCGGCACGGTAAAAAGTGAAGCTTCTGCCAGCGCTGATGAGGCGCAAAACTTAGGCTAACACACAGCACATAGCCCAGCCCGTTTCTTCGCCATCGTCTTCGACAATATTGGAGAATATTATGTTCCTGGCATCTTCTTCTGTCGCCAGCGGTGCCCTGTTGGGCCCATATTTGCGAGACAGTAGTTCCGCAGCTGAGGGCGGTTTTTTGAACATCCTGGGCCCGACTGGTGATGTGGTTGCCAGTGTGCAATCAGGGGCGTCAGGGAGGCGGCAAAATAAGGTCGTGTCGTCTTCATCCCTTCAAATCATCAGCGCCGGTTCATCCATTGTGCCCGGCGCTGATCGCACCCTCAAAATTTAGGAGGCGATTATGTTGACTGGCTCTCTCACGCTTTATGACAGTGCGCTCAACGCTTTGGTGGCTGGTAGTCTGCCAAGCTTGCAAAGCAGCCCTGTTTCCGCTGTGTTGCTTGCCCCTGCCTACGTGCCTGACACAGTGGCTCATGCCAGATTCGCTGACATGAGTACGCATGAGGTCAAATCTGCGACGGAATTCAGGCTCCAAATGACAGGGGTCTCTGTAACGGTAGCCACCTTTTATTCAGACGATCTTGTTTTTGGTGACCCAATCACGCTGGGTCCTGCGCGCTATTTGGCGCTGGTTCTGGGTTTTTCTGCTGTTTTGAACGCGGATAGTCCTTTGCTTGGCTATTGTGATCTTGTTCCGGGTGGCGGTGCGCTGGAAGCCCAGCGCGGGCGTTTTGCAGTGACGGCTCCTGCTGGTGGCTGGTTTCAGCTGACCCGTGTTTAACGCCCCGTTTTTTCGCTTTTAAAATAGGAAAACAGCTATGACTGTCTTTGCAAAAGACCCTGCAGCCACGCTTGATTACAGTTTTGACTGGTCTGCCTGGCTTGCCCCCGGGGAAACCATTACCACCGATAGCTGGGCGGTTGAACCAGCGGGCGTGGGTGCTCCCATGTTGGGTGTGGAAACTGTAACCGGGGCTACGCGGGCGGTTCTGGTGTCTGGCGGCACTGCGGGCCACCGCTACCGGTTAAGTTGTCATATAGAAACGGATGCAGGCCGCACCGCAGAACGCAGCGCGACGCTTCGGGTTATGGAGGTATAAATGAGAACGCAAATCATGACAGGCCCTGCTAGCGAACCCGTTTTGCTGGAGGAGTTTAAAGATAATCTGCGGCTTGATGGTGCTGAGGAAGATGCCTCGCTTGGTGCATATATCAGCACTGCACGAACGATGATTGAAGATCATGCTAATTTGATGATGGTGGATCGCACGCTTGATTTATATATGAACAAATGGCCACTTGAAGCCGTTGCACCTGGCCTGCACCGATCGCATGACCCCTGGTGGTCAGGGGTAGCTGACGGTGCAATCACTGATCTGGGTCAAGCTGCTTCATATGCGGTGTTGCCTGTACGCCCGGTGAGCCAGATCAGCAGCATTGCCATTGTTGCGGCAGATGGCAGCGAAAATTTATGGGCTACAGAAAATTACCATGTGCGGCCCGGATTACAGCCCGCCATTGCGCTTGCACCGGGTGGGCGCTGGCCGGTGCCCGGCAAGCCGGTTGACGGTATCAGGATAAGTCTTACCGCTGGTTTTGGTGCTGACTGGAACCAGGTGCCGGCAAGCTTGCGACAGGCTCTGTTAATGCTTGCAGGGTATTTGTACGGCAATCGCGGTGAACAAGGTTCTGACGGTGCTGTCATTGCCTCCGGGGCTGCGAGTTTGCTGCGACCTTACCGAGAGCGAAGGCTATGAGCGGCGCTTCGGGCGGGCTGGCTGCGAGGCGGCACCGGATCACTTTGATGGCGGAAGACAAAAGCCAGGGTGCAGGCGGGCGTATGGTCATAACAACGCCGATTATCGCTGATGTATGGGCAGCTGCAGATGAAACTGGTGGTAGCCTTGCAGAAAGAGCCGCCCATGAAAACATGCCTGTGCGGGTAAGGTTTACCACGCAGTATCGCACCAGTTACCAGTCAGCCCGGCGGATATTGTGGCGCGGAGCCACTTACCGTGTCAGTGGCTTGCAGGCCAACCGACACGCAGCAGTGCCCAGCCTGATGTTTGAAACAGCCCTAACGGAAGGAAGCCTGCCATGACCTTGCTTGCAGCCCCGAAATTCCAGGAAGGGGTGTTTTCGGCATTGAGTGCGGATCCGGATTTATCCTTGATGCTTGCGGGTTTATATGACGAGGCCCCGGCCGGCGCACGTTACCCTTATCTGGCAATGGGGGAGACCAGCCTTGCGGAGGGTGACTTGAAAGACAGACGTGGTGGCAAGCTGGTATTTGATTTGTTCCTATGGTCGGACGAAGCCAGCCAGATGCAGGTAAAAGAACTGATGGCTGCAACTGATAAGGTGATGCAGGCGGCTGACATATCAGTGCTGGACCATGACCTGATTACGCTCAGGCTGGTGAGTGCCAGTGTGGTCAGGCAGTGGAACGAAGCGGGAAGCCTATACCGGGGGCGGTTAAGTTATAGCGCCTTATTGTACGCAGTTTAATCATCACCCGTAACACGGCCCCGAGATTTTTTCAGGCCTGAAGTACGGGATTTCGCATTGAGGCGGCGTTCTTTTGCGCCCTTTGTGGGTTTGGTTTTACGGCGTGCTCTGGGCGGCGTGGCAGCAGCACGGATCAACGCGATGAGACGTGTTTCAGCGGTTTCGCGGTTCCTGTGCTGACTGCGACTTTCGCTGACCTCAATTAGAATAACGCCGTCATTTGACATGCGCTGGCCCGCCTCCTTTTCAAGGCGGGTAAAAACGCCGGGCGTAATCGCCGGGCTGTTTCTGGCGTCGAACTTTAACTGTACTGCGCTGTTTGTGGTGTTCACGTGCTGTCCGCCCGGTCCGCCCGCACGAATGGCTGTGAAGCGAAGCTCGTCATCACCAAGGCTAATATTTGCTGTTACGTCAATCACGGCAACCCTGTTGTTCGTGCATGCCTTGAGGCAGTTGCCAGTTTGGCGGCTGTTCGTTCGAGTTTGTACTTAAATCCATTTTACTCTTGGTCCCACATGCGGGGCTTTTTTATTCATACCCCAAAGCAAGGAGAAACACACCATGGCAGCTCAAAAAGGTAAAGACCTGCTTCTGAAAATCCATGACGGAACCGTATACCAGATCGTAGGTGGCTTTAAATCAAATGACCTTACAATCAATGGCGAAGCCGTTGATGTAACGACCAAAGACAGTGCTGGTTTCAAGGAATTGCTTGAGGGCGCGGGCGTTCGTTCACTTTCGGCGTCTGGTGACGGCGTGTTTATGAACGACACCACCTTTGGTATCGCCCACGGTCATGTACTTGCAGGTACGCACCCTGACTGTGAAATCACTGTGCCGGGCCTTGGCACTTATACCGGTAAATTTGCCATTAGCAGTTTGCAGATGAGCGGCAGTGTGGAAGGCGAGGTTAGCTATACTATTTCGCTCGATTCCGCTGGCGTCATCACCTTTATCTGAGGCGTATGATGGCTAGAAAAATTTGCGGAGAAAGCAGCCTTAAAGTCGGCGCGCGCACTGTGCGGCTTCGGCTTGATATTGGCACCATGATGGATCTCGAGGATCATTTCGGCATGGGGCTTGTGCCCTTTCTGGCTGAACGATTGCCAGAGTTTCGCCTAAAAGATCTGGCAGCATTGTATTTAGCGATGACAGGAGGTGACTTCACCGATGAAGCCGCTTGTCGTAAAGCTGGCGAGACACTGGTGAGGGCTGGACTCAGCGAAGTGGCTACTGCAATTTCAAATTGCTTTGAAGCGACATTAGCCCCTGAGCCAGAATCCCAAAAAGAAGTTCGCAAACCGGCGGGAAAGGTGCGAGCCCCGAAACGTTAGGGGCTGAAAGTCGCGTGCCTGAAGCTATCGAATGGGACAAAGTGTTAGAGGCAGGTGCGATGATCGGTCAACAGCCTAACCAGACCATGTGTCAAACCCTACCTGAAATGAAGATAACCATGCGCGGTTGGCAACGGGCGCACGGCATTGATCCCGACAAAAATAATGGCTCAAACGCAATGGGCCGCACCCGGCTGATGGAGCTTGTTGAAAGGGTTAAACTTGATGGAAAATGTGAATAACGAGGGCACGTTAAATTTGACGATGCAACTCTCAGAACTTGTAGCTCCGATGCAAGGGGCAGGCAGTATGCTTAAAACATTGGCCGATAAATTATCCACGACGCTAAATACGGCTGCCACCACAGTATCGGCGTCGGTGGAGGCACCAGAGAGTGCCACGGTTGGCGGTGAAGCACAGTCTAAGCTATCAGCTGGCGCATCGAGCCTCTTTGAGGGACTTTTTGCAAGCTTTAACGAACAATTCAGCGGTATTTTTACCAAGCTATTTGGAGGCGGCGAAGACGGTGAGGGCCTCTTTGGTACACTCGGTGCCCTTTTTGGTAGTGAGAAGGATGAGGACGGCAAGACAGGAGATGGCAGTGTTGAAGGAACAGATAAAATAAAAAAGGCCAATGGGGAAGTTGTTGAAGACCAGAAAAATCAGGATAATGAACGGGTCAAAAGTGATGCAAAAGCCTGGGGGGCGATTGTGGGAAATGCGCTTGCGGGGTCCAAGAAATTGCGCAAAATCAAGAAAGCGGCAGCGATTGGTAGCGTTATCATTGATACGGCCAAAGGTATTGCCAAAACTTTCGCCGAACATGGTTTCCCGGGCGGAATCCCCTATGCAATAGCTTTGGCGGCCAAAGGTGCTGCAGAAATCAAGACCATCAAAGGCCAGGCGCATGATGGCATCAATAATATCCCCTCCACTGGCACCTATTTGCTGGAACGCGGAGAGCGTGTGGTTGATAGCAGATTGAATACGGACCTTTCTGGCTTTTTGAAGAACCAAAATGGCGCTGTGAGCACAATTAACAGTGTCTCCAACAACAATGCGCCTTCTTCGGTAACCAATGCGCCGGTGATCAATATGCGGTTTGGATCAGGCACAGACGAAAACACAGTTTCCAGCAACCGAGGGGCAATGGAAAGCATGATCCGTGAAGTCTTCGCCGATTACGCAATGGATGCCCCGTTTGGATGAGCCAGCTTAGTGAAGGAATTTCACATGAGTATCTTAACCGACATCAAAAACTCTATGTGGAAGGGTTTGGCATTGGAGGACAGAGTTAATACGAGATGTTCAAATTGTGATGGCGAGGCATATCTAGATTTGAAAAACATCAGCAGTGCCCGTCAAGCACGGTATTTGACCCTGTATGCGCGGTATAAAATGGCAAAGTTGCAGGGCAAAACCCACAAGGTATGGAATTCAAAATTAGACGGCAAAGTCCGAGGAGGCCACAGGAGAATAGATGGAGAACGAGTAGCGATTGATGACTTTTTTAGTATTGGAGGAGAAAAGCTTTTTCTACCATCAGATCCAGACGCCTCACTATTAGAAACAGCCAACTGTCGGTGCACAGTAGTATATGTAAATGAAGCTCCGCCAGATGCACCCGAAACAGAGTGTATGCGATTGAGGCGGGAGTTAGCGCTTACTAAACAAGCGCTTAGAAGGGCGCGGCAAAGGCTTCGCCGCGCCGCGCTCGATATTGAAAATGCCCGTATATCATTTGGGGAGCAAATGAATGAAGATATCCGCGAGGCATTTTCCACTCTTGTCTTGGACCTTATGGGCGCAGCTCTTGGTAGAAGCAAAACCGAGCTTATTGTCGCAGTTGCATCTTTTGAACTTTGGAGGCGTCAGTTCAACTCTGAATTGCCCCAAAAAATAAGGCAGCACCTGACTTTGTTCCACCGTGAGTATAGAAGCGCGAGCGAATTGGTGCAGTCCGAACTAAATAATGAGAGAAACATTGCAAAGCGCATGGCGGAGCTTCGGTGCGCAGGTTCATTTTAGCGTTTGTAACAATTCCAATAAACACCTCTAAATCTACTGGAAAGTCATTCATATGACAGCGATTTATCTGCCGGATAGTCCGGCACCGGCATCAGTGCGTGTGCGTACCAAACAGCGCACCAAGGCCTCTACAGCAGCCAGCGGCAAGATACAAAGTCGCCTTTATGGTGGCCAGTCGTATGCCATAACGCTTGTGTATAATCCCATGCGGCGAGATCAGGCCGCGCCGTTGATTACCTATTTGCATGAAATGCAGGGGCGGCACGGTATTTTCAGGGTAAAACTGCCTCAACTCACAGGGCAGGCAGGGCAGGTTGTCGGGAATTTTCTCAATTTTTCCAATGATACCAAACTGCATATGGTCACAGTTGAAAGCCCGCTTGAAGTGACGCCGTTGGCGCGTAACGGCGGCGGGGTAGTGGATGCAAATTCACCTTATATTCAGTGTTCGCTCGCCGGCGATATGCAGCAGATTGAGCTCGGGCGCAACGGTCTTATCCGGCTCGAAATTGATCTGGTGGAAAGGCTTTAGATATGTTGGATGTTTCTGCCGCGCTTTTAACGGCTTTGCAAAGTGAAAACCTGCGCTTTGCGTGGTTGATAGGTTTTCCAAATATGCCAGACGCCATCAATAGTGGTGTCACCGGCGTGTATTTCACCGATGCAGCAAATGATCTTGTTTATCAAACCAAAACATATGTCAGCGCAGGCGATGTGCTGACATTACCTGGTGTAGTGCGCGAGCGAGGCATCAAACTACAAGGCTATAGCTTTACGCTTGCTGGCGCTGATCAAAGCAACGCTGTGCGCTTGGCCGCTGAAAATATGACAGGCCAGGTGGGCGAAGTTTTCCTCGCATTACTGGATGATACGGGTGCCCCCATAAACAGTGAAGCCATCAGCATGTACAAAGGCACTTTCCACACATGGAAGGAACGTGAAAGCGGTGCAACCAGCACAGTCGAAGTATCGCTGACTAGTCCCTGGTCAAAACCCAATCTCACCGCCGGACGTGTGACCAGTGCCAACAATCAGGAAGACCTCCATACCGGCGATAAATTTTTTCAGTACGCGCACCGGGAGCGCAACAATCTTGGCTGGGGGAGTGAAAACTAATGGGCCTTCTCAGCTTCTTTGGCGGCTTGCTTGGATTAGGTGGCTCGCCAGCACGCAACATAGATATTCAGAAAGTTTCCGCAGCATCTGGATTGAAAGTCATATACGGCACGCGCCGTGTGGAGCCTATATCGGTCTTTAAGGTCATATCGCGTAATAATATGCCTCGTACCAGCGGCGTTTATGATCATGTTTTTGATGCCGACCCGACAGATAAAAGGGAAGAAGTTCGAGACAATAATGACTGGCTTCACAGAATTGATGTTTGGGGGCAAGGAGAGATTTCCGCGATTTCGCGATTTTGGATTGACGGAGACGCTCATACAGCAACTCGCTTTAAGACCAAACCCTATATTCGCGTACTTAGCAAATATGGTTCAGATTCTCAGGCGGCAGCAACAGAACTAGCCACAGGCCATAGTGACTGGACGAGTAATCACAAAGGGCTGGGGGTTGCTTATACATGGGTACGATTTTTTAACTATGGCAGCAAACCGCAATATGATGCTGAACCACAACTTTCCGCACAAATAAAAGGGTTGCGCGTTTATGACCCACGGGAAGTAACCCACAGCTTTAGTGATCCGTCTACCTGGGTTTATTCGAATAACCGCGCACTGATTGTTCTCAATTATCTAATGAGTAGTTTTGGGTTCAATGCGCCATTGGAAGATTTGGATATTGCAAGCTTTATTGGCGCTGCCAACAAATGCGACGAGCAAATGGATATTCCACCAGTGTTAATTAACCAGACAGGGGTGACAATACCAAACCACTGGAATTGGTTGATCGGAGATTTTGAGGATATTCTGGATGGCTACCCCTTTACAGGCTATCGCCCTGATCAGGCTGCAGCAATAACACAGGCCAAATTTGCGGTAGATGCCGTTCTGGACCCCAAAGATGGCGTCATTAAAAATACGAAATATTTGTTGGAGGGCATGGGGTGGTCTCTACCTTGGTCTAATGGGCAACATAAATTGATTATTGAAGATGTTATTACCAGTACTGTTATGACATTTGATGAAAACAGCATTCTTGGGGGCTGGACAATTGAACGGGGAATGCGTGGTGACAGGCTGAATCGCGTTACCGTTGAATTCCCCAACAGTAACAAAGACTATAAGGATGATACGGTTAGCTGGCCTTCGATCAGCAGCCAGACCTACTTGGACTATAAGGCTGAAGACAACGGACAGGATCTGCATACCAACCAAGCGGTTAAAACCGTAACAGACTTTTACCGAGCACAGGCATATGCTGAATATCTGGTGCGTAAAAGCAGAGTAAAGACTAAAATTACAGGCCTGAGGTTGGCGCCTAAAGCCATGTTGCTGGAACCTGGCGACGTTATTTCCATCTATTATCCTGAAAAAGGCTTTGGCATAGATGCTGGCTTTGACGGAACCTTATTCATTGTTGAAAAGGTCGATGTTTCGGCATTTCTTGATGTCAGGGTCGACCTCACACGGTATGATCCAACTGTTTACGGTGCGCCTGTCCTTGAACAAGAACCTCTTGCTAATTCGCCTTATAATCCTGATTGGTGGCGAGATCCACCAGCGGTGATTAACCCTCTGATAACACCGGCCTACGAGACCAATGCAGATGGGTCTATTATCCGTGTGCTCGACGTCACCTGGCAGCTTCCTGTTGATTTGATTGGTATAATATCAGTTGAGGTAGCTTGGAAAAAACAGGCAGCAGCTGAATATACAGATAGTATATTATTGGACGGTAGCAGTAGTGCCGCGAAAATTACTGGCGTTACCAATGATAATGTCAGTTATGATGTCCGCATAATTTATAAGACACGACGAGGGCAGGAATCGCTGCCTGTTGTGCTGCCAATCAGCCTTACAAACATTGCTAGCAAGCTCGATTTGATAGAAGACGGCGCAGACAATACGGCGGACCATCAATTCGCTGCTGCCATTGTATGGGATATTGGGGGTACATCGCAGGGTTGGACAGCCGTAAACGCTACTTTGGCACTAAGTAGCTATGGCATGACAGTGACACCCACAACGGTGGATCATCAGCTGATTTCTCCTGACAACCTGAATATAGACGGCGGCCGGAATGGCACTGTGATGATGCGGGTAAAAAGGGTGGCGGGCAATACGCTGGAAAAAGAAAACATCAAATTGTATTTCCAAACAGTAGCTGATCCCACATGGAGTGAAAGCAAAACACTTTTACTGAGCCGTCGCCTCAATACAGGAGCCTGGACAACTGCAGTATTTGACCTTACGGCAACATCGGCGTGGACATCTGATACCATAAAACGAATACGCCTTGATATTACCGAACAATCGGATGATGTGTTTGAGGTTGACTGGATATCCGTTGGACGAAGTGCTGTTGCGAATTTGACCAACAATGTTAATCTGCTGGACAGGTTGAGCCACGTGGTTCTTGGCCTTGCTGACCAAGATTTGGATGGCCAGTTCGATGATATAATTCTTGACGAAATGGGCCTTAAGGCTGGTGATGTGGTGTCTGCAAGCATTGAGGTGCTCGCTGGTGGTGCGCGTGGCGGTAAGCTTAGTATTTATTTTGTGAGTGACGGCGATGTCACGCCGGGGCCGGTCCAAAAATATGCACCCAATTGGATCAGCAATAGTGGTCTTCAATATGTAACGAGCAAGATTGAAAATATAGTTATTCCCGATATGGCGGAAGGTGTGACCATAACCAAAATCAGGCTAAGATTAAGTCGCCAAGATGCTGTGGCAGGCCTCGTTGGTGCCCGTCGCCCCATGCTGAACCGAGGCCCAACTGTGGAACCATGGAATATCGCGCGTGCAGATGTGGCCGCCGACGCAACACATAATACCGGTGTGCTTGCGGACTTGGATGAGGTGACCAATGCAGAACTGGCGCTGCTCAGTGCTACGTGGAAAACCGGTGGAAGTAGTGGCACAATGAATTTTATAGATGGGGAAAGTCTATCAATCGGGGCATTAATTTATAGGGATTTTGCAACGGGAGCTGAAATTCAACTCCTTTGGAACCCAGTAGCCAAAACCAATGTAGGCACTAGTGAGCAGATAAATGTAAAATTTTATCGGGAGGACATGCCAGGAAGTGGACCAAGAATTGAAATTGAGAGTTTTACATTCTTCCTCTCAAATACACGAAAAAATGTACCAATAGTTCTGTTATGGACACCTGCGAGCATCGCAGAAATACAGAATACACACTCCATTGGTATTGAGCTTTCAATTGTTGACGGCACCGGAAATGTAACATTTGAGCCAGCTCGTTTTGCTATTTCAGAGGATACTGCATAATGCCAAATGCCAAATATACGATAGTTCAAATTGTTATGTATGACACCAAAACAGGTGACATCAATGTAGATGGAGTACAATCAATAACGCAGAAGATGCTTGATGAAATGGTATTGACGGCAGGTACATCAGTAATGGCCTACGCAGGCAAAGTGCATCCTGATACCCACAAAGTGGACACCACACAAACACCACATCTGGTGGTGTCTTATATCAAACCGGTTGATATGGAGGCAGCGAGGCGCGATGCCAAATGGCATATAGATTGGAAAGCAGCAAAACAGCGCTCATTAACAGTCAGCCATGGGTATGGGCAGGAAATGGTCTATATGGCTAAGGAAATAGAGGCCAGGGCCATGCTGAAAGACGCATCTCCCAAAGTCACGCAATATCGACTTTTAGCGGCAGAAGTAGGTATTACTGCGCCAACATTGCGTGCAGTGGGATCTCTAATAAGAGGTAAAGCCGACCAACAAAAATCTCTGTACGCAGGCATTGAAACAGAACGCCTTCGAACCAAACAGGCAATCGATCAAGCAAGCAATGCCTTAGATGTAGATAAAGCTTTGAAGGCTGGTGTTGCGGCCCTGAACGCACAATACCACACCAAAGCACCTACACCCTAAGGCAGAGGCTTGTCGCAGTGGCTGCAGGTGTCGGGGACTTTTGACCGGTAACCATAATGCCAGGGCGCATAAACACCTGTGCCGCAATGTGGGCAGGCCAACCGCCGCTTGATGACCTGGCTGCCAAGGATTACCGCAATTAATAACCACAAGGCGGCTATGCTGTATGGGCTGGTCTCAAAATACCAATATTCAAGCGCCAGCAATATCACAGCAAGCGCACTCACAGCATCTAAAAGCTTGAGTTTTGACCGGGTCTTAACTGCCGGGCTACCAGTCATTTTATCGGTATCATTAGCCAAAAAATCCTCCAATCAATCAATAGTTTAGTGAGATTATGATGAAAAGTCTACTGGTTGCATGGCCCAGAGCCGTGCGCGCATTTTTTGCGCGTTCTTTCCGTACCCTATCCAGCTTTTTTGCCGGGCGGCCGGCATTGACACGCGCATGGCTGGTCTTTGCCCTGTACGGCTTGCTGGCGCTGCCAGCCGTGTTGCTTGGGACGCTGCTGCCCGCAGTGGCGTGGGCATTGTTTCTGGCGGCATTATTCTGGGGTATGGGGGCAGAGCGCGCCAGCCTTGAATGGGATGCTGTCTTTACCTTGCCGTCCCCTGGCAGTTTTGCCTTTTGGCGCTGGCATGCGCTTGAAAGAAAGCGCTTTCTCAGTGCGCTGGCTGCATTGGTAACTGGTTTGTTCTTAAGCGTTGCAGGGAGGCTCATTTGATGGCTCCCCTGGGCACAAAACGCGAATATCCGAGCAGTAATGTGAACGGCATTCCATTCCCGGGCGAAGGCAGCCAAACTGCAAATTCTGCTCTGCTGCGCGCCACACTGGCGCTCGACAGAATGGAACGACACGAGGCCGAATGTGGCCGCCGCTGGGGCATTGTCCTGAAATTATTATTCCTCGTGCTTACGCAGCTGTTTGGGCTGCTGGGCTTCCTCACCGCAGATAAACTGGGATGGTTGATATGACAGGTCCGTTTGATCCGCGCAGCGCGCTTTCGCCGCATTTTCGTCTGTCTGAGTTTACCAACAGCCAAATCGCGGCAAAGCATCAACTGTATAATATCCCCCGGGATGATTTTGAAATCGCCAACCTGAAGGCGTTGGCGACCCAGGTGCTGGAACCTGCCCGGCGCCTTATCGGGGTGCCGCTGATCATCACATCGGGTTTTCGGTGCGGCACGCTAAACAGGCTTATTGGCGGTGCATCCCAAAGCCAGCATATGCTCGGGGAAGCGGCAGACTTTATCCCACGCGGGCTTGCGGTGGAAGCCGCCGCCCTTTTGTTGACAGCCCATGAAGATGTACAGTTCGACCAGCTAATTTATGAAGTTCGACTTACGGAAAAAACACCGCCTGTGCGCTGGATCCATATTTCGCACAAACGCCTTGGTGGCAACCGGTGTGAGGTGTTGAGCATTCTGCATGGCGGTGCTGCTAAAAAGGTGCGGCCCGGCATTGTGAGCCTCGGTGACTTTGAAACCGCTCCCAATACAAAAAAAGCTGAGACAAAAATCTCTGAGACAACGCCCGGTGCCCGCAGTCCATGCCAAAACAGGGCAGGTCACCATGCGGCGTGACTGGATATTTGAACTGGGTCAGGGCGCAGCACTGGGTGCAGCCCTTGGCCTGCTGGCCCATAGTTTCCTGAATTGGAGCATGTGAAATGGCAATTCCCCTTCTTGATACCATCCTCGGCGTAATCAAAGGCCCGCTGGACAAACTGATCCCTGACAAAGGCCAGAAGGCTGAGTTCAGGCACGCGCTTGAGATGGAAATCCTGCGCACAGGGTTGGCGCAGATGGAGGTAAACAAGGCCGAGGCCGAGCATGCAAGCGTGTTTGTGGCGGGCTGGCGGCCGTTTATTGGCTGGGTGTGCGGCTTGGCGCTGGCGTGGCATTTCATGGGCGCTGACATTCTGGGTTGGCTACGGCTTGCCTTCTTCCCCGATATGCCCGCACCGCCCGCGCTGGCAGGCACAGAAACCCTTATCACCGTGCTGATGGCCATGCTGGGCCTCGGCGGCCTACGCACCGTAGAAAAACTAAAAGGCGTCAGCCGCGATAAGTGGGACGGGAAGTAGGGCATGGTACAGGCATCCGTTAATTTACGACAGGATCCGGTCAAAAAAGTTATTGACCGTTTGTTGGTCAACGCGGCAGTTAATGAGGCAACCAGAATAAAAAAATCAGTACCTTTACCGGAACAGGAGGCCAACCAGTTGGCCAGCGCAATAATTGAGGCGGGGCAAAAGGGTATTGTCTTACGATTGACAGATATATTGGGGCAACAAGGTGGTAATTTAGTAGTACTTCTTGAAGTTATTACTCCCAAAACACCCAAACCTAAAAATGAAGCCAAGAAAGTTTTTGCTGAGTTAATGAAGAAGCAAGGTCGCTGGAAGGGTCTAGGGAACGCGGCTTTGTCTTTTGCTACAAAAATGAAAATTCCGGCGATGCAAAACCTGCCATTTGCGACGGCGGGCTTTCTCAATATTTATGACTTAAAAAAGTGAGAAGCTCAAATTTTCAGTGGAGGTTTTCCTGTTTGGTGCGGTTGAGAAATTGTCGGAAAATGATGATGACGATTCTGAGGATGAAGTTGAAAAGGCCGCTGCCAAATTAAATGAAGTGAAAATCAGGCGAATTTTCAGAATAATTGGGAAAAGTCAACCAAGGGCAGCAAAAAAGGAAAATATAGTTGATGAGGCAGACGTTGACCAAAAAATAAGAAAATGGCTACAGCCGCTTTTTGATTTTAACGACAAGTTTGAACACGGTGCCGATAGTCTTGAAATTTTTAAGCAAATAGAAAAGCTTATTCCAGAATATAAAACGGCACTAGAAGGCACAAAATCAACTCTTTTACGGCAAGTTGTGGATGGTAACCTTCCATGGAGGAAGGCTGTTAAACGTGCTGAAAAATTTGCTGAGTTGTTGTCGCCGGGCGACCGAGGGATTACCAACTTTTTTCGAAATACTATTTTCAAGAATATTTCAGGTCAAATTGATGGGCTGGGCAAGGTATTAGAGGAAGTTAAAACGGAAACTATTGGTGACTTTCCCAAAAAGGGTTCAACCAAAAGAAATGCTGGAGGGAAGCGGGCTCAATCACCACAAACCAAGTACCAGAAGGCCTTAAAGCAAAAAACACCTAAAATTTTTCAGAATGCTTTGAGTGGGTTTGGAGATGTTGACGGATATGTGAAAAAGTTCGCGAAATATGGGGGAGCAGCAGCAAAGCATTTAGGCCGCATTTCACTGGCCTATGACATTGTAGAAATTGTCACCGCGTCTTCTGTTAAGCAAGCTGTTACCAAAACACTGGAAACCGGGCTCAATTTAGCTGGAACGGTGGCAGGTGCAAAACTGGGCGCTGTGGCGTTTTCCTTTGCTGGCCCCGTTGGTATTTTCGTTGGCGGCATTTTGGGAGGGTTGTTAGGATCATTTCTTGGCGAAGCTTTTGCTAAAGATGTCGTTGAGTTAGGTGAAAAGTTCTTGGCAGCAATTGTTAAAGTCGTACAGCCATTTTTTGATACTCTTGAAAATGAGTTTCACAGTCTCATCAACCCTGTATACGATGGTCCCCCCGGGTTTTTTAATGACGAATTTTGAGTGTAAACCAGATTTGCCAGTGGAAGTTATCGGGCCTCTCATAGGAATTTTTGAGTAGTAAGCGCCCCGCCACTGCTGCTACAGTCCCCAATATCTGGCCCGCGAGAGGGCTAGCCGAGGTAGTAATTGGGGTAGCGGATGTCTGATGATAACAAAAGGCAGTTCAAGTAGCTGGTCGACCAGATAGCCGAAATGTAAGGCATGCGTGGACCGTTTCAGTAAATGAGCAAGTAATTGCTTTGGGGTTGGTTGCTTGTGTTGGGATCGTAGCAGTTCTACACAGCATGTCATTACCTCTGTCCTCAGAATGGAATGACTATGAGGCGTTCCAAAAAGGGCGCGACACTAAGTGTTATGCGCAGGCTGAGATCACGGCAGACATGAATGCTAACGAGACTATCCCAAAACTGAAAAGCCGATATCTGAAACCTGCCGAACAAGGCGATGCTTTTGCGCAATATTGTCTTGCGAACTACTATCAGGTGGGCACACACATTGGTGGCGGTGAAGACTATGTTTTGGCAGCGAAATGGTTGCAGTTAGCAGCAAAGCAAGGTGACCGATATGCACAATATAATCTGGCGCACTTGTATGATGTAGGGTTAATTTCCAAAAATCCTGTTGAGGCATTCAAGTGGTTTTTACTCGCGGCAGAACAAGGTGATGGCAGGGCGCAATTGGCGATTGGTTATATTTATCACGGTGGGGCACCATCTTATGGTGCAACTGTAAAGGAGGATCAGGTAGCTGCACGCAAATGGTTTCTTCTTGCGGCTAATCAGGGCGATCCAACGGCTCAATACTGGATTGGGTATTTGCACGAAAATGGCTTGGGCGGTAATGTTGACTACGCCTTGGCGCGCAAATGGTATAACCGTGCTGTCAAGCAAGGTTTTGAGCCCGCTCAACAAAACCTTGCTGGATTGAAACTGCGAAATAAGTAGTCGCGAGAGTGGCCGTTTATCTGAATGGTCGTTCCCCCTCCCACTATACTTATCCTCCCACCACCTTCCTCACAGGGTTTTCCCTCAGCACCAGTTTTTGGTCCTATAGGCGGACTTTTAGGTCTTTTTGCGGTTTTTTTGTTTGGCGGAATAATTGGTGGGTATTACGGAAGTGTACTCGGAGAAAAAGTTGTTTTAGCACACCCAGAGTTCGTAGCTAATTTTGCGCACAGGGCGGAAGAGCTGTACGATGGGGTCGAGGATATGATTGAGACAGAGATACGAAAAATTAGATATCGGAGTTGTTGATATTCAGGTGAAAGCTAAATTTCGCCTTGGTGGCGTGAAGTTTCAGGTAGGCTTTAATTCGGAGTTTTCTTGGGCCGGAATAGAGCCCGTCGAAACCAGCTTCGGCGAAGCAATATACGCTTATTTTAAAAACATTCGTGGCTTTTCCACAAATGCTAACCTCCAGGAAGCTGTAGATAAGATAAATGAGGGTTATAAGCACCCCGCCTTATCTAGCGCTATCATCAGCGGTTAGATTTAAGTTAATCGCTGGTGTTTAGGAAGCCTTCATCTCAACAATAAAATTCGTGGAAAAATGCGGTAGTTAATTAGCAGTCAGATCGTCTTTCACCTGAAAGGCCTTTACGGTTCTGATTTAGCACACCACTACAACTCCCCCTCACGCAGGGCTTTCCATCAGCACCAGTTTTTTTATCAGCACCGGCTTCACCAGCTCGTAGCTCATATGCAGTTCTTTATAATATTGCGCTGCATGCTCCAGGTTTTCTTCCCGCCCCAGCATTTCAAGTTGCGCCGCAACGTTTGAAACCCCCTCCGCACCAAATATCAGGCTGGTTGACTTCAGCTTGTGTGACAAAAATTCTATTTTACGCGTATTTACAGCGACCTGTCATGGCGCAGATGGAGGTGAACAAAGCCGAAGTCGCTTCCAGGGTTTTGGCACCCAAGCGTGTTTGTGGCAGGGTGGCGGCCTTGAGGCTTTGGTTCTTGGGGCTGGGTGTGTGGCTTGGCGCTGGCGATATTGCTTTTGGGCAATTTCATGGGCGCTGATCTTCTGGGTTGGCTGCGTCTCGCCTTCTTCCCGGATATGCCCCTTATGTCTTGGGCCAGCCAACGCTGGCAGGCACCGAAACCCTTATCACCGTACTGATGGCCATGCTGGGCCTGAACATTGAAATAGGGGCGGCCTGCGCACAGTTGAAAAACTAAAAGGCGTCAGCCGCGATAAGTGGGATGGGAAGTAGGATGCTATTTGGGCGCGCTTCTCAGACGCTGTACTTTTTTAAGTTGGGTCACCTGCCAAATTATAAGAGCCACGAAAACTAGAAGGCCAGCCAATGCACCCATGAGTTTCAAGCCAACAGTAGCTACGGCATCCGTTATGCCTTCCTGCAAAAGAAGGTTGGTGCCGCGGAATCCAATCATCACTGGATCACCGTAATTTTCTTGAAAGTAACCGCGAATTTTGAAGCCTTTCACTATTCCAGGCGTAATTCCCCTCGCTGAATTTAATTCGGCCATTAGCATACGCCGATCTTCTTCATCCCGGGCAAGTTTTTTTTGCTGCTGTTTTTGGACTGCGGCGCGGCGAAACTGTACAGACTCCAAAACCTCACGGTCAACGTCTATCGAAATTAACAGGTTTTTCCGTTCATCAGGCTCAGTTGCCTGTTCCAGTTGCTTTTGCTGCTTCTCAATACGCGCAAGCAAATTTAGCTCGTCAGAAGAAATTGATGTGTCTATTTCAAAGAGTTTGTAAAATTGCATCTGGGTATTTTGGAGATGTTGTTTGATGACGGTACTATCAAACTGCCCTATGGCGGTATCGAGATTCAGGATTACCGTATTCATATTGAGCATGAAGGAATGAAGCCCGCTGATGTCAACATTTGCCAGATCAAAACCCACGCGTTGCTTCATGGCATTCCAACTAGTTACAAAGTCGCCATATGCGTTCTCAATGAGGTTTTTTTGAGCGACGGGTGCCAGCTCTTGTTTTGCAGAATATTCTCCGATCACAGCAAATTCATCAGCGAAAAATGTTAAAGCCGTTTCAATCGACTTTCTTACAACCAAAGCATTTTCTGTCTTTTCATTCTTTATAGGTACGCTATTGATGACACGCGCCTGCAAAGCCCGAATTTCAATAATAAAATTCGTTATGAAAAGTGTTTTTTCAGCGTTATCTGTTGGTGTAAATTGTCGCTGTTCGGCATATTCTGCCAATATGTCCTCGCGTCCTCTGAGGTAGCCTTGGTACGCTTTTTCAAGTTCAGGAAATTCTTCTGTGTAGGTCAGGGAACCACCGTCCCATAAAGAGAGAATTTGCTCGGCTTGTTTTGCTATGGTCGGCCAATATTGCGATGTAATGCCCTCCTGCAAAATTGTATGGTCCCCCAGCGATGTGGGTACGCGCGCGGTAACAGTTCCGCGCCGGGCGTAAATGCCAATGCGCTGGCCATGAAGGCTAAGAACCAGCCAATCAGATTTTTGAAGAAACACGGAAAGCTCGCTGTACGGTGCAAGCTCTTCTTTTTCAGCCCAATAGCTTGTGGCGAAAAACCCTGAAATAATGGCGAGCGAAGCAAGAGCGGCAATGATTAAATAACGCATAAATAGACCCCCAATAGCTGATGCGGTAGCGGCATTCTGTCAATTCACTGTCTCGCCTACGCAAGTTCAATTTTCACGAGAACAGTACATCTATAGCCACCCCACCTTTTAATTGCAAGACAGAAGAACAAACAGGAAACAAAACTGTCTGACTGTTTTGGTGCGCTTCTTCAGTCCGGCCGCTTGCAGGCCTGTTCCCATTTGTGAAAGGATTAATTTTGACCATAGTATTTGAAAACTCGGTAGGCCGAGGCGCTGCAAACAGGAAGGTCGATGTGCTTACGGCGAAGGCTGCACTGCATAATCAAAAATCTCTACGGTTCACGCCCAGAAGCAAAATCAACACCACTGCAGATAAGCTCTTTTTTGAGGACATTGGCAGGTATAAAGCCGCAAAAGGGAAATCAGAAAAAGGCGGTGTCACCAGCCAGGTTTTGGAGAAGGGGGATGAAACTCGTGCTCTGGCGGGCGGTGTTATTGTCGCGCTTAAAAACATGAAAGCTTTTGTTTTTAGTGACAGCCATTTTGTCGTGGCAGACGGAAATGTAAGTTCGACGGCCCAATTCCCTGAGACATATTTTTTGCCCGCAGAACTCGAGGGGTCGTTAAACGATATAGTCACAAACATTTATGTCAGCATTTCGTGTTTGTCTACGCGCGTTTCACAGCTAGGGCATTTTGGCGTTTCGCTATCTGTGAAGGGTAAGCCATTCCTCGGATTGGAAACCAATAAATTGGTAGCAACTATCCCCAAAGGGTTTGTGAAAAATATTCTCCTTGTCGGCAATGAAGCATCAAAATGGAAGGTAACCAGCTCAAAAGAGTTTTTGTCGATAAGGACAAGGCAAGCAAACGCCTTTTTTATTGGGGCAGGTTTTTTAAACGACTTTGATAGTGACACCGCTGCCTACTATCAGATAACCAAACTTGCGAGAAACGATTACACGCGCGCTATTCTTGCTGCAATATTGCGTCCTTTACGGTTTCGCAATGGCGAGCCGAAAGGGGTTCTGAGAGGGAAAGATGAAATAGCCAAGAGCGCGGCACGGTTGGAGCGCATTAAAAAACACCGTTCAGGCGCTATAAATGCTGCGTTGATCTTGAATAAATTTGATAAGAAATACGTTAAGATAATCCAACAAATATATACTGAATTTACCGCGATCGAGCTTTGGCGTGAAGTCGCGAGAATTCCCCCCATGCAGATTGAACTTGGAATAAGATGGCAAGCCATATTGGGGTTGGGACTTAGCCTTGGGTATATCTATGACCCGAACAATGGCAGAGAGTTTTTGAAGGTCAATGTTAGTGCTGCGTTAGGGGTTAAGGCGGGTCTGCCGGAAATAGATTTTAAGCCAAGTTTTATTTCGGCAAGTGAAATCGACGAATTAAGAGGCACAAAATTTTCTGCCAGCGCAGACTTCACTATAGTGAAGGGAGGCTGGGGTCCGTTCGAGATCGAAATAAATGGACACGCAAAAGGAATAACCACACCCAAACTAACGGTTCTGGAAGGTAAAATTTCGCTTTCCAAATTTTACGAAGTTCTACAAAATGTGGAAACACTTGACAAATTTCTCGAAGAACTTTCCACCATATATGATGGCGGAAAGCAAAAAGAAAAACGAGATCAGCAAAAAATAGATGGCCGCTCGCAGGGTGAGCATCCGCCATCAAACACTACAAAAAAGTCAAAACCTAAGGGAAAGGACCAGATAAATCTGGAAGCTACTTTAATAAAGGTCGATATTGGTGTTGTAGATATTCAGATAAAGGTGAAGTCTAAGTTAAGCGGGGGTCGGCTACAAGTTGGGTTCAATTCAGAGTTTTTCTGGACAGGAGTTGAGCCTGTTGATACCGGTTTTGGAGAGGCTATTTACGCCTACTTCAATTATGTTCAAGGATATACCTTGCTTTCGGACCTTCAGGAAAAAGTTCACAAGTTAAATGAAGGCTTTGCCCATCCTGCCATAGCGAAAAACTCTTTTGCAATAGGATAGGCATTGCTGCCTTGTGTCAGCTTTAAGTTGCTAATCATGTAGCCGGACATATCAAGCTCAACAATTGATCATGCCGTCCCCCCTCACGCAGGGCTTTCCATCAGCACCAGTTTTTTAATCAGCACCGGCTTCACCAGCTCATAGCTCATATGCAGTTCTTTATAATATTGCCCCGCGTGCTCCAGGTTTTCTTCCCGTCCCAGCATTTCAAGTTGCGCCGTAACATTTGAACCTCCCTCCGCACCAAATATCAGGCTGGTTGACTTCAGCTTGTGCGACGAAAATTCTATTTTGTGCATGTTTTTGTCAACCACCGTTTCCCAATATTGCCGATAAGGTCCGGCGATACCTTCAGGAAGTCCCGCGTCAGAACTTTATATCGTCGTGCCATCCTCGATATTGTTAAAGGCCCCTTGGATAAATCGATCCCTGACAAAGGAAAAAGGCCGAGTTCACCCACGCGCTGGAAATGGAGATTTTGCGCATTTATAAGCATCGACACTGACTTCATGGATAAGACTTTGTATGGACTTCTTCCTAGCTCGACTGACTTGAAAAAAATCCATAGTAGACAAGTATTTTGAATACCAATTTCAGCATAAGAAAAACAAAACGCGGGGGAGGGGTGGCCGTTTGGCCGGTAGATGCCAATCACCCAGCTTATGGTTTCAGCCCCTCGCCGGCGCTTCATTTCTTGTGCACCGTTAAAGCTTAACGCTGCATGTGGTGGTCGCTGGGGCAAGCCCGAACACTTCGGGGGAGGATAGTGCAGGGGCTTGCCAAGCGTGCCAATAGTGTGGCAATCACAACCATAAGACACAAAACTAAACAAATAGTTATCAAAATGCCCGCGAGAAGGGTGTTTTATAGATTTTTCTGTAAGAGGTGTTGACCAGCTTCATCCCCACCTCTTACATGCCGTCAGGCACCCCATTAAATACCAAATCCAGATAACGTTTGATGAAGCCTGAGGGCAATTGCTGGAAATTATATAAGTGTTTGACACCCCTGGAAATTTAGCGAGCAGGGGCTTGTTGCCAGCCTTCAATCGTGGCGGATACAGCCTCTGTCACTGTGGCTGTATGGCTAACAAGCCTGCCGTCATAATGAATTTGTACCAATAATTCCCCAACGGTGAATTGCCGCGTACAGCGCCCCCACGGTCCGCCCGACCTAAGCGAGCGTAAGTGGATACAGTGGGCAAGCCAGGCTGTGTGATATAGGGGAGCAGTGCGGGTATCAGAAGGGCCAATATTCGTGTAAATCAGGTCTGCCCCGTTTTGCGAATTGGATGTGAGCCGAAAAATCCCAGCGGATTGATCATGGCTGATTGATCGCTTTGTATAGGGCGCTGTGCCCATCAGCAGGGCCCGGTCATTTGCCGTCATTGTATCAACTTTACCCACCCCACCTGAAAGGTGCGGCCCCTCGGTAGCTGGTAGCACTGCGTCAGAGTGCGGCTGTAGCGTCCAGATAATGCTGGAGCCAGCGATATTTTCGTCTGATACAAGGGTTGACGGCAGCAGTTCATCGGCGTAGCCCGTAAACTGGCGGGTGCCTGTCACCCCACCCAAAAAATCCCGCACCATTCCTTCAATATCCTGCTTTTCCTCTGTCAGAAAAGTCTTGGGTACATAAAGCGTAATGTCGCCGATTCTCATTGTCTTATAAGACTGTTTCTGTTCGGCAGATATCCACAGCCACACCAGCAATGCCACAATAACAAGCGGTAAAAATACAAGGGCCAAGCGTTTGTTTTTTGTGTTTGCCTGCATTTTGAGGCTCCTGCTGCTTTCATTTTCCCTTAATAGCTAGCGATTTATGGATTTTACGCAAGGCCGAAAGCCTTCCAGCCATACCAAAATGCCGGGTTCCGGCGCTGGTACTACCCTTCGTTTAGATTCTGACTTGTCCATTCATTTTGGGTTCAGCCCTGATGTGACCCTATGGGGCAAGAAATATAAACGGGGATGACAGCATGCCTTTTAGCAATTTGATCGATGGTAATTTTGTTTTTGACGGCTCCGGTGAGGACACCCGCTTTTTGGGTGGCACAGGGGATGATTTTTTAGTCGGTGGCAGTGGTGATGACCGGCTGATTGGCGGTGCGGGTGATGATTTGATCATTGGCGGTGGTTTTGATGACGGGCATATTCGCCATATCGACTGGTACGGCAATTTGAATTTCTTTGCCCCGGTTATCCCGGACAGCCCTGATGTTTTTGAAGGCAGCGATACGCTGGTTGGTGGGGCTGGTAATGATACCTTGGTTGGCGGCGGCTGGCAGGACGGTTTGGTGGCTGACGACGGGCAATATAATGTGGGGGAAGAGATCAATACACAGGTCATAATCCAGATTTTTCCTTCTATTGCCCCTGCCAATGTGATGTGGGCAGGGTCGGGCAATGATGTTGCTGTTGGTGGTGATTTCGCGGATGTTATTGGCGGGGGTTCTGGCCATGACCAGATATATGCAAACGCCGGATGGGATACAGTTTACGGCGGTAGCGGTGATGACAGTATCTGGGGTGATGGCGGTGCCGATGATCTTTGGTCAGGCAGTGGCAATGACCTGGTGTTTGGCGGTGACGGCGACGATGATATCGGCGGTGGGTCTGGCCATGACGATCTGATCGGCGGTGACGGCGATGATCTGGTGTATGGTGGTAGCGGTGATGACAATATTGAGGGCGGCGGTGCCCATGACATCCTCTTTGGTGGTTCGGGCCTTGATATTATTTGGGGTGATGACGGCGATGATGATATTTTTGGGGGCCGTGGTGATGATACGCTAATCGGCGGTGACGGCGAAGATTACTTCTATTTTCAGGATGGTCACGGCGACGATGTTATCGATGATTTTGACGTCTTTGATGATGCGTTGGTATTGCGCGGGGTTGCCGACATTCGAAATTATGATGATCTGGATTTCTACTCGTTCGAGACCGTCCTCGACGGTGTATTTGGGCTTATGGTCGAAACGACAGACAGCGACAGCATTTTTCTGGTGGGTATTACCTATGATGATTTGCTGGATGTTGATGTGATTTTTTAATTAAGATTTGGAGCCTTGTAGGCATTGGGCCTGTTTAGGCGTGCCTGATCATACCCAGGCTTCCCCTATAATTGATGGAAAAGTATGGGTTCTTTTCAAGGGCGTTTGCAGCGCGGTTTGTCTGCGGCTGGTGCTTAAAGTTGCCAGTCTCTGTTCTGGATAACAACGCGGTAGCCGTCCGGGTCTTCAAATGTGCGTCCTTCTGCATCCCAATATGGGTTGTATGAGGCTACGTTCTTAAAGCCCGCTACTTCCATATGATTGCAGGTGCTTTGCCATTCCTCAAGGTCTGGTACATAGAAGACAAGCAGGTTGTCCTGTGTCGGTGCTTTGCCAACTTTGGTACTATTGTCCCGTGTAAATTCCAGGTGGTATGCGTGCTGGGGGTGGCCAAGTATTACACCGTCAAATCCAGCATGGTTTTCAAAAGCGCCAAGTCGAGTAAAGCCCAGACCTTTTTCATACAGAGAAGAAATTTCTAATAGATTATCAGTAGGCCGAACGACGCGCAGCACACTGGTTTTATTGACCATTCATATTCTCAATTTTTAAACTAAGCCCCACCAAAATCACTATACCAACATAAAACCGTCGATAAAACCCAATTTTTACGTGTTATTTTTCCCGCGATAACAGGCAAAAAATGACTCTGGATCAATGACTTAATGCGTTTCCTGAAATTTTGACTGATGACGTCAGGATTTGACATTTCACTTATTGCTAAAGCTATGGCATAAAAGGGGAAATACTAGCGGTGCCGAAAAGGCATCTAGTGTTGTGGGGAGTGCGGGGCGCGCTGTGAAGGGCACCGGACAGCCCATAACTAGAGAGAAGGCTTAGGCGGTACTGTGTGCAGAAGTGTGCATTTGCCTATAGCTGTGGCAGCAAGCGGTGTGGCGGTGGAGATGGAAAAGGTTACCTTTAAAATACGTGGTGCTGATACGGCGCTGAGTTCGCAGGAGATATTGTCTGCGGGCGAGCACGCACGCCTTGCCGCGATGCATGAAGGGGCCCGTCCGGCTTTTGTAACAGCGCGCACAATGTTGCGTTCAGCGCTCGGCGACTATATGGGCCTTACGCCTGCAGCAGTTCCCCTGTTACAGGAAGGGGCTGGCCGTATTTTCATTGAAGGTTTTGACGACAATGAACCACCTTTCTACAGCGTCAGTCATACGGGCGGAGCAGAAGACAGCATCGCGGCGATTGCTGTTGCCGATAGCTGCCCTGTTGGGGTTGATGTGCAGCAGATTGACCCGGTTGTGGCTTGGCGCAAAGTTGCTGAACGGCGTTTCCCCGAAGCAGAATGGGCGATCCTGAATGGTATGCCTGAAGAAGAAGGGCGCATGCTTTTTTTCACAATGTGGGCGATCAAAGAGAGCTTTGTTAAAATGGAAAACGGCAAGCTGATGCCGTATTTGAAGGGTGTTGAGCTTGAGTTCTCAACCGGGTTACCCAGATTGAACGCACCAACACCCGGTGGCTGTAAAGACGCCACTATCTTTTTTCATTTTGTGCCGGAGTATCAATTGGCGGTGGCGCTGGTCGCGACCAAGCCAGTAGAGATTGAGCTCGACTGTAATATTCAAAAACCTGAACGCCGGGCTGACCCATTGAATAATAACGCGGACGTGACGGAGCTTTCTACGAACGAGCGCTTATAGTACCGTAGCCCGTTCAGGGTCCACGGCGGGGAAATGGCCTGCGTCCCTGAGTTTGGTGGCCAGCGCACCATAACCTTCCTTTTCGGCGAAGTCGGCTTCGCTGTCTGAAACAGCCACGATCTGTAGCATTTCAAACTTGCCAGTGACCAATTTGTAAGTTGCCGGTGCCGATGTTGGTGTCCGTGCAGAGGAGTGCGCATCTGGGTGCGCACTTTGTGTGCTAATCTGTGTGGGTGGTGTGCAATCAGCCACTGTGGCCTGTGGGGCGAGGCCTGTGGTTGGGTTTGGTTCAGTCCCAAAGACAATCAAATTCCGAAGCTGGCAATTTTCTTCGCCGTTAACCGGCACTTCCAATCGTACGATGCTGCCAGGTTTTATATCTTCAGAATTTTCATAATGGCCGATCGCAATCAGCAAATTGAAGGCCATCAGCCGTGCCAGTTTATCCGCTGCCCAGTCGGCCTGCGTATAGGTTTCCATCAAAAACTCAACCCCCAGTCCAGACCAGTCTTCAATCTCGCTGTCAAATGCATTTGACATGCCGCTGGTGGCGTAAACCCATGTGGGGCGGTCTGCTGTTGGCGGGAATGCCAGTATGCCGTGATGCAGCCAGAAGGGGTGGATTTTTCTGTGGCCAAAATCTTTGTAGAAAATATCTTCACTGAGCAAACTGGGCTCGCCCTGTGCCGGGCCAAACAGCTCGGGGTAAATACCCTCGTCGCGCTGTTGCCAACCAACATGGAGCAGGCTTTCAGCCTCGCTATCTCCGCTGGGTTCACTGGTCTCTGCGGTATTCCGGTTGCCGCCGCCAAAAAGCATGTTTCGGATCAAATCAGAAATTGACAAAACGGGCGTCTCCCGGTTGATGCGGGTTTAAATTGGCGGCGAACCTGTGGCCTATTGGCCTCATAGCAGCTTGTTGAGATGCCCTCAATGGCAATCCACACTTGCGCTTTTTGGACACAGACGGTAGCGAAGGAGACAGGCGGGCTGTTTACGCGCCTATATATGCGCGGTTCAGCGGAACTAAAGTGGGGGACAAGAATGGTAGACAAGCTGACAATTGCGGATGAAATCACAGTTTCAAACAGTGATCCCTTTGTCTTGTTTGGCGGCATGAATGTATTGGAAAACCGGGATTTGGCTTTCGAAATCGCTGCTCATTTTGTTGAAGTGACCCGCAAGCTTGGCATTCCGTTTGTTTTTAAGGCCAGTTTTGATAAAGCCAACAGGTCAAGCATCCACAGCTTTCGCGGGCCCGGCCTTGATAAGGGCCTGCAAATGTTGGCTGATATTAAGACCAAATACGGCGTGCCCATCATTACAGATGTGCATACGCCCGAACAGGCTGCACCTGCAGCACAAGTGGCAGATGTTATCCAGCTGCCGGCATTTTTGGCGCGCCAAACTGATTTGGCCGTGGCAATGGCCAAAACCGGCGCGGTGATTAATGTTAAAAAACCGCAGTTTCTGGCTCCGGGTGAAATGAAACATATCCTCAAGAAGTTTGCCGAGTGTGGTAATACACAAGTGATGCTGTGCGAGCGCGGCAGTTGTTATGGGTATAATAATCTGGTGGTTGATATGCTGGGCATGGATGAGATGAAATCGCTGGCCCCGGTTGTGTTTGACGCTACCCATGCTTTGCAGCGCCCCGGTGGGCGCCCAGACAGCGCGGACGGCAGACGTTCACAAGCCACAGCTCTGGCACGTAGCGGTATGGCGCTGGCGATAGCCGGCCTGTTTATTGAGGCACACCCAGACCCTGATAAGGCCCTGTGTGATGGCCCTTGTGCGCTGCCTTTGGCACGGTTGGAGGATTATCTGGCACAGATGAAGGCTGTTGATAATCTGGTAAAATCATTTGTACCTCTGGTGACGGAGTAGCAGGCTATGAGCATACGCCTATTTGCCCTTGATGTTGACGGTGTCATGACAGATGGCCAGCTTTATTATGCGGCCACGGGCGAAGCCATGAAAGCCTTTGGCGCGCAGGACGGGCTAGGGCTGGTTTTACTTGGAAAAATGGGCGTCAAAATTGCAGTGATTTCTGGGAAAACCAGCGCGCCGCTCGTGCGCAGGCTTGATGATCTGGGTATTATCCACCGGCGGCTGGATTGTGCAAACAAGGTCGCGGCGCTTGAGGATATTTGCGCCGATCTTGGCATAACAGTAGCAGATGCTGCCTTTATGGGTGACGATTTGATTGACCTGGAGGCGATGGAGGCCTGTAGTTATGCCCTCGCCCCGGCAAATGCAGTGGAAGCTGTGCGGGTTGCTGCTGATTTTGTCAGTAAAAAATCGGGAGGTCACGGTGCTGTGCGTGATGCCTGTGAGCATCTGGCACTGCGTATGGGCCATAGTCTGGAGGCCGTTCTTCACCAATCCAAAGGAAAGCTGTGGCAATGAAGATTGTTATTCCAGCCCGCTTTCAGTCCAGCCGTTTGCCGGGGAAACCGCTCGCGGATATCGCGGGTAAGCCGATGATCCAGCATGTGTGGCAACGTGCCTGTGAAGCCCTAAGGCCAGGCGATGAAGTCATCATCGCAGCAGATGATGAGCGTATTCTTGCTGCTGCCGAGGCTTTTGGCGCTGTCGCGGTGCAAACACTGGGCAGCCACGAAAGTGGTACTGACCGTATAGCCGAAGTGAGCACTTTGCTGGATTGGGCAGACGATGAAATCATCATTAACCTGCAAGGTGACGAACCCCTGATGCCGCCCGCTCTTGTGCGGCTTGCAGGTGATGCGCTCGCTGTTCACACGGCGGCTGCATTGGCAACCGCCAGCTGCCCGATTGTCACCACTGAAGAGGTGTTGGATCCCAATATTGTGAAGGTGGTAAGCGATAGTGACGGCATGGCGCTGTATTTTTCGCGTTCTCCAATTCCGCATGACCGGGATGATATTGACATGGCTCGTTTTGCCTATCAACGCCACCTTGGGCTTTATGCATACCGTGCATCAACCTTGCGTCGCCTTGCGGATATGCCGCCGAGCAAACTGGAGGTGCTGGAAGGTCTTGAACAATTACGCGCGCTTGATGCTGGCCTGAAAATTCATGTCAGCATAATAGCAGACGCGCCCCCGCACGGGATTGATACACTGGCTGATCTGGAAGCCGTACGCCGGGTGATGGGTCCAGCCTATGCCTGATCCTCAAAATACGGACAGAGGAGCGCCAGACATGGCCTCCCCAGACAGTCTTCAAGCCAATACCGAGGATGTAGTTCAAATAAATTCAGGCGTACAACCTGTTGGGCGGGCGCTCACTAATTCCAGAGGAATATCGCGAGACGCTGCTCTACCGGCACTGCTTGGCTGCCCGGTAAAATATGGACTGAATGGGCAAGCTGACGATATTGTTGTTGGATGGGGCCACAAGGAAAATACAGCGAAGGCCCAGGCCTACGCAAAAAAAAAGGACCTTGAATTCTGGCGGCTTGAGGATGGTTTCCTTGGGTATCTAAGTCATCCGTCCGTTGATGCACGCCGCCTCTCGGTTGTCATCGATGGGTCGGGTATATATTATGATGCCCATACACCGAGTGACCTTGAAAAGCTTTTGAATACAAATGCATGGGCGACGCCGGAGCTGCTTGAGCGCGCCGAAGATGCAATGGCGCGTATCAGGCGCTGGCGGCTTTCCAAATATAACCAGGCCCCGATGGAACTTTCTGCGGAGTTAACGGAAAAGCTCGCGGAATTTAAAGGCCCCAAGGTACTGGTGGTTGACCAGACATACGGCGATCAGTCGATTGCACAGGGCATGGCCTCTGACGATATGTTTCGCACGATGCTGGAGGACGCGCTTGAAGAGAACCCGACATCTCTGGTGATTGTGAAGGTCCACCCTGATGTGCTTGCGGGCACAAAACAGGGCCATTATAACGCCGGGCACACCGCAGACCGTGTGCTTTATGTTGCCGAAGAGGCTGCTCCACAGGCCCTGCTTGAAAAAGTGGACCATGTTTATGTGGTGACGAGCCAAATGGGGTTGGAAGGGCTGATTGCTGGCAAAAAAGTAACCTGCTACGGACTGCCCTTTTATGCAGGTTGGGGGCTGACGCATGACAAGCAATTGTGCGAGGCCCGCATTGCCAACCGCAGTCTCGCTGAACTCTTTGCAGCTGCCTACATGGTTTATACACGGTACTGTGACCCTTATACTGGCGAGCGCGTGGAGATTGAGCGTATCATTGATCTGCTTGTAGCGGAACGCCAACTGGCGCGGCCTCAGGCAAAACGGGTTTTTGCTGCGGGTTTCAGTTTGTGGAAACGTGGATTTCTGCCCGAGTTTTTTGGGCCGACCGTAGACAAAACCCAGTTTGTGACACCCTGTTCGCTTGATAAGCTTGATTATCAAAACGGTGACATGGTGGTGGTGTGGGGCCGCAAGCATGACAAAGAAGCCAAAGGCGTGCCCGACCATGTGCCAGTGTGGCGCATAGAGGACGGCTTTCTGCGTTCTGTGGGGCTGGGCAGTGACCTGCGCCGCCCATCCTCATTGGTGATGGACCGTGCGGGCATCTATTATGATGGCAGCGCACCGTCTGATCTGGAAAGCTTTTTAGTCAGCCACAAATTTGACCAGCATGATACGGCGCGTGGTGGGAGGCTGATGGCGACGGTGTTGGCGGGCAAGATTAGCAAATATAATGTTGGGGAAAAAGGGGCGCTGGATTACCGTGCCCGTGCGAACGGACGCGAAATTATTTTAGTGCCGGGCCAGGTGGAAGATGATGCCAGCATTCAGCTGGGCTCGCCTGAAATAAAGACCAATGCAGCCTTGCTGGCTGCGGCGCGCGACGCAGCGCCTGATGCCTATATGATATACAAACCCCATCCGGATGTAGCTAGTGGCAACAGAGAAGGCGCAGTAAGCCAGAATGTACTGGATTACTGTGTGAATGAAGTTGTGGTTGATGCTGATATTATTGATGTGCTGGATGCCGTGGACAGTGTGCATACCATGACCAGTCTAACGGGCTTTGAAGCCCTGATGCGGGGTAAGTCTGTAACTACATACGGTATGCCTTTTTATGCGGGCTGGGGCCTGACAACAGACAAGTGCCATATGCCGAGACGGGGCCGCAAACTAAGTATTGAGGCGCTGGTTTATGGGGCGCTGTGTGTGTATGCGCGCTATGTCGCTTGGCCGGGAGGCCTTAGCCACAGTGCGGAAGGCATTGCCGCCGACATCGCAGCCAGCGCTAAATCCAGCAAAATATCCGCAGGCCCCTTTGCTCCCGTCACCCGATTGGCGCGTAAGGCAAAATATCTGGCACAAGCCCTAGGGCGATGAAGCGCGGATGCGGTGATGAAGTCGCTTTAAGGTTCATGATAGAATGTTAACAGGGAAGGCCTGATGGATTGTTGATATCGGGGGGTATTACCCTGGCATTACTCATACCGTGCTCGCGGCACAGCTCTGGCACGGGCGTACCTGCCTCTGCCTGCTTCAAAATACTGATGATCTGACTGTCCGAATAACGCGACTTCTTCATATGAATCTCCTGCGTTCCTGTTACGAGAAAATTCTACTTATAAATACCGTTAATTATCGGGGGTATTACCGGGGCTGTAGTAAAACTTTACCGCTGGGGCGGAGTGAACGCAGACGAAACGAGATCGGCAAGCTCTTGTTTATCTTTATGTTGTAACTGGGCAACCAGCGCATCATGTGCGTCTAACAATACCTTATGCATGTCTGTTTTTTCACCCCAGTTCCAAGCGTCTCCAATTAGTAAATCATCAGCTGGATCGAACCCATATCTCTTCAGAAAACGCCGGTCGTGGGCAAACCTTTTTTCCCAGATTATAGCCTGATCCTTGGTTACCTCGCAATATTCTGCAAATTCAGGAAACCGTGCGTCCAGTTCGTGTAACTCATTGGCGATTTGATGTCGTGCCTCTGTTCTAAAGGCATGTTTGTTCATACGCCGCATCAATTCAGCTGTGGGAGCGCTTAGAGTATTGTTTTGTCGTAATTGTGTGGGTTGTATAATCGGGCATTGCTGGTTTGTAATTGACAGGAGTTCGTTGGCTAAGTTTGCCTTTGTCTGGCGATAAGATCGGACATGCAGGCTTTCCTTCCCCGTTAATTGCTGCCAGCTTTTTATGATTGCGCGGTAATTAAGAGTTTGATTCCAGTGATGTTCAGCTGGACCTTCTGGTCTTTGTGCCAAATTCCCGAGGTTGCCCCGGAACGATAAATGCTGGCAAACTTCCCGGTAGAGCGAAATGGCAAAATCAATGTGAGGCCGAAAGACAAGAATACCGTGCAGGTGCACACCCTCGAAACAGGATCGTTGTTCTTGAAGTTTATTAATGACCTTTGGGTGCCCAAAACCTTCGTAACTGATAAGTGCAGCAGTCAGGTGTGAATGTTGATTTAGGTGTTCAATAATATCGGGAAAACGATTTTTCCGGCCAGAGGCAATATCAATCCCTAAAATTCGGTGTGCATAGCGATTATGATTGGTGCTAAGGCCCAGTCCGTTCTTTGGGTACAAGAGGCCAGACTGTTCAAGCCTGTCAGAGTTTTCATACAGGGTATGCTGAAAATAGGTAGTGCCGGTTTTGTAACTGCCAGCATGAACAAACAGCTTTTTTTTATCAACTTGGGCAGCTTTGGGCTTTGCCGATAACCATTTACTAAGTTGACGGATCATAATTATAGCCCGTATTTGTTTTTGGTGACTGTGACACCTTATAAACCTCTCGCAATGTTTCCTGAACACACAGTAAGCGAGTTTAATTGTCGGCCTAACATGAGTGGAAAATCAGGTCTAGTGCCAAACTAGTTTCTTTCAGACAGAAAATGGCAATGCTGCGTTATTTGCATAGTTGAAAGGGCGATTGGTGACCTATATACAGGTGGGCATTCATATGCAGGACAGTCAGCATAGCCGCTCTGAAGTTGTTGATATGTATAAAAGGCACAATGGGTGAACCGCTCAGGGGTATAACAGGAGACATATTTGTCGTCAAAAAATGAAGATGTTTGGCTGAACCAGTTGATGAAACATCTGGGGAGTTGGTCCTGGCTTCATATGTTGTATCAATATGATGATACGCACTTGTTGATAGCGGGTTCCTTTTTTGTGGAACACCTTAAGCGTGCGCGCAAAAAGCCCCTGTTATGTAAAACGGCCTTGCCCAGTAATTTTGATGAAGCGATCACTGATAAAATCAAGAAAGTGCTCGTTTTCTCGGAACATGACGAACTGGCTATCACCCGGAAAATTCAGAGAGAACACCCCCACATTAAGGTGACATCTGGCACATATGGATACGCTTTGACTGGAAAGGACCGTTATCCCAGGCTCAAAGAATATAAGCCTGCGAAGAAGCTAGAGCAAACAAACAGGCCCGTTCTCATTCTGTCTACACCATATGCGGACGCTGAATTTATTACCAATGTCATGGCTGAAAATGGGTTGCCATATTTTCACGAATATTTGGGGCGTCCATTCGCGACTTGGTTGCTGCGCCACAGGCACTTTCAAGTTGGCCGGTTTTATGGCACGGCAGAACAGCATTATGCAAAAAATGGGACATTACACTATTTGCTGCAAACGGATGTTCTGAATAGTGTGTTTGATAACACCAGTTTTACTTTGAAGCGGTTCATCCAATATTTGGAGGTGTCTCAGGCCAAGGTAATTCTTGTGAAACGTCGGGATACAATTGCGCAGGCTTTGAATGGCCAGCTTCTCAATCGTACGCTGGAACGGTCAGTTTGGACCAAAAAGAACGCAGCGCCACTTCGGTGTAAGTATTTACCCACAGATCTTTATGGCAGCATGCACAGACAAAATCATATTGTAGAAGACGAAAAAATGCTTGATCAAATAGCGGCTAGCAGGACTTCAACACTGGCGGTTTGTCTCGAGAATTTTATCGAAGACCAGTCCAGCGGTTTGGCTGATATTGCTGCATTTCTGGGAGCAAGCTTGGGCGAAACCATTGAGACAATTGATTACGGAGCAGGGTATGAAAAAGCCCCTAATATTGTTCGTGCACCTGATCAATTCAGGCGAGAATTGATTGATAGAGTGGGCCTGTATAACAACAGTTTGTCTAACATATAACAGTGCTGACCCTAAATTCTCGCTTAAGGGTGGCTTTCAGGTGTAGGATTGATGTCAGAAATGTCGGCAATTAACTGAGTTGTTGAAATTCCTGTAGTGCGAGGCAGGTATACGACGGAACACAGGGACTTAAATTCGTCAAACCGACCTTCCCAGTCATCGCCCATAACCAGTATATCGGCATTATGTTGCTTGATATAATTGCCTTTTTCCTCAAGTGACTTTTCAACAAAAACTTCATTAACACAGGAAAGTGCCTTCAGAATAGCCATGCGGTCTTCTGTTGTATAAACAGGAGCCCGGCCCTTCTTGCTCAGGTTCAGGTCACTGCAAGATACACCAACAATTAACTTGTCACCGAGTTCAGCGGCGCGCTGCAACAGGCGCACATGGCCGATATGCAACAGGTCATATGTTCCAAAAGTTATGATTGTTTTCACGGTTATATGGCCTCAAATATAAATTTACAGGCGGACACGCGCATGCAATATAGCGCTCGGCTTTAATTGTAAAGAAACAATTTTTGGCGTGATTTGGGGCTTGTGCATCTTTGCCCCAGATAGCGTTTAATATAGTTTTTCAAGTTTAATCATGCTCAAGGAAACCCCTTTGTCGTCGAATAGTAAAATTAAACAGAATATTGGGGATTTCGTTTCTGCTTCCTCGGAGCGTATGTTGAAAAGCCTGTTGCCGGGGTATGGCGGTGGGCTAGGGGATTGCTTTTTTCCAATTTGCATTAAGCTGGATCAGCGGTTTTCACGCTTCAAAATTTTAGCAGGCCATGAAAAAGCTACTGCGTCTCTTTGTTTCTCCAAAGTGACCTTTGCAGGGAGGTCAAAAGACGAAGCAGAACTTAGCGATGTGTCGCACCTAGCCACATGTTCGCAGAGCTCAAATTACTTAAAAAATAATAATCCGGCAGCGGGCGCAACGGGTAATGTGTTTAGCAATAATATACATACCTTGAAGGAAGCTGGAGCCTGGTGGCAGGCTGAGTTTTCTCCAGATGTAGAAGTTCGGTATATTTATTTTTACCGCCGCTTTGATAGGTACATTGTCAATGATAGTCATATCAGAGTTGTGGCGTTTGACGGTGATGGTAATGAAACAATTTTGTGGTATCCACAAGGTGAAGGTATTCACCGTTCACGAATGACACAGGATATGGAGGCCTCTCTCGACGCATTGGGGAGCCTAAGCATGAATCTGCAAGCTCAGGAGCGCATAGATTATGATGGTCTTGTTTCTGAGGCTTTAGAGCAACTTGCTGGAGCGATGAGCCGCGCAGACCACGTAACAGACACAATACCCGACGACTTCCTTGGCGAAACATCCAAACAGATAGCAGACAAATTACTTCAAGCTATTTATATGGCTCTCGGAAACGCAAAAGATTTTGGGGTTTCTGAGAAAAGTGCTCTTGATATTCAACTGCCTACACTCAAAGCGCGATATTTGCGTTTTCGGACATATGGTGCTTTACCACCAGGCCTAGGCGGTGTTGATTTATACGAAAATGATAAGGATGATCCTGTAAAACGGCTTGATACTGAGGACTTACGGTTCAAGTATTTTTTACCGGCTTTTGCATCACCAGAATCTTATGCCATTGGTCTAAAAACAAAAATTCAGGCTAGGCGAATTGATTTAAAATACCTTCATACGATTGATCGTATGCGCATATGGAATTTAAATAGACAACATTCGGCAAACACGTTGTTTCTGGAAATTGCCGTTCGTCAGGACGTGAACGAACCATGGGAAATAGTTTATGATCGCGGTGACGTTTACCGAAATGCTTGCGTGGCCCTTAAACTTGTTAACATGATCGTAAAAGATCGCTGGACACCGAATTATGGGCGAGTACTTGGGAAAATATTTACCCAATATCGACAGCGCGCTTTGATGCAGCCAGTTGCCAGATTCACACGGCGTGACGATGCCTTACATAAGGCTGTGTTTGAAGGGTCAAATATGATCTCGGCTCAAACTCGATTTGCAGCGCCGTTAAAGTTGGGCAAACACGGCTTAGGTGTGCCGATCGCTTTTCGTGACAGTAGAGTGGTCATGGCACAATTGATAGAAATGCGGGACAAAATCCGGGCGATTGGCCACAAGCCGTTGTTCATGTATGGCACTTTATTGGGGGCCATCCGTGAAAAAGACTTTATTCCTCACGATGATGATGTTGATTTGGCCATAATCATGGAAGGTGTTGGCCCAGAGCAATTGAATGCCGAATGTGATTTGTTCATTAAAGCCCTGAATGAAATTGGCATCAAGGCAAGCAGGGGAGCCGCCCATGCCCCACTGATCCATTGTCGTCGAGGACCCATAACATATGATATATTCATTCTGGGACATGTGGGTGATACGGTCTATTGGCCCCACACCGCTTTGAAAGTAGTGCCAGAGCGTGCAGATATCTTTTTGCCAATCGGTACAGTTGAATTTAAAGGTGAGATTTTTGATGCCCCCAGGAATCCAGAAGCTGTTTCGGAAGCGCGCTATGGCAGCGACTGGCATATACCCAACGCAGCCTTTGAATGGTAGCGCGGTAAGGGAGGGTTTATCTATCACCCGGCTTCAGTTTGTCGGGTAGTTGTTGAGAAAGCTAGGTTTATAGTTTTGGCAATTTAGTAGTATTTTTTTCACATAAGATGGGCTTTTTTGGTTGTTGTGAAAAAATGGTTCTATTTTTACTTGTTTTGGCGCTACATCCGCACCAATTCAATGGGGCGATTAACAGAATGCTCTACAGCAAGATGGTACAATACATATGACAAAAACGCTGACCCACTTGAAACGGCTTGAAGCCGAGAGCATTCAGATCATGCGCGAGGTTGCGGCTGAGGCGGATAACCCGGTGATGCTTTACAGTATTGGCAAGGACAGCAGTGTAATGCTGCATCTGGCCCGCAAGGCCTTTTACCCAAGCCTGCCGCCGTTCCCGGTGATGCACATAGATACCACTTGGAAATTCCGTGAAATGATCGAGTTTCGCGACCGTATCTGCAAAGACTACGGCCTTGATCTGATCGTGCATATCAACGAGGACGGCGTGCGCGACGGCATTGGTCCTTTCAGCCACGGCTCGGCGGTGCATACAGATGTAATGAAAACCGTGGGCCTCAAGCAGGCGCTGGATAAGTACGGTTTTGATGCGGCCTTTGGCGGTGCGCGGCGTGACGAGGAGAAATCCCGCGCCAAGGAACGTATATTTTCGTTCCGGTCAACCCAGCACCGGTGGGACCCAAAAAATCAGCGGCCTGAGTTATGGACACTCTATAATACAAAGAAAGCCAAGGGCGAAAGCATCCGGGTTTTCCCGCTTTCTAACTGGACCGAGCTTGATATCTGGCAATATATCCACCAGGAAGATATTCCCATGGTGCCGCTGTATCTGGCCAAAGAACGCCCGGTGGTGGAGCGTGACGGCCAGCTGATTATGGTTGATGATGAGCGCATGCCGCTAGCGCCCGGCGAAGTGCCAAGCATGAAGATGGTGCGGTTCCGCACGCTTGGCTGTTACCCGCTCACGGGCGCTGTGGAAAGCACCGCTGATACGCTTACGGATGTTATTCAGGAAATGCTGCTGACCACTACGTCTGAGCGTGAAGGCAGGGTGATTGACCATGATGCCGCCGCCAGTATGGAAAAGAAAAAGCAAGAGGGGTATTTTTAAGTGTCACACCAATCTCACCTCATTGCAGAAGACATCGAAGGCTACCTGAAGGCGCAGGAAGAAAAATCCATGCTGCGCTTCATCACCTGCGGCAGCGTGGATGACGGCAAATCAACATTGATTGGCCGTCTCTTGTATGACAGTAAGCTGATTTTTGAAGACCAACTGAGCGCACTGGAAAGCGACAGCAAAAAGCTGGGCACACAGGGCGAGGAGATTGACTTCGCTCTTCTGGTTGACGGGTTGGCAGCAGAACGCGAGCAGGGCATCACCATTGATGTAGCCTACCGGTTTTTCTCAACCGACAAGCGCAAGTTCATTGTCGCCGATACACCGGGGCACGAGCAATATACCCGCAATATGGCCACTGGAGCTTCAACCGCTGATCTCGCTATCCTGTTGATCGATGCGCGCAAGGGTATGCTTACCCAAACCCGTCGTCACAGTTTTATCGCCAGTTTGCTGGGTATTAAAAACGTTGTGCTGGCGGTGAACAAGATGGACCTTGTGGATTATAGCCAGCAAGTGGTGGCAGATATAGAGGCTGAGTACCGTGAATTCGCCAGGGATTTTGGCTTTCGCGAAATCACCAGCATTCCGGTATCGGCGCTCAAGGGCGATAATATATTAGACGCCAGTGCAAATATGCCGTGGTACAGCGGCCCAACCCTGATGAAACATCTGGAAGATGTGCCGGTTGGGGATGCGCGTCAGGCGGCGGATTTTCGCTTGCCGGTACAGTGGGTGAACCGCCCGAACCTTGATTTTCGCGGCTTTTCCGGCACCATTGCCAGTGGTACTGTGCGTGTGGGCGACAGGGTTAAATCTCTGCCAAGCGCGGTTGAAAGCACGGTTAAATCCATTGTCACTTATGACGGTGAGCTGGACATGGCGGTGGCGGGCGAAGCCATCACGCTGACACTTGAGGACGAGATTGATATTTCGCGCGGTGACGTGATCGCGGGTAAGGATAATCCGCCTGAAGTGGCTGACCAGTTTGAAGCCAAAATCATCTGGATGCATGATGAACCCATGCTGCCGGGGCGGCCATACCTGTTTAAAACAGCCAACAAGCTGGTGCCGGGGTTGGTAACGGACCTGAAGCATAAAGTGAATGTGAATACGATGGAGCATACGGCTGCGAAAAGCCTGGCGCTTAATGAGATTGGTATTTGCAACATTGGGCTGGAGAGCCGCATCGCTTTTGATGCCTACGGTGCCAACCGCGACATTGGCAGCTTTATCATTATCGACCGCATCAGCAATAATACCGTTGGTGTAGGCATGATTGATTTTGCGCTCAGGCGGGCCTCTAACATTCACTGGCAAGCGCTTGATGTAGACAAAGCCGCGCGAGCAGAGATGAAACTCCAGCGCCCTGCGGTGCTGTGGTTCACTGGACTTTCTGGTTCGGGCAAATCTACCATTGCCAATATCGTTGAAAAACGCCTGTTTGAACGCGGGCGGCACACTTATATCCTCGACGGCGATAATGTACGCCACGGACTTAATCAGGACTTGGGCTTTACCGACGCTGACCGGGTGGAGAATATCCGCCGCGTGGGCGAGGTGGCCAAGTTGATGGTTGATAGCGGCCTGATGGTAATGACCAGCTTTATCAGCCCCTTCCGCGCCGAGCGCCGCATGGTGCATGACCTGATGGAGGAGGGCGAATTTATCGAAGTGTATGTGGACACACCCTTTGATGTGTGTGCCGAACGCGACCCCAAGGGCCTGTATAAAAAAGCCAAAGCCGGCGAGATTAAAAACTTCACTGGCTATGACAGCCCCTACGAAGCTCCCGAACGCGCCGACATCCATGTTAGCACCGACACACTAAGCGCCGAAGACTGCGCCGATGTGATTATCACCTACCTGGAAGAAAATGGCTACCTGAGCGTGAATGGTAATGCTGGCTAGACCTAACAAAACCCTTGAAATAAAATTCAATAAAGGCTGGGATGTTCCCGGCCTTTGTTATGCATGTGGTTTAGCACCAGAGGATTATTATGATTAATACAATCACCCGGATGATGCGGTTCAAGCGCTGGGCGAACGGGATTACTTTTAAAACCGTGATGGGCTTGCCGGAAGGCGAGGCGCTCAAGCCGCGCACCACGCGCTTTGGCAACATGGTGCATACGCTTAATCATGTGTATGTGGTGGATGATATCTTCCGCGCACATCTGGAAGGCCGCAACCACGGTTATAGCGCACGCAATACGGCCACGCCGCCCGCGTTGGAGGCCCTGTGGGCCAAGCAGCAGATAATGGATGATTGGTGGGTCAAGTGTGCGGAAGGCCTCTCAGAGACTGCACTGAGTGAGATCATTGAATTTAAATTTGCCGGTGCCAAGCCGGGCGACGTAAAATGCGCGATGAGCCGCAATGATATTTTCATGCATATTGTTAACCACGGCAATTACCACCGGGGTTTTGTGGGTGATATGCTGTATCAGGCAGGAGTTACCCCACCCGCGACAGACCTCCCCGTTTTTCTGCGCGAGACCGGCGCTTAATTAGGGCTTGGTGGCGGGCAGGATACGGCGCGCCCTGTGCCCCGTGGCTCCTGTGTGAAAGCACCCGTTGGGCTTTTCCGTTCGCGATACGCGGTTACTTCAATTGTATGCCCGCTTCCGAAAGGAGAGTTTTGGCAAACCCTTCGATCTTTTGAAAACCAGCGTGACGCACAGGTACGCTGCTGTTCCACAGCAAATAATCCACTGCACGGTCGGTGAAGCCGGTGGCTTCAAAAAGCCCGTTGATGGCAGGTAGATGGTCGCCGTACATCGCCACAATGCGCTGGGTATCACTGGGGGGTGCCTCGACACTTAGTCGGCGGTATAAGGCTAGCAGATTTTCCATGTGCATTTGATACAAGTGAAATTCAGGGTCGTCCGCGATACTTTCTCGCAGCAGGTCAGCTTCTGTTTTGCCGTCGGTCAGATAGGGGTCAAGCCGCCCGGTTGCCCATGGGCCGTGGCTTTCAATGGTGATGGCAAAGATGAAAATGGGCTGGCTGCTTTCTGCCCGGTGCGCCGCAATGGTCTCGTCAATTTTGTCGCCGAGCGCTTTGTCTGAGATATATTTGCCAAATTTTTCTGCGCCTTCAAAGGCTTCCAGGCCAATAAAATCATCGAAACCAAGGTTCTGCATCACGGTTGAGCGGCGGAAAAACTCCCGCTTGGCGGGGTGAATGCACAGGGTTCGGTATCCTGCAGCGTGTAGAGCGCTTACAAAGGTTGAAACCGGCTTCTGCGCGAGCCGCATATAGGGATTGATTTGGTCGATACCAAGGGTGCCGCCCGCTAGGCCGCTGAGGAACGAAAACTCGCTTTGCATGGTATAGGCACCGTGGGTGGGCACATCAATTTGGTCGGTTACCACCCCATCTTGTTTGAGCGCACGCAGAGGCGGCCATGTGGCGGTCGTATCAATTTTCTCAAATAGTCGTTCCAGATTAAAAAAGCTTTCGCCCTGAATGGCTATAATATCTGCCGGACTATCAGCTTGGTGACTGGCTTTAAACTCGGCGCTACGGGGCACTGTGCGCAACTCGCTTTTGTCGATGTTTGTTTTTAGCAGCAGCCTGTAAATAAGGATGGTGGGAAATAAGCCAAAACGCGCCACGTCGCGTTGCAGGCCCATTGTTACGCCGAACGTATTGGCGGATTTTTCGTTAAAAAATAGTGCTATAATTTTGCCCATAAGGCGCAGGGCGGCTAGCCACAGCAACAGCGAAAGCGGCCAGATTAAATACCACGGTCCGAGACTATAAAGCGGAATGGCAGGTTCCAGCGCAAGGCTGGCCCCAACAAGTGCCACAAGCAACAGGATAATCAGGGCCAAAATTGGCCAACCCACATAACTGACGTAAAACTCCGGGTAGATATAAAGGTGGCGCGCATTATCAAAATCATGCGCATTGAAGGGGTCGCGCAATATTTGGTATTTTTTGTTCGAGATAGCCGTAAGGCCAAAATAAAACAGTGCAGAGCCTGCAAGCGCAAGCCAGGCATGGCCACTAATGGCGGCAAAACTTATATAGACAATGGCACCCATCAGCGGAGTGAGCCAATAAAAGGCCAGACGACGCGGCTCTTTGCCGGGCATGCGCACCGCCAAAAACTCGGCTATAAAAGGGATCAGGATCGCCCCGATAACCAGAGGAACAATCATTGCGCTTTTATTTCCTGCATTTTGGTATCATCGGATTTTTCGTTTGCTGTTTCCGGCTGGGTAACGCCTTCTGGCCTCTGCTGCTTCTGCAATAGACGACGCATAGCCGCCGTTGCCGCCATTTCTATACCTTGCCGGGTGAAAAAATCACCGGGTATCTGGCTGTCAGCTCGAATGACCTTCAGGAAATCAGCAACAAGATTTTTGTCTGGAATTTCTGGCTTTTTCCAAAATTTATCAAGTGGTTTCTGGTTGGTGAGCCCGGCCATATTGTAAAGCGCCCGGCCCATGACTTTGAGGGGTTTGCCCGCTGCAAGTGCGGCATAGCCGACTGTGCTGTTGATCAACACCAAGCCGGCTGTATGCTGCAAATATAAATCAAGCACTCCCCCTTCCAGATAATCAACACGGTCCTGAATGCTGTGTTTGATCGCCGCCATGGCAATGTAATTGCGGTAGTCAGCCATGCCATTGTCAAGAGGATGACTTTTAAACATCAACCGTGTATTTTTTGGGGCATGGCGGGCAAAAGAGGCCACCACATCGCAAATGAAATCCAGAATATTGCTATAGTCGCTGTGTTCACGGATTTGAAAATCACTGTTGAGCTGAAGCGGTACGAAAAAAAACGGGTTTGAGCCAGTGTCGCTGGTGCCGGTTTCATAGTGGGCAACAAGCGCAGCATTTGTGTGCCGGTAACGCCATTTTTGCGCAAGCCGTGCAGCCCAGCCTGCTAGTTCTGCGGTCATGGTCTCAGGCCGGTGACTTTTGTAGCGGAAATACAAGGGGCGCAGCAGCAGGTTCCAAAAATGGAAGGCAAAATCCATACGCACCCGCCGTGGCAATGGATTGGGCAGCAAGGCGCGGTGCGGTGGTTGCTCGTTTTCGGTTTGTTGTGCGCGCATGGTCACGGCTTTAGCCTGCCTTGGCAGGCAGGAGAGGTCATTGCTACCCTCTTTTTCGCAGGTGACAAAGCCGGGACGGATGTAGCCTTCTTCAAAAACCCAGACGGCCAACCCCAGATCAGCCGCGACAGCGCGCGCTATTTTGTGAATGGGGCGACAATCCCCAAAAAGAACAATGTCAGTAACCGCATGTTGCTTAATGAGAGCCCGGTAATAGTCAGACAAGGTTTCCTGAGGACCATTGAAGCGGCTGTGTGAGATGTTTTTGTGCCTAGTGCGGCTAAACCACCGGTCACCACCGCAAAAATTCACGCGGTGGACACGGGCACCTTCATTCGCCAGTTTTTGGGCAAGCCGCACGAAAAACGGCGAAGCTAACCCTTGCAATATCAGGTATGACAGTTTAAGCCCCGCCGGGTCGCGTTTGGCTGTTGTCGCCGTATGTTTCATGGAACCCCGCTGGTGGACTGTGTTTGGCCATATGACCAAACAACTGACGTCTAGTAACAAATGTAAAAATACCGTTCAATTCTTTTGTGCGGCATAGAATGGTTTGAAGGCAAGGTGTGTTACAGGTTGATAGTGTATTATGCATGCCACAGTTTTGTAACAACTTTGCAAGTTTGATGTTGAAAATGCTGCATACGAAATTAATTTTGCCACAATTAGCGGACAATAAGCTGGGTGGCGTCATACACTATAAGGCATGGCTTTATTGATGAATTGGGTTTTCAAGGCGCGGAATGCACCTGGTTTTGAATAATTTGGCTCAAAAAAGGATGGTAATTCCTGACGTATCCAAAAAAGGAATGCCATTCACAAAAGGTTGAAAGTGTATTTGTTACAAAATTTACACATCGGTTGAGGTAGGCTATTCATTGTGATAGCGTGCATCAAGATTTTTAGGGGGCCTTGGTAGACTTATAAAATATTGTTGAAACAATACTTTATAAGCCTCCCAGGGGTACAGAGAGATTGATTGAGGGATTTTACATGACTGGCTCCATGGATCCGAAAAAAACCACCAAAAATATTGTTGAACTTCCAGGCCGCCTAAAGGCGGACCTTGGCTTGACGCTTGAAAATGTCGGGGCCAGCTTCATGAAGCAAGGCCAGGCGCTCGAACGACTGGCACAGACTTATGATGATAATGCCTTTCGTGAGGCCATCCTTACGATGGTGAATACGACAGGCCACATCATTGTTATTGGCATGGGCAAATCGGGTCATGTGGCGCGAAAAATATCTGCGACGCTGGCGTCAACGGGTTCGCCGTCTTTCTTTTTGCACCCGGCTGAGGCCTCGCACGGGGACTTGGGTATGGTGACAGCGGGCGATACGCTGCTGCTGATCAGCTATTCCGGCGAAACACAGGAGATAGCGCAGCTTTTGCCGTCACTGAAGTCTTTTGGAAACAAGATCGTTTCGATAACCGGCGCAAAGGCGTCAACGCTGGGCCGTGCCTCGGATGTGGTTCTGGAAATACCAATCACCGAAGAGGTCTGCCCTAATAATCTGGTGCCGACTACCTCAATTGTTGTCACTGTTGCTATGGGCGATGCCCTTGCGATCTCTTTGATGACGCTGCGTGATTTTCACCCCAAGGATTTTGCGCGTTACCATCCGGGCGGTTCGCTTGGACGCAGGCTTTTGACTAAAGTAGAAGATGTTATGCTGGCCAATACGGTGCCAGTGGTTGAGCCGGAAATGGTCTTGCTTGAACTGGCCGCTGAAATGGCTGGAGGGCCGGCGGGTGTCGCTGTTGTGGTTGATAGTGAGCACAAGCCCGTGGGCATTGTTACCAAAGGTCAGCTGGGTGTTGCACTTCGAGTAACCCGCCGTGTGCGGGAAGTTTCGGCTGTTCAGTGTATGAGCAAGGACTTCTCGATTATCCGCCGTGACTTGATTGTTGACGAAGCGGAAAGCATGATGCGGGCAGATGAAGTGAAGTTTCTCGTTGTTGTTGAAGCCGATGGCAGCTATGCAGGCATCTATAAGCACGAAGAAGTTTAATACGAACCTCTGAATTATTCATGGTGCGGAAGCATGAGAGCCAGGTCGGCATTCTCGATCCAACGCGATGTGGTTTTTGCGATTTTTCTTCGCGAAATGAACTCGCGCTTTAGCAGCTATACCTTTGGCAATGTCTGGATTCTGTTAGAACCTATGCTGATGATGTTGATGTTTGTTGTCATTTTTGGTGTGCGAGGACGTGGAGAATTTGGCTATGTAGAACCGCCTGTTTTTATCCTTGCTGCTTTTCTCCCGTACCGACTGTTATGGCAGGCTACAATGAAGGATAATATGAATGCGTTGGGGGCAGCCAAAGGGCTTCTTGGTTTTCGCCAGGTTCGGCTTTTTGACATTCTTCTGGCACGTACCCTGGTGCAGGCAGGGATATTTTTAACGGCTGGTTTTATACTGGTAAGTGGAATGATGTGGATTGGCTTTGATGCTATGCCTGGGGATCCACTTAAAGTACTTTATGTGGGCCTGTATTTTTGGTTGTTTGCCTGTGCCTTTGGCATGTTAGCATGCATTGTTGGAGACTTTGCGAGGGAAATACAAAAAGTCATTACCATTACGACCATGCCACTGTTATTTCTTTCCGCAGTATTTTACCCCATGACGGCTGTGCCGACTCAATATCACTCTCTTTTTGCGAAGAACCCACTTGTGCATGCTAATGAATTGATAAGGGAAGGCTGGATCCCGCTTTATACAAGCCCGGTTGCCGATTTAAAGTATTTGCAAATCTGGATGTTAGTGACAATGGCCCTCGCCATGGCCAGTTACCGGCTTCGTTGGCAAAGGATGGTAGCCAAGTGATCAAACTTGATGGAGTGTCCAAATATTACCCCACACGGTTTGGTCCCAAATATGTTCTCCGAAATCTGAACATTAGTTTACCTGATGACCGTGATGTAGCCATATTGGGTGCTAACGGGGCGGGGAAGACGACGCTGCTGCGTCTTCTCGGAGGTATTGATTTTCCTTCAATAGGAAAAATTCACTGTGACAGGTTTGTTTCCTGGCCGCTTGCGCTCTCTAGCGGATTTCAAAGTTTGATGACAGGCCGAGAAAATGTAAGATTTGTTTGCCGTATTCACGGTGTCGAAAGCACCAGCGAGATTGAAGGTTTTGTTAAAGACTTTTCAGAATTGGGGCAGAGTTTTGAATTGCCGGTTGGTAGCTATTCATCCGGCATGCGTACAAAATATGGGTTTGCCGTATCCATGGGCTTTGATTTTGACACCTATTTGATGGATGAAATCATGGCTGTGGGGGACGCAGCTTTCCGAAAAAAATGCCGTCAGGCGCTACTGGACAAGAGGAAAACTTCCAATATTATCCTCGTATCCCACGATGAAGATATTGTTCGGGAACAATGTAATGCCGCTATTTTACTTGCATATGGCAGAGCAGAATTTTACGAAAGTGTGGAATGTGCCCTTTACCGGTACAGAAATTTATAAATAAAGGCGCTCAGTTCGCTCATGGATAAGTTACTTATAACGTTGCGGCGTGCTGTTGAACGGCGTAGTCGACCGAACGATACCATCCGGGATGTTCGCTCATCGACGATGACATTTCGAAGTTATCGTTTCGTGTTGCTCCCTGTGCTTGCGGTGGCACTTTATTATATGTTTATGGCATCTGACCGCTTTGTTACGACGGCACAGGTTTATATAAAATCAATAGATGCTACAGCAGCTGTATTACCACAGCTACAGCTTTTGGGTGGAGCTGGCGGCAATGATAAAGACGCATTATTAGTGAATGCTTATATCAGCTCACAGGATATGTTGAACGAGTTGGATACAAGTCTAAAAATAAGTGAACATTTTGCCTCTGACGAGTGGGATTACTTTTCCCGTATGGTGGCATTGCCCAGTGATGAAGGGCGGCTTAAATATTTTAGGTCCCGCCTTAAAGCAAATTTGGACCCGGATTCTGGTATGATTACTATCCGCGCCCAAGCATATACGCCTGAATTTTCCTTCCGAATGGTTCAAGAGGCCATCAAAGGTTCTGAGCTTTTTGTCAATAGTGTCGGTCAGAAAATAGCGCTTCAAGAGATCGCATTTGTTGAAAAAGAAATGGTACGTGCACGTGACAACCTTCAGGCTGTACGCCAAAAATTACTGCAATTTCAGAATGACAATGGTATATTAAGCGCTGAGGCTTCAGGGGTTTCCAGACAAAGTATTGTCAATGAAATGGAGGCCCAGCTAGTTCGCCTCCGCACCGAAGAAAAAATTCTCTCCAGTTATTTGAATGATGGGGCGGCTGAACTGATTGCGGTACGTGGGCGCATTGATGCAATGACCCAGCAGCTGGTGATCGAACGCGAAAAGCTGGCAAGCCGGGACGGGGTTTCGCTCAATGACGTAAATGCAGCATACCAGGAACTGGAGCTTGAGTTAAAACTTGCTACCGACCTATATCAGGCGACACTTGTTAGCCTTGAGCAGGCCCGGGTTGAAAGTTATAAAAAACTCAAACATATGGTGATAGTGCAAAAACCGCAGATGCCGGATGATTCTACCCGGCCAAGAAAACTATATAATGTTGCTACACTGTTCATAGTGCTGACTTTGGCGTACGGCATCATCACGATGATTATCGCAACTATTCGGGAGCACCGCGATGTTTAATATCCGCGTGATTAGGAAACTGATGTTAGCAGGGGCGCTATTGTGCGCCGGGTTAAGCGCGCCTTTGGTAGCTCTTCAAAATGCGCCGGTGGCACAGGACGGCGCACCCGCTGCGGCGACTCCAGCCAAAACGATCAATAAGCGTATCGCTTTTGGCAGCTGGATTTTTGGCGGGGAGTTCGCTAACCAGTCTTTTGTTGGCTTTAACCCAACATATACAATCTCTGTTGGGGATAAAGTTGGGCTGCGGCTTTACGGCGGTTTCGAGTTCCACGGTGATCTTGTTGTTGATGTGCAGGGTAATGTCTTTGTGCCAAAAGTTGGTCCGGTGAAACTTTTGGGCGTGAAAAATCGTGATGTAAACCAAGTTGTCGGTGACGCTGTACGCCGGGTTTTCAAAAAAAATGTCAGTGTTTACGCAAGCCTTGGCGGTGCCGAACCGGTAAAGATTTTTGTGACCGGGTTTGTACATAAAGCTGGCCTGTTTGCAGGCCATTCTTCTGACAGTGTTTTGTTTTTCCTTGATCAGGCAGGCGGTATTGATAGTGCGCGCGGTTCGTTTCTTGATGTAAAAGTGCTGCGCGGCGGCGAATTATACCAAACTATCAATCTCTATGACTTTATCCTGTCTGGCAGTATGCCGCAGTTCCAGCTTGCGGACGGAGACACTATTGTTGTCTCCCCGGTATTGTCACAAGCTGCTGTTGCAGGTGAAGTTCAGAATGCAAATCTTTTTGAATTCGAGGGTGAGACGATCAATGCGGTTGTTTTGATGAAACTGGCGCGGCCGCAGCCTCAAGCAACGCATTTTCGCATTAGCCGCAACAATCGCGCTAAAACCCAGGTGGAGTATCTGCCGCTTGAAAAAGCAGCTGATGTCAACGTGAACCGTGGTGATGTTATCGAAGTTACATCGGACAAAATGCCCGGTACGATCAGTGTGCGCGTGGAAGGGGAAACCAACAGCCCGCAGGAGTTTGTATTAACGTACGGTGCGCGGCTCAGTGATTTGCTTGCCCGGGTTGAGATGGGGGCGAATGCCCAACCGGAAGCCATCCAGTTGATGCGCCGGAGTGTACAGTTGCGCCAGAAGGAAATGCTTGAAGCGCAATTACGGGCGCTTGAAAGCAGTGTTCTGACAGCACGCTCCAATACACGTAACGAAGCCGAACTGCGTAAATCTGAAGCCGAACTTATTCTTCAGTGGGTGGAGCGGGCACGCAAAGTGGAACCTCGCGGTCAGGTATCGCTTGCAGGGGCCTCTTCACGGGATGATATATTGCTCGAACCGGGTGATGTAATCAGGATCCCCCGTATAAGCAATTTGGTGATGGTGCACGGGGATGTTTTGTTCCCCAGCGCAATGGCATTTCAGGGTGGCCGAACGGTTGAGGATTATATAGGCCTCGCTGGCGGTTTCACCCAAAGTAAGGGCAATACCAATGTGCTGCTACTGCGCAGGGACGGAACCTTCCAAAAAGTCAAACGGAGTGTTTTGAACAGCAAACGTGTTGAGCTTAATCCGGGGGATGAAATTTTTGTATTGCCGCGTGTAGCTACCAAACATGTGCAGATCGCCACTGATATTATCAATGTCTTTTACCAGCTTGCGCTTTCGGCGGGTGTTGTGCTGCGGCTTTGATTACTGTGGCGTCCCTTACCCGAAAATTGCGTAAACTGCGGCGAGACCCGATCGCTTACTGTATCGATTCCAAGCATGGGTTTCTGCGTGCACACGGTGCGCGCATGTTTGCGCGGCAAACAGCAAGATACCGCAGTATCGGTGCCAAAAATACGCACCGGAAAATCACAGTGGTCATGACGGCATATAATACAGGCCATTTGGTGGAAGCTGCGGTGAAATCTGTATTGATGCAGAGCCACCAAAACCTTGAATTGATGGTGATTGATGATGCCAGTACCGACGATACGCTTGAGGTTTTGCAAGCGCTGGCAAAGGCCGATCTCCGTCTGCGGATATTCCATTCTCCGGTTAACCACGGTACCTATTGGTCCAAAAATTGGTGCCTTTTAAAGGCACAAAGTGACTTTGTTGCCTTTCATGATAGCGATGACCTTTCTGATCCTGAAAGGCTGCAAACTCAACTGGGTGCTATGCTTGATACGCCAGGCGTTGTAGCTGCCACCTGCAGGTGGCGGCGTGTTGACGATAAAGGCAACGAGCTTGTGATCGATGGCTTGTCCTCCAGGATGGCGGCGATCAGCCTGATGATACGGCGTAGCGATGTGCTCAAAAAAACCGGTTTTTTTGATAGCGTCCGAATTTCTGCCGACACTGAATTTATCACCAGATTGCAACAGGTGTTTGGTGCGACACGGCTGCGTCATATGCGCCAGCTACTTTACACAGGGCTTCTGCGGGATGGTTCACTGACGACAGGGGTAAATTCAGGTTTCAGCTGGAAATCAGAAGGCCGCTCTCATGTACGCGAACTTTCTGGAGACCGTGCCGCGTATCACCGTTCTTTTCATGATTGGCATGACAGCAACCTGGGGACCGAAGCCGCACTGGTGGTGACGTTCCCCCTTGGAGACAGGCCGTTTCCCGCGCCAAGCGGGATTTGTCACGGGTGCGATGACCAAGACATTGATGCCGTGGTTGAGATAACAGCGCGGAGTGCAGCGCTGGAAGCTGTATCATGAATATGTCAGAGACATCCGCACATGAGGCGCATGCCAACGATGCAGAGAATGAGCGCCGGCTGCTTGATACATTTTTCTTACATGCCCGCGAATGGTGTTGGCATACAGCTTTTCGCGCGCTTGATGCCACGAGCTTGTTGGTAACAGACAAAGCTGTGCAAGATGCTATTGAACAAGCATACGGTAAGCTAGCCTGCAGGTTTATTGAGCCTGATGACTATCTGAAATGTGGGCCTGAGAGTGCAGACAATACGATCATATTTTGCCAGTACGGGGAATGGCATCTGACCAAAAGATCACGTCAACAGTATCCTGATAAACATATTGTATCTGCGCTGTATGATTTGGCCCCTTTAGGCCCATTGCCGGACAATAAATTTCCGTTGGATCGCCTTGGATCAGGAGAGGCCTTGGTAGAGAGTAAGGCCCCGCAGCGGCTTTTGCTGGCGCAAGCTGGCAGTGATGTTGAGTATCTTTCTCTTCTGGCAAAGAAAAACGGTTTTCCAGCCACTCATAAACTGGCGGGCAGGGCGCTTAAAAGCTGGATTGAATATTGCTCGTCTTTTCATGTTGTGCGTTTTGCGGTGGCAGCACTAGGTCATATGCCGTCGGAAGACCATACCACGAGCCTGGACCTAGCCACCCTATATGCTGTGTTGACGTATAGCCCCCTTACCCGCAGGCGCTTGCTTGACTGGCTAAACGAGGCAGGAACGTCAACTCTTTATTTTGTTAGCCGAGATAAATTTCGTCAGGTGGCTCTGGAACAAATGATGGCTGACAAACCGTTTGCCTCCCTTTGGGATCGCTCGGAAAGCGTGGCCCAGAAATTAGAAGGGCAGGACTTTGACAAGGCCGCTGCTTACGAAAAATTGGTTGCTGCCTTAACTTTGGAAATCCAGCTGGAACTAACTTTACAAGGGATTGACCAGTATAAATTCATAACTCTGGAAGAGCTTGTTGAGGCGCCGGAGGAAGTTCTTGCCGCGATCGGACAGTTTTGGGGCAGAACACCACCCAGAAATCTGGCATATTTGGATTGGAAAGCGCGGTATGGTGTGGTTCCGGAATTCAGGGCGCAGGTCGCAGAGTTTCGTGAGGAAACGTTAAAAAGTCTGAACCTAACGGATGATACTCAACAAACCGGCCCTTTGGAGCAAAACCACACTAGCAATTGATGCTTATGTCGCTTACTGCAAGGCTCACATATGTGTCCAGTCCTTCAGCCAGACGACCCAGACCGGGTGACTGTATCCGTAACAGATAAAAGGGTCGAGGCGGCATTTCAGGCAGATATCCCGAGAAAGTCCAACGATTAAATCCACTTCTGGACAGCGTATAATTGACCGGCTGATCATCAATCCAAAGTGTGGTTTCTTTCAAAAACTTGCGCTTTGTGAAACCGCAGCCACGCAGTACAAAACTGCGAGGTGATGATAAATCCACAGGTAAAAGTAAAGAGCCAATCCGACCCATCCAGCGAAAAGCTGTGCCATCCCGCCGGGTGCCAAGATTGCTCCATCCTGCACCAATAAAACCGTCAGAGTCGGCAAAGACCTGTAACGCAGGTGCGCGCGTGGGGTATGCAATGGTTTCGGGTGTTTTTTTGGCGGCCAGTTCGCGGTCGAAACGATCACGCTGCACATCCAAAAGGGCGTCGATAAAGTCAACAGCAGCTTTTGGAAAGCGTGTTTCGGGTGCTTGAAACGACAGAACGGTTTTGTCATTATTTTTATTTTTTTCAGTCATGGTTCAACCATTCCAAATTCAAGCTGCATTCGGCAAGCATTTTTATAAGGACTTCACTGTCCAGTGGTGATTTGCGGACAAGGTCCAGTGCTTTAACGGAAAAAGAAAGCACACCTTGAAAATCACTTGTCAGGGTCACGGCATGCTCAAATTCCAGTAGCGAACTGGATGCTGCGTCAGCGACCATGAAGCTAAAACCCTGTGTGTCCAGCGTTAGTTTGTAGCAACCCGGTATGCCCGCGATGAGCAGGCAATCGATCTGATGTCGCACGGCGTCCAATCGCCAGAAAAGGCCGCAATGTTCATCATAGTGCGGGGTAAGAGCAGTTGCTTCGCTGGCCCTAAATTGCAAGGCGAGCTTATATTTTGTGGTGCTTTGCAGCGCTATTTGCTGGCTGGCATTGGCGGCCCCTGTGATGTAGCAGCCAAAGGTCAGCGCCTCATCAGTGGCACGCAGTTCTTTTTTGACTTCTTCCCAAGACGTTACTGGCAAACCTGAATTTGTTTGCGTGTTTGATATCAAGCTTGTTTCATAGCCCAGCAAGGCAAGTTTGTTTGCGCTATATTCAGGTGCGTCAGCACATAGAGTTTCCGCGAGGGACAGTGTAGCAAACCGGGGGCTTATATCCCAATCGACCTGAGGAAAGAGTTTTTCCACCAGAGTACGGGGCGGCACGGCACCGACCAAGGCGATAGAGCGGGGCGCGCCCTCTCGTAGCTGTACGCTGGCGTTGTTGTTTGCATCACGGGAACCGTATCCTGTAATTGTGGGTGGGCCCGGCAAGTCAAGTGGTGATTGGCTTCCGTTTGTCAAACGCGCAAGCAGCTTGTCATAATTCTTGCTCGGGTCAAACCAACTCAGCGCTTTCCGCGCATTTCCCCCATACCAGGCCCGAAGGTCCGGCTGGTGATATAAGGCACCGATGGCCGCCACCATTTGATGGAGCGCACCGGCATGATCTATTTGAAGAGCAATTGAAGAAGGCAGACTTCGCGCCCAGCGTTGCCCGCAGGTAATAATGGCTTTTCCTTGCTGTATGCCAAGCGCCATCAAGGGCGGAAACACGGGAGTTTCGTCAGTGATCAATATTATATCTGCATTGGCGACCAGTTCTGCCAAATTTTCCTCTGCGCCAGATATCAGCTTGGCATGTAAACCGGCAGCATTCTGGGGATGCAAATTTTCCAGAGTCTTTAGGGCTTCAGCGGCAACACCGTTTGCCGTGTATAATAGCTGTGGATGCTCGGGTGTCGGGTCATCAAGGCCCTTTTCAGTTTTTGCTTCCTGATTTTGAAAGTCAGTATGCAAAGTAAGGGGCACGGACAATAAACAGATGTCAGCTTCATTCACAAAGCTCTGTTCATTTGCAGAGTCTGATCTAATTTCGGTTGCCTTTGCCCAGGGTGCGGGCAGTTCCTCAATGATTTTGTGGGAAACTCTACGATGATGCAGCACCCCTTCCGCGATGGTTTTTCCTTCATGTCCAAGCACCTGCTGTAACCAGCAGGTATAATTTTGAGGCCATTGGGGTGCGCTTCTCAGGTGGTGCTGAAATAGATGGTTGAGGTTACCGCTGGCTGGGATAATAACGCCTGGTGCTTGCTGGTACAGGTCCAGCGTAAACAGGCTCTCGCTTGTGTCCCCCATTATATACAGCCGCAGATGATTTTGAAATTCACCAGTATTGGCCTGTAGCTCTCTCAGGCGAATGGTATGAATATCATTATGCTCCGTAAAAACAGTGGGAGGCGGGGCTATATTATCAATAACAATGGTCACATTGCACCGCTTTGCAAGTGTTGCGGCTACCTGTACGGTAGTGGCGGCTGAAAAGCATGAACTGGGAGGCAGTATGCCGACTAATAATATAGATAAACGCCGGCTCATGTGCAGTGTTTTTCTTTGAGATTTGCCGGGATGTTCTGCGGCAGGTCAGAGGACGGAAACAAAGCGTCGAGTGTTGCGGCCTGCGCGTTGCTGTATGCCGTGAAAATATGTTGGCCCACTGACCCAAGACGTGCAACTTCTTCTGGATTGTTAGCCAGTTGGCTAAGAGCGTCTGCGAGCGCATTTATGTCCGCGCAGAGATGAAGGGGTTCTTCGGTTTCAATGCCAACCATTGCATCAGCCGTTGCAACAAGGGGCTTGCCGTAGCTGAGGGCTTCGACGGATTTTATTTTCAGGCCTGTACCGCCAACATTGGGGTTCAGGATAATATCCATGTCCTGATAAAAACTTTCAACGCTTTCAACAAACCCAAGCTTTTTAAATGGAGATTCGTGTGCCGTGTCACTTTCACAGATAGCTCCGGCCAGATGGAACGAAAAATCACGCTCTAGTCCGGGCCTGTTCTTCAGTGCTTTTGAGAAATGGTGGAGCGAATGCTGATTGATGGGGTTGCTGCTGGCCAAATAGCCCACTTTGAATTTATCGCCTTTACATACCTTGCGGCTTGGCAGGTAATTTTCAGGCAAATAGTGGCCAAGCGTTTCTATGTGCTGTTTGGTTACTTTCCTGAAATGTTCAGCTTCGCTGGTCTGGATAGCCAATACCACATCTGCCCGGTTGAAGGCTTTTGCTTCCTCAGAGGGTGTGGTGCTGTACCAATTGCCGTCGATACCCGCTTTGCGCAGTGACTTTTCCCGGTTGGCAAACATGTCGTGTGTATCAAGGTACTTGGGAATACCCGTTGGCACTTGCTCAAGCCAGCGGCTGAACCACACATAGTTTGCCAGACAGTATTTGATATCCCAAATTTTCATGATGCGCGCTGTTATGTCAGACACAGCAGGCACATACCAGTCATCGATCAAATGGTGATTGCGGCGGCTTTGTGTTCGGGTGCCAGGCTCGTGCGGTACGATATAAACATGATCCCAGCAGGCGCGCATGGCAGCTTCTTGTGGCTCACTTAGTCCTTCCAGTCCACCATAGACAAAATGGATGCGGTAGCCGCGCTCCTGCAAAATGCGGCACAGCGAATACACGCGGGCACGGTTACCGTGGTTTTGCGGATGGGAAGGAATTGGCGATGTAACAAGGACCTGCATAATATGGTTGGTGTTTACCTGCTTTGCATGTTGAAGGATGATCTTGTGCCAGACTCTGCGTGCGTATCGGGATGCAAGGCAAGATAAGCAACGCCCGATTTAAAGGCAAAAGAATTAACAAATTTCGCATGAAGAGCCAAAAGGCTGTGTCATTGCCAAAGGACAGCATTGAAGGTCAACGGTCTTTGAGATACGCCCAGGCGTGTGCCACCATATCCTCAAGTGCCGGGTAACGAGGCTGCCAGTTAAAAGTAGCTTTTGCCTTGTCTGAATTGGCAACCAAACGGGCCGGGTCGCCTGGGCGGCGGTTCTCTTCGAGCACATTAAAATTAATGCCCGTCACCCTTTTTGCTGTTTCTATGACCTGGCGAACGGAAAAGCCGTGCCCGGTGCCAAGATTATAAGCATCGTAGAAACCTGCATTGCCAGTTGTTTCCGGGTCTGCTTTACCGGTAGGCAGGTCAAATAAATATTGCAATGCTTTCACGTGGGCATCAGCCAAATCGCTGACATGGATATAATCACGGACGCAGGTGCCATCAGGGGTGTCATAGTCGGTCCCAAATATCTTGATATTGGGTCGTTTGCCATTGGCTGCCTGCAGGGCCAGCGGAATGAGATGTGATTCGGGTTCATGGCGTTCCCCAAAGCGGCCATCCGGGTCAGACCCAGCTGCATTAAAGTAACGCAGGGCGACCGATTGCAGGCCATGCGCAACAGCGCAGTCGCGCAGCATGCATTCAACCGCCCATTTGCTTTCGCCGTATGGGTTGATGGGGGCTTTTGGCAGTGTTTCGAGCAAAGGAGCTTGCTCGCGGGGCTGGCCATAAACGGCTGCCGTGGACGAGAAAACAACCCGTTTCACCGAAGCTCGCTGCATCGCTGCCAGCAAACACATGCTGCCTGCGGTGTTATTGTCGTAAAAGCTTAAGGGGTCACGTACACTTTCGCCAGCCTCGATAAAAGCGGCAAAATGGATAACGGCATCAATTTGGTGATCGGCGAATATCTGATCAAGCAAACTGGCATCGCGAATGTCCCCCTCAATGAAATCAACACCGGGCAAATCAATATTGGACAAGCTATCGCGGTGACCGTTTGACAAATTATCCAGTACAAGTGTTTGAAAACCAGCATCGGCAAGGGCAGCAACCGTGTGCGCCCCGATAAAACCAGCGCCGCCTGGAACAAGAATTTTTGCCACAAAGTTCCCCTGTTTATTTTGCCGAATATGAAGAGCCTTACAAAGGCCCGAGCTATAGCGGTTGCTTAAGTGCTGTCAAGGTCATGTCGTCTTTTGTGCTTGTGATAACTATTCGGTCAGGGCAATTCGCAAAAAGCCCGCTTCAACCATTGCGGAACCCTTAAAATTTAGGTAACTGCTTTCTCCAGCCTTTTGTTGGGTTGGGACGGTGTAGGGGAACACACATGCGTATATTGTTTATTCACAATAATTTTCCGGCGCAGTATCGGCGGATTATGGAGTATATTGCGAAACGGCCAAAGCTGGGCGTTCAAATGTTTGCGGCTACGCTTGAGACCAACCAACAAAAAACACAAGTAAAGCAAACCATAAAATACAAACCGCACCGGGCACCCAGAAAGGATATTCATCCTGCTCTGGTATATACCGAGCGTGCGGTGATTAACGGGCAGGCCTTCTACGGTGCGATGCTGGCGTCAAAAAAAGCGGGCTTTAAGCCTGATATTGTATTGTCGCATTCGGGTTGGGGTACAGGCATGTTCTTGCGGGATTTGTTCCCAGACGCCAAGTTGCTGACATATTATGAATGGTATTATCATTCGGTGAATTCCGACGGCACATTTTTGAGGGACAAACCTTATGGCCCCGATGAAGAAATGCGAATCCGTTTAAAAAACACACCGATCCTGCATGATCTGGCGGCAATGGACCACGGGCAAAGCCCGACCTTGTTCCAGCACAGTAAATTCCCTGACATATTTAAAAATAATATTTCGGTATTGCACGACGGAGTGGATACCAGCTTTTTTAAACCCAACCATGCAGCAAAAGTGAAAATCGGGGATATCAGTTTTTCGGTTGGTGACGAGCTTATCACCTATGTTGCACGAGGCATGGAAGAATATCGCGGCTTCCCACAATTTATGGAAATGGCTTCAATGCTGCAAAAGCGGCGGCCTAACCTGCAAATTGTGATCCTCGGTAAAGACAGGATTGCTTATGGGAATAAGCGCAGTGACGGTAAAACGTTTAAGGAAGCCATGCTGGATCAATATGAATTTGATTTGACCCGGCTTCACTTTCTTGACTTGCAGCCGCTACATGTTTTCAAGGCATTGATGCAAATCACGCGGGCGCACGTTTATTTAACGGTGCCGTTTGTTCTGTCCTGGTCGATGCTGGAGGCGATGGGAGCAGGTGCGCTGGTTGTTGGCTCTGACACTGAGCCGGTGCGGGAGCTGATCACCGACGGTGAGAACGGGGTGCTGGTGCCTTTTTTTGAACCAGAAACCCTTACAGACAAGCTTTGTCACATTCTTGACAATAATGGTGACTATCAAGCAATGCGTGACAAGGCACGGAAAACCATTGTTGACCAATATGCGATCAAAGATGTGGTCCCTAAATACTGGGAAATGATCAAATCTGTTGCAAACGGGTCACAGGTTTAACTCTATACGATAAATTGTTGTACCAGCATCAACGGCACGGTTGAAATTAGTGAAGCAGGATGCTGTGGTGTTTGGTGAGAATTGGCTACGAACGAAAACGAGGAATTCTTTAGGCATAATGCAAACTTAATCAATTATGCAGTTGACAATATTGGCATTCTCTCGGTAGAGAGTGTCCTTAGGGGGCTATTAGGACCAACGTTCGTGCCTCAGTAATAATATACTATGTTGCTTTTTCAGGAGGAAAGCTATGGCTAATCAGGTTTTTGGTACTAGTGGTAATGATACCATCTTTGGCACAGGTCTAGATGATCACTATTTTGGCGCAGGTGGAGATGACCTGTTAATCGGCGGAATCGGCGAAGACACCCTTTTGGGTGAAGATGGTAATGACACCCTTGAGGGTGGCGACAACAACGACTCACTTATCGGTGGCGCTGGAAACGACAGTTTGCTCGGTGAAGCAGGCGATGACGTTCTCGATGGTGGTGACGGCATTGATGCTCTGTTGGGCGGCGCCGGCAACGATACGCTGACTTCGGGCGCGGGTGTTGATACTCATACAGGCGGCGATGGAAATGATGTTGCGAGCGCGGGTGATGGCAATGATATCATCAATGGTAACAATGGTGACGATACGCTGTCTGGCGGCAACGATGATGACGTCATAACTGGTGGCCTCAACAATGACGTTATTGATGGTGGTGCTGGCGATGATAACATCAGCGGCGATGAGGGTGATGATAACATCCAGGGCGGTGCCGGTAATGATACACTGAACGGTAACGACGGTGATGACACCATTGAAACTGGCGCAGGTGCCAGTACGGTTGATGGCGGTGCCGGTAATGACGACATTACAGGCGGTGACGGCATTGATGATGTTGATGGTGGTGCTGGTACTGCTGACAGCTTTACTGTTAGTGGCGAGCTGAATGATGGTTCCGGCCTTGCATTTGTAGGCGGTGCAGACACAGTTTCTGTTGATGGTGCGGATACTTTTACTGGCATTGAGACCTTGGTTTTTGACAATGTGACCCTTGCGATTGGTGTTGACCAGACTTTCACGCATAGTGATACCGCAAACGTTGCAGACCCTGATGGTGCCTTGTTTGCTAATATTGATTTGTCTGACAACTTGTTTGACTTTGATGGTGGTGCCGGTACCGTTGCTCTTGGTACGGTTGCTGATGGTGTTGGTGACGATTACACAATCGTTTCGATTGGCGGTGTTGCGGTCGATGCTAACAGCGACTCTGTTGACTTGGATGACGGTCATGGTTCTACCATTGATATCCTTGACTTGGATGTTGATATGTCAACCGCTGCGACAAACCTTCAGTATGTTCCGGGTGAAACACTTGGTCATAATGCTGATGAAGCCGCGCAGGGTACCGTGGATGTTGTCATTGAGGACGCTAACGGTGATCAGTTGACTATCACAGTCAACCTGAGCGTGACTAATGATGCTACATTCACTGCATCTGCAACGGGTTCGACGTTGCAGGGTGACGGTGATGCTGAGACATTCACTGGTGGTGCGGCGCGCGACGTTGTGTCTGGTGCTGATGGCAATGACACAATCACTGGCGGTGGCGGTAATGATCGTCTGCTTGGTGAAAACAACAATGATAGCATCACTGGCGGCGACGGCAATGATGTGATCAATGCTGGTAACGGCGATGATTTCGGTGACGGTGGTAACGGTGATGATCAACTGTATGCTGGCTCGGACGATACTGGTGATGACACATTATTCGGTGGCGACGGTAACGATGTTGCTTTCGGCGGCGAAGGTGATGATGTTTTGGTCGGTGACAGCTCAAACGCCCTTGGCGGTGCTGATGTGACAGATGGCACAGGTGCTGATGAGATGGGCGGCGGTAACGGTGATGACTTGCTGATCGGTTCTTCATGGAATGATGACGATGGCAATGACATTGCGGTTGCAAGTGAAGTCTCCAATGCCGCAACTGACGGCGCTGACACACTCTGGGCCGGTAATGGCAACGATACAGTGTTTGGCGGCGGTGCTGGCGATCTTATCGGTGCTGGCGACGGCATTGATATCGTTGACGCTCAAGACGGCAATGATGTGGTCTACGGTGGTGCTGGTGTTGATAACCTTACTGGTGGTAACGGAGCAGATAGCCTGTTTGGTGCCGATGGTAATGATACTGTTGATGGCGGCAACGGTGATGATGTTCTCTTCGGTGGTGCTGGTGCTGATACAGTCATCGGTGGTGCCGGGAACGATGATCTGTACGGTGGTGCCAACAACGATACCATAACCGGTAACGATGGTGATGATACACTTCGTGGCGGTGATGGCGCTGATACCCTTGACGGTAATAACGGCGATGATGTTATCAGAGGCCAGGAAGGTCTGGATACACTGAACGGTAACGACGGTGATGATAATATCTCTGGTGGTAACTGCAACGATGTGATTACTGGCGGCGATGGTGACGATACCGTTACTGGTGACGATGGCAATGACAACATCACCACCGGTGCCAATGATGATGATGCCTGGGGTGGTGAAGGTAACGACACTATTGATGGCGGTACTGGTAACGATGATCTGTACGGCGATGCTGGAACCGACGATCTTACTGGTGGTACGGGTGATGATCTGCTTGATGGCGGTGCTGGTAACGATGACCTTGATGGCGGCGCTGGTGTCGACACCCTAATGGGTGGCGATGGCAATGATACCTTTGCTGATGGTGCTGGCAATGACTCGTTAGACGGTGGTGCTGGTGATGATACCTTCACAATTGCTGCGGGTAACGATACGCTTACAGGTGGTGCTGGTGATGATACCTTCATCTTTACAGGTGCCTCTACCGGAGCAGCAACAATCACTGACTTTAACGTAACTGACGATAGCCTTACGCTTACAGGTCTTGGCATTACGAATGTCTTTGATGTTGCGGATGAGACAACGCAGGGCGGTGTAGCTGGCGTCTTGATTGACCTTGGGGCATCAAACTCGGTATTCCTGCAAGGTGTCACATTGGGTGATTTGGCTGCGGCTGACATCACTCTCTAGATATCGGATTATAGAAATGCAAAAAGGGAGGCTTTGGCCTCCCTTTTTATTTTTGACGTCAGTTATTTCCGGCAAGTTGGCGGTTTCTTTATCTTCATCAATTGGCATTGTTGCATTCTGGGAGCCTTTTTCAAAGCCAGTCGACACACGGAAAGCCATGTGCTACCAGTCGAAACCAGCGTCACAGATACTTGTTCCATTGCCGTGAACGGCAACCTGTGCACGGGTATCAATTTGTTTTTCGCATAGCCGTACGGATAATTTCGGCCACGAGGGTAGAGTAAATCATGTCACTCGTTGATGAATATAAAGACGAAGAGCTAAACCTAAGAAAATCTTTCCGGCCAGTATGGGGTTATTCCCTGCTCGCAACAATTTGCATGCTGGCCATGCCAATTTTCATGTTTCAGGTCTATGATCGTGTTTTGAAATCACACAATATCGAAACACTAATGGCGATGCTGGTTTTTGCACTGATTATTCTGGTTTGTTACGGTATTTTTGACAGTGTTCGGCAGCGCGTATTGGTGCGCGGCGCTGTTCGGCTTGAAACAAGGATGGCGGGGCTTTTGCTCGCGGGCGAATTGTCACGCCAAAGCGACCCCAATGCCCAGTGCCTGCGTGATTTGACATCAATAAGACAGCTATATTGCTCACAGGCTATGGTAGCGATTTTTGATTTGCCGATGCTGCCGTTATTTATAGGTATTCTTTTTTACATCCACACTGTGCTGGGCGTTGTGGTGATGGTCGGGGCTTTCATCATTTTGGTTGTTGGTGTGTGGGGAGACAGGGCGACTGCGCACGAAAATACGGAATATATGAAAGCAGCTATTCAATCTTCCAAAACTCTTGATATGCACCTCAACTCACAGGAACTGGTTCGGGCTCAGGGGCTTTATCGCGAATCTGTGCAAGACTGGGGCGCTGCCCATAGCCAGCAACTGGAACGCTTTATCAGCAGTACGTCAAAAACTGCGAAATTTTCAGCCGCGTCCAAAGCTACACGACAAATTATACAGGTTTTGCTTATTGCTACAGGCGCTTTCCTTGTTTTGCTGGATCAGGCCAGTGGTGCTGTCATTTTTGCCGCCGCTATGATCGGTGGGCGTGCGCTTACCCCGGTTGAGCAAATTGTAGGCAGTTGGCGCATGCTGAAGCAGGGCTATGAAACCCGGCTTCGCCTTCTTGAGCGCCTGAAAGATATGAGCTTGCCGGTCGACCGTACCAAAATGCCGCGCCCGGCGGGCGAAATTGAGCTGGAACGTGTTGCTTATGTGCCGCGTCCCGGAATGCCGCCGATTATTCGCGGGATTTCTGGTAAAATACTGGCAGGTGACAGTGTTGCCATCATTGGCCCTTCTGGTGCCGGGAAATCAACCCTTGCCCGGCTTATCGTCGGCTATTTAATACCGAACGCTGGTGCTGTTACGCTTGATGGGCAGGATCTGAAAGTCTGGGACCCAACTGCACGTGGCCTTTACATGGGCTATATGCCGCAACAGGTTACATTTTTTGATGCCACAGTACGCGAAAACATTGCAAGGCTTCGCCGGGATGATCCTGAAGAATGGGCACTTGAGGCCGCAAAACGGGCTGGCGTGCATGAGCTGTTGATGAAATTGCCGCAAGGCTATGACACAATGATTGAACGCGGTAAATTTATGCCTTCGGGTGGTCAGGCCCAATTGATCGCTCTTGCCCGGGCCTTTTATGGTAATCCTTCTGTGCTGGTTCTTGATGAACCAAATGCAGCGCTGGACCAAGAAGGCGAGCGCATTTTTCACGAAACAATCATGCGGGCACGTAAAGCCAAAATAACGGTTATCATTGTTACGCAGCGTCCAAGCGTATTGAAATTTGTTAACAAAGTTATGCTTTTACAAGGCGGGCTGGTTAAGGAGTTTGGGCCCAAAGAACAAGTGATGAACAGCGGTAACGTACGTGCGGCGACAGGGCCGGCAAAAAAGGTAGCAGCGCCGACATCACAGGCAGCACAAGCAGCACAAGCAGCACAGAAGGCTGTGCCAAAAACTAAGGACCAGCAGCCTGCGGCAGATGTACCCCCGAAGGCAGCCCAAGTTGCTTCTCAGAAACCGCCTGAAAATACAGCTGCACAGGGCGCTAAGGTTCAGGCCAAGGAAAAGCCAAAGTCTATTTCGCTAAAAAAGGTTCTGGATGAAGCTGTTTCAAAAAAAGCAACCTCAGCATCTAAGGCCAAAAGTGTAAAAGCTGCCCCCAAGAAGAAGGGGTCTTGATATGAGCGAAATTATACCAGTATCGAAACCTTCTACAGCGCTGGCACTTATTGATGACCGCTTTAAACGTGACGACCTGCAAAGCTGGCATGAAAAAGTGGATACAGACCGCAAGCCTATTTTGCGAATGGCCTGGCGGGTATTTGTTGGCATATTCCTCATTGGCGGTTTTTGGGCGGCCACTGCGCCGTTAGGCGGTGCGATTGTGGCGGATGGACGTGTTATCGCTGAAGACAGAAACCGGATTATACAGCATCTGGAAGGCGGCATACTGACAGACTTGAAAGTCAGAGAAGGCGATAAAGTTGTTTCTGGCCAGGTGATTGCCGTTCTGGACGATACTCAGTTAAAGGCGCAGATCAAATCAAACCGGTTGCAACGTGCCATCTTGCGTGAACAGCTAGCGCGTCGACGTGCTGAAGCCAACGAACAGGAAGCCGTACAGTTTCCGCGAGATATTCACCCCGACGTAGCGAACCACCCTCGTGTTCTAGAGGCTATTGTCACTCAGCAGGATGAATTTCAGGCCCAGCTTAAATTCCGGGTTGCGGGGGCCGAGATTATTGATGCCAGAATTCGGGGACAACGCGGCGACATTTCGGGTTTAAACGAAGTCTTAAAAGCGATGGGCCGGCAGCTTGAACTGTATGAGCTTGAGCTGGAGGATTTCCGCGCGCTTCTCAAAAAAGGGGCGATCGACCGAACCCGTGTCTTTGCTACTGAGCGTCAGGTCGTGGACCTGCAAGCCCGTATTGCCCGAACCAACCTGGATATTAAGGCAGCAGAGAATAATATTGAGACGCTAGGCAATGAAAAACGCCAGAACAGGCTAGCTTTTTTGAGCGAAGCCAATCGCGCTATTGTTGATCTACAAAAGCAACGGGGGCCAATTGAAAGCGCGCTTGAACGGCTTGAGGATATACATGCACGTATGTTGATACGGTCACCAGAGAACGGTACGGTCTTCCGTATTGCCACACGCACCTTGGGTGCCGTGGTCAAACCGGGTGAGCCGATCATGGAAATTTTCCCTGATGATGATGCTCTCACTATTGAGGCGCAGCTTGCGGTTCGTCACCGAGACAAAGTTAAGGTAGGGCAGGCAGCGGCGATTGTTTTCCCTGGCGACAGGATTAAATCAGTTACCCAGTTCCCTGCCCATCTAACCTATATTTCTGCGGATGCTGTTGTCTCGGAACGCAACCCGCAAGGCAGTTATATTATTCGGGTGACCATGGATGTATCGGGAAATATTGGTGATCTAGTATCGGGTAACACTGCGCAAATATTTGTGAAAACTGAACCAAAAACATTCTTTGAAATGCTCGCTGAACCAATCACAAATTTTACCCAGAATGTATTTAACGAATAGTCTGCGTTTGAATACGGATATGCCCCCGAACGGATGGGATGTTAGCTGTGTGGGAATGTTTGCGCCTTCCTAAGCGACTGGTTACAATATTGTTGCCGTTTAAAAAGGTGGCTTGATCTTACGAATAGCAAGATAATATTGTCATGAGATTATTTGCAGCACTGCAGATGAGATTTGGTTAGGGGAGGGGCAAACGGCGTGTCGGATATCTTAATAACGCATAGTGCATTTGGCCGTTTTTATGGTGCAACGTTTGCCGTTTTGGTGGATGCCAAGATTTATGCCCGGATCAAAGCCTTTTTGCCCCCTGCGGTTAGCGTATTTATTTTTCGTACCGACGGTGTGATCGCATTGGCTGAAACTTTTGGTGCGGACGGTGGTGAAAGCAGCAAGGCAGAATGTTTGCCGCTGATTGGTATGAATATTGGACTTGAAGCCATCATTGTGAGTAAAAGCCGTTTGGGAGATGCTGAAAATCTAGTTTCTTACTGCGAAAAGCAGGGCATGTTTCGTTTGCCTGCGATGCATATAGTACGGCTTTGGCCCTATGCATGGAAACAAGAGGCCATTCGTTTTATCAGTACAATATTGTGGGAATATGCGGCACGTAAGTGCGCTGATTTAAGCACCGCCCAGCAGCAGTTGGTCCATCTACGCACGCACTATGAACGTTTGTGGTTAAGCTTTGAAAAGGCACGCCGGATGATACGCGGCGTCGGTTATGCAACACGCAGCGTTGCTTTTAGTTTGTCGCCTGGGGGTGATACTATTGGGCCAGATGCGCCAAAAGCGTCTCATCATTACCAACAATATTTGCCGACGGATCTGGCAGGTTTTGCGGGTCTCAAGCTTTTTGTAAGCCAAGCTGCAGATACCAAAGCTAGTGGCGATTTTATTGTCGGGGTTCGGCGAATGGCTGATAATGCTCTGGTTGGTGAAGCAACTTTGCCATTCTCGGAAATCCATGAGGGCTGGCTTTCTTTTGCGTTTGATGAGGCGGTGCCGCTTACCCATGGGGATGGCAAGCTGGAGATTCTCTGGAAAGGCAAAGGAGGGCCGTTGTTGGCGATGGCAGACGGGCGGGCTGACCGGTTTGGCGACGATGCGGGACGTTCCTTGGCGCTACAAATTATCAAGGGGCTTGCAGACCCAACGCTGGATACAGTGGAATTTATGCCGCTGGAGCGTACGACTTTTTCGGGCAATGATTTGTTGGAATTAGGTAGTTTTTATGCAGGCGGAGAGGCAGAGAGAAAAGCAGAGGCAGCGGTAGGGGATAAAATCCTGCAGGCTAATGATGATGGTGGCTGGCTGCAAACTCATTTGATTGCTGGCGGACCTTCGGGCGTCCGCTTACCTGATATCTTGCAACAGCACGCCAAGGGAATTCGTGTTGGCATTGAAACAGCGCATAAGGCTGCGCCAACGTGCATATATATGCTGCTTGCGCTGCGCCGGGACATGCCTGCTACCGGGGTTGAGAGGATATTACAGGGTCTGGGTTGTGACAAAGAGCTGGCATTGGCTGGTGCTGATGCAGTAGGCGGTTTCTACTGGAGCTCAATTATTCTGGAGCCGTTAAAAAACGCAACACTGACACTGAAACTGGAAGATGCGCTTGATGAACGGCTAGATGTAATTTTGGCAGTTCGGTCAATGACTGGGAAGTTTGACTACGGCCATTGCCGGTGGCTCCGGATGGAGGTTTCTCAGGAAGTTGACCGGGCAAATGAGCTGGTAACACTTGACCCCGAGATATTGCATGAAGGCCTTGAATACCAAAGTGAAATACGAACTCACAGGCTTACTGAACTTGCCGGGCGGCTTAATTTTTATAAAGGTCGTGCCGAATTGGAAAAGCTGTCTGAGAAGCTTGGGTTCTCACCGTTTCTTGTAAGTGAAGAAACCGGTGCACTGCAAACACACCCTTATGATGGACTAATGTCTGCCGCAGTTTTGGATGGGGGTTTACCAGTAGGAACACAGCGACTTTCCTGCGAGGTTGGTACGGCACATGCGTCTGCACCTGAATTTATCTATATGATTGCTGTGTTGCCGTGCGGCATCAAAAATCGTGAGGTTACAATTGAAGGTATAGCGACCCGGGTTTCCGCTGGAGAGGTGAACGGTATAGATGAAAATATTGGAGTTCAGTGGAACAGTGTCAGGCTTAAGGCACTTAAGGTTCGCACACTTGCAGTGGAACTATCAAAAGTGTCTGAGCAGGTTGGTGATGTTGTTTTTGCCGTTATCCCTGCAAGCGAAAATGTGAGTTACGGCTGGTGTCGTTGGTATAGCTTTGAAGCTGCACTTATGGACGTGGACATGAAGGCGCATCTTCTGAAACGATCACAAGAAGAACTCGTCAGGGCGCAATAGTCAGGTGAAAAGCCAAACAACACATAAGAAGGCCATTGGGGTCGTGATACCCGGTTATGGGCATCCGCAGTTCCTTGCGGAAGCAATCATTGGTGCGTGTGAGCAGGAAATTGATAGGCCTGTGTATGTCGTTGTGATCGACGATGGCTGCAAGTTCCCGGAAACCGGCCAGATGGTGGCGCAGTTGATGGAGAAATATCCCGGCACGCTCCATTATTTACGACAGGAAAATACACGTCTTCCCGGAGCCCGTAATGCGGGCATTCGTTTTTTGATGGCATTGGAGCCTGACCTGGATTCGATCTATTTCCTTGATGCGGACAACCGCATTGCGCCTTATTCACTGCATACTTTTCGAGAAACGCTGGGCGAAGACCCCAAAATTGGCTGGGCCTATCCAGATATTTCCATGTTTGGTATGTCACGCGGGGAAGATGGTTTTGATACCCGCGAAACAGCACCTGAATATAGCAGGCTCAAGCACTTGGTGGGAAATATCTCTGAAGCAGGCTCGCTGGTTCGGGCGGATGTTTTTCGGGCAGGTGTTTTTTATGATGAAACCATGACATCGGGCTTCGAAGACTGGGATTTCTGGTTGAGCGCACTTGAAGCTGGTTTTGAAGGCAAGCGTGCGCGGCATTCGGGGTTTATGTACAGACGACGGCCTGAAAGTATGTTGGCAGATTCGCGGCGTTTGGAGGAAACCCTGATCGCCCGTATCCGGCAAAGCCATAAACCTTTGTTTGCGCCAAAAAATATTCTGGAGTTGGAGCAACAGGAAGCCCCAGTTTTTGTAATTTATGTCATTGGGACTGAGGAAATCTTGCTGACAAGCGACCCAAAAGCGAAGCCAGCACAGTTAACTATCGAAGCGTTTCGGCAAAAGCTGCACGATTGGACATATGATCCACGGGAGCATTTTTTCCCAGAGTATTTCATTACAATTTCCCAAGCGGAATGGCAGCGCCTTCAGAATGGTACGGCATATGCCCGGTGGTGTTTTTGGCAATTAAGAGAACGTGCGCTGGATGCTGCGTATGTAACGCTGACATTAAACGATCATATGGCATTGCGGATTGTCAAGGACGGGACAAAAGAATGGCCAGAGTCAGCGAGCTTCCTGTGCAGTAGAACCAGCCAAATAAAAGCCCTGTTGCTGGCGAGCATGAACACTTGGGATGAAAATACGGACTTACCGTTACCCAAGCCAATCCACATACAACTGCAAGCCCCGGCTATTGAACCGCTACCTATCAGCTTGACCGAGGGCGGTGAAGGGGAGATGTTTCTTTACGCAGATGATAGAACCGACCAGAATCTCCATTGGTATTTTGAACAGTTTATATTGGGCTCAATGCCGCTGGAACGGCGTAGTACCCATCAGACTAGAAAATACGCAGGTCCGTCCTGCCAGGCCATTCGCCGCGAATTGATTAGTGAAGTTTGTGCCGTAGAAGAGCGTGAGCCGTTTCCTGCCAATACCATGGTTGATAGGGCAATGGTTTTTGTGGGCGCGGATATGTTGAATGCCGCAAAGGCGGTGGAAAAATTTTCTGTGCTGTTAGAGGGGCTAAAGTCTGCTGGGTACGAAACTATGGTGATTTTAGAGGCCGAGCCAGAACAAGATATGCAAGCCGTAGATTTGTCCTGGTGGTCAGCAGCTGATGATGTTGTACCCATGTTGCTATCTGGAGGCATGATCGAATACCGAATTTATCTAGGCCGGCGGGTTTCAACAAAACTGGATATGCTCTCGCGCGAAGATATGACGGTTCTGGCGCGCAGCTGCGATATCCTGATAGCTTGCGGTGCGGCAGCGGGCCTGGAGGCTTTTGGGCAAGCCAAACCACAAGGTGCAAAAGGATATGTATGGCTCGATCCTGTGTTTATGGGCGCGGATCAGGACGAAATGGCCCATCAGGCAAAATTATTGGCCTTCGAGCACGCAGTTGAACATGTTGTAACCGACGATGAGGCTTATGTTTATGCCCTTTCAGCAGAAGGGTTTCCGCCATCCAAATTTGAATCACGCGAAGCTTTCTGGAACCGTTTGACGGTGAACTCAGGTTAGGAGATTTTTGCTCTGGTCATTGTAATGTCGAGCAACAACTTTTATAGAAGCGTAGACGTTTAACCGACTTTTTAGATAGTGATATTTTACCAGAGTGACAATAAACACAAAAATATTCTGCTTAGTTCCTGATATGCCCGAGCCGTCGGATATAGCGCCGTATCTTGAAGAGATGCATAGCAATCGCTGGTACACAAATTTCGGTCCGCTGACGGCACGCTTTGAAGCCGCGATGTCAGACTTTATGGCAGATGCAGGTTCGCCAGGCATGAGCACGGGCGCTTTTTCATCAGCTACAACTGGCTTGGAACTTATGCTGCGGGCGATGCAGCTTCCCGCAGGTGGCAAAGTCTTGATCCCGGCATTGACATTCCCGGCAACGGCGCTGGCGATCATGAATGCAGGCCTTGAGCCTGTTTTCGGTGACGTGGATCCTTATACGTGGGAATTGACAGCGGAAATAGCCGAGGCGGCACATGCCCATTGTCCGTTGGTGGCAGTAATGCCTGTGGCTGCTTTCGGGAAACCTGTTTCCACCGAGCCGTGGCAGGTTTTCCAGCGTGATAGCGGAGTTCCGGTTTTAATTGATGCAGCAGCAGTATTGGGGCAGCAACCTGTGCCAAAAGACCTGAGTGCTGTTTTCAGCTTGCATGCGACCAAGCCATTTGGCGTTGGCGAAGGCGGGCTGGTGGTTACGTCTGACACTGAATTGCTGGCACGGGCAAAATCACTTTCGAATTTTGGATTTGTTGCAGGCATGTCTGGCGTGGTCCAGCAGGTGGGAACCAATGCTAAATTTGGTGAATATTACGCTGGGGTTGGTTTGTCACAGATTGCGCGTTGGGGTGAAGTACTTGAGAAGCGCCGCACTGTGGCTGCTGCCTATACGGAACGCCTTGCCCCGCTTCGCAACAAGATCAGGCTGCAGGCAGGTGTTGAGAGTTTTGTACCTGCGGTATTTCCGATTTTTGCAGCGGGAAAAGCAGATGAAATCCATGAGGCTATGAGAATAGCTGGCATTCAGACCAGAAAATGGTATTTACCGCTATTATGTGAACACCCGGCACTTGCGCATCTGTCTTTTGCAGCGGCTGGCGGGCGGAATAGCATTGGTGTCTGTAATGAGCTTGCGGATGGTTTGATTGGCCTGCCGTTCCATGGATTTTTATCCACGGGAGATGTTGATGAAATTTGTGCCGTCTTGACGAGAGTAGTGTGACAAAAATGAGTGAAAAACCAGCGTTACAGCTAACATCAAAAATCGAAAATTTTGAAAGGCATGTTGCCGCCGCTGAATTTGATAAAGCGATGGCGGAGTTCCGGGCTGCCTGTGCGCTTCTGGAGGGCGGCAAAGAGGGGTTTGGCCGACAGTTGAGAGCAGTAACTCCCGCAGTTGAACATGAAGCGACCCTTTTTGCGTCGGCTTTCACGAACCTTCTAACCCATCCTGACTTTATCCTGACCAAAAATTCTTTAATGGCATTTTCGCAGTTTAAGAGGGCGATCAGCCAGACTTTTGAGGTGAGTGGCTACCGAGGTACTGGCCATTTTATTCGGCGTTTTTCTGTAAAAGGAGAAGACGGAAAAATCCAGTTGCAGGGCAAAGATATTCCTAAACTTTTTTGCGGACTTTCACTGAACGCAATGACAGAGCCGATAGTGGATCTTTTTCTGCGACAAAACCCAGAGATAACATGGCCATTGCTTTTGGGTTTTTTGTCAGAGCAGGTTCTGTGGTCGCCTATTGCGGAGCAGGCTCGCGCGAAGTTATTGGCTTCAGGCGCGACTTGGGAAAACATCAAACCCACAGCGCAAATTGTGCAAAACCTGGGTCCGGCCTATATGGGCTGTAGTTATGCTGATGCGCCCCACAAGCACAGTATTAAAAAAACAATGAACCACCTTGTACGTCGTTGGCTTGCAGAACAGGACATCACCGACGTTGCGCCGATTGAGGGCGGAAAACGCGGTGTTAAGCGCAAACCGACATTGATTGTGATGGCTGAACTCTACAATAGTGTGCATGCGATGCACCGGTGTTACGGCCCGGCTATCCGCAGTTTGAAAGACAGGTTTAAGCTGATATATATGTCGCCCGAAGGCAAGTGCGACGAAAAACTGCACTATATGTTCGATAAAATAGACGATACGAAGTTCAATAATACCAATCCGAAGCCATTTTTTGACAAAGCAAAATCTTACCGTGCTGATGTGGTTTATTACCCCAGCATAGGCATGCGCCTGATGAGCATTCTTGGATCAAACTTGAGGCTTGCCCCTATCCAAGTTATGACTTTCGGCCACCCGGCGACAACCTATTCGAATTGCATCGACTACGCAATTTTGGTGGATAGTCAGTTTGGCTCAGAAGATACAGTCGTCGAGAAAATTTTATATCGCCCTACGACACCAAGATGGCAGCGCCGCTCCGACGCTGAGGATGTTAAGCCGCATGTTTCTGTGAACGCTGAGGTGGTGAGCATTGCAGTACCTGCCTGGTCACGCAAAGTGACGCCTCTATTTTTGAGTTTATGTCAGGAGATTCAGCAAAAGGCTAAAAAGAAGGTCGAATTTGTTTTCTTTCCAAATGGCGTTGGCGCGCTTTTCCAATCGTTCAAAAGGCGGGTTGAAGGTATGATGAATGCGCGGGTGTTGCCGCGGTCGGATTACAACAGTTATATAAAGAACCTTAACCAATGCGACATTTTTCTAAGCTCTGTGCCATTTGGTGCAACAAATGGCGTTATTGATGCAGCACTTCAGGGAATTCCAGTTGTAAATATGAAGGGCGATGAAGTCCATGCAGCGAATGATTCTGATATTGTGGCGAAGTTTCAACAGCCTGACTGGTTAACTACCTTGTCCCGCGAGGAGTATATCAATGCGGTTTTGCGGCTCATTGAAAATGATGAAGAACGAGTTGCAATCAGCCACGCCATCGCAAATTTTGATCATACGACAGGCCTTTTTGTCGACCAGGATGACCACTGTGAAGACTTTGGTGTTGCGATGGAGGCGGCATACCGACAGCATGAGAAAATTATGCAAGATGGAAAAAAATCTTGGTCGTATTCGCAGCTTAAAGAGATAATTGACGCTAGATAAGAAAAGTAAGTTTTGCATTAGGTGTTGTTAACGAATGAAAATTTTACGGTTTCCCTGATGAATGCTTAAGTTATTTTCAAGCAGCTAGCTATGATAGGACTTGATTGCGAGATGCTTTGGCGCGAGTTTTTGACACTAACAAGAAGTCTCTTTTAGTGTTGAGAGATAGCATATCTAAGGTATTACCGCAGTTCTCAGCTTGTGTAGCTAAATGAAACGTTTTTACTTTACCGGCACGGAGTATTTCATACTTGTAAAGTTATTATGTGTATGCCGATATATTTAACGCTGACAACAAAATAAGGTATCGAAGGAATTACGATAACATCGGATAATATTATGCGTCTTGCTATAATGCAGCCCTATTTTTTCCCACATTTAGCTTATTTTCAATTGATGAAAGAGGCGGACGAGTGGATAATTTTTGACGAAATTCAATTCATAGATAAAGGCTGGATTAATCGAAACCGAATTTTACATCCCAGTGAGGAAAAACAATGGCAATATATTACTCTGCCGCTTTCTGGGAGGAAGCAGTTTTCAAAGATTAACGAATTGAATATTCACCCGGAAAAAAAATGGAAAGCTGAAATATTTGGTAAGCTCACTCACTATAAGAAGAAAGCGCCATTTTATTCCGAAACTGTCGCATTTTTGGAAGAATGTTTTGAGGATAAGTGTGAACATTTATCAACGTTCTTAGCTTTAACATTGAAAAAATGTGCAAAAAAGCTGGAAATTTCTACACCAATTAGACTTCAATCTGAAATGAAATGGGGAAACCTAAAAGTGGAACACCCTGGTCAATGGGCAGTTGCAATGTCATCAGCTTGTGGTGCAAATGAATATATAAACCCGATTGGCGGAGAAGGAATCTTCAAAAAAAGCGAATTTGAAGGTGCAGGAATAAAACTGAAGTTCCTGAAAAGTGACCAAATAAACTATATGCAGCATCAGAGAAAATTCGTATCAGGTTTATCAATGATTGATGTATTGATGTGGAATAGCCCCGAGGAGCTTCAAGATATGATCATGCAATATAAGGTCATAGAAAGAGATGAGTGATTACATACACAAAGAACACCCTAAAACAGTGGGCAAGACAGAATTTTGGAAGCAAATTAAGCGAACTGTGAATGGGCGTGAGGTATCTGATAAAGATATCGCGATGATTATTGATCAAGTAATCAATAACCTAAAGCTAGCGGAGAACGATAGTTTGCTTGATTTTGGTTGTGGTAACGGCGCTTTGGCATCACGTCTATTCCCATTTGTTAACGAGTACACGGGTGTTGATTTCTCGGAATATTTATTGGAAGTCGCAAAAGAATACTTCCAACCTACTGATAACATTAAATATTATCTGTCAGATATCATTTCTTTCTTAAAGCTGCATTTTTTGAAGATGCAACCCAATAAAATATTGATGTATGGCGTGATGTCTTATTTGAAGCGTGATGAGGTTGCTTATTTGTTTGCTCAATTGGTGCAAAAAGAGAGCCTAAAACGAGTATTTTTAGGCAACCTTCCCAATAGTAAATTCGCGAAGGAATTTTATCAAAACCGAGACATCACAGACTTTGACCTGGATGATGCCAAGTCAAGTATTGGTGTGTGGTGGCATAGCGAAGAAATTTGTGAACTGGCAGAAATCGCTGGATTTACACCACAGGTCTTGTTTATGCCGGATGATTTCTATAGCTCCAAATATAGGTTCGATCTGATTTTAGAGAAAAATTAATGCTGAGAAATTTGTCTACATCAAATTTGTTTGAACCAAACAAAGAAGAACTTCTCAAGTGCTTTCGGGGTTATGATGGTAATTTTGAAAGAATTGCAAATGACCTAGAAAGCGAACTTAAATCTTATCACAATAGTGAACATTGTGTTTTGTTTTCGACGGGATTTTGGGCGCTTGTTGCTGCAGCCAAGATTAAGAAAAAAAATAACTGTGTTGAAGTTATTATGCCATCTTTTACATATCGTAGGCTGGCGGATGTAGCTTTTTGGGCTGGATTATCACCGGTTTTTGTGGATGTGGACGCGAAGACGTTGGCTATTTCACCGGTAGCGATTAACAGTGCAATATCAGATAAAACTGCTTTGATCTTGGCGGTGCACCCTATAGTTGGTTGCTGCGATGTTGATGAAATTGTAAAAATTTCCAGCATAGCAGAAATCCCAATTATTTTTGATGCCGTAGAGTCGGTTCATGAAACAATGGGGGCTCGGAGAATTGGTTCTTTTGGGCCTGGCGAGGTGTTTTCTCTTCATGCGTCTAAACTGTTAAATGGCTTGGAGGGTGGCTATGTTTGCACCAATGATAAAAACTTTGCACAGCAACTGACGCAGTTTAGAAATGGCAAGTTTGAAGGGTCAGTTCCTTTGAGAATAGATCCTATCCATGCTCTTTTCGCGCTGCAATCGGTGAGAGAAATTAAAGAAAACGTCGAGCACAATAAACTAATTTATGGTGCCTATAAAAAACGGTTGGCTAACCACACAAAATTAGAATTACAGTGTTTTGATGAAACTGAGCAATCGGCATACAAAAACATCGTGGCTAAAGTAAACGAAAACAACAAGTTTACCCGTGACGAGTTAGTGAGTTATTTGAATGAAAATGATGCTATGGCGAGAAGGCACTATTCTCCGCCGCTGCATGACAAAAAACATTCTTTTAGTACGAAGCAGTTAGACCTCGTTGCGACTAATATTGTAAAAAGCCAATTCATTAACTTGCCTTGTGGGCAGAGGGTTTCATTGAGTGATGTGAAGTATGTTTGCGATTTAATTGAAAGTTTCAGCCATGAAGGATAAGGACCTTTCGGCCAAGCTTACTCACGTGATTGATCAGATGTATGCCAGTAGGTATTTTACGAACCATGGCCCATTAGCGAGGCAGTTTGAAAAAAAAATCGCTCAAAAAACCAAGTTTACTAATGCGGTTGCTATCAATAATTTTGAAATAGCTCTACTTATCGCGATAAACGTACAAGATAATATTGGTGCATTATATAGTAGCGGTAATAATCGTTTACTTGATAATATATTGACACTGTCAGGATTGCCCTCTCTTACCCTGCGCGAAATGGCGAACATGAAAAGTGAGGAAGCTACCAGAGGCGAAGGTGGTCAGAATATAATATATTGTTCTGGAAACGACCGAGTTACGTTTACTGCGGATATGGAAAACAACGATCAATTTACTCTGATCGAACATACCAATCTGGCCGAATTTAAATACAAGCATATTTGTAAAAATTACGTTGCAATTGTGAACCTAAAGGAGCAATTTGACCTGCATCACGACTTTGAAGGTGCGGTTTTGTTATGTGATGATGATATTTTATCTGAAAAGTTTCGCAATATGCGGAGCAGCTACGGAACCAATGAGCAGATAAATGTTAAGGCTACCTGTAATGGGCGGTTTTCAGAATTCCAGGCTGGACTGTATTTACAATATATTTGAATAAGGCTCATCCTACTTATCAAGCCCCCTAATTATGGGGGGATTACCCAGTCTAGCGTGACTGCAATGTCCCACAAGCTTCAGGCGGTAAAGATGGAACTTTAAGGGATTTTATAATCTCTTTGCGTTCCTGGAACGAATCGTCGATAAAAATAGCGTTCGTCGGGTTGATGTGAGCGCTTTTGGGCGTGCCGTTGGTGATCCAGATGATGGATGCAAATAGCTGTGAATCAATACCGTAGTGGTTCAATGTGATTGAGGGATTCTGAAAATGGCGTGTTATCAAATGGACCTCAACTTTCTTTTTATTGCAGGCAAGTAAAAATTTCATAACATGAGGGTTGACGGCATCGTGGACAATCAGCGTATCGTCCAGGTCCAGGTAGGCCTGTTTGAAAGGTGTATAAAGCTTTGTAAGCCCACCAGCATTTACAGTGGCTGTACCAGAAAAACGAGGACGCAGAATTGAGACTGGTTTCCCCATGGCTTCAAATATCATCAGGGCGTACCAATTGATGCCTAGTGCGCAGAAAAGCTGTGTGTGAACAGGGTCTGGCCAGGGCATGACGTTAATTGTTAGCCCGCCGTTTCCAATTTGAAAATGCCATGCGCCCCGCATATTAGAAACATTCTGAAGTTCGGAGGCCAGGGCTTCAACGGGTCCTGACGCGGCGTTAAGGACGGTACTCAGGTCAAGCTCGCGGCAGGCTTGCAGAGGCGGCAGGTATTGTGCTGTGATCAACACGCCATCATGGGTGGTATAACAATGTATGGTCGCACCTTCAGGCAACAGGGTTACATGATCGTATTGCCGCAGGGTTTCCCCAATATTCCCAATAATCTTAGCATTAGACCGTATTGCATTTTGGTGTAACGCACGGGGTATTCCCGGCGTTGCAAGCAATATGAAATCCGGATTATCAGTGTCTTCTGAATGAGATAATATCACTGATTTTTCATATCTGAGCGAAGTGTACGCACTTTTGGCACACCTTAATTCACGAGGTGTTAAACCCTTGCCATTCTGCTCGGGTAAAATACGTAATGTCTTAACAATCGTCATCAAGTTCCCCAAACAGGTTTCCAACAGTATTTGTAATTTATGGTAAGCGCATGAAATATATACAATCTCGCTACAAGGAACTAAAGTGATTTGCTATTCATGAGATGGCAAGAAGGAAAAATGAGTGATTGCTGACGCTGCAGATACGATTGGTGAAAAGCAACATGTTTTTATTGTCACCTATGGCCGTTCTGGCTCTACCCTTTTGCAAAAAGTACTACAATCCATTGATGGGTATTTTATTCGCGGCGAAAATAACCACACATTATATCCGCTTTTTCTTGCTTGGCGGCGTGCACATGAGGCGCGCTTTCAGTTTGGAAAAAATAATCACGAGGAAACCAACCCCTGGTACGGTGCAGATGCAATCCAGCCTGGGGCGTTTGGTGCCAAACTGTGTCAGGCGTTTTTGGAAGAAGTCATCAGGCCGCCGGAGGGTGCCCGGGTGGTCGGGTTTAAGGAAATCAGATTTCATGAAGCCGGGGAGGCATTATTCGAGCCTTATCTGGACTTCATTTATGAGAATTTTGAAAATTCAAAGTTTATTTTTAACATGCGGCGCTGGGAAAATGTGTCGAAATCCAGCTGGTGGGCAACGATGAAGCCTGAGCGTGTCCAGGCCATTGTTGAAGAATGTGACACGCTCTATACAGCCTATGCGGCTCGGTATCCTGAGCGCTGTCATATGATGCATTATGAAGACCATGCTGGTAACGCAGATGCTTATACAGGCATGTTTGAATTTCTCGGCGAACCCTTCGACCGGACGAAAGTCGCCAGCTTGATCGAAAAACGGTTAGACCATGCCATTAAAGTCTCAGGTGGCCCCAAGGAAAGTGGACTTTCCATTAAATAAGCGCGTAGCGTTTGAGTGTTATCGTTAGAACATTGTTGTCGTGTCAGCATTCCAGCCATCAAGATAGCCTTTAAGGCGCGCTTCGTTCAGCAAAAGCCGCTTTTGTATTTCACGTTTGCCCAACCCCTGTTGCTTGCCCCAAATCTCATCATGTTTGTTGGCATATTCGATATTCCGCAATAACTCTTTTTCGTCCTTGATCAGGGAATACCCAAAGAAATGCTTGAAGAACGCGGCTTCTGTCATGTTGCGCTCGCGGTTTTCAGCGGGTTCAAAGTCGTGGGAATGATATACCACGGCACGCACAGCATAAACTTTGCCGTAGCCTGCTTTGATGATGTCGTCTGCCCAAACCTGGTCCTCGCCAAATTTCACTTCCCTATAGGGGATTTTCTTCCAGACAGAACGCCGCATACAACTGTTGTTGTCGCTGTAAAAATGTAGGAATTGGCGCCAGGCTGCGTCCTTTTCATCATAGCGTTTTTTGTTGGTTTTCATGTTTACATAAAGTGGGTGGGCCGCCATCAGGTCGAAATGGGCGTTTAGGTCACGTTTGGTAAAAGCGGATGTTTCAGTGTATGGCAGATGCTTGCCGTAGGCTCCTGCCGCCTTAGGGTGTTTGGCCAAGGCACTGACAAGATTATAAAGCCAGTTTTCATTGGCAGGTTGTGCATCATGGGTCAAAAAAGCGATAAATTCGCCACTTGTTAAGGCCGCCCCTAAATTGCGGGTGCCCCCGTGGTTAAAATCTTTCTTTTCGATCTGATGCAACTTCACTCCTGGATATTTTTGTACCAGTTCCAATGTTCCGTCAGTGGAACCACTATCAATCACCAGCACCTCATAGTCCCAAGGTGTTTTTTGTGTCGTAACTGCGTCCAGCACCTGTTTCAGCACTGGCCCCGCATCCAGTGTAGGAATAATGACTGAGGCTGTAGGTTTTATACGACGCCTTTTGGGTGCACTGGCCTTTGGCGTTACAGCTTTGTAGCCTTCCTCCAGACGGTCAAGGAATGCCTGTTCCACAGCTTTTGCCGAAGCTTCCCAGCAAAAACCGTTAACCCAGTTGCTGGCGGCAAGCGCCTGTTTTTCGCGTTTGTTGGTGTCGTTGAGCAGAGCTTCAATCGCATCCGCTATTCTTGCCGGGTGTGGCTCCGCCAAGCTCACAGTGTCAACCGGGAAAATACAGTCGGTACTCTCGCCCTTCAATTCCACAATTGGCAGGCCGCATGACATCATCTCCTGAGGAACCAGCGAATAATTGGTGGCAGAAAAAACGACACCAATATCGGCTTGCTGGAATAAAGCCGCAAGGTCTTCTGGTGAGGCTACACCGTGGTCTTTGAAACGGAACGGGGCCTGAGTGAATTCAACAGGCGCGCCAAAAAAATCAACCTCAAAATCAACGCCTCTTTTTGCCAAAAGCTCGAGTGCAAGCATGCCAAGTTCAACGGCACGGCGGGCTGTGAAGTGGCGCGCATAAAAAGCGATGCGCGGGCGTTTGTTTTTCACGGCTTTCAGCGGTGGATGATAGAGCTCCCTATCTGCGGCAAGCCAGAAATGCGCGGCCCAGCGGTCGTATTTTTCCTGCATAAGCTTGGCGAGCCAGGGGCTGGCGCAAATGCAATTGATATCCTGTTTATAGGTTTGCTCGGCGGCCAGATAATGAGAGCCCATAGGATGGAAGCTTGGCTCAAAATCCTGCACAAAATAGAAACGTTGTTTAAAGTTCTGAGCCGACATGGCAGGCCAGACTGTCCAGCAATCTGTTGCGATAACAATATCGCCTTTGGCTTTTTCAAACCGCTTATCCAGAAACTTTACAGTGCCGGTAAATTGCTGGAAATGTTTCAGGATTGTATCAGCGGCATTATGCTCATTCTCGTGCATACTGGGTTTGTTGATCCAGATGGTTTGTTTGTGGCCGCAGAATTCCAGATAGCGTGCCATTCGGAAGATTGTCATATGGCCACCACCGCCAGCGGCAAAATCAGGAATAATCCAATGGATATTCAGGGCACTGGCGTCATATTCTAGTGTGTCAGGTGCTAAAGGTTTGGTCTGAAAGTCTGTCATTGCGCGCAAATCCTGCGCAAGTGGCAGTTTGGCGCTGGGTACAAGCATAGTTTTGACCGGAGCTTGTTTTACCGCGTGAGGTCTACTTTCGCCCCTGGGAAGGCCAATACGCAAATAATGTGCGAGCGCGCTGTCCTCTTTCTTTTTAAGCTGGCGATGAAGTTTATAATAATTGCTGGTATGAAAATCGGGTGCAGGGTTGTGGCCTTTTTGTTCGCCCTCTTGAATGAAGCTGACAAGCGGATTTCCCTTACCTACTTTGCTGGTATGTTGCTGCCGATACCAAGCTGTTTCAAATATAGGGTTAGGCTTACGGTCCTGCACGTGACCAAGGGTTACAAAGTGCACCAGTGGGTCCGTATCATTGTTCCATAAATCAGAATAATATTCCCGATACCAGTCACGTTTGAATAAGCCGCTTGCAGCGATTAACCGCATATCCTGCACCAGTTTCGTGCCATTCTCAGCGAACTTGAATGATCGGGGGAAAGCTAAGTTTCCGCTATATTGCCCAATCTGCAGGAAATGCTGTAGCGGCGATACCGGCAAGGATACGGTTTCTGGATATTGCTGTGCATATAGCTCTCCACTGAAACTGGGAGAAGGGTCTTTGCCATTTTTCCAGCCAACGCGGGCATATTGAAGGATGGCTGGCATTATGCCACGGCGGGCACCTTTGGATTTCTTTTTGTACCAGTCGGGGTGAAAGTAGGCGTTTGGTTGATAGCCTTTTTCTTCGCCCTCTAGAATATAATGATCAATTGGTTCCTGTAAGCTTGACACGACATCAGGGTAGGTCGCTAAATACCAATGTTGCTGAAACAAGCCAGTCTTGATCAGGGCTTCTTTGCTTCTTTTGAAAGACCAGGAGTTTTTCCGAAAAGGTTGCAACAATTTTTTCACGTGTGTGTCCCTGAGTATTCAGACTGCCTAGAAGTTTTATCCGCCAAAGATGGTTCATGCTTGCCTAGACTAACTATCTTTGTCGCAAGTTTTGGTTGTTATAGCTGTTTTTTGGGGCGCTGCAAGAAGCGAATGTGTGGGTTCACACACCACAAAAGTGTCAGAATACCAAGGATCATTATTGAGCCTGTTTCCCCACTTTTTCAGAAAATATCCCTTGGCCTTTTGTTCATGCGCACTTTTTACTTCATCAAGCACATCATAACCCCGGCTTTTTGATTCAAAATGATGAAAGGTGATGGCGGGAACATACAGTGATTTATAACCATAGCGTTCTGCAGACAGACAAAAATCAATGTCATTATAAGCCACGGGAAAATGTTCAGCGTCAAAGCCCCCCGCCTTTTCAAATACATCTCTGCGGCACCCCATGAATGCGCCTATAAGTGCGGAACACGCATGGGGTAACTGACTGCGGCAGTGATAACCGCCTTCGCCAGGGTTTTCACCATATGCTTCTTTCATCGCGATATTTACCGGGTTGACGATATACCCTGCAAACTGAATGGTGCCATCTTCAAACAAGAGCCGTGCACCGACGATGCCTACATCTTGGCGGTTCAGATAGCCCCGCAAAACTGTATCCCAGCCAAATTCAAGTGCTGCAGTATCATTATTGAGAAATAACAAATAGTCGGCCTTACTGGTGGCGACAGCTTTGTTGTTGATCTCCGCCCAGTTGAAAGGGGCGTCGTGTACAAGGACGCGAATGCCGTCCATTGCATCCACACTATGTAACCAGTCTTTGGTGTCCGGGTCGCTGCTGCCATTGTCGACAATGATAATCTCTGTGGCTTCAGGATGCGCCAGCGTGGCGCGCACGCTATTGATACAATTACGGGTCAAGATAAGCGTATCGCGCATAGGCACAATAATCGCCAATAAAGGGGTCTCTTCAGCAAGCGGCCAATGAATGTTCAGGTGCTTATGATGTGGACCCGCATATTTGTCATTGGCTTCCAGTGTAGTACGGGCGCGGGCTCCTGTTCGGGCAAAATGTGCTTCGATCGTGCGCTGGAATTCCGCTGTGTCGGTTTGTTTGTCTGGTGCGCCAAATAATATTTGCGGGATGTGGCAAAATCCCTTATCGCCGAATTTCTCATATAGTTGAAGCCAAAGATCGGTGGCGTTTATGTCGGTGGTGTTTTGCGTGTCAAATAACGCCAGCGCGTCTGGCCTTATGGCGAAAGCCTGCGCATAGTCAGGGCGGGTCAATAATTCGTCATAGTCAAAAGCCGCCTTAATCACAGGCGTGATTTTTCCGTCGTTAATTTGTTGCTCATGATCGCTGAAAAATAGCATTGCTTCAGGACTTTTTGCGGCTGCCTGTTGGAACCAGCCATCGGCTCTGTCATTTTTAAGTGCAGCGCAGCCGTTTGGGAAAATCAATTCAATATGCTGGGCAGTGGCGGGTGCATCCGCAGCAGCGTAAAGTTGTTTGTATTGGGCGTAGGCACTAATTGGAAAAGCAGAATATTGTTGAAGCGCTGGCAAAGCGTCTTCAATGCCACTTATGGCAGTCTGCAGCGCAGCGGGGCTATCTTTTTTGGCTATTTCAAGGGCTTGGGTAAGCTTTAATATATGGTGCTGTTGACGAGCACCCATATTAGCAAACTCTTTAGGCTGGCAGGCTGGCACCCCGGTTTCGCTATCAAATACGGATAATACCAGATGATCCAGATCCGCTAAATGAGCTGGCAGTTGGGCCGAGTGCTGGAAACCGGCATTGGGAAAACCTGGATAAGTGTCTTCGGCTTCCCGGTGGCGTTCATTGGCTACAGAGGTGCCAACAAAATAACCGTTAATATAAAACTCCAGGCGCAGGCATTCACTGGGCCGAGCTATATCCAGTGCATAACCGCTGTATAAACTGGGCGAAAGGCTTTCCAGTTTTCCTATAATTTCAGGGACTTGTGCCAAATCAAGAGTTTCAATTGCGGAGGCGAACCACGCAGCATTATAGCCATTATCGGCACTTTCGATTGCATTTAGAAAACGGCTACTTTTAGCAACCAGTTTTAATGCTGCAGAGTGGTTGTCGGGACTGCCCAGCGAAATACGCAAATGGCGTTTAGCGCCTTTTTTTAACAAGGATTGCTGTGCCGGGCTATAAGGCCGCCCCGCCAAAGGTTTTTTCAATTTCAGGGGGTGTAGCACACTGTGCACAAATTCGGTTGATCCCAGCAAAGACTTTAAGACTGCAAAGCAGCCAGTGCCAGTGCGGCGGAAGATTTCGCTTTCATGCTCCGCGCCTCTCCCCAGGCAAAGCAGCAGAAAAAACTGCACGTCTTCTGAAGTGCATGTTTTTGGAGGTTTCCTGCGCCATGAAAACATGTGATTTTTGCCTAATAACTGCCGTCAGAACCGAATTGCAAAATATTTTTCAAGTAGTCGCCATAACTGTTTCTGTAGCTGGCGGCCACTTTCGCCAGGGCGGTGTTATCTATAAAACCTGAACGCCATGCAACTTCTTCCGGGCAGGCAATCTTCAAGCTTTGCCGGGCTTCGATCGTCTGGACAAAATGGCTGGCTTGCAGGAGGCTATCGACGGTGCCGGTATCAAGCCAGGCGGTGCCGCGTGGTAATTTGACAACATTCAAAGTACCACGCTGCAAATAAGCATCGTTGATGCTGGTGATTTCCAACTCACCGCGCGCGGAAGGTTTGGTTTCCTTGGCAATATCCACAACGTCTTTATCGTAAAAATAAAGTCCAGTGACAGCGAGATTGCTTTTTGGTTTTGCTGGTTTTTCCTCGATGGACAATGCACGGCCAGCTGTGTCCATTTCCACTACGCCGAACTCTTCAGGGTTTCCAACCGGATACGCAAAAACATAAGCGCCTTGGGTAACACCGCCCGCCTGCTGCAAATATTGGGTAAAGCCGGCCGCATAAAAAATATTGTCGCCGAGCGCTAGCGCGCATGTTTCGCCGTTGATAAAGTTTTCACCAATGAGGAAAGCCTGCGCGAGGCCGCCCGGTTCAGGCTGCTCGGCGTAAGCCAATTCAATTCCCCACTGTGATCCGTCACCCAGTAAGTCACGGTATAGTGGCAAATGGTTGGGGGAACTGATGATCAATATCTCGCGGATCCCTGCTAACATTAAGGTTGTCAGCGGGTAATAAATCATCGGCTTATCATAAATGGGCAAAAGCTGTTTGCTGATTGATTTTGTAATAGGGTAAAGCCGTGTGCCAAGGCCGCCTGCCAGTATAATACCCTTCATTGTGTTTCCTTCGGATTGACTGAACGGCCTTCACATACACCGTCTAAACTAAATGATTGCAATGAGCCTAGCCTAGCTCATCAGCTTCGAAAAGTCGTTTAACACACAAGGTGGTGCTTTCTTGCCATCTGGGCATTGATACGCCGAAAGTGGCTTTTACCTTCGCACAGTTGAGCCGCGAGTTGGTTGGTCGCTTGGCGGGTGTTGGAAAGTCAGCTGTGGTGATGGCTTTGACGTTGGGCTCTGCATGGCCAAACACACCGCCACAGCGAATGATCTCAGCTGCAAAAGCATGCCAATTGGTATCGCCTGATCCCGCCAAATGATATAGGCCTGCATAGCTATCCTGCCAGCCAGTGGCATCAATTTTTGTGAGGATCGTGAGAAGTGCCGCTGCGATATCCGGTGCGTAACTTGGATTGCCCCACTGATCGCCCACAACGCCAAGTTCATCCCTGCTTTTGGCTAGCGATAGCATGGTTTTGCAGAAGTTTTTACCAAAGGGACTATATACCCATGCCGTACGCAGAATGATTGCGTTTGCATTTACTGCCTGCACGGCGACTTCACCCGCAAGTTTACTGCGGCCATAAGCGCCGGTGGGGCAGGTGGGATCGTCTTCGGTGTACGCCTCACTTTTTTTGCCATCAAACACATAATCAGTGGATATATGAATGAAAGGCACGCCCAAGTCAGCGGCAATCGCAGCCAGTATGGCAGCTCCGTCAGCATTTACAGCAGTAGCAAGAGCTTCGTCATTTTCAGCTGCGTCAACGGCTGTATAGGCGGCGGCATTGATGATGGCTGTGGGCCTATAAGCTTCGATGGTACGCCGGACTGCCGTGCTGTTGGTCAAGTCACAATCCGGGCGACCAGCGGTTTTGAGTTCAATACCAGCTGTTTGCGCTGCCTCGCGCAAGGAAAGAGCAACCTGGCCTGATGAGCCTGCCACAAAAATTCGCATCGCTTATTTGCCCATCAAAACGCCCTTGCGTTCCGCAGCGTGTTTCCTCAAGGGTGCCCACCACCATTCGTTTTCGAGATACCACTTCACTGTTTTTTCAATACCAGTCTCAAAGTTTTCAGCGGCTTTCCACCCCAGTTCGGTTTCCAGCTTGGTAGCATCAATAGCATAACGTGCGTCGTGCCCAGGGCGGTCGGTCACATAGGTAATCTGATCCGCATAAGCGCTGTTTTTTGGCCGAATTTCATCAAGAATCGCACAGATGCGTGTGACGACTTCAAGGTTGGTGCGTTCGTTGCGCCCTCCAACATTATATTTTTCGCCTAACCGGCCTTTAGTGAGGATGGTAAATAAGGCTACTGCGTGATCATCGACAAAAAGCCAGTCCCGTACGTTTTGGCCGTCCCCGTATATTGGCAGAGTTTGACCGTCCAGGGCGTTGAGAATAACAAGAGGGATCAGTTTTTCCGGCAGGTGATACGGCCCATAATTATTAGAGCAGTTGGAAATCACTACGGGGAAGCCATATGTTTCAAACCAGGCGTTTGCCAAATGATCAGCGGATGCCTTTGATGCAGAATAGGGTGAGCTAGGATCGTAAGGTGTGGTTTCCTCAAACAGCCCTTCATCCCCCAGGCTGCCGTACACCTCATCGGTTGAAACATTGAGGAACCGGAAATTAGCCTTAGCCGTGTCCTTTAAACCAAGCCAATAAGCACGTGCTGCTTCCAGCAAATTAAACGTACCAATAATGTTGGTCTGGATAAATTCTCCGGCACCTGTGATTGAGCGGTCAACATGGCTTTCTGCCGCCAAATGCATAACCGCGTCCGGTTGATACTGTACAAAAACCCTGTCGAGTGCTGTCCGGTCGCAGATATCAATTTTCTCAAAATGATAGTTAGGGCTGTCTTCGATCTCCCTTAGTGTTTCAAGGTTGCCTGCATAGGTAAGTTTATCGACATTTATGGCTGTGTGGCCCAGGTCTTTCACCAGATATCGGCATACGGCGGACCCAATGAAGCCAGCTCCGCCTGTTACAATGATCTTCATGAAATCTTCCTTTACATGCCTTCAAATCGAAATGGTGAGGTAAAATCTTTGAGGCGGGGCAATTTTTGGTCCTTCTCTGACAGGATTTGGTCAGTAGGATCAAAAGGCCAGTCTATGCCCAGGTCGGGATCGTTATAAGCAATGCCAAAATCACAGTCTGGAGCATAATAATCACTGACCTTGTAGCAAAACTCTGTCTCTGGAACGAGCGTGCAAAAAGCATGGGCAAAACCGGGAGGTACCCAAAGTTGTTGCCAGTTGTCGGCGGAAAGTTCCACGCTCAGATGCTTGCCGTATGTGGGTGATCCAATGCGCAGGTCCACTACAACATCAAGCACACGGCCACGCGGTACACGAACCAGTTTACCTTGTGCGTGTGGGGGTATCTGGAAGTGCAGTCCCCTGATAACTCCGGCATCGTGCGACAGAGAATGGTTGTCCTGCACCAGTGAAATCCCGGGTACAATTTCGTCGAATTCCCGTGCTTTGAAAGTTTCAGAAAAGAAACCGCGCTCATCGCCGTGACGCTTTGGCGAAAATAGAAATACACCAGGAAGGGATAACTCTTCGACATCCATATAGTAAGACCCAAATAAGACTGGTTTCAATAATCAGGCCTTTATATTAAAAGAGTATCTGAATTGAAAGGCCCATCTAGGTGAAGTGGCATTATGGCCTCCGCTTTTGTTGAGTCAGGATCACTGAGTAATTCATTGGGGAATTATGTACGGTATTCGCCATAAAAAACTGGGGCGTTCCTTTTATGAGGAATGCTTGGATGCTTCTTCCGCGCTTGCCGCAGGGGGATTTGGCCTTGAAGACGGCTATTTATTAGCCGTTTATCCCTTTGTACGCCGAAATCCGTTTTTGCGTATGTTATATTCGGCCGACTTTGATAAGGGTTTTGCGACTTCAGGGATAGAGAAACTTGAACACCTAAATGATGTTCCCTCAGGTCTGAATGTTGTTGTCCATTATCACTGGATTCACCGGGTGTTTGATCATGCAACAAACGCTCATAGCGCAAATCAGCAAGTGACGGAGTTTTTGGGAACGATTCAGAGGCAAAAAGATGCTGGGCAAACTATAATGTGGACCGTTCATAATATATTATCGCATGGCTCACGTTTTCCAGAAGAAGAGGCAAAGCTACGCGCAGATTTTGCTGGGCTGGTGGACCATATCCATATCATGAATCCGGCGACACGTGCCTTGTGCGCGGGGCATTATAATTTGCCTGCCGATAAGATATTTGAAGTTCCTCACCCTTCCTATTACGGGGTGTATGGTGACTATGTTTCAAAAAGCCAAGCCCGGTTTTCTTTTGGTCTGCAACCTGATGACAAAGTGTTTTTGTTGTTTGGGGGGATGGGGCCTTTTAAAGGTACGCACCAATTTCTTTCGCAGATGGATGCTTTGCAAAGTGCCGCAGGCGGCAAAGCGCGGGTGGTGATTGCCGGACAGGCAGGTGAACCAGCCTATATGGAAGACTTATTTCAGCTCACGGCGGGTCGTGCTGATGTGCAATTTCATTTGGGTCACGTCAGCGACAGAAATGTGCAAAATTTCTTTCGGGCAGCAGATGTGGCTGTTTGCGCCCATCCTTCCGGCTTGAATTCGGGTGTTGCAAATACGGCCGTTAGTTTTGGTAAGCCGGTGGTGCTGGCGCACGACCTGGCGGGTACGCTCTCTGGAATTGAGGACTATATCTTCCGCTTTGATCCAGAAGACACAGCGACGTGCACCCAAAGCTGTGTTGCCGCACTTGCGGTTGCTGATCAATCGGACTGTGTTCGTGCATTAACAGCTTGGGCACAAGCGATGGCTCCGCAAAAGATGTCTGCACGGTTTTTTGATGCGCTGCGTGCACGCTTATGACCAGCCTTGCAGGATACCGCACACTGGCGAAGCGTGATTTTACGTTTTCACAATTTGGTGCATTTGGCATTGGAGGGGCGGAGAAAATAAAGCTCACCCGAAGACCCATTCGCCGGTTATTTTTTGTGGGTGCGTCGCCTCTAAAGTTTATGGATATGGAGATCATCACCACAAAACCAGCTGCTGAACGCGAAGCTGTAACAGTGACCCTGCGGTATTTCACGGTATTTTGGCGTGAATTGGTTGTGGACACTCAAATGGCTCAACAACATTTTTTTGCTGATGAATATAGTGAAGTATCGCCGCAGCGTTTATGGGTTCGGCGACCAAAGGGCGCTGTTTTTACCCTCATAGAGCTTGCGCGGAACCCAACGGAGGAGCGTATAGGCGTAGAGGGTAGGCTTAAGCTCTCTGCTGTGCACAGACAACCAGAGGAGCCTCTCAATATCGAGACGTGTCGGGACCGTGTATTGCTTGAAATGCGATTACATCAAGCGCGCGAAGCCGCTGACCGGGGGACGGGGCGCCGGGTTCTTGCTCGGCTGATTTATCTTTGGCAATTACCAGAGCATCAACAAGCCCTTGAGGTTCTTGATGATGCGGATAGGTTAATGCATGTGGGGTTTTCTCATAACAATATTGCTCGCTTTACCAAAACCAATAATGTGAATTTAAAATATGAGGCGCTGTTTGCAAAACCTGCGACCCTTGACCTGCCGCTTTCAAAGTGGCTGACACATGAAATCGCTTTGTTGGCCCAAATGGTTCAAAATACTGGCGCAGACAGGATCGAGGTCACTAACGGCAATAATTATATGGAGCGCCATACGGTAGCAACGTTGGTAGCAAAATTGTGTGGGCTAAAGTTAACAGTGGGAAAAGGTTTGGGAAATGACGTAAATTCCCATTTGGGTTGGATAAACAGTAAGGAAATTGAGAAATTTTTGGCCCTGAGCAGTTGACGTGACGCACGGCACACGAGATAGTCGTATGATTATTAAGGTTATGATGTTTCAGTAGTTTTTGGGGCGGTTGATGAAAAAAACGATTTATCCAGTGATCCTTTCAGGCGGCGCGGGCTCTCGCTTGTGGCCTCTGTCACGCTCCAAATTCCCAAAACAGTTTTTACCACTCCTTGGGAAAAAAAGCCTTTTCACCCAGACATTGGAACGTGTTGCGCCAGCATACGGGTTTGGTGCGCCGCTGGTCGTTGCCAACGAACATCACCGGTTTATGATTAACGAGCAGGCAGCCAAGGCCAGCATTGAGCTGTCGGGCGTGCTTTTGGAGCCCGTAGGGCGCAATACGGCTCCTGCGGTGGCCATTGCAGCGCTCAGAGCTGCAGAGGTGGATGCAGACGCGCTCTTATTATTTCTACCTTCAGATCATGTTATTCTTGATGCTCCCGGGTTTCATAAAGCGGTAAGTGCCGCCGCATGTGCTGCCAAGAAAGGCTATTTGGTTTGTTTTGGCATGGAACCAAGCCGCCCGGAAACAGGGTATGGCTATATTGCCGAAGGTGACGTGATTGATGGCGCAATGGGTGCGCACGTGATCGCTGCTTTTAAAGAGAAACCGGATGAAGCTAAGGCCCTCAGTTATTTAAAAGAAGGCGGATACCACTGGAATAGCGGCATGTTTATGTTTGCGGCTAGCACTATTTTGGCTGAATTTGAGAAATACCAGGCCGATATGCTCGCAGCATGTCGGGCAGCGCTGGCCTCGGCAACGTCGGACATGAATTTCCTGCGTATGGGTGATGCGGAATTTGCAGCCATTCCTGCCGAGAGCATTGATTATGCCATCATGGAAAAAACGGACCGCGCAGCGGTTTTGCCTGCTGAATTTGGCTGGTCAGACGTGGGGAGCTTTTCTGCACTCGCCGATGTTCAGGATGCCGACAGCAACGGCAATGTATGTGCCGGTGATATACTGACGACGGATACAAAAAACTGTTTTATCCATGGGGATGGTCATTTGGTGACCACTGTGGGCGTTGAAAATCTGATCATTGTGGCAACCGATGATGCGGTAATGGTTGCGAATAAGGACCAGGATCAGGACGTAAAGAAAATTGTTGATATGCTCAAAACGCAGAAACGCGCGGAGGCAGACTTCCATTCTACAGTTTACAGGCCTTGGGGAAATTACCGTACTCTTAATATTGGTGATCGCTTTCAGGTGAAAGAGATCGAAGTTTATCCCGGCAAACGGTTGAGCCTGCAAATGCACCATCACCGCGCAGAGCATTGGATCGTTGTTGAAGGATCGGCTGTGGTAACACGTGACGAAGAAACTATGCTGTTGAGCGAGAATGAAAGTGTTTATTTGCCGCTCGGGGCCACGCATAGACTGGAAAACCCGGGGAAAATTCCACTACGATTGATTGAGGTTCAGTCAGGAAGTTATCTGGGGGAAGATGACATCGTCCGTTTTGAGGATGACTTCAACCGCCAAAAGGCCCCTTAGACGGGCGGTATTTTTCCAAAGTTATAAAGTTTTCTTCTGACGAATCCGGTTTGCGCGAACCTATTGCTTTGCGTGGACCTATTTTGCGGTTCACCGCTAAAATTAATCATTCATTAAGATATTCTGCGATAGAAAATGCAACCTAATTACTCATTTTGTGGGTAGTTAAAGGCGAAAATAGGCAGTCTGGGGCGAAGCCTTAATTCTGGCGCTTTGGGCGCTGATGGATATTTAATGGCTATCGATGAAAAAATACAGCGTCTGCACCGCGAAAACGAACAGCATCGACAGCGCGATATTTTGATTGAACAACTCCCTTTGGAGGCTGCTGATTGGCTCAGAAATTGCCCTTATGACTATATTGAATCCATTCGGGAAAAAAGTGGGCATGATGTTTTTGCGGTGGTACGGACCTTGCCACTTCCTCAAAAAATTCCGGGGTTTAGCTCGGTCACTTTATGGGACAGCAGCAATAGAATAGTGCTGTCTGAACGCCTGTTGCAGGAAGCGCGCTCGCTCAGTGGCAAAAATTGGATCCGTGTGGATGATGGCCCGTTCTATTTGCTGAAAGCCCCTGAGTGCGTAGGCCTGCTGCGCACTGTTGGGCGCTTTTGTGAAACGGTGGAGGTTGTTTCCGCAGACTATGGTTCAGGCTTCTATGTATGTCATTATGCGGGGCTTGCCTGCGAGAGCAGCGCGGTTTTCCATGGTGAAACTATCTATGAACTTATTGTCTGGACCCGACCCGAAAAAAATACAGCTACATGATCACAGCGCAGCCTTTCGCCAGCTACGGGTTCATAAGCTCTTTGACACGCTCCGCAAGAACTGGGTCCTCAGCTGCATAGGAAAGGTTAGCCGTTAACCAGCCGATTTTGCTGCCACAATCAAAACGCCTGCCTTCAAATTCAAGCGCATGAAATGGCTGTTCACCGATGAGTTTCGCCATCGCGTCGGTTAATTGAATTTCGCCGCCAGCCCCCACTTGTTTGCTGGCCAGGTGGTCCATCACTTCCGGTTGCAGGATATAACGGCCCACAACGGCTTCTGTTGACGGCGCGTCTTCAGGGTGAGGCTTTTCGACAAGTCCTTTTACCTCAATGAGATTGCCGCGATGCACCCCGGGCGTAATGACGCCGTATTTGGCCGTATCTTCTCTGGGCACAGTCATAGTGGCTACAATGTTGCCCCCCGCTTGATTATAGGCCTCAACCATTTGTTTAAGCGTGCCGGGAATTCCTTTGATCAAGTCATCAGGCAGGGCAACGGCAAAGGGGTCGCCGTTGACAAAGTTGCGGGCGCACCATATCGCGTGCCCAAGCCCACGAGGCCGCATTTGCCGCACATAGTGAATGCTGCCTTCCGGCAAGAGCATGGAGCGTGAAATCGCCAGCGCGTCTTCTTTGCCTTTTTCCTGAAGGATTTTTTCAAGCTCGTAAGCATGATCAAAGTGATCTTCCATTACCTGCTTGTTGCGGCCAGTGACGAGCATAATCTGGTCAATACCAGCCTCCAGCGCTTCTTCGACAGCATATTGAATGAGGGGCTTGTCGAGCACAGGTAACATTTCTTTGGGAATTGCTTTGGTTGCAGGCAAAAAGCGCGTGCCCAGCCCAGCAACAGGAAACACAATTTTCTTAATGGGTTTAAACATTTAACAATTCCCCGTATGTGTATTTTCGTAATATTCTAATTATGTCAAAGCGAGTTGTTCAGCTCACCCAGATATTGCCTTGTGAGTATCTTTCCCTGCTCCACAGCCGGTTGATCAAAGGCATCAACTCCCATCAAATGGGCAGTAATGACTGTTTCAAGCATGAAGGAGGCAAAAAGGCCACCCAAATTTTCTTCTGACAATTGATCAATCACAATTTCGCGTACCATGCGGCCTTTGGCCCTCAAGGCATCCTGTGTTGCACGCGACTGGCAGGTAACCATATCGCCGATGGTATGATCCGCCATATAATCCAGTCCATAAGCCTTGGCTTCAGCTGGGTCAATGCGAGGACCTTTATCATAGCTTGGCACGGTGATGATCGTGCAGAATTTATCGTTGGGACCATCAAGAAATAACTGGAGTTGACTGTGCTGGTCCACCGGGCCAACAGCGCGGATTGGCGTGGTACCAAGCCCGCCCTTGCCAATACTTTCTGCCCACAGTTGCCCATGCCAACGTGTGAAAGCACGCAGACTTTCCGCATAGGGCATAATCAGTATTTGGGTGATGGCTTTATGCTCAACCAGTGTCTGGACAAGGGCGGACGTTACGGCAGCCGTGGAGGTTCGCGGATTTGTCGAGAAAGCCGAGCAGGCCTCTTTGGCCCCTGTTCGGAAGGCCTTAGCGGAAAGGCCGGACACAGCAACAGGCAACATACCAACGTTTGTCAGTATGCTAAAACGACCGCCCACATCGGTAGGGTGATCCAGAACGGGGCTGCTAAGTTTTTCAGCGTATGTGCGCAGTGGGCGCTCACCTGGTTCAGTGATAAATGAAAAATGGTCAGCCAGTGGCTTGTTGGTATTTGACGTCTCCAGCCAGGCGCGGCAAGCTAAAAGCTGTGCCAATGTTTCGCCCGTAGTGCCCGATTTGGAAATGGCGAGTATGTGGCTTTCACTTGGGTTAAGCGATGTGAACAGCAAATCCATTTCAAAGGGGTCGAGGCTGTCAGGTGTGTGGATGCTTGTGCCGCGCCCCTCAGTGAAACGCGATAGCGCTATCGCGGCTTGTGCACCCAGGCTTGAGCCTCCTGTGCCCAACACGATCAGGTTTTTAAAATTTGCAGTGATATGGTCTGCGGTTTTTGTGATCGCTGCCATATCGGGGCCGTCTGGTGATTGGCGCGCAAATGGTAACAACCCGTCAGCGGCTAGTTCTTGGGCATAGGCTGTCGCTTTGTCGAGATTAGCCTCATAGGCCTGGGTAAGCCCCAAAGCTTCCAGTTGGTTGTCTAATGGCAACGGTCCGAAGGAATAACTGAACATGGGGAGACCTCGATGATTGTGTATGTTGTGAAAGTGGCGAAAAGAAATCAGCGGTTTTGCATTGGTTTCCTGCCTAGATTGCATACCCACACAGTATAAAGAAAGGGAAATTTTATGACGGTATTATGTTGCAGCCAATAGATTATAGAGGAGGCGTTGTATTACGGCTTTTGGCACGGAACCATAGATTAAAGGCCCATTTCTCACCTGCTTCAACAGGTGCGCCGCCATGCAGGCTTTTGGGGTGACGGGTGACTGTACCAGCTTCGCAGTTGTGGAATACGACAAGTTTGCCTTTTTCCGCTGGCACCGAGAGGCCTAATTGGGGGAAGACCGTGCCACCGCCTTTTTTCGGTGTATTCAAATAGCCTAAGGCTGTGATTAATCGCTGCCCGCCGTTTTTCCAAGTCCGTTTTCCTGCGGGGCTTTCGGGGTCAAAAGCATCAAAATGTGGTCGGTATTCGGCACCTTCACCGTAATGGATAAGCTGAAAACGTTCAGAGTGACTGAGCGGCAGGCCAATTAGCCCGGCAACACGTTCGGCAATCTGGGTGGTTGCTTTGTCGGTGGTATGGTCAAGCCAGCAAACGTCGTTGGTGCGCCCTGTTGAGACCACGCCTTCTTTCGCGCCAGAAACAAAAGCCCGCTTCATGCCAGCCCCCACTGCGCGTGATATCATATGAGCACATTCGCTGCTGCTGATGAAGTTATCAACAGTATAGACCCGGGGCTCAAGGCTAAGGTCAATGATGGCGCGTTGCATATGGTATCTGCCCCCATACTCACATGGTTGGAAAGTTGTCTTTTCAAATTAGGACTTTAATGCCCTCAACGGATTGTGCCAGCATGAAAAATACAATTGCGTGCTGGAAATTTTAAGGGGAGACGAAGAATGCTGGATCGATATCTAAGTTTTGTGAGTAAAACGCCTGTCTTGTGGCTCACGTTCCTTGGTTTAAACCTGATCACTTTTGGTATTTTTAAAACGCTCCCAAACCTTGAAGCACTATTAATTGACCTGCAGTTTTCTTACGATCAAGCTGAAGTTACAGCGATATTGACAGGTATAGGTGCTAAAGGCCGTGCCTCGTATCTATGGGCTAATCTGATCGATATGGCGTTCCCGTTTTTTTACGGCAGTTTTTTTGTGGGGTTCTTATGGCGTTTTCGAATGCACGAGAGTCTGCGATTATTAGCATTGGTGCCGGTTATGCTGGCTTTTGTAGATTGGGGCGAAAACATTCAGATCCGTGCGATGATCAACGCCTTTCCAACTATAAGCGAAGCCCAAGCCGCCTCCGCCAGCCTGTTCACCAGCATCAAGCAAGTGTTGTTATATGTAACGCTTGCCATGTTTGTGGCCACTGGCCTGACGGCGTTGGTCAGAAAGTTTAGGCAATAGGCTGGTGTGCCCGTTCAATCTGTTGATATGCTTTTCATACCCCAGGTGGCGAAAACACGGTGGGGCACGGTTAGGGGATCATCGGGAAAATCTTTAGCCAATAGGGTCGCTAGCTCGGATTTGAAGGCTTCGCGTTTTTCCTTGTCCAGCATGGCTATACCGGCGCTGGCTTCGATACGATGAACCCAGCCTTCATGGCTGTAAAGTGCGGGCTCGTCGTAGCTAAATGACTGGATGCTTGTAAACCCGGCGTCACCCATATCTCGCAGCCACAGGGGGTAAACGCCGTTGCCGCGTGTAGCATTCCAGTCCGGATTATACACTGTAATTAAGTTCTCAGTCGCCTCTACCATGTTGCCGCTGGCGGCTATCCAGTCATAGTGACATATCACCAAATTCCCGCCCGGTTTTAAGATACGGTGAGCTTCGGCTGCGGCACGCGGGCGGTCAAACCAATGCCAGCATTGGCCTGCGGTAACCAGGTCAAGGCTCGCGTTCCCGGCACCTGTTGCCTCGGCCTTTCTCTCGCGAAATTCCAACGTTAAACCAGTTTCCTTTGCTAGCCGTCTGGCTTCGCCTAGCATGGCTTTGTCGATATCAAGTCCGGTGGATTTAAGCCCCATCATGGCTGTGGCGCGGGCTAGTGTTCCGGTGCCAGTGCCCAGATCAATATGGTTCATGCCGCGTTTCAGCAGGCCCTCAATGGCGAGTCGTGCATACAAGGACGCCGGGAAGCCAAGACGGTGCTGTGCATAACTTGCAGCCGTACGGCCAAACTCAGGTTTTTCGGTGGGTTTTGTCGCGCCTTGCCAGGTCAAATGATGTGCCTCTTAATTTATTAAGGACCGAAGATTAGCACAATATCTGCCAGAAAAACCAGATCACAAAACCACCTATAGTATATGAAATCAAAGAAAGCGGGTGACAGCAGCGCCTATGCTGCTTTAGTATTACGCTTAGATCAAAGCAATGAGTTTACGGGGAGACTGTGATGAGTAACATGATCAAGGGAGCGTTGGTTTCTATGCTGCTGGCAACCGGGGGCATGCAGGCCGTTGCACAGGACGCCGCAAATTATGATGGCACTGGTGTAAAACCACCAAAGGAACTCCTTCTGAAAGAAGGGCGGACCATTGGTGATATTCGCCTACCTAAAGATTCTCTGGTTAATCCAAAAAAATCCGTAATCCTTGGTGGGGGCACTAACGCTTTTGGTAAGATTTTTTCGACTGTTCGGGCGGACAGTGACAAGGTTGCTCGGTTTTTCCTTGATACAATGCCAGGCGATGGTTGGGAACTGATTAGCGAATTTCAATCAGATGATATTACCTTTGTGTATCAAAAACCCACGCGCGTTGTGATTATTTTGATTGAGCGCGGCAAGCGCAGCACTGAAATGCGTATCACGCTGACACCGCGCAGCTAACATATTTTGTGGGGCTTTGTGCATCCGCTTTTACTGTTGCCCCAATAGTGGCAGCAAGGTTGAAAACGCTATTCAACAGAACCGTAAATCATTGAAATATAATAGCATACAAACCTTCTCTTAGGCCGTTTGGTATATGAAGGTTTGCGTTATTTGCCCTTGGCAGCCTTTTCAGCTGCCTTGTCTGAGCGAAATTTTGCTGCAAAGCCACTGACACTACGTTGTTTTGCACGCGTAAGGGCCAGTGCGTCTCCCTGCACATCCTGAGTGACGGTGCTACCTGCGCCGACCATTGCACCATCGCCGATGGTCACAGGGGCTACCAGCGCGGAATTTGATCCAATGAATGCACCGGCACCAACCACTGTCTGGTATTTTAGGAAACCATCATAATTGCAGGTGATAGTCCCTGCGCCAATGTTGGCGTTTTCGCCGATCATCGCATCACCGATATAAGACAGATGATTAACTTTGGCACCAGCAGCAATGAGGGATTTTTTCACTTCAACAAAGTTGCCAATTTTGGCGCGCTTACCGATATCGGCCCCAGGTCTGAGCCGGGCAAAAGGTCCAATCACGGCACCCGTGCGGATAATAGCGCCTTCGATATGGGAAAATGCCTTGATTGTAACGCCGTTTTCAATACGCACATCTGGGCCAAAAAATACGTTTGGCTCTATCGTTACGTCGCTGCCGATTTCAGTATCGGCGCAAAAATACACCGAGGACGGGTCTGTCATCGTGACACCGGCCTCAAGGGCGGCACTGCGCCACCGCCGTTGTAAAACGGCCTCGGCAAGAGCCAGGTCTTCGCGGCTGTTGATCCCCATGACGTCTTCCTCCGTGGCTTCGACAAAGGCAGCTTTTTGTCCTGCCTCGCGAACAATGGCCACCAGATCAGTGAGGTAATATTCGCCAGCGGCATTATTGTTGTTAATCATGGCCAGCCAATCGGCGGCGTAAGCGCCATCAATAACCATCATGCCAGAGTTGCATAGACCAACAGCCTGTTGGTCTTCGCTTGCATCCTTATATTCTACAATGCATTGCAGAGAACCATCCTGATCAAGGATCATCCTTCCGTAAGCGCCAGGGTCTGCGGGATAGAACCCCACAACAGCGAGCCCCGTATTGGGTGCTTGCCGGGCTTTGATCATACGCTGCATCAGCGAAGGCGGTATAAAAGGAACATCGCCATAAAGGAGGATAATATCGCTTGGGATCGGGTTCCCGTGTTTCTGAAGTGCTTCAACAGCAACCTTCGTGGCGTGACCTGTGCCCAGTTGTTCGGCCTGTGTAACAAAATCAACATCAGGGTAAGCCGCGAGCAATTGTTCTTTTTCCGCGCCAACCACCAATATTGTTTTATTTGTCCCTAAGGATTTGACGGTGTCCAGCAAGTAATCAAGCATTGGTTTTCCGCCCACTGGGTGCAAGACCTTATGCCGTTCGGACTTCATTCGCGTGCCTTTACCGGCGGCAAGAATAATCGCAGCGAGGGACTTGTTTGGCATGAGCGTTTTGATCCTCAATTGGCGGGTCATTATTAATAGGCTGGAGCATAGCCTGACGCGATGCTCAATCGAAAGGCTTTTTCTTGGCCCTTTGGGCGGGATTACGGTAGGGTCCGATCATCTGATCGGCATCAATCAGATGCCAGCTGGCTCGGCTGTTACGCCGTTTGGCACGCTTATCCAGTCGTCGCCAGTTGGCATGCATAACACGGTGCTTGATGTGCGTAATAAAATCGAGCGGTAAACCTGACCATGGACTGAAGGGGTTGTGACGGCTATAGGCCCATATTTCAAGTCGCGAGGCATCAGCCCCAGCTTGGCCACGCCCATGAAAACCATTGGTATTGGCGATAACCAGCGTGCCTGCTTTGGCCGTTATGCCCCTGGGTGCAGGCAGGCCCATTTCGGCTAGGTCCGCAGGTGCTGCACGCAGAGAGCCTTTCTCAGAGTATTTATCGGTCATTTGGGCGGCATTTACCGAACGTTTATACTCCCACTTCAGTCGTGCCCAGGATAGGCGCGCCGACCCCGGTACATACGTGAAGGGGCCTTTGTCTTCAGTAACATCCTCTAAAAACAGCCATGCTTTTATGGTGGGATGAAAAGTGTCGGCATGCATGTTTTTCTGTGGGTCTACCGGTGCTGTTCTGAAGCCATTGTGGATGCGCTGAATATACTGGATTGAATGGCTCCATTTTGCACCAGCATAAGCCAGGTAATGACGATATGTGCGTGCATTCACGGTAGATGAAAGGCGGGGCATCAGACTAAGTGTTTCACTATCCAGCAAAATGCGCTGTGTTGCCGTGTCGCCCTGGGTCATTTGGCGCGCTGACCCAGTGTAGGTCAGGATTTCGTTCATGATTGCTGAAAGTTCAGCAGTGGGTAGAAAGTTTTCGATCAGAATATAGCCGTCTCGGCGATACTGTTTTCTCAATGCGGAAGGCATCAGAGGTGCCAGCAAGGCCCACCGAAACCCGGTTGAAATTCGCGCCAGAAGTACCCGTATGATATGGAGGCCAAGCCTGTTCAACAAACGCGACCCAAGAATGGGGTTGTCCCGAAAGGATTTCGCCTGGGTAGACAGGCTGATTAGCCAGACGGGCCACATATAGATTTTTCGCAAGTGGTGCATTGGCCAAATTGCCCAGAGTTTTATTTATTGGCGATCATTATATATCTTTTGCCATATCCGTATAAAGGAGCAAGCTTTTGTTTGCAGCAGGCTTTTATTTGCCGCCAGAATTTACCCGTCCGGCCAAACCGGGATTGATTGCAAACTGTTCTACAGTCTCGACCCAACATTCAAACATAGTCAAAGTGTGGGCCTGTATTGGCAATTTTCGACCTAGGGTTTGCATAATAAAAAGGCTATATTTGGGGCTGGATTGGCAGTTTGTTAAATTGATGTTGCGTTTTTCTTTGAATTTTTCTGTGTCTTTGGCAAGAATTAGTTAACATTGATGGTGCAATATCAGTATTGGTGTATTTGGAGTACTATTGGTTTAATGGATCCTGACCCTTGTTTCTCCAAATCCCGAGACTGTCTGATTGCAAGTAGGTTCCAAGTGGTTGAACAGCGTATTGGATGATAAGTGCGTAAGCCGGAAAACGGGAACATTTTGACTAAGGAAAGGATATCGTTTGCATCCTGACCTGCTGATATTCCTCGGGATTGTGGTTATTCCCATATTGTTGATTATGCGGTATCGCCGCCTAACCGGGATGGACCGAGGCGTCATTCTTGTGTTGATCGGGACGTGTGTTCTCAGTGTGACGGCGCTTGTGGATTACCTGGAAGAAACGGCACTTGAGCCCTTGATGCTCAGTATGGCGAGTAAAAGCGCCTGGAATATGCTGGTCGCCATTTTTGGCTATATTCCGGGGACATTTCTTACCGGACTTGGTCTTTCTCGCTGGTTTCATGTTGCTCTCAAGCTTGAGAATGAAATTAAAAAACGGGAACATGCGGAAGCTAGTTTGCGCGAACGCACAAAGCAGTTGAAAGAAGCGCTGGCAGTTGCAGAAGAAGCCAATCATGCCAAAACCGAGTTTCTCGCTAAAATGAGCCATGAACTACGTACACCACTGAATGCCATCATCGGGTTTTCTGAAGTGATGAATATGCAGCTTTTTGGCAAGTTGGGCGGTACTCAGTATGAAGAATATTCCAGCCTTATTCACGAAAGCGGCAAACTCTTGCTGGATATTATTAACGATATTCTTGATCTTTCGAAAGTAGAAGCCGGGCGTCTGGAACTGGAAGAAGAAGCCTTTTTCCTGCGTAGTCTGGTCTCCGAATGCCTGCCAATTGTAAAAAGCCATGCTGACCATGCTGGAGTGTCCATTATTTCTGAAGCAGAGGACGACCTTGTTCTGTGGGCAGACAGGCGCATCGTAAAACAAATGCTGCTTAATCTTCTTTCAAATGCAATCAAATTTACACCAAAAGAAGGTATTTTAACAGTGCGGTCCTACGCCGGGGTTGACGGCAGCCACGTGCTGGAAGTTGAAGATTCAGGCATTGGCATGACAGAAGCGGAGGTGCGTATTGCCATGCAGCCCTTTGGTCAGGTGCAAAGTGTTATGACCAATAACCATGAAGGCACAGGCCTTGGTCTGGCTCTGGTCAATACATTCATGGGGCTTCATGAAGGTACGTTCCAGATTTCGTCCGAAAAAGGTAAAGGCACCCATGCACAGCTTGTTTTCCCGCAATCTCGAGCGGTTAAACCCGCTGCTGCCTAATGACCGTTTATTGATTGTTTAGGGGCGTTTAAGCGGTCGTGTGTCGACATTTTTTGTCTATTTCACATTTTCATGGCTGATCAGCGTGCGCCAACTAACGTGTGGCGTTCGCTTGTGACCAGAGCTTGGAGAAACTCGCAGACACGCTGCATGTGAGCAAGAGGCTGTAAGTCCTGATGCACAGTTAACCACAGTTCACGCATGACCGAAATTTCGCGGGGTAGAACAGTGGTTAACCCCCGCATGCCGTCCGCGACAAAACAGGGCAACAGGGCAATGCCGAGCCCCGCTTCAGCGGCATTCGCCTGACCGGTTACACTTGTGGTGCGGAAAATGACATTGGGGTGACTAATGGCCTTGTCGAGCATTCTGAGTTCGGGGACTGGCAACAGGTCGTCTACATACCATATGAAATGATGGTGTTTCAGGTCACCGAGCCGCACAATTGGCGGATGTTTTTGCAAGTAGGCGGGCGCCGCATACAGACGAAGCCTGTAGTCGCCAAGCTTTTCACTGAAAATACGGCCATGCAACGGCTTTGCCAGGGTAATTGCTGCGTCTGCCTCGCGCTTGGTCAATGACATCAAACGAGTTTCCGCCACCAGTTCCAGACTAATAGACGGATTGCGGGCATGAAAACTGGTATAGTGGCGGGCGATAAACTGGCTTCCAAACGCCTCAGGTGTCGCCAGCCTTACCGTGCCGACCGGGCCGGTGACAACAGGGGCAATCTCATCCATTAACGCCAGAGAGTTGGCTTCCATTTTTTCTGCGTAGCTCAACAACCGCCTGCCATCTTCTGACAGACTATAGCTTCGGTTAGTCCGGTTAAACAAGGTTATGTCAAGCTTGTTTTCAAGCGCCGTTATGCGCCGTGCAACAGTTGTGTGATCGACACCCAGTCTAAGCGCTGCCGCTGACAGTTTGCCACGTCTTGCCAGTTCCAGAAAAAAACGAAGATCATTCCAATCGAACATGAATCTGGCCTATCTATAATGTGCAAAAATGCAGAATAACTCGTGCAAAACTTCGAAGTGACTTGCAATATTACACACTGTAGGGTGCATCGCAACACTGTGGCTGGGGCTGAAAATCATTAGCCAGCCACTTGAATATACATATTTAAAGGATAGAGTTATGTACGAGCGCCATCATTATATTGCCGGGAATTCAGTTGAAGGCACATCAGGTCGCTTCGGTCCGATTTTCAATCCGTCCACTGGCCAGCAGCAGGGCAAAGTTGCGTTGGCATCCAAAGGTGAAGTTGAAGTGGCTATCACTGCGGCAGAGGCCGCTTTTCCTGCCTGGTCGGCTACGTCCGTTGTAAAACGCGCACGAGTGATCCAGAATTTGGTGCAGGTGCTTTACCGCCGTAAGGACGAGTTGGCGGAAGCTCTTTCCTCTGAACACGGCAAGGTCTTTTCTGACGCTCAGGGCGATGTGCAGCGCGGCCTTGAAGTGGCTGAGTTTGCCACAGGCATCCCGCACCTGATCAAGGGCGAGTTTTCTGATAATGTGTCCACGGGTATTGATATGTATTCCATGCGCAAACCACTTGGCGTGGTGGCGGGCATCACGCCCTTTAACTTTCCGGCCATGATCCCTCTGTGGATGAGCTGCATGGCCATAGCCTGCGGTAATACTTATGTATTGAAGCCTTCAGAGAAAGACCCGTCGGTGCCAATGTTGCTGGCGGATTGCTGGCGTGAGGGAGGACTGCCAGACGGTGTGTTTAATGTTGTGAACGGCGACAAGGAAGCCGTGGATACTATCTGCACAGACCCGCGCGTGAAGGCTGTATCATTTGTGGGATCCACCCCGATCGCTCAATATGTTTATTCAACATCTACCGCACACGGCAAACGCTGTCAGGCGATGGGCGGTGCCAAAAACCATATGGTGATCATGCCGGATGCTGATCTGGATCAGGTGGCTGACGCGCTTATCGGCGCGGCTTACGGGTCCGCAGGAGAGCGCTGCATGGCGATCTCGGTTGCTGTATGCGTGGGTGACGAAGTTGCAGACAAGCTTGTGGCAATGCTGAAGCCCCGTGTTGAGGCACTAAAAATTGGCCATGCGATGGACAATGAGGCTGAAATGGGCCCGCTTGTGTCCGAGGCTCATTTGGCAAAAGTGAGAGGGTATCTGGATCTGGCGGAACAGGAAGGCGCAACCGTTGTTGTGGATGGTCGCGGCTTTAAAAATACCCAGGCAGGGTTTGAGGGCGGTTATTATCTCGGCGGATCACTGTTTGACAATGTCACGCCTGAGATGCGCACCTACAAAGAGGAAATCTTTGGCCCGACGTTACAGGTTATGCGCACCAAATCCTTTGACGAAGCGGTAGCGCTGCCAAGCATTCATGAATTTGGCAATGGCACCAGCATTTACACGGGTGACGGTGATGCTGCACGCGCTTACGTCAACCGGGTTGAAGTTGGTATGGTCGGTGTGAATGTGCCAATCCCCGTGCCGTTGGCGTTTCACACTTTTGGTGGCTGGAAAAACTCTGCCTTTGGGGGTGTGAACCAGCACGGCACGGAAGGTGTGCGCTTTTATACCAAAATCAAAACGGTTACATCGCGCTGGCCAACGGGCATTCGCGCAGGTGCAGAATTTGTAATTCCAACGCTGAACAGCTAAGTTACCTGTGCCGGTACAAACAAAGTACCGGCATCAGACGCGCCGGGGGTTCAGAGTATAATAACCTAATGTTTTCAATACCTTTGACGCACCAATCGAAGGCGGGGCGACACCGCCTTCATCACAATGCGGGGAGACGATTCTCATGAACTTACGCAAATTATTATTAAGCACGCTTGCTGTCACGGCACTTGCGGCGTGCCAGCCACAATCAAGCACAGATACAGCAACACAAATTTCAACCGACAATACCCCTGCGCTGGATATTCAGTTCGAAATTCCTTACGAGGAGTTCACGCTTGAGAATGGCCTGCGCGTTATTGTGCATGAAGACCGTAAGGCACCGATTGTATCGGTTGGTGTGTGGTATCATGTTGGGTCCAAGGACGAACCCACAGGTAAAACCGGCTTTGCCCACCTGTTTGAACATCTGATGTTCAATGGGTCCGAGAATTATGATGATGAATACTTTAAGGCTATGGAAACGGTCGGCGCAACCGCGCTGAACGGCACCACATGGTTTGACCGGACAAATTATTTCCAAAATGTTCCCACACCTGCGCTGGATATGGCGCTGTGGATGGAAAGCGACCGCATGGGCCATTTGCTTGGCGCGGTTACGCAGGAAAAGCTCACCGAGCAAATTGGTGTCGTACAAAACGAAAAACGTCAGGGCGACAACCAGCCCTACGGGCTTCTTGAATACCGTCAACTTGAAGGTTTGTTCCCGGTTGGCCACCCATACAGGCACTCAACAATTGGTTCGATGGATGACTTGTCGAACGCTTCGCTAGAGGATGTGAAAGGCTGGTTCAAGGAATATTACGGCGCAGCCAATACGGTGATTGTGCTGGCTGGGGATATTGATGCGGCCACAGCCAAACCGCTGATGGAAAAATATTTTGGCGATATTGCCGCAGGTCCGGCGCTCACACAGCATAAAGCCTGGGTGCCAACGCGCACCAACAATACGATTGAGGAAATGGTCGACCCTACGGCCCCGCAGGTACGCATTTCGCGCAGTTGGGCTGTTGCACCGCGTAGTGAAGTTGATGCCTCCTACCTTAATATCGCTGATGCTCTTTTAGGCAGTGGCAAAAACTCCCGTCTGTATCAGGCGCTGGTTTACAAAAGCCAACTTGCAGTCAGCGTTAATGTTTCGATGCAGCCGTTTGAACTGGCCAGCATGTTCGAAATTTCTGTTACCCTGAAAGAAGGGGCTGATGAAGTTGAAGCAGAGCGCTTGATGAATGCCGAAATTGATAATTTTTTGGCGGAAGGCCCCACTGCGGACGAACTGAAACGTGCGAAAACATCTATTTTGGCGAGCCGCATTCGTGGGCTTGAGGCCATTGGTGGCTTCAATGGCAAAGGGACAGCGCTCGCTCGGGCCGAGCTTTATAATGGGGACCCCGGTTTTTATGCCAAAACGATTGACTGGATGAACAAAGCAAGCGCTGCTGATGTAACGGCAGCCGCGAACAAATGGCTGGGGCAGGGTTTCTATCAGATCACCATGCGGCCAGAACCCAAATATAAGGTATCTGCCGAAGCGGTGGATCGTTCCACTGGATTGCCTGTTACAGAAAGCATGCCTGATCTCACGTTCCCTGCTATTGAAGAGGCAACACTTGCCAATGGGATGCGTGTGGTTGTTGCGAACCGTCCAACAGTGCCGGTTGTCACCATGGCCATGCAGTTTGATGCGGGGTATGCTGCTGATGCTGGTCAGAAACTTGGCACAGCCAGTTTTGCACTGGCGATGCTTGATGAAGGCACACCAACAAAAAGTGCCCTTGAAATAGCAGCAGAACTAGAAGGCCTTGGTGCAACGCTAAATACAGGCTCAAACCTTGATATGAGTACGGTGCAGATGTCGGCACTTAAAGCCAATCTGGAGGCAAGTCTCCGTATTGCTGCGGATGTAGTGCGGAACCCGGCATTTGATCAGGATGAAATGGATCGTATGCGTGGCCGTCGGATTGCAGGCATTGCCCAGGAAAAAGCCCAGCCGGTACAGCTTGCTATCCGCACGCTACCTGCATTGTTGTACGGTGAAGACCATTCTTACGGTGCGCCGCTTACGGGCTCTGGCACCGAAGCATCAATTACAGCGATGACCCGCGATGATCTGGTGAAATTTCATGCTGATTGGATACGTCCGGATAATACCACCATCTTTATGGTAGGGGATATAACGCTGGAGGAGGCCAAGGCCGCCCTGGGCACGACGTTTGGCGATTGGGCCGCACCGGCAACTGCCGTGCCGACGAAGAATATCGCCGAAGTGCCTTTGGCTGAAAAAGGCCGTGTGATCATTATGGATAAACCCGGTTCGCCGCAGTCGCTTATTCTGGCTGGGCATCTGTTCCCTGCAACAGGCGACGCAAACTATCTCACGCATGAGATGGCGACCAATATCCTTGGTGGTGAGTTCACAAGCCGGGTCAATATGAACCTTCGTGAAGACAAAGGCTGGGCGTACGGTGCGTATGTTTTCACAACGGATGCTCGTGGCCAACGCATGTTGTTGGTGTATGCGCCGGTGCAAACTGACAAAACCAAGGACTCGCTTTTGGAACTTGGTAAAGAGTTTACGGGCTATTTGGGCGGTGACCCAGCGCGGCAGGACGAGCTTTCACGTATTGTCGTGAACCGGGTGAACAGTATGCCTGGCCAGTATGAAACGGCTGGATCGGTTCTGAACAGCTTGCTTTCCAACAACCGGTTTGGTCGCTCGAACGATTATGTGCCAAGCCTGAAGGGAAAATATGAAAACCTGGGTATTGATTCCATCAAAGCTCAGGCTCAACAGCATTTTCAGCCGGGTAAGCTTGTTTGGTTGATCGTGGGTGACCGTACACAGATCGAAGCCGATATTCGCGAGCTTGGACTAGGTGATGTTGAAGTTTGGGACAAAGACGGCAACAAGCTGGACTAGAGGAATGTGGGGCGGGCCACTTGGCCCGCCCTGCGCAACATAGTCATGTTCGTGAAGGCGAGCATCCATTTTCAGCTGATACTCCCGCCTTCGCGGAACTGATGATGGAATAGGCAGGATTAGCAGCTTGGGGGCTGTGTATTATTACAAAAGGGTGACCCTTGGACTTTTCACTTAACGAAGACCAACGCGCCATTCAGGATATGGCCCGCAGTTTTACCGCAGATCAGATCACACCGTTTGCCCATGCGTGGGACGAAGAAAAAATCTGGCCGGTGGATGTGGCCAGGGCTGCTGGTGAGCTTGGTTTTGGTAGCATTTATGTGTCAGAGGAAGGCGGCGGTTGCGGGTTGAGTCGGGTGGACAGTGTGCTTGTGTTCGAGCAGCTTTCGCAAGGCTGTCCTTCAACAGCAGCCATGATTTCGATCCACAATATGTCTGCCTGGATGATTGACGAATTTGGAAATCAAGACCAGCGCACCCGTTTTGTGGGTGATCTGGCAAGCTTTGACAAAATGGCAAGTTATTGTCTAACGGAACCGGGCGCGGGCTCTGATGCCGCTAGCCTCAAGACCAAAGCCGTGCGCGACGGTGATCAGTATGTGTTGAACGGGGCAAAGGCCTTTATTTCGGGTGGAGGCACCAGCGATGTGTATGTGGTGATGGCCCGGACGTCGGATGATGGTGCGCGTGGGATCAGTTGCTTTATCGTTGAAAAAGACACACCCGGCCTATCGTTCGGGGCTCAGGAGAAAAAGCTTGGCTGGCACAGCCAGCCCACCTGCGCTGTGATGTTTGATGATTGCCGCATTCCAGCGACCAACCTTGTAGGTGTTGAGGGGCAGGGCTTCAAGATCGCTATGGCAGGCCTTGACGGTGGTCGCCTTAATATTGGGGCTTGTTCCTTGGGCGGGGCGCAGCGCGCGTTGGATGAAGCGGTAGCTTACACCAAAGACCGCAAGCAATTTGGCCGCCGGATCGCAGATTTTCAGGCCACTCAGTTCAAGCTTGCGGATATGGCAACAGAATTGGAAGCCGCGCGGCTCCTTTTGTATGCCGCTGCGCAAAAGGTCACCAACAAAGCGCCGGATGCCGCCGCTGCTGCCGCGATGGCCAAACGGCTGGCAACAGATACGGGCTTTGATGTGGTGAATGCAGCACTACAGCTTCACGGTGGTTATGGCTATCTACAGGACTATCCCATTGAGCGCATCCTGCGCGATTTGCGTGTGCATCAAATTCTTGAGGGCACCAACGAGATTATGCGCGTGGTAATCAGCCGCGATATTTTGAAAGACTAAAGTATGAGCGACCCAGAAGTTTTATTTGAAAACCACGGCAACATTGGGCTGATCACGCTCAATCGCCCAAAGGCACTGAACAGCCTGACACACACCATGTGTGTAGAAATCAAGCGCCAGCTGGACGAGTGGCGGTTGATGCCCTCGGTGCAGGCTGTTGTGGTTGTAGGTGCAGGCGAAAAGGCTTTTTGTGCTGGTGGTGATGTAGTGAAGGTCAGCCAATCTGTTAAGGCAGGCACGCGTGAGTGGCGGGATTTTTTCCACGACGAATATTTGATGAATATCGCCATTGCCGAATTTCCCAAGCCTTATATCAGTTTGGTGGACGGTATTGCCATGGGCGGCGGTGTTGGCGTTTCCATCCCTGGTGACTTTTGGGTGGCGACGGAAAAAACCATGTTTGCCATGCCGGAAACCGGCCTCGGTTTGATCCCCGATGTAGGCGGTGGCTGGTTCCTGCCCAGATTGCCGGGAGAAACCGGGATGTTTTTAGCACTTACGGGTGCCCGCATCAAAGCGCCAGACCTTTATGCGCTGGGGATTGCAAGCCATGTGGTGGCCTCTGATCATATGGGTGATGTGATTGCTGCGCTTGCAGCGGCGGACATCAAGGAAAATGCAGACGTAAAACATGTGCTGGATGGTTTCCATGCCGATCCGGACCCTGCGCCGCTGTCTCCCCATTTTGATGATATTGATGATCATTTCGATGCTGGGTCGGTTGAGGCAATTCTTGCCTCACTGGCAAATGACCATAGTGACTGGGCGCAGACCCAGCTTAAGTTCCTCGGCAAAAAATCACCCACCAGCATGAAAGTAACCTTTGAGCAGTTAAGGCGGGGCAGGGCACTTGAGTGTTTTCGCGATAATATGCGCATGGAATTCAGGATCGTCAGCCATTCAATGGCGGGAAGCGATTTCCACGAAGGCGTGCGCGCCATCCTGATTGACAAAGATAACGCCCCTGTCTGGAACCTGGCCCGGCTCGAAGATGTATCCGAAGCCGATGTGGAAAGCTATTTTGCAGATATGGGCATAGATGAATTGAAGATAGACTGAAGGGAAACCCTAACCGTGACAAATATTGCTTTTATCGGACTGGGCCATATGGGGCTGCCGATGTCGAAAAATCTATTGGGGGCTGGGCTCACTGTGTGTGGCTTTGATCTCTCAACGGACGCTGTTGCCAGCTTCTCAGATGCTGGCGGTACTGTGTTTGAGAGTGTGGCGGACGCTGTGGCGGATGCAGATGTGGTGATGACCATGTTACCGAACGCAGCGATTGTTGAGGCTGTTTATAAGGACGTGCTCACAAGCGCAAAATCAGGGGCCTTGCTTATTGATAGTTCGACCATCGATGTCGAAACCGCACGCCGTGTGGCAACTGATGCTGCAAATGCCGGTTTCGCTATGGTGGATGCGCCGGTGTCTGGCGGTGTTGGCGGGGCCGAGGCAGGCACGTTGGCCTTTATGGTAGGGGGCACATCCGAGGCATTTGCACAGGCAGAAAAAGCACTTGATCCGATGGGTGCAAAAATTGTGCACTGCGGGCAGTCGGGTAATGGGCAGGCAGCAAAAGCCTGCAATAATATGCTGTTGGCAATTTCGATGATCGGCGTATCAGAGGCGTTTAATCTGGGGCGCTCGCTGGGGCTTGATGATCAGGTGTTTTTTGACGTGGCATCGAATGCATCAGGCCAATGTTGGTCACTTACCACATATTGTCCTGCACCTGGCCCCGTAGAGACTGCGCCATCAAATAACGGCTATAAACCGGGGTTTGCGACGGCCCTGATGTTGAAAGATTTGGGCATTGCCATGGACGCCGCCAAAAGCACTGGGGCCAATACGCCGCTTGGGGCAATGAGCCGCGATATTTATGCGGCGATGAATACAGCGGGGAATGGCGATGTAGATTTCTCAGGTGTGATCAAACATCTGACTGGTGATTTGTAGTTGTTTCCCCAAGCTAGATTAAGGGGATTTCACCTGGAATCCCCTTAATTTTGTCATTTAGAAAGCCGCCTAGAGGCGCATCTGCACAGATTGCGGAATGGAAGTGCCGCGCGGCAATACTTCAGCAGGCGTCGAAATATTCTGCCCTGCAGCGCCGTACCTGATCACAGCTTGCGTTCGGTTGGAAACGCCCAGCACCTTGAAAATCGCGTGCATATGCGCTTTTACAGTGCCTTCGGCGATTGTCAGGCGCGCAGCGATTTCTTTGTTAGGTAAGCCGTCCGCAGCCATTGCAAGTATCTGTTTCTGGCGGTGTGATAGACGGTTGAGGTCAACAGCTGTGCCGCCGTTTGCTATATTCTCCTGGAAACGAGAGAATTCGTTCGACTGGGGCGCTGTGACGTTGGGGCGTGCAGGCCGCATCGTTTGCCCATAGGTTTCATGGGGCAAACGTAGCGCACGGCGTAGTGAAGAAACCATTTCTCCAACACTGGCGCTACGCGGAATGGTAACTGTGCCGTGCCAACGGTTTCCTGCGTCATGCGGATGATTGGTAATGGTGATGACGGCAATGCCTGGGTAAAGGCGCCGTACCAGTTTTACCCAGTTCTCACCTTCATGCTCAAGATTGGAAGGGTGCAGAACAACCAATTCCAAATCTGTATGGGTTGCTGTTTTTGATAAGAACTCGTGCTCCGTACGGGCCTCAATAATTTCGGAAAAGTCACCCGCTACGGCGACAACTTCCCGGAGTGACAGTCTGAATAATTCTTCACCGTCAACAATAAGGGCTTTCATGATATATCCTCGTTCGCTGGTTTTAGTGTTCGGCAAGCCCAATAGGTGGGCTGTACCGGGAAGATTTTTTTGTTTTTTTACTTCCGTGGATACACCTTAACCAAAGTATCGAAAATGCTGGGTCTTATGCGGTGAATAGAATAAATCATGCGGTGAAAGGAATAACCAAGGACTGGATGACCTATGTCTGTGCTCGGAGGCCCTGAATGAGCCTTGACCCTGGCAATCCCACATCGTAAGCCCATAGAGCTATCCCTTGGGCAGGAACGAGCTTGCTAAGAAATTTCGGGACGGGAATGAAGATTACTTTCAAAGAAAAATCTGTGCGGGAGTTGTGCCAATGCGCGTTGGACCGCATTGATGATTGCCGTTCTGACATGATTGAAACCGTACAAACCTGGTCCCGGGTCAACAGCGGAAGCCGAAACCTTTCGGGTCTCAGTAAAATGGAAACGCTGATTTTGGATGCTTTTTCCGTACTGGGCGGTGAAGTTGAACTGATCCAGCTACCCGATACAGAGGCGGTGAACGGATCAGGCGAAATTGTGTCCATAAAGAATGGGCGCACGATCCGTATTTTCAAACGCCCTGAAGCCAATCGCAAGATATTGATGACAGGCCATACGGATACAGTGTTTGCAGAAAATCATGAGTTTCAGGAGCCCCAGTGGCTTGACAGCAATACCCTGAACGGTCCCGGCGTTGCCGACATGAAAGGCGGCATTCTGGTCATGTTGCATGCGCTTAAGGCTTTCGAAGAAACGCCTATGGCCCCCACAATTGGCTGGGAAATATTATTGTCCCCTGATGAAGAAACTGGGTCGCTCGGTTCGGCAGATATTCTGGCCAAACGTGCTGAGAGCGCGGATATTGGAATGACATATGAACCAGCGCTTGCAGACGGCACTCTGGCTGGTGCCCGAAAGGGTAGCGGAAATTATACTCTCATTGTGCGGGGACGGGCAGCCCATGCCGGACGGGAGTTTCATACAGGTCGCAATGCGGTGGTGAAAATGGCTGAACTGGTTGGCGTGCTTGCAGCGCTCACGGAGGGGCGCTCCAGATTAACAGTGAACCCTGCTGTGGTCGAGGGCGGCGTGGCGCCCAATGTGGTGCCAGATATGGCCCTCTGCCGGTTTAATGTTCGCCTCAAAGAACCTGAAGACGCATACTGGTTTGAGCAGCAGTTGAAAGTAATTGTTGCGGAAGCCAATAAGGCGGATGGTTTTGACGTGCAAATCCACGGGGGTATCAACCGGCCACCAAAAGCCCTGACAGATGCGAACCTGAAATTAATGGACGCTGTTAAGGCGTGCGGTGCCGAATTGGGTATTGCTATAAACTATGTTCCCACGGGTGGGTGCTGTGAAGGAAATAATCTTGCAGCGGCAGGTCTGCCTAATGTAGATACGCTCGGTGTGCGGGGTGGCATGATCCACTCTGCGGATGAATTTGTCCTGGTGGACAGTTTTACGGAAAGAGCCAAGCTTTCGGCTCTTATTTTGATGGCTTTTGCTGATGGTCAGTTGGACCATGTTGTAAAAGCCAAGGTCTAACAGGCCTACAGGCAACCGGGGCCCTTAAGTTGCCCGGACGCTAAAATATGGGGAATTCACATGTTTGTGGTTCGACCAGTACGATTGGACGATCTTGATGGATTGTTCGGGCTCGCGCAGAAAACCGGAACAGGTTTAACAACATTGCCAGCCCATAAACCGGCCCTCCTGGAAAAAATAGAAGATTCGATCGAAGCTTTTTCCAAACCTGCTGAAGCTCAGGAAACCCATACGTATTTGCTGGTGCTTGAAGAGATAAAAACAGGTGTTATTTGCGGCACTAGTGCCCTGATTGTGGGCATAGGGCTAGACAAGCCTTTTTATAGTTACCGGTTGCTACATCAGACGCAACTTAGCTACGAGCCAAAAATGCGGGTTGATACCGAACTCTTGCAATTGTCGAATGATTTTGTTGGCGCAACCGAAGTTGCAACTTTGTTTCTTGATCCAGACTACCGGCGAGGCAAGCTTGGAAAGCTACTGTCCAAGGCACGGTATTTGTTTATGGCGGCCCACCCTGAACGCTTTTCTGATACGGTTATTGCCGAGATTAGAGGCTGGGTGGACGATCAAAGCAGATCACCTTTCTGGGAGGCTATCGGGCGGCACTTTTTTGGGATGGACTTTAAAACCGCCGACGAGATCAATGGTCGCGGCAATAGCCAGTTTATCTCGGACCTGATGCCAAAATTCCCGATCTATACAGCGCTTTTGCCAGAAGATGCACGCAGCGTGATCGGCAAGCCACACGACAGCGCCCGACCCGCCATTCATTTGTTGGAAAAAGAAGGATTTCGTTTTTCTGGCGCGGTTGATATTTTTGATGGTGGCCCTGAAATGGAAGTACATAAACGGGGTATTTGGACCAGCCGTATGAGCCAGAAGGGTGTCCTTGGCGGTACGGTAGAAGGCGAAGGGCAAGACCTTGTGCATTTGGCGGCCAACCCATCAATTACGAATTTCCGCGTTGTTTTGACGAATGTTGTGGAAGGAGCCAGCGGGCTGTGGTTGCCTCAAGAGGCTGCAAGCGCACTGAATCTCAGTGAAGGGGAAACGGTGTTATATGGGCCGGTGGAACCGCCCAAGAAAGATGAAACAGTCACCAGAAAGGCATCAGCATGACCCACTTTATAGGCGGTGAATGGCAAGCCGGTGCAGGAGACAGTTTCCATTCTCATGACCCATCTTCAGGGGGGCTGCTTTGGACCGGTCAGGAAGCAACAGCCGGTCAGGTTGCAGCTGCAGTAAGGGCCGCGAAGGTCGCCAGTGATGCATGGGCATTGACGGCGCTTGATGACCGAATTGCGATTATCCGACGCTACGGTGAACTCGTGGCGGAAAGCAAAACAGAATTCGCTGAGTTGATCGCCAAAGAAGCAGGCAAAACCCTTTGGGATGCTACAGGCGAGGCCGCAGCCACGGCGAATAAAATTGAAATATCCCTGAAGGCTTTCCATGAGCGAACTGGCACACGTGAAGCAGTGAACGGGGGCATTAAATCCCGTTTAACCCACCGCCCGCACGGGGTGATGGCCGTATTTGGGCCTTATAACTTCCCTGCGCATCTGCCAAATGGCCATATTGTCCCGGCCCTGATTGCAGGCAATACAATTGTTTTTAAGCCCAGCGAAATCACGCCGGCAGTAGCTGAATTTATGGTGCGGCTGTGGGAAAAAGCGGGGCTGCCTGCGGGTGTATTAAATCTTGTGCAGGGCGGTCGCAACGTGGGTGAGACGCTTGTGACCACGGAGGACATCGACGGACTTTTGTTTACGGGCAGCGCTAAAACCGGCCTTGCCATATCCCGGCAGTTACAAGACAGACCGCAAATTATTCAAGCCCTTGAGATGGGTGGTAACAACCCACTAATTGTTCACGAGGCAAATGACCATCAAGCCGCCGCTGTGTTGACGATACTCTCTGCATTTGTAAGTTCAGGCCAGCGCTGCACCTGTGCGCGCCGATTGATTGTTCCCATGGGTAAAGATGGCGATAATTTTGTCCGTACGCTGCTTAACGTGATGGCGAAAATCACTGTGGGGGCCTGGGATGATGATCCTCAGCCCTTTATGGGGCCAGCGGTTGGAAAGCATGCTGCAAATTTGGTTTTGAAAGCTCAGGCAGACCTGGTTGATCAAGGTGCTGTGGTCTTGGTGCCTGTCACGCAGCTTGAGCGTGGTGATGCTTTTTTAACACCGGGTCTTCTTGATGTTACCGCCGTTGTAAACCGGCCAGACGAAGAAGTATTTGGGCCTATGTTACAGCTTGTCCGTGTGCCTGATTTTGAGGCCGCGATTACTGAGGCAAATAATACAAAATACGGACTTGCTTCCGGGCTTATTTCGGATAGCCGGGCACTTTATGAAAGTTTTTACCCGCGCGCTCGTGCGGGCATTGTGAACTGGAATCAGCAGCTTACGGGGGCTGCATCTACGGCACCCTTTGGAGGCATTGGTTGGTCGGGTAATCACCGTCCAAGCGCTTATTATGCCGCTGATTATTGTTCATTTTCTGTCGCCAGTATGGAGCATGCCGAAGGCAAGGCTGCTGTAACCACGATGCCTGTGGGTCTGAGCTTGGACGGAGATTTGGCGTGAGGCACGACAGATGGCAGGAGATTAATTTCGACGGACTGGTTGGCCCGGTGCATAACTATGCGGGACTTTCATACGGCAATGTAGCGTCGGCCAGCAATAGGGGGCTGGTGGCAAATCCACTTGAGGGCGTTCTTCAGGGGCTGAGGAAAGCCCAGCATTTACGCAATTTGGGCATGATGCAGGGTGTTTTGCCGCCGCATGATAGACCACATCTGGCCACGCTGAAGGCGCATGGTTTTTCCGGGTCTGACGCTGAAATACTTGCAAGTGCATGGCGGGAAAATCCGGCGTTGGTGCGTAATGTTACATCCGCTGCCACCATGTGGACAGCCAATGCTGCCACGATATCGCCAAGTCCTGATACGGCTGATGGCCGTACGCACTTTACGCCAGCAAATTTGGCGGCCATGTATCACCGTTCTATTGAGGCACCGGTTACGGCGCGCATTCTGAAAGCAATTTTTCCGCCGGGGGAAAAGTTTGCGCACCATGACCCCATTGAAGGCGGTGTGCATCTGGGGGACGAAGGGGCAGCCAACCATAATCGGTTTTGTGCTGATTACGGAGATAAAGGTGTGGCGCTTTATGTTTATGGGCGCGGTGCCTTTGAAACGGGAAAAGGCCTGATCTTTCCGGGGCGGCAAACACGGGAAGCGAGCGAGGCAGTAGCTCGCCAACATGGCACAGCCACTGAGAAAACGCTGTTTATTCGACAGAATCCTGCGGCCATTAACGCGGGTGCCTTTCATAATGATGTGGTTGCCGTGTGCAACAAAAATGTATTTTTCTACCATCAGTATGCTTTTGAAAATGCCAGTCAGTTGCGAAGTGATGTTCAAGCTGCGATGGGCGATGTTGGAATGGATTTCATTGAGGTCAGCGACGCCGAAGTCTCGCTTGCCGATGCGGTGAAAACATATCTGTTTAACAGTCAGCTTATCAGTTTGCCTGGGGGAGGGATGCGGCTGATTTTACCAACGGATGTTGAAGAAAACCCCGCAACCAAGGCCTATGTTGACAAAATGGTCGCTTCCGGTGGGCCGATTAAGTCAGCAGACTATCTGGATGTAAAACAAAGCATGCGCAATGGCGGTGGTCCGGCTTGTCTTCGCTTGCGCGTGGCCCTTTCCCCCGAAGGACAAGCATCAATGGGTGCAAATTGTATCCTTGATGATGCCTTGATGGCACGTTTGCAGGTGTGGGCCAAAGGTCATTACCGTGACCGTGTGATGCCTGAGGATTTGGGGGATCAATCATTGATGGAAGAAAGCTTTGCTGCTCTTGATGAATTGACCCAAATTCTGGATTTAGGCAGTGTGTATGATTTTCAGCGGTAGAGGCGTATCTCAATTATCGGTGCACATATCCGAAAAGAGAATGCCCCGCAGGAAATATGATCACGCACATGGCAACAATTCGTGACTGGACCATGCTGGGACACGCATTATCTATGAGCTCGTGAGGAGAGTGTTCATGTTGATAAAGGACAAACAAGGCTGGCACGAGACTGAGAATACTGTAACACCTGAAGGCCTGTACCAAAGTCGCCGAAAATTTATACAGGGTGCTGCAGGTATAGTGGGTGCGGCAGGAGTAGCAAGCCTTGGGCTGGCGGGTTCGGCATTTGCGCAAAAAGACAGGGTTCTCGGTCCACTGGATTTCACCAAAACGGTTTATGATCCCGGAGAGGCGTTAACGCCAGAAGCAGCCATCACCAGCTATAATAATTATTATGAATTTGGCACCGATAAAGATGACCCAGCGGCAAATGCCTGGAGGCTGAAACCCAAACCGTGGACTGTGAAGGTTGATGGTTTGGTTGATAAACCAGCGTCTTATGCCTTTGAAGACCTTGTTAACATGAAATCTCTTGAGGAACGTATTTATCGACTCCGCTGTGTTGAAGCCTGGTCGATGGTGGTGCCCTGGATAGGTGTGCCACTTTCTGCGGTTTTGGCAAAAATTGGTGTGCAGTCGGGTGCAAAGTATGTGGCATTTGAAACACTTGCTGACCGTGCGCAGATGCCGGGCATTCGTCGCCCTGTGCTGGATTGGCCTTATGTGGAAGGGTTGACGCTGGCTGAAGCGATGAACCCGCTCACCTTTGTAGCGGTTGGTCTGTACGGTAAGGAAATCCCTAATCAGAACGGTGCGCCTCTCAGGCTCGTTGTGCCGTGGAAATATGGTTATAAATCGATCAAGTCGATTGTTCGTATCAAACTGGCTGACCGTGAGCCGCCAACCAGCTGGAAAAAGTCAGCCCCCCGTGAATACGGCTTCTATTCGAACGTGAACCCCAATGTGGACCATCCGCGCTGGAGTCAGAAACGGGAGCGCCGCATTGGCGATTTTGGACGCCGCACAACACTGATGTATAATGGATACGGTGAACAGGTTGCGCATCTTTATGATGGCATGGACCTCAAGGCCAATCACTAAATGACTGTGACAGCCAGGCAACTGCGACGCTACGGCAAACCGCTGGTATTTACCCTGATGCTGTTGCCGATGGTCTGGCTTGTTTACAATTGGCATTTGGCGTTTTCTTACCAGCCAAACGGGCTTGGTTTTAACCCGCAGGAAGCATCAAACCGGTTCACCGGGGACTGGGCTATGCGCTTTTTGCTGCTGGGTCTGGCAATATCGCCCTTGTCAAAGCTGATAAAGTCGCCGCAGCCGGTTTTGTTTCGGCGCATGATCGGTTTATTTGCGTTTTTCTATGTGTGTGTGCATGTCACCAGTTATGTATGGCTCGATATGCTGTTTGAATGGCGTGAGCTTTGGGCAGATGTTTTGAAACGCATTTATATTACTATCGGTATGGCCAGTTTTTTGTTGCTGATACCGTTGGCGGTAACCAGCACCAAGGGATGGATCAAGCGCATGGGCGCTCGCAGATGGCAGCAATTACACAGGCTTATTTATATAATAGGCCCTTTGGTGATTACGCATTTCATAATGATGCGCAAGGGGTTCCAGCTGGAACCCCTTATCTACGGCGCTATCCTTGCAGGGTTGCTCGCTTTCAGGGTGCCACGCCTGTTTAGATATTTAAGTCCAGGTTAACATCAGGATTGTCGCATTTTTTGTCGAGCGCATCGCCAGCCTTTTCCAGGGCTTTGCCGAGTTCTTTGAGTTGATCTAGCGATAGATCATTATCTCATGCGAAACGCCAGATGCTCCCCATATCGCCGTTCATGGCGAAGACAATGATGTTCATCAAGAAGTCATAGTTTTTTTGCGGCAGTTCGGTCTTGAGCCCACTAAGGACACAGACACACTGAGCTTGGTTGTTGTCTTTATTCTCAATGCAGGCTTTCATAATCTTTTTTTCAGCATCAGTGGCTGTGAAGCTCTTGTCTTCATCGGCAGCAACGCTGGCACTGAAAGCCAGCAGGCTGGCAGTTATTAAGATTGTCGCTATCTTCCACATTTTTTGTTCCTCGCTTTTTGTTTTGTTATTTTTATGTTGGTCTTCTGGCAACCATATAATTTGAATGCATAAGCATCACGGTTTCGCCCTTCTGGTTGGTGACGTCATAGGTGCCTTTTACAAAGCCGACCTTTGGGCGGGACTTGCTTTCACGTTTGGCGGTCACTTTGGTTGTTACACTCAGTGTATCACCAGCGAAAACAGGACGTTTCCATTCGATCCCGTCCATGCCGGGTGACCCCATGCTGGCCATACCAATAGCCTGCATATGGTCAACAAGCATCCGCATTAACATCGCGCAGGTATGCCAGCCACTGGCGCAGAGTGCGCCAAAAACCGATGCCTGAGCAGCCTTTTCATCCAGATGGAAAGGCTGAGGGTCATACTTTTGGGCGAACTCAATAATTTCGTCTTTGCAAACTTTATAGGTGCCAAAGGAATCGCTGTGGCCAATAGGCAGGTCTTCAAAATAAATCTTGTACATGCATTATGATCCTTCCCTTCACGAAATGGGGCTGGCTACGGGTAAAGTCAAGGCAAGCCGGATACCACAGCGGGCCGCAGGGGCAAAAGGCAGTCTATGAAGGTCCAATTAAAGTTGGGATGCAGTCTGTGGCTAATGGCCATACTGGCTACCAGTACGAGCGTTGGTTCCTTCCGAAAAAGGCTTGGCGAAAGTTTATTTGAAAACATTTGCTATGACCTTGGGCAATGAGGTTGGGAATGTGGAGATTTTGGCCTCCCGATAATTTTCTAGGTGCATAAATTGACTTTCAAAATTAGCATGCCAAACTCCATGGAAACTTGAATATAGCCTATAAAAAGAACGGGGAGAGTTAAGATGCGGACATTTGTAAAGGGTGCAGTTACTGCGGCTGTTATCATGGCGGCAACAAGTGGACTCCAGGCCGCGAATATCAAAGTAATCCATGCAGGCGAGCTTTTGGCTGTACCAGGGCAGGCGGCGAAGAAAAACCAGACAATCGTGATTGAGGACGGCCGCATCAAAGAAGTTCGGGACGGGTTTGTAGCCGTTACTGAATTTGGTGATGGTGCGGAGGAAATTGATCTACGATCAAGCTTTGTGATGCCTGGTTTGATGGATATGCATGTGCACATTCAGGGTGAACTGTCAAAAAATGCTGACAGTGAAACACTGCGTCTGTCCACAGCGGACAGAGGTATGCAAAGCGTGATGTTTGCCAAGAAAACGCTGATGGCTGGTTTTACCACAGTGCGGAACCTTGGGGCTGAAACTACCCATATCTATGCCCTCAGGGATGCGACCCGTAAGGGCTGGGTTGATGGGCCGCGTATTGTGGCGTCTGGTGGTGTGGCGGCAACAGGTGGACACGGTGATGTGGACGGCATGCGTCATGACCTGTTGGAAAAATACACATCCAAGACGATTTGTGATGGTCCTTATGATTGCCGCCGTGCGGTGCGCCGTGCGGTTAAGTTTGGGGCGGATTTGATAAAAATCACAGCAACTGGCGGTGTGCTGTCTGATACAAATACAGGCACCGGCCAGCAAATGACGGACGATGAACTTGTTGAAATTATGGATACAGCTCACGGGCTAGGCCGCAAGGTTGCCGCCCATGCTCATTCAGCGGGTGGCATTAACGCGGCTTTGCGCGCGGGGGTTGACAGTATAGAGCATGGCTCATACGCAGACAAAGAATCGGTCAGGTTATTCAAGAAAACCGGTGCTTATCTGGTACCCACATTGCTAGCGGGGGATACAGTTGTAAAAATGGCAACAACCAGTAACTTTATGTCTGATCAGATCAAAGCAAAAGCAATACGGGTTGGTGGTGACATGATGGCAAACTTTTCAGTTGCTCATAAAGCGGGTGTTAAAATCGCTTACGGAACAGATAGCGGCGTTTCACGCCACGGTACAAACGCGGAAGAGGCGCTTTTGATGCACAAGGCTGGTATGACGCCGATGGAGGTATTGGTGTCAGCTACGATAAATGCAGCTGATTTGATTGATATGTCTGATAAACTTGGCACGCTGGAGTCTGGGAAATATGCTGATATTATAGCAACAGACGGTAACGCCCTTGAAGATTTAGGCGAATTGCTAGACGTTGATTTTGTTATGAAAGGCGGGAAGGTCTTTAAAAACAAATAGGGATGATAATGCGCCTTCGGGCGGATTTCCCCTCCTGGGATGCCAACGTTGATGATATGGTGAGCTGTCTAAAGGCATCTTGCTGTGTTTTGGCAGTAAGTGGATTGAAGATAATTGGTTTATGGTCTTGGGGCCTGTACACCCTTACCCTGTAGTGGTTGTTTGTATGCGTATTCAGGATAGCCGGGCATTGATGGGAGCTACATCGCTGATTTTGGCGGGTGCCATATCCACAATTATGTTGTCACTCTATTTCACGGGTGATTATACAGCATCCGGGTCCATGCGGTCGCGTTGGCTATGGGAAATCATGATGAACTTACAGGTGCTTGCGCTTGCACTTATGTGGTTCTGTTATGTTGACCGCGTTAGTGAAAGTACCGGACACCGGAAAACAATAATGCGCATTCGGCAGTTTTTTAGCTTAACAATTATCCTTGTCCCTTTTTTTATCATCGTTATTAGTGCTGCCCTTGATTGGTTTATGAAACCGGCTCCGATTGAAATTATCAGCTTGCTGATTTTACTGAGCATCCTGTCCTGGATAACATCCCTTACTTTACAGCGACGGATTTCCCGCCGAGCCAGACCACAGAAGAAGAACAGCAAGACCTTATGGGAGCGCGTAAAGCCGAGAGCCTGGTATTCTATGCTTCCGGTAGGGGTTCTTTTGGTTTTATGCGGGGGTGAATATATTTATGGTGGCAATAAACACTATATTTACGCACCAATCTTGCTTTATTCGCAAGCTGCGATTCCGTTTTTGGAAAGCAGCTTTGGTATTCGCAAACCTCAGGATACGGTTTCCTGAAGGCTCAATTTTTTATCTGTTACTGCGGTGGCGGCTATGGACGTTATGCCAGTGTGACCTTGTTGCGGCCAGCTTCTTTCGATCGGTACAGTGCACTGTCGGCATCGCGCAACAGGTCACGGAGACGGGGTTTGTCATTACCTTCCCAGACCTTAAGCCCAAACGAAGCGGTGAGAGACACCTGAATTTCCTGGAAGGTGATTGGTCTTTCTGCAATTTTTTCCCTCAAACGTTCAGCAACACGGCTGGCTATTTCTGTATCGGTGTTTGGCAGAAAAACGGCAAACTCTTCCCCTCCAATGCGCCCAATCACATCAAGTGTTCGTAGGGCCGTCGACAGCCGATTGGCAAAGCTTTTTAAAACTTCGTCCCCCGCTGCATGGCCGTGGGTATCATTGATTTTTTTGAAATAATCTATGTCGACAACTAAGATGGAAAAATGCTTGGCATCCTCAATGTTGCTGCGTAGCAGGGGGCGCACAGTATCAACAAAGCCGCGTCTGTTCAAAAGCTGTGTCAAAGTATCACGTTCAGCCAGGGTTTTAAGCTTGTCCTGAGTGCTTTTCCAGTCGCTTACATCAGAGGCACACATCATAATTGTGTCGTCTGACATACGCCGGGCAACAAGGTCTACGACCCGGTCCATACGTGTTGGCACGCCGCGTGATGTCATTTCCTTAGCCTTTGAATCAACCAGCCTGCCCAACAGGTCGGCCATTGCACGTGGTACATAGTCATTGGCATTGGGGCTGGCCTGAAACATCATCCTCATCTCGCTGTTCACGGTTTGCGGTTCGCCGATATCGGAGAAAATAGCAATGCCTGTGGGGATTGTCTCCAATATGCTGTCTAGAGAAACTTCCAAATGCCGAAGTGATGACAGCAGGCCTTCGTTGGTTCTAACGGCGGCGCTCACGTCGTAAAGCGTACTCATTATCGCCGGGGCACCGTCCTCCCATATGATGCGTTCATCGGTTATATCGAGCCAGATTTCATTGCCACCCAGTGTGATGTTGCTAACGCGGTTGCGTTCAGGGTGAATATCCCCCTTTTCAATCGCCTGCCAACGTTCGGAAACTTCCCTGTGCCTTCTTTTGGGGATGTGGGGGAGCAAATCACCACAGCGCCGAAGGTCATCCGCATTCTTGTATCCGAGAAGCTGGGCCACCTTGCCGTTCGAATAGAGAATATCGAAGCCACGGTGTATCGTGACGCCAAGAAAGCTTTGTTCAAAAAGCCCTCGAACCGTGTCTGCCGAAATGATATGGCCTGCGTCTTTTTTCACTTTGATTCGGCCTCATTTGATGATGTATTAACCATAAAGGCAATGGGTTAATAAAGTGTACAGGCTTAGTCTCTGTATCGGCAACGGCTAGAAGATAGGGGCTCTGTGCTAGGCTGGTGCTTGTGGTCCATGTTAATATATAACACAGGGTGTTATGAAAATAATTTTTGAAACCAGTGATTACAGCGAACTGTTGGTCAAAAAAGCCTTGCTCGATCAAGTTGGATTTTTAGTTCACCTCGATAACTTTGAGGCGGGCAGCGTTATGCCTCATCTTGGTTTTGCGTTAGGATATCGGCTTTGGGTGCCCGATTTTGAAGCTGATGATGCTTGCGTTCTTTTGTCCGAGGCCCCAGGAGGCGCTGTTTCACCATTAGCGGACGAAGATAAAGTTTTCTGCTGCCCGGAATGTGGATCTGATGAGGTTGTCAGATACCGTTCCATGTTATGGCTACCTGTTCTTTATATCCTGAATATTCTGTATCCAGCTCCCGGCGGAAATTTGCGTAGCTGTATCAAGTGTGGCCATAAATATAAAGCAAAAGACCCCGCTCTCACGAAGCCTTTGATAGCGTTGATAGCTTTTGTGATCATGTTGACGCTGCTTGGCTGGGCCGCTTATTATATTGCCCCTGAGGGGGAAAATGAGTCAAATCGGTATTTCTATCGCAAGTGACCATAAATTGGGGGCATCACATTAGTTCGCAAAACGGAAATGCAGCACATCGCCGTCAAGCACAATATAATCCTTGCCTTCCAGCCGCATTTTTCCTGCGTCTTTAGCGCCCTGTTCACCGTCGTGCGCGATAAAATCATCATAAGCAGTGGTTTCAGCGCGAATGAAGCCTTTTTCAAAGTCGGTGTGGATAACACCCGCAGCTTGTGGGGCTTTGGTGCCCACGGTAATGGTCCAGGCGCGGGCCTCTTTGGGGCCAACAGTGAAATAGGTTACAAGATGCAAAAGGTCATAACCTGCCCGGATCACACGGGCCAACCCGGTCTGGCCCAAGCCGAGGCTTTCCAGAAACTCACCTTTTTCTTCTTCATCGTCCAGTTGGGCAATTTCAGATTCTACGGCGGCTGATATGACAACACAGCCAGCGCCGTTTTTCTCTGCCATGGCTTCGACAGCCCGGGAAAAATCATTACCAGTAGCGGCACTGTCTTCATCCACATTGCAAATATAAAGGATGGGTTTAGAGGTTAGGAGTTGCAGTTCTTTCAGGGCAAAGGCTTCCTCTTCGCCTGATATGTCTACAAAGCGGGCGGCCTTGCCTTCTTTTAAAAGAGGAATGACCTTGTCGATCATTTTCATGGTGGCCATGGCTTCTTTATCGCCGCCGCGCACCTTGCGCCCAAGTCCGTGGATACGCCCCTCCAAACTGTCAAGGTCAGCAAACATCAGTTCAAGTTCGATAGTTTCCGCGTCAGAAACCGGGTCAATCTTCCCGTCAACATGGGTGATGTCGTCATCTTCAAAACAGCGTAGCACATGGCAGATGGCGTCTGTCTCGCGGATGTTCGCTAAAAACTGGTTGCCCAGCCCTTCACCTTTTGATGCTCCGCGCACCAACCCGGCTATATCAACAAAAGACAACTGTGTCGGCAGAATGGCTTTTGAATTGGCAAGTTTGGCAAGCTCAAACAAACGTGTATCGGGCACCGGCACCTGGCCCACGTTTGGTTCAATAGTGCAAAAGGGGTAGTTTTCAGCCGCTGCACTTGCCGTATTGGTCAGCGCATTAAAAAGCGTAGACTTCCCGACATTGGGCAGGCCAACGATGCCACATTTAAAACCCATTATTTATCTCCGAACTTGAGGGCTTTTAACATTGCTGCCAAGGGGCCTTCTTTGGATTGCTTGTTTTCAGGTGCCTGACCGGCATTTTTCGCGGGAGTATTTCCCGGTTGCGCGGAGGCTGATTTATTCTTCTGATCACCAGCGGTTTTTTGCGTACCTGTACTCTCGCGCTGCGGATTAAGCTGCAAGGCGATCTGGCTCAAAAAACGTGGATAGTTGCGTTCAGCCAGATAAGGGGCTTCCACCGATATTGCATCCAGTATTTTTTCCAATTCCGGGCGCTCTGCTTTGGCAAAATCACCAAGAACATGGCTGTGAACTCGCGATTTCTCACCTGGATGGTCGATACCTATACGGACACGGGTAAAGTCGTTACCAATATGCTGCGCCAGCGAGCGAATACCATTGTGGCCTGCTGTACCGCCGCCTGTTTTGACTTTAATTTTGCCAAAAGCAAGATCAAGTTCATCGTAGAAAACCACAACATCCGCAGCGGTCAGTTTAAAGAAACGCATGGCTTCGCCAACCGAACGACCACTTTCGTTCATAAAAGTTTGCGGCTTCAGGATGATGACTTTTTCACCGTCAAGCTGGCCTTCATGGCTAAGGCCTTGCCAGCGTTTTTTTGCGGGCAAAAAATTATGGCGGCGGACAATCCTGTCCACCGCCATAAAACCGGCATTGTGTCGGTGGCTCTCAAATTTGCTGCCTGGGTTGCCTAGTCCGACAAATAGCAGCATGGAAAACCCCTTCTATGATCCGGTGGGCGCCTATGCACCCAGCCGAATTTTATTCGTTATCGCCTTCGACAGCTTCTTCAGCTTCGTCTTCTTCGCTGTCTTCGTCATCCGCAGCATTGTCTGTAGATTTCAGAATAGAAGGAGCAACAATCGCACAGATGGTGAAATCACGATCTGTAATTGTTGGAGTTACACCTTCAGGCAGGGTGATGTCAGATATTTTGATCGCACCGCCGAGGTCCAGATGTTCAACCGAAACTACAATTGCTTCAGGGATATTGTCACCTGGTACGTTAAGCTCGATATCGTGGCGGGTATGGTTGATAACACCGCCGCGTTTCAGACCGGGTGATTCTTCTTCACCGATAACTCTAACAGGAATAGCCATTGTAAACGTTGCGCCCTTACCGAGGCGAAGGAAATCAATGTGCATTGGTGTGTCGGTTACCGGATGCAGTTGCAAGTCACGGGGCAGAACGGTAGTTGTTTTTTTGCCCACCTGCATTTCATACGTGTGGGACATGAAACCGCCACGGTTCAACAGGCGTACAACCATGTTGAGAGGGATTTGCACAGCCTCAGGGTCTTTACTATCGCCGTAAATTACGGCTGGTACGAAGCCTGCAAGACGCGCTGCACGGGAGGCTCCCTTGCCAATCCGTTCGCGTGGTGTCGCTTCGATGGTGATGACGTCAGCCATTCACTTTCTCCAAAATAATAATCAACAATCAGACGATCTGGTTGCCGACCGCCACTTCCTCCAGGGATGCAAGGGCGGGTTCCTCAGGTGGGCGATCCCACCTAAGTCGGGCGCGATTTACCGCGAATCCTGCCGAATAGCAAGGAGAATAGCTATCATTTCCAGCTATATGTGTTTAGGGGGTGTGTCCTGGGCTGATCCAGACATAGAAAATTAGCCTGGACGGTTTGGCAGCAAAGTCTTGAAAGAAAAAGCGGAAGGGTTAAACTCCAGCAGAATTGATCCGTAGCCGGAGCGTAAATCATGTCGAACAAAGTATGGATAGCTGTTGCAAGCTCGTTGGTGGTTTTATTGCTCAGTGTTGCCTCAAAAGCGTCCAGTATTACTGTAGACGTGCAATTTAGTGACCGCATCGCAGGGGATATGGTGATAATCAATCGTATTGAACAAAAGCGGGAAAAATATTTTAGAAAACACCGAGGAGAACGTCGCAGTCGAGGTTTCCCCAAGCTAGCGCGTGCGCGTTACGCTAACGCTGAATTTGCGGGTGAGCGTCTGGTGCCTGATTTGGCGGATTTTACTTTTGAAACGATCGTTCGCCGTACCGTACAACATAGCCTCGCGGAAATGGCACCTGATGACATGCCTGCGCGCATCTCTGTTGACCTGGAGAGCATGCGAATTTCCAATTATTCTTTGGCTCGATACAAATCGCATGCATCAATAATGGTGGGTATTGTTTCTAGTTTTGACGAAGCGGGAAAAAAGACAGGTGCAGTTAAATTGACATGGGAAATGATACCCCGGTATAGCCCCAGTCGGGCTTATTCAGGCAGAGAATATGCTTTTTTATTGGAATCCGCTCATGTGCGAATTGCTCCGCTTACCATGGGGTTTTTGGAAAAGGCACTTGAACATCTGTACCCGGGCAAAGATGCCCCAGGCCCGGTTTTTCTGGGTGAGCCCGGCTGAAGCGGTTTTGTATTAATCAGGGGAAAGCCCTAGCCGAATGGCCAGGGCAAATAATTCTGATAATGAAGTTGATAACCAGTTTTATTCAAACAGGCTCGAAACGCTGGTTTCGTGGGCGATGCGGTTCATGGCTTCAGCCAGTAAAGGGGCCACGGTAACAACGCGAATTTTCTCGCTTGTTTTTACGCCGTCGGTTGGCCGTATGCTGTCAGTGATAACCAGTTCATCCATACCGCTTGCCGCAATACGGTCCAGTGCCGGGCCAGAAAGCACACCGTGCGCCACATAGGCTGAAACAGATTTCGCCCCTGCGTTCAATAGGGCTTGCGCCGCATTGCACAGCGTTCCTGCACTATCAACAATGTCATCTACAAGTATGCAGTCTGTGCCCGAAACTTCACCAACAATATGCATCACTTCAGAAGTACCCGCACGTTCGCGGCGTTTATCAATGATGGCAATCGGCGCATCCATGCGTTTGGCGTAAGCGCGAGCCCGTACCACGCCCCCAACATCGGGGGAAACAATTGTTATTTCCCGACCTGTGTATTTTGCTTTCATATCGCGGACCAAAACCGGCATGGCGTAAAGATTGTCGGTCGGGATATCAAAAAACCCTTGAATTTGGCCAGCATGCAGATCAATCGTCAGCACTCTGTCAGCACCCGCAGTGGTGATCAAATTGGCAACCAGTTTGGCGGATATCGGTGTACGTGGACCGGGCTTCCTGTCCTGGCGGGCATACCCGAAATAGGGGATAACAGCCGTAATCCGGCGCGCGGAGGCTCGCCGCAACGCATCGATCGCGACCAGCAATTCCATCATATGATCATTGCAGGGGAAATTTGTTGGCTGCACAAGGAAAACATCCTCACCACGGACATTTTCATGGATTTCAACAAAAACTTCCTGATCAGAAAAGCGTTTGATAGCCGCTTTTGCCAGCGGAATATTAAGATAGGCAGCAATTGCTTCTGCCAGTTCCGGGTTTGAATTCCCCGTTAGAATCTTCATGCCCATTAATGACCTCCAAGGTCGTGAAGATTAATCCCTGTGCGGACCTTTATCAGTGCAAAGCAGCGCTGTAAAGTCGCACAGAAAATTTATCGAAAAACCGAGCAGGCTCTTGCAATAAATTTGTAACCTGTCGGTTAGCGAAGCATGATAGCAGATAGTTGGCGGCCATAATCGGGCTCTTTTCGGTGAGTCGCCCGCCGGTAAGAAAAATGATCAGCACTTGAATATGTATCAATATGAGCATTCCAGACCCGCTGGATATTGCTTTTCTGTAGTTGGAACTCAACAAAGGCAGACAGGTTAAATTGCAGATGTGCTGCGTCCTGTCCAAGTTCGAAGAAAGACGAAAAAATAGGATCTGTGTTTATAAACCTGTCACGAAACTCAGAACCAACTTCATAACTGGTTTGTTGAATGGTCGGGCCGATTGCCGCCGTAATGTTAGCCCTGTGCGCGCCCAGCTTTTCCATCGCCGTGATTGTATTTTCAAGCACACCAGTAAGTGCCCCTTTCCACCCGGCATGCGCAGCGCCGATCACCCCGGCCTGATGGTCGGCGAATAACACAGGAGTGCAGTCCGCCGTTAGCACACCGATGACCAAACCCCGTCTGTTTGATACGATGGCGTCTGCTCGGGGCCGGTCTTCATCCCAGTTGGACGTGGCCAGAGCAACATCGGCACTGTGAATTTGATAGCATGTCAAGACAGGCGTATCGCGCCTGTTTGATATAAAGCTCGCTGCTATACGTCTGTTTTCCGCCACGTTTTCCGGGTCATCACCAGAACCGGGTCCACAATTGAGGCTAGTATACAGCCCGGATGATACCCCACCACGCCGCGAAAAAAAATGATGTGGGAATTCAATATTCGGTGCTTTGTGATGCATGGCGAGTTTGGCTTTTTCTTGAGGTTGCATCTTACTGTTGCACTAATAACTGCAGATGAAAAGTCAGGTGAGGTATGATAGTGAAATAGCCGGTTTTGTTTTGGCTGTTTTTCTGGAAGCTTTAGTTGCAGAGGGTCTTGATTTTTCCTTCGATAGTATTATTGCCACAAAAAAATTAAACAGGAAACGACAGTGAAAAATATACTTAAAAAAACACTCATAATATTGAGCGTCGCTATTCTTATCGTTGCTTCGGTGTTTGTCAGTGGCATTTTTTGGCCACTGGAAATCCCTGTGCCCAATATGCGTCCCGGCCAGCTGGTGCTAAAAAATGTAACTCTTGTTGATGTTGAAATGGGCGTCCTCCGCGAGAGGCAAGATATCCTTATCAAAGATGGGCGAATTATATCTGTTGGTACGGAAGTCTCTGATGAAGAGGGGCTCGTTCTTGATGCAAATGGCAAGTTTGCCATTCCTGGCATGTTTGATATGCATGCTCACAGTTTTAAAATGTCTCCCGTGTTAACGCATCCGCTGTTTATCGCTGCGGGTGTGACGGCTGTGCGGGATATGGGGGGCTGTCTGGGTGTGGACGATCCCTGGGTGGCCTGCGCAGAAGATAAACGCACCTGGGACAAGGCTGTGCAGGATGGCCGCCTGATCGGTCCGCGTTTTGACCAGATTACGAGTTTGGCAATTGATGGTGGCCTTGCCATCCCTGGCAGTATTGACAGGCGTTTGGGTGCGCCAACAGCGGAAGGCGCCCGATTGCGTGTCGCGCTCGACAAGGCGCGCGGCATTGATTTTTTAAAAACCTATACAATGTTGCCCCGGGACAGCTTTTTTGCATTGGCAGATGAAGCTGCCAACAATGATATGTATCTTGCCGGGCATTTGCCGTTGGCCGTTAGTGCACAGGAAGCAATCGCTGCCGGGCAGCGCAGTTTTGAACATGCATTTCTTTTTATCTGGGAATGTTATCCTGAGATGGCGGAAATTAGGGCTCTGGGGGACCCTCGCGCTGCCTATACAAATGAAACACGGGCACGCACAATTGAAGGCCATGATGCTGCCCTATGTTCTGACCTTCATGAAAAAATGATTGCAGCAAACACAGCTTATGTACCCACACACACAACAAGAAAACTGGATGCTTATGCCAGAGATACACAGTTTAAAAATGATGTGCGGTTGAAATATATACCTTCCCCGCTGAGGAAATTATGGCTTAGTGATGCCGAAAATATGGCGGCTCGTGCCGGCGCAGGCGGTGAAGAAAGCTACAAAGCATTTTATGAGTTTGGTATCAGGCAAACGGGCATTGCCCACCGTGCGGGGGTAACAATTCTGGCTGGGACAGATGCGCCCGACAGTTTTGTTTTTGCAGGTTCCAGTATTCGCGACGAGTTGGCTCACTTTACCCAGGCGGGTCTATCGCCGCTGGACGCCCTGCGGACAGCAACGCTTGATTCTGCCCGGTTCCTCGGGCTTGAAGGTAAGGCCGGGGTTCTCAAAGCCGGGGCCAGGGCGGATATTGTTTTGCTTAATAAAAACCCCCTGGATGACATTCAAGCTGTTGGTGCAATTGACACAGTCATACTTGCCGGCACCGTATATGACCGGGGCGATCTGGATACAATGCTGGCGGGAGTGGAAGAGGCAGCAAATAGCTGGGCCATATGGCCAAAATTTGCGTGGCAGCTTCTCAGAAGCCCAATCATGCAAGTGCAATTTGCGGACTAAAAGCTGGCTAAAAACCGGGCGGCGGTGCGAGGTTGGGGTCTTGCAGCGCCAGCACTTTGAACAGGGTGCCCATTTCGTCCGGGTCTGTCAGGCGCTTCAGTTCCGAGAGAATGCGGCTTTGGCCTTCATTGTCTGTGCCTGCAGCAAGCTGCTGGGCGCGTTCGCCAAGCCCAAGTGCCATCAGGAATGGCCCTTGGGCTGCACAGCCATAACTTGCGGCACCCTTGCTTTTAGCAGCTTTAGCCAGTTGCTCAAAATTAACGTGTGCAGTGAGGTCGGCTGTGCCGGGTGTGGCCAGTGGGTCGCAGTACTTATGTGCTTTCAGTGCTTGAAACGTATCGCCGATGGCGCTCTTTCGGTAGCCATAGTCAATGATAATGGCCGCGCCGCCGTGGGCAAAAAGCCGTTCCGCGATATTGCCTGCTGTGGACAGGCCCGAGGGGCATACTTCTAATATACTGCCTTCAGGGCTGGCATGCAGGGCAGCTTCGCTAAGGCCAAACATTGGTCCTGCGGCGGTCAATACTGGCTTTAAGGCATGCGCGTCGGCGTGCAGGCGGCGCTCACACCATTTACCATCATGTTTTTCAAACTGGTGGATCGGCAGGGCGTCAAAAAATTCGTTGGCAACAATCAGGCTGGGGCCTTCAGGCACACTGGACAGGTCACTGTGCCACTGGGCAGTGGGTAGTTTTTCACGCTGTATAGTACGCAGTTGTTCGCTGGTTTCAATGAAGTGGACAGTGAGTGCGGCGTGGAATCCTGCAACAGGTTCTGTTGCCCGCAAAATATCAGCCATTAAAGTACCACGGCCGGGGCCAAGTTCAATCAGCTGTAGCTCATCAGGCTTGTCCATCTTGTACCAGCGGTCTGCCAGCCAAAGCCCAAGCATTTCGCCGAACATTTGGCTGATCTCGGGTGCGGTGATAAAGTCGCCTTCTGTGCCAAATACGTGCTCTTGCTGGTAATACCCATGCGCCGGGTGCATCAGGCATTCGGCCATATAGTCGGCTAAGGTGATCGGCCCTGTTGTCTTGATCCGTTGCAGTAATATGTTTTTCAGCGGTGTGGTCACGTGGTTATTTGCCTTTGGCTTTCATGGCTGCGCGGTGTTGCAATCCTTTGGATATTAGCCAGGCCGCCAGCAAAAACATTGGTATTGAAAGGATTTGCCCACGCGACAGGCCCGCAATAAAAGCAATCCCTTCATCGGGCTGACGTACGTTTTCGACCAGTATACGGACAAGGCCGTATCCCCCGATAAATATACCAGCAAGCATGCCGGGCATTTCTCTGGCTACGCGGGTTTTATGATAGAGAAACTGCAAAATGACAAACAGGATGATGCCTTCCCCAATCGCCTCATATATTTGGCTGGCGTGGCGCGGCACTTGTAAAGGGTCGGCTGGAAAAACCATGCCGTACCAGGCATCGGGCGCTGTAGGACGACCCCAAAGCTCGCCGTTAATGAAGTTAGCTGCGCGGCCTGTCAGCAGGCCAATTGGACTGACAATGGCAACAATGTCTGCAACCCGCATGAGATCAAGTTTATGTTTTCGGGCATAAAAAATGACAGCCAGTACTACACCCGCGAACCCACCGTGGAACGACATGCCGCCGTCCCATAACCTGAGGATGGCAACTGGGTCATTTAAATAGGCTTCTGGCCGATAGAAAAGCACATACCCAAGCCGTCCGCCAAGGATTATGCCAAACACTGCCCAGGTGATGAAATCGTCAATATGGGTAGCCGACATGGCAGCGCCGGGCTTTTTTGTGAGTTTGCGAATATACCACCAGGCGAAGACAATGCCTGCGATATAGGCGAGGCTGTACCAGCGAATAGCCAGAGGACCGATCTGGATCAAAATCGGGTCAATGTTTGGAAATGTAAGTGTACCGGCGGCTATAAGTTCGAGCATGGAAATATCCCTAAGGTGCGTTTGCGCCATCATGCGGGGCGGGGGCTGGCAGTCAAGTCAAACTATGGGAAAAATGGATTGTGCGAGGCAGGCGTCACTGCCTGTGACATAACACCCATTGCATTTTGTTTGCGCTTATCCCATATGGTAGAGCATCAATAAAGGACAGGTTTCATGCAGACAAATAACAAGTTTATGGATGATATGGCGAAGCTGGCCACAGGTGCTGTTGGCGCCGCGCATAGCGTTAAGGATGAATTTGAAGGCATGTACCGTTCGTGGCTTGATCGTCAGCTGGCAGGCATGGATTTGGTCTCGCGGGAGGAGTTTGACGTAGTACGCGAGATGGCTGAAAAGGCCCGCACCGAGAACGAAGACCTCCGCGCCGAACTCGAATTGCTCAAAGCCAAGCTCACCGACTGAGCCAATTTCCCGACAAAATGCAAAAAAAGTGACCATCCGATTCTTTGCATCAGAGCCGGTGGATAAAGGGCTGAAATTACGCCTAAAATCGCCATATTAGAATGACTCTTCAGAGAAGTTTTCCACAAGTTTTTTGGCTTCTTCTAGAATATTTTCTTGCCACAGAGTCCTGCGGCTGGCACGCTACATTTAGTGTTAATTCAGTATAAGGGATCCAGATTTCGTGTTTCTGGTTGAACAATAAGAAGGCACTGATCGGCAAAACCATCCTGCCGGCATGTGTTCGGCAGGAGTGTCTAAGGGGGATATTGCGATGACTAACCTCAGCACCGGACATTTTGAAGCTCAAATCAATAATCCTGTAGATATGGCAGAGGAATTGGCAGGTGCCAATGACTGGGCCGTTGAACGCCAGAGTGACAATGAACTGACGATGTTCATCTCCGGCCAATATACCGACCTACAGTTTCGTGTGTTCTGGCGTGAAGATTTTAAAACTCTGCAATTTGCCTGCCTGTTTGACCTGAAGGTGCCGGATGGGCGCAAAAGCGATATTTACCAGACGATAGGTTTGATCAATGAACGCATGTGGATTGGTCATTTTGAATATTGGGCTGAAGAAAATGCACTGCTTTATCGCCATGCGAGTTTGGCTAATGACCCTATGCTGGGGGCTATCGGGGAAGACCATATGGTGACAATGGTGGAGACAGCGCTCGGGGAGTGTGAACGCTTTTATCCGGTGTTCCAATTTGTGATGTGGGGGGGACAAACACCGGAGGAAGCAATCGAAGCTGCCATGCTTGAATGTGCAGGCAGCGCATAGATGTAGTTTTGAGTAGTTATGTTTTGAGTAGGTTTGCCAAAGGATATAGTGCACAGCAGTGAGGCTATAAATATTGGCAAAGTTTGGTGTTAGGAACAGGTAGGGTTATGCTCTGCCTGTTCTTTTTTGTGTGGCGGTTAGGTGGACCAAATGGAAAATGATTTTTCAAATGCACGGCCTTTGGTACTGGTTGGTTGCGGCCATATGGGCCAGGCACTGGCCGAAGGGTGGCTGAAAGCCGGGTTGGTGCCGGACTCATTGATCGTGGTGGACCCTGCCGCAAAGCCGGGCTTGCTGGCAGGGGTGCCGGATGAAAATATACTCGCCTCTGCGGCAATGCTTAAGGGAAAACCACAGGCGCATGCCTTGGTTCTGGCCGTAAAGCCACAGATGGCGGATAGCGTATTAGCTGCGCTGAAACCAAGTGTGGGCGCGGATACATTGGTAATTTCAATTGCTGCTGGGGTGACGCTGGACCAGATTAAGCGAGGCCTTGATGGAGCCGGTACTGCGGTGCGGGCGATGCCCAATACTCCGGCCGCAGTGGGTGCAGGCATTAGTGCATTGGCGGCTGAGATGGGCACGACGGCTGGTCAAAAAGCGCTGGCCAGCACCTTGCTGGGCGCGGTTGGCAGCACTGTCTGGCTTGAGGATGAAAACCAGATGAACGCGGTGACAGCTGTGTCTGGAAGCGGCCCAGCGTATGTTTTCCATCTGGTGGAATGTATGGCTGCCGCTGGTGCCAAGCAGGGCTTGCCGTCAGATGTGGCTGAGGTGCTGTCGCGGCAAACGCTTATCGGTGCCGCACGGTTGTTGGAAGCAAAAACCAGTGATAGCGCGTTGGATCTTCGGCGTCAGGTTGCCAGTCCAGGCGGCACCACTGCTGCTGCGCTGGAGGTACTGATGGCCGAAGGCGGGCTGTCTGATTTGATGGCAAAAGCCATCAGGGCGGCGCGCAAGCGTGGGGATGATCTGGCCGGGTAGCTGATTAAGCTCTCGGATACCTGCTCAAACCATGTTTGCCCCGACCTGGAAATGTGTGCAAAAAGCTGTGCAGTCAGTGGGAAAAAGTGTGAAGTTTTGCGCAGAAGTTGCACAAAAATCCCCGTGTATTTTTTGTACCCTCACTTCGAGGGCGATTGTTCCGTAAATTTGTGCCAATAGCGTTCTGGAATCGCTCGGACGCGCTCACTGTTCAGTGGATTCTCAAGCTGAATGATTGTGCGTTTGAATTTTGCAGCTTCTGCTAGAGCATTCTGAATTTCTGGGTCGTTTTCGAAGATCTTCATGAAAGTGCCATTTTTGTATATGCGAGCCAGACCCTGTTCAATGATGGCAGCGCGTTTGTGGTCATCTGGCGCAACATAGAAAAAAAGATCAAACGGATAATAGAGCATAATGGTCTTTTCAGAAATCACAGGTACGTCTGGTTGCAGGGCGGCTTGCTCGATCAATTCAGAACCGACTTCATACAGGCTCCTTGGGAACGCGGTAAAGCGCTGATGTGTCAACATTTGCCACAGGTTGTGGACCGCCCCGGTTTCAACTGTAAACCTGTTGTGGTGCAGGATTTCAGTATCCGGCCAACCGACACCCGAGCCAACAGATATACGGTCCGTCAGATTTTTAAGGGACCGTATGCCATTAAAAAGATGTTGGTTTTCTTCGCGGATTACCAAAAGTCTGTACCCAAACAGCCCTCGTGACAAGGGAATGTCAATTTGTCTCAGTTGTGCCTCGCGGGTTTTGGAGTGCCCGGTGAAAGTCACGTTTATAAGGGGATGCGCATCGCCCAGCATCCGCAGTATTCTATTTTGCGCCACATGCTGTCCAAAGTCGTATGTCCGAACGGTGTGCTTGCCGTCGGCGGCAAAAACCGCAGCTTCCAGTATTTTCTCGAAATAATGCCCTTTTGGTGCAGCGGTCAGAACAAAATCTTCAGCCCGTAGAGGTTGGGTATTCACACTGTTGGGGGTGATTGCTGCGGCCATGACCAATAGAATAATTCTGAGCACGAATGAAGGGCCTTACGCTGTCATGGCTACATTATGTAGCCCTTTCTTTCTATAGCATAAACCGCTTTCATTGGCGAGGCCGCACAATTGAGCCTCTGTTTGACTGAAGGCGGATTAAGGGGCATTAATCGCTGGCAGTGGTACAAAAAAAGGCCCCTGAAACAGGAGCCTTTGCAGAGTGAGGGGCTGACCCCGGAGCGATTGGGGGAGGGGGAGGTGCTCTGGGGCCAGCCGTTATGACAGGAAACTGTCAAACTCAATACTCTTTGGCGCTTCCAGATAGCTCAGTCGGGGGAGGACTATATGGCTGTCTGTCGGCGTTGATGAGTATATAGGGGGCCCTCCTTTAATATTAAACCCAAAAAATATTCGTAGCAGGTATGCGTAAAACGCATATCTTGCGCGGGGAAGCTATTTGTTTGGTGCCGCGCTATACTAGCCTGGAAAACAAAGGCTGCATCCGCACATAAAATTGCTATGATTGCCAAGTGCTTATGGGGAATTGATAATGAAATGTATGAAATTTTTGGCTGTGGCCCTTTTTTCGGTAGGGTTGTCAATAGCAGCAACCAGTGTATCTGCGGGCGACGAAAATAATCGCTTGCGCGCCCAAATGCTGGCTGCGACGGACGCCCGGGACGATGAAAATCCAGTATTTGAGCATGCCGTTAAGGCTGGCAATTTTGAAGCACTAGCGATGTTGGGCCAAATTGGCGGCGAGGCCTGCCAGACATTGCTACCTTACCTGCGTTCTGAAAACAGTGAAGCCAGACGATGGGCGGCAAAAGGCGCAGAGTTTTGCCAGGACGATAGCCTGTCCCCACATTTGTTGGCGCAGTTTGAACTTGAGTTGCCTGCCAATAACGGGCCGTTGGCGCGGGCGCTCGGTTTCTCGGGCAAGGCAGATACAAGGGCGGTGCTCGCCCGATTGCTGAACAAAAGCAGCGGCGCGGTTACAGGTGCAACACTTTTTGGCCTGTTGCAAAGCGTAGCATATGCGCCCACCAATGCCGCCGATATTGAAGGGCTGGACGTATCAGCATTATTGAATATTGCTGCTACTGCACATAAACCGCAGGCGGTGCAGGGTGACGGGGCATACGCGGCGGCTTACTTATTAGCGCGGCTGCAAAATGTGCCTGATCTATTGCCCTATGATGTTTATGCTCCAGTCCTCAGGAAGTTTCTTACCAGCGCCAGCAGGCTGGAAGGCACGCAGCTGGAAACTGCGCGCTTGATGACCCGGCTGGCGCGTGAGTATGGCACGGAGGCAATCCCGGACCTTCGGGCCGCTGCTGAGGTAAGCCAGCTCGTGGTTCGCCATGAAGCGATTCGTTCAATGGGTCGTTTGTCTGATGCTGCCAGCAAAAGCTATCTGCTAGGCCTTGCAAACGGCGAGGGAGAGGCGGCTTCGCGCCATCTGGCTGTGGCAGCCCTTGGTCAGCGCAGTGCGGCGGATACAGCACTGGTGCCAGTGCTTGAACAATTTGTCAGTGACGATAACCGCTGGGTGGCAACAACGGCTCTCAGGTGGCTTGGCCAGCGGGATGCTGTGGCTGCAAACGAAATTGCTGCAGACTGGCTGGGTGGTGAAGGTTATTATCTGGCGTTTCAGGCGTTGATTGCACTGACGGGGTCAGAGGAAGGCAAAGCCATCCTTAAGACCTACGCAGATACGCACCCGGATACAGTGCGGGGGTATGAGGCTGCTGTGGCGTTGGACCCTTCAATAGAAGCTGTCACCAAACCACGCAAAACGCCGTCAATGGCCCTGCTGGCGTCCTATAAAAGCCGGGAACTGGTGTTGGAGACCACACGCGGCATCCTGTGTATCACCATGACTGGCGATGCACCCTATGCCGCCACCAGTTTTTTGCAGCTGGCGGATGTGGGGAAGATGGACGGTATGTTATGGCACCGGGTGATCCCAAATTTTGTCTCGCAGGCAGGACAAATTGAAAATAAAGAGATTGCTCGCTGGGGCAGTATTCGTGAGGAATGGGGCGGGGAACACCGCATCGGCACCGTAGGCGTGGCCACCGCCGGGCGCGATACAGGAACCACCCAGTTTTTCATCAATACCAGCTATAATATGCATCTCAATGGCCGCTACACAGTGTTTGGTAAAGTCGCGAAGGGTATGGATGTTGTGTATGCGCTGGAAGAAGGCGACGTGATCACAAAGGCCTATACGGTAAAGGCGGGAAACCGGCAGTGTGAATAGGGAGCCATAGTGACTTTGGTGTCTATGTGATCGAGGCATGCTGCCAATGGTTCGTGAGGAAGGTATGTATTCAGTTTCTTCGATACAGTGGTGGTTTGCCAACGTGAGAAAACAATAGAAAATGGGGGATTTTTTATGAAAGACCAAAGTGGCTTGGAAGCTCTATCTGAAGAAGAATATAAGGCTGACTTTCTTCAAGATGAGGACCCCAAAAAAGCCCGGCGAGCCTTTGAAAAAGCCTGGGAAATACGTAATTTTGAAATAGAAATGTACTGGAAAAGAGCCACCTATTTTTGGGCTTTCATTGCCAGTGCTTTTGTTGGGTATTTTTCGGTCTCTAGTGTTGATGACCCTGATCCTGACGCAATATTCATACTTGTATGTATTGGTATTATATTGTCTGTGGCCTGGTTTTTTACAAACAAAGGCAGTAAATCGTGGCAGCGTCATTGGGAAGTACATGTAGATTTATTGGAAGATCGTTTTACAGGACCACTGTATAAAACCGTTTATCCTGCCAAGACGTTCTCTGTTTCTAAAATTAATGAAATTGTCAGCGCCTGTTTCATATGGATATGGGTGGTGCTGGGCATTAAATTTTTTATGGATTATCTTGATGATCTAAATTTAGTTATCGTAGTTCTTGGTTTTCTGGTGGTGGCTGTTTCACTGTACCATATGGCCTTTGGAAAAGGCAGGGGGCGCTTTTCAGAACGTGCGGTGCAGATGCATCGCAGAAAAGTGAGCTACAAGAAATAATAATTGGCTGGGCTCACGATGTCCGTGTTTTTGACTATTGAGGGTCCTAACCAACAGAAAGCTTGCTGCGGAGAGGCTTGATAAACTGGCTGGTCAGCAATTGGTCAAAGGGCATGGGTTTGGCAAACAGATAGCCTTGGCAATAGTGGGCATCAAGCCCTGACAGTATCTTGCGTTGCGCTTCGCTTTCAACACCTTCCGCCACAACCTTGAGGCCGAGCGAACGGGCAAGGCTGATAACAGCCGTTGTGACAGCCATGTCGGTCTCGGATGTTTCCAGTTTGGAGACAAATTCACGGTCTACCTTCAAGACAGTCAGTGGCATTTTGCTTAATAGCGACAACGAGCTGTAGCCTGTGCCAAAGTCATCAATGGCAATGCCAAAACCAGCAGCACCCAGCGAGCTCAGGATGCGCAGGTTTTGTTCTACATCAGCCATCAACGCAGTCTCGGTGACTTCGATAAGGATTTTTTTGGCATTGGCCCCGATTGAAGCGCAGGTGCGGCAGATATTGCTGAAAAAATCAGAATGTTCCAGCTGACGTGGCGAGACGTTAACAGAGACATAGGGACAGGCTTCTTCACCCAATATCTGGGCCAGGGTCACCTGGGTTATGCAAGCTTGCTCGAAGACCCACGCGCCCAGCTCAGAAATGGATCCGGTCATTTCCGCGACAGGGATAAATACAGCCGGGGACACTAAGCCGCTTTTAGGCCGCCACCGCAGCAGGGTTTCTATGCCTTCTATTTTGCCCGTATCTGTACTGACGATGGGCTGGTACACACAGTGAAGTTCGTTTTTTGCAACGGCAGTTCGCAGTCCATTGGCTACGTCCAAACGTTCCCGTGCCTTTTTGTGAATTTCAGTGTTGAAAGAAATCCAACTGTCCCGCCCGTTCTCTTTCGCCTGATACATGGCCGCGTCAGCATTGCTCAGAAGTTTTTTGGCAGAGACATCACCGCCGCAACTGATCGCAACGCCGATACTACAGGTCGAGAATAATTCGATACTTTCGATGTGAATCGATTGCCTTAGCTCGTTGTTAATCCGTTCTGCCAGAAATGATGCAGCTGATTCATTTTCAAGCCGCTCGCACAATACTACAAATTCATCACCGCCAAACCTTGCAACGGTATCACCGGCGCGCACGGCTTTTAATAGTCTTTCACCCATTGTCACCAAAAGCTGGTCGCCAACGGAATGTCCATAACTATCATTGATGAGTTTAAAGTCATCCAGATCAATGAACAATACAGCGATATCGCCGCCTGACCGACTTGTCCTGCTTAGTGCATTATTCAGGCGCTCCATCAATGCGGCTCTGTTCGGGAGTTTGGTCAGACCGTCATGGCTTGCCTGCCACTGTAATGCCTCTTCGGCTTGTTTGTATTTTGCAGTTTCCCGTAGCATTGCAACAAAATATGTTTCCCCGTTGGCATCATATTTTGTGATGGAAGCCTCAGCGGGGAATTCCCGGCCATCTTTGCGATACCCGAAAATATCGCCTCGCTGTCCCATAGGCACAGAGCGGACCTGGCCTGATATGAAGTTTCGAATATGGTTATGATGGCCTGCCTTGAAACGAGGGGGAATGAGAACCGAAATCTGTTGGCCAACGATCTCTTCGCGTCTATAGCCGAACATGGTCTCGGCAACTTTGTTGATTTGTACAATTTTACCACTTTTTTCGATTGCAACGGCACCAACCTCAACCGCGTTGAGAGCCAATGTGAAATCTTTAGCCAGTAATTCTGGAAGGGGTGCGGCATTGTCGCCTTCGGGTGTTGCGTCCAATAAAACCCGGGACGCCGTAGTCTCGCGGCTAACGGGCGCGGAGTTCTCTGACGGTTCAGCCGGGTTTTTTCCGTTTCCGTTAATCCGGTAACGTTTTGGAATTACCGGACGTTCAATGCCAAAACTTTCCACAATCTTAAAACTGCCGTTGTGTTGGCATTGGGTAAGATAACAATTGACGGCAGCGTGCTGGCTTGCTGGATCCATTTCAACGGTGCCTTGTGGGGCTTGCAGGGTGATGGTTTTCAGGGCTGCCAGTACAGTGTCTGTATCAAGCGTGCCAGCTTGATTGACCGCGTCGGCGTAGGCACGGACACAAACATAGGTGCCTTCCCCAAAATTGGTCAGAAACCCGTTACCATTGGGCCAAATGCCGTCTACATCATGCTGGGCTTCCAGATGCCGTAAATAGTTTGCGTTTTCCGGTGTCTTTACCGACATAAAATAGCTGTTGGATGAATAGAGGTTCCGCCGCACATTTGCTGTGAGCTGACTGGCCATGATTTCATCATAGTGGCCCATCACTACAGCCATTTTTCTTTTCAAATTCATTCGGGCGAATTTTGTCAGCAGATCAATTTGTTCCAGGCCGGCAAAATAAGGGACAAAAACATCTGCGCCCGAACGAGCGAGAGCATAAAGCAGGCTATCCATATCTGCATTTCCCAGAGGCAAATATTCCTCACCTACTATTTCACCGTCCGTTTTCAACAGAGCACGTTTGGCCGCATCAATTGATCCCCTTGGCCATTCATAATCGCTGCCGGCAAAGAACATTTTTGGGCCAAAGCGGTTTGCCATATAGGGGATCATTTTATCGATTTGCTGGTTAGGCAATGCAGAAAAACTGAAAAAATACGGGCTGGAAATGCTGCCTTCATAAAAGGAAAAATTGAGGTATGGCACCTTGAGCGGTTCTGCGACCTGATAAGCCACTGAAATTCGTGAATTGGAAAGCAGGTTGCCGATAATGGCATCGCATTTGGTTTTGGTGATGAGCTTGTGTGCGGCAGGTACGGCAGTTTCCGGGGTGCTGCCGTCATCAGCGATCACCAGCTCAAGAGGGCGCCCTAATATGCCGCCTTGCTCGTTAATAATGTTTGTGGCGATTTGACCTGCCCAGGAAATTTCCTGACCATAACATTCAACAATTCCGGTTAAGGGAGCAAGGAGGCCAAGTTTGACGGGGTCGCCAATATCTTTACGCATAGGCTTCTCAAAACAAACGACAGAGACAGGCAGGGCTCCAACAGACACGTCCAACGGCAAACCCAATTAACTTACTGGAGCATTCTAGCCAGAACTTGTTTCAAAAAGTATTAACGTGATAAAAAGAGATATTTGATGCCATTGGCAGGATGTTTCATTGGTGAAGCTCCGAGCTTTACGGCAATCTCGGTGTGAAACTTCCGGTAAACTTTGCTGTGAGGGCCTTATTCGTAGCGCAGGGCCAATATGGGGTTGGTACGCGCGACGCGGGCGGCATGGCCTGCGACCGTAACCCATGCGATCAGTAGAACCGTGCTGGCGGCACTTATGAAAACCAGCGGCAACAGCTCGATCCGGTAGGCGTAATTTTCAAGCCAGCTCTGGATCAACAGGCCAGCAATGGGCCATGCAATCAGACTCGCCCACAAGACGGGTTTTGAAAACTGCCAGACAAAAAGCCGCACGATACTTTTGGATGACGCGCCAAATACCTTGCGCACGCCAACTTCGCGAGTGCGGCGTTCTACACTGAATGCAGCCAGTCCGAATATACCGAGGAATGCAATGGCGACAGCCAATGCTGCAAAGCCGCCAAACACCTGCGTTTGTTGGGTTTCACTGGCATATTGGCTTGCCAGCTGTTCGGTCAAAAAACGAGTGTACACGGGTACATTTGGTACATAGTGTTGCCAAATAGCGTCGAGCTCCTGCAGTGTTTCCTGCTGGCGTCCGGCTTTAAGTTTAAAAACAGCAGCGTTAAAGACCGGTTCTGCATTTGCAAAAAGCATGGGCACCATTTCGCTGTGAATGCTTTGGAAGTGTGCATTTTTTATCACGCCGATGATCTGGACATGAAGGGGCTCGCTGAAATAATCCTGCATTCGGTAGCTTTTGCCAATGGCTTCCTGAGGAACGGTAAAACCGAGAGCCTGAAGGGCAAGTTCGTTGATAATGATTGAGGCTGGGGCATTGTCGCCAATAGCAGATTCGGCATGTGTCGGGGTAAGCGCATCCACAGGCCTGTCGGCGCTGAAACTACGGCCCGCCAGCAGGGTCATGCCCAGCGTATCTTCAAAATGCACACCGGCAGCTACGGCCTGAATCATCGTGTTACCTGTCTCTGCGCCACCAAGTCGGGACAAATTCACGTTATTTTGCTCTGATGATCCGGGCAATTGCACCATTCGAGTAGCGGATACAACACCGAATAACGCCTCTGCTCGGGCAATGAGGGCCTGCTGTGCTGTAAAGTCAGGCGCGCCAGAAAGCCCATGATAAGCCACTATGTTTTCTGCCTCAAAACCAAGGTCCATTGCTGTAGCAAGTCGTGTTTGCAGGTAAAAATGGCTGGCGGCGATCACCAGTACAATGGAAACTGTATATTGCACCAGGATCAAACCAAGCCGAAAGCGGGCGACCCGGGGCGTAGCTGAACGCCCGCCAGCAAGTGCGCTGGCTGGAGATTTAGAGGACAGATGAAACGCTGGATAAAGTGCCGCCAAAATGCCGGTAATAAGGCTTGCTGCTGCTGCCAGGATTAAAAAATCAAACCCAAGTGTGGTGCCGGAAAATCCCTCAAGGCCGATCCAGTTGAAAACAAGGGGGGTTAGAATTTCAGTGAGGGACAGGGCAAAGATAAAGGCCATGCCAACCAGAATAAGCGCTTCCGCCAGATGCCGCACAATCAACTGTTGCCGTTTGGCACCGACGATTTTGCGAATGGCGATTTCTTTTTCCCGTGTGCTGGCATTGGCGGTGGACAGATTGATAAAATTAATGCCCGCCATCGCCAGAATAAGAGCCGCAATACCGACAAAGCTATAAACAAGGGTGGCGTCACCGGGTGGACTGATGGGGTTTTCGCCAGTCTGATGCAGGTGAATATCAGCGAGAGGCAGGAACGAAAGGCTCATAACCTCGCTTGGTTTGAAATCATGCCAGCTTTCCGGCGCAAAAAAGGCGTTTTGGTCCAGAAAGCTGGTAGCATCGGCGACGATTCTATCGATTGTTGCTGTATCGGCCAGCTTGAAATAGCTGAATACACGAGTAGAGGTCCAGTCAATAAAGTCCTTATTAAGCGCACCAGGGCCATCAAATAATAAAATTTCAAAGTCCATATGGCTTTTGCCGGGGAAAGCCGCCAATACACCTGAAACCTGATAATCCTGATCACCTATGGCAACCACTTTGCCGAGAGCGCTGGTACGGGAGAAATATTTGTTCGCAAATTGTTGGCTGATCACCACTGCCCGTCCTGCGTTGAGCGCTGTTTCCGCAGTGCCTTCAGAAAAGCTGAAATCGAAAACGTTGAAAAAGGTCTCTTCAATTCTGAAGGCGGGCTCCGGGAATTGTAATTCAGCGATTGTTACAGGTGCTATCCCGGCATAAAGCCGGGTAAAGCTGGATATTTCCGGGAAGTCTTTTTCCATCGTCGCGCGGAGTTCAAGTGGGCTTCTAGCCAGGGTTTTTGGGGCACGCCCGGGCGGCAGAAAAAATGTTTCAACCGTATAAATTTTCTCCGCTGATGGAACCCAGGTATCATAACCAACCTGACTTTTCACGAATAAGATAATTATAAAAGCTGAGGTGAGGCCAATAGTAAGGCCACCAAGGTTGATGATGCTAAAAACTTTGTGTCTCAGTAATATGCGCATCGCCAGCGTGATATAGTTTTTTAGCATCGTTCATCCTCGCACTTTATTGCTGAAGGGTAATCAGCAAAACATGTGCCATTTGATGACCGGATATAAATATATATAAAACAACGCTTTGGGTGCGGTGTTATCGAGCTGTTGTCATGAAAAATGTAAGACAGTTTTGAATAATGTCCGAAATCGAACAGTATGGGTGAGACGTTGATATAGAGTGAAATAAACCTCGAACGGCGAAAACACTGGTGGCGAGGCTTCAACAAGATAACCAACGATAAGGAAGGCAATCACGCCCTTGCCCTTACCCTATAGGATGTTGCTCTCTGCTTTAATTTGGCGGACCATGAAATCGCGAAACAGAGCCACACGCAGGGAACCGCGCAGTTCGGGCGGATACACATAATAGCTGTTGAAGGACCTGCCATCGACGGTGGGTAATATGCGCACCAGCTTTTGTCTGTTATGAACCAGATAATCAGGCAGCACCGCTATGCCCATGCCGGCCTCAACGGCATGCAGAATGCCGTACAGGTTGTTGATTTGTAGCCGGGGGATACGCTGTTTTGCCGGATTACCAACATCAAGAAGCCACCTAAGTCCCCGGATGGTAGGCGCGTTGCTGGTGCCAAAAGTGATTAAATCATGCCCGTCCAGATCCTCGGGCTTTACCGGCGTGCCCCTGCGGGCGAGATACTCAGGGCTGGCATATATATGAGTATGGAAACTGGCCAGTGGCCGCTGGATCAGGTCAGCCTGTTCGGGCTCATGCAGCCGGATCGCAACATCGGCTTCCCCGGCGGACAGGTCCAAATCGGAGTCATCCAGCAGCAATTTTATGCGGATATCAGGATATTCCGCCATAAATTGCTCCAGATGGGGGGTTAGCCACAGGGCCCCGAACGTTACCATTGTTGTTACCCGCAGCATGCCGGAGGGGCGTTGTCGCGATTCCATAAGACTGCGTTCAGTATCATCGATCCGGTGCACCACATCGCGGGCGGTGGCAAACAGCTCCTGGCCCTCCTGTGTCAGCACCAGCCCCCGTGCGTGGCGGGTGAACAACGATACATTCAGGCTTTCTTCAAGCGCCCTGATCTGTCGGCTTACAGCAGACTGGCTGCAATTTAGCCGCACTCCGGCGCTGGTAAAACTGCCTGCTTCTGCAACAGTATGAAAAATGCGTAATCTGTCCCAGTCCATATGGGTGCTCCCTTGTTGCCCCGATTATTTCATGGGGCGCTACAGCGTGCAAGCTCTGCATCATAGACATAGGTCTTGATCCTAAGGTATGCAAACATGCATTGGATTGCTGTAAGCTGTTGTGTTCCTTAGGGTCAGGATATAAAGGTTTATCCATTATGAGCAACAAAGACATTCTGGAACATGCAGCCGCATATTTTAAAAACAACCATTCGCACCTGACGGCGGAATCTGTTGTTTGTTTTCTGGTTTTAATTGATCTTGGTGACGGCTGTAGTGTTGGTGAAGTGGCAAATGCCGTGGGCATGACAGAAGCTGAATGTTACCGCCAGTTAGCACAGCTGAATGTGGGCGCGGGTGCTGGGCTTGTATCGCTTGAAAACCTTGGCGGCGGCAAAAACATTATTCGCCTTAGCCATGACGGGCTCCGTGCCAAACAGGCGCTGGAAGCGGCTTTTTCCTGACGGCGGATTGATATGGATATTTTTCAGGCACTCACGGAAGGAAAACGCGGCGCAGTGGCGCGTTCTACCGAGGTTGCCGAATATTTGTTGAAACATCCGGATGAGTTACCCGCTTTAATCAAGGCGCTGGCTTCGGTAAATACCGTGCTTGTTGCACACGCAGCCCATGCGCTGTTAACAGTGTTTCATCGTGGTGCTGGCTTGCTGGAGCCTTACAAGGCTGAACTGCTTACGCTGTTGCTAGCGGGGGAACAGTGGGAACTGTTGGAGCAAATGGCAAAAGTCATGCCTTATCTGGGGTTTAACGAGGTCGATAGACAGCACATGAATGATCGCTTTTGGCATATAGTACACTATGGCCAGAGCAGCATCGCCCGAGCCTGTGCAGTGCAGGCCCTTGTTGATATGGCACATTCTGAAAAACGCTTTGAAAGGCAGGCGCAAGCTGCGCTGACCTATGCGTTGGAGAAAGGCAGCAAAGCCATGCAGGCGCGAGCCCGCAATTTGCTGGCTCGTCCTGAATAACGAGGACCAGAGACCAAAATAATGCAGGGCAGGGGGCCTGACGACTGCCGAGATTAGCCCTTTGCGGTGTTGGAAGCCGCGTGGGCTACTTCAGCAATATATTTTTCCGCTTCCAGTGCCGCCATGCAGCCCATACCTGCGGCTGTGACAGCCTGCCGGTATATTTTGTCGGTGACATCACCCGCAGCATAAACACCCGGGATATCGGTTTGGGTACTGTCTGGTTTTTTCTGGAGGTAGCCTTCATCGTCCATCGGCAGTTGGCCTTTGAACAGGTCAGTTGAAGGGGTATGGCCAATGGCGATGAAAACACCGTGGGCGGCTATGTCTTCTATGGCTCCGGTTTTTACATTCTTGAGCTTTACACCGGTAACGCCGAGCGGGTTTTCGCCGCCGACGACTTCTTCCAGTACGCTGTCCCATTTTATTTCGATGTTTGCCGCCTGGAAAAGGCGATCCTGGAGGATTTTTTCAGACCGCAGTTCATCGCGCCGGTGTACCAGCGTTACCTTTGAACAAATATTGGCCAGATACAGGGCTTCTTCCACGGCTGTATTGCCGCCGCCAATAACAACAACATCTTTGCCCCGGTAAAAAAAGCCGTCGCAAGTGGCACAGGCAGAAACGCCGTAACCGTTGAATTTTTCCTCTGATGGCAGCCCGAGCCAACGCGCCTGCGCCCCGGTGGCGATGACGATGGTATCGGCAGTATAAATTGTGCCGCTATCACCAACAGCGCGCTTTGGTGTGGCGGCCAGGTCAACCTCGGTGATCAGGTCATAAATGATATCAGTGCCCACATTTTCAGCCTGCTGGCGCATGGCTTCCATTAGCTCGGGGCCTTGCACGGCGTCGGCAAAACCGGGGTAGTTTTCAACATCGGTGGTGATGGTGAGCTGCCCGCCTGCCTGCATGCCGGTGACAATCGTTGGTTTCAGGCTGGCGCGTGCTGCATAAATGGCGGCTGTATAGCCTGCGGGGCCAGAACCAATGATCAGCATGTTACTGTGCTTACTATCACTCATGAGAAACGTCCTTATTGTTGTGTGGTGCCTCAGGCCCCGTTGAGGTTCTGCTTGTAGTAGCTTGGCACTCTACATAAGGGCTCTCTGTACAAAAGCCAATGCATTGAATCCCACTTCATTGGGGTTTATTTCGTTTAGTCTGATCGGATAAATCGATCACGGAAAAATGGCAGGCTTAATTGTCGTATTTCACCACCGCATCTGGTGCAGGTTTATAAGTAGAGGTGAAAGGCTCTCCCCAAACATCGTTCATTTTAAACTTTGCTTTTACGTGGAGGTTACCGCCCCCTGTGATGCGGTAATGAGAGAGAGCTTCACTCGGGCCAGATTTTGCCCCGCGTATATGTTCATGCACGTCAAAGCCATGTTCCGCAGGGGTCATGATGCCGTCGGTGTAAAAACCAGCATTGGTGATATAACGGAAAATGATTTTTTCCTGCTGGCTATCCCAGTGGATAAGGCTTTCGCCGCCATAACTACCGTTGCCGTGAATGATACGCACAACCTTGCCGCCGAAGGCCCACTCCCAGACCTGCACATCGGGTTTGCTCTTGGCATCGTCTGTCATCACTTGTTCCCAAGTGCCGGTGAAGGGGGCAAGGCCACGCATTTCAGAAATTGGTTCTGAGGCGTGTGCTGAGAATCTTGTGAAAACGACGATGATAATGGCAATGAAAATGCGCATAGGGTTCCCTCCTGATAGGTGCGGGGATCATATGGTTTTATAGGCCTTTTGCCAATGGTGAGCTGTGTTCAAACTACCCGTTGCCTCAATTGCCCCTATTTCGGCAGCAAAGTGCCAAATTTTCCATTCTATTCTTAATAAAATCCATTCGTATTTTGTAAAACACGAAAACCTGCTTTTGAAGCTCTGTATACTAAAGTGAACAAAAATATGTTATAACATAAATTATAATCATACCTCTGTTCATTCCATATTCAGGGGCGGGACCACATTGTTAAGACAGTCATGGAGGGTCAAATATGAAAAGAAAATATCATCCCATTAACAACGCCGGGTTTCCGCAGGCTGTGAGTATAGCGGCTCTTTTGGTGGTATCGGCCTGTGCCGCACCGCATGAGGATCGACTGGTGGATCAGTCTGTTGGGTCAGCAGAACAGCCAAAGGTTACAGCCGAAATTGCGGGCGAGGTTACGAGCGCCGGGGCGGAAGGAGTGACTGTTACCGGGTCCAGAGTGCCGGGCACTAAAAGCCGTCTTAAGAATTTGGTTGCGCGGGGCTCTGTCGGAAGGCCCCTAGCTATGGCTGAAATGCGTTCTATTGTACGGGGCCAGCCGATTGACCGTGAAAATTACGCGCGTACGGACAAAAACCCTGTCAGGGCTGTGGCGGACGATCCGGTCTCTACTTTTTCAGTTGATGTGGATACCGGGTCATATTCGCTGGTGCGTGACCGGCTTAATCAGGGCAGGTTGCCACATGTGGATGCTGTGCGCACCGAGGAACTGATTAATTATTTCAGCTATGATTACCCGCAGCCTAAGGGCGATACGCCGTTTTCTGTCACGACCGATGCGCTTGTTACGCCCTGGAACAAAGACACCTATCTGCTGCGGGTGGGTTTGCAGGGTAAAAAAATGATCGAGGAAAGCCGTCCGGCGGCCAATCTGGTTTTGCTGTTGGATGTATCGGGTTCAATGGCGGCGCCAGACAAGTTGCCGCTGCTGACACGCTCGCTTGAATTTATGGCAGGGCAACTGCGTGAAGACGACCGGGTTTCGGTTGTTGTTTATGCGGGCGCAGCCGGGCTGGTGCTTGATGTGGCCAAAGGCACGGAAACCACCAAAATCAGAAATGCCCTGCGCGGCCTTAATGCAGGGGGATCAACAGCGGGCGGGGCAGGCATCAAACTGGCCTATGCCAAAGCCAAAGAGGCCTTTATCGAGGGTGGTATCAACCGGGTGCTGTTGGCCACAGACGGTGATTTTAATGTCGGTGTATCGGGTGTTGATGAACTGAAAACCATTATTGCTGCAAACCGCGAAAGCGGCATATCACTGAGCACCCTTGGCTTTGGGGACGGCAATTATAATGATCATTTGATGGAGCAGGCTGCAGACGTAGGCAACGGCAATTATGCCTATATTGATAATTTTCGTGAGGCTAAAAAGGTGCTTGGTGATCAGTTGTCCGCGACAATCCACACGATTGCAAAAGACGTGAAAATCCAGGTGGAGTTTAACCCAGCCAGAGTGGCTGAGTACCGGCTCATCGGTTATGAAAACCGGATTTTGGCAGACGAGGATTTCACTAATGACAAGGTTGATGCCGGTGAAATTGGGGCGGGCCACAGTGTGACGGCGCTTTATGAAGTTGCGCTGGTCGGTGGCAAAGGTACACGGTTGCCTGCTCGTCGTTATGATGCCGGACCGAAGCAGGCTGCTGCACCTGAGGTAGATGAGCTTGCCTATGTGAAGCTGCGCTATAAGCCACCGGCTAGTAATACCAGCATAGAGACAACGCACATTGTGCATAAATCTGTGTTGGGTCCAGAGCAAGCGCCGACGCAAGGCCTTGTGCATGCGGCGGCGGTAGCCGCCTATGGCCAGCTGTTGTCAGACAATAAATATATGGGTGAGTTTTCGCTTGCTGATGCTGCCAGGTTGGCGGCGAGCGTTAACAAGACAGGGGATGAAATACGGGCAGAATTTGTGGCACTGGCTGAAAGTGCGGTTGAACTTAAAGCCATGCAGCAGTCGGGACGCTAGTTGTGTAATCTCATAGCGTTATTCACAGTGTATGGACCTGTCACGGTTTTGTTTCCATAGTTGTTTTCCTTTTGCGCATAACATGCAGTTAAAGGAGCGGAGCCAAACCGTGACAGGTCCTCTATGGGGGCGGAGGTTGTTTCAGTTGTTGAAGGCTTACCCATAATCCGTTTCGAAATTGCCAACGCACTAATCCGCTATCGTGGGAGGATATTGGCAAAGACCTCACACCTTGTATCTCGTTGTTTTCAGTGGTAAATTGAGCCATAAACTTTATGGTGCAGGCAATAAAACTCGAAGAGGTCTGGCTTCCAATGTCTACCTTTCTTACCAAGACGACGACGCTCTGGATGACTTTCTTCGCGACCATATTCATGACGCTCGGGTTTGGTTTGGTCATGTATATTTGGCAGTTTGTCATTATTGACGAAATGTATGCGCCCGAGCAAATCAGTGCGCATGTCGGAGCCATGACGTCGACACAAAAGACCGTTCATGCATGGATGACAGCGACGCTCGATGTCGCTTATCCGCTGGCATATGGCGGTTTCTTTATTGGCATGGCTCTTCGTTTCTTTGGGCAGTTTGGGCCTTGGCTTGCCGCGCCAAGTTTCGCCGTTATACCCGTTGATCTGGCCGAAGGGCTTGTTCAGATTCTGGTGTTAAATGGAAACGAGGGTGTAATTTGGTATAAGATGATTATCACGCCCTTGAAATTGGGTTTGTTTCTTATTGGATTGAGCGTGGCGGTGATTGGAATATGTATTGCTTTACGCCAACTGATCCGTCGAAATTCTGATCTAGCCATTGATGGATAATGCTTACCTCGGGGCCGACTTCGGTCATCCGAAATTTGCACCGTCGTTAAAGGGCGGCTTGGGGCAGTCCGGCTCTTGCGGTCTTGTGAACGTTCCTTCAGGGTGTCCTTTTGTTGATCGTTTTGCAACAACCAGCTTAAGATTTCATTCCGAATGAACAGTCTATTGGGATTTCACATCTAGACAGCCCTTTTGCTGCTTTGTGCAGCAAGTGTTTGGGGTGCTTGTTGCTGTAGTAGCCGGGTGATAAGCTCGGCCACTATTTTATATATCAGGGGAAAGTCCATGAAACTTTTTTGGTGCCCACAAACCCGTGCTGCGCGCGTTTTGTGGATGGTGGAAGAACTTGGCATCGACTATGAGCTGGTAAAAACTGATATTCGTGCTGAAGCAGACCCCGCGCGGTCTGAACTGTTGACTGCAAGCCCGATGGGAAAAGTGCCTGCTATTATTGACGGCGATGTGCGTATGGCAGAGACGGCAGCGATCTGCATATATTTGGCAGATCAATATCCTGATGCGGGTCTGGCCCCGGTTATTGGTGATAGTGAGCGCGGACAATATTTATATTGGATGCTTTATGTGCCTGCGGTGGTGGAGCCTGCCATGTCAGAGAAGTTCAGCGGCGGTGAAGCCAATAGACTTTCTCATGGGTGGGGAGATTTTCCGAGCATGATTGAGACGCTTGAGAAAGGCCTTGCTGGCAAAGACTGGGTTATGGGGGATAAATTCAGCGCGGTCGATGTAATGCTTGGCTCCACATGTTATTTCCTGAAGAAATTTGGTATATTGCCGGAAAGCTCTCCACTAAACGCATACGTTGATCGCTGTATCGCGAGACCAGCTTATGCCCGCGCGCTTGAAATAGATGCTGCAGATGCCAGCTAGAGAAGGTTTTGTTTAAACCTTATGCTTGTTTTTGATTTGCGAACCGCACTTGGGGCAATCTAGCTTGCCCCTTAGGGAGAGAATAAACTGGTTTGGCCCAAGGGTGACCACTTCGCCGCACGGAACACAGCGCCGCTGTGGCTTGTGCCAATATAGGGCGAGATAAGAAATCGTGATAATAGCAGCGATTACAAAGGTTATTGTGCCCGGCGTGAACAACAACAGGGCAGGTAAAACCACCAGGAACAGCAAGACGCCCAGATAGCTTTCTTTGATTGCCATTGTACCCAAAAATCGCATGATCAGCCTCATCCGTAAACTCATAACATATACTCTGAATGGTTGAAAATCCCTTAACCATCAGTAGATTTATGACTTGTAACGGCAATATATTAATATTGCATCAATAATTAGGTATAAATTTCGTTTAATTTGCTCATATTTTTGTGATTGGCGAGCAGGCGTTACCAGTGGACGGAATCGCAGCTTTCCTAGCTTTATGGGTCTTGTTATTTGTAATCGAGAACCAGTTTGCCATCAGACGAAAATTCAAACTGGGGCTGGCCATCCGTGATTTCGTAAAAATCTGATTTTTCAGCAACAAATATATGGCCCATGGTTTTTAGGCCGGTTGGGTTGTCGAGCGAGCCCGCAATGATGCCTGTGGCTTCATGCTCGAAAGGCTCCCAAAACAGGCTTGATCCACAGATGCTGCAAAACCCACGGCGAGCGACATCAGACGTTTTATACCAGCCCAGACCCTCAGTTTTTGTCAGGCTGATATTGACCTTGCGTGCTTTTGAATGGGCACCATATGCCCCGTGCAGTTTTTGGCACATGCTGCAGTGGCAGTTCACGATGTCCCTGAGCGGACCTTTTATTTCATATCGTACCGCGCCGCAAAGGCAGCCTCCTGTAGTGATTTCCTGTGATGTGTCGGTGATTTTCATTCTCCTGATTTGCCAGTTAGAGGTTTAAGTGGGGGCCGTAGGCGCTGCGGTAAAGTGAAGTTTTCTAATCCAGTAATGAATTATTCTTATACGCATATCGCAGGGGTTGTACGAGGTCAGTGTTTTGCTTGCCCCCTGCCTCTGATGTTCGTACCGTGGCGGGATGAGACACAAGGCTTGAGGCGGCGAAACATCAGAAGGGGAAAATTATGAAGGCTTGGGCAAAAATTACACTTGTTTCGCTGGGCAGCATTGGTGCGGCGGTGCCTGCTTATGCGGACGGTGTGTTTGAAACATTATCTGCTAACTGCGGCAAGGCTTTTGCGGGCAAGGCAGAGCGTGCCCCTGAGGGCGACGGTTGGCGCACAGCAAAACTTGTTATGCATATCCGCGATTGTTCAGAAACGCAGATAAAAGTGCCGCTGCATTATAATGATAACCGTTCCCGCATCTGGATTATCAGCAAAACAGAGACGGGTCTGCGGCTGAAGCATGATCACCGGCATGAAAATGGCCACCCGGATACAGTAACCATGTATGGCGGCGATAGCCCGCCCGGTGACGGCAGTGCAGGGGATACGGCTGTTGATTTTATAGTTGATGCGGAAAGCATTCAGCTTTTCAAAGATAATGGCAATACACGGTCCGTGACGAATGTATGGACCATGGCCGTAGACGGCCCCCGCTTCACTTACGGGCTGGTGCGTCCAGGCCTTGATTTCCTGGTCGCGTTCGACCTGAGAAAACCAGTGTCAGCACCACCGCCCGCTTGGGATTTGGTGCACTAAGCCTAATCTGGCCAAGCCTTCCTTTGAAGCTAACATGTAAGGACTTCGGTTTTCTGAGGCCCTTACATGTTGGTTTTGGTGAATTTTCGTGAAACTTAAAGCTCGTCAGCGTGCTTGGACAGATAATCAGCAACGCCTGAGGCATCGGCTTTCATACCGTCGTCGCCCTTGTTCCAGCCAGCAGGGCATACTTCGCCGTGCTCTTCATGGAACTGTAGTGCCTCAACAAGGCGGACAAACTCGTCAACGTTCCGGCCAAGTGGCAGGAAGTTCACATACTGGTGCCAAACCATGCCGTCTTTGCCAATCAGGAAAGTACCGCGCAGGCTAATGCCGTCTTCTTCGATCAGCACATCATAATCACGTGCGATTTGCTTGGTTTTGTCTGCCACCATCGGGAAATCAACAGGGCCAAGGCCGCCCTGGCTTGTTGGCGTATTGCGCCACGCAGCGTGAGTATGCTCGCTGTCTACCGATACAGCCACAACCTTCACGCCCAGTTCCTTGAACTTGTTCATGCGGTTATGAAACGCCAGGATTTCAGAGGGGCAAACAAATGTGAAATCAAGCGGATAGAAAAATACAAGACCGTAATCGTCACCGATATAGTCTTTCAGATTAAAAGCACCATTGATGCTGCCATCTGCCATAACGGCGGCGGCGGTGAAATCGGGTGCGGGTTTGCCTGCAAGAACAGCCATATTGGCCTCCTATGATATTGATATGGGTTGGTACAAACTGGATGCAGCGGCGTATTGCCAACGTGCCGTTACGCCGCCTTATGGGGCATACTTTATGCTTTTTAGCACCAAAAGCAACGGTGATTGCTTCGATTATTGTAATCGATAAAAACGATTAATAAGACAAACAAAAAGCGCCTTACAAAATGAATGTGGCGTGATACCTTGTCAATGTCAAGATTTCCTTGGATGGGGCTCCTGTTGCCGATTATAGTCGGCGACAAAGCCCAATCAAAAAGGGTGGCGCAACAGCCGAGGAACTGCGACAGATGATCGAAACTTACGATATTATCTTCAGGAACGCCGCCATAGGGCTGTTTGTCTTTTTTGGCATTTTAGTGCTGCGAGATTTCGGGTTTCGTCAGGCGTCGGTGCTGGGCACGCTCGCCTCATTTACGGCTGCTGCCTATTTGGTGTGCACGCAAAACTGGTTTGAATGGACGCACGGACAAATACCTTGGCTTATTCTGCCCTTTTGCATAATGGGCCCGGTCATCCTATGGCTTTTTAGCTTGTCGCAGTTTCAGGATCATTTTCGTATATCCGCGCGCCACTGGATATTTATTGCGATATATACCGTATTTAACCGGGCACACTATGGTTTTGGCCTGGAGTTTGAGCTGCTGGGAAATAACCTTATTGAAACCGTTCACAGCGGCATTCGGTTCGCGTTTATTGCCCACATGCTGTTTGTTGCGTGGCAAGGACGGGCAGATGATTTACTGGAAGCGCGCAGGCGCTTTCGTACGGCTTATATCATTCTGGTGGGTGTTTCGCTTTCCGTAATATCAGTAGCTGAAACCCTCTATATCCCGGGCCAAATCATTCATCCCTATGTGCAACTGGTGCAGTCTGGTGGCCTATTGACTTTGGCGTTTGTTATTATGTGGCGTGGCACGAAATTTCAGGACGGCATTTTATTGATGGCCGAAACAAAACCCGTGCCGGAGAAATCTCTGCTGGCTGCGAAAGCGACGGTTGAGGACCCAACTGAGAAGTTTGACCTGGATGCGATCAGGAAGCGTGTTGCCGAAGATCAACTTTATCTTGAGCAGGGATTGACGATTAGCGTTTTGGCGACAAAGGCTGGCATGCCCGAGCACCGGCTGCGGCGGCTGATAAACCAGCATCTTGGCTACCGTAACTTTGCGGATTTTCTCAATCAGTACCGGATCGATGAAGCCAAGCTGCGATTAGCAAGTCCCGAAAACCGCCGTACGCAAGTTTTGGTAATTGCGATGGATTTGGGCTATGGCTCGCTGGGGCCATTTAACCGCGCCTTTAAGGAACGCACCGGCCAAACACCCACGGAATACCGCAAGCAGGCACTTGCCGATTTTGAATAAAACCCGTTGATTTTTGTAATTACACACCATTTTTGAAATCGGCGTGTGTTTCAGGCTTTTTCTTGCCATCCTTTTTTCAAGTAAGCCATATCTTTTAAGATAAAAAAAGGTCGCGACAGCCTTGGAGAATAAGCTGTGCTGGAAACACTATCCGAAATAGGAAACGTCTGGGTCGGTACTTTTATATTTGATTTCAGCCGGTATATGATTGGTGTTGGCAGTGTATTTCTTGTTGTTTGGATTTTGTTCAAGCGCCAGCTTCAGGGCCGAAAAATTCGCAAGAAAATACCAAAAGCAGAGCAAATGTGGCGCGAGTTCAAACATTCGGTAATCACCGTCGGCGTATATGGACTTGTGGGTATGTTGACGTATTTTGGCTCACGCGCAGGATATATTGAATTTTACAGCGACCCTGCCAAATACGGCTGGCTTTATTGGGGCTATTCATTGCTGGTGGTTATTATTGCCCATGATGCCTATTTTTACTGGGCGCACCGGGCGATGCATCTGCCGGGCGCCATGAAATATATTCATGGGCTGCATCATAAATCGTTTAATCCCACACCGTGGGCAGCTTATAGCTTTGATGTGTTTGAGGCGGCTGTTCAGGCGGCCTTTGTACCGCTGTTCTTGTTGTTTATGCCGATGCATTCAGGGGTGATGTTTATTTTTCTGGGGCATATGATCCTGCGAAATGCAATGGGCCATTCTGGGTATGAACTTTTCCCTCGGCGCTGGGCCGCCCATCCGATTTTTGGGGCCATTACCCTGGTAACTCACCATGATTTGCATCATGCAAACGGCCAATATAATTTTGGCCTGTATTTTTCATGGTGGGACCGTATGATGGGCACCGAACATCCCGACTATCTGGCGCGGGTGACAGGTGACCCTGAAACCAGGCGCCGCAGATTGCTATATTCCAATACAAAATGACCGGCTTTCAATACAAATGATTGGTAAAAACAAAGCCGTCGGGGGAACTTTTCCTTGCGTGATTTTTTTTGAGCTGTTGGCGTTTATTCTTGTAGAACAAGCTTATGTGTGAGCTTGTCACACCTATTCAATCGTGTAACTATTGCTATTCAGGCTTGGGGGGTAGCAACGGATTGCGGCTAGGCCCATATGAAGTTCTGGCGGGATAATAAGGTTGCTTGTAAGCTTGGTTTAGCCTTTAACGGAAGGTGGGCCAGCTTGTTTTGATTTGCGCATAGGGGCGAACAAGTGCTCGAATTATTAGATAATTTCTTTCGGTTTGGGGCAATAGCAAGCCTTCTTTTTACCAGTGCGATTGTATTGCGTGATGCGGGTTGCCAGCTTGCCGCGAAGCTCGCTGCATTTTGCTGCGTCAGCACAGCTGCCTATTTGTTGGCCGCTGTTCCGGGTTTAGGGGACACGATTGGGCTGGGCATGATCCCTGTGCTGCTTGTTTGCATTTTTGGCCCGCCAGCGATTTGGCTGTTTTGCCTGTCTATGTTTGACGATGGTTTTAAGATTGAGCGCAAACATTACGCGGTTGTTGCCGGGTTTTATGTATTGGGTTTGATTCAGCATGTTAATTATTATTTTGTGACGGGCGAGTTACCGCTGTTGTCTCCTGTGAAAATCCACGCCAGCTTGCTTGACGCAGGTGCATTCCCTTGGGCAATCAGTACTTTGATGCTTACGATGAAATTGGTTATAGCGGTGCACTTACTTGTCAGTGCATGGCAGGGCCGTCATGATGATTTGGTTGTCAAAAGACGTCACTTCCGCGAAGTTTTTGTGGTGACGGTGGCCCTGATTTCCTTCGGCATTATTCTAAGTGAAACATGGCTGGTAAATACAGGCCCGGATATCGAAGGCGTGCTGTTGGCTACCCAGTCAGCCTCTATTTTACTGGTTGGGTTATATATGCTTTGGCATATATCAGGTGTTGATGGGCAGTGGCTGTTTGGCGATTATGCGCCGAAAGAGACAGCGCCGACCTCGCGTAGCCTTAGTGAAGACAGGCATGACCTTGAAACGCTCGATAATTTGTCTGTTAATGGTACTCTTTTGGAGGCCGGGCTCACCATCAGCAAACTGGCTGATTTGGCGGGCATGCCCGAACATCGGCTGCGGCGGCTGGTCAATCAGCACCTGGGTTACCGGAACTTTGCGGATTATCTTAATTTTCACCGTGTTGAAGCAGCGAAATCCCGGCTGTCGGCAGTTGTTGACCGGCACGTACCTGTGCTGACAGTTGCCATGGATATTGGCTATAGTTCACTTGGCCCTTTTAACCGCGCCTTCAAGGAACGTGCGGGCATGACACCAACTGAGTTTCGTAGAAAAATGCTGGCCGATTGTTAAAAACAGTCGCTGATTTCTGGAAAAGCTTCCCATTTTTAAAATCGACAGGAATTAGGCCTTCACAGGAGGCTTAATGACGCCCAGATAAACGCCAAGCTCAAGGCCCCCAGCCCAGGCTTGAATATGAAAACGAACCATTGCGAGGAGAGACAATAATGTCTGCAATTTTCACTTCCCCTACACAAGAACTTCCCATGCGCGGTGCGGCGTCAGCAAATCACTCTGGCAAAATGTCGACTTTCGGTCGTCGTGCTGCGCAACTTCTTTTTGCAGCGTCCTGTGCAAGTTTGCTTGCCGTACCGTCCAGCGCTGCTGACAGCTATGCTGTTGAAGGTTACTGGTTAACAAACGGCGGTAATTCAATTGTTGAAATTGCTCCGTGTGCCCAGTCACGCAAACGTCTTTGCGGTACCCTTGTTTGGGCGGCTGACGGCGAAGCAGAGACAGTTGGTACACAGGTTTTGAAAAGCTTTCGTCTGGCCGGAAACAAGGCTGGTGACAAATGGGGGCAGGGAAAAATCCTGGTGGCTGGCTCCAAGAAAGGCAAAGCAGGTAAACTGGCATTGAATGATGACACGTTAAAGGTCAGCACATGCAAGGGCTCCACGTGTAAAAATAAAACATGGACCCGTCCAAGTGCCACAATGACGGCACAAGCCGGTTTGCCAAGCGGCGCTTAATCAGCCTGCATCAATTTGGTGCCAAAGTAAAAAGGCGACCTCGCGGGGTCGCCTTTTGTGTGTTTATTGCCGTACGGCTTTGAGCTGATAGCTTGCCAGATAGTCCTGAACAGACCCTTTGCCCGCAAGGTGCCCGGCACCCACGGCGATAAATATCTTACCGGAACCGTCCATCATTTTTTTGATCTGCGCGGCCCAGTTTTCATTGCGGTCAGTAAGAAGGGCGGCATATAGCACCGGATCATCCATCGCCTCCTGAAGTTTTTTGCCCACACCGGCAGCATTACCTACAGCCCAGTCTGCGGTGATGTCATCAAGTGCATCCGGGTCTTCTACCAGTTGCCGCATGCCTTCTTCGAAAAAGGCGACTTCTGTGGCACTGCTTAAATTCCCGAAAAGTGCAAGTTGTTGTTCGGGTGTTTCCAAAAAGGCCAGCGACTTTCCGGCTTTGACCGCAGCTTTGGTGAGTATTTTCTCGACCCCTGCTTCTGGGTCAAGCCCCCGTGCCTGCATCTGAATGGCGGCAACGGAAACCCCCGCTAACCAAGGCCGGAAGGGTTCGAAGTTTGCGGTTGCTGTCGCGGGCATGCCTAAGGACTGTAATGCTGCGGCGAAATGCTGTTTCCCTGCTTCCGAAAGCAGCGAACTGAGGCTAACACCTGGCGGGTTGAGCCCATACTTAGGGATCAGGGCCTGCACTTGTTGATCGGTTTCCGGGTCTGATGGTATTTCAAAATAGACGATGTCTGCAGTTTCGAATGCGTCTGTTACTCTCTGGGAATGCCACGAAAGGTTGGGGTCAAGAATATGAACAGTGCCAAACAACCAGATTTCGCTGTCATGGTCAGTAAGTTTCCACAGAGCAGGCCCTGCGGGACCCGTTGGGCCTTCTGCTGCGGCCGGGGCGGATATAAGCGCGAAGGCAAAATAGGCCGGCAGCAATATGGCGGTCAGAAACCTTTTTGGCGAAAGCGAAAACTTCATTCAATGTCTCCAGAAATTCTTTTTCAGCGTTTGTATGTTAATTCCAGGCCAGAAAATATGAGCAACTTCTGTGCCGTATTCTTACCCCGCTTGGTGAAGGCTTTAATAAGGTCAGTCTCAGTGCAGGTAAAAAGCTTACATATTTTATGGTGAACTTATACGAATGGGAAAAGCTAGCCTAGGAGGGCGAGAGATTTTTACTTCAGTTGGTCCCTGAGCGTGCGGGCGCAGGCGCTGGCAATTTCCCCTTGCAGGCGTACCTGCGCATCGCCCGAGTTTTTTCCAGCGTCTATGAGCCGTAATAAGGCCTCATCAAGCACATCAAGGGTAGCTTCAAGCTGTGCGTTTATGGTTGGTGCATGGGCCAGGTCTGGGCCAGGCTGTTGTTCTTCAAGCTCTGTGGGCTTTGTGCTATTGGGAGAAGTAGATTGGTCACCAGTATTTTGTGAGAAAAGAGCCTCAGCCAATACATCTTTAACAACTGAAGTGGCCGCCTCAGTAAGCATAGTGGTGTCCGCTGAAGGCGCAGGCTTATCGTCGCGAGACTGTGTGTCTGGGGCAGTGTTCGCTGGCATCCGCAGGGCATGTGCAATATCTTCAAGCGCCTGGGGTGTTGCCCCCTTTTTATGTTTCCGCTCAGGGGTGTCCGGGTCAGAAAATGCCGCGTTGATATGTTGTTTGTCTGCTGCCGAGAACACGGTTGCAGTGTCTGTGAAAGCGGCAGGGCTCATCCGAGAGGAACCATCATCCATTTCATCTAGAAAAAGCGCACTGGCGCCCTCATCGTTCTGAACGGGACTATCCTCATGGTTTGCAGGTACGACGGGGGTCAAAATGCCCTCATAACCCTCAAAAATACCGCCGCCAGCGCTAAAAAACGGTGTTGCCTCCAGCGTCCAGTGTTGAAAACCTGTATTGAGCGAGGGCAGAAATATTGGTGCATCATGGATCGCGGAACGCCGTTGAAAGGCGCGTGCGACAGGGTGACCCAGCTTGGTGTTCAAGCCGAGCAAATCAAGCATTGATGAGCCAATCAACCCCATGTTGTTGCCGTGAATGCTTTGCCCTTGCGGTGAAACAGAGGTGATAAAACCGTCTCTGTCACTCAGCCACGCCCATCCGCCGGGGCCTGGGTCTTGGGCTGACGTATGCACAGAGCTTTTTTCCTCAAACACCTTATGCGCATAGGGCTGGGCGTGTGCGTCCCCCTCTGCTGAAACGGTTGAGGGTTTGTCTTCATCGGGTTTTGGTGGTCCGGCGCTTTGAGTTTCGCTTGTATCTGCCGATATTTCTTCGGTGGGGAAATCTTCCTGATAGACCAGCGCATCAAGGGCATGTGCTTGGTCGGCGGTATTTTGCCCGATAGCATAGCTTTGGCTGTGTGCAGCAGGCTCGATAGCCTGTGTTCTGGCCGCGATCAAATCCTTGTCGGTCTGCAGGATGCGAATGCCTGATGCCTTGCTGCCAATGCGTCCAGCATGAAGCGGGGTCACGGTTGCGCTTTGTCGAGACTGATGCGCATGGCTTTGCGGTGCAGCGGGCCCTTGAGGCTTCGGCTCGGGCTTTGTTGTGGGCGCAGTTTGTGTAATGCCCAGGTCGTCGCTCCATAGCGCTAGCGTGGACTGATGATCAAACGGCGGCGCGCTGGGTGCTGCCCGCGCCAATGCGATCCAGATATTGGCGGAAAGGTCTTCACGTGAGGCAATAAGCTGGTGATGTTCACGGCCTGTTTTTTCAATCAGTTCAATAAGATCATCTTCGTCAAACATGACTTGGGTCAACAGGTTCACCACAAGGCTTGCCCGGTCCCTGCAAAGCCGGAGCACAAGATCCATGGGTGGATTTGACATATTGGCAACCAGTTCGCATGTGGTGCGTCGGCTATCGGCTTCAACATGCGGGATCAGGGCTTCAATAACATCAAGAAGTTGCGAGCGTGTCGGGTTTATGTTTGGAGCTTTGCCGGTAAGAAACAAATCAATAAGGTTTCGGAACAAAACTATACGATCCTCGCCGTCACGCTCACGCGCGTAAGCAACGAGTTCTTTTATCCTTATATCCAGCGCATTCATGTCGAATGCTGACGCTTTATGCACAACAAACACCCACTAACTTCACAGATTGTCATTACCAGTGACAATCCAGATGGTCGTTCCATCCCTGAATCTTTTTTAAGTGGGGTGAACATAGCTCCCGAATCACCCAACGCCCATTCTACTCAAAACCCGTCGAGATACTAGTGATGAATGTCACAAGAAATAAAATTATCCCAATTTGGAACTTTCTTTCCCAATGGGGGTTATATAGTATGCAAAACCAATAACTGTAGTTTTAAGGAGTTTCCCTATGGGGCGTGTCAAATTGGATGCAGTCGACCGTAAAATCCTGTCGTGTTTGCAGTCCGAAGGACGCATTACCAACGTTGATCTTGCACAGCGGGTTGGTATCACGGCTCCGCCGTGTTTGCGCCGTGTCAGGGCGTTGGAGGAAGAAGGTTATATCAGAGGGTATCATGCCAAGCTTGATCAGGATGCGCTTGGATACGGGTTGACCGTTTTTGCCATGGTTGGACTTCATAGTCAGGCAGAATCAGACCTGCAGGCCTTTGAAGAACAGGCTCAAAACTGGCCGATGGTGCGCGAATGTTTCATGCTGAACGGAGAGATTGATTTTATTCTAAAAATCGTGGCCCATGATTTGGCGGCCTTCCAGCATTTCCTGACAGGCCAGCTGACACCAGCCCCCAATGTGGCAAGCGTGAAAACATCACTAACCATCCGCACATCCAAACACGCACCGGGGGTGCCGATGCCCGAAGCCGGGTAATTACAGATATAGATATAAAAAAAGGCCCGCATATCATGTGGGCCTTTTGTGTAACATACTGTACAGAATTTTAAATAAATTCAACTTTTTCAACGTCATAGTAACGTTCACCGCCGGGCGTGATAACGGTTACATCGTCTTCGACCCTGCGGCCGATCAACGCGCGCGCGATTGGTGATTGGTAAGAAATCCTACCTTGCTTCACATCGCCTTCCTCAACACCAACAATTTGATATATCACTTCTTCATCGTTTTCGTCGATCAGCGTGACGGTTGCTCCAAATACAATTTTGTCGCCCGACAAGGTTTTTGGATCAATGATGTTTGCGCGGCTTAATTTGCCTTCCAGTTCGCGAATACGGTCCTCAATATGGCCCTGTTGTTCCTTGGCGGCGTGATATTCGGCATTTTCCGATAAATCACCGTGCGCGCGCGCTTCTTCAATCGCGGCCACCACAGCGTGGCGATCAACGGTTTTTAGTTGTTTCAGTTCTGCAGTGAGCTTGTCGTAGCCTTCTGCAAGCATGGGCACTTGCTCGTTCATGTGTCCCGTCCAGTTTCTTTCATTTGTTGTGGCCCTCGGACGGCGTATTGCGCCGCATCCACTGGACCTTATAAAAAACAGCAGCGCCGACCCATATGGGTCGGCGCAACTTTCACCTATGTAGCGAATGCAGTCCTGAAAATCAAGGCCTGCCAGAGTTTATAGTAGTAAAAAAAGCTATAATTAAGACTAAAATTTATCCCTAAATTATTCCAAATGAACATAATAATATAATAACATTTTCAGATAGTTAGATGAAATATAGCCATATTTGTTAGGATTGTTTTCATCTTGGCCTGGTATGTTTTTTTGTGGATTTATGGCAAAAGGTGAGGGTGGAATATGCGTATTATTACGGTTACATCTCAAAAGGGCGGTTCGGGGAAAACAACACTCGCGGGACATCTGGCGGTAGCGGCGGAGCTAGCAGGCGCGGGTCCCGTTGCAATTGTGGATACCGATCCGCAAGGCAGCCTTTCAGACTGGTGGAACGCTCGCGAAGTCGATGACCCTGCATTTGTACAGACATCGTTTGCAACCCTGAAAGAGGATTTAGCGGCGCTGAAGCAAGAGGGTATTAAACTCGTGTTTGTCGACACACCGCCAACAATTACCCATGCAAACCAGAAAATCATTGGCCTGTCGGACTTGTTGATCGTCCCCACGCGGCCCAGCCCGCACGATTTGCGCGCTGTGGGGCCGACAATTGATATTATCGAGCGTGCTGGCAAGCCAATGTTGTTTGCGGTTAACTGCGCCACCATGCGGGCGAAATTAACGGGTGAAGCGGCTATCGCGCTTTCGCAGCACGGTACTGTTGCCCCCACTATTGTCCATAACCGGCAAGATTTTGCCGCGAGTATGATCGATGGCCGCACGGTGTTAGAGACCAATGAAAAGGGCCGTTCTGCGGCTGAAATTAATGGCTTGTGGGGCTATGTGAATACGCGGCTTTCCAGGCTTCCTGCCACCACAAATTTCAGAAGCATTCAGCATCCGCGGGTTCATTTTGGTAATAAAACCAGTGAAAACCCGCCAGCACAAATGGCAGATGTGCAGCATATACATCAGTGACTATGGTGAAATATTTGAGTTTATTGGAGGTACACTATGGCTAGCGCAAGTTTAACAGCAGACCTTTTGGTTAGAAAAGGCAGTGCACAACCGATTGGCAAATGGCTGCGAAATACCAGCGTAGCCGGGCCAACGGTACCGACTATGCGCACGGCATCTGAACCGAAGAAAAAAGGCGTGCCCGTTACCAAAACTCTGCGGCTTGACAAAACGCTGAACCGACAGTTGAAATTGCTCGCAGCGCGTGCTGATATCAGCCAGCAAGTGATTATGGAACAGGCAGTTAGGCACTATGTAGCTGTTGAGCTGGAAAAAGCTGACTGCATTTGCGGCGCGGATATTGTGCCTGTCGCCTAGCGTTAGCCGTAAGCCTGCAACGGTTTCACCTGCAGGTCTGCGGTCTTGAGTGCTTTAAGTGCCTGAACGGCGGCTTTTGATGCTGCCATCGTTGTGAAATACGGTAATTTCATTGTCAGCGCTGTGTTCCTCAGTGCATAGCTGTCTTCAATGGCCTGCTTGCCTTCAGTAGTATTGAACATAAGCTGAATTTCATCGTTTTTCATTACATCCAGCACATGAGGGCGCTGGCCTTCCGTCACTTTAAAAACACTTTCCACGTCAAGGCCCTGGTTATTCAGATACTGGGCTGTGCCCGTTGTGGCTATGACGCTGTATCCCATGCCCAGCAGATCCCGTACCAAAGGCACCAGCGCATATTTGTCACTGTCTTTGACTGAGACAAACACCTTGCCTTCCATTGGCATGTCAACACCAGCGGCGATTTGCGATTTGTAAAATGCCATTGCGAAATTTTTGTCGATGCCCATCACTTCGCCGGTTGATTTCATCTCTGGTCCAAGCAGCGTATCCACACCCGGGAACCTTGCCCAGGGGATCACGACTTCCTTGACTGAAACATGCTCGGTGATCGGGTCTTTCAGGTCAAAATTGGTGATCGGCTCACCAGCCATAGCGCGCGCAGCAATGGCGGCTACCGGGTAACCAACGGCTTTAGCCACAAACGGAATGGTGCGGCTGGCACGCGGGTTGACTTCGATCAGGTACACTTCATCGTCTTTAACAGCGAACTGTACATTCATAAGCCCGATTACATTCAAGGCTTTTGCAAGGACAATGGCCTGGCGTTTCACTTCAGCAACAATACCAACTGGCAGGCTGTAGGGCGGCAGGCTGCACGCACTGTCTCCTGAATGAATGCCGGCTTCTTCGATATGCTCCATAATGCCAGCAATATGGATGTTGGTGCCGTCAGAGAGCGTATCGACATCTACCTCAATGGCGTTATTGAGGAAGCTGTCGATCAATACAGGGCTGTCGCCCGATACCTGCACGGCCTCAGCAATATAACGCTCCAGCCCTTCCTGGCCGTAAACAATCTCCATCGCCCGGCCACCCAGTACATAACTGGGGCGAATAAGCACCGGATAACCCACCTGATTAGCCACACGAATGGCATCTTCTTTACTGCGAGCGAGGCCGTTTTGGGGTTGCTTGAGGCCGAGGCGTTCCACCAGTTCTTGAAACCGTTCGCGGTCTTCCGCCAGATCAATGGCATCCGGGCTGGTGCCAAGCACAGGGATACCTGCGGCTTCCAGCGCATGCGCAAGCTTCAGGGGTGTTTGGCCACCAAATTGGACAATCACACCTTTCACTGTGCCGTTCTGTTGTTCAGTGCGGATAATGTCGATCACATTTTCAGCGGTTAGCGGCTCAAAATACAGCCGGTCGCTGGTATCATAATCGGTGGAAACCGTTTCCGGGTTGCAGTTGATCATGATGGTCTCGTAACCGGCGTCAGAAAGCGCAAAGCAGGCGTGGCAGCAGCAATAATCAAATTCAATGCCCTGACCGATACGGTTGGGGCCGCCGCCTAGGATCACGATTTTCTCTCGGTCTGTGGGGGCCGCTTCGCACTCAGCGACTTCACCTGCGGCAAAAGTCTCATAGGTGGAATACATATAAGGTGTTTTGGCTTCAAATTCAGCGGCGCAGGTGTCAATGCGCTTGAAACTTGGTTTTACACCGGCACTGTGCCGTGCGGTCTGCACACTTGCTTCATCTGTACCAACAAGCTCGGCCAGACGGGCATCCGAGAAGCCTAGCATCTTGAGCTTTCTAAGGGCATGTGCATCTGTGGGGATGCCGTTCTCTGTCACACCTGTCTCAGCATCAATGATGCGTTGAAACTGGTCCAGAAACCAGGGGTCAAAGTTGCTGACGCGCTGAATGTCTGCCATGCTGACACCTTCACGGATGGCCTGTACAATGCGCAGCAGGCGGTCTGGTTTGGCTTTGCCCAAATCATTGAGGATCGGCTGATAGTTGCCTGAGCCTGCCTCATAGCCAGCAAAGGTGATTTCATTCAGGCCTGTAAGCCCGGTTTCCATCGAACGCATGGCTTTTTGCATGCTCTCAGCAAAGCAGCGGCCAACGGCCATCACTTCCCCAACAGATTTCATCGCTGTTGAAAGTACAGCCTCGGTGCCTTCAAACTTCTCAAAGGTGAAGCGCGGGATTTTGGTGACCACATAATCAATAGTGGGCTCGAATGAGGCAGGCGTTACACCAGTGATGTCATTATCAAGTTCATCAAGTGTATAACCAACCGCGAGCTTGGCGGCGATTTTGGCAATGGGGAAGCCTGTGGCTTTGGATGCCAGCGCGGATGACCGACTGACACGCGGGTTCATTTCAATGACAATCAGGCGACCGTCTTTGGGGTTTACCGCAAACTGTACGTTTGACCCCCCGGTTTCCACACCGATTTCGCGCAGCACGGCAATACTGGCGTTGCGCATGATCTGATATTCTTTATCGGTAAGCGTAAGCGCGGGCGCAACCGTGATGCTGTCGCCGGTGTGTACGCCCATGGGGTCTACATTCTCGATCGAGCAGATGATGATGCAATTATCGGCGGTATCGCGCACGACCTCCATCTCAAATTCTTTCCAGCCGAGGATGCTTTCTTCCACCAGCACTTCATTTGTCGGCGAGGCGTCCAGTCCCTTGGTAACAATCTCGACAAATTCTTCTTTATTGTAGGCAATGCCGCCACCGTTGCCGCCAAGCGTGAAGCTGGGCCGGATGATCGCGGGCAGCCCGGTCACGTCTTCCAGCACGCCGAGGGCTTCCTCAATCGACTGGGCGGTTTTCCCCCGGCAGGTCTCTAGCCCGATTTTCGCCATGGCTTGGTTAAAGCGGCTGCGATCTTCGGCTTTGTCGATGGCGTCTGCTTTAGCGCCGATCAACTGCACACCGTGTTTGTCGAGGAAACCAGACTGCGCCAGCGACAGCGCTGTATTCAGCGCCGTTTGTCCGCCCATTGTTGGCAGCACGGCATCGGGCTTTTCCTTGAGGATGATTTTCTCAACCACCCCGGGGGTGATGGGTTCAATATAAGTGGCGTCGGCAAGCTCAGGGTCGGTCATGATGCTGGCCGGGTTGCTGTTTACCAGAACCACCCGGAAGCCTTCTTCCTTCAGCGCCTTGCAGGCTTGGGTGCCCGAATAATCAAATTCGCATGCCTGCCCAATCACAATAGGCCCCGCGCCGATAATCAGGATACTCTTAATGTCTGTACGTTTTGGCATGTGGTGCTTTCCGTTTATAAGGCGTTGCTAATTTGGGCAGTGCAGGCGTTAGCAGGAGACTAATTTGGGCACTTTTTCTTTGAAAAGGCTCACAAGTTCTGGGTCCATATATTGATAGTTATCGGGTATGCCGAGGCAAATGAGTTTCTGATTTTTCATTTCTTTGTGGAATTGGGCCGCAAGCTTTTTTTTCTGCCGGTTTTCCATCACAAAAATGTAGTTGGCCCATTCCACATCCTCAGTACCTAGCGGCACCTCGGCATTATTATTTAAGCCGGCCGAGAGCACATTCCATCCATCTGTATTTGCAAAAATAGCTTCAGCCGTCGGGCTTCTAAGTTTGTTTTGGCTACAGACGAAAAGAATGTTTGTTGTCATCTCAGGCGGCTTTCGATTTCAAGATCATGTTCATAAACTGTTCAAAAAGGTAAAAACTGTCTTGCGGGCCGGGTGAGGCTTCGGGGTGTTGCTGCACGCTGAAAATGGGTTTTGTTTTGTGCTGGATGCCGCAAACGGTTTTGTCGAACAGCGAAATATGGCTGATTTTTACCTCATCGGGCAGGCTGTCGCGGTCCACGCTAAAGCCGTGGTTCATCGAAGTGATTTCCACCTTGCCTGAGCGCAGGTCTTGCACCGGGTGATTGGCACCCCTGTGGCCCTGATGCATTTTGTAAGTTTTGCCGCCGAACGCCAACGCCAGCAGCTGGTGCCCAAGGCAAATACCGAAAATCGGCAGGCCTGTTTCAATTAACTGGTGGATTACGGGCAGGGCATATTCACTCGTAGCCGCAGGGTCACCGGGGCCGTTCGACAGGAATATACCGTCGGGCTTATGGCTCATAATGTCGTCAAACGAAGCGGTTGCGGGCACCACGGTTACCCGCGCACCCGTGGCGGCAAGGCAGCGCAGGATATTATCCTTGGCTCCGTAATCCACGGCCACCACGTGCGCTTTGGGTTCCGACAGGTCGCCGTATCCATCTGCTATGGTCCAGCGGGTGCCTGTCCATGTGCGGGCTGTGCTGCATGTGACCTCTTTGGCAAGGTCCATGCCTTCAAGCCCAGGCCAGTCGCTGGCTTGTTTGACCAGCGCATCAATATCAAATACGCCCGCTTTATTATAGGCAATCACACCCGATGGCGCACCGTTACTGCGGATATGGCGGGTTAATTTGCGTGTATCAATGCCGCAAATACCCACAAGGCCCATTTTTGCGGCCCAGCTGTCCAGATGACCCTCTGACCGGTAGTTTGATGGCTCTGTTATGTCTTCCCGTACTACAAGGCCGCGCGCAGCGGGCTTAAGGCTTTCCATATCTTCAGCATTGGTGCCTACGTTACCGATATGGGGGAAGGTAAAGGTGATGATCTGCCCGGCGTAGGATGGGTCTGTCAGGATTTCCTGATAACCGGTGATCGATGTATTGAAACAAACTTCGCCAACGGTTTCGCCTTCATGCCCGAAGCCGTATCCTTGAAATATAGTGCCGTCTGCTAAAACCAGCACTGCCGTAGTATCATCAGCAATAGGGAAGGAGGAAGGGGTGAGTTGGGCGGACATGGTCATGGGCGGCCTTCCTTTTTTGTTTATATAGTATATGCACACAGTTTTTGTTTATATAGTATATGCACACAGTCCTGCACATACCTAGCCCCTTGCATGGCAAAGGATTTGGCGCTAATACCCTGCTTCCCGTGGGGGAACTTGACTGTGGCCAAATTGACGGGACAATAGGCAAAACGCCCCTCGGGGTCAAGCAAAAGAATGTTTTAAAAAATACTGTAAAATCATAGGGTTACGGAAATTAATCTGAATTGCCTCGGGGGACGAGGTAAGCTACACTGGGTGTTTCCGAATCGCTTAATCAGGGTTCACAAGATTATGTTACGAGATGATCTCACTGCCGCGATGAAAGATGCGATGCGCGCCAAGGCCAAGCGCAAGCTTTCCACTGTGCGCCTGGTATTGGCTGCTATTAAGGAAAATGACATCGCCAAACGGGGCACAGATACTGCCGATACAGACGATGATGCCACTGTGATTGGCATCCTTTCCAAAATGGTCAAGCAACGCAACGACAGTGTTAAGGCTTACGAAGAAGCCGGACGCTGCGAACTGGCCGAACAGGAAAAAGAGGAAATTGCCATCATTCAGGCGTTTCTGCCCAAACAGATGGATGAAACCGAAATAAAAGCAGCGTGTGAGGCTGTTATCGCTGAACTCGGTGCTACCGGCCTGAAGGACATTGGTCGCTGCATGGGGGCCTTGAAGGCGAAATACGCCGGCCAGATGGACTTTGCCAAAGCCAGCGTCACCATCAAAGGCATGTTGAGCTGAATTCCTGCCAAACCGGTAGGTTTTTTGCTGAGTTCACACTATCATCTTAAAGTGACGTTGTAGGCGGGCAGGTCCGTGTTTGTTTCTGTACGGGAACGCCCTTTTTCTGTTGGAAAGCCATGGCATTAAGCCCGCAGTTTCTGGATGAGCTAAAACACCGCTTCACATTGTCGGATGTGATTGGGCGGCAGGTCAAGCTTGTGCGGCGGGGGCGTGAAAGCACAGGACTTTGCCCATTTCATAGCGAAAAATCACCATCCTTCACGGTTAATGACCAAAAAGGCTTTTACCACTGCTTTGGCTGCGGGGCGCATGGCAGTGTTATTGATTTTGTTATGAACACACAGGGCATGAGCTTCCCTGAAAGTGTTGAGGTGCTGGCGCTTGAGGTGGGCATGGAAGTGCCTAAACCCTCGCGTGAGCAGATGGAGCGTGAAAAAGAGCGCGGCAGCCTGAGCGATGTGATGGAAGCCGTGACCAAATGGTACGAAGCTCAGTTGCTTGGACAGATTGGTGCCAAGGCGCATGATTATATCAAAGGGCGCGGGCTTTCAGCGGAAACCATCAAGAAATTTGGGCTGGGTTATGCCCCTACCAGTCGCACAGCGCTGAAAGATGCCATGCACGCACGTGGCATTGGCGAGGACCAGCTTATTGAGACCGGCATGCTGATACAGCCTGAGGATGGCCCAAATGCTTCGAGCCGGGCAAGCTATGACCGTTTCCGTGACCGCTTGATGTTCCCCATCACCGACAGGCAGGGCCGTTATATTGCTTTTGGCGGGCGGGCACTTAGCAGTGATGCCAAAGCCAAATATTTAAACAGCCCTGAAACGGTTTTGTTTCATAAAGGCGCGACGCTTTATAATTGGGCCAACGCCCGTGCAGCCTCTTATGACAGCGGCCAGGTGATGGTGGTTGAAGGTTATATGGATGTGATTGCGCTGGCGCAGGCGGGTATCGATTATGCGGTGGCACCGCTCGGCACGGCGCTTACTGAAGAACAAATCGGCCACCTGTGGCAGATGGCAGACGAACCTGTGCTGGCGTTTGACGGTGATAAGGCAGGCATGCGAGCAGCGGGCCGGGCGATGGAGCGCGCATTGCCAATGCTCAGACCCGGGAAATCGCTCAGGTTTATCGTTATGCCGGAAGGTGATGACCCGGATACACTGGTCCAGCGTGAGGGCAAGGGGGCTGTTGAAGCCTTAATTGATAAAGCTGACCCTTTGGTGAGCTTGTTATGGACCAGCCTGACTGCGGGCGTGGCCCATGATACACCCGAACGGCGTGCGGGGCTTGAGAAAAAAGTGTTCCAGCAGCTTAATGAGATCGCTGACGAAAACGTCAGGAAACTCTATCAAAGCGAGTTTCGCGATCGGATTTTTAGGCTGTTTCGAGGCAAGCGCGCTGGGGGCACCACGCGCCGGGGCAGTTATGCCAGTCAGCGCGGTGCGGGTTACGGAAGCCGCGCCCAGCCGGCCCCGCCAACAGGCCTGCTTTCGAAAACCCAGATTGGGGGGCGGCGTGGCGGCGGCGCGGTAACGGACAAAATTCAGAAACTGATCATAATCACACTTTTCCACCACCCGGAAATTTTGGTTAAACACGAAGAAACCGTTGCGGAAATGATTTTTACTGTTCCGGGACTTGACGGCGTAAGGAACTCTCTATTAGGGAGGGCTTCTTCCGGTGAACATCTTGAACGGGAAGCGGTGGCTGCCCATTTAGAAGCGGATGGTCAAATCGGCACGGTAAACAGGTTGCTCGGGGAGAAGGCTTTGAGGGATGACTGGTTTGCCTGGCCCGAAGCTGCATTGTCTGATGCGTTAACCGGGTTTGAACATTTAGTGATGCGGTTTCAACATATTACGGCAGCGCGGTCCGCTTATGAACTGGCGGAAAAAGAATATGCCGCTGATATGACAGAAGAAAACCACGCCCGATTTGTGGCGGCACAACAGGCCTTCCAAAGTTTGGAAGAAAAAGAAGCGGATAAAGAAGGCTATCGGCTCGAATCAGGGCGGTTTTCTTTTAATTAATATGATATGACTGCGAGTCGCTGACGATTAGCGCGGCTATCTGGAGAGATTTTACATGGCGACGACTGCGAATCAGAAGACAGAAAAAACGGAAACTCGGGACGAGAGTGGCAATAGCCCGCTGGTCGATTCTACTGAGACAGCCGTTAAAAAAATGGTCGCAAAGGCCAAGGAGCGTGGATACATCTCCTATGACGAGCTGAATGCAGCTTTGCCAACCGACGAAATGTCTTCAGAGAAAATTGAAGATGTAATGACCATGCTTTCGGAAATGGGCGTCAATGTTATTGACGGAGACGAACCTGACGAAAGCGAAACCCCTCCAGCTGCTGCTGACGAGGGCGGGGCCACCAAAGACAAAGAAGAATTCAAGCTTTCTGACAAAAAGGAAGCCAATGATCGCACGGATGATCCGGTACGCATGTATTTGCGGGAAATGGGTTCAGTAGAATTATTGTCCCGCGAAGGCGAGATTGCCATTGCGAAGCGTATTGAAGCTGGTCGTGCAACGATGATCCAGGGGCTGTGCATGAGCCCCCTGACTTTTAAAGCCATTACCAGTTGGTCTGAACGCCTCAACAATGAAGAAATGTTGCTGCGCGATATCATTGATCTTGAAGCCACGCTGGGAAAGCAGCCTACAGCGAAAGAGCTGGAAGGTGATAACGCTGGCGATGTGATGGCAGAAGCTGCGGGCAAAGAAGGCTCTGCGGGCGGTGTTGTTGAAGGCGAAGCAGTTGAAGGTGCAGTCACCGAGAGCGCAACCCCTGAGAGCGCAACCCTTCAAGGTGCAGCCACCACCGAGAGCGTAGCCACCGAGAGCGCCGCAATCCCTGAAGGCGCAACCCCTGAGGGTGAAACATCCGGTGTTGACGGTGGCGCTGAAACTGCCGCAGAAGGAACTGGCGAAGAAGGCGGCATGAGCCCGGCTGCCGCAGCCCGCAAGCGCGAAGAAGACGAAGAAGACGAAGAAGCGGCAATGTCTCTTTCTGCGATGGAAGAACACCTGACCCCTGAAACTTTAGAGAAATTCCAGAAGATCACCTCGACCTATAAAAAATACGCCAAGCTACAGACTGCACGTGTGGCCGCTGCGGTGCAGGGCGATGGACTTTCAACTGCGCAGGAACGCCGTTTCAAGAAACTGGGTGACGAACTGATTGAGTATGTGCGTTCGGTTAAGTTCAACAATCTACGCATTGAAGAACTGGTAGATGAACTGTACGGCCTGAATAAGCGCTTGATGAGTTTGGCGGGCCGCATGTTGCGTCTGGCGGAATCGCACAAGGTAACGCGGGCCTCGTTCCTTGATGAATATCAGGGCAACGAACTTGAAGAGGGCTGGGTAGAGCGTGTTGGCGGCTTGAAAGCCAAAGGCTGGGCGGCTTTTGTGGTGCATGAAGGGTCCGCGATCAAAAATCTGCGCGAACAGGTGGCTGAGGTTATGGGTCGTACCGGGCTGCATGCAGACGAATTCAGGGTCATTGTACGCACCGTTCAAAAGGGTGAAAAAGAGGCCCGCATCGCCAAGAAAGAAATGGTTGAGGCCAACCTGCGGCTTGTGATTTCAATTGCCAAAAAATATACAAACCGGGGCCTGCAGTTTCTGGATCTTATTCAGGAAGGCAACATTGGTCTGATGAAAGCGGTGGATAAATTTGAATATCGCCGGGGCTATAAGTTCTCCACCTATGCGACATGGTGGATCCGCCAGGCGATCACACGGTCAATCGCTGATCAGGCGCGTACAATCCGTATTCCGGTGCATATGATTGAAACAATCAACAAGCTGGTGCGGACGGGTCGCCAGATGCTGCACGAGATTGGCCGCGAGGCGACACCAGAGGAATTGGCAGAGCGTCTTTCCATGCCACTTGAAAAAGTGCGTAAAGTCATGAAAATCGCCAAAGAGCCGATCTCGCTTGAGACACCCATTGGTGATGAGGAAGACAGCCATCTGGGCGACTTCATTGAAGATAAAAACGCGATTTTGCCTGTGGATGCCGCCATCCAGTCAAACCTCAGGGAGACAACAACGCGGGTGCTTGCAAGCCTGACACCACGGGAAGAACGTGTTTTGCGCATGCGTTTTGGTATTGGCATGAATACCGACCATACACTCGAAGAGGTTGGTCAGCAGTTCTCAGTAACCCGGGAGCGGATCAGGCAAATTGAAGCCAAGGCGCTCAGGAAGCTTAAACATCCAAGCCGGTCACGCCAATTACGGAGTTTCCTCGACACGTAAGTGTCGTATTTTGGATGCTCTTGCAAACCCAGATAAAAATAAGGAGCGGCCTTCACGGGTGGCTCCTTTTTCTTTGGGTTTGCGTGGTTGGTGTTTTGATTCCAGTCCTCACGCCTGAGACCGCATACGGCACCCCGTTGGAAGAACGGCTAATCAGGGAAGCGCCTGCGCTCAACTTTTATGCGCGCCCCAATAGCTATGCTATCGAAAATGACAGTTATGATCGGCTGATGGTTGGTGTGCATGTTAATGGTTTTGGGCCATTTCCTTTCATCATTGATACAGGTGCAAGCCGCAGCATTATATACCGTTCCCTTACGGCCATGATGCCCCTAGAGGCTATCCCGAACAAATCGCGCCGTGTCCTTACCGTAAATGGATACCACTCGGCTCTGGTTTATCCGATGAAGGATATATATGCCCTTGGCAGCACTTTAAGCCTGCCGGAAACCGTAGCGTTGCCTGATATTGACGGGTCTGATGCCAAGGGGTTGCTTGGGGTTGATCTATTGGCGGGGAAAACGCTTGTGGTGCGGCCTGCTGCGCGAACAGCGTCTTTACTGAAAAATGCAGCGTCCCTCAATGTCGCTGAATGGCAATATATTCAGGGCAGGCCTGTTGCTTATGGCTCTCTGGCGCTGGAAGTTGATTTTGGCGGTGTTCATGTGCCTGTTATCGTAGACACAGGAGCATCTGATACGGTTATTAACAGCGCGGGCGCTAAAACCCTGTTACGGGCAGCAACGGGGATTCGGACGGAAAAAACAATAGCGGTGGTGGCACGCGGTAAAACGATTGCCCGGGAAAAACTGGTTCTTCCTCATTTTGACCTCGCGGGGAAATCTTTCAGAAATACGCCGATTTACGTGGCAGATGTGCCCATATTCAGGTTATTGGGCGCGGCAGATGTGCCGGCTATAATTCTGGGGATGAATGTCATCGGGCAGCAGGATTTTGCCATAGACTTCAAGGGCTGGCGTTTATATATGCAGATAGAAAAACAGGCACCTTCCAGGCCGATCATTCCATCGGCAGGTTACTGATTGATCTAGGCCCAGTCGCTAAACCGGAGATATATCAGCCGTTTTCAAACAACGACAAAAGTGCCGCAGGTTGTTGGTTGGATATAGACAGGGACTGCACCCCAAGCGCTTCCCGGACTTGCCCGGCGGCAAACTCTGCACTAACAGCTGCGAGGTCTGCGTCGATCAAGTTTCCGATGCCTTCCTGGGTTTTGGCTTGAAGGGTTTCGGTAAAGTCTTTGGTTTGCTGCAACCGGTTGGCGCCTGAACCAATTTCAGCTAAGGCGCTTGTCACTGCATCTATAGAATCCTCAAGGGCGATTACGGCATTTTCTGCGTCTGCCTGGGAGCTAATGCCCTGGTTGGCTGCAAGGGTTATATTGCCGCCTCCAAGTGACAGGTCTTGCGCCTCAATGGTTATGGTGCCGTCCCCGCTAGCGCCAACCAGTGCTGTGATATTGTCACCGCCGGATTTGACGGCGTTGGTGCCGTTAAAGCTAGCAGCTTCCACAACGCTGGTGATTTGGTCGCGCAGAGCCGTGAAATCATCATTTAACGCCAGCCGACTGGCATCATCCAGCCCAGGATCAGCAGCCTGAACGGCTTTCTCTTTTAAATCCAGAAGCAAATCAGAAATTTGATCACCAGCGGCGAGGGCAACATCCGAAGAAGATATGGCCCGGTCGATAGAGTTTTTCACGCTATTTAAGCCAGCAACATCACTTTTTAATATTTGGGATATGGAAAGAAAAGCAGCGTTGTCACGCACAGAAGAAGCTTCTTGGCCTGTCGAAAGTTTGTTCTGTGTATTCGCGAGCGATCTGGAAGACGATTGCAAGTTTCTAACGCCCAGCAAACTGCTGGCGTTGGTATTGATAGAATCAACCATTGTAAGCACCACTTAATATATTGCAGCCGGACCCCTCCGCCTGCTTTCTCTCAGCAACAGCTATTATGGCACTTTTTTCTGTAAAAATGAAGGATTTGCTTCATTTTTAGGCAAATGTATCACCGCCCACCGTTTGGGGTCAGTTCACGGCGATAGGTCAATATGCCGTTTTGCATCGTCCATTCGGTGGAATTAATAGCACGAATGCCGGTGGTTGGGTTCTCGCGCAGCAATACAAGGTCTGCTTCTTTTCCAACCTCAATTGACCCTGTGTGGCCATCAATTTTCAGTATGCGGGCGTTATTGTAGCTTGCCATTCTGATCACGGTGAGCGGCGACAGGCCCAATTGCTCATGCAAATGCATTTCGTAAGGGAGGGCAGCGCCAAAAATGATGCTCGGTGTTCCTGTATCTGTGCCGATACCCACCAAGCCGCCAGCTTTGATCAGGGCCAATGTATTTCCCCGTAAAATAGGGAGCTTTTGGGCAAGCTGGCCTGATTTATTCCACCAGTCGCGCCAATTTACAGCCATCAGGTCTGAGCCCAGATTATTGTAGAGCAAAGCCCCGTTAACAAGGTCAGGGTCAAAGGATTTTTGCATAGCAACAGACTTTTTGACGTCTGACATGGTTTCCGAGAGAACAAGTGTTGAAATATATCCCACTTGTCTGGCGGCGAGCCGGGAGAGTGTTTTCTGGTCAAGGGGCGCATCGACGGTGCCGTGCACAATCACATCAACACCGGCATTGAGCGCAGTTTGTACGTCTTTGGCCTGGGAAGCATGCAGGAACAAGCGGTGGCCATTGGCGTGCAGTAATTGCACCGCCTGAGTGAGCAGCTCCGCAGGGAACTGCGCCATTGGTGTGCTTGACAGCCAGCTCATGTCATCCATGGATACCTTGATGTTATTGGCACCAGCCGCCAGCTGTCGGGTTGCGGCAATTTTAAAGTCTGCATAGTTTTTGACGGATAGGTCGCCCCAGCCGCCCACTATACCGATGTTTTGACCTGCGGCGAAAACAGTAGGGTAGGCACCTGGGTTCTTGCTTGTTGCTTGCCGCACAGCCTTTAACAGAGGCAGTTTGATGTTGGGGTTATAAACAGTGGTGATGCCCCAATATAAATTGCGTTTGAGAATGGCAAGTTTCTGGGTGGTGCTTTCTTTTGTGAAACCACCGACATTCAGATGCTGGTGCAGGTCCATCAGACCGGGAATAAGATAACCCCCTTCAAGTTCAATGATGTCGCAATTCAGACAAGGGCCATCGATTTCATTGATGGACGTGATAATGCCGTCCGTGATTATCATTGACCTGCTGGGCACCATCTCGCGGCCGTCAGCACTTAAATAATAGAAATCCCTAAGCTGGGTTTTGACCGAGGGCATGACAGGTGCTGTGGCGGAAGGTTTGTTGCCGGGCTCTATAATAGGTTCAGCATTTTGTGAAAATGCCGGCGATGTACAGAGTGATATGCTGAATAAAAAGGCGGCATATATTTTTGCTACACTCAGAAACTGTCGCACTTTCATCTCCTTGATTTCAGACTACCGCTGATTTGTTGATGCCTGAAATAATGAATTTTTGGTGCCCTTTTAGGGCTTTTATCGGCAAACTTTATAGATCAACAAGACCAAACAAGCAAAAAACGCTATCAATTCTAATTGCTGGTATCATATTTAGTGGCTCAAATATGGCATTGCAAATTTTGGTGAAGATGCCCATATCAACTTGGGTGAAAGGAAGGGGTTCATGGCATTTGAAGAAATGGTCGTTGCGATTGTTTTGGTGAGTATTGTTGGCGGCATTGTCAGCAGTTTTATAAAATCACGGGAACGGATCGCCATTGCACGCGCTGGCAGCAACGACGAAACACAGGGCAGGAATTATGCGGCCCTGGAGGAAAGAATACAGGTGCTGGAGCGTCTGGCAACCGACAAACGTCAACAGCTGAAAGATGAAATTGACGCCCTGTAGATAATGAAAACAGAAAATTAAAAACAGGCCAACAGAGCCAGAAAAAGCGAGGGTACTATAATGAGTGGCACAACAATGGCGTTTGCGATCGTTGCGATTGTAATGGTAGCGGGAATAATCAATAAATGGTTGGGCACACGGGCAAAAGAGGCAGACTTGAAAGCCCAGGGGTTGGGGGCAGAGGCTGAGGCCCGTATTGATACACTTGAAAAACGGGTGCAGGTACTGGAGCGCATTGCTACGGATAAAGGCGCACGTTTGAAGGAAGAAATCGACGCCCTTTAAGCCTTTGGCAGGGTCGTGCGTCTCTTTTTGGCATGAGGACGCATTTTTAGCTATTCTTTCAAATCTAGCTTTGCTAGGTAAGCGCTCGTGGTGAGGGCCTGTAGCTCAGTTGGTTAGAGCCGTCCGCTCATAACGGATTGGTCGGGGGTTCGAATCCCTCCGGGCCCACCACACCGCACCTTGTCGATTCTCACAATTAGTGAGAATCTTATCAAGTTAGTGAGACTCATCCTCCTTAACTGCTTAGGTAAGGTGCCTGGAAATAGGTGTTTGGGAAGCATAGAGTAGTATCTGCTTGGGTAATACCCCCGATAATTAACGTGACTTCTTCATATGAATCTCCTGCGTTCCTGGTACGAGAAAATTCTACTTATAAATACCGTTAATTGGTAATACCCCCATTATTAGGGGGCTTCAAAAGTAGAACTGTTTTAAGCAGCCATGGGCATGCCCATGGCTAGTTTCTGCTTTGGCGTTATGCCGCCGAGGGCCATATTGGGGCGCTCATTGTTATA